>JAABUT010000004.1_pt1 | contig 481092 bp, 481 predicted proteins | sample 5559281 | NCBI WGS metagenome assembly JAABUT01 (sample SAMN10711880, study PRJNA513359) | rock metagenome | isolation source: Antarctica rocks | place: Antarctica: Victoria Land, Ricker Hills nord | collected 2016-01-04 | reverse complement strand
GCTTTCGCCCATTGCGCAATATTCCCCACTGCTGCCTCCCGTAGGAGTCTGGGCCGTGTCTCAGTCCCAGTGTGGCCGGTCGCCCTCTCAGGCCGGCTACCCGTCGTCGCCTTGGTGGGCCGTTACCTCACCAACAAGCTGATAGGCCGCGGGCCCATCCCTAGCCGAAAAACTTTCCACCGCAGAAGATGACTTCCGAGGTCATATCCGGTATTAGCCCCGGTTTCCCGGAGTTGTCCCAGAGCTAGGGGCAGGTTGCCCACGTGTTACTCACCCGTTCGCCGCTCGAGTACCCCGAAGGGCCTTTCCGCTCGACTTGCATGTGTTAAGCACGCCGCCAGCGTTCGTCCTGAGCCAGGATCAAACTCTCCGATAAGGATCTTGGCTGTCCAGCAGCAAGCTGCTGGGGCCGTCTAGAGAGTCGCTGCCACCCTTGGCGAGTGGTCAGCTGTGATTCTGGCGAGCAGAGCGAGCTGACATTTCTGTCAATATTGTCTGTTCACCAAAAGGATCCGCACCACGAGCCGTTCGCCTCGGAAGAGGCGCCGGTCCCCCGTGTTGCAGAAGATTGGCACTGACTTTCGGCACGCTGTTGAGTTCTCAAGGAACGGACGCTCACCGACCTGGGCCTCTCGGCCATTCGCGGGGCAACTCGCCTAATCTAGGTGGCCTGGCGCGCGGCTGTCAAACCTCACACTCTCGCCAAAACACTCCGCACCCGCGACGCACATGGCACGGCCACTTGCGTCATTCGGGGAGGGCCCGCGGTCCGTGCTCCAGGCTGTTTGGCGCTGGCGACCGGTGCTCCGCGGGCGAGACAGAAGTTACGGACAGCGGGGCCAGGAGTCAAATCGCGGCGGCGTGCCGGAGCGCACAACATGTCGATCGCGACAGGCGGGATGTCGCCTGCCATCGGCAGCTCACAGCGCCTTTCGCTCGACGACGACCATGGAGCGCTTTCCCTTGCGCAGCACCAGGAACCGGCCGTGCAGCCAATCGGACTCCAGCGGCGCAGCGGCCTCGTCGAGAATCTTGGCGTTGTTGAGGTAGGCCCCACCTTCACGTACGGCGCGGCGGGCGTCTGAGCGGGAGACGCCCAGTCCAGATGCGAGCAGATCGACCAGGCTCGAGCTGGTTGTGCCGAGCTGCACCGACGGTGCCTCGGTGAGCGCTGCGGCGAGGGTGGGGGCGTCGAGGTCGGCGAACGATCCGGCGCCGAACAACGCCTGAGAGGCGGCCCGCACCCGGCCCAGCTCCTTCGGGCCGTGCACCAGCGCTACCAGCTCATCGGCCAGCCGCCGCTGCGCGGCCCGGGCGTGTGGACGGTCCGCGGTCGCCTCGTCCAGCTGCTCGACTTCGTCGCGTCCGACGAACGTGAGCAGGCGCAGGTAGGTGCCGACGTCTGCGTCGTCGATGTTGAGCAGGAACTGGTACAGCGCGTAGGGCGTGGTCATCGCCGGATCGAGCCAGACGTTCCCCCCGCCGGTGCTCTTGCCGATCTTGTGCCCGGCAGCATCGGTGACCAACGGGAAGGTGAGGGCGTGTGCGGAAGCACCGTCGACGCGCCGCAGCAGCTCCAGGCCAGCCGTGATGTTGCCCCACTGGTCGTTACCTCCAACCTGCAGCGTGCAGCCGTACCGGCGGTACAGCTCGACGAAGTCCAGCGACTGCAGCAGCTGGTAGCTGAACTCGGTGAAGCTGAGGCCTCCGCCGGCCAGCCGAGCGCTCACCGACTCCCGGGCCAGCATCTGGTTGACCGGGAAGTGCTGGCCGACGTCGCGGAGGAAGTCGAGGACAGTCAGGTCCCGGGTCCAGTCGAGGTTGTCGGCCAGCAACGCGGCGCCGGAGCCGCCACTGAAGTCCAGGAACCGCAGAAGCTGCGCGCCGATCAGCCCCACGCGCGCGGCGATCACCTCTGCGGTCATCAGGACCCGCTCCGAGTCGCGGCCGCTGGGGTCGCCGATGAAGCCTGTGGAGCCACCGGCCAGGGCGATAGGGCGATGGCCGGCGAGCTGGAAGCGACGCAGAGCAAACAGCGGGACCAGGCTGCCCACGTGCAGGGAGTCCCCCGTGGGGTCGAAGCCGCAGTAGAGCGTCATCGGCCCGGCGGCGAGGTCCCGCTCGAGCGCCACCCGGTCAGTGCTCTGGGCCAGCAGACCCCGCCACTCCAGGTCCGCGAGCACGTCCGGGACCGGTGCCACCGTCGGCACGGCAGCAGGCGATGAGGCGGCGCTGACGGTCATCGCACCATGCTCCCGCACCCGGGCAACCCGCTTCTCCGGCCCGCCGCGTGATCGCGGGAACGCCAGGCGCGCCTGACGGGCACCGGACCTCCCACGCGCACCTCGGCAGCGGCGCAGGTGAGCCGCTCTACCGCCGGCACGTCCCCAATCTTTACGGCGAACGCCCGCGGCTGGCCGCGGGGGCCCACGATCACGATGAACGGGGTGCGGCCGGGTGCGAGAGCGACTCCTTGTCGCGTCGACGGACGGCCACGCGGTACGGCGACACGGTCGGCTCACCGTCCAGCCAGAACCGCCATGGCGCGCTCCCCCCCCTCCCCCGCCACACCGACCCGCGGACCGGTGCGCAGCCGGGTCGCGTCGTACGCGGAAGGGAGGGTGAGGCGCAGGGGGGCGAGCGGCTCGAGCAGGTCAATGCCGCCGAGCGCCCCCGTGATGCCGAGGGTTCTGCACAACCGGGCCGGGCCGCGGCAGAGGTCACGCCCGGTCGAGCCTGGCCGCCGGCTGCGAGCGACATCAAGGCCGTCGACCACCTCACCGGCCCGCAGCAGCACAGCAGCGGCCTCGCCGACCGGGCCGGTGACGACGTTGACGCACCAGTGCATGCCGTAGGAGAAGTAGACGTAGGCATGACCGGCCTCGCCGAACATCACCTGGTTGCGGACGGTGCGGCCGCGGTAGGCGTGCGAGCCCGGGTCGATCGACCCGGCGTACGCCTCGACCTCGGTGAGCCGGACAGTCACGCCTGCGCTGGTCAGCAGAGCTCCCAGCATCCGCGGGGCGACGTCGAGGACGTCACCGCTCAGCAGGGCGCGCTGGCCGCCCATGTGCGCTGCCTTTCCACCTCGACGTGGAGGGTGGCGAGCTGCTCAGCGACCCGGGAGGGGGCGGTGCCGCCGGGCCCGCAGCGGGAGGCGATGGCGCCGCGCACGTCCAGGACAGCGCGGATGCCAGGGGTGAGGTACGGCGAGACGTGGGCGAGTTCATCGTCGTCGACCTCGTGCAACTCACGACCGTTGACGGTGCAGAAGACGACGAGGTGGCCGACGGCTTCGTGTGCCTCGCGGAACGGCACGCCGTCCTTCACCAGCTGCTCGGCGACATCGGTGGCTAGCGCGAAGCCGAGCGGCGCCGATGCCTCCAGGACGTCCGCATGAAGCACCATGGTGGCCGTCATGCCGGCCAGGGCCGGCAGCACCAGCAGCAGCGTCTCTACCGCGTCGAAGCACGGCTCCTGGGCCTCCTGCATGTCCCGGTCGTAGGTCAGGGGCAGGCCCTTGAGCATGGCCAGTTGACCTGCGACGTGCCCGATGAGACGTCCGGCCTTGCCGCGGGCCAGCTCAGCGATGTCGGGGTTCTTCTTCTGCGGCATGATCGAGCTGCCGGTCGAGAACGCGTCGTCCAGGGTGACCCAGCCGAACTCCGTGGAGTTCCAGAGCACCACCTCCTCGCCGTAGCGCGACAGGTGCACACCGAGCAGCGCCGCGCAGAACAGGAACTCCACAACGAAGTCGCGGTCTGAGACGGCGTCCATGGAGTTGGCGGCGGCGGAGCCGAAGCCGAGCTCGGCTGCGGTCGCGACCGGGTCGACCGGCAGGGACGAGCCGGCGAGCGCGCCCGATCCGAGCGGCGACACCGAGGCCCTGGCGTCCCAGTCCCGCAGGCGGTGCACGTCGCGCGACAGCGCCTGCACGTGGGCCAGCAGCTGATGGGCGAACAGCACCGGTTGGGCGTGCTGCAGGTGGGTCATACCCGGGGCCGGGGTGTCGAGGTGCTGCGCCGCCTGGTCGAGCAGTGCCTGCTCGAGCTCGGCGAGCTGGTTGACGACGGCGCGGGCGTGGTCGCGCAGGTACAGCCGCAGGTCGGTGGCGACCTGGTCGTTGCGCGACCGGCCGGCGCGCAGCTTGCCGCCCAGGGTGCCCAACTTCTCGAGCAGGCCCCGCTCGAGCGCGGTGTGGACGTCCTCGTCCTCGACGCGCGGCCGGAACACCCCGGCACGCACTTCGGTGCTGAGCTCCTCGAGTGCACCGAGCAGCCGGGCGAGCTCCGCGTCGTCGAGCAGACCCGCCCGGTGCAGCACCCGGGCGTGCGCCCGGGAGGCCAGCAAGTCGTACGGCGCGAGGCGCCAGTCGAAGTGGACGCTGACCGACAGCCGGGCCAGCGCCTCCGCGGGGCCGCCCTCGAAGCGGCCGCCCCACAGGCTGGTCCGCGCCGCACCAGAGGGCTCGTTGCCGGGGAGCGGGTTGCCGGGGGGCGGCTTATCAGAAAGCGGGTTGCCGGAGAGCGGGTTGCCGGGGGGCTCGGTCACCGGCCGAGCCGCTGGTCACGCCTGGCAGCGATCTTGCTGGGCAGCCCCCACAGCTCGACGAAGCCCTTGGCAAGGCTCTGGTCGAAGGTGTCACCCTGGTCGTAGGTGGCCAGGTCGAAGTCGTACAACGACGCGGCGCTGCGCCGACCGGTCACGGTGCAGGTCCCGTGGTGCAGGACCAGCCGGACGTCCCCAGAGACGTGCTGCTGGCTGGCGGTGAGGAACTCGTCGAGGGCGCGCTTGAGAGGGCTGAACCACAGGCCGTCGTAGACCAACTCGGCCCAGCGCTGCTCGACGGCGCGCTTGAAGCGGGCGAGGTCGCGCTCGACGGTGAGGTTCTCCATCTCCTGGTGGGCGCTGATGAGCACCTGCGCGCCCGGAACCTCGTAGACCTCACGGCTCTTGATGCCGACGAGGCGGTCCTCGACCATGTCGAGCCGGCCGACGCCCTGTGCGCCCGCTCGCCGGTTGAGCTCCTCGATCGCCTGCAGCACCGAGACGGCGCGGCCGTCGATCGCCGTCGGAACGCCGTCGGTGAAGGACAGGACCAGCTCGTCGGGCCCGCTGCTGCTGCCCGGGGCGCTGGTGTAGCTGTAGACATCCTCGATCGGCCCGTTCCAGGGGTCCTCCAGGAAGCCGGTCTCGACGGCCCGGCCCCACACGTTCTGGTCGACCGAGTACGGCGACTTCTTGTCGACGTCGATCGGCAGCCCCCGGTCGTGTGCGAAGGCGATCGCCTTGTCCCGCGTCATGCCGGAGTCGCGGACCGGGGCGATACAGCGCAGCTCAGGGGCGAGGGCGCCGATCCCGACCTCGAAGCGCACCTGGTCGTTGCCCTTGCCGGTGCAGCCGTGAGCGACCGTATCGGCGCCGTGCTCGCGGGCGGCCGCGACCAGGTGCTTGACGATGAGCGGCCGGGACAGCGCGGAGACCAGGGGGTAGCGACCCATGTAGAGGGCGTTGGCCTGCAGCGCCGGCAGGCAATACTCCTCGGCGTACTCGTCGCGGACGTCGGCGACGACGGCCTCGACCGCGCCGCAGGCCAGAGCGCGCTGGCGGATGACCTCAAGGTCCTCGCCACCCTGACCGACGTCGGCGGCCACCGCGACGACCTCCTTGCCGGTCTCGGCCGAGATCCAGCCGATAGCCACGGAGGTGTCAAGGCCTCCGCTGTAGGCGAGGACGACGCGGTCGGTCACGAGTGTTCTCCCTGGCTTGCTGGGTCGAAGGGTCGGCCCTCGGCGAGCCCGATGAGCCGGGACGCGAGGGCTCGGGCGCCGGCGCTCGCCGGCGTGCGGGTGATGAGCAGGACGGTGTCGTCGCCCGCGACGGTGCCGGCGATCTCGGACAGGCCTGCGCGGTCCAGCGCCGAACCGAGCAGGTGGGCACCGCCGGGGGGGGTACGCACCACGACCAGACTGCCGGTCGGCTCGGCGCTGACGCACAGCTCCTCGAGCAGCCGGCCGAGCCGGGCGTCGACGGCTTCGGCGGTGCCGTTGCGCGGCTGGCCTTCCGGCGGCACGGAGTACGACATCCCTTGCGGGGTGCGGGTCTTGACCGCCCCGAGCTCCTCCAGGTCACGGGAGACGGTGGCCTGGGTGACCAGGACACCACCGGCGGCCAGCAGTCGGCCGAGTTCGGTCTGGCTCGCGACGGGTGCGGACTCCAGCAGCTCGGCGATGCGCGCCTGGCGGGCGGTCTTCGTCAGCGGCGTACGGTCCTTGACCCGGCGGGCGAGTGCCACGCCTACCCCTGCTCCAGCAGCCAGGTCAGCAGCGCCTTCTGCGCGTGCAACCGGTTCTCCGCCTCGTCCCACACCGCCGACTGCGGACCGTCGATGACGGCGGCCGCGATCTCCTCGCCACGGTGGGCCGGCAGGCAGTGCAGGACGACGGCACCATCGGCGGCGAGGGCGAGGGCGGCCTCGTCGACGGCGTAGGGCGTGAGGTCCCGGCGGCGCTCGGCCTCGCCCGCCATGCCCATGCTGACCCAGACGTCCGTGCACACGACGTCCGCGCCGGCCACCGCCTCTTTCGCGTCTGTAGTCACCAGGACATCGGTGCCGAAGCGCCTGGCCCGCTCGATGACGGCCGGGTCCGGCAGGTAGCCCTCGGGGGCGCCGATCCGGACGGCCATGCCGGCCATCGCCGCGCCCAGGAGGTAGGAGTGAGCCATGTTGTTCGCGCCGTCACCGAGGTAGGTCAGAGTCAGGCCCTGGGTGCGGCCCTGGCGCTCCCGCACGGTCTGCAGATCGGCCAGGACCTGGCACGGGTGGTAGCCGTCGGTCAGGGCGTTGACGACCGGCACGCTGCTGGCCTCGGCGAGCGCCCGGATGCGGTCGTCACCGAAGGTGCGGATCACAATCGCGCTGACATAGCGGCTCAGCACCCGGGCGGTGTCCTCGATCGTCTCGCCCCGTCCGAGCTGGGTGTTGCCGGCGTCAATGATGACCGGATGCCCACCCAATTCGGCGATCCCGACCTCGAACGACAGCCGGGTCCGGGTGCTGGGTTTCTCGAAGACGACCGCGACGGCCTGGCCCGCCAGTGGCCTGGGGCCGTCGTAGCGGGAGGTCTTCAGCAAGGCGGCGAGGTCCAGCACCTGCGCCTGCTCGCCTGGGCTGAGGTCATCGTCGGACAGGAAGTGACGGGTCATTGCTCCGGCCCTCCGGTCACCGCGGCCACCCTGGCCAGCAGCTCGGCGACGGCGAACGGCTTGACGAACACCGAGTCCTCGCCCACCAGGTCACGCATGCCGGGTACGGCGTCGACCCGTCCGGTCACGACGATCACTGGGATGCCCGACAGCTCGGAGTCCGTGCGCAGCTCTTCGAGAACCCGCACGCCGCCGAGGTCGGGCATCATCAGGTCGAGTAGGACCAGGGCCGGCCGGGTGCTGGCGGTCTTGACGAGACCGGCCAGGCCGTCGGAGGCGGTCGAGACGTCATAGCCGTCCGCGGACAGCAGCGTGTGCAGCAGACCTCGCACGCTCGGGTCGTCCTCGACGACCAGGACGCGGGTGGCGCTCACGCGGGCTCTCCGTAGGTCGGCATGCGGCCGACCCTAGCGGCGTCGAGGACCCCGGGCAGGCAGGCGACAAAGGCGTCCAGCTGCTCCGTGCGGACCACCAGCGGAGGGGCCAACCTGAGGACGTCCGGAGTGCAGGCGTTGACCAGGAAGCCGGCCTCGCGAGCCGCCCGCTCAGCCTCCACGGCAACTGGCGCTGTGAGCCAGATCGCCCGCCAGAGGCCGATCCCGCGCACCTCACGCACCAGTGGGTGACCGAGTGCGGTGATGGCCCCGGCGAGGCGCCGGCCGAGCTGGGTGCTCCTTGCGAGCAGGTTCTCCCGCTCGATCGTGTCGAGTACGGCGAGCCCGGCGGCGCACGAGATCAGGTTGCCGCCGAAGGTGGTCCCGTGGTCGCCCCTGACGAGCGCCGCCGCGGCCGGACCGTCGGCGAGCACGGCGCCCAGCGGGAGCCCACCGCCCAGGCCCTTGGCGAGGGTGACGACGTCGGCGCGTACGCCCGGCGCGGTGATGTGGCTGGCCAGCCAGGCACCGCCCCGTCCGACGCCACCCTGCACCTCGTCCAGGTGGAGCAGGGCACCGGAGGCGTCGCAGGCCTTCCGGGCGGCCTCGAGGTAGCCGGCCGGGGGCACGACGACGCCGGCCTCACCGAGCACCGGCTCCAGGACGACGCTCGCGATGTCCTCGGTCACCGCCGCGCGCAGGGCCTCACCGTCGCCGTACGGCACGAAGGTGACGGGACCGGGCAGGGGTTCGAACGGTGTCCGCTTGGCCGGCTGACCAGTGATGGCCAGCGCGCCGAGGGTCCGCCCGTGGAACGCGCCGTCGGCTGCGACCCAGCCACCGCCGGGCCGGAGCCGCCGGCTGATCTTGAGCGCCGCCTCGTTGGCCTCGGCACCGGAGTTGGTGAACAGCACGCGGGTCGTCGGGGTGCCCATCAGCTGCCGCAGCCGCTCGGCCAGCCGGATGCCGGGCTCGTGCGCGGCGAGGTTACTGGTGTGTCCGAGCTGCCGGACCTGCCGGGAGACCGCCTCGACGACGGCGGGGTGCGCGTGACCCAGGACGTTGACCGCGATGCCGGCCAGCAGGTCGACGTACTCCCGGCCATCGACGTCCCAGACGCTGGCACCGTCACCGCGCACGAGCGCCACCGGCGGGGTGCCGTAGTTGCCCATCATCACGGCGTCCCAGCGACGCTGCAGGTCGCTCACTGGTGGACCACGTCCGCGAGCACCACGTCCGGAACGACCATCGTGCCTATGCCCTCGTCGGTGAACAGCTCGAGCAGGACCGAGTGCGGGACCCGGCCGTCCAGGACGTGGGCGCGCGGCACGCCGCCGCGGACCGCCCGCAGGCAGGCCTCCATCTTGGGCAGCATGCCGGTGGACAGGTAGGGCAGCAGGACTTCCAGCTCGGCCGCGGTCAGGGTGCTCACGACCTCATCGCTCGCGGGCCAGTCCGCGAACAGCCCCTCGACGTCGGTCAGCACGATGAGCTTCTCGGCGTCCAGCGCGACGGCGACGGCCGCGGCGGCGGTGTCGGCGTTGACGTTGTACAGCTCGCCATCGAGGCCGCGACCGACCGTGGCGACCACCGGCACCTTCCCCTCGTCGAGCAGCGCGTGCAGGACCGCGGGCCGGACGTCGACGACGTCACCGACCAGGCCGATGTCGACCGGGAGCCCGTCGACCAGGACGCCGCGGCGCTCGGCGGTCAGCAGCTGCGCGTCCTCCCCGGACAGCCCGACGGCGAACGGTCCGTGGGCGTTGATGCCGGCGACGACGTCGCTGTTGACCTGTCCGACCAGCACCATCCGGACGATCTGGACCGTCTCGGGCGTGGTGACCCGGTAGCCGCCGCGGAACTCGCTGGCGACGCCGAGCCGGTCCAGGTGGGCGCTGATCTGCGGGCCGCCGCCGTGCACGACGACGACGCGCACGCCGCAGTAGCGCAGAAGCACGACGTCCTCGGCGAAGCTGGCCCGCAGCTCGGGGGTCGTCATCGCATGGCCGCCGTACTTGACGACGACGGTCCGGCCGTTAAAGGACTTCAGCCAAGGCAGGGCCTCCACGAGAGCGGCCGCCTTCGGCAGCGCGGCATGGCCGCGGGCGGTGCTCATGTGCTGTACGCGCTGTTCTCGTGGACGTAGTCGGCGGTCAGGTCGTTGGTCCAGACCGTGACCGTCGCGTCGCCGGCGTGCAGGTCAACCGTGATCCGGACCTCGCGGCCGGACAGGTCCACGCCGGAGCGGTCGTCACCGACGGCCCCGGCGCAGCAGACCAGCACGCCGTTCATCGCGACGTCGAGTCGGTCGGGCTCGAACGCGGCGGCCGTGGTCCCGACGGCGGCGAGCACGCGACCCCAGTTGGGGTCGCTGCCGTTCAGCGCGCACTTGAGCAGGTTGTTGCGGGCCACGGACCGGGCGACCTCCAGGGCGTCGTCCTCGGTCGCCGCGCCGACGACCTCCACCGCAACGTCTTTGCTGGCCCCTTCGGCGTCAGCCACCAGCTGGCGCGCGAGGTCGGCGCAGACGGCGGTGACGGCGACCTGCAGCTCGGTGGCTGTCGGGGCGGTGCCAGAGGCACCGCTGGCGAGCAGCAGCACGGTGTCGTTAGTGGACATGCAGCCGTCGGAGTCGACCCGGTCGAAGGTGGTGCGGGTGGCCTCGCGCAGCACGGTGTCGAGGGCGGACGGGTCGGTGACGGCATCGGTGGTGACGACGACGAGCATCGTGGCCAGGCTGGGGGCGAGCATCCCGGCGCCCTTCGCCATGCCGCCGACGCGGAAGCCGCCGGCGTCGTACGACGCGGTCTTCGGAACCGTGTCAGTGGTGCAGATCGCCTCAGCAGCAGGCGATCCCCCGTCCGCTGCGAGCGCCTCGACCGCGGCGCCGACGCCCGCGAGCAGCTTGCCCATGGGCAGCCGCTCGCCGATGAGCCCGGTGGAGCAGACGGCGACGGTCGCGGCACCGGTATCGAGGGCCGCGGCGACGGCCTCGGCTGTCGCGTGGGTGTCCTGGAAACCACCCGGGCCGGTGCAGGCATTCGCGCCGCCGGAGTTCAGCACCACAGCCCGGACCCGGCCGCCGCGGAGCACCTGTTCGCTCCACAGCACCGGCGCCGCCTTGACGCGGTTGCGCGTGAAGACGCCGGCGGCGACATCGAGCGGGCCGTCGTTGACGACCAGTGCGACATCGGGACGACCGCTGGCTTTCAGGCCCGCGGTCACACCGGCGGCCCGGAAGCCGCGCGGAGCCGTGACGGTCACGGCGCGACCCCGCTGGCCGACAGGCCGGCCTGCTCCGGCAGCCCGAGGACGAGGTTGGCGTTCTGCAGGGCCTGTGCGGCCGCACCCTTGCCGAGGTTGTCCAGGGCGCTGAGCACGACCAACCGCCCTGAGTCGGCGTCGATCGTCCCCTGCAGATGGCAGCTGCCCGAGCCCAGCGTGGCTGCGGTGTGCGGCCAGCGGCCCTCGGCCAGGACGTGTACGAACGGCTCGTCGGCGTAGGCGGCGGCCAGCACCTCGCGGGGGTCGCCGTCGGACAGCGGGCGCGCGGTCACGGTGGCCAGAATGCCGCGCGGCATCGGCGCGAGGATCGGGGTGAAGGACAGCGACCGGGCGCCGGTCGCCTGCTTGACCTCCGGCACGTGCTGGTGGCTGCCGACCTTGTACGGCGACAGGTCACCCAGGACCTCGCTCGCGAGCAGGTGGCCCTTGGCAGCGCGGCCGGCACCGCTGGTGCCGCTGGCCGCGACGGCGACCACGTCGTCGGGGTCCGCCAGGCCGGCTGCGATGAGCGGCGCGAGGGCCAGCGCCATCGCGGTTGCGTAGCAGCCGGGGTTGGCGATCCTGCAGCTGCCGGCGATCCGCTTGCGCTGGCCGGGGAGCTCGGGCAGCCCGTAGGTCCAGGTGCCGGCGTGCGGTCCGGAGTACCAGCCGGCCCAGTCGGCCGGATCCAGCAGCCGGTGGTCGGCACCCAGGTCGACCACCGCCACCGATTCAGGCAGCTGGGCGGCGAGCCGGCCGGACTCGCCCTGCGGCAGGGCGAGGAACACCACATCGGCGTCGGCCAGCCGGTCGGCTGTGGTGTCCTCGAACGACCGGCCGGCCAGCTGCGGCAGGTGGGGGTGCAGGTCGGTCACCGGCTGCCCGGCGCTTGACCCGGCGCAGAGCGCGCCCAGCTCGAGCTGCGGGTGCTGCAGCAGCAGGCGCAGCAGCTCACCGCCGGCGTAGCCGCTCCCCCCCGCCACCGCGGCCTTCATTCTCATGCCGCCACCATACACTCGTCTGAATGGCTATGCGGTGCCCCGCAGGACGGCACCGTGCTGCCGGCCGGCGGCGGCCACGGCCGCATCCCGCGCGGCCAGCACCTCGGAGTCGGTGAGGGTCCGGTCGGGCGCCCGGAAACGCAGGCCGAACGCCAGGGAGCGGTGCCCCGCTGCCACCTGCTGGCCGGCGTAGACGTCGAACAGCCGGACCTGCTCGAGCAGCGGCCCGGACGCAGCCCGCAGGGTCCGCTCCACGTCCCCGACGAGCACCTCGTCGGCGACGACCAGCGCCACGTCCACGCTGGACGGCGGGTAGGGCGACACCACCGGGGCAGCCACCGGCCCGCGGGCATCGGCGGCGGCGACCAGCCGGTCCAGATCGATCTCGCCGGCGCAGGTGCGGGCGGGCAGGCCGAGCGTCGCGATCACCCGCGGGTGCAGCTCGCCGGCCGCGCCGACGACCTCGTCGCCCAAGATCAGCAGCGCGCAACGGCCGGGATGGTACGGCAGGTCACCAGCCCGACGGACCACGAGATCGAGCCGCAGGGTCCGTGCCAGAGCGACCAGCACCTCCACCGCTTGACCGACTCCAGCGGGCCGGCCGGCCAGCACCAGCCCGGCCAGCCGGGGCTGCACCGGAAGGGCGCCGTCGAGGGCCGTGACCTGCTCGTCGGTCGGGCGCTGGCTGGTCTTGGGCACCTCGGCAACCGGGACCCCCCGGCCGCGGAAGACCGACCCGGTCTCGAACAGCGCCACGTCATGCAGGCCGCGTCCGACGTTGCGCTGCAGGGCGCTCAGCAGCCCCGGCAGCAGGGACGGACGCAGCAGCGCCTCAGTCTCGGCCAGCGGGTTCTGCAGTCGCGGCGCGTCATAGCCGGTCATCCCGAGCGCCTCGACGACCTCATCCGCGACGAACGGCGGGGTCACGACCTCGACCAACCCGGCTGCGGCCAGTGCGCGGGAGGCGGTCCGGCGCAGCCGCTGCGGGCCGGTCAGGCCGCGGCCGGCGGGGGCGGTCGGCAGCACGACCGGAATGGTGTCGTAGCCCTCCAGGCGCACGACCTCCTCGACCAGCTCGGCGCCGCCGGTCAGGTCGGCCCGCCATGACGGCGGGGTCACCAGCAGGACGTCGGTCCCCTCGACCGCGCAGCCGACCTGCTCGAGGCGCTGCCGGACGACCTCCGGCGGATAGCTCCGGCCGGCCACCCGGCCCGGCTGGTCCACCGGCAGCCGCAGGCCGGTGCGTGGCAGCCTGGCGTCGACGGCGGTGACCGGGCCGGCGGTCGCACCGCCCAGCTCGACCAGCAGCTGCACCGCCAGGTCAGCGGCGGCGGCCGCCAGGTCGGGGTCGACGCCCCGCTCGAAGCGCTTGCTCGCCTCGCTCGGCAGCCGGTGCCGGCGGGCCGTCCGGGTGATCGAGACCGGCGCGAAGTGGGCCGACTCCAGCAGGATCGTCGTGGTGGTCGGGCTGATCTCGGTGCGCTCGCCCCCCATCACACCGGCCAGTGCGGTGGCGCCGGTGTCGTCGGCGATGACCAGGTCGCCGGGGTCCAGCGCGCGGTCCTGGCCGTCCAGGGTGCGCAACCGCTCCCCCGGCCCGGCCCGGCGGACCACGATCCCGCCCTGCAGGCGGTCCAGGTCGAAGGCGTGCAGCGGCTGGCCGGTCTCGAGCATGACGGCGTTGGTGACGTCGACAGCCAGGCTGATCGGCCGCATGCCGGCCAGGACCAGCCGGCGCTGCAGCCAGGCCGGACTAGGGGCGGCGGTGTCCAGCCCGGTGAGGACCCTGGCGACGTAGCGGTCGCAGGCCGGGTCGTCGAGGCGGACGGGGTGCCCGTCGGCCGTCGGCGCCGGCACGGTCCGCCGGCCTGGGTCGGTCAACTCCAGCCCGAAGGCGGTCGCCGTCTCGCGGGCGACCCCGCGCACCGACAGCGCGTAGCCCCGGTCCGGGGTGACCGCGATGTCGAGCACCTCGTCGCGCAGCTGCAGCAGCTCGACCACGTCGCCCCCGAGCGGGCTGTCAGCGGGCAGCACCAGGATGCCGTCGGAGGCCTCCGCCAGGCCGAGCTCGGCGGCGCTGCACATCATCCCGTCGGAGGTCCGGCCGTAGGTCTGCCGGGTCGCGATGGTGAAACCACCGGGCAGCTGCGCGCCGGGCAGCGCGAACGGCACGACGTCGCCGGCGGCGAAGTTGGTCGCTCCGCAGACCACCTCGTGGACGCGGGCGCCGACGTCGACGTGGCAGAACCGGATCGGCTTGGTAAAGCCCGCCAGCACCTCGACGTCGAGGACCCGCCCGACGACCACGCCGGTGATGTCCGCCCCGAGGTGCTCGACCTGCTCGACCTCCAGGCCGGCCCGGAGCAGCGCCGTGCCGATCTCGTCGGCGGTCGCGGTCAGGCCGGGCACCATCGGGCGCAGCCAAGACAGGGGCACGCGCACGTCAGGCCTCCGTTCCGAAGGCCGACGTGAACCGCTGGTCGCCTTCGTACAGGTCGCGGATGTCCTGGATGCCGTGCCGGAACATCAGGGTGCGGTCCAGTCCCAGACCGAACGCGAACCCGCTGTAGCTGTCCGGGTCCACCCCGCAGGCGATGAGCACGGCCGGGTTGACCATGCCGCAGCCGCCTACCTCGATCCAGCCCTCGCTGGAGCAGACCCGACAGGGCTCACCGGAGCCGAGGCACTGGAAGCACTGGATGTCGAGCTCGGCGCTGGGCTCGGTGAAGGGGAAGTACGACGGCCGCAGTCGGCTGGCCAGCCGGGAGCCGAACATGGCCGCGGCGTAGGCCTCTAGGGTCCCGCGCAGGTGGGCCATGGTGATGCCCTCGTCGACACACAGCCCCTCCACCTGGCCAAAGACCGAGGAGTGCGTCGCGTCCGAGGCCTCGTTGCGGTAGACCCGGCCAGGTGCGACGACGTAGCAGGGCAGGCCGCGGGCCAGCAGCGAGCGGATCTGGACCGGTGAGGTCTGGGTCCGCATCACGACCTGCGAGCCCGCCGGGGCCAGCCACAGGGTGTCCTGCATCTCGCGGGCCGGGTGGTCGGCCGGCACGTTAAGGGCGTCGAAGTTGAACCACTCGTGCTCGACCTCGGGTCCCTCGGCCACCTCCCAGCCCATCCCAACGAAGACGTCGGCGATCCGCTCCTGGATCGTCGTCAGCGGGTGCCGGGCGCCGACCGGCACCCGACCGGGCAGCAGCGACACGTCGAGGCGCTCCTCGACCAGCGCTCGGGCGTCGCGCTCCTCCTCCAGCGCGCTCCGTCGGGCCGCCAGGGCCGCTTGCAGGTCGCGCTGCACCGCGTTGACCCGCTGGCCGGCGTCCGCCTTGGCCTGCGGCGGCAGCACGCCGATCTCGCGGCGGGCCAGGCTGATGTGGGCCTTGTCACCCAGGTGGGCAGTGCGGGCGCCCGCCAGCGCGTCGAGGTCGGCAGCGGCGGTCAGGGCCGCGAGGCCCGCCTGCCGGGCGGCGTCGAGCTGGCCGGCATCGAGCAGGCTGACCTGCTTGGGGTCGTAGTCGGGCGCGGACACGGCGGGTCGCTCCTGGTGCTCGGGGATCGGGGGCAGTCTCCCAGGCTGGCTCGGGAGACGGGCGTCGTGCTGCCCGCCGGGCTCCCTACAGCTGGTAGGGCGCTGTCCCGGCGGGCAACACGAAGCGGAAGCGGGCCCCGCCGCTGTCCGCTCGCCCCACCTCCACGCTGCCGCTGTGCGCCTCCACGAGCCCCTTGACGATGTACAGCCCGAGTCCGGTACCTCGGTGCCGGTTGCCCCGCCAGAACCGGGTGAAGACGCGCGCCGCGGTCTCGAGCGGGATGCCCTCGCCCTCGTCCTCGACGAGGACCTCGGCGCCGTCGCCGAACGCCCGGATCGTCACGGTCACGGTGCCCGCCCCGTGTCGCAGTGCGTTCTCCACCAGGTTGCCGACGACCTGGTCGAGCTTGTCGGGGTCGGCCCACATGTCGGGCAGCTCACCCTCGGTGCGCACCACGAAGCGATCGCTGTCCTCACCGCCCGCGACCCGGCCGGCGACGGCCCGAGCCACGATCGCGGGTAGATCGACGACCTGTCGGCGCAGCTCGAGTCGACCGGCGTCGATGCGGCTCACGTCCAGCAGCTCGGTCAGCAGCCGGGTGACCCGGTCCGCGTCGGCGTTGACGGTCTGCAGCATGACCATCTTCTGCTCGTCGTTGAATCGGTCCCACCGGGCGAGCAGCGTGGCGGTGAAGCCCTTGACGCTGGTCAGCGGTGACCGCAGCTCGTGGGCGACGGTGCTGACCAGGTCCGCGCGGCTGCGGTCGGTGCGCTCCCGGGCGCGGTCGTCCCGGATCGAGACGACCAGGCGCCGCAACCGCCGGTGCTCGTCACGGACGTACGACGCGGTGACGAGCAGCCCCCGGCCCCGCAGCGGGCCGGCACTGACCACGAGGCGGCGTTCCGGCTGGCGGGTACGCGTCGACAGGCCGTCGAAGGGGTCGGTGCAGGCCCACCAGTCGCGGGCCTGCTCGTCGGCCAGCGGCAGCACGTCGGCCAGCGGGCGCCCGACGGCGGCGTCGGCGGACCGGCCCAGGATGCGTTCGCCCGCGGGGTTGAGCAGCTGCACCATGCCGGTCGGGTCGGCGACCAGGACGCCATCGGGCAGCTCGTCGTACGCGCCCTTGTCCATCCGCCTCCTCCCGGCGGCCGTCACTCTAAAGGGCGGTGGGCGCGTGCCGTCGCGTAGAGGCACACCGCGGCGGCCGCGGCGACGTTCAGCGACTCGGCCCGGCCGCGCAGTGGGAGCCGCACCCGCCGGTCGGCCGCGGCGAGGGCCTCCGCCGACAGGCCTTGCGCCTCGGCGCCGAACACCCAGGCCGTGGGAGCGGTCAGCAGGCCGGCGTCGGCGAGGTCGTCCAGGTCGTCCTCACCGGCGCCGGTGGTCGCCAGGACCTGCAGCCCGGCGGTACGCAGGGCCTGCACGGTGTCCGGCAGCGACGTCCCGGACACGACCGGCAGGTGCCACAGACTGCCCGCGCTGGCGCGGACGCACTTGCCGCCGTGCGGGTCGACCGAGCCGGCGGTGAGCACGACCGCATCGGCGCCGGCGGCATCGGCGGTACGGACGACGGTGCCGGCGTTGCCGGGGTCACCGACCTCGTGCAGGACGGCCACCAGTCGGGGGTGGCCGGCCAGGGCGGTCGGGAGGTCGACATCCAGCAGGGCGGCCACCCCGACCAGCCCCTGCGGCGTCACGGTCTCGGCGAGCGCGGCGAGCACTGTGGCCGTGACGTGCAGGACGAGGGTGCCGGCCTCGCGGGCAAGCTCGGCGAGCTCAGCCTCCGGGTCGGTGGTGAACAGCTCGAGCAGCCCGGTGGTCGCGAGCGCCTCCCGCACCGCCTGCGGACCCTCCACGACGAACCGGCGCTCGGCCGCGCGGGCCGAGCGCCGGTGCAGGCGCCGTACGTCCTGGACCCGCGGTGAGCGGGTCGAGGTCAGCTGCTCGCTCAGGCTGCCGGAGCCTGGTTCACATCGGCCGGCAGGGCGGCCTTGGCGACCGCGACCAGCGCGGCGAAGGCCGGCGCGTCCGTGACGGCGAGGTCTGCGAGGTTCTTGCGGTCGACCTCCACCCCAGCGGCCTTGAGGCCCTGGACGAGGCGGTTGTAGGTCATGCCGTTCAGGCGCGCCGCCGCGTTGATGCGGGTGATCCAGAGCTGGCGGAAGTCACCCTTGCGCTTCTTGCGGTCGCGGTATTCGTAGGTCGCGGAGTGGAGCAGCTGCTCCTTGGCCTTGCGGTACAGCCGACTGCGCTGCCCGCGGTAGCCGCTGGCCTTCTCGAGGACCTCACGACGCTTCTTCTGGGCGTTGACGGCCCTTTTGACGCGTGCCACTGGACTTCCGATCTGTCAGGTCCCGCACTCGCGCACGGGGATGTGGTCGTGGGGGCTACAGGCCGAGCAGCTTCTTCATCTTCCTGGCGTCGGCCGGGGCGACCTCGGTGGTGCCGGTCAGGCGGCGGGTGAGCTTGCTGGGCTTGCGCTCGAGGAGGTGGCGCTTGCCGGCCTTCTCGCGCAGCAGCTTGCCGCTGCCGGTGACCTTGATGCGCTTCTTGGCGCCGCTGTGCGTCTTCTGCTTGGGCATGTTCGTCGCCCTTCCGGTACGTCGTGTCGCGTCCAGCACGTGATCGTGCAGGTCGCCTGTCAGATGGGAGAAGGTCAGCTCGTGGTGACGTCGGTGGGGCCGGTCCTGCCGTCGGTCGTGATCCCGGCCGGGTGGCCGTTCGCGGCCTGCGCCTCGGCCGGCATGGCCGGCATGGCCGGCCGGGCCGCGCCCGCATGGACCTGCCCGCCGGCCTGGCTGCCCTCAGCCGCCTTGTGGTCAGCGGCGATCTTCTTCAGGTCGGCGGCGTTCTTGTGAGGCGCCAGCACCATGATCATGTTGCGGCCGTCCTGCTTAGGGCTGGCCTCCACGAAGCCGAGGTCCGAGACGTCCTCCCCGAGGCGCTGCAGCAGGCGGAAGCCCAGCTCGGGCCGGGACTGCTCGCGACCCCGGAACATGATCGTGATCTTGACCTTGTCGCCGGCCTTGAGGAACCGGACGACGTGGCCCTTCTTCGTCTCGTAGTCGTGCGGGTCGATCTTGGGACGGAGCTTCATCTCCTTGATGACGGTGAGCACCTGGTTCTTGCGGCTCTCGCGCGCCTTCTGGGCCGTCTCGTATTTGAACTTTCCGTAGTCCATGAGCTTGGCCACCGGCGGACGCGCCATCGGGGCGACCTCGACGAGGTCGAGGTCGTTCTCCTGGGCCATCGCCAGGGCCGCGCCGATGGCGACGATGCCGACCTGCTCGCCGTTCGGGCCGACCAGTCGCACCTCAGGGACGCGGATCCGGTCGTTGATGCGGGGTTCAGCGCTGATGCTGCCTCCAGAGCAGTCGGGAGCGGTACCGCCCGGAGCCCACCATGTCGAAGGGCCCCGCGCTGCGCGCAGGGCCCCGCTTCCGGACCCGCCCCAGGGGGACGGGCCTCGACGCCGGCCCTGCCCCGGAAGGTGAGCCGTGCCGACCGGACCCGGCTGCCTTCCGGCGGCTCGGGTGAGAGGCAGGACCTCCGCTTGCACGACCAGCGCACTGCCTCCACGAGCAGGCGAGGACGATGGTCGGGTCGTGTCTGCAAGGGTAGCAGGATGGACCCTGCGCCGGACCTGGCCGAGCTGCGCGACCTGGCGGACGTCCCGGCTGCCGAGGTCGTCTCTGCCGTGGCGGTGCACCTGTTGAGCGCAGCCGCCGTCAAGTGCGGGCTGACCGAGCTCGGCATGGCGACGCTTGACCTCGACGAGGCGCGAACGCTCATCACGGCGCTGGCCGGGCTGATCACAGCCGCGCGCCCAGACCTCGGCGTGCACGCCGCCCCGCTGCGCGACGGGCTGCAGGCGCTGCAGCGGGCGTTCCGCGAGGCCTCGACGCAGCCCGACGACCCGGGTGACGGCCCGGGCGAGCGGCTCACCGGCCCCGTCTTCTGAACCGGCCCCCGACCAGCAGGTCGATGCCCGCGCCGTCTCGCGGGACGACTGCCAGGTCCAGCCCTCCGGCGGGCAGGTCCGCGCCCAGCCGGTGGCGAATCCGGTCGGCCAGGGCGGCCAGGGCGGCCGGCGGCAGCGCCGACCTCGGCGTCACGCCGAGGACCTGCCCGTCCGGGCCGTCCAGCAGCCGCGCGGCACGCAACCCCTCCGGGGCGACCGCATCCCGCAACGCGACGAGCAGGGACTCCGAGGCGTCGGTGGCCCGAACCCACCGCTGCGTCGTACGGCGGGACGCCAGGGAACTGCCGGGAACCGGGACCCAGCCGGCGGCCAGGGCCTGGACCTCGGCCGGCACCAGTGCGAACGCCGAGCTGCCCGGGTCGAGCACGACGGCCTCTGCGCCCCGCTCGCTGGCGGCGGCACACGCCTGCTCTCCTGTCAGTGGGACGGGCCGGGCGTCGGCGCGCCAGCTCCGCAGTGCCAGCAGGCCGCTGAACACCGGCAGGGCACGGCTGCCGTCCTGCGCAGCCAGCAACACGACGGCCAGCTCGGCGCCGGACTCAGCGCGCAGACCGCTTGCCGGGGCCTGCTCCAGGCCGGTCGCCGTGGCCGTGATCCCGGCGAACACGCGGGCCTGCAGCAGGGCGGCGAGGACGCCGGCCCTCCCGGCCGCAGCCTGCAGGTCCTGCGTCAGTGCGGCAGCCAGTCGCTGGTCCGGCTCACCGCGGTCCGCCACTGCCTCACGCTACGGCGCAAGGGAAGGCGAGGGCCAGAGCGGAGGCGAGGGTGACGGCGAGCGCGGAGACAAGGGCGACGGCCGCGCCCAAATCGGCTCTGCGGCCACCATGCAGTCCGCGTGCCCGTCGCGTGAGCAGGTCAGGACCGGGACTCACGCAGCAGCCGACGCAGGGTGAGCACGCCGTCGACGGTGCGCTCCCCGTCGTTCGCCTGCAGCGCCAAGACCGCGACGGTCTCGTCGTCGCGCAGCTCCAGCTGGGCCCAGGGCGCCCCGTCCGCCAGCTCGACGCCGACCACGACCGGCCAGGGGAAGGCCCGCTCCCCCAACACATTGCGGACCCGTACGCCCCACCCGTCGGCCTGGACCCGGGCGCGGGTCAGGAGCAGCGCCGCGCCGGCAAGCAGCAATCCAATGCCGAAGAAGGCCACCTGGTCGGCCACGCCGAACTGCTGGCCGTCGCTGGAGCCCCTGGGGAGCAGCAGCGCCAACCCGCCGAACACCGCGACGACGACAGCGGCGACGACGCGACAGACGACGACCAGGCGATGCGGTCGCAGCTCGACGGTCACGCCGGTGCCTCGATCGGCCTCGGGAGCGGTGTCTGCCGCAGCAGCCGGAAGGCGACCTGCACCGCGGGGCCGATGCCGAGGGCGAAGGCGACCGTCCCGAGCCCCACCGGCCCACCGAGGGCGATGCCGACGACGAGGACGGCGAGCTCGAGCAGCGCCCGGCAGGTGCCGACCCGCCAACCAGTGCGCTGGACCAGCGCCACCATCAGCCCGTCACGCGGTCCGGGGCCGAGGTGGGCACCGAGGTACAGAGCCGATCCCGCAGCCACGCAGGCGATGCCACCCGCCGTGCCGAGCAACCGCAGCACCAGCAGCCGCGTGTACAGGCCGTCCAGCAGCGGCGTGCCCAGGAGCAGGTCGATGACGACCCCGATGACGACCACGTTGAGGGCGGTGCCGATCCCGGGCCGCACCCCGACGGTCAGACCCAGCAGCAGCACCACGACCGAGACGCCGATCGCCGTCCGCCCGAACGGCGCGCCGAGGTGCTGGGACAGGCCACCGGCCAGCACGTCCCAGGGCCCGACCCCGAGCCGGGCCTGCAGCCCCAGCCAGATCCCCACCCCGAACAGCACCAGGCCGAGCAGCAGCTTGAGCAGGCGCACCGTCATGCGCGCCCGCTGACGGCGACGGCGACCAGGGTGACGGCCGCACCGACGACCGTCGGCAGCGCGACGCCGTGGCCACGCTCGGGCACGGTGGCGTCCAGCACCAGGGCACCGACCAGCTGACCAGCGGTCACGGCCAGCCCGAACCGGAGCACGCCGAGCTGGCGTACGACGACGGCGGCCGAGGCGACGAAGCAGGCGCCGAGCAGCCCACCGGCGTACAGCCACCACTGACCCGGCCAGTGGTCGATGTGAACGCCCACCACCAGCCGGCGCACAGCCAGACCGACCAGCAGAGCCACCGTCCCGACCACGAAGTTGACCAGCGTCGCGACAGCGGCGTCACCGGTGGCCTGCCGGAGCCGGCCATTCAGCGCTTGCTGCCCGGCGGTGAGCAGGCCGGCCAGTACGACCAGGACGAGCAGGAGCGGTCGCGGGTGGACCGCCTGCCCGGACGTGCTGATCACGATCGCACCCAGGCAGAGCGCCGCCCCCAACGCGCGGTACGGCGTCAGGGCCCGCCGGCCACCCGGGGCAACGCCCGCGCCGTCGACCACCAGCCCACCGACGGTCTGGCCGCCGACCAGCGCGACGGTCAGCAGCGCGACGCCGATCTCGGGAGCCGCCGCCGCCCCGACCGCCACCAGGCTGGCACCACCGAGGCCACCCAGCAGCAACCACCGTGGCTGGTGGCGAACGACGGGCAGGGCGCACCGGCTGCTGCGTCGTACCGCGACGACGGCTGCCACGACCACAAGGCCGCTCCCGAACGAAACAACCGCGGCCAGCACCGCGTCCCCGAGGGCCTCCTTGAGACCGCCGTTGAGTCGCTGCTGAAGGGCGACCAGTGCCCCGCAGCCGACCGCGACGGCAAGCGCGACGCGATGCGAGGTGACCTGGTGCTCCGCGACCGGAGCGACCACTACTCCACGATCTTGGAGATCGGTAGCTCGAGGATGTCCCGCGCCCCGGCGGCTTTCAGCGCCGGTATGAGGGTGTTGACGCCTTTCTTCGGCACGACCGTCTCGAGCGCCTGCATGTCGCCGTGGGCCAGGGACATCACCGTCGGCGACGCCATCGAGGGCAGCTCGGCGATGACCGCCTCCAGCTGGGTGGCCGGCACGTTGAGCTTGAGCAGCACGTGGCCGCGGGCCCGCAGCGCGCCCTGGATGAGCACGAGTAGGTCCTCCATGGCGGCCCGCTTGGCCGGGTCCTGCCAGGCCTCCTGGTTGGCGATCAGCTCGGTGCGGCTGGTGAGCAGCGTCGCGATGACCTTGAGGCCAGCCTTGCGCAGCGAGGAACCGGTCTCGGTGAGGTCCACGATCGCGTCCACGATGTCCGGGATCTTGGCCTCGGTCGCGCCGTGGCTGGTGAAGACCCTGGCCTTGACGCCGTGCTCCTCCAGGAACCGGCGGGTGGTCTCCGGCATCTCGGTGGAGATTCGCACGCCGTCGGGCAGATCCGCGGCCGACTCCCACGGCGACTCCTTGGGCACCGCCAGCACGACGGAGACGACGGCCTCACCGGCTCGCCCACCGCCGATCTCACCGAGGCTGACGACGTCCGCGCCGGTCTCGGTGATCCAGTCCCGGCCGCTGATGCCGAGGTCGAAGATGCCCTGCTCGACGTAGGTGGGTATCTCCTGCGGTCGCAGGAACCTGACCTTGTCGATGCGCGGGTCGTCAACGCGGGCGTGGTAGTCGCGGTCCGAACCACGGACGACGGCGAGGTCCGCGGAGCTGAACAGCTCGAGGACCTGCTTCTCGAGACTGCCCTTGGGCAGGACGACGGCGAGCATCAGGAACTTCCTGTTCGTAGGGCGCGCAGGACCCTGGCAGCGTCGAGCGCGGCGAGGACGGCCTCGCGCCCCTTGTCCTCGGCGGAGTCGGGCAGCCCCGCGCGGTCCAGCGCCTGCTGCTCGGAGTCGACGGTGAGCACGCCATGGCCGACCGGGGTGTGGCTGTCCAGCGAGACCCGGGTGAGGCCACTGGTGACGGCGTCGCAGACGTACTCGAAGTGCGGCGTGCCACCACGGATCACGACGCCGAGGGCGACGACGGCATCATGCGTGGACGCCAGGCACTGCACGATCACGGGCAGCTCGACCGCGCCCGCGACCCGGACGACAGTCGGCTCATCGACGAGGCACTCCTTGGCTGTCCGCAGGGCGCTGTCGAGCAGCGCGCTGGTGATCGCCTCGTGCCAGCGGGTGGCGACGACGGCGAGGGTGAGCTGACGGGCGTCGAACGGCCCGGCACCCGGCCGGCCGCCGCCGCTCACAGCGTGCCCGTCGGGGTGGGCTCGTCAGCCGCAGCCTCAGTCGCCTCGTCCTCGAACGCCGCCAGTCCGGGCAGGTCGTGGCCCATCCGGTCACGCTTGGTCCGCAAGTAACGCAGGTTCTCCGGTGTGGCGAGGGTGGGAAGCGGGACCCGGCCGACGATCTCCAGGCCGTAGCCCTCGAGCCCGGCGCGCTTGGCCGGGTTGTTGCTCAGCAGCCGCATCGTGCGCACACCGAGGTCGACCAGGATCTGCGCGCCGGTGCCGTAGTCACGGGCGTCCGCCGGCAGCCCGAGCTCGAGATTGGCATCGACGGTGTCGGAGCCTGCGTCCTGCAGCTGGTAGGCCTGCAGCTTGTGCATCAAGCCGATGCCCCGGCCCTCGTGCCCGCGCATGTACAGCACCACGCCGCGGCCCTCGCGGGCGACGGCGGCCAGCGCCGCGTCGAGCTGCGGCCCGCAGTCGCAGCGCCGGCTGCCGAAGACGTCGCCGGTCAGGCACTCGGAGTGCACCCGCACCAGAACGTCGTCGCCGCCGGCGATCTCACCCTTGACCAACGCGACGTGCTCGGTGCCGTCCAGCAGCGACTCATAGCCGACGGCCCGGAACTGCCCGTGGTCGGTCGGGATGCGTGCCTCGGCGATCCGGGTGACCTGCTTCTCGGTCCGCCGGCGCCAGGCGACCAGGTCTGCGATGGAGACCAAGGTCAGCCCGTGCTCGTCGGCGAAGCCGCGCAGCTCCTCCAGGCGCGCCATGTCTCCCTCGTCTTTTTGGCTGACGATCTCGCACAGCACACCGGCCGGCCGCAGGCCGGCCATGACCGCCAGGTCGATGGCGGCCTCGGTGTGGCCGGGGCGGCGCAGGACCCCGCCGGGCTTGGCGCGCAGCGGCACGATGTGCCCGGGGCGCGTGAAGTCCCCTGGTGTCGACTCGGGGTTCGCCAGCAGCCGCATGGTCCGGGCCCGGTCGGTCGCCGAGATGCCGGTGCTCACGCCCTCACGCGCGTCCACCGCCACGGCGTAGGCCGTGCCACGCTTGTCCTGATTGACCGTGTGCATCGGCGGCAGCTCGAGGCGGTCGCAGTCCTGCTCGGTCAGCGGGACGCAGATGTAGCCGCTGGTGTAGCGGACCATGAACGACACCAGCTCCGGGGTCGCCATCTCGGCCGCGAAGATCAGGTCGCCCTCGTTCTCACGGTCCTCGTCGTCGACGACCACGACCGCCTTGCCGGCCGCGATGTCGATGAGCGCCTGCTCGATGCTGTCCAGCCCGGTCACCAGCTCGGCCGTCATGCCCGGGCCGCCAGCAGCTTCTCGACGTACTTGGCCGTGATGTCGACTTCCAGGTTGACGGGATCGCCGACGCCCTTCCGGCCCAGGGTGGTCAGGGCGAGCGTGGTCGGGATGAGGCTCACCTCGAGCCAGCCGGGCGCGGTGTCGGCGACGGTCAGCGAGATGCCGTCGACGGTGACCGAGCCCTTCTCGACGACATAGCGGTCGAGGTCACCCGGCAATGTCAGCCGGACGACGGTCCAGTGCTGGTCGGGCGTGACGGCGAGGATCTCACCCGTGCCGTCGACGTGGCCCTGCACGACGTGGCCACCCAGGCGGTCCTGTAGCCGGACGGCGCGTTCGAGGTTGACCGGGCTGCCGATCGCGAGCGCGCCCAGGCTGCTGCGGTCGAGGGTGACCTTCATCACGTCCGCGGTGAAGGCATCGCCTGAGCACTCGACGACGGTCAGGCAGACGCCGTTCACCGCGATGGAGTCGCCGTGCCGGGCGTCGGTGGTGACGGTGGGTCCGCGGACGGTCAGCCGTGCGGCGTCCGGCAGGTCCTGCCAGCCGGTCACCTCGCCGAGCTCCTCGACGATGCCGGTGAACATCACGCCCTCCTGAGGCTGAGCCGTAGGTCGTCGCCGACGCGGGTGACGTCGGTGAGGTGCAACCGCGCGGCGTCGCCGATCGTTCCGATGCCGGCCTGCTCCAGGGCTGAGGTGCCGGCCCCCAGCAGGAGCGGGGCTACGTAGCCGACCACGCGGTCGACGAGCCCGGCCCGCCAGAACCCACCGGCCAGCACCGGTCCGCCTTCGAGCAGGACGCTGACGATGTCCCGGGCGGCGAGCAGGTCGAGCAGGGCGCCGAGGTCGACCTGGCCAGCACCGACGGCCACCGTCTCGGCGCCCTCGACCGACGGTCCGGCGGTAGCGACGAGGGTTGGCGCGGCGTCGTCGAGCACCCGGGCGGTACGCGGCGTGCGGCCGGAGCTGTCGACCACGACCCGCAGCGGCGTGCGCCCTTCGGTGGGCCGGACCGTGAGCTGCGGGTCGTCGGCCAGGACGGTGCCGATCCCGACGAGCACCGCGTCGCTTTCGGCCCTCAGGCGATGCACGTCGGCCCTGGCCGGCTCGCCGGTGACCCACCGGGAGGTCCCGTCCGCGGCGGCGGACCGGCCGTCCAGGGTGGCGGCGTACTTCCAGGTGACCAGGGGCCGGCCGGTGCGCTGGCGGTGCAGCCAGGCGTCCAGGGGTCCGGCAGCCACCTCGTCCGCCAGCAAACCGGTCGTGACCTCGACTCCCGCCGCGCGCAGCCGGTCCGCGCCGCCGCCGGCCCACTCGGTCGGGTCAGCGCAGCCGATGACGACGCGGGTGATCCCGGCGTCCAGCAGCGCGGTCGTGCAGGGCCCGGTGCGGCCGGTGTGGGCGCACGGTTCAAGGGTCACCGCAACCGTCCCGCCGTACGCCCGGGTGCCGGCCTGCAGGAGGGCGACGACCTCGGCGTGCGGACCGCCGGGGGGCTGCGTGACGCCCTCACCGACGACCTCACCGGAGCGGTCGAGCACGACGGCGCCGACCGGCGGATTGGGGCTGGTCCGACCGAGCGTCGCGCGGGAGAGCTCGACGGCGCGGCGCACCGCGGTCTGGTCGTCCACCTGCGCCCTCCGGTGCTCGGGGCGCTCCGGGGGACACGGGCTTCGGGCGCGCGAGCGCCGGTGGCCCGCGCGCTGCCTCTCCTCCGGACTCTCACCGTCGGTCCCGGAGTTCCACCGGGTCCACCGCCGACTGGCTGCCGGCGGGTCGCGGACTGTCACCGCCGGTTCGGACTTGCACCGACCCCGGAGCGCGCGTGACTGTCGAGGGGAGCGTACCGCTCAGCCGCGGCGGTCCACCGCGACCAGCGAACCGGGCACGCCCTTGGCCACGCTCTTCATCTCACTCGCGGCGGCGACGACGGCTCGGTGGTCGCGGTCCCCGCCGACGTAGGAGGCGACCCCCACGCTCACGCTGACCAACGCGTGTCGGCGCAGCTCGCCCCGCCGGTCGAGCACCTCGAGCCAGCCACGGGCCACGTCGGCGGGGTCGTAATGACCGGGGACCTGCTCATCGAAGGCGCGCAGCGCCTCGTCGCACAACGGCTCGGCCTGCTCGGCCGTGCACACCACGATGAAGTCGTCCCCGCCGACGTGGCCGAGGAAGGCCGGCGGCGGGCCGGCGTGGCCCACCGCGTCCTGCAGGCAGCGGGCCAGCATCAGCAGGATCCCGTCACCGCGCTGGAAGCCGTACGCATCGTTGAAGGCCTTGAACTCATCGAGGTCGACATGGCACACGGCGTACGACGCGTGCGTCGCTGCCCGCGCCGCGATCTCGACGTCGATGCGGTGGTTGCCGGGCAGGCCGGTCAGGGGTGACAGGGCTCGGTGATCGGCGGTCCGGCGCAGGACCCCCGCGACCCGGGCGACCAGCTCCAGCACGTCGAAGGGCTTGACCAGGAAGTCGTCGGCACCGGCGAGGATGCCGTGGACCCGCTCCGCGGCCTGCGCACCGCTGCTGAGAAGGACCACGGGCAACGAGCTGGTCGGCGGGTGGGTGCGCAGACGGCGCAGGACCTCGACGCCGCCGAGCACCGGCAGGTCGACGTCGAGCAGCACCAGGTCTGGCTGGGACACCAGCGCACGTGCGAGCACCTGGGCGCCATCGCACGCCAGCTCGACCGCGAAGCCCTCGGCTTCGAGGTCGACAGCGACGAACCGGGCCAGCGCGGCGTCCGCGTCCCCGACGAGCACGCGCGGTCGCGGCTGGGCGGGGCGCCGGACCGGCACCGTGCTCACCGTTGGTCCCGGGCTTCTTGGGCTTCCTGGCCGCGCTGGGCTCCCCGGGCTTCCTGCGCTTCCCCGGCTTCCCCGGCTTCCCCGGCTTCCCCGGCTTCCCCGGCTTCCCCGGCTTCCTGAGCACCCTCCGCGGCCCGGGCACCCTCGGCGGCCGCGCGGAGGCTGGCGATGGCGGCAGCCGGATCGGCGGCGCCGTAGACCGCGCTGCCGGCGACGAAGACGTCCGCGCCGGCCTCTGCGCAGCGCTCGATCGTGGCTGCGGCGACCCCGCCGTCAACCTGCAACCACACGTCGAGATCCCCGATGGCCCGCTTGGCCCGGCGGATCTTCGGCAGGACGACGTCCAGGAAGACCTGACCGCCGAAGCCGGGCTCGACGGTCATGAGCAGCAGCAGGTCCAGCTCCGGAAGCAGGTCGAGACAGGACTCGACCGCCGTGGCCGGCTTGAGGGCCAGGCCGGCACGGGCACCGGCGGCCCGCAGGGTGCGGGCCAGCCGGACGGGGGCAGCCGCCGCCTCAAGGTGGAAGGTGACGCTGCCGGCTCCGGCCTCGGCGTAACCGGGGGCCCAGCGGTCCGGGTCCTCAATCATCAGGTGACAGTCGACCGGGGTCGCGGTCGACTGCAGCAGCGCCGCCACGACCGGCAGGCCCAGCGTGAGATTCGGGACGAAGTGGTTGTCCATCACGTCGACGTGCAGCCAGTCGGCGGCACCCTCGACGCGGGTGGCTTCCTCCGCCAACCGCGCGAAGTCCGCCGCCAGGATGCTCGGCGAGATCTGCACGGGACGCATCCCCGAAGCGTAGGGGCTGACCCGCGACAGCCGGACCCCTGCTGCGGACGGGAGCTGGCGCTGACAGCCGCACCGCTCCTGTGGAGGGGCCCCCAGCGGCCGGTGGACCGGCCAGCCGGGCCACGCGGGGCCGATCGGTGGCACGGACAGCCGGTCAGGGTCGGTGGACCGGCCGGGCGGGACAGGCGGGGCCGATCGGCGGCACGGACAGCCGGTCAGGGTCGGTGGACCGGCCGGGCGGGACAGGCGGGGCCGATCGGCGGCACGGTCAGTCGCGGCGGCGCAGGACAGCCAGGTGCATGGCGTCGGTGCCGTGCCGGTGCGGCCACAGCTGGACGGCCGGTCCGTCCCCGAGGTCGGGGACGCCGGGCAGCAACGGCCGGGCGTCGAGTTGCTCGAGCTCGGGGTGCCGGCGCAGGACGTCGAGGACCGGGACGATCGTCTCCGCGAGGTGCGGCGAGCAGGTGATGTAGGCCAGGACACCGCCGGGGCGCAGCAGCCGGGCGGCGGCGTCCAGCAGCTCGCCCTGCAGGGCGGTCAGGGCCGGCAAGTCCGACGGCTGCCGGCGCCATCGGGCCTCGGGCCGGCGGCGCAGCGCTCCCAGCCCGCTGCAGGGCGCGTCCAGCAGTACCCGGTCGGCGCTGCCATCACCCAGCGGGAGCCGGCGGGCGTCGGCGGTGACCGTGAGCCGGACGCCGGAGCGGGCGACCAGCGCAGCGCGGTGCGGCTGGGCCTCCACGGCGACCAGCCGGGCACCGCGCCGGTCTGCCTCACCCTGCAGCAGGGCGGCCTTGCCGCCGGGGCCGGCGCACAGGTCGACCCAGGTCGCGTCCGGGCCGTCCAGCGGGACGGCGGCCAGTGCCAGCGCGACGAGCTGGCTGCCCTCGTCCTGCACCGCGGCCCTGCCGTCACGGACCGGCTTGAGCTCCCCTGGGGCGCCGCCGAGCGGCAGGCGGACGGCGGCGGCGCTGTACGGGCCAGGCGTGCCGCCGGACAGCGCCGCCAGCTCCTGACGGTCCATCGTGCGCGCGACCAGGTGCACCTCGGGCCTCTCGTCGTCAGCCTGGAGCGCCATCCGCGCCTCGTCCAGGTCTCCGCGCAGGGCGTCACGGAAGGCCTGAGCGATCCAGCGGGGATGGGCAGTGTGTAGGGCGACCGCCTCGACCGGGTCGGCGGGTGCGAGCTCGACCAGCCAACCCGCGAGGTCCCTGACGGCCACCTTGCGCAGCACGGCGTTGGTGAAGGCAGCCGGGCCGGCGGTCAGCACCCGGCGCGCGAGGTCGACGGTCGCACTGACGGCGGCGTGCGTCGGGATGCGGGTCCGCAGCAGCTGGTAGGTGCCGAGCCGCAGGACGTCCAGCACCGGCGGGTCGACCTTGCCCAGCGGTCGGTCCACGCAGGCCTGCAGGACCACGTCGAGCTGGCCCTGCGCCCGCAGGGTGCCGTAGGCGAGCTCGGTCGCCAGCGCGGCGTCACGGCCGGTCAGCCGGCGGGCCCGGAGCAGTCCGGGCAGGACCAGGTTGGCGTAGGCCTGTCGCTCACGGACGGCCTTCAGCACGTCGTACGCCGCTTCGCGGGGCTGGTCGAGCCTGGGCCGGTGCAGCTTGGGGGACGTCACCCGAAGCTCTCCCCGACGTCGGGGCGCAGGCCGCGCAGCCAGTCGGTGGCCGCCATCTCGCCCTTGCCCTCCGGCCGGACGCTGCCCAGCCGCACGGCGGTGGTCCCGGTCCCGACGAGGTCCCCGTCCAGCCTGCCCGGGGGGAGCAGCGCCTCGGTCCGGGTTACCGGCCCGAGCTTGACCCGCCGCCCGCGCAGGGTTGACCAGGCGCCGGGAGTGGGGGTGCAGGCCCGCACCTGCCGGTCGACGTGCAGGGCAGGCGTCGTCCACTGGACCCGGGCGTCCTCGACCGTCAGCTTGGGGGCGAGCGAGATGCCGTCGCCTGGTTGGGGCACCGCCGTCACGGTTCCGTTCTCGAGCCCGTCGAGGGTGGCGACCAGCAGGCCGGCACCGGCGGCAGCGAGCCGGGTGAGCAGGTCACCGCTGGTGTCGGTGTCCCGCACCTGCTCGGTGAGGACCCCCAGCACCGGGCCGGTGTCCATCCCCTCCTCGAGCCGGAACGTCGTGGCTCCGGTGACCTCGTCGCCGGCGAGGACGGCCCGCTGCACCGGTGCGGCGCCGCGCCAGGCCGGGAGCAGGCTGAAGTGCAGGTTGACCCATCCCCGCGGCGGGATGGCGAGGACCTGGCGCGGCACCAGCGCGCCGTAGGCCACGATGGCGCAGCAGTCCGGCGCCAGCTGTCGGAGCTGCTGCTGGAAGTCCTCGTCGCGGGGGTGCGCCGGGGCGAGGACCGGGATGCCGGCGGTGTCGGCCAGGACCCGGACGGGGCTCGGCCGCAGCGTGCGACCACGGCCGGCGGGCGCGTCAGGGCGGGTGATGGCGGCGACGACCTCGTGGTCGCTCGCCAGCAGCGCCTGCAGGCTGGGAACGGCCGCCTCGGGGGTGCCCGCGAAGGCGAGCCTCAGAGCGCTCGGCCGAACAGCGGGTGCGGGCTGGCCTTGACGACCGGCACCGGCTGGTCAGCCCAGGCGGCCAGCCGGACGGCGGCCAGGGCGGCCCTCTTGGTCTCCGGGTCGAGCCGGTCCACGAACAGCACACCGTCCAGGTGGTCGGTCTCGTGCTGCACGCAGCGGGCCAGCAGGTCACGGCCCTGGACGGTGACCGGGTCGCCGTACTCGTTCTGGCCGTGCGCGACGACCTCCGCCATGCGACGGCAGTCGAAGCTCAGGCCGGGGATGGACAGGCAGCCTTCCTCACCGTCCATCTCCTCGTCGTGCGGGAAGTGCAGGACCGGGTTGACCAGGTGGCCGACGACCTCGTCGACGTCATAGGTGAACACCCGCAACGACACCCCGAGCTGCGGGGCGGCCAGGCCGACGCCAGGCGCCTCCTGCATGGTCTCAGTGAGGTCCTTGACCAGCCTGCGCAGCTCCTTGTCGAAGGTCGTGACGACCTCCGCCTTGGTGCGCAGGACGGGGTCGCCGATGAGACGGATCGGTCGCAGGGCCACCCGCCGAGTCTAGGCGAGACGCCCTGGCCAGCCCCCCTGGGCGGACTGCCGGGAGGGCCGGTCCAGCCCGGCCTGTCGTACGACGCAGCGGGGTCAGGCCAGCGTGAGCGGGTCCAGCTCGATGCGGACCGGCTCGGCTTTGCGGGCGCTGCGCACCCCCGCAGCCGCCTTGAGCGAGATGGCCAGCGCGCTGCCCCGGGCCCGGGGGACCCGCACGAGGGCGCGTTCGAGGTCACCGGCCGGCACCGGGCCCAAGACCTCTCCCTCGACGTCGGCCAGCAGGTCGGCGACGGCAGCCGGGGCGCCGGTGACGCTGGCCATCCGCACCGCTGGCGGGAAGCCCAGAGCGGTCCGCTCCGCCAGCTCGCGCGCGGCCGCCCCGGCCGGATCCCACCGGACCAGCGCCTGCACGGCCACCAGGCCGCGGTCCGCGACGATCACGACCCGGCCGCCCTCAGTGGCCGGCCGGGCCAGGGCGGCGGCCGCCAGCCAGCGCCGCAGCGCCTCCTCACCGGCCCGCAGGTCGGCCCGGCTCAGCAGCGCCCAGGCGTCGAGCAGCAGCACTGCGCCGTAGCCGCCCTGGGCGACCGGCTCGGCACCGGGCGTGGCCACGACCAGCCCGTCGGCCACGCAGCTGAGGACCGCATCCCGGCCGCTGGTCAGGACGGTCACGCCAGGGAACGCCCGCCCCAGCTCCTCCGCCGTCCGACGGGCGCCGACGACGGCTGCCCGCAGGGCGCGCCCCTCGCAGACCGGGCACTGCCAGTCCCCCGCGATCCGCCCGCACCAGCGGCAGGACGCCACGGCGTGCCCGGACGTCAGTGACAGTGGGCCGGCGCAGGCGCGGCAGCGGGCCGGCGTCCGGTCCCGCGCGCAGGCCAGCACCGGCAGGTAGCCGCGCCGCGGCACCTGCACCAGCACCGGTGCCCCCGCGGCCAGTGCCTCCCGGGCGGCGGTGAACGCCAGCCCCGGCAGCCGGGCGGCCTGGGCCTGCGGGTCACGGGCCAGGTCGTCCTCGCTGGTGCCGTCCACCCGCGGTGCGACGGCTCGGACCTGGTCGCGGGTCGGGACCAGCTCCCGCGCCCAGCCGGACTCGACCAGCAGCTGGCCCTCTGCGGTCCTCGCGAAGCCGCCGAGCAGCGCCGCCGCCCCGGCCAGGTGGGCTCGCAGGACCAGCACCTCACGGGCATGGGCATACGGCGAGCGCGGCTCGGTGAGCAGGTCGTCACCGTCGTCCCACAGCACGACCAGGCCGAGCTCGGCCACCGGGGCGAAGGAGGCGGCGCGGGTCCCGACGACCGCCCGCACCTGACCGCGCCGGACCCGCAGCCAGCGGCGGTACCTCTCGGCCGGCCCGAGGTCCGCGCGCAGGGCGACGTGCGGCACGTCGGCCAGCGCGGCACTGACCCGCTCGACGTCCCGGGCGTCGGGCACGACGACCACCGCGCCCCGACCAGCCGCGAGGCTCGCCTGCACCGCCAGGGCGACCTCGACCGGCCAGGTCGGCCCTGGCAGCGCCGACCACACCGCCCGCGGAGCGCCGCCGGCCAGCGCGTCCAGGAAGGCCGGCCCGGTCGGGTACCTCGCCCAGGGACCGGGTCCGGGCCGGCCGGGGGGCGCCGACGGCTCGGGCGCCGGCTCGGCCTCGACGCGGGCGTGCCGGGGCGGCAGGGCGAGCCGCAGCACGTCGTACATCGGGGCGGCGCAGCGGTCGGCGACGGCGCGGGCCAGGACCGCGATCTCGGGTGACAGCACCGGTTCGGCGCTGACCAGGGCGTGCAGCGGGGCGAGGGCACCGGCGTGGTCACTGGTCGCTGCCCGCTCGAGCACGACGCCGTCCACCAGCCGACCGGAGAACCGGACGCGTACCCGGCAGCCGGGCTCCGCGGCGGCGAACCGCTCCGGCACGGCGTAATCGAACGGCCGGTCCAGGTGTGGCACGCCCGAGTCGACCGCGACCCGCGCGACCGGCAGGTGCCGGGGCTGTTCCCCTTGCGCCTTCAGGACCTCGCTCACCGGCTGCAGGCTAGTGATGATCCCCGACACGTCGGAGCGCGCCGCACCACCGGCAGGACCGTGCGGACGAGCCGGACTACTGGCCGGCGGCCTTCCTGAGCAGCTCGGCGCGGTCGGTCGTCTCCCAGGTGAAATCTGCCAGCTCGCGGCCGAAGTGGCCGTAGGCCGAGGTCTGGGCGTAGATCGGGCGCAGCAGGTCCAGGTCGCGGATGATCGCGGCCGGGCGCAGGTCGAAGACCTCCGTCACGGCGTCCTGCAGGACCGAGTCCTCGACGACGCCGGTGCCGAAGGTGTCCACGAACAGGCCCACCGGCTCGGCCTTGCCGATCGCGTAAGCGACCTGCACCTCGCACCGGCTGGCCAGGCCGGCAGCGACGACGGTCTTGGCGACCCAGCGCATCGCGTAGGCCGCCGAGCGGTCGACCTTGGACGGGTCCTTGCCGGAGAACGCGCCGCCGCCGTGCCGGGCGTAGCCGCCGTAGGTGTCCACGATGATCTTGCGGCCGGTCAGCCCGGCGTCACCCATCGGCCCGCCGATGACGAACTTGCCGGTGGGGTTGACCAGCAGTCGGTGGTCAGCGGTCTCGATGCCAAGGCCCTCGAGCTCCGGCGCGACCACGTGCTCGGCGATGTCGGGGGTGAGCAGGTTGTCGATGTCGATGTCGTCCGCGTGCTGGCTGGACACCACCACCGTGTCGAGGCGGACCGGCCTGCCCTCGAAGTACTCGATGGTGACCTGGGTCTTGCCGTCGGGGCGCAGGTAGGGAATCACCCCGTCCTTGCGGACCTGGGTAAGGCGCTTGGCCAGCCGGTGGGCGAGCGCGATCGGCAGCGGCATCAGCTCGGGTGTCTCGTCACAGGCGAAGCCGAACATCAGGCCCTGGTCGCCGGCGCCCTGGCGGTCCAGCGGGTCCTCGACCGAGCCGTCCACCCGCGCCTCGTAGCCCACGTCGACGCCCTGCGCGATGTCCGAGCTCTGCGACCCGATGGACACGCTGACACCGCACGACTCGCCGTCGAAGCCCTTCTTGGACGAGTCGTAGCCGATCGTCAGGATGGTCTCGCGCACGATGCTGGGGATGTCGGCGTAGGCCGTGGTGGTGACCTCCCCGGCGATGTGCACCTGGCCGGTGGTGATCATGGTCTCGACGGCGACCCGGCTCCGCGGGTCCTTCGCGAGCAAAGCGTCCAGGATCGAGTCGCTGATCGCATCGGCGATCTTGTCAGGGTGACCCTCGGTGACCGACTCGGAGGTAAACAGACGACGGGACACAGGGCTCCTTCGGGGGGCAAGGCTCGCGCGGACGCGCACAGGCTCTCGCCGGTCAGCCTAGCCGGGCGAGCACCAGGTCCCAGACGACGTCGGCGAGGGCTTCCTTGCTGCCGAGCGGCACGTCGTACGACGAGCCGTCCGCGCCCAGGATGACCGCGGCGTTCTGCTCGGTCTCGAAGCCCGTGGGATGGCCGGTCCCGCCGACCTCGTTGACCGCCAGCAGGTCGCAGCCCTTGCGGGCCAGCTTGGCCCGGGCATAGTCCAGGACGCTGCCGTCGGCGTCGCCGGTCTCGGCCGCGAAGCCGACCACGACCTGGCCGGGTTGCCGGGCGGCGACGAGCTCGGTGAGCACGTCCGGGTTCTTGACCAGCTCGACGGTGGCCGTCTCGGTCTTCTTGCGCTTGGTGGCGGATCGCTCGACCGGCCGGTAGTCAGCGACGGCCGCGGCCATGACAACCGCGTCACAGGAGGCGGCCTCGGACAGGACGGCGTCCTGCAGCTCCTGCGCGCTGGTGACCCGCACCACCTTGACCCCGGCAGGGTCGGGCAGGCCGCTGGCGGTGACCAGCACGACCTCGGCCCCGCGGGCGACGGCGACGGCGGCCAGGGCATGCCCCTGCCGGCCGCTGCTGCGGTTGCCGAGGAACCGCACCGGGTCCAGGTGCTCACGCGTGCCGCCGGCGCTGATGACCACCCGCCGCCCAGCGAAATCCAGCGCACCGCGCCCGTGCAGGACCCGCTCGCACAGCGCAGCCAGCTCGGTCGGCTCGGGCAGCCGGCCCGTGCCGGTGTCGGCACCGGTGAGGCGGCCGACGGCGGGCTCGACCACCAGCACGCCCCTGGCCTTCAGCGTGGCCACGTTGGACCTGGTAGCCGGGTGCTCCCACATCTCGGTGTGCATGGCCGGGGCGAGAACCACCGGGCAGCGGGCGGTGAGCAGGACATTGGTCAGCAGGTCGTCGGCCATGCCGTGCGCTGCCCTGGCCAGCAGGTGGGCGGTCGCGGGGGCGACGACGACCAGGTCGGCCTGCTGCCCGATCCGGACGTGCGGCACCTCGTGCACGTCGTCCCAGGCACTGGCGGTGATCGGGTGGTGCGACAGCGCCGCCCAGGTCGGCGCGCCGACGAACTCCAGCGCGCTGCGGGTCGGGACGACACGGACATCATGCCCGCTCTCGGCCAGCTGCCTGAGCAGCTCCACCGCCTTGTACGCCGCGACGCCCCCGGCCACGCCGAGAACGACCCGGGCCATCAGCTAGGCGCTGGTGTCGGCCGGATCGGCATCCGCGACGTGCTCGTGGTGCAGCAGCCCGGCGTTGATCTCGCGCAGGGCGATCGACAGCGGCTTTTCCTGCACCCCGGTCTCCACCAGCGGACCGACGTACTCCAGCAGGCCCTCGCCGAGCTGGGAGTAGTAGGCGTTGATCTGCCGGGCCCGCTTGGCGGCGTAGATGACCAGGCTGTACTTGGAGTCGGTGGCGTCGAGCAGCTCGTCGATCGGGGGGTTGGTGATGCCGATCGGGTTCGCGACGGTGCCAGACAACGAGTGCTCCCAGTCCTAGGTGATCGTTAACAAGGCTACCAGCGCGTCGGCCGCGCGCTCGACGTCGTCGTTGACCACCACCGCCTCGAACTCCCGCTCCGCGGCCAGCTCGACGCAGGCGGTGTCGAGCCGTCGGCGGACCCGCTCCGGGTCCTCGGTGCCCCGACCGGTCAGCCGGCGGGCCAGCTCCTCGAAGCTGGGTGGGGCGAGGAACACCAGGTGCGCCTCGGGCATCGCCTGCTTGACTTGCCGGGCGCCGTTCAGCTCGATCTCCAGCAGCGCGGCGACTCCGGCCGCAAGCCGGTGAAGCACCGGCTGGCGCGGGGTGCCGTAGGCGTTCCCGGCGTACGTCGCGTGCTCGAGCAACTCATCGGCGTCGACCATCCGGTCGAACTCGGCCCGGTCGACGAAGTGGTACTCCACGCCGTCCCGCTCACCGGGCCGCGGTGCCCGGGTGGTCACGCTGACCGACAGCCAGACCTGCGGGTGACGACGCCGTACGGCGGCCAGCACACTGCCCTTGCCGACCCCTGAGGGGCCGGACAGCACGGTGAGCCGACCGGTCACTCGGGAGCGAAGGCCTTGAGCAACGCCTCCCGCTGCTTGGTGCCGAGCCCCCGGACCCGCCGCGAGGGCGAGATCTCCAGGTCCGCCATCAGCTTCTGCGCGCGGACCTTGCCGACGCCCGGCATCGCCTCGAGAACAGCGACGACCTTCATCTTGCCGACGGCCTCATCGCTGCCCCCGCTGTCCAGGACGGCCGACAGGCTGGTCCCGCTGGACTTCAGGCGGACCTTGAGCTCGGCGCGAGATTTTCGGGCTGCAGCCGCCTTGGCGAGCGCCGAGGCCCGCTGCTCGGGAGTGAGGGGCGGCAGGGCCACGCGAAGTCACCTCGGAGTCGGCGGGAGTGGACGGGCGAACCTAGCGTCGCGGCGCAGCCAGAGGCAACGGGCGGCGCGGGTCGCGGTCGCGTCGGCGCCGGCTCGACTGCCGATCCGACCTAGCGCAGGGAGGCGGCGATCTGCGCGGCGGCGGCGGCCGGGTCGGCCGCGCCGGTGATCGGACGACCGATGACCAGCAGGTCGGCGCCGTCCGCCAGCGCCTGTTGCGGGGTCGCCGTACGGGCCTGGTCGTCGGCTCCGGAGCCACTCGGCCGGATGCCCGGGGTGATGAGCACGATGCCGGGGCCCACCTCCGCGCGCAGCGCGGCGACCTCCTGGGGCGAGCAGACCAGCGCACCGGCCCCGGCACCGACGGCCAGGACGGCGAGCCGACGTACGGCGTCCAGCGGCGGACCGGCCAGGCCGACGGCGTCGAGCACCTGCTCCGACAGGCTGGTCAGGACGGTGACCGCGGCGATCGTGACGTCGGGTACGGCGTCGACGGCGGCCCGGACCATGTCGGCACCCCCACTGGCGTGCACGGTGAGGTAGGTCGGCCGGAGCCCGGCGACGGCCCGGGCCGCGCCGGCCACGGTGTTGGGGATGTCGTGCAGCTTGAGGTCCAGGAACAGCTGGACACCGCTGCCGCCGCGCACGGTGCTGACGATCGACGGACCCGTGCGGCAGAACAGCTCAAGGCCGACCTTGACGACGGCGACGTGCGGCGTGACGGCCTGCGCCCAGCGGGCCGCGGTCTCCAGGTCCGGGGCGTCGAGCGCCACCGCGATCGGTGGGCGGCCCTTCACGCCTGTCCTTCGAAGCGGACGGGCGGCGCAGGCGGCGGGGTGTCACCGACCGGGTCGGGGTCCTCCGGCACATGGGATACCGGCGGGCGGTGAGCCAGCCCGACCGCCTCCTCGAAGCGGTCGAAGCCGCGCTCGACCAACGCCCGGGCCAGCTCGTCGAGGACCCGCACCGGCGCAGTGGGATCACCGAAGACCGTCGTGCCGACGCTGACGGCGTTCGCCCCAGCGAGGACCAGCTCGAGGGCGTCCAGTCCGGTGCGGATGCCGCCCATCCCCAGGATCGGGATGTCCGGCAGGGCCTGCCGGACCTGCCACACGCAGCGCACCGCCACGGGCCGGATCGCCGGACCGGACAGCCCGCCGGTGACGCCGCCCAGGGCGGGTCGCATCGTGGTCGTGTCGATCACCATGCCGAGCAGCGTGTTGATCAGCGACAGGCCGTCCGCACCGGCGTCGACGCAGGCCCGGGCGATCGACGCGATGTCGGTGACGTCCGGGCTGAGCTTGGCGAAGACCGGAATGCCGGGGGCGGTGGCCCGCTTCACGGCCTGTACGACGGCGGCGGCGGCCTGCGGGTCGCAGGCGAACACCTGGCCGCGGTCCTCGACGTTCGGGCAGGAGATGTTGACCTCGATCATGACCAGCCCGGGCCGGCCGCGCAGCTTCTGCGCCAGCTTCGCGTAGTCCTCGACCGAACCGCCGGCGATGGACACCACCGCCCTGGCGCCGCGCGAGGCCAACCAGCTGAGGTCCTTGTCCAGGAACGCCTCGATGCCGGGCCCCTGCAGGCCGATGCTGTTGAGCATCCCGCTGGGCGTCTCAGCCATCCGCGGCGTGGCCCGGCCAGGCCGCGCCGCCAACATGATCGACTTGGTGACGACGCCACCGAGCAGCGTGATGTCGAAGAACTGGTCGAGTTCCTGGCCGGCGGCAGCGCAGCCGGAAGCGGTGAACACCGGGTTGGGAAAGCTTGCGCCGGCCAGCGTCGTGCTCATGTCGATCGCCGGCGCAGCCACCCGGCCAGTCGTCGGCCGCAGCACCATCTCGGTCATCCGGACCCTCCGGGGGTCGGCGCACCCGTGCCGTCCGACGGCAGCGCGCCGATCTCATCCCAGCGCACCCGCTCGCCGAGGAACACCGGGCCTTCGACGCACGAGCGCAGCATGCGCGTCAGGCCGTCGTCGCCGATGATCGGCAGCACGCAGGTCATGCAGACCCCTATGCCGCAGGCCATCGACTCCTCGACGGCCACCTGGGTGGGGATTCCCCGCTCGCCGGCCACCTCGGTGACCGCCCGCAGCATGGCCATCGGCCCACAGGCGTAGACGACGTCGGAGCGGGTCTTGTCGAGCACGGCCGGCAGCACATCGCTGACCCGGCCCTGCTCCCCCATCGAGCCGTCGTCGGTCGTGACGGCGATGGTGGTGGCGATCCGCTTGGCGTCGAGCTGCCCGAACAGTCGGTCGGCGCTGCCGGCGCCGAGCACGAAGTCGACGCGGCAGCCTCGGTCCCGAAGCGCGGTGGCCAGCGTCAGCAACGGAGCGCTGCCGTAGCCGCCTCCGACCAGGGTGGCGGTGACCGGCGCCGTCGGGAGCCGGAACGGCTTGCCCAGCGGACCGACCAGATCGAGCTTGTCCTGGGGGCGGCGACCGGCGAGCCAGGCGGTGCCCTTGCCGTGCACCGCGAAGATGAACTCCAGTGTTCCGCCGTAGACGCCGCGCTCCTTCACCCCGTAGATGGCGAAGGCCCGGCGCAGCAGCATGCTGGACTCGGGGCCGCCCACCTGGAGGGCGACGAAGTGACCGGGCTTGCTGAGCTCGGCCATCCCCGGGGCCACGACGGTCATGGCGTTGTACGCGCCGACCTTGCGGAGGGACAGCACCTCACCCTGCACCTGGACCGGCATCAGGCCCCCCTACCGGCGGTGAGGCGGGCGTGGTGCTCCTGCAGCGAGCGCACCCCGATGTCACCGCGGACCAACGCCTCGATGCCCTGCACGCACGCTGCCGCCCCCTGGATGGTGGTGATGCACGGGACACCCCGGGTGACCGCGGCCGCGCGGATCTCATAGCCGTCGAGCCTCGGTCCCACGCCGAAGGGCGTGTTGATGATCAGGTCCACCTTCCCTGCCAGCACCATGGGCACGACGCTGTCAGAGGCGCCCTCGGAGTGCTTTCCCACGACCGTGACCAGCACGCCGTTACGGCGCAGCACCTCGGCGGTCCCTTCGGTGGCGAGCACCTCGAAGCCCAGGTCGGCCAGCCGTTTCACCGGGAACAACATCGCCCGCTTGTCGCGGTTGGCAACCGAAACGAACACCCGGCCCTTGGTCGGCAGGTCTCCGTACGCCGCGCTCTGCGACTTGGCGAATGCCGTGCCGAACACCTCGTCGATGCCCATCACCTCACCGGTGGAGCGCATCTCCGGGCCCAGGATCGTGTCCTGGCCCCGGAACCGGCCGAACGGCAGCACCGCCTCCTTCACCGAGATGGGCGCGTCCATGGGAAGGGTCCCGCCGTCCCCGGTCATGGGCAGCAGCCCCTCGGCCCGCAGCTCGACAATCGTCGCGCCGAGCATGACGCGGGCGGCGGCCTTCGCCAGCGGCACCGCGGTCGCCTTGCTGACGAACGGGACGGTGCGGCTGGCCCGTGGATTGGCCTCCAGCACGTAGAGGACGTCGTCCTTGAGGGCGTACTGCACGTTCAGCAGCCCCAGCACCCCGACGCCTCTCGCGATGGCCTCGGTGGAGCTGCGGATCCGGAGCAGATCGGTTCGCCCGAGGGTGATCGGCGGCAGCGCACACGCCGAGTCACCGGAGTGGATGCCGGCCTCCTCGATGTGCTCCATGACCCCGCCGAGGTACAGCTCGGACCCGTCGTACAGGGCGTCGACGTCGATCTCGATGGCGTCCTCGAGAAACCGGTCCACCAGCACCGGGTGGTCGGGGCCGATCAGGGTGCTGCGCTCGACGTAGCTGACCAGCATCTCGTCGCTGTAGACGATCTCCATGCCTCGACCGCCGAGGACGTACGACGGCCGGACCAGCACCGGATAGCCGACGGACTCGGCGATCGTGCGCGCCTCGTCGTACGACCTGGCGGTGCCGTGCTTGGGCGCCGGCAGTCCTGCCTCGGCCAGCACCCGGCCAAAGGCGCCGCGGTCCTCGGCCAGGTGGATGGCCTCCGGTGTCGTCCCGACGACCGGGACACCGCAGTCCTTGAGCTCCTGCGCCAGCCGCAGCGGGGTCTGGCCGCCGAGCTGCACGACGACGCCGACGAGCTCGCCACCACCGGCCTCGGCGGACAGCCGTTCGGCGTGCACCACCTCGAGCACGTCCTCCACCGTCAGCGGCTCGAAGTACAGCCGGTCGCTGGTGTCGTAGTCGGTGCTGACCGTCTCGGGGTTGCAGTTCACCATCACCGTCTCGTAGCCGGCCTCGTGCAGGGCGAAGGAGGCGTGCACGCAGGCATAGTCGAACTCGATGCCCTGACCGATCCGGTTCGGGCCGCTGCCCAGGATCAGCACCTTTTTGCGGTCCGAGGGAGCGACCTCGCTCTCTTGCTCGTACGACGAGTAGTGGTAGGGCGTCTGCGCAGCGAACTCCGCGGCGCAGGTGTCCACGGTCTTGTAGACCGGCCGGACGCCGGTCTCATGCCGCAGGTCTCGCACCTCCCGCTCGGCTCGGCCGGTCACCAGGGCGATCTGCAGATCGCTACAGCCGAGCCGCTTCGCCTTGCGCAGCAGGACCTCTGAGAGCTCCGACGCCTCCAGCTCGGCGCGCAGCTCGACCAGCTGCAGGATCTGGTCGACGTACCACCGGTCGATTCCGGTGGAGGCGTAGACATGGTCGACGCTGGCGCCGAGCCGCAGCGCACGCTCGACGGCGTGCAGGCGGCCGTCGTGCGGGGTGCGGGCGTCAGCCAGCGCCTGCTCGGCGGTGGCACCCTCAGGGTCGGGGGCGGTCCAGAAGCCGCCAGGCACCTGCTCCAGGGACCGCATCGCCTTCTGCAGCGCCACGACGAACGACCGGCCGAAGGCCATCGCCTCGCCGACGCTTTTCATGGTGGTGGTGAGCTCACGGTCGGTGCCGGGGAACTTCTCGAAGTTAAAGCGCGGCACCTTCACCACCACGTAGTCCAGCGACGGCTCGAAGGCCGCCGGCGTCTCGAGGGTGATGTCGTTGGGGATCTCATCGAGGGTGTAGCCGATCGCCAGCTTGGCGGCGATCTTGGCGATCGGGAAGCCGGTCGCCTTGGACGCCAGGGCGCTGGACCTCGACACCCGCGGGTTCATCTCGATGACGACCACCCGGCCGTCGTCGGGGTTGACGGCGAACTGGATGTTGCAGCCGCCGGTGTCGACGCCCACCGCACGGATGACCTCGATCGAGATGTCCCTCAGCCGCTGGTACTCCCGGTCGGTGAGCGTCATGGCCGGAGCGACCGTGATGCTGTCGCCGGTGTGTACGCCCATCGGGTCGAGGTTCTCGATCGAGCAGATCACCACGACGTTGTCGTTTCGGTCCCGCATCAGCTCGAGCTCGTACTCCTTCCAGCCCAGGATCGACTCCTCGAGCAGCACCTCGGTGGTGACGCTGGCCTGCAGGCCGGCGCCGCCGATCCGCAGGAGGCCGTCCTCGTCGTGCGCGATCCCGCCCCCGGCGCCGCCCATCGTGAAGCTGGGTCGGACCACAACTGGGTAACCGAGTTCGCGGACGCCGGCCAGCAGGTCGTCCAGGCAGTGGCAGACCACCGAACGCGCGCTCTGCGCACCGATCTGCCTGACGACCTCCCTGAAGGCCTGCCGGTCCTCGCCCTTGCGAATGGCCTCCACGTCGGCGCCGATGAGCTCCACGCCGTACTGCTCGAGTACACCGGCCTGGTGCAGGGCCATCGCGGCGTTCAAGGCGGTCTGACCGCCGAGGGTCGCGAGCAGCGCGTCGGGGCGCTCCTTCTCGATCACCTTGGTGACGAACTCCGGCGTGATCGGCTCGATGTAGGTGGCGTCCGCGAACTCCGGGTCCGTCATGATGGTGGCCGGGTTGGAGTTGATGAGCGTCACCCGCAACCCCTCGGCCTTGAGGACCCGGCAGGCCTGCGTCCCGGAGTAGTCGAACTCGGCTGCCTGTCCGATCAGGATGGGACCGGAGCCGATCACCAGGACGTGGGCAAGGTCGTCACGGCGCGGCACGTCAGGCCCCCGTCAGCGGGGAGGAGCCGGCCATGAGCTCGGCGAACTGCGCGAACAACCCGGTGGCGTCGTGCGGGCCGGGAGCCGCCTCCGGGTGGTACTGCACCGCGAAGGCTCGCCGGTCCAGGCAGCGCAGTCCCTCGACGACGTCGTCGTTGAGGTCGACGTGGCTGACGGCGACCCGACCGAAGGGCGTGTCGACCGCTGACCCGTCGGTGGGTGCGGCGACCGCGAAGCCGTGGTTGTGGCTGGTGACGTGCACCCGACCGGTGGTGAGCTCCTGCACCGGCTGGTTCACCCCACGGTGGCCGTACCGCAGCTTGTAGGTGCCCAGACCCAGTGCCCGGCCCAGGATCTGGTTGCCGAAGCAGATGCCGAACAGCGGGACGTCGGCCTCCAGAACGTCGCGTGCGACCGCGACCGGGCCATCGGTGGTGGCCGGGTCACCCGGGCCGTTGGACAAGAAGACGCCGTCCGGGCGCAGGGCCAGCAGCTGCTCACCAGTGGTGGTCGCCGGCAGCACGTGCACCTCGCAACCCTGGCGCGCCAGGTAGTGCGGGGTCGCCGCCTTGATGCCGAGGTCGAGCGCCGCGACCGTGAACCGCTTGTCGCCCAGCGCGGGAACGACGTAGGCATGCGGTGTGGTGACCTCGTGCGCAAGGTCGGCGCCGACCATCTCCGGGCTGAGGAGCACCCGGTCGAGGGCGTCGGCGGGGAGGTCACCGCTGAAGATGCCGACCCGCATCGCGCCGCGCTCGCGCAGGTGCCGGGTCAGGGCGCGGGTGTCGATGCCGGAGATGCCGACCACGCCCTGGCTGGTCAGCTCCTCGTCGAGGGTGCGCGTGCTGCGCCAGCTGGACCGGATCCGGCTGGGGTCACGTACGACGTAGCCGCTGACCCAGATGCGGGCGGACTCCTGGTCCTCGTCGTTGACGCCGGTGTTGCCGACCTGCGGTGCGGTCATGACGACGACCTGCCGGTGGTAGCTGGGGTCGGTCAGCGTCTCCTGGTAGCCGGTCATGCCGGTGTTGAAGACGGCCTCACCGAAGGTCTCACCCACCGCGCCGTATGCATCCCCGCAGAAGGTGCGGCCGTCCTCGAGCACGAGCAGCGCCTCGGTCATGCGGCCTCCACCGGCAGCAGGGACGTGATGGCGTCCCGCAGCCTGGCGTGCTGACGGTGGTCGGTGGCCCGGAACGCGCTGGCCAGCGTCCGGGGACCCAGCCGCCAGGTGAGCACCAGCATCCCACCGCTGACCACCTTGCCGGCCAGGGCCTGCTCGACGGTGGCCCCCAGCAGGTCGTCCAGCGGCAGCCAGAGCTCGGGCAGCCCCTCGCGCAGCAGGCGCACGCCGTCCGTGGCGACCGCGAGCTCGGCCGTAGCCCGGTCCGACAGGTGATGGACGGCGATCCGATCCAGCCAGTCTTCGGCACTGGTCGTCCCGACGAACAGCCCCGGGACGGCCGGCACGATGACCCGGCCGGGGCCGTCTGAGGTGCTGCGGGGCGGCGGCAGGTCGCCCTGGCGGCGCTGCCGCGACCGCCAGCCCTTGAGCATCAGCGCGTAGCAGGCAGCGGCGAAGACCAGCGTGCCGACGGTCAGGAGGACGCGGGTCAGCATCCTGCCGGCTTCCCGTCCAGCACCGTGGGCCGGCCGCGCAGGAAGGTAGCGAGCACCCGCGCCGGCAACTCCCTGCCGCCGAACGGCGTGTTGCGGCTGCGGCTCGCGGTCTGCGCCGGGTCGACGGTCCAGCGGGCACCAGGGTCGACCAGCACGAGGTTCGCGGGCTCACCCGGTGCGATCGGCCGACCGTGGCCGTCAAGCCGGCCGATCCGGGCAGGGGCCTCGCTCATCCGCTGGGCGACCTGCCGCCAGCTCAGCCGCCCCGGCTCGACCAACGCCAGTGCGACCACCGCCAGGGCCGTCTCCAGCCCGGTCATGCCGGGGGACGCGGCGCCCCACTCGGTCTCCTTGTCCTCCAAGGCGTGCGGGGCGTGGTCGGTGGCGACGCAGTCGATCGTGCCGTCCACCACCCCCTCGCGCAAAGCATCGACGTCGACCTGCGTCCGCAGCGGCGGGTTCACCTTGTACATCGGGTCGTAGCTGGTCGCGCAGTCGTCGGTGAGCAGCAGGTGGTGGGGGGTGACCTCGGCCGTGACATTCCAGCCCTTGCCCTTCGCCCAGCGCAGCAGCTCGACGCTGCCGGCGGTGCTGACGTGGCAAACGTGCAGCCGGCCGCCGACGTGCCCGGCGAGCAGGCAGTCCCGGGCGATGACGGCCTCCTCGGCGACGGCCGGCCAGCCGGTGAGGCCGAGCAGGCTGCTGTTGACGCCCTCGTTCATCTGGGCGCCGTCGGTCAGCCGCGGCTCCTGGGCGTGCTGGGCGATGACCCCGTCGAAGGCCTTGACGTACTCCAGTGCCCTGCGCATGAGGCTGGCGTCGCTGACGCACCGGCCGTCGTCGGAGAAGACCCGCACCCGGGCGGCCGAGTCGGCCATCGCGCCGAGCTCGGCCATCTGCTCGCCGCGCAGCCCGATCGTCACCGCCCCGACCGGCGCCACGTCGCAGTGCCCAGCCTGTCGACCCAGTCGCCACACCTGCTCCACGACGCCCGCGTTGTCCGCGACCGGGTCGGTGTTGGCCATCGCGTGCACCGCGGTGAAGCCGCCCAGGGCAGCGGCCAGGGTCCCGGTCTCGACGGTCTCGGCGTCCTCGCGACCAGGCTCGCGCAGGTGGGTGTGCAGGTCGACCAACCCCGGCAGCAGCACGCAGCCGGCTCCGTTAACGACGGTGTCCCCGGCCAGGCCGGACCCGATCGCAACGATGCTCTCGCCGTCCAGCCGGACGTCGACCGGTTCGCCTTCGCCGTACAGCAGGACGTTCTTGAGGACCCAGCTCACTCGGCCGCTCCGATCGCCGGCGCGGCTCCACCGAGCAGCAGGTACAGGACGGCCATCCGGACCGAGACGCCGTTGGCGACCTGCTCCACGATGGTGGAGCGCAGCCCGTCGGCGACCTCGGAGGCGATCTCCATGCCGCGCACCATGGGGCCGGGGTGCATGACGATGGCGTCGTCCTTGAGCCCCTCGGCCCGCCGGACGTCGAGGCCGTAGCGGCGGGAGTACTCGCGCACGCTCGGAAAGTAGGCCGCGCCCATGCGCTCGCGCTGGACGCGCAGCATCATCACGACGTCGCTCTTGGGCAGCACGGCGTCCAGGTCGTAGGACACCTCGGCCGGCCAGGCGTCTACTCCGGTCGGCAGCAGGGTCGGCGGGGCGACGAGGGTGACCTCGGCGCCCAGGGTGTGCAGCAGCAGCACGTTGGAGCGGGCCACCCGGCTGTGCAGGACGTCGCCGACGATCGTCACCTTGAGCCCCTCGACCCGGCCGAGGCGCTTGCGCATCGTGAAGGCGTCGAGCAGGGCCTGCGTCGGGTGCTCGTGGGTGCCGTCGCCGGCGTTGACGACCGAGCCGCGGATGATCCGCGCCAGGTTGACCGGTGCTCCCGACCAGGAGTGCCTGATGACGACGGCATCGGCACCCATGGCCTCGAGCGTGAGCGCGGTGTCCTTGAGCGTCTCGCCCTTGCTCACGCTGCTGCCCTTGGCTGCGAAGTTGATGACGTCTGCAGAGAGCCGCTTCGCGGCCAGCTCGAAGCTGGTCTTAGTACGCGTGGAGTCTTCGAAGAACAGGTTGACCACAGTCCGGCCCCGCAGGGTCGGCAGCTTCTTGACGGTCCGCTCGGAGACCTGCGCCAGCTCTTGCGCGGTGTCCAGGACGAGGGTGGCGTCCGCGAACGTGAGGTCGCCGGCGGACAGCAGGTGCCGCTTCACCGCTGACCTGCGATCCGCGCCGGCCCCAGCAAGACGGCGTCTCGCCCGTCGTGCTCGGTGAGCAGGACATGGACGGCCTCCCGCAACGAGGTGGGGATGTTCTTGCCGACGTAGTCGGCACGAATGGGCAGCTCACGATGCCCGCGGTCGACGAGGACCGCGAGCTGCACGGCGCGCGGCCGGCCGAGGTCGGCAAGGGCGTCCAGGGCGGCCCGGACGGTGCGGCCGGAGAACAGCACGTCATCGATCAGCACGACCAGCCTGCCGTCCACCCCGTCGCTCGGAACCTCGGTCTGCTCGAGCGCCCGCGGGGACTTCAGCCGCAGGTCGTCGCGGTACAGCGTGGTATCCAGGCTGCCGGTCGGGACCGCGATGCCCTCGAAGGCCGCGATGCGCGCCGCCAGCCGCCGGGCGAGCGTAGTTCCGCGGGTGGGGATGCCGAGCAGGACGACGTCGCCGCCCCCCCCGGTCTTCTCCAGCAGCTCATGGGCCATCCGGTCGATGACCCGCGACAGGCCCGGGCCGTCGAGGATCTCCCGGGCGTGCGTGGGGTCGCCGGTCGTCGGACGAGCGCTCGACGCGCGATCGTGGGCAGCCGTCACCGGCCGGACCTCCTTCCCCGCCTCACGGGACGGGCTCGGTGGAAGCTCCAGGAGAACACCAGGCGAACACCGTCGAACGTAGCACCGCAACGACCCTTGACCGGGCCGATCACACAGGGCTACCGTCACGAAGAGTGACCGGCCAGTCAACGGGGCGTGGTCCAGCGGGCGCGACCCGTGCCGTGGGACCACCGGGAGGCCAACGTGTCTGACTACGCCAAAGCACTCGGTGCACGGCTGCGAGCGATCAGGACCCAGCAGGCGCTGTCGCTGCACGGCGTCGAGGCCAAGAGCAAGGGTCGGTGGAAGGCCGTCGTCGTCGGGTCCTACGAGCGGGGTGACCGGGCGGTGACCGTGCAGCGGCTGTCCGAGCTGGCCGACTTCTACGGCGTTCCGGTGGGTGAGCTGCTGCCCGAGGGCCACGGCGTCAGCGTCACCACAGAGCAGACGCCCCGCATCATCATCGATCTGGAGCAGCTGGCCACGGTGCCGCAGCAGCAGGGCGCTCCGCTGGCCCGCTACGCCGCCACGATCCAGAGCCAGCGCGGTGACTACAACGGCCGGGTGCTGTCCATCCGGCAGGAGGACCTGCGCTCACTGGCCGTCATCTACGACTCGTCGCCGGGCGTGCTGACCGAGCAGCTGACCGGCTGGGGAGTGCTGACGGCGGAGGCGCGCGACGTCGTCGGCTAGGCGCTCGTACGTCCGCTCAGGTGGACGACCTCACTGCGGAGCGGCCGTACGCGGCGACCGCCTGGCTAGACCGCCAGGCTCGGCTTGAGCTGCAGCAGCCGGGCCAGCAGCCCGTTGACAAAGGCCGGGCTCTCGTCAGTCGACAGGCTGCGGGCCAGGTCGACGGCCTCGCTGAGGGCGACCGCGTCCGGGACGTCGTCACACCACAGCAGCTCGTAGGCGCCGATCCGCAGGACGGCCAGGTCAACCGGCGGGAAGCGATCCAGGGTCCAGTCCTGGGCGTAGGTCTCGAGCAGCTCGTCGATGCGCACCCGATGGGCCACGACCCCCTCGACGAGGCTGACGGCGTACTCCGGCACCGGCGGGTCGGACTGCGCAAGCCGCTGCCTGAGCGTCTCGACCGGATCGGTGCCGCGCTGGTGCGCCTCGTACAGGACATCCAGCGCGCGCTTGCGCGCCTTGCTGCGTGCGCCCACTAGTTCTTCTCGCTGATGCGGCCCAGGTACCGCCCGTCACGGGTGTCCACCTTGATCTTCTCACCGGTGGTGAGGAACAGCGGCACCTGGATCTCAGCGCCAGTCTGCAGGCGCGCGGGCTTCGTGCCGCCGGTGGAGCGGTCGCCCTGCAGCCCAGGGTCGGTGTGCTCGACGAGCAGCTCCACGCTGGCCGGCAGCTCGACGTACAGCGCCGCTCCCTCATGGACGGCCACCACCACATCGGTGTTCTCCAGCATGTAGTCGGCGTTGCCGGCCACCGTCGTAGTCGGGACGTAGAGCTGGTCGAAGGTGTTCTTGTCCATGAAGACGAAGTCGGTGCCGTCCTTGTACAGGTAGGTCATGTCGCGCTTGTCGACCAGAGCGACCTCGACCTTGGTGCCGGCGTTGAAGGTCTTGTCCACGACCTTGCCGGTCACCACGTTCTTCAGCGTGGTCCGCACGAACGCGCCACCCTTGCCGGGCTTGACGTGCTGGAACTCGTTGACCGCCCACAGCCCGTTGTCGAGCTGGAGCACCATGCCGTTCTTGAGCTCGTTCGTGGAGGCCATGTGCCGGGAGTCTAGTGGGCCAGGGGCTGCGACCAGCCCTCCAGAGCTGGTACACGGTCGGGAGGCCCGCGACGTCGCCTACCCGGAGCAGGCACGTCCTCAACCGCGTTGCAGTGCCCGCAGAGCAGCGCGATAGCCCTCCACGCCCAGGCCGGTGACAGTCCCCCGGACGACGGCCGAGATGACGCTGTGCTGCCGGAACGGCTCACGGGCGGCGGTCTGCGACAGGTGTACCTCGATGACGGTGGGCACCTGGCTGACCGCGTCCCGCAGCGCGTAGGAGTAGTGACCCCATGCGCCGGGGTTGACCACCACCGGGGTGCCGCTGTCAGCGGCCTCGTGCAACCAGCCGAGCATGGTCGCCTCGTCATCGGTCTGCCGGACGTCGGCCTCGGGCTCGACCTCCCGGCAGATCGCTACCAGCTCGTCGTAGGTCGTGGTGCCGTAGACCTCGGGTTCGCGCGTACCGAGGCGCCCGAGGTTGGGGCCGTTCAGGACGAGGACCCTCACAGGAAGACCTTCCCGGCGTCGGGGTCGCGGCGGACCTCTTCATAGGCGGCGACGAGCAGCCCCGGGTCGGGGTCGTCGAGAATGCGGGGGCGGGCGAGAGCGTCGAGCACCACGAAGCGAAGCCGGTCTCCTCGGGACTTCTTGTCGATCCGCATGGCGGCGTGCACGCGCGTCCACGGTCCCGTGTACGACGTGGGCAGGCCGACGGACTGCAGGACGGCCCGGTGCCGGGCGGCCGTCGCATCGTCCAGACGGCCGGCGAGCCGCCCGAGCTCGGCGACGAAGACCAACCCGATGCTGACGGCGGCGCCGTGCCGCCAGCGGTAGTCCTCGACCTTCTCGACGGCGTGACCCAGGGTGTGGCCGTAGTTGAGGAACTCCCGGGACCCTTGCTCGGTCAGGTCCTCCGAGACCACGGCCGCCTTGACCGCGATGGCCCGCTCCACCAGCTCGCGGGTGTGCGGGCCGTCCGCCGTCGTCGACGCGGCGGGATCCTGCTCGACGAGCTCGAGGATGCGGGGGTCATGCGTGAAGCCGACCTTGACGATCTCGGCCAGGCCGCTGACGTAGTCGTGCCTGGGCAGCGTGGCGAGGGCGTTCAGGTCGCACAGGACACCGGCCGGCGGGTGGAACGCGCCGACCAGGTTCTTGCCCGCCGAGGTGTTGATGCCGGTCTTGCCGCCGACGGCGGCGTCGACCATGCCGAGCAGCGTCGTCGGCAGGTGCACGACGGGGACGCCCCGAAGCCAGGTCGCCGCGACGAAACCGGTGAGATCGGTGACCGATCCGCCGCCCAGGCCGACGAGCGCGTCGGTGCGGGTGAAGCCGGCTCGGCCGAGGACGTCCCACAGGTATGCCGCGACCGGAAGCTCCTTGCAGGCCTCACCGTCGGGCACCTCGACGCTGTGGGCCTCGAAACCCTGGCTGCGCAGGTCATCCCGCACCGCCTCACCACTGGTCCGCAGGGCCACCGGGTGCACGACGGCAACCCGCTGCGCCGAGCCGAGCAGACCGGGCAGCTCCCCCAGCAGGGAGTGCCCCACGACGACGTCGTACGACGTGTCACCCGAGACGCGGATGCGGGTCGTCACCCCAGCACCTCCGCGGCGACCTGCTCGGGGGTCCGCCCGTCGGTGCGCACCGCGCGGGTGGCGACCTGCCGGTAGAGCGGCAGTCGCTCGTCCAAGAGGGTCCGCAGGCTGGCCCGCGGGTTGAGGGCGAGCACCGGACGGTCGCGGCTGAGCCCGACCCGACGGGCCGCGTCTGCCAGGCCGACTTCGAGCAGGACGACCTCGTGGCCAGCGAGGCTGGTGCGGGTTTCGTCGGCCAGCACCGCGCCACCGCCTAGGGCAAGCACACCCTCGTGCTCGGCCAGCGCCCTTGCCACGGCGGCTCGCTCGAGATCGCGGAAGTGCCTCTCCCCGTCGTCGAAGAAGACCTCGGCGACGCTCTTGCCCGTCTGCTGCTCGACGTCGGCGTCGGTGTCGCGGAAGGCGACGGCCAGCCGGTCGGCGACCAGCCGGCCCACGGTGGTCTTGCCGGCGCCAGGTGGGCCGACCAGGACGAGACAGGGCCGCGTCACCGGATGGACAGGCTGGCAAGGTAGGCGGCGCAGTTGCGATGGGTCTCCACGACGGAGTCGCCACCGAACTTCTCGAGCGCCGCGTCGGCGAGCACCAGCGCGACCATCGACTCGGCGACCACGCCGGCGGCCGGGACAGCGCAGACGTCACTGCGCTGGTGGTGTGCCACCGTCGGCTCACCCGTCACGGTGTCGATGGTCCTGAGCGCGCGCGGGATGGTGCTGATCGGCTTCATGGCTGCCCGCACCCGCAGCACCTCACCCGAGCTCATGCCGCCCTCGGTGCCCCCGAGCCGGCCACTGGTACGGGTGAGAGTGCCTGCCTGGTAGACGATCTCATCCATCACCTGACTTCCCCGCCGGCGGGCGACGTCGAAGCCGTCTCCCACTTCGACACCTTTGATGGCCTGGATGCCCATCATCGCGGCGGCCAGGCGCGCGTCCAGCCGGCGGTCCCAGTGGACGTGGCTGCCCAGGCCGGGCGGCAAGCCGTAGACCAGCACCTCCACGATCCCGCCGAGAGTGTCGCCATCCCGCTTGGCCGCGTCCACCTCGTCGACCATCCGAGCGGCGGCGTCGGCGTCCCAGACCCGCACCGGGCTGCCGTCGATGACGTCGAGGTCGGCCGGGGTCGGCAGCGGGGCACCCGCGGCGACCGACTGGCTGCCGATGCTCACGACGTGGGACAGCACCTGCACGTCGTACGCCTGGTGGAGGAAGGCCTTGGCCACGGCGCCGAGGGCGACCCTCGCGGCGGTCTCCCGCGCGCTGGCGCGCTCCAGGACCGGCCGGGCGTCGTCGAAGGCGTACTTCTGCATGCCGACCAGATCGGCGTGACCGGGTCGCGGCCGGGTGAGCGCGGCGTTGCGCGCCAGGCCGGCGAGCTGCTCTGCGTCGACCGGGTCAGGGCTCATCACGGTTGACCACTTCGGCCACTCCGTGTTGGCGATGGTCAGCGACAGCGGTCCGCCCTGGGTGCGGCCGTGCCGGAAACCTCCGAGCAGGCTGACGTCGTCACGTTCGAAGGACATTCGGGCACCACGGCCGTGGCCGAGCCGGCGACGCGCCAGCTCGCCGGCGATGTCGTCGGTGGTGACGGACACACCGGCGGGGAGCCCCTCGAGCACCGCGACGAGGGCGGGACCATGGGACTCCCCGGAGGTCAGCCAGCGCAGCACGGCGGCAGTCTCCCATGCAGGCGAGGCAGCGGCCGGAGCGGGCGGTTCAGGCGCCGCTCAGCGACAGGTAGCCGTCGACCAGCTGTCGACCGATCAGGATCGACGTGAGCGCGCCCAGCAGCATGAAGGGGCCGAACGGCACCTTGGTCTTGCGGCCGCCGTCCCTGAACAGGACCAGCCCGAGGCCGAAGACCCCGCCGTAGAGGAAGCCGAGGAACAGGCCGACGGCCAGCTCGCCGTACCCGAGCCAGCCGAGGTAGGCGCCCAGGACGCCACTGAGCTTGACGTCACCGAAGCCCATCCCTTGCGGATAGGCGAACCACAGCGTGAAGTAGAAGCCACCGGCGATGACAGCGCAGAGCATGGCCCTGATGAAGCTGTGCCCGTCTTGGTTCACGAGCGCCGCGACCCCGAGCAGCACCGCACCCACCGGGTAGGACGGGAGGGTCAGGGCGTCCGGCAGCCGTTTGAGGTCGATGTCGATGACGGCGAGTGCGACGCCCACCGCGCCGAGGTAGAGGTAGGCCGGCAGGACCGCGTCGAACCCGAACCGCAGACCCAGCATCGCGAAAAGGGCGGCTGTCCCGAGCTCCACGAGCGGGTACCGCCTGCTGATCGGCTCGGCGCAGTGGCGGCACCTGCCCTTGACCAGCAGCCATCCGGCCACGGGGATGTTGTCCCGCGGCCGGATCGGCGTCTGGCAGGTCGGGCATGCGCTGGGCGGCCGCACGACCGACTCACCCCTCGGCGCCCGCCAGATGACGACGTTGAGGAACCAACCGACGGCCAGACCCAGGAGGGCCACCACGCCGATGGTCACAAGCACCTGAGGACTGTAGGGCGCAGCGCCGGGCATGACGGGAGCCCTGTGGGGAGCGTGACCGCGGCGTAGACGCCACGGCCACGGCCACGGCCACGGCGGCGGACGTCGGACCGGACAGGGCCTTGAGCGACCGCCGGCTCAGGGCAGGCTGGCTCGCATCGCCTCGAGCGGCGCCGCGTGCCCGGTCATCAGCTCCACCTGGGCCGCGGCCTGGTGCAGCAGCATCGCGGCGCCACCGACGACTACCCCACCGGCGGCGGCGTAGACCGCGGCCAGCGGCGTCGGCCATGGTGCATAGACGACGTCGAGCAGCACCGGCGCGTCCGGCCCCGGGTCCGACTGCGCCGCGAAGCCGTCCAGCGCACCGGCCGGTGTCGTGCTGACCACCACCGTCGCCCAGCGGTCCTCGACCTCGAGCGGGTGCAGCTCGCCGATCCGAAGCTCGATGCCGAGTGCGTCCGCGACCGGCTGCAGCGCCCGCACCCGCTCCGGTGACCGGCCCAGCACCCGCACCTGGTGAGCGCCCAGCTCGTGAAAAGCGGCCAGGGCGCTGGCCGCGGTCGCACCGGCGCCAAGCACCGCGCCCCTCGAGCAGGTCGTCACCCCCACCTCCCGCAGCGCCGCCACGATCCCGGCGACATCGGTGTTCTCCCCGTGCCGCCGACCGCCCAGCAGCACGACGGTGTTGGCAACACCGGTCACCTCGACCAGATGCGAACAGGAGCTCAGTAGCGGCAGCACCGCCTGCTTGAGCGGCCTGGTCAGCGACACCCCGGCCCAGTCCGGCCCCAGCCCGGCCAGCCATTCCGGCAGCCCGGCCGGCACCATCTCAACAGCGTCGTACGACCAGTCGGGCAGGCCGAGAGCGTCGTACGCGGCGCGGTGCAGCAGCGGGGACAGTGAGTGCGCGATCGGGGAGCCGAGGAGGGCGGCGCGCACCTAGTAGACGCCGTCGCGCTGCGCCTTGGCCTTCGCTGCCAGGAACGCGTCGTAGGAGCGGGTGAACAGCGAGTGGCCCTGCTTGTCGACCGTGATGAAGAACAGGTAGTCGCCGGTCGCCGGGTGCAGTGCCGCGCCGAGGGCCTTCTCCCCCGGGCTGTTGATCGGTGTGGGCGGCAGCCCCTTGTGCTGGTAGGTGTTGTACGGCGAGCTGACCGAGATGTCGGCGTTCGACAGCCGGGCCTTCTTCTCGCTCCGCAGGTAGTTGATGGTCGAGTCCAGCTGCAGCGGCATGCCCTTGGCCAGCCGGTTGTAGATCACCCGGGCGACCTTCGCGCGGTCTGCGTCGAGCGGCGTCTCCGCCTCCACCAGCGAGGCCACCTTCACCACGTCGTACGGCGAGACGCCGAGGGCGCGCGCACCGTCCTCGATGCCCAGGCTGGTGGCCTCGTCGGCGTACCTCGCGGTGAGCATCGTCAGCACGTCGACGGCTTGCGTGCCCGGCTCGACGTCGTAGGTCGCCGGGAACAGGAAGCCCTCGGGCTTGCCGCCGGCGTAGGACGGCAGAGCGAGGACTCCCGGGTTGGCCAGTGCGGCGAGGTACTTGGCGCGGGAGACCTGCGTCCCCGCGACCAGCTTGTCGAGCGCGCCGGTCAGCGGCGTCCCCTCGGGCAGCGTGACGCGGCCCCGCAGCCGGGCCGTCGGTTCCAGCAGCAGCGCCAGCGCCGCCTTGCCGCTCATGTGCTCGTGCAACGTGTAGAAGCCCGGCTGCAGCGAGCGCGACCGGTCGTCGGCACTCGCCGCGTCGCTGAAGGCACCGGCACTCCTGACGACCTGCTTGCCGGCCAGGGTGGTGGCGATGGCGCCGGCGCTGTCGCCAGCGTGCACCTGGACGACGACGGAGCCGGTGCCTGAGCCGGTGTAATCGGCCGGCCCCGCTGCGACGCTGCGGTAGAGCGCGCGGCCGCCGAGCAGGGCCGCGAGCAGCAGCGCGACGAGGACGACCAGCACGATCAGGATGCCGACGGGCTTGGGCAGCCGCCGCCGCCGCACGGGTCGCGGCGGGTGGTCGTCGAGCAGGAACGTCACGTGATCGACCCTACCGAGGGCGGTCGAGCACGGCCTGCAGCAGCGCCACGGCGGCGGCCTGGTCGATGACCTGGCGAGCCGACCTGCCCCGCCGGCCGGCGGCCCGCAGTGCAGCGGTGGCAGTCACCGTCGTGAGCCGCTCGTCGACCAGCTCGACGGGGACCGTGGTGGCGGCCGAAAGCTCCTGCGCCCAGCGGCGGGCCATGTCGGCGCTGGCGCTGCTCGCCGCACCGGACAGCGACGTCGGCAGGCCGACCACGACGAGCACCGCCTCCCGCTCGGCGACCAGCTCAAGGACGCGGTCGTGGCCGGGCGCCGGCACGGTCTCGACCGGACTGGCCAGGATCCGGTGCGGGTCGGAGGCGGCCACGCCCACCCGGACGGTGCCGACGTCGACCGCCAACACCACCCCCGGTATCACCGTCCGCCGATCTAGGAGGTGGCGACCCGGCCGACGAGGTGCTCGGCCAGCTCGAGGGCCCGCGCGATCCCGGCCGGGTTCGTCCCACCGCCCTGGGCCACGTCGTCCCTGCCACCACCCTTGCCGTCGACCGCCGGCGCTGCCTCGCGCAGCAGCGCGTTCGCCGACAGACCACGGGCCTGGGCGGTGTCGTTGACCGCCGCGACCAGGGTCACCCGCTCCCCACCTGCCGCCACGAGCACCGCACCGGCTCCGGTCAGCCGTCCCCGGACGTCCAGGGCGAGCGACCGCACCAGGTCACCGGGTGTCCCGACCGGTACCTCGATGCCCACCCAGGAGATCCCGAAGACGTCCCTGGCGGCGGCGGCCAAGCCCCCGGCCTGCTGCAGGACTGCGCCCGCCCGCAGGGCCGACAGCTCCTTCTCGACCTCGCGCAGCTTGTCGAGAACCGCGGCGACCCGGTCCGGGACCTGCTCGGCCGGCACCTTGAAGGTGCCGGCGAGCTGAGCCATCAGCAGGTGCTCGCGGGCCAGGTAGGAGTACGCGTCCAGGCCGACGAGCCCCTCGACCCGTCGTACGCCGGAGCCGATGCTGGCCTCGGTCAGCAGCTTGACCGTGCCGAGCTGACCCGAGCGGGCGGCATGGGTGCCGCCGCACAGCTCGCGGGCGTAGTCGCCGACCTCGACGACACGCACCGAGTCGCCGTACTTCTCACCGAACAGTGCCATCGCCCCGATCCGGCGGGCTTGCTCCTGCGAGGTCACGAACGCCCGGACCTCGAGGTCGGCCAGGGCGATCTCGTTGATCTCCTGCTCGACATCGGCGAGCACGCCGGCCGGCACCGCGCCCGGGCTGGCGAAGTCGAAGCGGAAGCGGCCGGGCGCGTTGAGCGAGCCTGCCTGGGTGGCCTGCTCCCCCAGGGCCGCCCGCAGGGCCTTGTGCACCAGGTGGGTCGCGGTGTGTGCGCGGGACACCGACCGACGGCGCTCCACGTCCACCCGTGCCTGCACCGTGCCGCCGACGGTGACCTCACCGGAGACGACCCTGGCGCGGTGGACGACGAGCTCGGGCAGCGAGCGTTGCACGTCGTCCACCTCCAGCACGGTGCCGTCAGTGAGCTGCAGCCGGCCGGTGTCGGCGAGCTGCCCACCGCCCTCGGCGTAGAACGGCGTCCGGTCCAGCACCACCTCGACCTGCGAGCCCTCGCCGGCGGCACTGGCCGAGACGCCGTCGACCAGCAGTCCCCGCACGGTGGCCTCGCTGACCACCTCGGCGTAGCCGACGAACACCGTCGTCCCGGCCGCGTCGAGCAGCGCGCGGTACGCCGACACGTCCACCTGGCCGGTCTTCTTGGCCCGGCTGTCGCTCTGCGCCCGTTGTCGCTGCTCGGCCATCAGCGAGCGGAAACCCTGCTCGTCGACGGTCAAGCCCTGCTCAGCGGCCATCTCCAGGGTGAGGTCGATCGGGAAGCCGTAGGTGTCGTGCAGCGCGAACGCCTTGTGCCCGGACAGCACCCCGCCCGCCGCGCGGGCCTGCGGTACGGCGGTGTCGAAGATCGTCGCTCCCTTGCTGATGGTCTCGAGGAAGCTGGCCTCCTCCGCCCGCGCGACCGCGTGGATGCGCTCGGCGTCGGTGACCAGCTCGGGGTACTGCGGCCCCATCGCGCCGATGGACGCCTCGACCAGCTCGCGGACCACCGGCTCGTCGGCTCCGAGCAGCCGCATCGCCCGTACCGCCCGGCGCACGATGCGGCGCAGCACGTAGCCGCGGCCCTCGTTCGACGGGGTTACCCCGTCACCGATCAGCATCACCGCCGTACGCGCGTGGTCGGCGACGACCCGCAGCCGGACGTCCGCCGCGCCGTCCCTGCCGTACCGGGTGCTGGTGAGCTCGGCGGCGCGGTCCAGGATCGCCCGGCTGGTGTCGATCTCGTAGAGGTTGTCCACGCCCTGCAGGACAGCGGCCATCCGCTCCAGGCCCATGCCGGTGTCGATGTTCTGCTGCGGCAGGGGCGCCAGGATCGGGAAGTCGTAGCCGCTGCCCTCGCCGCGCTCGTACTGCATGAAGACCAGGTTCCAGATCTCCAGAAACCGCTCGCTGTCGACGGCCGGGCCACCATCCGGGCCGTACGCCGGGCCGCGGTCGTAGAAGATCTCGGAGTCGGGGCCGCAGGGACCCGGAACACCCATGTGCCAGTAGTTGTCGGACATGCCGAGACGCTGGATGCGACTCGGCGAGACGCCCTTGTTCCGCCAGAGCTGCTCAGCCTCGTCGTCGTCCTGGTAGACGGTCACCCATAGCCGCTCCTCGGGCAGGCCGTAGCCGCCGTCCGCGACCGGCGCGAGCAGCAGGTCCCAGGCCAGGTCGATCGCACCGGCCTTGAAGTAGTCACCGAAGCTGAAGTTGCCCGCCATCTGGAAGAACGAGCCGTGCCGGGTGGTCTTGCCGACCTCGTCGATGTCGAGGGTGCGCACGCACTTCTGCACGCTCGTCGCCCGTGGGTACGGCGCCGGCTGCTCGCCGAGGAAGTACGGCTTGAATGGCACCATGCCGGCGTTGACCAGCAGCAGGGTGGGGTCTGGCGAGATCAGGCTGGCAGAGGGAACGTAGGTGTGCCCGCGCGACTCGAAGTGGCCGAGGAAGCGCTGCCGGATCTCGTCAGACCTCACGTGGTGTCGACGAGGTCGTGCGTGCCGTCCAGTCCCAGGTCGGTGCGCAGCAGCTGCTCGCGCTCGGCCATCCCGATTCGGACCTCAGCACCGAACTCGCGGATGGCGTCACCGAGCCCGCCCAGGGCGCCGGTCAGCGATCCCTGCACACCGGCAGGGGTGAAGCGCTTGGCGGCCTTGGTGGCCCGCTGGACGACGAGGATCCCGACGGTGGCGCCCAGGGCGATGTAGAACATCCGACGGCTCATCGCGAGCCCTTCCGCTGGGCCTTCATGTCGGCCTTGACCCTTTTGGTGAGGTCGGCCTCGTGGCGCTTGCCGGCCGCCCGGCGGACGCCGTAGGTGAAGGCCGCGACCTTGATGACCGGGCCGCCGAGCGTGGCGGCGAACAGGCTGGTCAAGGCGCTGACGTTGCCGCTGATCGACTGCACGTTGGCGGTGATCGCATCGACGCGGACCAGCTCGTCGTTGACATGGCTCACCGTGCCGGTCACCTCACCGAGCAGCGGGACGGTCTTGTCGGTGATCCCGGAGACCAGCTTCTGGGTCTCCGCGAGCACCTTGGTGAGCTTGAGCAGCACCACGATCAGCGCCACCACCAGGAACGCGAAGAAGATCGCGAAGATCAGCCCTACGACGTCGCCGAAGTCGATCACGTGCTCTCCTTCTCGAGGGCGCGGAGCTCCTCGGCTGTGGGTGGTGCGGGGTTGCAGCGGGGACGGAAGCCGGACGCGGCGTCCTCGGCCACGACAGCGCGGTCGCCGCGCAGCACTTCGCGCAGCCCCGCGAGCCGTTCTCGGACGACGCGCTCGACCCCCAGGTCGCCTGGCGAGTAGTAGTCCCGCCCGACGACGGGATCCGGCGCGTACTGCTGCGCCACCACCCTGCCTGGGAAGTCGTGAGGGTAGCGGTAACCGGTGTGCCCCAGCGCCTGACTTCCCTGGTAGTGCGCGTCGCGCAGGTGCGGCGGGACGGTGCCGGTCCGGCCGGCCCGCACGTCGGCGACGGCGCTGTCGACCGCGGCGATGACCGCGTTGCTCTTGGGAGCGAGCGTCAGGTGGATGACCGCCTGCGCCAGGTTGATCCGCGCCTCGGGCATCCCGATCAGATCCAGGGCCTGGGCGGCGTTGACCGCGGCCGTCAGGCTGCCCGGGTCGGCCATGCCGATGTCCTCGCTGGCGCTGACCACCAGCCGCCGGGCGATGAACCGCGGGTCCTCGCCCGCCTCGAACATCCGGGCCAGGTAGTGCAGCGCGGCGTCGACGTCGGACCCACGGATGCTCTTGATGAAGCCGCTGATCACGTCGTAGTGCTGGTCGCCGTCCCGGTCGTAGCGGACAGCGGCCCGGTCGACGGCCTGCTCGACCGCCTCGCGGGTGACCACGTCGGTGTGGGCCGCAGCCTCCAGGGCGGTCAGCGCCCGCCTGGCGTCACCGCCGGCCAGCTGCACCAGGAAGTCCTCGGCGTCCGGCTCGATCTCGGTGCCCGGCAGGCCGCGCGGGTCGCTGACGGCGCGTCGTACGACGGTCCGCACGTCGGCGTCGGACAGCGGCTCGAGAGTCAGCAGCAGCGAGCGGGACAGCAACGGGCTGATCACGCTGAAGAAGGGGTTCTCGGTGGTGGCGGCGACCAGGGTCACCCAGCGGTTCTCCACGCTGGGCAGCAGCGCGTCCTGCTGGGTCTTGCTGAACCGGTGCACCTCGTCGACGAACAGCACCGTCTGCGCGCCGGTCTCCCCCAGCGCCCGCTTGGCGTCCTCGACGACCTGGCGGACGTCCTTCACCCCCGCGGTGACGGCGGACAGCTCCCGGAACCGCCGCTTCGTGGAGCGGGCGATGGTCATCGCGAGGGTGGTCTTGCCGGTGCCGGGCGGCCCCCACAGGATCACGCTCAGCGGGGCGTCGCCGTCGACCAGGCGGCGCAGCGGGGCGCCAGGGCGCAACAGGTGCTGCTGACCGACGACTTCGTCCAGGGTGCGGGGGCGCATCCGGACGGCGAGCGGGGCTATCCGAGCGGCGGCGTCGGCCTCCGCGGCGTCGAACAGCGACTCCGGCTCCACGACGGCGACCCTACGTCCGAGCGTGCTTGGCGGGCGGCCTGCCTGGGTGGTCCAGCTGCCCGGGCGGTCCGCGTGCCCGGGTGGCCGCCTGGTCGGGAGGGCCACCTGCCCGGGTCGCCACGTGCCCGGCGCGCCTGTGGAGGCGTGTCGGCACGCAGTGCTGATGGACCGGGCGTCTTGGCGCGCTCACCGTCAGTCCCGCGGACTGGGCCGCGGCGCGCACTGCGTGCACACGGGCCGGCGTCTTCAGGCGGCGCCTTGTGTCAGGCACTCGGTCACCAGCTCGACGACTCCCAAGGGCCGTTGCCGCACGTCCTCCCAGGTGATGCGCAGCACCCGCCAACCGAGCCGCTCGAGCTCGATCATCCGCTCCCGGTCGCGCCGGTAGGCCAGCCGGTCACTGTGGAACGCATAGCCGTCCGCCTCCACGATCAGTTGGGCTGCCGGCCAGCACAGGTCGACCCGAGCGACCACCCGGCCGTTCGCGTCCCGCACCTGGTGCTGGTTCACCGGAGCCGGCACCCACCGAGGACGAGCACGGCCCTGAGCAGCGACTCGAAGACCGACCCCGCCAGCGGGTCGAGCAGGGCCGCAACTCGGCGGCAACCCCCCGAGCCGTACCCGCGTGCCGCCGACAGGAGCCCGACAAGCGCTGCTGCCGTCACCTGGCCATCCCGCAGGACAGCATCGGCGACAGCGACGGCTTCCGGCACCGGCAGCACCCGGGTGAGGTCCGCGACAGGTCGCAGGTGGCTGGTGACCCGCAGTCCGTCGGGCAGGTGAAGGACCTCGGAAGCCGCCAACTCAGCCCGGTGGACGCGCCAGCCGTCGATCCGACTCCGACTCCGGCTGCGCGGCACGATGACGCGTCACACGCCCGCGTCGTCGACCAGCGGGAGGCCGAGCTGGCGGGCTGCTTCTTCATGGCTGAGGGTCGCGCGGTCGCCGAGCCGAACGAGAACGGCAGCAGGCGTGAGCCCAGGCAGAGGGTGCTGGGTCGGCCGCCCCTGCCGCTCCGGCTGTCCACAGGTCCTCGCGTCAGCGCGCAGGCCTGTCACGGCAACGGCCCGGCCGAACCGGAGGCTTGCCACCACGGCACCAGCAGGCGCCGACCGGCAACGGCGACGGGTGAGCCGCAACGGTGGCCGGAGGACAGCAGGAACCGGCCGGCGGACGGCGAAGACAGGGGCATGCGCCGTTCCGCTCTCACCGCCCTGCCCGTGCTCGCGCTCGCCGTCGGGGCGGCCGCCCTCGCGCCGCCGAGCAGCGCCGCATCGCCAGCGGGGCACTCCGCCGCGCGGACCGCCGGTCTGGCCGCTCGGCTGACCGCCGGGCAGACCGCCGCCCGGGGCTCCACTCCGAGCTTCGGGGTCCCCCGGATCGTCGACCCGATCCACGTCTATGGCGAGCCCGACATCGCGGTGAACCCGAAGACCGGGGCCGTGCACGCCAGCGGCCCGCAGGGCACCGGCACGCAGCGCTCCATCTACAACATCTCGGTGGACAGCGGCGACAGCTACCGGATCGTGCAGAACCTGCCCGAGAACACCGACCGCGCGTACGGCAGCGGCGCGGTGCCGACCAAGAGCGCCCTGGGCCCCGGCGGTGGCGACACCGAGATCCAGATCGCGCACAACGGCCGGGCGTTCTTCAACGACCTCGGGGCACTCCTCACCTTCACTGCCGTGACGACCACCGACGACGGCAAGACCACCTCGATCGCCAACCCGCTCGCCATCCCCAAGCCGCTCGGTGACCGGCAGTGGATGGCGCTGTTCGACCCGCAGCCGAGCGACCACACCGTCAGCCCCTACACGGGCAAGGTCCCGCTCAACTACATGGAGTACGACAACCTCACGTCCGGTGACACCGTGGCGCTGTCCGACGACGGCGTGGACTACAGCCGGACCGCCGGCACGTACGCCAACGACGCCACGCACTCGGTCAACAACGGCGTCCCGGTCCTGGACCAGCACACCGGCAAGTTCCTCGGGCTGACCAGCAACAGCGTCCAGACCGACCCGAACGCCAAGTGCACCGGGAAGGACCTTGCCGTGGCCGTGGGCGTGCCCGATGCGGCGGGCACGTTGAGCTTCCACTACAACCCGCTGGCCGTCGGCCGGCCAGGATGTGTCGAGACGCTGTTCCCGGTGCTGGCCCAGGACGGCGCCCGCAACCTCTACGCGGTCTGGATCCAGGACAACGACTACTCGGTCTACTACTCCTGGGCGCCCCCAGGTAAGGACAACGAATGGAAGGCCTGGAGCACGCCCCGCAAGATCAACCGGCCGCCCGCGAACGTCAACGTGTTCCCGTGGATCGCCGCGGGCAAGGCGCCGGGGATCATCGACGTCGCGTGGTACGGCACCAACAAGACGCTCGCCCAGCTGGGCGCGGACGGGCCGAGCGCGAAGAAGGACCAGACCTGGCAGCTGTTCTTCAGCCAGGTCTCGGCGGCGACCAGCAAGACCCCCAAGGTCGCCCAGGTCATCGCGGCTCCGCATCCGATGCACTACAACGACATCTGCCTGCTCGGTTCGGCGTGCATCACCGGCGCCGGTAACCGCAACCAAGCCGACTTCTTCAAGGTGGTGGTCGACCCGCTGACCGGGCGGGCGCGGATCATCTACACCGACTCCTCCAACCGGCTCAGCCAAGCCATCGGCACCGACACCGCCGCTGATCACCAGGGCGCGGCCCTGGACACCGTCGTCACGCAGAACACCGGCCTGTCGGCGCTGACCGGCAAGCCACTAAGGCCGCAGGAGTCGACAGCGCCCGTCAGCTCCATCACCGACCCGACCGGTGACAGCCTGTTCAAGCCGCTGGGCGGCAGCTACGTGCCAGGGGCGGACATCACCAAGGTCTCCCTCGCCCGCAAGGGTAAGGACCTGCAGGTGACCATCACCACTAAGGGCACGCTTGGCGCGGCGGCGCGGGCCGCCCGCACGCCGGACGCGCAGGCGGTCGTGCGCTGGCAGATGGGCAACACGCTGTTCTTCGTCGCCGCGGACGCCACCAGCGTCGGCGCCACGAGCTACTACGGCGGTCGGACCTCCTCGGTCGACCTGTGCTCCGTGAGCGGTTGCAAGCCCAACTACCTGACGTACGACGCACCGCCGGCCGCCGGCGTGGTCGGTGCCACCGGGCGCGAGAGCCACGGCACCTACACGATCACCATCCCGCTGTCGGCTGTCGGCAGCCCGAGCAGCAGCAGCCTGCTCGAGGAGGTGATGGGCTTCGTGACCGTCAGCCCGCAGGCGGGAGTCGTCCCGCAGAACAACGGCATGGACTTCGCCGACATCGCACCCCTGCAGCTGGAGGGCACGAAGACCTTCAACGCCAAGCTGTCGGCTCCGGCCGGCAACGGTTCCGCCGACCCGCAGGCAACGCCGGGCCCGACCACCGACCGCAGCCGCGCGAACGGGGGCACGGGTACGACGGCCTCGAGAAGCGGCAGCACCGGCTCCCTCGCGACGACCGGGCTGAGCACCGGACTGCCGCTGGTCGCGGTCGGGCTGCTCGGGCTGGCCGGGCTCGCCGCCCGGCGCCGTCGGGCTGGGTAGCGAGGCTCCGACTGGCCAGATTCGCCCGGCGACGTCGTACGGCGGAGTAGCCACGCTCCGGCTGGCCGGGCTCGCCGCCCGGCGCCGTCGTACGGCGGGGTGGCGAGGTGCGGCTGGGTTCGCTGGCGGCCCGGCGCCCGTAGAACGCGGGATAGCTAGGCTCGGTCGAGTGCCGCTCACCGCCCTGACCTGCGCCGCAGAGGTGCTGCTCGCCACCGACCACGACCCCTACGTGCGGGGCTCGCTGCGCCGGCCGGACGTCACCGGTTGGGCGGGGCACGGGGCGGTCGCCTGGCGCAGCAACGAGGAGCGGACCGCCTACCTGATGACCCGCGGCGAGCCGTCGGCCGTCGCGCTGCTCGTGGAGGAGCTGCTGCCCGAGCTGCGCGACCGGACGAGGGTCACCCTGCCGCGGGGCACCGCTCGACTGCTGCCGGCCTGGGTTGCGATGGCCGACGCCACCGACTGGGACCTGCGCTGGACCGACACGCCGCCGCCGGTCCAGCCCGGTGAGGACCGGGTCGTCGAGGTGACCGCCGAGGAGGTGGCCGCCGTCCTGCCGGCCTGGTCCCCGAGGGCCAGCGCTCCGCCGGGTGACGCCGCCGTCCGGTCGTGGCTGGGCATCCGCGGCGGCGGCGGGCTGCTGGCCTGCGCCGCGGACACCAGCGCGGCGAACGGAGTCGGCCACCTCAGCAGCATCGCCGTAGATCCGAGCAGTCGCAGCCAGGGCCTCGGCGCCGCCACCACCGCCGCCTTGATTCGGCGCCTGTTCGGCCAGGGCGTGGACCTGGTGACCCTCGGGATGTACGCCGACAACGCCGCCGGCCGGGCGCTGTACGACCGGCTCGGCATGCACGACCACCACTGGTTCACCAGCGGCCCGCTGCAGGTCAGGTCTCGCTGGTAGGCACCCAGTCGACGCCGGCCTCGGCCCGCTGCTCGGCGGTGATGGCGGCCGGCGCGCCGGTCAGCGGGTCGTAGCCGCCGCCGCTCTTGGGAAAGGCGATGACCTCCCGGATGGACGACGTGCCGGACAGCAGCGCACACACCCGGTCCCAGCCGATGGCGATCCCACCGTGCGGCGGGGCGCCGTAGGAGAAGGCCTCGAGCAGGAAGCCGAACTTGTCCTGCACCTGCTGGGCAGACAAGCCCATGACCGCGAAGACGCGCTCCTGGACCTCGCGGGAATGGATTCGGATGGAGCCTCCGCCGATCTCGTTCCCGTTGCAGACGATGTCGTAGGCGTATGCCAGCGCCTCGGCCGGTGCGGTGTCAAAGGTGTCGAGAAACTCGGGTTTGGGCGAGGTGAAGGCGTGGTGAACCGCGGTCCAGGCGCCGGAGCCGACGGCCACGTCACCGGAGGCGACCGCCGCCGCCGAGGGCTCGAACAGCGGCGCGTCCACCACCCAGACGAACGACCAGGCGGCCTCGTCGACGAGCCCGAGCCGGCGGCCGACCTCCAGGCGCGCCGCCCCCAGCAGCGCACGGGCCTCCCGCGTCGTACCGGCGGCGAAGAACACGCAGTCACCGGGCGCGGCGCCCACCGCAGCCGCGAGCCCTTCTTGCTCTACCGGCGACAGGTTCTTCGCGACCGGGCCGCCGAGGGTGCCGTCTGGCTGGAACAGCACGTACGCCAGCCCCCGGGCGCCCCGCTGCTTGGCCCACTCCTGCCAGGCGTCGAGCTGCTTGCGCGGCTGCGCCGCACCACCAGGCATGACGACGGCACCGACGTGCTCGGCCTGGAACACCCGGAACGGCGTGTCCGCGAAGTAGGAGGTCAGGTCGACCAGCTCGAGCTCGAAGCGCAGGTCGGGCTTGTCCGACCCGTATCGGCGCATCGCCTCGGCGTAGGTCATCCGCGGAATGGGCGTGGGGATGCGGTGGCCGACCAGGTCCCAGAGCGCGACCAGCACCTCCTCGGCGAGCTCGAGCACGTCGTCCTGGTCGACGAAGCTCATCTCGACGTCGAGCTGGGTGAACTCCGGCTGCCGGTCGGCGCGGAAGTCCTCGTCGCGGTAGCAGCGGGCGATCTGGTAGTACCGCTCGGTCCCGGCGACCATGAGCAGCTGCTTGAACAGCTGAGGTGACTGCGGCAAGGCGTACCAGTCCCCGGGTGACAGCCGAGCGGGCACCAGGAAGTCGCGGGCGCCCTCCGGCGTGGAGCGGGTCAGCGTCGGCGTCTCGATCTCGGTGAAGTCGCGGGCGTGCAGCACGGAGCGGGCCGCGTGGTTGACCTCGGACCGCAACCGCAGGGCCGCGGCGGGGCCGGACCGGCGCAGGTCCAGGTAGCGGTACTTCAAGCGCGCCTCCTCCCCCACCGCCGTGTCGTCCAGCGGGAACGGCAGCGGCGCGGCTGTCGACAGCACCTCAAGCGAGGAGACCGCCACCTCGACGGCGCCGGTCGGCAGGTCGGCGTTCTCGTTGCCGGCCGGCCGAGCCTGCACCGTGCCGGTCACCTGCACGCAGTACTCCGCCCGCAGGTCGTGGGCCACCGCGTCGCGCAGCACCACCTGGACGACGCCGCTGCGGTCGCGCAGGTCCAGGAACGCCACCCCGCCGTGGTCGCGTCGTCGGGCCACCCAGCCGGCGAGCGTGACGGTCTGGCCGGCGTGGCTCTTGCGGAGCGTGTCGGCCTCGTGCGTGCGCAGCATCTAGCTCTCCTGCAGTCGAGCGGCGAGCTCGGCGAGCGGCACGGCGGCCTGCTCCCCTGAGCGAAGGTCCTTGACCTGGGCGACACCGGACTCGAGATCCCGGTCTCCCACGACCACGGCGTACGACGCCCCCGAGCGGTCCGCGGCCTTCATGGCGCCCTTGAGCCCTCGGTCACCGTAGGCGAGATCGCCGGCGACCCCGGTGCCGCGCAGCTCGCCCACGAACCGGACAGCCCAGGCCTTGGCGGCCGACCCGAGCGGCACGACGAAGAACCGCGGTGACGGCTCGGCGGCCAGCTCGACGCCCTCGGACTCCAGAGCGAGCAGCGTCCGCTCGGTGCCGAGCGCCCAACCGATCCCAGGCAACGGCGGGCCGCCGATCGACTCGGACAGCCCGTCGTAGCGGCCGCCGCCGCCGACCGCCGACTGCGCGCCCAGCCCGTCGTGGACCAGCTCGAACGTTGTCCGCATGTAGTAGTCCAGGCCACGGACCAGCCGAGGCGCCGGCTCGAACGGCACGCCGAGCGCCTCCAGGTGACCGACGACCTGCTCGTGGAAGTCCTTGCACTCGGCGCACAGGTGGTCCGGCATGAGCGGCGCCTCACCGAGCAGCGCCTGCACCTCGGGCCGCTTGTCATCCAGCACCCGCAGCGGGTTGACCGCAGCCCGGGCACGGGTAGGAGCGTCAAGATCCAGACCGGCCAGGAACCGGGCCAGCTCCTCGCGGTAGGCGGGCCGGCAGGCCGGGTCTCCCAGAGACGTCAGCTGCAGGCGCACCTGTGTCAGGCCGAGGCCGGTGAACCCCTGCCAGGCCAGCGCCACGACCTCTGCGTCCAGCGCCGGGTCGGACAGCCCGATGGCCTCCACCCCGACCTGCTGGAACTGCCGGAACCGCCCGGCCTGCGGGCGCTCGGCTCGGAACATCGGTCCGGCGTAGCGCAGCTTGACCGGCAGCCGGCCGTTGGCCAGGCCATGCTCGAGCACCGCGCGGACGATCCCGGCCGTGCCCTCAGGTCGCAGCGTGAGCGAGCGACCACCACGGTCGGTGAAGGAGTACATCTCCTTGCTGACGACATCTGTGCTCTCCCCGACGCCGCGCGCGAACAGCTCGGTGTCCTCGAAGACCGGCGCCTCGACATAGGCGTACCCGGCCAGCCGGGCAGGAGCCAGCAGCCCGTCGCGGACGGCGAGGAACGACAAGCCGGGCAGGACGTCGTACGTCCCCTTGGGGGCTCGGAACATCTCACAGACCCCGGGACGGCGGCCGGACGGCGAGGTCCTGCAGGAAGGGGTTGGTCGCGCGCTCGCGGCCGATAGTCGTGTCGCCACCGTGGCCGGGGCGCACGCGCATGTCGTCGGGCATCGGCAGGACGACCCGGACCAGCGAGTCCTGCATCTGCTCCCACGAGCCGCCGGGCAGGTCGGTGCGACCGATGGAGCCGGCGAACAGCACATCACCGGAGAACAGCTCGCCGCCGGTCTCGAACACCACCGAGCCGGGGGTGTGCCCCGGCGCGAAGGCGGTGGAGATCGTCAGTCCGGCGACCTCCAGCGGCACCTCCGGGTCGAGCAGCGCGACGTCGGAGGGCTCGGTCCACTCGAGCCGGCCGCCGAAGACCGCGGCGGACTGGGGGGACAGCCCCTTCATCGGATCAGCCAGCAGCCCGCGGTCGTCGGGGTGGATCCAGGCGGGGATGCCGCGCGCGCCGCAGACCGGCGTCACCGAGAAGGTGTGGTCGAGGTGGCCGTGGGTGAGCAGCACTGCGACCGGCTGCAGGCGCAGCTCTCGCAGCAGGTCGTCGAGCTCCTGCTCGACGCCGATGCCGGGGTCGATGACGATGCACTGCTCGCCCTTGGCCGGCGCGACGACCCAGCAGTTGGTGTCGAAGGCCTGGGCGGGGAACCCGCGGACGAGCACGGTCGTCCTCCTCTGGGAGCGGGGCTGAGGGAAGGGCCGACCCTACCGGCGCCCGCACCGCGGGCCCCAGGGAGTTTGCCTACACTCCGCCGCACCGAACACCCGTTGGAGGACCCGCGTGGCCAGCAGCAAGCGCGAGCGTGAGCTCGCCCGGATGCGCGCCGAGCGGCAGGCCGCCCGACGGGCAGCCGCTCAGGCCCAACGACGTCGGCGGCGCAACGTTCTGCTGTCCGCCCTCGCGGCGATCGCCGTGGTCGCGATCGTGGCCGCGGTTGTCCTGGCCACCCGCGGTGGAGGTAGCAAGACCGACAAACTCGCGACATCCTCCCCGCCGCCGGCCGTCTCCTCCTCCGGCAGCACGTCGACGCCGGTCGCCGGTCAGTGCTCCTACAAGGCGGCCGGCTCGCCCAGCAAACCGATCAAGGGGACGCCGCCGGTCGCCCCACCCAGGAAACCTCTTCTCGCCAAGCTCACCACCAACCGCGGCGAGGTCGACCTTGCCCTCAACACCGCCAAGGCTCCGTGCACGGTTGGCAGCTTCGCCTTCCTCGCCGGCCAGAAGTACTTCGACGGCACCAGCTGCCACCGGCTGACCAGCAAGGGCATCTTCGTGCTGCAGTGCGGTGACCCGACCGGCACCGGGAGCGGCGGACCCGGCTATGCCTTCGCCGACGAGAACCTGACGGGTGCGACGTACAAGGCCGGCACCGTGGCGATGGCCAACGCCGGCCCGGGCACCAACGGCAGTCAGTTCTTCCTGGTCTACAAGGACACCCAGCTGCCGCCGAGCTACACCCCGTTCGGCACCATCACGGCGGGCCTGCCGGTGCTCGCCAAGGTCGCCGCTGCCGGCTCGGTGCCTGCTGATGACGGCAAGCCCAAGCTGCCCGTCATGATCGCCAAGGTCGTCCTGGGCTAGATCGACGGCAGGTGGCCGGCGCCAGCTCCCTGTCACAATCGGACTCCGCTGCCTCAGGTTCGACGAACCGGCCGCCGATGCCAGCAGACCACTCCGGGCCACCAGCGTCCTGCAGCAACAGGGCGTGCTGCCCGGCCAGCCCACGACTCCCGGAGGACCCGGTGCTCGGACGACTGCTCCGGCGGCCCACTGCCGTGACCATGACGGCGCTGCTGGGCGGCTTGTCCCTGCTCCTGCTGAGCCCGGCTCGCGCCGACTCGACCACGAATGAGGTCTACACGCCGGCCGCGGACGGCACGTTCGCCATCGAGGGCCACGGTTGGGGTCACGGTCACGGCATGTCGCAGTACGGCGCCCAGGGGGCGGCCACCAAGGGCTTGACCGCCGACGCCATCACGGCCTTCTACTATCCGGGCACCTCCAGGGCGCTGCTGGCGGCAGCCCCCATCCGGGTCCAGCTGGCGGCGGACGAGGGGAAGGACACCCAGGTCTACGCCGCGACCGGGTTGCGGGTGACCGCGGGGACCGGCTCGTCGAGCTTGCCCAGCGGACCGACTCGCTGGCGGGTCGTGGTGGACGCCGCCGGACTGCACCTCGAGTCACTGACGGGCTCGACATGGTCGGCCCCGGTAGCCGTCGGGGGAACGACGAGCTTCTCCGGACCGGTGTCCTTCAGCGGCCCGACCGGCAGCCTGGTGCGGCTGGCCTACCCAGACGGGACCAGCCGGGACTACCGCGGTGCGGTCCAGGCCGTGCAGCTGACCAGCTCGACGCTCGCCAGCGTGGACGTCCTCAGCCTTGAGGACTACCTGCTCGGCGTGGTCCCACGCGAGGCCAGCTCGTCCTGGCTGCCGGCGGCCCTTCAGGCCCAAGCCATCGCGGCTCGTTCCTACAGCGCGTACAAGCGCGGCCACACCGCCTCGACGGCGAAGTGGGACATCTGTGACTCGACGTACTGCCAGACCTTCGGCGGCAGTGCCTCCTACACCGCTGCTGGCCTACGCACCTCGCTGGAGCCGACGTCGACGACCGACGCCGTACACGCCACGACGGGCGTCGCGCGCACCTACGGCGGTCAGCCGATCTTCGCGGAGTTCTCGTCCAGCGACGGGGGCTGGTCGGTCGACGGTGGCGAGGCCTACCTCAAGGCCCAGCCGGACGACTACGACGGGATCACCAACAGCTCGGTCCACTCTTGGACCGCGACCCTGACGACGACGCAGCTCACAGCCAGGTTCCCGACCGTCGGCAGGTTGCTCCGGATGCGGGTCACGTCCCGGGACGGCAACGGCGAGTGGGGCGGACGGGTGCAGACGGTCGTCCTTGAAGGGGTGAGCGCGTCCGGGGCCGCGACCAGTGTGCCGACGACCGGTGTCGGGGTCTACCTGGCCCACAGCTGGCCGACGAGCCCCGACGGGCTGCGCTCCTCGTGGTGGCACGTGAAGAGGACCGCTCCGGCCACCCGAGACGATTACAACGGTGACGGCACGAGTGACGTCGCTGCCTGGCGCCCCTCGAACGCCACCTGGTACGTCCGCGGCCAGAGCACCACCCAGTGGGGCGTCAAGGGCGACGTCCCGGTGCCGGGCGACTACAACGGTGACCGCCGGACTGACCTCGCCGTCTGGCACCCCTCCACCGGCACCTGGTCCATCCGCGGCCAGGCCACCGTCCAGTGGGGCGTCTCCGGTGACATCCCCGTGCCCGGTGACTACAACGGCGACGGTAGGACCGACCTGGCCGTCTGGCGCCCCTCCAACGCCACCTGGTACGTCCGCGGACAGAGCACCACGCAATGGGGGATGGCGAACGACATCCCCGTCGTGGGCGACTACAACGGCGACGGCCGGGCCGACCTCGCTGTCTGGCGCCCCTCCACCGGCACCTGGTCCATCCGCGGCCAGGCCACCCTCCAGTGGGGCCTCACCGGTGACATTCCCGTGCCCGGTGACGACAACGGCGACGGTACGACCGACCTGGCCGTCTGGCGCCCCTCCAACGCCACCTGGTACGTCCGCGGACAAAGCACCACGCAGTGGGGGGCGACAAACGACATCCCCGTCGTGGGCGACTACAACGGTGACGGCCGGACCGATCTTGTCATCTGGCGCCCCTCCACCGGCACCTGGTGGATCCGCGGCCAGGCGACGACGCCGTGGGGCCTGGCCGGCGACCAGCCTTTGGGAGCCACAGTCCACAACTAAGGGGGCGTCTCGGGCAGGTTGCCGATGCCCACCGTCGACTGCCCCGGGCCAGCACAGGTACGTAAGGGATCCGTTTCTGCGGCAGACGAGCTCTCGGAGTTCCTCAAATGCGGGTGGAAGACGCTACCTTGTCCCCCGTGGCGGAGTTGCGGATGTCCGAGGCGGCCAAGCTGCTGGGCGTGAGTGACGACACGATTCGGCGCTGGGCGGACTCCGGACGGCTGGCCACTGTGACCGACCGTGCTGGTCGACGAGTCGTCGCGGGTTCTGAGCTGGCCCGCTTCGCTTCGGACAACGCCGCCTCGGCCGTGTCCCTTGACGCAGGCCCGATCGTGGGCGCCTCCGCACGCAACCGCTTCACCGGCATTGTGACCCGCGTCGTCATCGACGGCGTGATGGCCCAGATCGAGATGCAGGCCGGACCATTCCGGGTCGTTTCGCTCATGACCGCCGACGCCGCGCGCGAGCTCAAGCTTGACAGGGGTGTGCTTGCCGTCGCCAGCGTCAAGTCAACGAACGTCGTCATTGAAGTGCCTCGGCAGAAGTAAACAGGAGCTCGCATGTCCTCGCCCGCCGCCGTCCGGTCCGGCCTGTCCCTGGCCTTGGTGCCCATCGCCTTCACCGCCGGATGTGGGTCCTCCGCGAGCCCCGCCGCGCAGCAACCCACCGCCTCGTCCGCGCCGATGAGCGTGAGCACGCCTGTTCTTGCAGGAACGGTCACGGTCTTCGCGGCGGCGTCGTTGACTAGCTCCTTCTCCGAGCTGGCGACAGAGTTCCAGGCTGCGCATCCGGGCACGACCGTGCGCTTCAGCTTCGGGCCTAGTTCTGGCTTGGCTCAGCAGATCATCGCCGGCGCCCCGGCCGACGTGTTCGCCTCCGCGAGCCAGAAGAACATGAAACAGGTGACCAACGCTGGTGACGCGACGGGCGCCCAGCCGTTCGCCAAGAACGCTGCTGAGGTCGCGGTCTCGACCCGGAGCGCAGCCAAGGTCAAGGCTCTTGTTGATCTCGCCAAGGCGGGGGTCAAGGTAGCGCTGTGCCAGCCGCAAGTGCCTTGTGGCGCGCTGGCGCAGAATGTCCTGGCCAACGCGAAGGTGAGTGTCACGCCGGTGACGCAGGGGCTGGACGTCACGAGCACCCTGGCCTACGTCACAAGCGACCAGGTCGACGCAGCCATCGTCTACGTCACGGACGTGCTGGCCGCGAAGGGCAAGGTTGTCGGAGTGCAGATCCCGGTCGCTGTCAATGCCAGCACTGCTTATGAAGTTGCCACCGTCAAGAGCAGCAGGAACGCGGACCTCGCTGCTGCTTTCGAGCAGTTCGTGCTGTCTGCGGACGGGCAGAAGGTCCTCGCCGCGGCAGGCTTCCAGGGACCATGAGAGGGCCCGACCTCGGGTCAACACCGCATCTCGCGCCGGTAGCAGCCACCTCAGTGCGGCAGCGGCACGGTGGCGTCCCCGCCCTGCTCTTGATCCCCGGCGTCATCGGCCTGGCGTTCCTGCTGCTTCCGCTCCTTGGGTTGCTCGCGCGCGCTCCGTGGACGGGCCTGCCTGAGCTGCTCTCCAACCCCGAGGTCAGCCAAGCCCTGCGGCTCTCGCTCCTGTGCGCCACGAGCGCAACGGCCGTCTCGCTCCTGCTCGGCGTACCCCTGGCGTGGCTGCTGGCCCGTGCCGACTTTCCGGGTCGCCGTGTTCTTCGGGCTCTGGTCACGCTCCCCCTCGTCCTTCCTCCTGTCGTTGGGGGTGTCGGTCTGCTCTACGCATTCGGACGCCACGGGCTGCTCGGTCCGGCCCTTGGATCAGTGGGCATCTCGCCGCCCTTCACCACCACCGGTGTCATCCTCGCCGAGTCGTTCGTGGCCATGCCCTTCCTGGTCGTCACCGTGGAAGGAGCGTTGTCCGGGGGCGACCAACGCTTCGAGGAAGCTGCTGCAACCCTCGGGGCCCGGCCGTGGACGACCTTCCGGCGGGTCACCTTGCCGCTCATCGGCCCCTCCGTCGCAGCGGGTGCGGTGCTGTGCTTCGCTCGCGCACTCGGGGAGTTCGGGGCCACGATCACGTTCGCAGGCAACCTGCCAGGCACCACCCAGACCATGCCGCTGGCGGTCTACATCGCCTTAGAGAACAGCCCACAAGCAGCCGTTGCTCTGGCGCTCGTCCTTCTCGCGGTGAGCGTCGCCATCCTGCTGCTCCTACGGGACCGCTGGCTGCGCCCTCATGCCAGGACCTCCGCTGCATGACGCTGCAGGCCCACATCACGGTCGTCCGTGACGCGTTCACCCTGGACGCGACGCTCGAGGTGGGCCCCGGGGAGGTGTTGGCTGTCCTAGGTCCCAACGGCGCCGGCAAGACCACATTGCTACGAGCACTCGCTGGGCTGCCGCTCGTCCATCGCGGTTTCGTCGCCCTCAACGGGCGGACCCTGGACGACGCTGCGCAGGGCCACCGAACGCCGCCACAGGACCGGCGCATGGGTGTCATGTTCCAGGACTACCGCCTGTTTCCCCACCTGTCGGCCTTGGAGAACGTCGCCTTCGGATTGCGCAGCACCGGGAGGGCCAAGGCCGCCGCTCGGGCCGACGCACACGAGTGGCTCTTCCGGTTGGGCCTTGAGGGCTATGAGCCCCGACGGCCAGCGGAGCTGTCGGGTGGGCAGGCGCAGCGCGTCGCGCTGGCCCGTGCCCTGTGCGCCAGGCCAGACCTTCTGCTGCTCGACGAACCACTTGCGGCTCTCGACGTCGACACCCGCGACAGCGTCCGCGCGGCGTTGCGCAGGCAGCTGACGTCGTTCGCTGGGCCCAGCGTCCTTGTCACCCACGACCCCGTCGAAGCCCTGACGCTGGCCGATCGGCTACTCATCCTGGAAGGGGGCCGCGTCGTCCAAGACGGTCCCGTCGAGCTCGTTGCCCGCCGACCCGCGACCCCTTACGTCGCCAGCGTGGTGGGACTGAACCTCTTGCAGGGGACGGCCCGCCCGGGCAGGGTCGCCCTGAGTGGTGGTGGGCAGCTCATCACCGCCGACAGCGTGCTGGCGGGGCCCGCCCTGGCGGCGATACCGCCCAGTGCGGTCCAGCTGCACAGGGACCAGCCGGTAGGCACGACAGCTCGAAACATCTGGCAGGGACAGCTCACCAGCCTGGAGGCGCTGGGTGGACGCGTGCGAGCTGTCGTACAAGGCCAACCGACTCTGCTGGCAGACGTGACCACTCAGGCCGTGGCAGAACTCCACATGGCCGTTGGAGATCGGGTGTGGGTGAGCGTGAAGGCGACCGAAGTGGACGTCTACGGCGCCTGAGCCGATTCCGCGACGCGGACGGGCCCCACGGCCTCGATGTCCGCGCACCCGACCGGTCGCCGCCGCCTACAGCTGCCACCGGAAATCTGGCAGCACATCAGGAGGTGACGCGATAGGCGTCATACACGCCCTGCACGCCCCGGACCTGGCCGAGCAGGTGGCCGAGGTGCTTGGGATCGGCCATCTCGAAGGAGAAGCGACTGACCGCGACCCGGTCCCGGGTGGTCGTCACCGTCGCGGACAGGATGCTGACGTGCGCGTCGGACAGCACCCTGGTGACGTCGGACAGCAACCGGGTGCGGTCCAGCGCCTCCACCTGGATGTTCACCAGGAACAGCGAGCCGGACGTCGGCGCCCACTCGACCTCGACCAGCCGGGACGGGTCGGACAGCAGGTCCGCACCGTTGACGCAGTCACGGCGGTGGACCGAGACGCCGCGGCCGCGGGTGACGAAGCCGATGACGTCATCGCCCGGCACCGGGGTGCAGCACTTGGCGAGCTTGACCCAGACGTCGGAGACGTCCTTGACGACGATGCCGGGATCGCCGACGGGGCGGGACCGCGCGGGCCGCGTCGGGGCGGCGGTCTCGGCGAGGTCCTCAACGGCGCCCTCCGCGCCGCCCATGCCGGCAACCACCTTCTGCACCACCGACTGGGCGCTGATCCGGCCTTCACCGACCTCGGCGTAGAGGGTGGTGACGTCGGTGAGCCGCAGCTCGCGGGCGACGGTCGGCAGCGTGTCGCCGGCCAGCAGGCGCTGCAGCGGCAGTCCGGCTTTGCGCATGGCCCGCCCGATCGCATCCCGACCAGCGTCGACGGCGTCCTCGCGGCGTTCCTTGGCGAACCACTGCCGGATCTTGTTGCGGGCCCGCGGGCTCTTCACGAACTGCAGCCAGTCCTGCGACGGATGAGCGCTCTCCGCCTTGCTGGTGAAAATCTCTACGACATCACCGTTGTCGAGGGTGGACTCCAGCGGCACCAGCCGCCCGTTGACCCGCGCACCGATGCAGCGGTGACCGACCTCGGTGTGCACGCCGTACGCGAAGTCCACCGGGGTCGCGCCCGACGGCAGCGACACCACATCACCCTTGGGCGTGAAGACGAACACCTCGGCGCTGTGCAAGTCGAAGCGCAGCGAGTCCAGGAACTCCCCTGGGTCGGCGGCCTCCTTCTGCCAGTCCAGCAGCTGACGCAGCCAGGCCATGTCGTCGCCCTTGACCGGCCCGGTCTCCTCCGGCGACCCCTCCTTGTACTTCCAGTGCGCGGCGATGCCGTACTCCGCCCGGCGGTGCATCTCGCGCGTGCGGATCTGCAGCTCGACCGGCTTGCCTTCGGGCCCGATGACCGAGGTGTGCAGCGACTGGTACATGTTGAATTTGGGCATCGCGATGTAATCCTTGAAACGCCCGGGGACGGGCGACCACAGCGCGTGGATGGTGCCGAGGGCGGCGTAGCAGTCGCGCACGTCGTCGACCAGGACGCGGATCCCGACCAGGTCGTAGATGTCGGTGAAGTCGCGTCCGCGCACGATCATCTTCTGGTAGATCGAGTAATAGTGCTTGGGCCGGCCGGTGACCGACGCCTTGATCTTGGCCGCCTTGAGGTCCGCGCCGACCTTCTCCACGACCTCAGCCAGCTGGGTGTCCCGCGAAGGAGCGCGATCGGCCACCAGACGCACGATCTCGTCGTACCGCTTCGGGTAGAGCGTCGCGAACGCGAGGTCCTCGAGCTCCCACTTGATGGTGTTCATGCCCAGCCGGTGGGCCAGCGGAGCGAAGATCTCCAGGGTGGTGGTGGCGATCCGCTCCTGCTTGTCCTGCTTGAGGTAGCGCAGGGTGCGCATGTTGTGCAGCCGATCGGCGAGCTTGATGACCAGCACCCGCGGGTCGCGGGCCATCGCCACGACCATCTTGCGGATCGTCTCGGCCTCGGCCGCCTCGCCGTACTTGATCTTGTCCAGCTTGGTGACGCCGTCAACCAGCTGCGCCACGTCCGCGCCGAACTCGTCGGTGACGTCGTCCAGCGTGTACGGCGTGTCCTCGACGGTGTCGTGCAGGAGCGCCGCCACCAGGGTCGTGATGTCCATCCCCAGCTCAGACAGGATGGTCGTCACCGCGAGCGGATGGGTGATGTACGGGTCCCCGCTGCGCCGGCGCTGGTCGCCGTGCATCTGCTCAGCGACCTCGTAGGCGCGCACCACCAGCCGGGTCTCGGCCTTGGGATGGCTGGCACGGACCGTGCGGATCAGCGGCTCCAGGACCGGCGGCGTTCCACCGGGCTTGCTGGGAGAGGTCAGTCGCGCCAGCCGCGCCCGGACCCGTCGCCCTGTCGGGGGGCCACCGCTGCGCTCGCCGTGGTCGGACAGGTCCCACTGCGCGACCGCCGGGACGCTCGCGCCGACGGGCTCAGGTGAGGTGACCGCAGCCGGGGCCGGCGGCGGGGCGTCTGTCGCCACGGGCGGCTCCGATCCTGGGTCACCCCCAGTGTAAGGCGCCGTCAGTAGGCCAACAGGGCGTGCACCGATCGACCGGGCAGCGCCGCGCGGCCGCTCAGGAAGGCCAGCTCGAGCAGGACTGAGACGCCGACGACGGTGGCTCCCCCGCGCTCGACCAGCTCGATGGCGGCGGCCGCCGTGCCCCCGGTGGCCAGGACGTCGTCGACCACCAGCACCCGGTCACCCGGGGCGAAGGCGTCCTGGTGGCAGGCGAGCGCGTTGCTGCCGTACTCGAGGTCGTAGGTCACGGTGTGCACCGGGCCGGGCAGCTTGCCGGGCTTGCGGACCGGGACCATGCCGGCCTGCAGGTGGTAGGCGACCGGGGCGGCCAGCAGGAAGCCGCGGGCCTCGATCCCAACGACCTTGTCGATCGTGCCAGGGTCGTGGCCCTCGACCATCGCGTCGATCGCCGCGATAAGGGCGTCCGGCGACCCGAGCAGCGGGCTGATGTCCTTGAAGACGATGCCGGGCTGCGGGAAGTCGTGGACGTCCCGGATGAAGCTGCCGAGCTGCTCGAGGTTCACCGCTTGCGCTTGCCGGATGGCCGGCTCGGCCGCGAGCCCTTCTTGCGCTTGGGCTGGGAGCTGGCTGGACGCCGGACGCTGGTCGCCGACGTCGCCTCCGGAGCGGCCTCCCCTGCCATGGCCGCTACGGGCGTCGCGACGACACCGGCCGGGGTGGCGGCGCGCGGCGCGGACAGCCGGCCGACCCGGCCACCGGCCCGCCGGTCCAGGACGCGGGCGGACAGCGCCTTGAACTTCGGCTCGCGCTCCTTGAGGTCGGCCAGCAACGGGGTGGCCAGGAACAGGCTGGAGTAGGCCCCGGAAGCCAGGCCGACGAACAGCGCCAAGGCCAGGTCCTTCAACGTGCCGGCCCCGAGCAGCAATGCACCGACGAACAGTAGGCCGGACACCGGCAGCAGGGCGATCAGCGAGGTGTTGATCGAGCGCATGAAGGTCTGGTTCACCGCGAGCTCGGCTGCCTCGCTGTAGGTCGAGCTGCTGCCCCGGTCGATGCCGCGGGTGTTCTCCTCGACCTTGTCGAACACCACGATGGTGTCGTAGAGGGAGTAGCCCAGCACCGTCAGCAGCGCGATGACCGTGGACGGCGTCACCACGAACTGCGTGATGGAGTAGACGCCGGCCGCCAGGACCAGGTCATGGACCAGCGCGATGATCGCGGCCGCGGCCATCTTGGGCTCGAACCGCAGCGAGATGTAGATGATGACCGCGACCAGGAAGGCGAACAACCCCTGGACCGCCTTGTTGGTGACCTGCGAACCCCAGGCAGCGCCGACGTTCTGCGTGTCGATGTCGTTGGGCGTGACCTGGTAGCGGGTCGCGAGGTCGCCCAGCAGCTTGTCGCTCGCGGCCGGCGTGAGCGGGCCGGTCTCGACCCGCAGCTTGGTGGCACCGTTGGACGACCCGACGGTCTGCACGATCGCGTCGTGGGCGCCGTGGCCGTCGACGAACTGGCGGGCGGCCGCGACGTCGACACCCTGGCTGACCGGGACGACGAAGATCTCGCCGCCCTTGAACTCCACTCCCAGGTTGAAGCCCTGGATCAGCATCGAGGCGAGCGCGATGACCACCAGCACCAGGGAGACGCCGTAGAACCGCTTGCGCCGCTGGATCAGCGGGAAAGCGGTCTCACCGCGAAAAAGCCGGCGGGCGAGTCCCATGTCAGGCCTCCACGTTCATCAGGGGGGCGGGCGTGAGGCCGCGCTTGGGTCCGCCGGTGGACGGCTCGCCGCCGTCCGCCCCGTGGAAGCCGGTGAGGCGGCTGCGGGAGAACCAGCGGTACCTGGCGAGCAGGCTGATCAGCGGCCGGGTGAACAGGAACACCACGATGATGTCGAGCAGCGTCGACAGGCCCAGGGTGAAGGCGAACCCGCGCACCCCGCCGACACTGACGAAGTACAGGATGACCGCGGCCAGGAACGACACGGTGTCGGCGGACAGGATCGTACGGCGGGCACGGACCCAGCCGCGGTCCACCGCCGATCGCGGGGTACGGCCCTCCTTGATCTCGTCCTTGAGCCGCTCGAAGTAGACGACGAAGGAGTCCGCGGTGATGCCCACGGCCACGATGAAGCCGGCGATGCCCGCCAGTGACAGCGCGAAGCCGATCTCCTTGCCCAGCAAGCACACGGCCGCGTACGTCAGGGCAGCGGAGGTCAGCAGCGAGGCGATGGTGACCAGGCCGAGGGCGCGGTAATAGAGCAGCGAGTAGAACACGACGGCCACCAGGCCGAGCCCACCGGCCAGCAGGCCGCTGCGCAGCTGGTCCGAGCCCAGCGAGGGGCTGATGACCTGCGTGTCACCGGCCTGGAAGGTCAGGGGCAGGGCGCCGTACTTCAGGACGTTGGCGAGGTCCAGGGCGTCCTTCTGGCTGAACTGCCCGGAGATCTGGGCCGGTCCGGTGATCTCCTGCTGGATGGTCGGGAAGCTCACGACCACGCCGTCCAGGACGATGCCGACCTGCTTGCCTACGGTCGCCTTGGTCAGGTTCGTCCAGCGGTCCTGGCCGCCGCCGGTGAAGTTGATGTTGACGACGGTGCTGATGCCGTCGCTGCCGGTGCCGACCGTGGCGCCCTTGACGTCGTTGCCGCGCACCTTGGCGACGGCCAGGTGGAACTTGAAGGTGCCCTGGCGATCGCAGGCGACGATCTCCTTGTCGGGATCATCGGCGCCGCCGCCCTGGCGGGCCTGCCGGTTCGAGCAATCCAGGGCCGCGAGGGCCTGCGGAGTGTAGGCGTCGCCCGAGCGGACCAGCGGACCACCCGGGACCGCCGCCAGTGGTGTGGCGGATGGGGCGGCGAGGGGCGTGGCCGGCGGGGTGGCGACCGGCTTAGGGGTGGAGCTCGGCTTGGGGGTGGCGACGGCCGTGGCGACCGGCTTCGGGCTCGGGGTTGCGGTGGCCGCGGTACGCGGCGCCAGCAGCGCGCTGCTGACGGGACGCTTGCGAACCGACGCCGAGGGAGACGGCGGGACGACGACGGCGCCCGGCTTGCTGGCCTTGGGTACGCCGGAGGTGGTGGCCCTGGGCGCTCCCGAGCTGGTGGTCTTGGGTGCACCCGAGCCGGTCGGCACCGGGGCGGTCGAACCGGTCGGCGCAGGAGCGGCGTTCGCCGGCAGCACCGGCATCGGGGAGTCGAGGACCTCGCGGAAGCGCAGCTGGGCGGTCTTGGTGACGTTGGCGATGTCGCTTCGGTTGCCACCCGGGACGCTGACCACGATCTGGTCGCCTTCTGTCACGACCTCGGCCTCGCTCACACCGGCACCGTTCACCCGCGCGCGGATGATCTCGACGGCGGTCGACAGCTGCGCGGCGGTGGCCTTCTTCCCGCCCAGCGTCTGGGGGGTGAGGATGACCTGGGCTCCGCCCTGCAGGTCCAGCCCGAGCTTGGGAGTGAGCGGCTTGCTGCCCGGCCCCGCGAAGACGACACCGGCGTAGAGCAGGGCCAGCAGGAGGGCCAGGGCGCCGAGGTACCGGCCGACGCGCAGCTGGCTCCGGGACGACTGGCCGGGACGTGCCACGAGGAGCGGTCTCCTGTCTTGGGCGGCGGCCTGCGGGCACGCCGTCGCCTACGAGTGCAGCGGCACGCGCCGCGAGGTCAGGGCGAGTCTACGCAGCGGCGCACTGGGGAAACGGCCTTCGCCGCGCGGTCGTTCCGTCTCGCGTGGGGCAGGCGCGTCGCTGATCGTGCAGTTTGTGGCCGCCGGCTCAGCGTGCGGGGCGGGCCGCCACCTGCGCGCCCCGCCGTGCAGCCCGAACATGCCAACCGTGTCTGATCACCGGGACGCCTGTCTGATCACCGGCATACGTGTCTGATCACCCAGCCGTCAGCGCCACCCATCTGAGCGCAGTCCGCCGGCAAACGACTCGCCGTTGATCAGACAGGGCAAGCGATGGGCAGACAAGCAGACCGATGATCAGACAGGCGGTGGCAAGTGCTGGCAAGCATGCCGATGATCAGATAGCCATGACAAGGACAAGCCGTGAGAGGCCGCCACAGGCTGACAGGCGGTTAGACACGGCGGCACGCGGTGGCAGCTGGTGACGCGCTGTGACAGGCGATGGCAGGCAGCGGGCGTTGGTGACGCGCGGTGACAGGCGATGGCAGGCAGCGGGCAGGCGGTGGGCTGGCGGCGGCTGGGGCGGCGACATGTCGGTATCGGCCAGCCGCCGGACCCTCCTCGGCCAGCCGCCGACCTCACCGGCCGCCTCCCTTCGCGGCCGTTCGGTTGCCGCACCCTCCAGCAGTTCTCGTACGCGAGGCTGCCACGCACCACCGAGCAGCGAACCTGAGCCCGAACACCGCGGTCGGCGAGTCAGCCGGCGGCGTCCCCGCCGTACAGCTCCAAGGGCAGGGTGCCGACCGGGCCGGGCGGCCGTAGGCCCAGGTGGGCCCAGGCGGCGGGGGTGGCCACCCGCCCGCGCGGCGTCCGGGCCACCAGACCGGTCCGGACCAGGAACGGCTCAGCGACCTCCTCGACCGTCTCGGCCTCCTCCGACACCGCGACCGCCAGTGTCGACAAGCCCACCGGGCCACCGGCGAAACGCACGACCAGCGCCTCGAGAACCGCGCGGTCGAGCCGGTCAAGCCCGAGCTCGTCGACGTCGTAGACCGCGAGCGCGCGCTGGGCCACCGCCACGGTGACCACCCCGTCGGCGCGGACCTCGGCGTAGTCGCGGACCCTGCGCAGCAGCCTGTTGGCGATCCGCGGCGTTCCACGGGAGCGACCGGCGATCTCGGTCGCTCCCAAGGTGTCGAGTGGGACGCCGAGCAGGCCGGCGGAACGAGCCAGCACCCGCTCGAGCTCGGCAGGGGTGTACGGCTCCATGTGAGCGGTGAACCCGAAGCGGTCGCGCAGTGGTCCGGTCAGCAGCCCGGAGCGGGTGGTCGCCCCGACCAGCGTGAAGGGCGCCACCTCGAGCGGGATCGCGGTGGCACCCGCGCCCTTGCCGACCACGACGTCGACCCGGAAGTCCTCCATCGCGGCGTAGAGCAGCTCCTCGGCCGGCCTGGCGATGCGGTGGATCTCATCAATGAACAGCACCTCGCCCTCGACCAGGCTGCTGACCAGGGCGGCCAGGTCCCCGGCCCGCTCCAGGGCCGGCCCGGACGTGATGCGGATGCCGGTGCCCAGCTCGGCAGCGATGATCATGGCCAGCGAGGTCTTACCGAGCCCCGGTGCGCCGGACAGCAGGACGTGGTCCGGCGGCCGACCGCGCCGCTTGGCGCTCTCCAGCACCAGCGATAGCTGCTCACGCACCCGCTCCTGGCCGACGAACTCCGCCAGCCGCTTGGGCCGCAGGGCTGCCTCGACGACTCGCTCCTCGTCGATCGCCTCCGGCCGAACGATCTCGCCGGCCACCAGCTCTCGGGTACGGCGGGCGAGCTCCTCGGCCTCACGGCGGGCGTGTTCGGCGCTCACGACGACTTCACGAGGTGACCGCGGGTGCTGGCTCGGCCGCACGAGAGGCGATCACCCCGGGCCGACCAGGCGAGGTCCTGAGCGAGGTGCTGACCCGTCCGCGAGACGGGAGTACCCGCAGCCGACCAGGCGGAGTCCTGAGCGAGGTGCTGGCCCGTCCGCGAGACGGGAGTACCCGCAGCCGACCAGGCGGGGTCCTGAGCAAGGTCCTCATCGATTTCGGCCCAGCAGCGCCAGGCCCTCCCGCAGCAGTGTCGGCACGTCGGCCGCGCCTGCGCCGGGGTTGGCCTCGGCCAGCCGCTGCACCGCCTCGTCCACCTGCGAGACCGACCAGCCCAGGCCGGTCAGCGCCCCGGACAGGGTGTCCCGCCAGCCCCCGACGGCTCCGGCCGCCCCCGCTGCCCCCGGGGTGCCGCCCACCTTGTCGATCTTGTCGCGGAGCTCGAGCACCAGCCGCTGCGCACCCTTGCGGCCGATGCCCGGCACCAGGCACAGCGCGGCGAGGTCCTCGGCGGCGAGGGCTCGTCGTACGGCGTCGGGGGTGTGCACGGTGAGCACGGCCTGTGCCAGCTTGGGGCCGACGCCGCTGGAGGTCTGCAAGAGGTCGAACAGCCCGCGTTCGTCATCGCTCTCGAAGCCGAACAGGGTGAGGCTGTCCTCCCGCACCACCAGGGTGGTGGCCAGCGCGGCCGGCTCTCCGACCCGCAGCCGCGCCCTGGTGGTCGGAGTGGTCTGGACGGCCAGCCCCACTCCCCCGATGGTCACCACGACACCGGTGGTGGTGAACGCGGTGACCGTGCCGGACAGGCTGGCGATCATGGGAGTCGGGCCGGCTGCGGGCTGCGCCAGGCGTGGCAGATCGCCAGGGCGAGCGCGTCGGCCGCGTCGGCCGGCCGCGGCGGCCGGGACAGGTGCAGGATGCGGGTGACCATCGCCCCGACCTGCGCCTTGTCGGCCCGGCCGGAGCCGGTGACCGACGCCTTGACCTCGCTCGGCGTGTGCAGGGCAACCGGCAGACCGCGCCGGGCGGCGCACACGATCGCGACCGCGCCGGCCTGGGCGGTGCCCATCACGGTGCGGACGTTGTGCTGCGCGAACACCCGCTCCACGGCGACGGCGTCCGGCGAGTGCAGGTCCAGCCAGGCATCGACGGCCTGCTCGAGCGCGACCAGCCGGTCGCCGAGCTGCGCCGTCGGCGGCGTCTGCACGCAGCCGACGGCCACCAGCACAGCCCGGCCCGGCGAGCCGTCGACCACGCCGAGGCCGCACCGGGTCAGCCCGGGATCCACGCCCAGCACCCGCACGCCGCCTCCTGAACACCTGTTCGACCGGCCGCGAGAGTACGACGCGCCGGCGCTGCCCTCGTGGAGGCGCGCCCGGCGGGACCTCACACCGAGGCGAGGACCTCATCCGAGACATCGAAGTTTGCATAGACGTTCTGCACGTCGTCGAGGTCCTCGAGCGCGTCCACCAACCGCAGCACCTTGTGGGCGACCTCGTCCTCGAGCCGGATGGTCATGCCCGCGACCCAGGCGATGTCGGCCGACTCGACGGTGAGCCCGGCGTCGGTCGCGGCCAGCCGGACGGCGTGGGTGTCCGTCGCCTCGCAGACGACCTCGAAGGCGTCCTCGGTGTCGTTGACATCCTCGGCGCCGACGTCCAGCACGGCCAGCAGGACGTCATCCTCGGTCAGGCCGTCGGTCCTCGAGATCAGCACCAGGCCCTTGCGGCCGAACAGGTAGGAGACCGAACCCGGGTCGGCCGGGTTGCCACCGTTGCGGCTGATGGCCGTGCGGACCTCGGCGTTGGCCCGGTTGCGGTTGTCGGTCAGGCACTCGACCAGCAAGGCGACTCCTCCCGGACCGTAGGCCTCGTAGACGATCTCCTCGTAGGCCGCGGCGTCCCCGAGCTCACCACTGCCGCGTTTGACGGCGCGGTCGATGTTGTCGGCGGGTACGGACTGGCTCTTGGCCTTGACGATGGCGTCGGCCAGCGTCGGGTTGCCCGACACGTCGCCCCCGCCGGTGCGCGCGGCTACCTCGATGGTCTTGATGAGCTTGGCGAACAGCTTGCCGCGCTTGGCATCGACAACCGCCTTCTTGTGCTTGGTCGTCGCCCACTTGGAATGGCCGCTCACGGCTGTCCTCCCTGTCGTCCCCGCACGAGTCTAGTGACGAACAGGCGGTGCAGGCGGTCGTCACCCATCAGCTCCGGATGGAAGGAGGTGGCCAGCAGCTGGCCCTGTCGCACGGCGACGGGGTGCTCCCCCACGCTGGCCAGCACCTCGACGTGGGCTCCGGCTCGCTCGACCCACGGCGCCCGGATGAACACCCCGTGCACGTCACCGACATCTTGGACCGCGAGGTCCGCCTCGAAGCTGTCGACCTGGGTGCCAAAGGCGTTGCGACGGACCGTGACGTCCAGGCCACCGAGCAGCCGCTGGTCCGGCCGGCCGTCGAGCACCTCGGTCGCCAGCAGTACCAGGCCCGCGCAGGTGCCGAACGCCGGCAGACCGGCCTTGAGCAGCTCGCGCAGCGGCTCGAGCAGCTCGAACACGTCCAGCAGCCGGCCCATCGTGGTCGACTCGCCGCCGGGCAGGACGATGCCGTCCAGCCCGGCCAGCTGCTCGGGGCGTCGTACAAGAACGGGGTCGGTTCCTGCGGAGGTCAACGCGACGACGTGCTCGCGGACGTCGCCCTGAAGGGCCAGGACGCCGACCCGGGTCATGGGCCTGTCCGGCTCACCAACCGCGGGTGGCCAGCAGCTCGCCGGCGCCCAGGGTGGAGACCGAGATGCCGACCATCGCCTCTCCGAGGCCGCGGCTGACCTTGGCGATCCGGTCGGCGTCCTGGTAGTAGGCCGTGGCCTCGACGCAGGCCCGGGCCCGGGCGGCCGGGTCCCCGGACTTGAAGATGCCGGAGCCGATGAACACGCCGTCGGCGCCGAGCTGCATCATCATCGCCGCGTCGGCGGGGGTAGCCACGCCGCCGGCGGTGAACAGCACGACCGGCAGCCGGCCGAGCTCAGCGGTCTCGCGGACCAGGTCGATCGGGGCGGCCATCAGCTTGGCGGCCTCGAACAACTCGGCGGAGTCCATGGTCGTGAGCCGCTTGATCTCGCCAAGGATGGCGCGGATGTGGGTGGTCGCCTGAGACACGTCACCGGTGCCGGCCTCGCCTTTGGAGCGGATCATCGCTGCCCCCTCAGAGATCCGGCGCAGCGCCTCACCGAGGTTGGTCGCACCGCACACGAAGGGAACGGTGAAGGCGGACTTGTCGATGTGGTGCGCGTAGTCGGCCGGGGTCAGCACCTCGGACTCGTCGACGTAGTCGACGCCTATGGCCTGCAGCACCTGCGCCTCGACGAAGTGGCCGATGCGGGCCTTGGCCATTACCGGAATGGTCACGGCAGCCTGGATGCCGTCGATCATGTCCGGGTCGCTCATCCGGGCGACACCACCGTCCCGCCGAATGTCAGCCGGCACCCGCTCGAGGGCCATGACCGCCACGGCCCCGGCCTCCTCGGCGATCCGGGCCTGCCCAGCGTCGACCACGTCCATGATCACGCCGCCCTTGAGCTGCTCCGCCATGCCGCGCTTGAGAAGGGGCGTACCAGTGGTTGCCATGACCATGACTTTACGTCAGCCGAAGGTGATTGTGCCGCTCACCGGGAGCAGCATGATCCAGGTGGGCCCGGGCTTTAACGCGACGTCCTGCCCGGCCGCATTGAGCAGGTGGGTGGCTCCCAGCCCCGCACGGCTCCAGCGCCCCTCCACCTGCTTGCCGTCGCGCAGGACGACCGCCCGACCAGAGCCCGTCGAGACGGTCAGAGGGGAGTTCTCTCCGTGCACGTCGTGGAATCTGCTGGCTCCGGTCCGGACCACCTGGACCACCACGTTGGCGCACGCGATCGGCAGCACCCGGCCGTCCTGCGACAGCACGTAACGGCCACTCGTGGCGTCGTACCGCACTCGAACCGTCGAAGTGGGCGAGAAGGCCGCTGCCATCGTGGTCGTCACGGGCCCGGCCGGCACGGCGGCAGCGAAGCGCAAGCCGATGTCCTGCGGGAGCGAACCCGGGCGGCGCTTGGCGAGCACGGAGGGGACAGCGAAGAAGTTGCGGGCGTCGGCCCGTCGCTCGCCTAGGCGATAGGACCCGGGAAGGGCGTCGTAGGACGCATCCAGCACCTGCTTGTCGCGCACCGCCCCCGCCACCAGAGCCGTCACCCCAGGGTTGGCGCCGGAGAAGGCGAAGGCAGGACGCCCATAGGCCCGCAGCACTGCCAGGTCGCTCTGCCGGGCGCTCCGGATCGGCCCGACCTCCTGCTTGGCGCTGCCGCTCTCGAAGATGGCCATGAGTCGGGTGGAACCGCCCTCGACCAGCTCCTGGTAGATGACGGCGGCCTGGCGCAGGCCGCGCTGGAAGGGCCGCGCGAGCTGCGCGTTGTCGATCTTCACCGCGATGACGGGTCCGGCGGCGTGGGCCGGCAACCCGGTCAGCGGGTCGGTCGTGGCCCGCGCGCGCGCGGCCGCTCCCGGTGCCTTCGGGCTGACCGCTGAGTGGGAGCAGGCCGCGACCAGCCCGAGAGCGAGCACGCCTGCGAGCAACCTGGTCGGCATCGCATCACGGTATGCGGGCAGCCGCTTAGAGCAGCTCAACCAGGGCCGTGTCGTCGATGTCGAAGCCAACCGGCAGGGCGCGGTGCCCCGCTAACCGCAGCGCCCGGGGCAACCGGCGCCGGCGCAGCGCCCGGGTGTCGTTGACGGCGCTGTTGTGGAAGGAACGGGCGAGCGCGACGCGCGACGCCGCCGTCTCGAGCTCGGCCCGCACGCCGGCGGCCTCTGGCGATGCCTGCAGCATCGGGGCGGCGGCCCGCAGCGCGCGAGACAGGTCGTTCTCGACGGTGTCGCGCCCCGTCTGCCCGGCCTCCAGCGCGTGGTGGGCCGCCATGCCCAGGCGCGCGGCCTCCGGCTCCGGCGGCAGCAGCGGGACGAGGGCCCTGGCAGCGGCGGCCCGGCGGACCAGCTGCGCGTCCAACGCGGCCCAGGCTGCGTCGACACGGGCGTGCATCCGATCGAGCCGGCCGGCGGTCCAGGTCACGTAGCAGGCCAGCAGCACCACGATGCCCCCGATCCAGACCGCGGTGCTCAGGGAGCGACCTTGTCGCGGACGACGGCGAGCCAGCGGCGCAGGGCCTCACCCACCCGGCCGGGGTCGTCGTCCTCGTCCGGATCGGGGTCGGGGACGTCTGGCTCGTCGGCCGCCTCGTCGAGCTCCACCGGCGCGGCGGCGGCCACCGTCGCAACCACCCGGTAGACCTCGACCACCTGGCGGGTCACCCGGCTCCAGTCGTACGCCTGCACCGCCGCGCTGCCTGCTGCAGCCAGCCGGGCCTGCCGCGCGGGGTCGACCAGCAGCTCAGCCAGGGCAACGGCCAGCGCGGCGCTGTCACCGACCGGAACCAGCACTCCGGCCCGGCCGTCGTCCAGGACCCGCCGGAATGCCTCGAGGTCGGCAGCCACGACCGGCGTGCCGGCGGCCATGGCCTCGATCAGAACGATGCCGAAGCTCTCGCCGTGCGTGTTCGGGGCGCAGTAGACGGTGCCGCTGGCGTAGACGCGAGCCTTGTCGGCGTCGCTCACCAGGCCGAGCAGCCGCACGTGGGCCGCCAGGTCGGGCGGCAGCAGGTCCTCGGCCTCCCCCGGCCCGGCGACCAGCAGCTGCGCGTCGGGGACTCGGGCCAGCAGCTCGGGAAGGGCGGCCAGCAGGACGGCCAGACCCTTGCGCGGCTCGTCCACCCGGCCGAGGAACACCACGGTCGGCACCTGTGGGATCCCGTCGAGCGGCACCGCGCCCGCGAAGCGGGGCACGTCGACGCCGTTCGGGATCAGCACCGCGTCCTGGCCGAGGTGCTCCATGACGACGCGGCGGGCAGCTGGCGACACCGCGATCCGGCCGGTGACCTTCTCCAGCCCTGGTTGCAGCGTGGTTCCGAAGACCTGCAGGGCACGGCTGCGGGCGGTGGCGGTGTGGAACGTCGCGACCATGGGGCCGCGGGCCGCGAACAGCGCCAGCATCGACAGCGACGGCACGGTCGGCTCGTGCAGGTGCAGCACGTCGAACCGGCCACGGCGCAGCCACCGGCGGGTGCGGGCCAGGGACAGCGGTCCGAAGGCCAGCCGCGCCACCGACCCGTTGTAGGGCACCGGCACGGCTCGGCCGGCCGGCACCAGGTAGGCCGGCAGGTCGGCGGTCTCGGGGTCGTCGACCGGGGCGAGCACGGACACGTCGTGGCCCAGCCGGACCAGTGAGTCGGCCAGATCCCGCACGTGCGCCTGCACCCCGCCGGGGACGTCCCAGGTGTAGGGGCAGACCAGGCCGACCCTCACCCCGGTGCCTTGCGGGGATCGCCCTCGGCGAGGTCGTCCAACCACAGCCGCTGCAGCATGTGCCAGTCCTGCGGTGACTCGGCGATGCCGGCGGCGAAGGCGTCCGCGACCGCCTGGGTCATGGTCGGCACGTCGGTGTGCGGGACCGGCTCATGGAAGCGGATCCGCCAGCCCCGGTCGGTGAAGGACAGCGTGACGGGCAGCAGGGTCGCCCCGGTGGCCAGCGACAGGGCGGCCGGTCCGGCCGGCATTCGGGTGGCCGCGCCGAAGAACGTCACCTCGACACCCCGCGGCGTCAGGTCGCGATCGCCGAGCAGGCAGAGCATTCCGCCGGCCTGCAGCCGCTCGGTCAGCACGTCGTACGGCGGTCGGGCACCCCCGGTCAGAGGCACGACCTCCATGCCGAGCGACTCGCGGAAAGCCACGAACCGCTCGAACAGCGACTCCGGCTCGAGCCGTTCCGCCACGGTGGTGAACGGCGCTCCGGTCGCGCCGCACCACGCGCCGGCGGCGTCCCAGTTGCCGGTGTGCGGCAGGGCCAGGACGACGCCGGTGGACAGGGCGAGTGCGTCCCGCAGGCGCTGCTCGCCGACCGTCTCGGTCCCCGCCACGACCCGCTCGACCGGCGTCGACTCCAGCCGGAAGACCTCGCACCAGTACCGGGCGTAGGACCGCATGGCCGCGCGGGTCAGATCTTGCCCTGGCGCCACCCGAGCCAGGTTGACGCGCAGCCGGTCGACGCCCTTGCCACCCCCGGCCACCGCCAGGTCCGCGGCCGTGCGGAACACCCGCCGGGCCACCGGCTCAGGCATCGCCCGCACCAGCGCCCATCCGGCGATGTACGACGCACTCGTCAGCCGCCCGGTCAGCAGGCCGACGAGGCCCTTTGCGCTCACGCCTGCAGCGCGGCCCGGCGGCGGACCTCGGCGGCCCGCTGCCCCACCGTGACGGTGGTGAGGACGGCCAGCAGGATCAGCGCCACCGACAGCACGGCGACCGGCGCGCCCAGCCCCACCGCGAGCGAGCCGGCCAGTACCACCACGAGCCGCTCGGTGCGCTCGGCGATGCCGACGTTGCAGGCCATGCCTAGCCCCTCGGCGCGAGCCTTCGCGTAGGACACCAGCACCGAGGTGGCGAGCACGTAGATGCAGACCGCCTGCATGCCTCGGCTGTCACCGGGTCCGGCGTACCAGAAGGCCAGGCTGCCGAAGACTGCTGCGTCGGCGGCCCGGTCGCAGGTGCTGTCCAGCCAGGCGCCGAAGCGGCTCGTCGTCCCGCGGAGCCGGGCCATCGCACCGTCCAAGGTGTCGGTGAGGACGAAGGCGGCGACAACCAGCGCACCGGCCAGGAAACGGCCGGTGCCGAGCAGCAGCACGGCGGCCAGCACAGTGCCCACGGTGCCGGCGAGGGTGATCGCGTCGGGCGTCACACCGGCCTTCAGGAGCCCGGCGGCCAGCGGGTCCACCCCGCGCGCGATGAGCGGTCGCAGACGCAGGCTCAGCACCTGCGCAGACTAGCGGCGAGCCGGGACGGCCCCGGCAGGCGACGAGCAGGAGGTGGGCCACCGTGAAGGCATCGACAGGTGCGCCGAAGCCGCGTTCGCCCGAGCTGGTTCGCAACGTCGTGCTCGTGGGACATGCGGGCGCAGGCAAGACGACGCTGGTCGAGGCCCTGCTTGCGCGCACCGGGGTCATCGCCCGAGCCGGCAGGGTCGAGGACGGCACGACCGTCGGCGACAGCGAGCCGGTGGAGCACCGGCTGCAGCGCTCCGTCCTGCTGTCGGCCTCCTGCCTTGAGCATGGCGGCGTCAAGGTCAACCTGCTCGACACCCCCGGGTCGGCGGACCACGTCGGTGAGCTGCGGGCCGGGCTGCGAGCCGCGGACGCCGCTCTGTTCGTGCTCTCCGCGGTCGGCGGCGTCGATGCGCTGACCGTCCAGCTGTGGCATGAGTGCGAGGCCGTCGGGCTGCCCCGGGCAGTGGTCGTCACCCAGCTCGACCGGGCGCGCGCGGACTTCGACGAGTCGGTCGTGCTGTGCCAACGGCTGCTCGGTGAGGGCGTCCACCCGCTGTACCTGCCGCTGCACGGCGAGGGTGACGAGGTCGCCGGGCTCATGGGGCTGATCAGCCAACGGGTCTACGACTGGTCCACGGGCGACCGGGTCGAGCGCGACCCCGACCCCCAGCACCTGCCGCTCATCGACAACGCGCGCGCCGACCTGGTGGAGGCCGTGATCGCCGACAGTGAGGACGAGACGCTGCTCGACCGCTACCTCGCCGGTGAGGAGCTCGACCAGGACGTCGTCATCGCCGACCTCGAGACGGCCGTCGCGCGCGGCGTGTTCTTCCCGGTCCTGCCGATGGCCCCGCTGAGCGCGCTGGGCACGGACGAGCTGCTGGAGGTGCTGACGCGGGCGATGCCGACGCCGCTGGAGCACCCGTGCCCGGTGGTCACGCGGCCGGACGGCTCCCCCGCTCCGCCCATCAGGCCGGACCCGGACGGCCCGCTGGTCGCCGAGGTGGTCCGGACGACGACCGACCCGTACCTCGGCCGGGTGTCGCTGGTCCGCGTCTTTTCCGGCACACTGCGGCCCGACACGGCCGTGCACGTCTCCGGCCACCGGCCGGGCAGTCCGGGGCACGACGCGGACGAGCGCATCGGTGCGCTGTTCTCACCGCTCGGCACGCAGCTGCGGCCGGTCGCCGAGTGCCGGGCCGGCGACGTGTGCGCGGTGGCCCGGCTGGCGACCGCCGAGACGACCGACACCCTGTCGGACAGAGGATCTGCGCTGCTCATCGAGGCGTGGGACTTGCCTGCACCCCAGCTGCCGGTCGCGGTCGAGGCGGCCTCCCCCGCCGACGAAGATCGCCTCGGTGCGGCGCTGGCCCGCCTGGTCGTGGAGGACCCGACGGTCCGGCTCGAGCGGTCGGGCGCCACCGGCCAGCAGCTGCTGTGGTGCCAGGGCGCCGGCCACGCCGAGGTGCTCCTCGACCGCCTGGCCACGACGTACGCCGTCGCCGTCTCCACCCCGCCGGTGCGGGTTCCCCTCCGGGAGACCCTGGCCGGCCCCATCACGGTCACCGGCCGGCTGGTCAAGCAGTCCGGTGGCCATGGGCAGTTCGCCGTCGTCGTGCTCGAGATCTCCCCCGCCGATCCCGGTTCGGGCGTCACCTTCAGCTCCCGCGTGGTCGGAGGCGCCGTCCCGACCGGCTTCGTCGGCAGTGTCGAGAAGGGGGTCCGCCAGCAGGCCGCCGCCGGCGGCCGGCCGCTGGTGGACCTGGCCGTCGTGCTGGTCGACGGCAAGGCGCACGCCGTCGACTCCTCCGACGCGGCCTTCACCGCCGCCGGTGCGCTCGCCGTGCGGGAGGCGCACGCAGCCGCGGGAGTGCGAATCCTCGAGCCGGTCTCGGCGATCGAGGTGCGGGTCCCGCCGTCCTTTGTCGGCACGGTCATGAGCGACCTGTCCGGACGGCGGGCGCACGTTACCGGCAGCGAGACCGATCAGGACGCTGCGGTCGTGGCCGCCGAGGTCCCGGACCTCGAGCTGCTGGCCTATCCCGGCTCGCTGAGGGCATTGACGCACGGCACCGGTTCCTTCACCCGCCGACCACTGCGCCACGCCCCGCTGCCGCCCTCGGTGACGATCCGGGACTGACCACGCCCACGGCTGCAGCGCCTCCACGTCCACGGCGGCTGCAGCGCCTCCCCGCCCGCGGCTGCAGCGCCTCCGCGGCGGCGTCTGCGCACGCCGCCCGGCGGGTGGTGGTTCAGCCGCGCCGGCTCCGCACCCGCCACGTCGCGACCACGCCGATCAGCAGCCCGAACCCGGCCACCGGCACCGACCCGGACAGGCCGGTGGCGGCCAGCCCCCCGGTCGTCCGGGAGCCCGCTGCCGCAGCAGCCGCCGCGGCAGCGCCGGGGGTCCGGTAGGAGGTGCGCGCAACCGGCCGGTTGACCGAATGATTGACCGGCCGCGGCGCCGAGACCGCCTGCGCCTTGGGCAGATCGCAGGTGTTGGCAAGGTCACCGCTGACCGGCCGCGGCACCTCCCCGCTCGGCGGCGGGGCGGCGCCCTTGGTCACCCAGGCGTCGAGCGCGACGAGCGCGTCGTAGTAGCAGGGCAGGATCGGCCGGGTGGTGGCCGGGAAGTCGTCCGCCAGTTGGTCGACGTGGTTGCCGCCCGCTATGCGGTAGTAGCGGTGCATCGACCCCTTGCCGGCCTTCCGGATCATCGGCACGTAGACGTCGCTGTCCTCCTTGATCGGCAGCAGCGAGTCATAGGTCCCCTGCAGGGTCAGCATCGGCTTGCCGATCTTGCCGGTGAGCGACACCCTCGCGATGGCGTCCTTCACGGCCTTGGGTCGGTGGGCGTAGACGTAGTCCGCGTCGCAGGTCCCAGGCGGCAGCGTCCCCGCCTGGCATAACGGCACTCCGCCGGACAGCCCGCCGTCATAGGAGGGGTCCAGCTCCTCGCGGTAGAGCCGCTGGGTGAGGTCCCAGTACACGCCGTAGTGGTAGTTCCACAGCGGCTCGGACCCCCGCGCGAACCCGGCCGCGATCATCGCGTCGTGGTCGGCCCTGCTGCCGGTGGCGAAATACGTCGGGTAGTGCTTGAGCGCGACCGGCAGGTAGGTCAGCAGGTTGTGCTGCGGGGTGAACAGCGTGCCTTCCCAGTCCACGCCGCCGTCGTACAGATCGGGGTGGTGCTCGAGCGCCCAGCGCGTCAGGTAGCCGCCGTTGCTGATGCCGGTCATGTAGGTCCGGCGCGGCACCCGGCCGTAGACCTGCTTGACCGTCTTCTTCATCGCAACCGTCAGCTGCGTAACGCGCAAGTGCCACTCCAGGATGGCGTCTCCCGGCGCCTTCCCGTCGGTGTAGAAGGTGTTGCCGCTGTTGCCCTTGTCGGTCGCGGCGTAGGCGTAGCCGTGGGCCACCGCCCAGTCGCTGATGGCCCGGTCGACGGAGTACTGCTTGCGGACACCCGGCGCTCCGGTGATGACCAGCTTGCCGTTCCAGGCGTCGGGGAAGCGCATCACGAACTGGCTGTCGTGGTTCTTGCCCTTCTCCCCGTTCAGGGTCGAATCGTCCGGGAAGTAGCCGTCGACCTGGAAGCCCGGCGTCGCCGGCTGGCGCGCCGTCTTGACCGAGGTCAGGGTGGCCCAGTCCGACGGATCGGTGTGCCCGGTCGTGACCAGTCCGGTGGTGGTGAGATCGGTCAGGCAGGCGGGGGCATCCTGCTGCGCGGCACCAGCCACCCTCGCCTTGTTCATGCCCGCGCAGTGCTTCGACGCCTGCATCGCACCCTCGGCAGCGGGCGCCAGCCCGACGGCGAGCAGGGCCGCGATGAGAACCAGCGGGGCGGGGCGGCGCACGGGACCTCCGAGATGGTGGCTGAGCACGTCGACGCCGGGCGCCGGGCTCGTGCGTACCCTAGACCTGGCCCCAGGCCCGGGCCAGCAGCTCGCGGGTGTCGGGCAGCAGCTGCGGCAGCACCCTGGTCTGCCCCACGACCGGCATGAAGTTGGTGTCCCCACCCCACCGCGGTACGACGTGCTGGTGCAGGTGCGCGGCGATGCCGGCGCCCGCAACCGTGCCGAGGTTCATCCCGACGTTGAAGCCCTGCGCGCCGGCGGCGTGCCGCACCGCCCGGATGGCGCGCTGAGTCAGGGTGGCCAGCTCCACCGTCTCCTCGGCCGTCAGCTCGTCGTACCCGCTGACGTGGCGGTAGGGGACGGCCATCAGATGCCCTGAGTTGTAAGGGTAGAGGTTCAGCACGACGTAGCAGTGCTCGCCGCGGGCCACCACCAGCCCGTCGGCATCGGACAGGCCGGGCACCGTGCAGAACGGACAGTTCGGGCCCTTGCCCTCGCCCTGGATGTAGGCCATCCGGTGCGGTGTGTACAGCCGGGCGAAGGCGTCCTGGAGGCCGGCGCCGGCTTGGTGCTCGGGCTCGCTCACACCCGGTCCCGTACCGCCGCGACGATGCGCTCGACCGCCTCGTCAAGGGGGATGCCGTTGTCCTGCGTGCCGTCCCGGAAGCGGAAGCTGACCGCACCGGCCGCGACGTCGTCGGCACCGGCGATGAGCATGAACGGCACCTTCTGCTGCTGCGCGTTGCGGATCTTCTTCTGCATCCGGTCGTCGCTGTCGTCGACCTCGACCCGGATGGCGTTTGCGCGCAGCCTGGTCGCCACGTCGTGCAGGTAGCCGTCGTAGTCGCTGTGGACCGGGATCCCGACGACCTGCACGGGCGCCAGCCACGCCGGGAAGGCCCCGGCGTAGTGCTCGAGCAGCACAGCGAAGAAGCGCTCGATCGACCCGAAAAGCGCACGGTGCAGCATCACCGGCCGCTGCCGGGTGCCGTCGTTGGCGGCGTACTCCAGCCCAAACCGTTCGGGGAGGTTGAAGTCGACCTGGATCGTCGACATCTGCCAGGTCCGCCCGATCGCGTCCCGGGCCTGCACGGAGATCTTCGGGCCGTAGAAGGCTGCCCCGCCCGGGTCGGGGACCAGCTCGAGCCCGGAGGCGGCGGCCGCCTGCCGCAACGCCCCGGTCGCCTCCTCCCACGCGTCGTCGGTGCCCACGGACTTCTCGGGGTCTCGGGTGGACAGCTCGAGGTAGAAGTCGTTGAGTCCGTAGTCCCGCAGCAGGCGCAAAACGAACTCCAGCAGGGACGACAGCTCGGCAGGCATCTGCTCGCGCGTGCAGTAGATGTGGGCATCGTCCTGCGTGAAGCCGCGGCCACGGGTGAGCCCGTGCACGACGCCGGATTTCTCGTAGCGGTAGACCGTCCCGAACTCGAACAACCGGAGCGGGAGCTCCCGATAGGAGCGGCCCCGGCTGGCGAAGACGAGGTTGTGCATGGGGCAGTTCATCGGCTTGAGGTAGTAGTCGACGCCGGGTTTGTCCCCCACCGCGTCGAGCTGCATCGGGGGGTACATGCCGTCGGCGTACCAGTCGAGGTGGCCGGAGGTCTCGAACAGCGCGCCCTTGGTGATGTGGGGGGTGTTGACGAACTCGTAGCCCTCCTCCAGGTGCCGACGTCTCGAGTAGTCCTCCATCTGCATGCGGACGGCCCCGCCCTTGGGATGGAAGACCGCGAGCCCGGAGCCGATCTCGTCCGGGAAGCTGAACAGGTCCAGCTCCGCGCCGAGCCGACGGTGGTCCCGCTTCTCGGCCTCCTCCAGCAGTCGAAGGTGTTCCTTCTGGGCGTCCCGGGACTCCCACGCGGTCCCGTAGATCCGCTGCAGCTGCTCGTTGGCCTGGTCGCCGCGCCAGTACGCCGCCGCCGACCGCATGAGCTTGACCGCGGGGATGTCGCGGGTGGTCGGCAGGTGCGGACCGCGGCAGAGGTCCTTCCAGGCCACCTCGTCACCGACCAGGTTGTCGTAGATCGTCAGCTCTGGCCCACCGACCTCGACGGACTCCTCCGGCGCGCTGCCCTTGAGGCCGATCAGCTCCAGCTTGAACTTCTCGGACGCCAGCTCGGCCCGCGCGATGGCCTCAGACACGACCCGCCGGCAGAAGCGCTGCCGCTGCCGGATGATGTCGCCCATCTTCTTTTCGATGACCGATAGGTCCTGCGGCGTGAACGGCCGCTCAGGCAGGAAGTCGTAGTAGAAGCCGTCCGCGATCGGCGGTCCGATGCCCAGCAGCGTGCCAGGGAAGAGCTCTTGCACGGCCTGCGCCAGCACGTGGGCGGCGGAGTGCCGCAGCACCGCGCGACCGTCCGGCGAGCCGTACGGCACCTGCTCCACCAACTCACCCACGGACACGACGTACGCCAGGTCGCGCAGCTCGCCATCGACTCGGGCCACGGCGGAGTCCTTGCCCCCAGCCGCCCGCAGCACCTCGCCCGCCGTCGTGCCGGCCGACGAGCTGTCGACGCGGACCTGGACGAGCGGCTCGGGCATGCGTCTCCTGTAGACGAGAAGGCGGGACCGGCGGGACCGGTCGAGCGTATCGACGGGTCCTGCCTCAGGCGACGCGGTTGCTAAGCGAGCGAGGCGTCCAGGGTGATCTCGACACCGGTCAGAGCCTTGCTGACGGGACAGCCCGCCTTGGCGGCCTCAGCGGCCTTGCCGAAGCCGGCCTCGTCCAGCCCCTCGACCTCGCCGACGACCTTCAGCGCGATGCCGGTCAGGCGGAAACCGCCGTCGGCCTTGTCCGGGCCGAGGGAGACATCAGCGGTGACCTCGAGGCTCTGCGGCGTACCACCCGCCGCCGCGATCAGGGCGGACAGCTGCATCGCGTAGCAGGAGGTGTGCGCCGCGGCGATGAGCTCCTCGGGGCTGGTCGTGCCACCGGCCTCGTCCGCTGCGCGCTTGGGGAACGACACCTCGTAGGTGCCGACCTTGCTGCTGGTGAGCTCGACCTGGCCGGAGCCGGTCTCGAGGGTGCCGTTCCAGGCGGTCCGTGCGGTGCGGATGGGCATGCGTCTCCTCAGGTCAGGGGTGCGACTCCCTATCCGACACCGGTGCCCGGCCACTTGTTCCCGTCAGGCGACGAGCTGGCACAGCTTGGCGACGACGACCTGCGGCCGCTCGGTGCGCGACACGACCAGCGTCGCCCCCGCCTCGCGGGCGGCCCGGGCGGCGTGCGGTGAGTCAAGCTGGACGGCGAGCAGGCTGTCGGGGGCGAACAGACGCATCTGTCGCACCGCCTCGAGCCCGTCGAGCCAGGGCAGCTGCTGCTGCACCAGCACCACGTCCGGCTGGACGGCGACCACCGCGCCCAGGGCGGTGGCGCCGTCCTCGACCTCCTCGACGGGTCCGATGCCGGCACCTTCGAGCCCGGTGTGCAGCGCGGTGCGCATCCAGGCCATCCGGTGCGCCACGACGACGCGCACGCGGCCAGCAGCGGCGTCGGCGGTGGACCGGGACAGCAGGGCCTGCCGCTCACGGTCCCGAGCGGCTTCGCGACGGGCAATCTCCTGGCGGCCCTCGCGGGCCGAGCCCGGGAAATCGGGTAGCTGCTCGAGGACGTCGCGTCGTTGCTTCCAGGCCACCAGGGCTTGCTGACGGGCGAGCTCGATCTGCTCGGGGGTGCGCACGACAGCCTCCATCACGCCGGGGTCGAGGGCGTGAGGGGGACGTTGCCGCTGCCCCGTGACTCAAACTCCGTGCGACCCACCTGGTCGGACTGCTCGTCCGGGCCGCTCCTGCCGGGAGGGGTCGCAGCCGGGGTTGCTGCACCTAGGCTGGTCGGCCGGCGGCGGGAGGGGCGCGGCATGCAGCCGAACGACGTCCTGGTTCAGGAGCGCGCGCATCTCGTGCTAGCCCGCGAGCAGCTGCACCGAATGCGGGTGAGCACCCGGGCGCTGCTTGACGACCAGGCCACGTGGGGCAACGACGAGCTGACGACCCGCGCCCTGTCATTCACCTTGGCGCGGCGCTTCGACCAGCTGCTCGACGACGGCGTGACGCCGCTGTTCTTCGGCCGGCTGGACCTGTACGAGGCCGCCGAGGTGTTCCACGTCGGCCGCCGGCACGTCAGCGGTGCAGACGGCGAGCCGGTGGTGGTCGACTGGCGCGCCCCGGTGTCGGAGCCGTTCTACCGGGCCACCGCGGCAGCGCCCGGGGGCGTGCGGCTGCGGCGCCGCTTCGGCTACCGCAACGGCGTGCTGACGGCGTACGAGGACGACCACCTCGACCGCCCGGTGACCACGAGCGCGCTGCTGGTCGATGAGATCGAGCGGCCCCGCAGCGGACCGATGCGCGACATCGTCGCCACCATCCAGCCCGAGCAGGACGAGCTGGTCCGCGCCCCCCTGGAGCGGACGCTGTGCGTCCAGGGGGCGCCCGGCACCGGCAAGACCGCTGTCGGCCTGCACCGGGCGGCCTACCTGCTGTTCGCACACCGGCAGCGGCTGACCGCCGGGATCCTGGTCGTCGGTCCGAACACGGCGTTCCTGTCCTACGTGCAGGAGGTCCTGCCGGCGCTCGGCGAGGTGCTGGTCACCCAGCGGACGGTGGAGGAGCTTGCCCCCGACGTGCGGGTGCGGGCGCAGGACGACGAAGCCACAGGGGTCCTCAAGGGTGACGCGCGGTGGGCCCAGGTGCTGGGCCGTGCCCTATGGCTGCACGCGCAGCGCGCCACCGAGCCGCTGGTCCACACCGTCGGATCCCGCCGGTGGCGGCTGTGGCCCGAGGATGTCCGCGGGATCGAGCGGGCCGTCCGCGGCCGGCAGCTACCGTGGGCAGCCGGTCGCCGGGCGCTCGCGGGCGCGCTGGCGGCGGCAATGGCGCGACAGCTCGACGAGGCCGGCGTGCTGCAGTCCGATCGGGCTGTCGAGCGGCTGGCCGTCAGCCGGCACGTCACGGCGTACGTCGATGCGCTCTGGCCACCGCTGACCGCGCCGGTCCTGCTGGCCCGGCTGCTGTCGGACCCGGAGCACCTGGCCCTCGCCGCCCGCGGGCTGCTGTCCGAAGGCGAGCAGCAGCAAGTGCTCTGGCCGACCGCGCCGGCGACCGTCGCCAGAGCGCGCTGGAGCCGCGCTGACCTGCCGCTGCTGGACGAGGCGGCACATCTGCTCGAACGGGTCACGGCCTACCCGCACGTCGTGCTCGACGAGGCGCAGGACCTGTCCCCCATGCAGCTGCGCGCTGTCGGCCGGCGCGCAGCCGGAGGCTCGCTGACTGTGCTCGGCGACCTGGCCCAAGGGACGACGGCGTGGGCGGCTACCGACTGGGGCGACGTGCTCGAGCACCTCGGCAAGCCCGACGGCGAGGTACGGGTGCTGACGACCGGATACCGGGTACCGAGCCAGGTGCTGGAGCTGGCCGGGCGGCTGCTGCCCACGATCGCTCCTGAACTGCCGGCTCCGACGTCGCTGCGGCACGTCCCGGGTGCGCTGCGCTTCGTCCACGGGCCTGACGTGGTCGAGGCGGCCGGCCTGGCGGCAGCAGCCCGCGTCGGTCAGGGATCCGTCGCGGTCGTCGCGGTATCCCGGCGCACCCTCGCGCAGGTGGGGCGCCGGCTGGACGCGCACGGGCTGTCGAGCCGGGCGATGGACGAGGCGGGTACCTCGGACGTGGTCCTCGTCCCGGCCGACCTGGTCAAGGGCCTCGAATTCGACCATGTGGTGCTCGTCGAACCCGCCGAGGTCGCCGCCTGGGGGTTGCACGGGCTGCGGCTGCTCTACGTCGCGCTGACCAGAGCGGTCTCGACGCTGGCGGTCGTGCACGCTGCCGATCTTCCGCCCGAGCTGTCCGGGTAGGCGGTCATCGCACCGCTCACCTCCGTCGGCCAGCCGTGGCGATCGGTATGGCCGGGAAGCACCGAAGGACCCCGGCTGTGCGCCGGGGTCCTTCGGGTCAGGCTGGTCTAGAGCGGGCGGACGTTCTCCGCCTGCGGGCCCTTCTGACCCTGCGTCACGTCGAAGGAGACGCGCTGGTTCTCATCGAGGGACTTGTACCCCTCAGTGGCGATCGCGCTGAAGTGGCAGAACACATCGGCACCGCCACCGTCCTGGGCGATGAACCCGAAGCCCTTCTCCGCGTTGAACCACTTCACTGTGCCTTCGGCCATGACGATCCTTTTCATGTCGTTCGCGGCCCGCAGGTGCGGGTCGCGGGCGCCGGTCCCCCGCTGCCGGCACCCGGAGCGGGTGACGGAGCGACCGAGGATCCGGCGACGGGAGCAGTCTAGGGGATCGGCCGGCTCGCCCGCTAGAACTGCTGGGCGACGCGGCGCAGGCGCTTGTCCACCAAGGCCCCGCAGGTCTAGCGTCCCGGGGGGCCAACTGACCCCGTCGTTGTCCCCGGGGGTGCTGAACAGCTTCCTCGCTCATAGTGCTGAGGAGTTGTGCGCATGGCACGGTTTCGTCCCCTCGCCGGCAGGTCCGGCGTCTTGTCAGCGGCCGCTGTGGCCGTCCTGGCCCTGACCAGTACGGCGGTCTCCCCCACCCTCGCCCGGGCGGGCAGCTCGGCAGGCGGTGCCTCCGCCGCCACCCGCACCCACGCGGTGTCGGTCGGTGACTCGACACCCACCGCTGGACCCACCCCGGCCGGGGCGGCCAAGCGCCGCCAGCTGCCGGTGCTCCGGCCGCGCTCGGGCTCCGGCTCGGGCTACCGCAGCCCACGTACGGCGAGCCGCTCGAACGTCCCTCAGGCCACGTCAGCCGGGACGGCGACACCGTCGCTGCTGCACAACTTCGACGGCGTCAACGCCCTCGACAACAAAAAGGCCTCCGGCTTCGACCTCGAACCGCCGGACGAGGGGTTGGGCGCCGGCAACAACTACGTCGTCAACTTCGTCAACGTCACCGGCCGGATCTACAGCGCGTCAGGTGCCCTCCTGGTGCGGCCATTCTACCTGAACACGTTTTTCCACGAGCCTGCGCTGGCGAACACCTCCGACCCGCGGGTCTTCTGGGACCACAACACCCAGCGTTGGATCGCCACGATCCTGGTCTACTCGTTCGACGACAAGACCGGGCTGGTGAGCGGCTCGCACATCGACGTCGCCGTGAGCAAGACCTCCGACCCGCGCGCTGCATGGCGGATCTACCGGATCAACGCCTCGAACACCAACCACGCCGGTTGCCCCTGCCTGGCGGACTATCCGATCCTGGGCGTGGACCGCGACAACGTGTACATCTCGACGAACGAGTTCGACAAGACGCTGACGCAGTTCAACGGCTCCCAGCTGTACGCGCTCTCGCTGAGGCAGCTGGAGTCAGGCGTAAAGGCTCCGAACATGGTGTTCTACGAGAACCTGTCAGCAGCAGGAGTGCTTGGCTATCACGTGCAGCCGGCCAACACCTACGGGGCGTCCGGCGTCGAGTACCTGATGAGCTCACTCGACCCGTTCAACACCTTCGACAACCGGCTCGTGGTGTGGGCGCTCACCGGCACGCAGAAGGTCGCGACCGGTGGCATTCCGCTGCTGTCGGCGCGGGTGATCACGTCGGAGGCCTACTCCCTTCCGCCGGACGCCCAGACCCCGCCCGGGTTCTGCTCGGGCAGCGCCTGCAACAAGTCCGCGGCCGGCCCGCCGACGGCCGGCTTGCCGACGACCGGCGTGGTGGCCACGGACTTCGACGCCATGCAGGAGGTCCAGTACATCAACGGCAACCTGGTGGGTGCGCTGAACACCGCCGTCAACATTGCCGGTGAGTCCGGCCCCCGGGCCGGGGTCGCGTGGTTCGTCGTACGTCCCTCGATCGCTGACCGGACGGTCTCGACCGCCACCAGAGTGACCCGGCAGGGTTACCTCGCCCAGCAGTCCGAGTACCTGCTGTACCCGCACATCAACATGACCCAAAACGGCGCGATGGCGATGACCTTCGGCTTCGGCGGTCCCGGCACCTACCTGTCGGCCGCGTACGCCACCGCACCTCCCGGCGGCCGCTTCGGCAACATCAAGATCGCCGGTGCCGGGGTCGCACCGGACAACGGCTTCACCGGCACCAAACCGTTCGGCGGCGTCGGGCGATGGGGCGACTACTCCAACGGGCAGATCATCGTGGGCACCAACAAGGTGTGGCTAGCCACCCAGTACATCCCGAACAATGGGGATGGCAACGCCAACTGGGGCAACCGGATCTTCGAGCTGCAGCTCGGCTGAGACCGGTTGACCCCGAGGGGCCCCGCCCATCGGCGGGGCCCCTTGCATGCCACCGGCCGATAGCCAGCCGTCACAGGGTCTGGTCGGCTTCAGGGCCGGTGGGCATCCCCTCGCGTCCCGCGCCCGGTCCGCTACCGAGCCGCCCGAGCCGAGGCGGACCCGGAAAGGGCCAGGCCAATCACGGACGACATCGCGGCGGCGGCTTCGGCGTAGGCGGACAGCAGCTTGCCGGGCGCCTCCCAGGTCGGTTCGTACATGTCGGGAAGCGGTCCGATCGCTCCGACGTCGACGTAGCGGTAGAGCAGCACCGCGGCCAGTGCACTGGCCGCGGCGAGGAACGCCGCGACCCAGTCGGCCCGACGCGTGACGCGCACCCGCCAACCGAGGACAAGAACGACGGCGGCGGAGCCGGCGATGACCGCCTCGAGCCGGAACAGGGTGCCCTGGCTGATCGGACCCGCACGGGACGCGTTGTAGAAGCCGCCGTCGTGCAGGTGTACGTAGGCATCCACGCCGAGTAACGCAGCGGTGAGCAACCGCAGCAGCAACTGCCCGAGCCCAGCGGTCATCCGCCGCTTCGCAGACGAGCCGGGTGCGGCGCTGCTGGACCTGTCGAACACGGCTAGGAGCCGCCCTTGTCCACCTTGCTGCCAGCCGGGGACAGCACGTACCACCCGGCGCCGAACTGGTTCAGGCCCTGACCGGCCGTGCTGCCCGCCTTGCTGCCGTCGGAGACGTAGTAGTAGAGCGGGTGGCCGTGGTAGGTGACCTGCTTGCTGCCGTCGGTGCGGCTGGTGGTGCCGAGCAGCGAGCTCATGGCGCCGGCCCCGGCGGTCGCCGGGCCGCTGCTGGTAAACGGCGGCCACACCTTGGCGCAGTCGCCGGAGCAGTTGCTCGTGCTGCCCTTGTCCTTCTCGAACAGGTACAGGCTCCGGCCGGCCCCGTCGACGAGGAACTGACCAAGGCCGCCGCTCTTGGCCACCGCCACCTTCGCCGCTGACGGTGTGCTGCTCGCGGTCCCGGCCCCACCACCGGAGCTGCCGTAGCCGCCGTAGCCACCGGGATCTGTTGAGTTCGCTGGTGCGGACGTTGCTGGTCCGCTGGAGGGCGCCGTGCTGCCGCCCTTGCTTGCGTTGCTGCTGCTGCCGCCGCACGCGGCGGTCCCGACAGCGAGTGCAGCGAGCGCAAGCGCCACGCGGAATTGGCGGGATCGGGAGATCGGCATGAGGTGACCTTGTCTGTGGGAGAGCCCGCGGCTGGACGGTCCACGGGTGCAGCTTCTCCCTGTCAACACTCGACAGTGGGCAACCTGGTTCACCCCGCGCCGGCAGTGCTGCCGCCAACAGGCTGCGCAGACCTCCCGCGCGGCGGTGGTGACCGCAGGACCCGCTCGGGTGGCTGAGGCGGTGAACTTTTCTGCGCTCCGGGCCGTACTGACGTGCGTGGGAAGCCTTCGGGACGTCGAGAAGTGGTCCCGCACGGCTGGCGATCCGGACGAGGCCGTGGTGCGGGCGGTGTACGCCGAGCACGGCGCAGCCTTGCTGCGTTACGCGCTGCGGCTCACCGGTGATCGTGGGCACGCCGAGGACCTGGTTCAGGAAGCGGTCCTGCGAGCGTGGCGGCATGGCCACCAGCTGGCTCAGAGCGACCGGCCCCTGCGGCCGTGGCTGTTCACCGTCATCAGCAACCTGGCTGCCGACCGGCGTCGGGCACTGCGCTCCCGGCCGATCGAGATCAGCGGCCACCTGCCGGTGGAGCCGACCGCGGCCGACGAGCTGGACCGGGCAGTGCAGGCCTGGCAGGTTGCCGATGCCCTGGCCAGTCTGTCCGCCCAGCACCGCGCGGTGCTGCTCGAGACCTACTACCGCGGCCGGTCCATCGCTGAGGCGGCGGTCACCTTGGGCATCCCGACCGGCACCGTGAAGTCGCGCAGCTACTACGCCTTGCGCGCCCTGCGGCTGGCGCTGCAGGAGCGAGGATGGGCCGGATGAGCGAGCCTGACGCTGTGCTGTCGTCGCTCGGGGCCTACCTCCTTGGTGCGCTGGGCCCGACTGAGCGCGTCGAGGTCGAGGAGCACCTTCGCGGATGCCCGCAGTGCCGGGAGGAGCTGGCCGGGCTGGCCGGGCTCCCTGGGCTGCTGGCCACACTGGACCAGACGGACCTCGAGCAGCTCGATGACGGCGACCCCGAAGCCGGCAGCCGGCTGCTGGAGCGCACCCTGCTCGAGCTGACCCGCCGCCGGCAGGCAGTCCGCCGGCGCAACAGGCTGCTCACCGCCGCGGCGGCGGTCGTGGCTGCGCTGGCCGCCGCCGCTGTGCTTGGCGTGCGCGGGACGTCGCCGGATGACACCGCCTCCGCGCGCTCGGCCACCGGTGTCGCGACGAACGCGACGACCGGGGTCCACGCGGAGGTCGGTTTCACGCCACAGCCCTGGGGTACCGCGCTGCACCTGATGCTGCGTGGCGTGCCGCCGGGTACCCACTGCCAGCTCGTGGCCGTCCTGGCCGACGGTCAGCGGCAGGCCGCCGGCAGCTGGCAGGCCAGCTACGAGGGCACCGCCAGCGTCGACGCGGCTGCTGACGCCCGCCCGGACCAGCTCACCGGGCTCGAGGTCGTGACGGACCGCGGCGTCCGCCTGGTGTCGATCCCCGCGCCCCACCGGTGAGGCGGAGACATTCTGACTCGATCCTGCCGCTGGTCCGGCGTGCACCTGGACACCTACGGTCACCCTGGGCTTCCAGACGTGGGCGTATCAGGACTCGAACCTTGAGTGAGGCGACAGTTTCACCGGCGGATCGAGGCGCTGGGAGCCCAAAACCAGCGCAAATGGGGGTCCGCTCATGACCAAGGGTGCCCGCTCGTAGCCCCCACGTGTGGCACATTCGTGCCACACGTGGCGTAGAATGTCTTGCACCTAGGGCTGTTCGAGAGGGCGTAACAGGATGGCTATGAAGAAGCGGGTCGATGGTGCAGGCACCGCCCGCCAATTGCCGTCCGGTCGATGGCAGGCCCGCTTCCGCGGCCCCGATGGCCGACTCTGGGCTGCGCACAAGACGTTCGACACGAAGCTCGACGCGGACGCCTGGCTGAAGGGACAGGCGCGCGACGTGCAACGCGGTACTTGGTCTGCCCCAAGCGAAAAGCGCGCTACCGGCACGCTTCGGGAGTACTCGGAAGGCTGGCTCGAAGGGCGCGACCTGACGCCGCGCACGCGGATGCTGTACCGCGGGATCCTCGACAGCGCGATTCTCCCCTACTTGGGTGCCACTCCGCTGGAACGGCTCTTCCCAACGAGTGTCCGGGCCTGGTTCGACGCGCTCGACAAGACGAAGCCGACCGCAAGGGCGCACGCCTACAGCCTGCTGCGCGCGATTCTTGCGACTGCTGTAGCTGATGATCTGATCCCCAACAACCCCTGCCGGGTACGAGGCGGCGGGTCGAACAAAACCCAGCACCAAACGCGAACCGCAACGCTGTCGGAACTCGACATCATCGTTGGGACGGTCCCGCCTCGCTACAAGGCGATGGTGCTCCTGGCAGCCTGGTGCGGTCTACGCTTCGGTGAGCTCACTGAGCTGCGACGCGATGATGTTGACCTAGACGACGCTCGCGTCCACGTCCGGCGCGGAGTCACCCGAGGCAATGCGGGCGAGATCTGGATCGGGGCGCCCAAGAGCGAAGCCGGCAAGCGGTCCGTGACGATGCCCTCGAACGTTGTCGCGGCCGTGCGCACCCACCTGCTCGAGCACACCGAACCTGAGGAAAATGCGCTTCTGTTTCCCGGCCGCAACGGCGCGCACATGGTTCCGTCGGCATTGCAACGGGTCTGGGAGCGGGCGAGATTGGCCGCGGGCAGGCCGGACCTTCACTTTCACGATCTCAGGCACACGGGCGCGACCCTCGCAGCTGCGACGGGAGCGACACTTGCGGATTTGATGGCGAGGATGGGGCACTCGACGGCCGCCGCCGCCCTTCGGTATCAGCATGCCGCCGCCGATCGGGATCGCGCGATCGCCGACGCTCTCTCGGCTTTCGCGGAAGCCAAGGCCATCCCTCTCAAGCCAAGGGCACCCTGACCTTCGTCCCATTGGGCATCAGGCCAGACGGACCTCGGGCGGTCAGGACGCTCGGTTCGAAGCCTCCTGGCGTCCAGCCGCGATGTAAGCGTCGAGGTCGTCGCTGTCGATCCTGATGTGCTTGCCCAGCTTCACGACCGGGATGCGGCGTTCGGTGCGCAACCTGCGGATGAATCGGGCGGTGGTGCCGAGCCGGGCTGCGGCTTGCTCGACGGTCAGAAGTGTCATGGCTCTCCCTGATAGCAGATGGCGGCGGGGCCTGGTGCTTGGTTGACCCGGCCGCTGGTTTCTCTAGCCTCCACCCTTGATAAGTGCGCTGAAGGGGCCCGCTGTGACAAGCAGGCGTCTGGCGAGGTGCGGAAACGGACAGCACCCTGCGGTCCAGCAACCAGACTGTGGCGGGCGAGCCACCCCGCACACCCCGCGTCGGCGAGGTGAGAGGTCAGCGGCTACGGCTGGGACGGCCGCGCTGGGGTGCCCGGTAGACCACGTCCGGCTGCGAGAGGCGGGAGAGCTCGGCGAGTTGACTGGCCTGGATGGCCACCCGGACGCTTCGTGAGGGTTCGAAGTAGCCCAGCGGATCAGCCGGCTTCGGGGCCGGTGACGTCCAGCGCTGCTGCTCGATGCGGTCTTGACGGTCCTGCACATGCCCGCGGACGTGCCGGGTCAGCTCGCTGATCTGACCGTCCAACCCCTTCAGCGTGAGGTCGGTCTTGCTCACGGCCTCGTGCAACTGGGTGACCCGCTCGGTGAGGTCACGGCGACGTCGGATCGCCCGGCGAGGGGTCCGGTCCAGCTCGGCCTGATCCAGTCGAAGGCTCCACTGCCGTTGGGTCTGTTCCTGACCGTGCCGACCCCGTTGAGTTTGGACCTGCTGGAGCTGCTCGCGCGCGGCTTGATGTTCGGGGAGTTCCTGCTCGGCCAGCTCCCGGGCCCGGTGCCGTTCCCGTTCGGCCTCGTAGGCCTCGTCCTGCTGCGCACGCCGAGTGTCCTTCCCTGCCTGCACGCGCGCTTGTTGGAGGGCGGTGTGGGCGGCGTCCTGCGCCCCACTGGTCGCGAGCGCTGCCTCCAGCACCCGCAGTGCCTGCTGCTCAGGGGTGGACCTGTGCGCTCCCTGGTTTCCCTCCACACCGGGTGACGGGATCGGGAAGCCCTGCTTGGTCAAGAACTGCACGACCTGACCGCCGACCTGCAAGTTCGGCACGTACCCGTTGAGGTAGATCCTGTCCAAGCACTCCACATTAAGCGTGACATGCCCGGCGAGGATGTCGTTCACGGTCAGCAACCGAGTACCCATGGCGCACCTCCACGACCAACCTGGCCGTCGTTCACCACACTGGACCCCAGCGCACCTCAAGTCACCGGACCAACCCAACCACCCACCTCGGCGGTCCGAGGCGGAGCCTCTCTAGATCACCTGCGATCGGTCCCGGACGTCTTCCGCGCACTGGGCGGCGCCGCTCCGAGGCTCAAGTATGGCCGGCCGCGATAAACATCGACTTCGAAGCGTTCGAGCCTTGTTCCCGATGCCGTGGTCACCCGCGCCTGAGCGCGGAAGACAGTGCCAGCAAATTCACTGGTCACATTCACCGCTACATTGCGTATTTCAACGTTCGCGTAAGCGCGAATAGCTGCCTCAATCTGCTGACTGGCGTCAGTGCCTGGCGTCACTAGAAGTCTCGCCGCAGCTCGATCACCGTGATCAACAGCAGCAAGATAATCAACCACTACACGCTTAGCCTCATCCGAGCTGACATGGCTGCTTGTGCCGTCGCCGTTGCAAGCGCACAAGCTGACCGCAACGACGAAAGCGACAACTAGTGTCGCAAACGCCCTCACGTGCGGTACGAGTAATACCAAGCATTCGGAAAACTCTGGACTAGGCTCTGCATGCTGCGATCACCTGTGTTATCCGAGTGGTACGTCAAGTATGGCATTCCGCTATACTTAGACGTAACAACCATGGTGTGATTCATGTTGTTATTGCGATCAAAGTCAATCTGGAGCAGATCCGAGGGAAGCATCTGATACACATTGTCCAGGTGCAACGTGCGCCTGGGTGCGAAGCGAGCCCAATTCTCAGCCCCGGCCCAGGTGAAAGTCTGATTGTAGCCGTTGTACCACCAATTACTACTGGATCGATACCACCCATAATCGAACCTCCAGCCGCCCGCTCAAAGTACCTGCGACGTATAATTGGTGCAATCATTTCCTGCGGCCGTACGGTAGCCCGCGTTGTAGTATTTCCAATACTGGTAGGCGTAATTTACCATTGCGCCATAATTAAGACCGGACGGGACGCCGGCAACATCACCACCTGGCGTGGTAGTCGCATCGGTGGCAATCTGAGACATCACCGGAGCTTTCTTGGGCGTGACAGTTCCGAGCGCGGAAGCGGCGGGCGCAGTGATGGCAGACGGACCGAATTTCGTAGCACCGCTGACCGCGTCCGAGGCATCGCAACCTGCGTAAACGCCACACGACGTCTCCGACGAATCAGCAACGGTGCCACTGGAGATGGCGTCACTACTGTCGACAGGCGGTGTTGTCCCAGTCTGAGGCACAGGTTCGGCTGAGACCATGGTGATCGGGAGCAAGCCAGCCGACGGCGTATCCGCCGCAAGCACCCATCCACCTCCCGTCGCCGACGCGAAGTCCAGCGTGTGCTGAACGTCGTACGCGGTGAACGGTGGCGCTCCCCCTGGCGGCTGCGCATAAGTCAAGGTCGTGAGTTCATCAACGATGAGGCGGGCGCTTGATGAAGCTCCGGTCGCGGACACTAATGTCACCTGAGTATCGCGCCCCGTATAGCTTTCGCCCACGGCGCGGAGTGCCCTGATCCGTGTGATCACCAGGCTCGTGTCGTTATTCACCTGCTTATGGAAAGCATCAGTCATGGGCAGCGCCGCCACCGTGCTCGCCGCGCCTTCGTCAACGACAACCTCAGCCCGAGCAGTGAGGTAGGACGACGCCGCAGCAGTCAGCTGAGTTGCATCCGGTGGCGCTGCGGACGCGGCTGACGTCAGCGGTGGCAATGTCAACAGCGGCAGCGCGAGGACGGACGCAGCCGCCGCACGAGTCACATGTCCCTTCAAGGGCCCTCCCAAGCCAGTAACCGGCGCCTCCGGTCGCCGGTACCTATCTATCAGGGCGGCTCCGGCCGCAAGGGACATGTGGGGCAGTTCGGACACGCGCAGTGGGGCGCGCGGCGTGGCGGCCGGCGTGGCCATGACGGATGGCTGCGAAGCCAGACAGCTGCAGGCGCAGCAACAGTGAGCTTCCCCTGAAACCGTGGAGACTTCTTCATGGTGGATGGGTGGTCTTACATGGGCAAGTTCTTGCTCGACGTGTCGCCGACCTGGTCGCCTGTGAGCTCTTCGATGAGAACGACTTCCTCACAGTTCGGGCAGTTGCCGCCGGCTCCTTGTCGTTGGCAGGGTCGGTTGCAGTCGTGGCACCACTGCTCGCCGAGGTAGCGGCTCTCGCAGTCCCCGCAGGCGTAGACGGTGCCGTCGCGTCAGTGTTCGGTGGACGCCGCGGGTCGGCGCTGTTCGGCGCTGTTCAGCCAGTCTCGCACCGCAGATCGGTCGGTTGTGCAGACCGGGTGTCGATCCAGGCTGGCGCGATCCCTGGAACCTGTCGGTTCCGTGGCGGGTGCTAGGAGTTTGAGCCCTGATCGCGGCGACGCCCACGGCACCGTCCGCGACCTTCTAGGAGCGCAACTCCGCGTGGCTCGTCGGCGTCGTTGCGGTGGCGGCCCTCGAACCCACCGCCGCCTGACCCTGCCCACCTCCAAGTCCTTCCCGGCTCCGCCAGACCTGCCGCCTGCCCGCTACCGTTCACTCTTCCCGTTGGGTCGGTTGGCAGCCTGAGCGCTCCGGCCCGAGATGGCGCCGCGTTCGGCCACAGCGGTAAGCCGCGGCACCCTGGGCGGCCCTACGGCCTTCTTCGGACCAAGTGTGGCACGCTTCGTGGCACGCGCCCTGATTGATCTTGACGAAGATGCCTCTGACCTGCGGTTTTAGGTGGTGGGCGTAACAGGACTCGAACCTGTGACCTCTGCCGTGTGAAGGCAGCGCTCTAACCGACTGAGCCATACGCCCTTGACGCCCGAGACCTTAGCGCAGCGCGGAGCGCTCACCCGAGTGCTGCACGCACCCGGTCGGCCAGGCCGTCGAGGCCATGCCGGCTGACCAGGACTGCAACGGTGACTGCTAGCAGCAGCCCACCGCCGCTGATGATCGCGGTCTGCCATGGACGGCGTCGGGCCGACCGCCACGCGCTGTCGGCGGAGCTTTTGGCCCGGGCCAGCAGCCGCTCCGCGAACACGAACTCCAGCGACCACACGAACAGCCCGAGCAGGACCGGTGGGATGGTCAATGGTCCCGGGAGCACGACCAGGGCCAGGCCGAGAGCGACGAATGCGCTACCCAGCAGAAAGACAAGGACGTGTACGAGGACGTTGCCGCCGGGCAGCGCCCGCAGCTGCTCCCGCAGATGCCATCTCGTCAGGTGCAGCACGGTGCCACTGTCGTCACGGGGGCTGGCGAAGCATTCGCACCGGGATGAAGTATCTGCGGCGCGCATCCCAACCGGAAGTCGTGAGCAGTCAGGCTCGGTCGACCGGCAATTCGCCCGCGAGGACTGCGGGCTGAGTGGTGGTGGCCGGGGCCCGCCGGCCCTTCTCCCGGGTGACCACCAAACTAGCCAGTGCCGCTGTGCCGTGGTCCAGGTGCAGGCCCTGCACAACATCTGCGGAGGTGCTCGTCACGTCAAAGGTCCCGAGCGAGCGGACCGCCCCCATCCGGCTGCGTTCCCACAGGACGTACGTCGACCTCGAGCGGTCGTTCGGCGCAAGCCCGGCCACGACCAGTTGTACGTCGTCACCCTTGAGCAGCGCCACCCCCTGCACCAAGGCCTCGTGACCGGCCAGCGGGACCCGCGTTGCACCGTCGAGCATGCTCGCGGTGACGGCGCCCGACAGCCTGCTGTTGAGGGCGGAGGACTGCGCGCCCCGCTCCTGCAAGGCGCGGTTGGACACGACCAGCGCTACGACCATCACGATGCCGGCCGCGACGCTGGTGATGGCGGTGCCGCGCCTGAGCAGCGTGCGCCGGGTCAACCGTCGGCGCCGAGCGTCGGCCAGTGAGCCGACCTGGGCCGGGGCCGGCAGCGCTCCAGCCCGACCGGAGGCCTGCACGCCCGCCCTGATGCCTTGGAGCACCGAGGTAGGAGGGGCCAGGTCCGGCGCGTCGTACGCGAGATGGGCGAGGGTGTCGACGTGGACGGCCAGCGCCCTCTCGCAGCCCGCGCAGGACGGCAGATGGCTAAGGAAGGCCTGCTCGTCCGCGGGTTCCAGGGCCGACAGGGCATAGCCGACCGCGAGCTCCTCGTAGACCTCGTGAGCCGGCGGTGCGGTCATGGGCTGTCCTTTGGGAGCTGGTCATCGAGATCGACGTCGGAGTCGGCAAGACCTTCGAGGCTGGCCTTGAGGCGGCGCATCCCCGCCAGCATCCGGGTCTTCACCGTGCCGAGGGGGGTGTCGGTCAAGCCGGCGATCTCGCGTTGGGTGTAGCCACCGAAGTAGGCCAACGTCAAGGCCTCGCGCTGGGGATGCGGCAGGGTGCCGAGCGCCAGCCGGACCCGCTCGCGGCGTAGGGTCGACCAGACCTGGTCGTGCACCTGCGGGCCCTCGTCGACGCGCTCCTCGAGCAGCTCGGCGGCGGTACGGCGCTTGCGCAGGTTCTCCTCGCGACGGACGGCATCGACCGCCTTGTGGTGCGTCATGGACAGCAGCCAGGAGGAGAAGCCACCCCGGCTCGGGTCGAACCGCGAGGCATCGCGCCAGACGGTCAGGAAGACCTCCTGCACGACGTCCTGGGCGAAGTTCTCATCGGCCACGATTCGCCTGGCCAGCGCATAGCAGGGTCGCCCGTACCGCGCGTACAGGGCTTCGAGCGCCGGCGCGTCGCCTTCAGTGACCCGGGCCACCAGGCCTCGGTCGTCCAGCCCGTCGTACGGCGAGGAGTGCACCGCTACCGCGACAGCGCGCCGGGTCGAGCCGGCTCCTGTCGTCGGGGTGCTCACGAGGGTCCTCACAGCAGGCGTTCGCAGAAGCGGGCCGAACGGATGGTCAGTTTCGAGCCTAGGTGACATCGCCGCCTCGTGCCTGAGCCGCGCCGGCCGAACGGTGTACCTGTCGACTGGGGTGGTTGGGGGCGCCACCGGCGGGCACCTTCGAGGTCCGGGCGGATTGACAGCCGCCCCCGCCGCAGGAGGTCCGGCATGGTGCCCCGCCCCGTCACGGTCAGCACCGACCTGCAGCTGCGCCTGGTCATGCCCGGCGCTGCGCCGCTTGCGGTCCGTGCCGGCCTGTCCTACCAGGCAGCAGACCCGTACGCCGTGCATGTGGCCTTCCACACCGGTTCCGGCGCCCATGCCGACGTCGTCGACTGGACGTTCGCTCGGCAGCTGCTCACCGACGGGGTGGCGGCGCCGGTCGGCCAGGGCGACGTGCGGGCCTGGCCGTCGACGGGGGCCTGCCAGCCGGTCGTCTACCTGTCGCTGTCCTCCCCCTCGGGCAAGGCGTTGTTCGAGGTCCCGGCGCGCGAGCTGGTCGACTTCCTGGCGATGACCTACGAGGCCGTGCCGACCGGCGGCGAGAGCGCCCATGTGGACGTCGACTCAGAGCTCGCCCTGCTGCTCTGGGCCGAGCCGGAGACATGAGTTCGAGCGGTCGGCTCTGCTAGCCTGCCTGCCTGTCGTCGGGACGCTGAACGAGGTCGCCCTGGCTTCGCGGACGTGGCTCAGTGGTAGAGCATCACCTTGCCAAGGTGAGGGTCGCGGGTTCGAATCCCGTCGTCCGCTCGGACAGTTGAGCGCCCTTGGGCGCGCTGCTGGAGCCGGGTCCGCCCGGTCCCGGCCGGGTGGCCGAGTGGCTTAGGCAAGGGCCTGCAAAGCCCTGTACGCGGGTTCGATTCCCGCCCCGGCCTCTGCAACAGCCCCGCACGACTTAGACCGATGCGGGACAACTACACACGGACGATTGGCGCAGTCTGGTAGCGCGCTTCCTTGACACGGAAGAGGTCACAGGTTCAAGTCCTGTATCGTCCACTCGCTAAGCCGAGGTCAGAGGGCACTTTCTGGCCTCGTAGACACCGCCCGTGCCACGGTTCGTGCCACACAACGGGGCAGCCGCTGCTGACCACCGCGCAGCAGTGCCACTTCGACACCGGCAATCTGCGCGACGGCATCCGAAACTTGGATGCGGTCTGGCCGGCGCGCACCACCGGCACGATGCCCGTCAGCACCATGTCCGAGCCCTGGCCGACCCGCGTCGACAGCGTCGGCTGGCTGCTCTGCGCACCAGGTCGGGTTCGTCGACGCCTCGCAGGTTAAGCGGGTGTTTCACTTTTAGCGCGCGGATCGGCTGGCATCGGCTTGGTGGATCTGATTGGCGCGTACTGCCACAGCGCCACCAAGACGGTCCTGACGTTCGCGGCGTAGGCAGCTGACCACGTCCTTTGCGAATCGCCCGCCGCGGCCCCGCGAGCTGAGCTCAACTCCGTGCCGTGGCTGACTCCGAGAGCACCCCTTCTCAACCCAAGCATCGCTCCGCGGGAGAGCAGCTTCACCGCAGCCCCAGGGTGATGCGGGGTGCCGGACATCGTGGCCACGCTCCCTGAGCCTGCCGACAGTCTCGGCGAAGTAGTGCGATTCAGCACCGCCATCGGCGCGATCAGTGGGGGCGGCCCCGCCCTGAGGTCACCCGTCCGTTGTGACGCGTGCCAGAATCCCGCGTCAGCACCCTGTGGCACGACCGGTCCTGCGGCCCTGACTCGGAAGGTGATGCGCCATGACAGAGCAGCAGTTCGACGTCGTCGTCGTCGGAGGAGGATCGGCCGGTGCGGTGATCGCCGCTCGGCTGTCCGAGGACGCGTCTGTCCGGGTTGCGCTGGTCGAGGCGGGTGGTCCTCCGCCGCCGGAGGAGTCCATGCCGGCGGCGGTCGCGGCGCTGCAGCTCAACCCGGAGACCGACTGGATGTACACCGGCGATGCAGGCGGCGCCGGCCGCGGGCTCGCCGAGGGCCGGATGATGGTGCCCCGCGGCAAGATGCTGGGTGGCTCCTCTGGCATCAACTACATGGCGTACGTGCGCGGCCACCCGGGTGACTTCGACTCCTGGGCCGACGGCGGTGCCGCCGGCTGGGCGCACGACGACGTGCTGCCGTTCTTCAAGAAGTCCGAGGGCATCCAGCCCAGCGGCGACATCGTCGTGGACCACGGCGCGCATAACCCGAACGGGCCGCTGGGCGTCTCCGTCCGGTCCCCGGTGATCCCGGCAGCGCAGCAGTTCGTCGATGCAGCGGCCGCCGCGGGCATCCCCACCGGTGACTACAACGGCGCTGACCGGGCGCGGCCGGAGGGGGTGGCGTCGCTGTTCCAGACGACCACCAAGGACGGGAAGCGAACCTCGACCTTCCACGCCTTCCTCGAGCCGGTGATGGCCGAGCGCGAGAACCTCGTCGTCATCCCGTACGCCACCGTGCGCCGCATCCTGCTCGACGACTCAGGCGACGGCCTCGCCGCCACCGGCGTCGAGTACCTCACCCGCGACGGCGCTGTCGAGACCGTTACCGCGACGCGAGAGGTTGTGCTATCGGCCGGCGCCATCGGCTCACCGCAGCTCCTGCTGCTGTCCGGCATCGGCCCGAAGGACGAGTTGTCGCAGGTCGGCATCGACTGCCGGCTCGACCTCCCCGACGTCGGCAAGCACCTGAAGGACCACCTGCACACGCCCATGGTCTTCCCGGCGCCCGGCATCGGACTGACCATGACCGAGGTCGCTCTGTCACTGGGTCCCGACGCGCTGCGGGCCCCTGCCGGGCCGCTGCCGGCGGACCCGAGGGATGACGTAGACCTGCCCCCGGAGCTGGCCGGCATCAAGGCCGAGGCCGAGCGCCGGCTTGGAGAGTGGGTCACGACCGGCCGCAGCCTGGTCTCCTCGTCGCTGTACGACGCCGGTCTCTGGTACTCCACCGGTCTCGGCGACGAGCACACGCATGACGCGCAGATCGGCTTCCTGGTCTGCGGCTACACCCCCGACCTGTGGCGGGCGCTGTTCCGGGTCGACCCTGACGAGTACTTCGAGGACGCCGCGGTGACGCTAGCGGCCGACGCCGAGGTGGTCGTGATGCTGCCCAACCCAGTGCAGCCGCACAGCGAAGGCGAGGTGCGGCTCGCAAGCGCGGACCCACTGGAGCCGCCGGTCATCTCGTTGAACTACTTCGCCGACCCGCACGACGTGACGGTCATGGTCTCCGTGATGCGCCGCGCGCTGGAACTTGTCGAGGGGTGGCCGGTGCCCGGCATGGGACCGCTGCACGTGCCGCCGAAGCTGGCGAAGTCGCACGGGCACGCGCCGGGCGACGTGCCAAGCGACGAGCTGCTCGAGGACCTCGCGCGGCACTACGCGCTCACCGTCTACCACGAGACGTCGACCTGCCGAATGGGCAGCGTCGTCGACGCGGACCTGCGCGTGCTCGGCGTGGAGCGGCTGCGGGTCGCGGACGCCAGCGTGATGCCGAACGTGACGTCGGGCAACACCAACGCCCCGACGATCATGATCGGGGAGAAGGCGGCCGAGCTCATTGCGGCGACGCACGGCCTGCGCCTCACAGAGACAGTCGGCGCCGGCTGACGCGGGACTCCGCTGGCGCTCCCAAGCGCACCGCAGCCCCGGCGACGACGGTGAGCACCGTGGCGTGACGCGCCCGCCGCGGTGTAACGGCAAGCACCTTCCGAGAGCGCTAGTTGGCCCCCGGGCGCAGGATCCCCATCAGAACGATGTCCTCGTACGCGCCTCGGACCCACGCATGCTGGCGCTGCCGCCCCTCGAGGACGAATCCCGCCTTCTCGTAGGCGCGAATCGCGGCGGTGTTCGATGCGATCGCTTGGAGATGGATTCGGCGCAGGTTGCGGCGCACGAACCCGAATTCGACGAGTTGGGCGATCGCTGCCGTCCCTATGCCGCGGCCCCGGGCGTCGGGCACCAAAGTGATGCCGGCCTCGGCATGGCGGGCGAACGAGTCGAACGCGAAGAGCGACGCGCTGCCAACGGCCGTGCCGTCGACGTCGACCACGAAGGCCACAGTGGCCTCAGGGGCATCGCCATCGGCGGCGCGCGCGAGCCGCGCGTCGAACCTGTCCCTCGTCAGCGGGCCTGGCGCCCGCGGGGTTCGCTCTTCCCAGGTGTCCAAGTCCGCGGCGATGGCAAACAAGACCTCAAGATCGTGCTCGGTGCGCGTACGCAGCAACACGGTGGGCGTCTCGGGCATAGCCAGCACCGTAACTTCGACCTCTGCGATCAGCACACCACTTACCCGCACTCTGATCGATCACTCGACCACCCCGGTCCGCCGCCGCCCGCATGGAGTAGGCCGGCTCGCCCAGAGTCAGCCAAGCCGGCCCTTGCAGTTGGTGTCGGGTGTCTGCTCAGACGGCCAGCTCAGCCCAGACGGTCTTGCCGACACCGTGATCGACGACCCCGGACCGGTCGGCCAGGGCGTCGACGATGACCAGACCCCGGCCGCCCTCGCTGTCCTGATCGACGTCGACGGAGAGCGCCGCAAAGGTCGGCAGCCGGGTGCTGCGGTCGGTGACCTCGACCCGCAGCACCCCATCGGTCGCCTCCAGTCGCAGCTCGCAGAAGCCAACCGTGTGGGCCACGGCGTTGGTCACCAGCTCGGTGGTGATCAGCAGCGCCGAGTCGCAGTCCGAGACCCCCCAGACGGTCAGCACGTCGGCCGTGAAACGGCGGGCAAGCGGCACGCTCACCGCCTCGTCGGCGAAGCGACGGCGCACCTGCCGGCGCGGCGGCACCACCGGGCTGTAGGCCACCAGCAGCAAAGCCACATCGTCGTTGCTGCGGTCTCTGCAGGTGCGCAAGACGGCGTCGGCCAGCACCTCCAGGTCGTCAGTGGGCAGGCCGGACAAGCTCTCGAGCAGCGCTGCGATGCCGTCACCGACCGAGACGTCGTATGCCTCCACCAAGCCGTCGGTGTACATCAGCAGCACGTCGCCCGGCAGCAGGGCGGTGCTGGACTCGACGAGCATGGCGTCTGGGAGGACGCCGAGCGGTAGCGACGTCTGGACCGCGAGCAGGAATGGCCGCTCCCCCGGGCGCAGCACGATCGGCGGCGGGTGCCCGGCGGTCACGGCGGTGCCCAGCCCGGACAGCGGATCGAGCTGAAGGTAGAAGCAGGTCGCCAGCCGCTCGTGCAGCGGGTACGACACCTCAATGGGCTCGACGGTCCCCGCGAGCAACCGGTTCACGCGGTGCAGCACCCCGCTGGGGCCGTGCCCCTCGCTGGCGAAGGCCCGCAGGGTGTGGCGGACCTCGCCCATCAGGGCAGCGGCATGAATGTCGTGGCCGACGACGTCGCCGATCGACAGGACGTAGGAACCGTCCTCGGCGCGGTGCGCGTCGTACCAGTCACCGCCGACGACCTGCTCCGGTTGGCTGGCCGGGCGGTACCGCGCGGCGAAGCGCAGGTCGTCGCTTCGCGGGAGGGCCTCCGGCAGCAGGGCCCGCTGCAGCGCCACAGACACCTGCTGCGCTCCCGCCAGCAGCCGGGCCCGCTCGAGCGCCTGCGAGCACAGCCCGGCCAGCGCCAGCAGCTGGGCCCGGTCCGCCACCGGGAAGGCCCGCTCGGCGTCGTACGACACCAGCAGGGTGCCGAGGCCGCGGCGGGACACCACCAGCGGGAGAAACGCCCAGGCGCGCTTGCCGGTCACGGCCGCCAGCTCGCGCAGGTGGGGGTACTGGTGGACGTAGGCGGCCGCTGACTCCAGGAAGATGGCGCTCGCACCCGCGGCCGTCTGCGCCAGCGGCGTCATGGCCAGCAGCGGGGTCCGGATCAGGACGCGCAATGACTCCTCGACGTAGCCGGTGTGCCGCACGAGGTGCAGCTCCCCGGCCCGGACGAGGGCGAGCAGCAGGCCGTCGGCACCGGTGAGCGGGAGCGCCACCTCGCTGACGACGTCGAGCACGTCGTCCACGGTCTGGGCAAACGACAGCGCCAGCGCGACCTGCCCCAGGTCGATCGCGGCCTCGGCCGGAGCTGCGCTCGGGGCCGGAAGGGCTGCGGACACCCGCAGCACGATACGGGACGGCCGCTCCCGCGCGGCCGGAGCGGAGTGGACGGTCAAGGGCTACGACGTGCCGCCGGCCACGACGGGTGGCGATCATCACGCCCCCCGCTCAAGCGTCGCCCCCGGTCGGGATGGGGTAGACCAAGGAGGACCTCTGCCCGCCCCGACCTGGAGCACCCGTGCCCCTGCACGCCCGCACGACCTTCGAGCCGCTCCGATGACCGACCCTCGCCCCTGGCCAGGCACGCCGTACCCCCTGGGCGCGACCTATGACGGCACCGGCACCAACTTCGCGTTGTTCAGCGAGGTCGCGACCAAGGTCGAGCTTTGCCTGTTCGACGACGCCGGTGACGAGACGCGGATCCGGTTGCCCGAGCGGGACGCCTTTGTCTGGCACGGCTACCTGCCCAACATCGGCCCCGGTCAGCGCTACGGCTTCCGGGTCACCGGACCGTACGAGCCGCAGCACGGGCACCGATGCAACCCGAGCAAGCTCCTGCTCGACCCCTACGCCAAGGCCGTCGACGGCGACATCGACTGGGCGCAGGCCTGCTTCAGCTACACGTGGGGGGACGAGGACTCCTACAACGACGAGGACTCCGGCCCGCACATGAGCAAGTCGGTGGTGATCAGCCCGTTCTTCGACTGGGACAGCGACCGGCACCCGCGCCGGCCCTACAACGAGACCGTCATCTACGAGGCCCACGTCAAGGGGCTCACCAAGACCCACCCCGGCATCCCGGAGAACATCCGCGGCAGCTACGCGGCCATCGCCCACCCGGTCATGCTGGAGCACTACAAGAAGCACGGCATCACCGCAGTCGAGCTGATGCCGGTTCACCAGTTCGTGCACGACAGCCACCTCGCCGACCGCGGCCAGCGCAATTACTGGGGCTACAACACGATCGGCTTCCTGGCCCCTCACAACGACTACTCCTCCTCCGGCCAGCGCGGCCAGCAGGTGCAGGAGTTCAAGGCGATGGTCAAGGCGATGCACGCCGAGGGTCTCGAGGTGATTCTCGACGTGGTCTACAACCACACGGCCGAGGGCAACCAGCTGGGCCCGACGATGTCGTTCCGCGGCATCGACAACGCCAACTACTACCGGCTGGTCGATGCCGACCGGAAGCACTACTACGACACGACGGGCACCGGCAACACGCTGCTGATGCGGTCGCCCCACGTCCTGCAGCTGATCATGGACTCGCTGCGCTACTGGGTGATCGACATGCACGTGGACGGCTTCCGCTTTGACCTGGCCAGCTCCCTCGCGCGCCAGTTCCACGAGGTGGACCGGCTGTCGGCGTTCTTCGACCTCGTCCACCAGGACCCCGTGGTCAGCCAGGTGAAGCTCATTGCGGAGCCCTGGGACATCGGCTACGACGGCTACAACGTCGGCGGCTTCCCTCCGCTGTGGACCGAGTGGAACGGCAAGTACCGCGACACGGTCCGCGACTACTGGCGGGGTGAGCCGGCGACGCTGGCGGAGTTCGCGTCCCGGCTCACCGGATCGGCCGACCTCTACGAGGACGACGGCCGCCGCCCCTATGCCTCCATCAACTTCGTGACGGCTCACGACGGCTTCACGATGCACGACCTGGTGTCCTACAACGACAAGCACAACGACGCCAACGGTGAAGGCGGCAACGACGGTGAGAGCCACAACTCGTCCTGGAACTGCGGCGTCGAGGGTGACACCGACGACCTCGAGATCGTCGCGTTGCGTGAGCAGCAGAAGCGCAACTTCCTCACGACGCTGTTCCTGTCGCAGGGGGTTCCCATGCTGCTGCACGGTGACGAGCTCGGCCGCACCCAGCAGGGCAACAACAACGTCTACTCGCAGGACAACGGGCTCGCCTGGATCGACTGGGAGCGCGCCCGTGACTTCGAGGTGCTGTCGAACTTCACGGCCCGCCTGTCCCGGCTGCGCCATGACCACCCCGTCTTCCGCCGTCGTCGGCACTTCCGCGGCCAGGTCGTCAAGGGCTCGACGATCGAGGACATCGGCTGGTTCACCCCCGCCGGTGAGTGGATGAGCCACGAGGACTGGGACTCCGGCTTCGCCCGCTCGGTGTCGGTCTTCCTCAACGGTGACGCGATCCGCGAGCCCGACTCCCGTGGTGAGGCGGTCCGGGACGACTCGTTCTTCCTGTTGTTCAACGGCCACTTCGAGCACATCGACTTCACGCTGCCCGACATCGGTGCCGGCGAGCGATGGGAGGTGGCGATCGACACCGCCGCCCCGCTGCTGGACGACGCCGAGCCACGTTCGGTCAAGACCAGCGAGTCGATCAACGTCGAGGCCCGCTCGGTGCTCGTCCTGCGGAAGGTCTTCTAGTGCCGCACCTGCCACGGGCAGGTCGGCCGGTCCCGGTCAGCACCTACCGGGTGCAGCTGACACCGCAGTTCGGGTTCCGGGATGCCGCCGCGGTGGTGCCGTACCTCGCCGAGCTCGGCGTATCGCACCTGTACTGCAGTCCGTGGCTGCAGGCCGCACCGGGCTCCCTGCACGGGTACGACGTCGTCGACCACTCCCAGCTCAACGCCGAGCTCGGCGACGCGGCTGCCTTCGACGAGCTCGTCGCTGCCTGCCGCCGGGCCGACCTCGGCATCGTGCTGGACATCGTGCCGAACCACATGGCGATCAGCGAGCCGGAGAGCCAGAACGCCGCCTGGTGGTCGCTGCTGCGTGAGGGACCGGACTCGGCGTACGCGTCGTGGTTCGACGTCGACTGGTCGGCGGGCAAGGTCGTCGTGCCGGTGCTGGGGTCGCCGCTCGCGGACAGCATGGCCGACCTGCGGGTGGACGGTGATCGGATCCGGTACTACGACCACGAGTTGCCACTGGCCCCCGGCTCGGTGGTGGCCGGAGACCTGCCGGCCACGCTGGACGCCCAGCACTGGCGGCTCGCCTACTGGAGGGTCGGCGCCGAGGAGCTCAGCCACCGGCGGTTCTTCGACGTCACCACCCTGGCCGGGCTGCGCGTTGAGGACCCGGCCGTCTTCCAGGCCACCCACGAGCTCATCATCCGGCAGGTTCGCGAGGGCGTCGTCGACGGGCTACGCGTCGACCACCCGGACGGCCTTGCCGACCCCGAGGGGTACCTGTTGCAGCTGTGCGAGGCGACCGGCGGCTCCTGGGTCGTGGCCGAGAAGATCCTTGAGCCCGGTGAGGATCTGCCCGACAGCTGGCCTTGCGTCGGCACCACCGGCTACGACACGCTGAACCGGGTCCTCGGCCTATTCGTCGACCCAGCAGGCGAGCAGCCACTGACCGACCTCTGGCGGTCGGTGACTGGCAGGACCGCGTCGTACGAGGTGTCCGTCGACCGGGCCAAGCGGCAGGTCGTGGACCAGCTGCTGGCCGCCGAGGTCGAGCGGCTGGTCGAGGTCGGCCTGCGCGCCGTGCGCGCCGCCCGGCTCGACGTCACCCGCCGTGGGCTGCGCGAGGCGCTGGTCGAGGTGCTGGTCGCGTTCGAGGTTTACCGCGCCTACCTGCCGGCCGGGGGCCCGGCCGACGCCACCGCCGGGGCCCGCGTGCAGCTCGCCCTGCGCAGTGCCACGGCGGCCTGCCCCCGGCGCAGCCGCGAGATCGCCGCCGTCGGCCGCCTCGCGCTGGCCGAGCTCGACTGCCCTGAGTTCGTCATCCGCTTCCAGCAGACCTGCGGGCCGGTCATGGCCAAGGGTGTGGAGGACACTGCCTTCTACCGCTTCCTGCGGCTGTCGGCGTTGTGCGAGGTCGGGGGTGATCCGGGCCGCTTCGGCATCCCGGTCGAGGAATTCCACCGGGCGTGCGCGGCCCAGCAGCGTGACTGGCCGGTGTCGATGACCACGCTGTCGACCCATGACACCAAGCGGTCCGAGGACGTACGCGCCCGGCTGGTGCTGCTCTCGCAACTGCCTCATGCCTGGGGCGAAGCCGTAACCGAGTGGTCCGCACTCGCTGCCCCGCACCGAAGCCCGGACGCCGCGGTGGAACAGCTGGTGTGGCAGACACTCGTCGGGGCCTGGCCAATCAGTGCCGACCGTGCGGTGGCCTATTTCGAAAAGGCCACCCGCGAGGCCAAGGACCGCACGTCCTGGACCGACCCCGACCCGGCCTTTGATGAGGCGTTGGCGGCCTATGTCCGCGCGGTGCTCGCCGACGAGCGGCTGACATCGTCGATCACGGCCTTCGTCGCCGAGCTCGACCCGGCCTGGCAGCGCACCGTGCTTGCCCAGAAGCTGGTGCAGCTCACGATGCCGGGTGTGCCAGACACCTACCAGGGCACCGAGTGCACCGACTTGTCACTGGTCGACCCGGACAACCGCCGTCCCGTCGACTACGAGCGACGGCGAGCGCTGCTCGTCGCGCCCGACAACTCGCTGGACGCCCGCAAGCTGCAGCTGGTCGCGGAGGTCCTGCGGCTGCGGCGCGCCCAGCCGGCCTGGTTCGGCGCGGAGGCGTCGTACGACGCGATCGACTCACCGGCCGAGGTGCTGGCCTTCTGCCGCAGCGGGCAGGTCATCGTCGTGGCCGGCCTGCGCGGCACCCGCCCGCCGACCGGGCTGCTGGCACTGCCCGAGGGGGGCTGGCGTGACCTGGTCGGGGGCGGGACACACGAGGGAGCACTGTCGTTGGATGGCCTGCGCGACGGAATCGCCGTGCTGGTAGCCGATGTGGACGCGGGCGCGCCGTGATGCGGGTGTGGGCCCCTGACCGGTCGAGCGTTGAGCTGGTCATCGACGGGACCCGCACTCCGTTGACCCCGAAGGAGGGCTGGTGGAGCGGCGGCGCCGTGGCGCCCGGCACGGACTACGGTTTCTCGCTCGACGGCGGCGACGTGCGGCCCGACCCCCGGTCCGTGTGGCTGCCACAGGGGGTGCACGGGCCCACCCGGGCCTACGACCACGCTGCCTTTGCCTGGACCGATCGGGGGTGGCGTGGCTTGCCCTTGGCGGGCTCGGTGCTGTACGAGCTGCACGTCGGCACCTTCACCGCCGAGGGCACCTTCGACGCCGCCATCGGCCGGCTGGACCACCTCGTCAACCTCGGGATCGACGCGGTCGAGCTGCTGCCGTGCAACGCCTTCGACGGCAGATGGGGCTGGGGCTACGACGGCGTCGCGTGGTTCGCGGTGCACGAGCCGTACGGCGGGCCGGACGGCCTGAAGCGCCTCGTGGACGCCTGCCATGCCCGTGGCCTCGGCGTGGTCATGGACGCGGTCTACAACCACCTAGGGCCGGCCGGGAACTACCTGCCGGAGTTCGGCCCCTACCTCACCGAGGCGCACACGACGCCCTGGGGGCCGGCGGTCAACCTGGACCAGTCGGGCTCGGATGAGGTCCGCCGCTTCGTCCTGGACAGCGCCCTGGCCTGGCTGCGCGACTTCCACATCGATGGACTGCGCCTGGACGCGGTGCACGCCCTGGTCGACGAGCGGGCCACGCACCTGCTGGAGGAGCTGTCGGTCGAGGTGACGGCCCTGGGTGCGCAGCTGCTCAAGCCGCTGTGGCTGGTGGCCGAGAGCGACCTGAACGACCCGCGCACGGTCACCAGCCGGGAGGTGGGTGGCCTGGGCATGGACGGGCAGTGGTGTGACGACGTGCACCACAGCCTGCACGCGCTGCTGACCGGTGAGCGCGCCGGCTACTACGGCGACTTCGGCACCCTGCCGGGAGTGGCGAGGGTGTTACGCGAGGCGTTCCTGCACGACGGCACGTGGTCCAGCTTCCGCGGTCGTCGGCACGGCCGGCCGGTGCCGCCGACCGTCCCCGGTTCCCGCTTCGTGGCGTACCTGCAGGACCACGACCAGATCGGCAACCGGGCAACCGGTGACCGGATCAGCGCCACGCTGACCGACGGCCAGCTCATGATCGGAGCAGCCCTGGTCCTGACGTCGGCGTACACCCCGATGCTGTTCATGGGCGAGGAATGGGGCGCGCGCACCCCCTGGCGGTTCTTCTCCGACCACGCCGGTGATCTCGGGGAGGCAGTCCGTCAGGGACGCCGGGCGGAGTTCGCGTCACACGGCTGGGACGTCGTAGACGTGCCGGACCCGCAGGCTGCGATCACCTTCCAGGCCTCGAAGCTGGACTGGCAGCTCGGCGACCGCGAGCAGCTGCTGCTGTCATGGCACCGGGACCTGCTGGCGCTACGGCGATCGCGACCCGAGCTGACCGACGGCGACCGCCTCGCCGTCGACGTCGCGTACGACGAGTTTGACCGCTGGCTGGTCGTCCGCCGGGGCGGCGTGGCCGTGGCCTGCAACCTGGCAGCCACGCCCCAGCACGTCCCGGTGCCCCCAGCTGCGGAGGTGCTGCTGTCGAGCGCGCCGTACGACGGGGTGCTGGCCGGGCACGCGGTCGTGGTGCTAGCCCTCGACGATGCCTGCGAGTGAGGCCAGCGACCGGTGAGCCGGCCTCGACGTCCGGCGGCACCGTGCTCTCGTCGTGTCGTACCCGCTCAAGATCAGGCGTTACCAGCCTGCGGGTCCGGGCACGCCTGCTCCATGCGTATCGTCGTCACGGGCGCGACCGGCAACGTCGGCTCGCAGCTCCTGCCTCAGCTTCTCGCTCACCCCGACGTCACCTCGGTGGTGGGGGTGGCCCGTCGGCTGGCTCCGGACCGCGACTCGCGGGTGGACTGGCGGGCGCTGGACGTAGCCGCCGACGACCTGCGTCCCGCCCTGCGGGCCGCCGACGTCGTCGTCCACCTGGCCTGGTTGCTGCAGCCGGCGCACGACCCGGCCGAGATGGCGCGCGTCAACCTCGGCGGCACCCGGCGGGTGCTGGAGGCGGTGGCTGCCGAGCGGGTGACCGCCGTCGTGCACGCCTCATCAGTCGGGGCCTACTCCCCCGCCCCCAGCTCAGCTGGTGGGCGCAATCGCCGGGTCGACGAGTCACACCCGACCGGCGGCCTCGCCAGCTCCACCTACAGCCGACACAAGAGCGAGGCGGAGCGGATGCTCGACGCCTTCGAGGCCGAGCACCCGGAGCGCCGGGTCGTCCGCCTGCGCCCCGGCATCGTCCTGCAGGCCGACGCCGCCTCCGAGCTGGCCCGCTACTTCCTCGGTCCCTTCATCCCGCAGTCGCTGGTGCGGCACGCCCTGGTCGGGGTGGTGCCCCGCACCCCCGGCCTGGCGATCCAGGCGCTGCACGCCAGCGACATGGCCGACGCCTACGTACAGGCTGCCGTCCGCCCGGTCAGCGGTGCCTACAACGTGGCGGCCGAACCGGTACTCGACCCGGGGACGCTCGCGACCGCACTGCACGCCGCCCAGTTGCCGGTGCCGGTTGCCGTCCTGCGCGGACTGGTCGACCTGAGCTGGCGACTGCACCTGCAGCCGACCGACCCCGGTTGGGTGGACATCGCCACCCGCGGACCGCTCATGGACACCGCCCGCGCCCAAGCCGAGCTGGGTTGGGCCCCTCAGGTCACTGCCACCGATGCGATGCGTGAGGTGGTCCAAGCCATCGGCGCCGGCGCCGGGGGTCCGTCACCGGTCATGCGGCCCCGGTCGACCGGGTTCCGTCGACTCGGCGAGGTGGTGCAGGGGGTCCTGCCTGGCGCCGGCCGCACCGGCTGAAGCGGGAGCGTTCACCTGCCGCGCTCGTGGGAAGGACCGGACCCAAACCCTTCTGGAGGCCCCGTGTTCCCGTTCGACCAGCTGGACCGGCTCGAGCAGCTGTCTTTCCTCGACCCGGTCGCCCGCCCACTCGCCAAGGTGGTCACCTCGGTCGTCAAGCCGGCCGCACTGGAGGACGCGCTGCACGGGACGTGGCTGGGGCATCCGCTGCACGCGGTGCTCGTGCAGGTCCCGATCGGGTCGTTCGTCAGCGCCACCCTGCTGGACGTCACGAAGGCAGACGAGCGCGCCGCCGACCGGCTCGCCCTGGTCGGTCTGCTGTCCGCCGTTCCCGCGGCGGCGGCCGGCGCCACCGACTGGAGCCGCAGCAACCCTTCGACCCAGCGCAGCGGCCTGGTTCACGCGGCGATGAACACGGCGGGGCTCGGGCTCTGGATCGCCTCCCTGCTGGCCCGCCGACGTGGGGACCGCAGCGCCGGAACGAGGCTGGGGCTGCTCGGCACCGCCGTCATCGGGGCGAGCGGCACGGTCGGTGGGCACCTGTCTTACCGCAAGGGACTGGGAGCGGACTCGCTTTCAGACCTGGCCGACACGGTTGCCTCCGGCTGGCTCGACGTAGGCACCGATGACCTTCCTGAGGGCAGCCCTGTGCGTCGCGATGCGGCAGGCACCCCCGTGGTCCTCGTCCGGCAAGGCTCGACCGTCGCTGCTCTCGCAGCGCACTGCACGCACCAGTCCGGCCCCCTGGACGAAGGCGAGGTCACTGACGGCTGCATCACCTGCCCCTGGCACGGCTCTCGCTTCCGGCTGTCGGACGGGGCGGTCGAGCACGGGCCGTCGGTCCATCCGCAACCCACGTTCGACGTGCGTACGAGCGACGGCCGCATCGAGGTGCGCTTCTCCAGCTAGCGCCGCAGGTCCTCAGGGGGCTGGCGGAGCAGCGCTCCCCACCGGCGCCGAGCAAGAAGCCGGCTCGGTTCGCCTTCGGCCTGATGCTTGTGGGAGCCGTGCTGGTCGGCCTGTTCGTCGCCACCACCTGGTAGCCGCTCCTGCCCATCGGCCTGGTCGTGGGAGCGGTCGGCGGTCGGCGGTCGGCGCAGTCATTGCCTGGAAGGCGAACATCATGGCGGACGTATCCGTGACCGACAGCCCCTAGGCCAAGGGCTCGTCGCGAGCTACTCGAACTCCCCGCCCTGACGGCCCGCGGTGTCGGCGCCCAGCTCGGTCCTGAATACCAGCTGCACCTCCCCGAGCTGGAGCCGGTTGCCGTCGTGCAGCTCGGCCTGCGCCACCGGAACACCGTCCACCATGACGCCGTTGACCGACGCGAGGTCCCGAACGATGACCCGGCCATCATCAGCGACCTCAAGCTCCGCGTGCTCCAAGCACAGCGTCATGTCCAGCATCCGCAGGCCAGCGGTAGGCGACCTGCCGATCACCTGCCGACCGACCTGCAGGGCCAGCTCCTGCTCCTCGCCCCGGGAGGCCTGGCTCCCATACCTCGTGGAGCCGCCGACCGGTCGCACCAACCGGGGCCGACCCTGCGCCGATGCACCCGGTGCTGTTGACGACGCAACGGCTGGGCGGGGCCTGCGCACAGCCGCCATCGCCCGGGTCACCGCCGCCGAGCAACCGCCCAGCACACGCTGGATCGACGGGGGGGGCACGGCCGCGCCGTACCCGATGGGGAGCAAGGTCGAACGCCCACCCGGCGGGTGATCTTGATGACCGCCGCAGCGTTGCTGGTCGGCCTCCCTCGGCAAGCCCACACGCCGCGTGGCTAGACCCGGTTGCTCCGGGCAAGCACCATGCATGAGCCGCGACCCCGCTCGAGAGCCGGACACTGCCGGTTGCGATCAACGCGATCCGCAGCGCTGGAAGGCCCTGGCGGTCTGCCTGGTCGCCGGCTTCATGACGCTGCTCGACATCAGCATCGTCAACGTCGCCCTGCCCAGCATCCAGGAGGGGACCGGCGCCGGCCAGGACGCGCTGTCATGGATCATCTGCGGCCCTGTCTGATCCACCGTCCCGCCTGTCTAATCCTCCGTCCCGCTCTGTCTGATCCACCGCGACCGCCGGCACGCTTGGGACCAGTCTGGCCGCAGGTTCCAAGAGCAGACACGGGTGCCGAGGATCAGACACGGGTGGTCCGCGATCAGACACGGGTGCCGACGATCAGACACGGGCCGCCGTCGGGACGTCGCACGACGGGGTCGCGAGCCGGGCTCACCGTCGTGCCTCCGTCCGGCCTCTTCAACGTGACCGGGGCCCGGCCACATCCAACGGGACCGGGCCAGCCAGGCGGAAGCTGGGCTAGCTTGCGACGAGCCGGCCGTTCCGGGCCGCCGGGGCACTCGACCCGGGCGAGTGGGAGCCAGGTCCAGCTCCCCCACCGGCCAGCACAGTCCCCGTCTTCTGAGTGCCCGCAAGGGCGGACGCCTGGCTGAACTGAACGATGGACCGGCCGCCGTGCCGAACCCGGGACCGACGCCAACGGGTAGTCGGTCCGCCGCAGATGCGCCTCTCAGCTGCCGTCACCGTCGGTCTCGAGACGCTCGACGGTGGCGGCTGGATACGTCGCTACGGCCACCGCCTGCACCTTGGCGGCGACGTCACCGGTGAGCAGGTGCTCATCCGACCGGATGCTCTTAGTCCGGTCGACCCTAGGGGAGGTCGCCAGCGTCACCATGCTGCTGGCAGCCGAGGCGATGCCGGTTGCGGCAAGCGCGCCGCCGACCAGGACGCCAGTGGTAGCCGGCGCGGTACCGGCAACGAGGGTACGGATCTTGGTGCTGCTCGTGATGGACCCGTTCGGCGCGGCCTTGGGTGGGCAGCGATGAGCAGGCTTCAGCCCAGCGCTGGCAACGCGCTGTGCCAGCCGCGTCAGCTCCCTGAGAGGCGGACAGCGGTGATACCGCTCAGCGTCGGGACGAACAACGCATTGCCGCTTACTGCCGGCGTGGCGAAGCGGCTGACGTCGCCGACCTGCACCAGCGCCCGCTGCTTACCCGTCGCGGCGTCCAGCCCGTACAGCGCCCCGTCCTGCTGGACCGACCACACGGTCGTTCCGACCACGACGGGTGAGGCCGTGATCTGCTGCTGGGCCTGCCATCCGCGGGTCAGCCGTGAGCCCTCCACGCGCAGCTGCAGCACACCGCCACTGCACGGCAGGTAGACCGCCGCTCCCCCACCCTGCACGGGCACCGCCGCACCTCCACCGTACGACGAGCAGTCGCGTTCGGTGTCCAGCTGACCGCCGACCCCGCCGAGCCTTCCGAGATCCACCAGGTAGGCGCTGCCGCCCTTGCCCGCGACGACCGCCTGCTTCCCGCCCGGCAGGACGAGCGGTCCGGTCGAGCCGAGGTCGGCGTCGACGGAGTTCTCCTTCGCCCACTCCTGCGGTGCGAAGCCGTCCCGCAGCAGCAGGTCCGGTGACAGTCGCAGCAGCGAGTCGCTGTGGTCCCAGTCCCCGCTGCGCGCAGCGCCGTTGCCGGTCGTGACGAGCAGGTCCCCACCAGGGCCGGCGGCGGGGCCAGAAGAGGCCCAGATACCAGCCTCGCGCCGGGTCGGCACCGCGAAGGTGCGCAGCGGGCCGCCGGCGACCGGAATCGACACCACCCGGCCGAGGTACTGGCCGCAATCACCGAAGTTCCCGCCGTAAGCAATCACGACCGAGCCGCCGGAGAGCAGCAGCGCCCCGCGCTGCAGCTGGGTGGCGGGTTCGGAGCCCGGTGCATCCACGGGGCGCTGTGACCGCACCGCCCCGGTGGCCGCGTCGACGGCGAACAGCACGTGCCGCACGCCAGCCGTGGCCGACACGGCGAGGACCTGCTTGGTCGCGGGGTCGTAGACCGGTGTCCCGGTGATCCCGAGCGGGTCGATGTTGCCGCAGGGCAGGCGATCTGCAGCGACCGGGTCGGCCAGGTGGCGACGCCACCGAACGCGGCCGGTCGCTCCGTCGAGGGCGTACAGCGACCCGCCTTCGGTCGCCGCGATGACGACCCCGGCCACGACGAGCGGGCTCGCGTAGACCTTTCCGTCCAGCTTGGCCTGCCAGACCACACCCGGCTGTTTCGGGTCCGGGCCGGCCGCGACGTAGCCCGACCGGGACGTATCACCGTGGTAGGTCGTCCAGTCCGGTCCGAGCCGTAGGGCGCCCCCGGCGGTCGAGGGACCGGTCGACACCGTCGTCACGGGCGGCAGCGGGAGCCCGCTCGCCGGAGCGGCGGGCGTCTGGGCCGAACTCCCGCATGCCGTCAACAACAGGGCCAGCAGGGCGGCGGGGAGCAGGCGCATGGCGAAAGCCTGCCCCCTCATGACATCGTCGTGCACGTGGAACCGGTCCAGCTGCAGCGCCGGGCCCAGCAGCTGCTCCCGCCGCATGCCTGGGACTACTACGCGGGGGGCGCCGACGAGGAGGTCACCCTCGGCGAGAGCCAGCCGGCCTGGGCCCGGCTTCGGTTGCGGCCGCACATCCTGCACGACGTCTCGACCGTGTCGACGGCCACCACCGTGCTCGGCCGGCCAGTGGCGATGCCGGTTCTCGTGGCGCCGATGGCCTACCAGCGGATGGCTCACGACGACGGGGAGCGCGCCACCGCCCGAGCGGCCGCCAGGGTTGGTACGACGATGATCGTCTCGACCCTGGCCACGGTCTCGCTCGAGGACGTCGCCGCCTGCACCCCCGATCCCGGCTGGTTCCAGCTGTACGTCCACCGTGACCGCGGATGGACCGCCGAGCTGGTGCGACGGGCGGTCGCAGCCAGCTACTCCGCCGTGGTCCTGACCGTCGACCTGCCGCTGCTGGGTCACCGACGGCGCGACGAGGCGAACGGCTTCACGCTGCCGCCCGGCCTGACGATGGCCAACGTCGGTGCGCCCGTTCCGACGGTCGAGGGTTCCGGGCTGGCGTCGTACGCCAGCGCCGAGCTCGACCCGTCCCTCACGCCGGATGACATCACCTGGCTGGCAGAGCTCTCCGGCCTGCCGATCGTCGTCAAGGGCGTCCTGCGCGGCGACGATGCCGTGGCCTGCGTCACCGCTGGCGCGGCCGCCATCGCCGTGTCGACCCACGGCGGCCGGCAGCTCGACACCGCCGTCGCCACGGCCCATGCGCTGCCCGAGGTGGTCCAGGCCGTCGCCGACCGAGCCGAGGTCTACGTCGACGGCGGGCTGCGGATCGGGACTGATGTGCTCAAGGCCCTGTCGCTGGGCGCCCGCGCGGTCCTGCTCGGCCGGCCGGTGCTGTGGGGGCTGGCCGTGGCCGGCGAGCAGGGTGTCGTCGACGTCTTGGAGCAGCTGCGCGCCGAGTTGGCGCGAGCGATGGCGCTGACCGGCGCTGCCGAGCTGTCGGCCCTGACCGACGACCTCGTCGTCGACCCGAGATCGGCCGGCTAGAGCTCGACCGCGTCGCGCAGGGCGGTGAGCACCGCGCTGGCGGCATCCCGACCGCCGGAGTCCCGGACAGCTCTGGCCAGCAGCGAGCTGAGGACCTCGGGCAGCCGGCCCACCGACAGCGGCTCGCGGGCGAGCACGATGTCCCGAACCACGTGGAGCAGCAGCACGCCCTCCCGCCCGGACTCCACGGTCTGGTCGCCCTGGTGGAGCCGGGCCGGCACGGCTGCGCGAAGCAGTCCCCTGGGCTGAGCCGGCTCGAACCGGAAGCCGGGCACACCGCCGAGCTGGACCAGGAGGCCGTCGAGGCCGACGGCCGGCAGGGCGAGGCGGACCACCTCGGCGACAGCCTGCGCATCGCCGGCGTCGACGAACCCCGTCACGTCAGTGCGACGACGAAGCCCGGGTCGATGGGGCTCCCACCGGCCACCTTGCGCACCGCCGTGCCGGAGGTGAAGAACTCCAGGGTGTGAGCACCCCACATCCACTCACTGGCTGACCACTCCACCCCGGTGATGCCGGTCGCCTGCACGCGTTCGGCCTCAGCCTGCATGCGGCCCAGGGCCAGCTCGCGGGCGTCGTAGTACCCCTGGGTCCACTGGGGCATCTCGACGTTCTGGCCCATCTGACGCATGGTCTGCATGAATCCCTGAGCGGCCACGTGCCAGACGCAGACACCCATCACGAACTCGACGGGCACGTGACCGGTGCGCAGCAGCGTGTAGAAGTCCTTGACGTCCAGGTGGCTGCTGAAAGGGGCGCCGTCGGGGCGCTTGTAGGAACCAGGTTTGTCGCGGTGCCGCACCGAGGTGCCGACGGCGATGAACTCGATGTGCTCCGGGCTCAGGCCATGCTGGCGGAAGGTGAGCCGCGTGCCGACCACGCCGTCCGCCTCGACCTGAGAAGCCTCGGACAGCATCCGGCCCATGGCGTTCGCCCGGGCTGTGTACATCGCCTGCGTCAGGACCTGGAGTTCGGTGGACTGCCGCAGGTTCTGGTTCTGCCAGCCGATGTGGAACACCGAGCTGCCCATGACGAACTCGAGCGGCTCGAAGCCGCAGGCGTCCAGCAAGGCGAACTCGCTGACGGACAGGTCGCTGGTCCACACCCGCCCCACCTCGGCGAGGCGGGCGGCAGCGATGGCGTCGGGTTGCATGCTCATGGTGGGAGGCTAGGACCTGCCGGCCTGCTGCCACCGGCGGCGCAGTCAGCCGCGCGTGACGCGTTCAGCCTGCAGGGCCTCCGGCGGTCCTGGTGGCAGTGGCTCGAGCTCCTCGCCGACAACTCGAGCCAGCAGCCAGTCCGCGAGCGCGGGGTTTCTGGCGAGCAGCGGTCCGTGGAGGTAGCTGGCCACGACCGTGCCCTGGACGGCGCCTTCGGCACTGCCGGGGACGCCCTCGTTGCCCTGACCGCGAGTCGTCATGGCAAGCGGCCGAGCCGACGGACCGAGTGCCGTGCCGCCACCGTGGTTGCTGAAGCCGTTGAGCGCAGGCAGCCCGAGGCCGTCGGTGTACTCACCGACGACCTCACCCACGACGCGGACGGGGAGCCGGGTCGTCACAGCGTCCAGCAGTCCCAGGCCCTCGTGCTGCACCTGGTCGGCACCCGTGAAGGACTGCCCCAGGAGCTGAAGGCCCGCGCACACCGCGAGCACGTGCGCGCCGCGCTGCACCGCCCGGACCAGCCCGGTACCCCGCAGCGACCCGAGGGCCTGAACCTGCGCGTCGTCCTCACCGCCGCCCAGGACGTACAGATCGCCGTCGTCCGGCACCTGGCACGTCAGCGGGACCGAGATGACCTCGACCGCTCGACCGCGCATCCGCAGCCGCTGCTGAAGCACCCGGACGTTGCCCCCGTCGCCGTACGTGCCGAGCAGATCGGGGAACACCGAGACGATGCGGACGGGTGCGACAGCCGTCGTCATCGTGCGCCGGGTGGTTGCGCCAAGCGGGGTCGGGTCATGGCAACTCCATGATGCCAGCCTGGTTCACCCCCCCTGTCCAGCGCCTGACCGCGCGGCGCCTCATCGTCCTGCAGGGAGGCCGGTCAGGAGCCGTACACCCCTAGAGGGCAAGGTTGTGGCGTGTCCACCGGTCAGCAGGCCCCCCTGTCCCTGGTCCTGAGCGCGGCTGTCCGGCTCGTCCGCCTGGTCGGCTGGTTGTCCCGCGTGTCGGGCCGTGGCCGTGGCGGCACGCTGCCCGGCAAGGTCCTGCTCCGGCTGCGCCCAACGGCGCTCGCCGAGCTGACGGCCGGCCGGCAGGTGGTGCTGGTCTCCGGCACCAACGGGAAGTCGACGACGACGAGGCTGCTGGCGGCGGCGCTGTCCTCCGGCGGCACCGTCGTGAGCAACATCCAGGGCGCGAACCTGCTCGCGGGTCTGGTCACTGCGGTGCTCGGGTCCGCCGAGCGGGGTGCACCCGCGGTGCTCGAGGTGGACGAGATCGTGGTCCCCGCAGCCCTGGCCGCCACGCGCGCTGAGATCCTGGTCCTGCTCAACCTCAGCCGGGACCAGCTCGACCGAGTGCAGGAGGTCGCGTCACATGTCGCTCGCTGGTCAGCCGCCCTGCGCGCAGCCCCCTGGGTCCACGTCGTGGCCAACGCCGACGACCCACTAGTCGTGACTGCCGTCCTGCAGGGGGAGGTCTCCCGGGACCGCTGCACCTGGGTGGGCGCAGGCTCGCCCTGGCAGCGAGACGCCTCGTTGTGCCCGCGCTGCGGCCGGGCGTGGGACCCCGCTGCCGAGTCGTGGCACTGCTCGGGCTGCGGGCTGAGCCGTCCAGAGACGACGTGGGCCCTCGTCGCCGACGACCAGATGACCAGCCCCGGCGGCGAGCTGACGGTCCTGAACCTCGCCCTACCCGGTCGAGCCAGCGCGTCGGACGCCGTCATAGCCGCGGCCGCAGCCCATCTCGTGCACATCCCCGTCGCCGCCGCCACCGCCCGCATGCGGTCCGTGCAGGACATCGACGGCAGGTACCTCACGGTGCAGCTCGACGGCCGCTCGGTCCGGCTGCTGCTGGCCAAGAACCCGGCCGGGTGGCTGGAGGTGCTGGACCAGGTGGCGCACGGGTCCGAGGTGCTGCTGCTCGGCGTCAACGCCCGCATCGCGGACGGGACGGACCCCTCCTGGCTCTGGGACGTGCCGTTCGAGCAGCTGGCCGGTCGGCAGGTCGTGGTCTTCGGCGAGCGGGCCTTGGACTTGTCCACGCGGCTGTTCTACGCCGAGGTCGTACATCAGGTCAGCAGCGACGTCGGCGCGGCACTGGAGCTGGCGGCCGGCCAGCCCGTGGTGGTCGCCGCGAACTACACCGCTTTCGTCCAGACCCGCGCCGTCCTGCGCGGCGCGGCCGGCTGACCTGTCGGCGACCTGCACCGCAGCTGCTACAGCTCTCGCAGCCGGCTCGCGTCGACCCGGCCGAGGCGGCGGGCCGCGACCGCTGTGGCCACCGCGCTGCCACCCACGACGACGGCCAGCAGGCCGAGCAGGAAGCCGAACGGCAGCGCGGGGTGTGCGGGGGCCGGGTCGAAGATTCCCTTCAGCACCTTGACCAGCTGCTCAGCGATGACTGCTGCAGCGACGGCACCGCCGAGCAGGCCGGCGATGACCACCGACCGGGCCTCCGTCCACACGAAGCCCGCCCGTTGTCGGGCCGTCGCGCCGAGGACGCCCAACGCGACCAGTGAACGACGGCGCTGCGCCGTCCCCACGACCAGGGCCAGGACGCTGCTGGCGACGGCGAGCAGCAGGCCGAACCCCAGCGTCAGCCTGGCGAGCCCGGACAGGTTGCCCGAGGCGAGTCCGCTCGCGGAGGTGACTGCTGATGACGGAGCGGTGATGTCCTGGACGTTGGCCGTCCCGGGCACGCGGCTGCGCAAGGTGGCTGCCGCCCGCGCGGGCTGGGTCGTCTTGACCAGCAGTGTCTGGACGGCCGCTGAGCCGGTCACGGCTGCGACGTACGACCGGTTGGCGACGATGAAGCTGTCCCGCGGAGCGGTGGCGAACTCCGTCACGACGCCTGCCACGTGGAACGGCACCGTCCGATACGTGCCGTGCACGTCCTGCAGCCGGAGCCGGACCAGGTCGCCGAGGTGCAGCTGGTAGTCGTGCAGCGTCTCCTGGGCGAGCAGCGCGCCATCGGAGCGGGCCGCCAGCCGGTGCAGCGCCTGCCCCACGGACGAGCCGGGTGTGAAGGCGTCCTGCAGCGGCGCCGCCTCGCCGATCGTGGAGGCGTCGACCCCGTAGAGGTCCTGGAGGTCGGGGCCGACGTAGGCCAGCCGGTGCGACATGGGCTGGACGGCCCGGACTCCTGGCAGCCCACGCGCCGACGCGGGGTCGAGCGAGCTGAGCCGGCTGTCAGGTGGGATGGTCACCGCGACGTCCGAACCCACGGTCAGGGCCACGTCGACCCTGGCCTGCCGGTCGTAGGTGGTCGTGAACACGGCGGTCGACGCGGTGACGGCCAGAGCGACGGCCAGGCCGGTCGCCCCCCGCGCGACGAGCCGGCGGCGCTGCCGGACAGCGCTGGCGCGCAGGTCCCGCATGCTGCCCCGGGCGTCCGCCGAGGGGGTGCGTGCACGCCGGCCGAGAACCAGCTGGGTGAGCCGCCACACCAGCAGGGCCAGGCCGGGCCAGGCAAGCGCCGGCGCCAGCAGCGCCGCGTAGTTGACCGAGGCGACGGGCACGCCCTCGGGCACGACGACGACCTGGTAGCCACCCTGCGCGGTCAGCACGAACACGACGGCTGAGGCAGCGAGCAGCACCCCGTCGCCACCGAGCCGCAGCACCAGCGGCAGCCGGGTCGGCGCGGCGGCATCGACGTCCCCGCGTACGGTCGGCGCGCCCCTGCGGAGAAGCCGGGCGACCGGTGCCAGCTCGGTGAGCAGGGCCAGGCCTAGGCCTACGGCCACGGCGATCACACACCAGGTGAGGCGCAGGTGGGCGTGGCGACCGAGCGCCAGCCGTGCGGCTGGGACGGCCAGCGCCAGACCGACCACCGAGCCGAGGGCGCCGTCGAGCAACGCCGAGGCTCCCAGCAGGAACCCCGACCTGCCGGGCGTGGCACCACGCAGGCGCAGCAGGCCGAGGTCGCGTCTTTGCCGATCGGTCCGCAGCGCGACCACCAGTGCGGTGACGACGCACGCCAGGATGACTCCGGGCAGGCCGAGCAGCAGGACCAGCAGCTGGGCGTAGATCGCATCCTCGCGCGCCGACAGCAGGGCCGCCCCCAGCTGGTTGCCGACCAGCGCGCCGCCGGTCACCGCGGCACTGAAGGCATTGGCGCGCTGTGTCGACAGGTCGGACGCCGCCGACGGGTCGTGCGGCAGGGTGCTGTGCCGGAACCGGGCGTGCAGCTGGTGCACGACCGCCGCGGTGCCGACGAGGCGGCGGAAGTCGACCGGCGGGACCAGCAGGACGTTGTCGGGCGGAGCACTGGCCCCCGAGCCTGGCGGAACGCCGACGACCTGGAAGAACGAGTCGGCCGCGGGCAGGTCCGTGACCCCATCGACGGCGATCGATCCGCGGCTGCCGACGACCTGGACGATGCTGCCAGGACCGGCTGCCAGGTTGGCCGCGGTCTGCTGCTGCAGCAGCACGCCACTGGGCCTGCCCACCAGAGACCGGAGCTCCCCTGGCGCGAAGGCACCGTAGTCGGACGGGATCGCCACGACGTACGCCGCTCCGGTCGTGCGGGTTCCGGAGGTGGACGTGGCCCGCAGGCCAGGGACCTTCGCGTAGTCCACCGGGCGCTGCCCGATCAGGTCCGGCACGGCGTTAAGCGCCGCGGCGACCGCGGCCGGGTCACCGCCGGCGGTGACCTGCACCTGCCAGTCGACCGGGATCCGCGCGGCCGCACGGTTGGTCAGCTGCGACCGGCTCTGGGTCACGAACGAGCCGAGGCAGGCAAGGTAAGCGACGGTGATCGCGATCGCGAGCGCGGCCGCGACGGTCTCGGTGGCCCGACGGCGGACGAGGGACAGGACGTAGCGCAGCGCGCTCATGCGGCGGTCTCCTGGAGGTGGCCGTCCGCGAGGTGCAGGCGGTTGGTGGCGTAGGTCGCGACCTGGGGGTCGTGGGTGGCCAACACGAGGGCCATGCCGTGCTCGGTGGCCATCGTGGTCAGCAGGTCGAGCACGGTGGCACCGGTCGCGTGGTCCAAGCTGCCGGTCGGCTCATCGGCGAGCAGCAGCGCGGGGCGTACGGCGGTGGCGCGGGCGAGCGCCACCCGTTGCTGTTGACCGCCCGACAGCTCGTGGGGCAGCGCCCCGAGGGCGTCGGACAGGCCGAGGACCTCGAGCTCGCGCCGCGCCCGGGCGATCGCCTCGGACGGAGCGGTCCCCCGCACCCGCAGCGCGAGGGTCGCGTTGTCGAGCGCACTGAGCTCGGGGACCAGCGAGGGCGCCTGCGGGACGTACAGCACCTCGCGGGCCGGTACGCCCAGCTTGACGGTCCCGCTGGCCGGTGCCAGCAGACCGGCCAGGACGAGCAGGAGCGTCGTCTTGCCGCTGCCTGATCGGCCGGTGACCGAGATCTGGTCCCCGGCCGACACCTGCAACGACAGCTCGTCCAGCACGAGGCGGTCGGCCAGCCGAACGCTGACCCGAGTGGCCTGGCTCAACGTCATGCGACCAGCCGCCCGTCCGCGAGGCGCAGCACCCGGTCGGCCCGGGCCGCGACGGTGTCTGAGTGCGTGACCAGGACGGTGGCACCGGAGGCGGGCCGCCAGGTCACCAGGAGGTCCAGCACCTGCTGCTCCTCCTCGCTGCTGACCTCCGCAGTCGGTTCGTCGGCGAGCAGCACGTCGGGGGCGCCGGCGAGGGCCACGGCCAGTCCGGCTCGGGCGGTCTCGCCGCCGGACAAGGTGCCGGGGCGGGCGCGCAGGACGGCTCCCAGCCCGAGCCCGTCGAGCAGCTCCTCCGGGGACGGCCCGCTCCCGACGCTGCCGCCCCGCTCGCGCAACGACAGCGCCAGGCGCACGTTCTGCAGCACCGTCAGGTGCCCGAGCAGGCTGGCCGCCTGGGTCATGACGCCGATGCGACGGGCACGCAACCGGGCAGCAGCGCCTTGCCCGAGGTGGCTGATGCGCTCACCGGCGATCAGCACCTGACCGCCATCAGGGTCATCGAGCCCCGCCAGCAGGCCAAGCAGCGTCGACTTGCCGGACCCGGAGGGCCCGGTCACGGCGACAAGCTCCCCGGCCGAGCAGGAGAAGGACAGGTCGAGCAGGGCGGCGACCTCCCCGTCACCGCGGCGGTAGAAGCGGTGCAGGCCGCGCGCCTCGAGCGGACTCACGTCAGGTGCAGGCTCTGGACCATGGTCCGGTAGGCATCGACGTTGTCAGCACCGACCGGCCCGAACAGCTCCACAACGACCTCCCGGCCGGCCGAGACCAGCTCGTAGCGCTGGACCTCGTCGCGGTACTGCCGACCGGTGACCGGGTCCGCCGCGGAGTTGCGCCGGTAGACGATGTCGACGCCGCTGCCGCCGGGCACCGTGACAGCCATGACACTGCGGAGCTCGAAGGCGGCCTGGCTGCGCTGCAGGTCCGGCACGTCCTTGGCCCGCGCGCCGCCAACAGTGGGGGCGGACGTCGACGTACCCGGCTGGACCTCGACGCCGTTCAGCTTGTCGGTGAACAGGACCTGGGCGCCTCGGCCGGTCTGCGCCCAGCCCTCGGGATGGGAGAAGGAGTAGCGCCCCGCGGGGTTGGCGTAGGGCACGAACGCCAGGTTGTCGGGGATGTCACCGGGCGGGTTCTGCTCCGCCGACACCGCCGACTGGGCGGGCGCGGGCACCGACGTGCTGGTCGACGGCGCGCCGCCGGTGCTCGCGGTCGACGGGCCGGATGTCGTGGCGGCCAGCCCTGACGGGCTGCCGGAACTGCTGCAGCCGGTCAGGCCGGCGGCGATCAGGACGGGCAGGGCGAACAGGCGAGGACGCATGTCGGCGACGCTAGGAACGGGTCGGCCAGCCCGAGGTGGTCGCCCGGCCAACGCGGCGTTTGCCTTGTGCTGCCTACAGTCCGAGTTGTGCCGAGCTCCCCGCACCTCAGGCAGCGCATCCGCAGCGCCATGGTGCTGCTCGCCGTCACGACGCTGCTGCTGTTCGGGATCCCGCTCGCCGTGACCGTGCAGCGGGTAATGTACGCGCAGGCGGTGGGGTCCCTGCAACGCGACGCGGCACTAGCCGTCGCCACCGTGCCGGACAACACGTTGCAGAGCGGCATGCCCCCGTCGGTCCCGCGCACGACGACCGGGACCAGGATCGGGGTGTATGACACCGCCGGTCGCCTGCTCGCCGGGCACGGGCCGGCCCGCTCGGCCCTGGCCGCAGCGACCGCGAACGGCCGACAGCACGACGGGTCCGAAGGTGCTGAGCTCGTGGTCGTCGCGCCGGTGCTGTCGGATGCGGCTGCGGCCGGCAGCGTGCGGGCGGCGGTCCCGCTGACCCAGCTGCGCCAGCGGGTCTGGCGCAGCTGGGCGGCACTGGCCGTCCTCGCCGCGGTCGTGCTCGCTCTGACCTCCCTGCTGGCGAGGCGCGCCGCGCGTCGGATCGCCACCCCCTTCGAGCAGCTGACGGACGCGACCCGTGACCTCGGGGCCGGCGCGTTCGACGTCTCGCTGCCCGCCACCGGCCTCGCCGAGGCGGACGCAGCCGGGGCCGCCCTGCAGAGCAGTGCGCGACGGCTCGGGACACTGGTCCAGCGCGAGCGCGACTTCGTCCGGCACGCCTCGCACCAGCTTCGTACGCCGTTGGCGGGCTTGGTGCTGGAGCTCGAGTCACTCCTCGCGCGTGAGCCGTTGGCCGCCGCCGCGCTGGAGCGGGCGCATGGCCTCGAGGTCACCCTCGCGGACCTGCTCACGGTCCGGGGCCCGGGGCAGGACCGCTGCGACCCGCTCGCGGTCGTCCGCAGCGTCGTCGACCGTTGGGACGTCGAGCGACCCGGCTCGGTCGAGCTCCGGACAGACGAGACAGGGCCGGTCGCACTGCCTGCTGCCGCCGTGCGGCAGGCGCTCGAGGTGCTGCTCGACAACGCCCGCCGCCACGGCAGCAGCCCCGTGACCGTCACCGTGGAGCCACTGGGGGACAACGTCGTGGTCGAGGTGAGCGATCAGGGAGCCGGGTTCGCGGTGGCGGACGTGCCCGGCACAGGGCTGCGCCTGGCCGCGGCCCTGCTGCAGCAGTACGGCGGTGACCTGCTGGTGCGTCGGCGCGCCCCGCACCCCCGGGTTGCGCTCCTGATGCCCTGCCCCACAGCGCGAAGCGCTGATCCTCAGTCCGCCTCGAAGCGGTAACCGTAGCCGCGCAGCGTCGCGATCCGGTCCCATCGGTCGCCGGCCTCCGCGAGCTTGCGTCGCAGGCTGGCGACGTGCACGTCGAGCGTCTTGGTGGAGCCGGTCCAGTGCTCGTCCCACACCTCGTCCATCAGGCGCTCCCGGCGGACCGCCTCGCCACCGGCGGCAGCCAGGACGGACAGCAGCTCGAACTCCTTTGGGCGCAGCAGCAGCTCGGTGTCACCGAACCAGCTGCGCCGGGCCCGCAGGTCCAGGCGCACGGAGCCCGAACGCAGCTCCGCGTGACCCTCCCGACGACGCAGGTGGGCGCGCAACCGGGCCAACAGCTCGACGGTCCGGAAGGGCTTGATGACGTAGTCGTCCGCACCGACGTCCAGCGACCGCACCGCCGCCGCCTCGTCGCTGCGGGCGGTCAGGACGACCACCACCACCGGCTCGCCCGCCGCCCGCCACTGCTCGCACAGGCTCAGACCGTCGCCATCGGGCAAGCCGAGGTCGAGCAGCACCAGATCGGGGCGCATGGACGCAAAGGCCCGCCGCGCCTCCGCCAGGTCCGGAGCCCAGCGGATCTCGTACGACGCAGCAGCCAGCGAGGCGAGCAGGCCCGCACCCAGGGTCGGGTCGTCCTCGACGAGCAGGATGCGTGCACCAGTCCCGCTGCCGTCCACGCCACCTCCGCCCAGGGTCCCGCGAGCGTAGCCATCGCGGCGCGCCGATCAGCCGATGCGCACACCGTGGCCGCGCAACCAGGCGAGCGGGTCCGTCGGATGGTCCTCAACGCGGACCTCGACGTGCAGGTGCGGGCCGGTGGACTCGCCCTCGTCACCCACCAGCGCGATCGGCTGACCGACCGCCACCCGGCCGGACTGGACCAGGATCCGGCTGACATGGCCGTAGACGGTCGTGACTCCACCACGATGGCTCAGCACGACCTCCTGCCCGAAGCCGGCCGCGGGTCCTGCATACAGCACGACGCCGTCGCTCATGGCGTAGACGGGAGTCCCGATCGGCGCACCGATGTCCAGGCCCTCGTGGAAGGTCGAGGCGCCCGGCCGGGGAGCGACTCGTGGTCCGAACAGCGACGTGACGCGGCCGATCGTCGGGACCACCCACCGACCGACCGCGGCCCGGTCGGCCTGCACGGCGCTGACGACCGCCCGGTCCTTCACGACGGCGGCGGCGAAGGCCGCCGACACCTGCGGGTCGCGCTGGGGAACCGACAGCAGCAGCCCGCCGCCGGGTACCAGGCCGAGCTGGCGGCTGCGCGTCGCATCCACCACCAGCCCCACTCCTGGCAGGCCGGTGGTGGCAAAGGAGCCGACCCGCAGCGGGACGGTGACCACGCCGGTGACGGCGTCCACCGTGCCACCCAGGGTGACCCCGTAGGCGCGCGCTACGACGTGCGCGACCGAGCCGTCCCCCGAGGCCACCGAACGCCACAGCGGATCGCTCTCGGCGGTGCCTGCCGACGTCCAGGCCCGGAAGGTGGACGGGTCGACGCCCAGTGCCGTGGTCTGCCCGCTGCCCAGGTGGACCCGGCCGGTGGCTACGGCCAGCGTTGCCCGGGCACCGGTCGCTGCCACGATTCGTCGCACGAGCTCGGGCGAGAACCTTGTCGCGCCGACGACCAGGACGTGCGCGTCGATCCGCCGTTGCAGTGCCGCCACCGGCGGGGGCGGGGGCGGCGGGGCTGCTGCCAGGGCGGTTGGTGCCGTGGCGCTTGGAGCCATGGGCAGGACCGAGGGGGCCGGTGGCGACAGTCCGGCCCCGGCGGCTCCCGGGGTGGTCGGGCTCACCGGCCGGCGACCGATATCGCTGGCCAGCGCGGCCGCGATCCCGGAGCCGCCGACGGCGACAGTCAGCACCATCAACACCTCGGGCGCGAAACGGCGGACACCTCGAGGCCGTTGCACAGAACTATGATGACTCATGGTCATGGTGGACGAGCATTCTCTGGTCGAGAGATTGCTGGCTGCGGGCGTGGAACCAGGAACCGATCCCTTGGTCGCCTGGCGGCGCCTGCACGAGCACGAAGGACCACGAGCCACCGTCATAGACCTCTACGCGCTCGCAGCCGAACCACGAGGGCTGACAGCACAGGAGCTGCCGTTGCATGAGCGGCTCGCACTCGCGCGGGCGGCGATGCCTGACGTCTGGCCGGGTTTCTCCCTCACGGCCGACAGCGAGCGCGCCGGTGACGTGATCAGGATCGTCGACCACGACGCCGGATGGGCCCAGACGTACGAGCGTTGGCGTGAGGTCCTTTGGGCCTGTCTTGGCGACGCAGCGCTCCGGATCGAGCATGTCGGATCCACCTCGGTGGACGGCCTGCCCGCAAAGCCGATCGTCGACATCCAGGTCAGCGTGGCTGACCTCGCCGACGAGCCGCGCTACGTGCCCGCACTCGAGGGGACGGGCCTGCAGCTGCGGAGCAAAGACGACCTGCACCGCTACTTCCGGCCGTTGCGTGGACGGCCCCGTGATGTGCACGTGCACGTCTGCACGGCGGATTCGGACTGGGAGCGTGAGCACCTGCTCTTCCGGGACTACCTCCGCTCGGCTCCGCCGGCGTGCGAGGCATATGCGGATGCGAAACGTCGAGCAGCGGCAATGTGGGCGGACGACGCAATCGCCTACACCGAAGGGAAGAGCCGCGTCATCCTCTCCCTCCTCCAGGAGGCGCAGGAGGCCCTGGTGAACGGCCGGTGACGGGACCCGACTTCGCCAGCTACCTCGACCACCTGCGCGTCGAGTCACGTCGGTTCCGGGACGTGCTCGCCGCCTGCGACCCCTCCGCGCGCGTGCCGGCGTGCCCTGACTGGGATGCTGCCGATCTGGTGTGGCACCTCGCGCAGGTGCAGTGGTCGTGGGCGCGGACGGTGCGGCTGCGCCCAGCCGCACGGCCGGACCCCGACGGTGAGTCGCCGCAGCGCCCGGCGTCGTACGACGAGTTGCTCAAGGCGTTCGACGAGTCCTCCACGGCGCTCATCCAGGAGCTCGAGCGCGCCGATCCTGCCGAGGCGGCATGGACCTGGTCGACGGAGCAGACCGTCGGGTTCACCTACCGTCGGCAGGCGCACGAGGCACTGATCCACCGGCTGGACGCCGAACAGACCGCCGGTGTCGAGCCGCTGCCCTTCGACCCCGAGCTGGCCGCCGACGGCGTGCTGGAGGTGCTCGACGTCATGTACGGCGGCTGCCCGCCCTGGGGCCGTTTCGACCCGCTGCCCCAGCACCTCGAGCTACGGCTGACCGACACTCAGAGCTCGGTGTGGGTGCAGCTGGGCCGCTTCTCCGGCACCGATCCGGAGGGCCGGGCTCACGCGGAGCCCGATCTGCGCGTCGTGGCCGAGCCGGGTTCTTCCGCTGCTGCCGTCGTCAGCGGCACGGCAGGTGACGTCGACCGCTGGCTGTGGAGGCGCACGGACGACAGCGGCATCACCGTCAGCGGTGACAAGGAGGTCTACGACGGGGTGCGGACCATCCTTGACCAGCCGTTGAACTAACAGCCTTGTTCGACAGCGCGGACGTTTGCGTGCGTGCAGGACAAGCGCAGCAGACGACAAGCACGCTTGTAAAGCGAGAAGTGCCCGACCTAGGCGCTGTACGGCAAGTAGAAGCTGTAGGCACCGACAGCCACGAGCAACGTGAGCCCGCCCAGTGCGATCAAGGGCCGCTTGCCTCGACCGGGGACGACGAAGGACGCCCCCAGCAGCAGGACAGCCAGAACGGCTAGGGGAACGACAGCGACTCTTGCCACGCCCGCAGCTAGTACGTGCTCGGTAGCCACGCGCTGAACATCATGTTGCATTCCCACTGTGTAGTGCGCCGGCTTCCATCCCGTCGCTCAGCGGGCCTGTCCCTGCCGGACCAGCGCGGTCAGCCGGCTGAGGGTGCGTAGGTACTTCTTGCGATAGCCGCCGGCAAGCAGGGCGGCCGGAAACAGCTGGTCCAGCGGGACGCCGCTGGTCAGCACCGGCACGTCGCGGTCGTACAACCGGTCCACGAGCACGACAACGCGCAGGGCGGCGCCCTGGTCGATGACGGGGACCACTCGTTCGAGGCAGACGAGGTCCAGGCCGGCCACCAGCGCGCCGTACCGGGAGGGGTGGAGCCGGGCGAGGTGCTGCAGCAGGGCCTCGAATCCGTCGTACGACGAGGCCGGCACCGACTCGGCCCGCTGGTGCAGCTCGTCCTCGCCCACCGGCTCCGGGGCCGCCGGCAGGCCACGATGGCGGTAATCGTCACCGTCCACGCGCACCGCCTCGAAGTGGGCGGCCAGCCCCTGCACCTCGCGCAGGAAGTCGGCGGCATCGAACCGGCCCTGGCCCAGGGCACCAGGCAGCGTGTTGGAGGTTGCGGCGAGGTGCACGCCGGCCGAGACGAGCCGGCTGAGCAACGTGGAGACGAGCACGGTGTCGCCCGGGTCGTCCAGCTCGAACTCATCGATGCACAGCAAGCGGTGGTGAGAAAGCGCCTCGACCGTGGCGGCAAACCCGAGAGCGCCCACCAGGTGGGTGATCTCGACGAACGTGCCGTAGGCCTTTGGGGCTGGGGCGGCATGCCAGAGGGCGGCAAGCAGGTGCGTCTTGCCGACGCCGAACCCACCGTCCAGGTAGACGCCCGGACGGCCCACCGGGGGGCGTGCCCGACCGAACCGCCGAGTCGGGGCCGGCGTGAGCCGCCTGGCGAAGTCCTCCAGAACCCCGACGGCCCCCGACTGAGTGGGCTGTTCCGGATCCGGCAGGTAGGTCTCGAACCGGGCGGCGTGGAAGTGCGGCGGCGGGACGAGTGACGCCACCAGGGCTCCGGGGGCCACGACCGGTTCGCGGTCGACCAGTCGCTCGGGCACGACCGGGCAGCCTAGGAGGCTGGCTCCTGGTCCGTCCCCTCGGTGCTCGGCTCCTCGTGCTCCCCCGTCGTCTCCTCCTGGGCCGTCCCGGTGCCTCCCGGATCGCCGTACGTCGTGCCGGGGCCGGGCTGGCCGGGATGCATCTCGTCGGCGGTGGTGCCGCTGGCGGAAAGACCACCGTGCGGGTCGGACGTCTGCTTCTCAGGGTTGGTCATGCCGATGCCCCTACCCCGGCAGGGCGCGTAGGAAGCGGGCTGCGGCCGGCGCGGCGACACTGCCACCCGACGCGCCGCGCTCGGCGTAGACGCAGAACGCAAGGCCCTTCGCGAACCCGGCGAACCAAGCGTGCGTCGCCAACGGTGAGCCGGTGCCGAACTGCGCGGTACCGGTCTTGCCGGCGGTGCCGGTGGGCAGGCCCGCGTGGGCAGCCGTGCCGGAGGTCACGACGCCGGCCATCATGGTTTGCAGCGGCGCGACGATCCCGCTGGGCAGCGGGCTGCTCGTCGCCTCGCCTGGGACCAGGTGCGGCTGGTGCCAGGTCCCCGACGCCACGGCAGCGGCCATGGACGCCAGCAGGACGGGACTGGCCTCCACCCGACCTTGACCGATGGCGTCGGCGTACGCCTCGGTGGTCCCGGCCGGCTCGGGGATCGTGCCGCCGCCACCACCGGGAAGCAGCGCGCCGCGGTCGAAGCCGAACAGCGGCGCGGTCTGGCGCAGCGTGCCCTTCGGCAGGGTGTTGGCAAGGTTCAGGAAGGCGGTGTTGCAGGACTTGGCAAAGGCCTGCTGCAGGGTCAGCTTGGGGGGTAGTGGCTCGTCGTTCCCGAAGGCCTTTCCCCCGAACGTCGCGGTCGCCGGGCAGGCCAGTGGCGTCTGGAGGGTGGCGCCGTGCAGCAGCGCCGCGGCAGCCACGACGATCTTGAAGGTTGAGCCGGGCGCCTGCAACGAGTAGGCCGGCGGCAGCCCGGCGACGGGCTGGTTGACGAGGGCGCGGACCTCGCCGGTCGCCGCATCCAGCGCGACCAGGGCGGCGGTCCCGGGAACACCCTTCAGGGCAGCTTCCCCGGCCTTCTGCAGGCCGAGGTCCAGCGTGGTGGTGACGTTGTCGGCCGGCTTCGCCGGGAAGTGCTTGACCAGCGTGCTCGTCCCGGTGGCCGGGTCCTTGATTTGCACGTCCCCACCGGAGCTGCCGGTCAGCTGGGCGGCGTAGATCCGCTCCAGGCCGCTGGTGGCGACCTTGCCGAGCACGTTGGCGGCCAAATCGAGGTCGGCGGGCCGGATGGCTGTGCCGGTGCGGTCGAGCAGGTCGCCGTGGCTGATGTGCGGCTGGCTGCGGGTGAGCGTCTGCCCGTTGCGCAGACCCGGGTAAACCGCATCGCTGTGGAACCGGACGAGCCAACGGTTGCCGGTCTTGCCGAGCTCGAGCCGGGTGATCCAGCCCAGCTCACCCAAGCCGCTCAGCTGGGCGGAGACCGTGAAGGGCAGGTGCTTGCCGTCGGCGGCCAGGGCACCCGGCACGACGCTGAGCTGGCTGATCTTGAGCCGGGCGTCGAGCCTGGTAAAGACGTCACCAGGCGCGTCGCCGCTGGCGGTCAGGGCACCCATGTCGTCGTAGCGATGGGCGCTCCAGTCGGCCAGGAAGCGCTGGCCGACGGCCAAGGCTTCCCTGCGGTCCTTGGCGCGAGCGGTGGCGACCCGGTGCTGGACGAGCACCGTCCCGCCCACGGCCAACGCCACGACGACGATCCCGGAGACGACCGCAGCCCTGCGCATGACCGACATCCCATCGTGCCGGGACCGGGCCCGGCCAGCAGGGGGTTAGGTTCGCTCATGTGACCGCTCCTGTGGCCGGTGCTGACCCCGGCGTCGTCGGGCCCTACCTCGCCGAGGCCCTCGCGGAGCCGGCCTGGCGGGACTGCACCGTCACCCTGATCGCCGGCGGCAAGAGCAACCTGACCTACCGCATCGACTCCGGTGCCGGTTCAGTGGTCCTGCGCCGCCCCCCGCTGGGCCATGTCCTGCCCACCGCACACGACATGCGACGCGAGCACACCGTCATGGCGGCGCTGGCCGGCACGGCCGTCCCGGTCCCGGTGATGCGGCACTTTTGCAGTGATCCCGACGTGCTGGGCCAGCCGTTCTACGTGATGGAGCGGGTGGAGGGGTACGTCTGCCGGGACACCCTGCCCCCCGGGTACGCCGACGAGCCGTCCCAGCGCCGGGAGATCGGCGTGGAACTGGTCGAGGTGCTGGCCGCGCTGCACGAGGTCGATCCGGAGACGGTCGGCCTCGGCGGCTTCGGCCGCCCGGAGGGCTATCTCGCACGACAGGTCTCCCGCTGGGGCAAGCAATGGGACGCCACCAGGATCGAGGGGCTCACCGCCCTTGACCGGCTCGCCGCCGATCTGGCCGCCTCCGTCCCGGCGTCTAGCAGGACCGGGATCGTGCACGGTGACTACCGGCTGGACAACACCATCTTGGACCAGGGCCGCCCGGGCCGGATAGCAGCCGTCCTGGACTGGGAGATGTCGACGCTGGGGGACCCGGTGGCCGACCTCGGCATCCTGCTCGTCTACTGGTCGCAGGCCGACGACGGCAAGGATCGCAACAGCGGCAGCGTGGTGCCTGCCGCGACCGTCCTAGCGGGGTTCCCGAGCCGTAGCGAGGTCGCGGAGATGTACGCCCGCCGCACCGGCGCCGACCTCGACGCGCTGCCGTGGGCCCTGTCGTTCGCCTTCTTCAAGCTGGCTGTGGTGTGCGCCGGCATCGTCGCCCGCGTCGAGGGCGGCGCCATGGTCGGCGACGGGTTCGACGGAATCAAGGACCGGATCGCACCGCTCGTCGAGCTCGGCCGAGCCACCCTGGCAGACCGCCAGCTGCACTAGCGACGGACAGCGCCCACACAACCAGCGGGACCTGCAGCGGTAGCCGGGCAAATGAGATCGCCTTCGCACCAGCCGTTCTGGCGTCCACCGCCATCTGTACGTTGGCCGGGAAGACGACGACGAACAGCAGCGCCGCCGCAAGCGCACCCCTATGCCGCGTCCGAGGATGCGCGACGGCCGCGCCGAGGCCGATCTCCACCACGCCCGAGGCGTAGGTCCAGGCCCGCGGGTGCGGGAGCAGGTGCGGCACGATCGCGTCGTACCCGGCGGGCTTGAGGAAGTGGGTGGCGCCGGCGCCGGCTAGCAGGGCCGTCAGCAGGTACGGCGAGGCGGTGCGCAGGCGCAGCATCCGCCGAGCCTAGGGTCCGGTCGTGGACGTGACTGCCGGGACCTACCGGCACTGGAAGGGCCGCGAGTACCTCGTGCTCGGGCTCGGGCATGACGCCAACGACGCGGCGCGCACCGTGGTCGTATACGTCCCGCTCTACCCGGTCGACGGGCCGCCCTTCGCGGTGCGGACGGTCGAAGACTTCACGGCATGGGTGGACCCGGAGACTGGGAATGCCTGCGCTGCCGGCGATCCCGGCGCCATACGTCGCTTCCACACGGCTTCGGCGTGATGTCCGCCAAGATGACCTGATGCGTCTACCTGTCATGCCACCTGTCAAGCCGATGCTGGCCGCCTCCCTGCCCGAGGTGCCGGAGGGCGAGTTCCTCTATGAACCCAAGTGGGACGGCTTCCGCTGCGTGGTCTTCCGTGACGGCGACGAGGTCGAGCTGGGTTCGCGCAACGAGAAGCCGCTGACCCGCTACTTCCCGGAGGTCGTCGCCGCCGTACGTGCCCAGCTGCCAGAGCGTTGTGTCGTGGACGGGGAGATCGTGATCGCCGGTGGACAGGGACTGGACTTCGAGGCGCTGCTGCAGCGCATCCATCCCGCCGCCTCTCGAGTCACCCTGCTCGCCACGCAGACCCCGGCCGCCCTCATCGCCTTCGACCTGTTGGCCGTGGGTGACGACGACCTCACGGGCCGACCCCAGTCCGAACGTCGCAGGCTGCTGGAGCAGGCCCTCGCCACCGCCCAGCCGCCCGTCCACCTCACCCCAGCGACGCGCGACCCGGCGCTCGCCCGTGACTGGTTCAGCCTGTTCGAAGGCGCCGGGCTCGATGGTGTCGTGGCCAAGCCGCTCGAGGCGACGTACGCGCAGGACAAGCGGATCATGAAGAAGGTCAAGCACACCCGCACCGCGGACTGCGTCGTGGCCGGCTACCGGCTGCACAAGTCCGGCCCGGTCGTCGGCTCCCTCGTCCTCGGCTTGTACGACGGCGATGGGCACCTGCAGCACGTCGGCGTGGCCGCGTCGTTCCCGATGGCCCGGCGGGCCGAGCTGATCGGTGAGCTAGCGCCGTACCTCACCGCGGACCCGCATCCATGGGTCGGTGACGGCGGTTCGGAGCGCAAGCCCGGCGGGGAGCCGAGCCGGTGGAACCGAGACAAGGACCTGTCGTTCGTGCCGCTGCGGCCCGAGCTGGTCGCCGAGGTGGGCTACGACCACATGGAGGGCGCGCGCTTCCGGCACACCGCGCAGTTCAAGCACTGGCGACCTGATCGGGACGCCACCTCCTGCACCTACGCGCAGCTCGAAGTACCCGTCCGCTTCGATCTCGGCGCCGTCCTAAGCGCCTGACCTGCGGCTAGCGTCGGCCGGGTGTCCGCCACCCTCGTCGCCGCCGACGTCACCGTCGTCCGGGGTCCGCTGCTGGTGCTGTCCGACGTCTCGCTGGTCGTCGCGCCGGGTGCCCGGATCGGTGTCGTAGGGCCGAACGGGGTAGGCAAGTCCACGCTGTTGGCCTGCCTGGCAGGCCAACTGAGCCCCGACAGCGGCAAGGTCGCGCTGTCGCCACCTACCGCCAACGTGGGTCTGCTGCCGCAGGAGCCGCAGCGAGTCGCCGGTGAGACGGTGCAGTCCTTCCTGCTCCGACGCACCGGTGTCACTGCGGCACAGACCGCTCTGGACACAGCGACCGACGCGCTGATGGTCGGCTCCCCCGGTGCCAATGACAGCTACTCCGCAGCCCTCGAGCGGTGGCTCGACCTGGGCGGCGCCGACCTCGAGACCCGCGCGGAGGCGGTGTGCGACGACATCGGCCTGTCGCCGGCGCTGCTCGCCTCGCAGATGAGCGGGCTGTCCGGCGGCCAGGCCGCCCGGGCCTCGCTGGCCTCGATCCTGCTGTCGCGCTTCGACGTGCTGCTGCTGGACGAGCCCACCAACGACCTCGACTTCACCGGCCTGGAGCGGCTCGAGCAGTTCGTGGCCGACCTGCAGACCGGCCTGGTGCTGGTGTCGCACGACCGCGAGTTCCTCTCCCGCACCATCACCTCGGTCCTAGACGTCGACGGCCCGCTGCGAACGGCGCGCCTCTACAACGGTGGCTGGCAGGCGTTCCTGGAGGCCCGCGACCTCAGCAAGCGGCAGGCCCGCGAGCAGTACGATGACTTCGAGGACAAACGGGCCGGCCTGGTCAGGCAGGCACAGCGGCAGCGCGAGCAGTCGGTCCGTGGCGCCCTGCGAGCCAAGGGCACGATGCCCGACAACGACCGGGCCGCCAGGGGCGCCCGCATCGAGGCGGCCACCCACGCCGCCTCCCGCGTGAAGAGCATCGAGTCGCAAATCAACCGGCTGGACGAGGTCGCCGAGCCGCGCAAGCAGTGGCTGCTGCAGATGCAGATCGCCGCCGCACCGCGCTCCGGAGAGGTCGTCGCCACCCTGTCGCAGGCCGTCCTGCGACGAGGCAGCTTCACCCTCGGCCCGATCGACCTCCAGATCTCGTACGGCGACCGGGTCGCGCTGGCCGGCCCGAACGGCACCGGCAAGACCTCCCTGCTGCAGGCACTTCTCGGCCGGCTGCCTCTGGAGTCGGGCCGCCAGTCGCTGGGCTCGGGCGTCCGGCTCGGTGAGGTCGACCAGGCCCGGTCGGCGTTCGCCGGCCCCCGGACGGTCGTGGAGGTCGTCGAAGAGCGCACCCAGTGGGCGGCCGGTGACGTGCGGACCCTGTTGGCGAAGTACGGCCTGCGAGGCGACCACGTCGACCGGCAAGGGACGACGCTCTCGCCGGGCGAGCGGACCAGGGCGTCGCTGGCGCTGCTGCAGGCCGTCGGAGTGAACCTGCTGGTGCTGGACGAACCGACCAACCACCTGGACCTGCCGGCCATCGAGCAGCTGGAGCAGGCGCTGGAGGCCTACGAAGGCACCCTGCTGATCGTTACCCACGACCGCCGGTTGCTCGACGCCGTGCGCATCGACCGGTCCATCCAGCTGTGAGCGACCGGCTGGCAGGATGCCCGGTGTGACCGTGGCCCGAGGCGACACCCCGCTCGCCACGCTCGTGGACCTCCTGGACCTGGAAAAGGTCGAGGAGGACATCTACCGCGGCAAGCAGCCGACCGAGGCGCTGCAACGGGTCTTCGGTGGCCAGGTCGCCGGACAGGCACTGGTCGCCGCCGGCCGCACGGTGCCTGCCGACCGGCCGGTGCACAGCCTGCATGCGTACTTCTTGCGTCCCGGAGACCCCGGCCTGCCGATCGTCTACGAGGTGGACCGCATCCGGGACGGCCGCAGCTTCACCACCCGCCGCGTGGTCGGCATCCAGCACGGCAAGGCGATCTTCAACCTGCAGGCGTCCTTCCAGGTGGTCGAGGAGGGTCTCGAGCACGCCTCCGAGATGCCCGACGTACCGGGACCTGAGGGACTGGTGACCCTCAACGAGCGGATGAAGCCCTACGCCGACGAGCTCGGCGGTTGGTACACCCGGCCCCGCCCGATCGATGTCCGATACGTCGGGGACCCACCCCGCATCGCAAAGGACAACGGATCCCCGGTCCCGCACTCCCGCGTCTGGATGCGGGCTGACGGCGCGCTGCCCGACGACCCGCTGCTGCACGTCTGTGCCGTCACCTTCGCCAGCGACATGACGCTGCTCGACTCCACGCTGCTCGCCCACGGTAAAGCCTGGGGCACCGGCGATGTCGTCGGCGCGAGCCTTGATCACGCGATGTGGTTTCACCGTCCGTTCCGCGCCGACGAGTGGTTCCTCTACGACCAGGAGTCCCCGTGGACGGGCGGCGGCCGCGGTCTCGCGCGCGGCGCCATCTATACGCGGGACGGCCGCCGCGCGGTCAGCGTCGTCCAGGAGGGGCTGATCCGCGTTCCTAGCTGAGGTTCGCGGGCGACGTGCGGACTCTTAGGACAGCTCGGAGCCGGCACCGGTCTGTTCCCGGTCGCGGTCCTTCGCCCGGCTCGGCTGCACGCGCAACGGCTCGCCCTCCATCTTGGGGAACTGCGGCGGGTACGGCGCCTCGCCGTCGCCCTGCCGGTCGTACAGCTCCAGGAGCGGGCCCAGATCGTGCGCCACGTCGTCGATCGCGGCGTGCACGTCGCCGAGACGGTGGAAGCGGTCCCGCATCGTCCAGATGTCGAAGTCGGCGATCTGGCAGTCCGCCAGCTCACCCCACGTCACCGGTGCGCTCACCGTGGCCTGCGGTCGAGCCCGCACGCTGTAGGCGGAGGCGATGGTCTGGTCCCGCGCCATCCGGTTGTAGTCCAGAAACACCCGCTCGCCGCGCTCCTCCTTCCACCACTTAGCGGTCGCGATCTCCGGCCGTCGACGCTCGACCTCTCGCGCCACCGCGACGGCGCAGTGCCGTACCTCGGTGAAGGTGTAGGCCGGCAGGCAGCGTAGGTAAACGTGCACACCCTTCGATCCGCTGGTCTTGGGGAACGTGCGCATCCCGAGCTCGTCGAAGAAGGCCTGCACCTCGAACGCGACCTCGACGACGTCGTCCCAGTCGGTGCCTGGCATCGGGTCGAGGTCGATCCGCAGCTCGTCGGGGTTCTCGACGTGCCCGCGCCGGGTGGGCCACGGGTGGAAGTCCAGGGTCGACATCTGCACGGCCCAGGCGACATGCGCAACGTCGACGGGGCAGAGCTCGGTCGCCGAACGACCGCTGGGGAACTCGACCGTGGCGGTCTCGATCCACGGCGGCGCCCCTTTCGGGACCCGCTTTGTGTAGATCGCGTCGCTGTCAGCGCCCTCCGGGTGCCGCTTCAGCACGGTGGGCCGTTCCCGCAGCGCCCGCACGATGCCGTCGCCGACGGCCAGGTAGTACTCGACGAGATCGATCTTGCGCCCTTGGCCCTCGGGCAGACCGGCGAAGTACGTGCGGTCGGGGTTGGTCACCTTCACGGTGCGCTCACCGGTCGGGGTGTCGATGGCGATCTCGACGAAGGGGCTGGCCACTCCGGAAACGTACGGGGTGGGCGGCGGAATGGTGCGGCACCTCAGGTGGCTGCACCCAATGCGACAGGCCGTGATGACGTGCGGTCCCGACAGGCCGTGATGACGTGCGGTGCCGACAGGCCGTGATGACGTGCAGTGCCGACCCGCCTCGACAAAGGAGCAGACGTGAGCGACGAGACATACCCGGTGAGCAAGACCGACGAGCAGTGGCGAGCTGAGCTCAGCCCGCAGGAGTACAGCGTCCTTCGCGAGGCGGACACCGAGCGGCCGTGGACCGGTGAGTACAACGACACCAAGACCGAGGGCGTCTACTCCTGCCGGGCCTGCGGGGCGGAGTTGTTCCGCTCGGAGACCAAGTTCGACAGCCACTGCGGTTGGCCGAGCTTCTACGCCCCCTCGGCGAAGGACAACGTCGAGCTGATCGAGGACACCTCCCTCGGCATGCGGCGCGTGGAGGTCCGCTGCGCCACCTGCGGCAGCCATCTCGGACACGTCTTCGAAGACGCACCCCAGACGCCGACCGGTGACCGGTACTGCATGAACAGCGTCTCGCTGAAGCTCGAGCCGACCGGCTGAGCGCGGCGCGCAGGCAAGCGCGTTGCGTCCGTCTCAGCATGCCTCTGACGGCGTCGACGCGTCGGCCTGGGGCGAGGACTGGTTGCAGGGGTTCTAGCCGCTACGGCAGCGAGGCCACGGCCTCGGCGAGCGGCTTGCGGATGCCCGTCCAGAAGGGGATCTCGAGCTTGGTGTGCAGCCGCGCCCGGCTCGTGCGCAGGTGCCGGAGGCAGTCCACGATCCGGTGCAGCTCGTCGGCCTCGAAAGCCAGCAGCCACTCGTAGTCCCCGAGGCCGAAGGCGGCGACCGTGTTGGCCCGCACGTCCTCGAACTCACGACCCTGGATGCCGTGCTCGGACAGCATCCCCTTGCGCTCGTAGTCCGGCAGCAGGTACCACTCCAGCGAGCGGTTGAACGGGTAGACGCAGGTGTACTTCTTGGGGTCCTCGCGTCGCACGTAGGCCGGGATGTGGTTGCGGTTGAACTCCGCGGGCCGGTGCAGCCCGACCCCGGTCCACACCGGCTCGAGGTGCCGGCCGAGGGCGGTCTGGCGGAACCGGGCGTAGGCGTCCTGCAGCACGTCGATGTCGGGACACGTCCACCACATCATCAGGTCGGCCTCGGCCTTGAAGCCGGTCAGGTCGTAGGTCCCCCGCGTGTAGACGTCCTTGCCGAGCACCTCGTCGAGCAGCCCCTGCGCCTCCTGCACCAGCACGGTGCGGTCCTCGGGCAGCCGCTGGACCGCCTTGAAGACGGCGTACGTCGCATAGAGCAACTGGTCGTTCAGCTCGCGAGCCTTGGGGGCCTCGGCGCGGGTCTCGGTCATGGCCTCATCCTCCCACCAGCAGCCGCTGCGCCGCCTGCTGCCCGCTGCGGGCGACGGCCGGTACACCCACCCCGTCGTACGCCGCACCGGCCACGACCAGACCGGCCGGCAGGGCCGCGCGCAATCGGGAGACGACGTCGAGGTGGCCGACGGCGTACTGCGGCAGGCCGCCTCCCCAGCGGGTCACGCGGCTGTCCAGCAACGGCGGCAGCCGGCCAACAGCCTGCGCCAGCTCCCGCCGGACCACCTCGACCAGCTCGCCGTCATCACGCTGCAGGTCGACCTCCTCGCCGTGCCGGCCGACGCTGGCCCGCACGACCGCCGGCCCCGGCCGCGCCCACTTGCGGCTGGTGAAGGTGACCGCCTTCGTGGTGCGGCCCTCCACCGCCGGCACGAGGTAGCCGCTCCCCTGCCCGGGGCTCGAGCCATCGAGCACCAGGGTGACGATCGCGACGCTGGCGTACTCCACCCGGGCCAGCTCCTCGACCGACGCGTGCCCGCCCAGCAGCCGCGCCGCCGGCGCCGCCGGGACCGCAAGCAGAACCGCCTCCGCCTCGAGGTAAGACGGGTCCGCAGCCGAGCCGGTCGTGACCCGCCAGCCGGCCGGGGTGCGGTCGAGCGCGCGGACGGTCGTGCCCAGCCGGACATCCAGGTCCCGCGCAAGCGCAGGCGGCAGAGTGCCCAGACCGCCTGCCAGGCCGGCGAAGATGGGTTCGCCGGTCGGTGTGCCGCGGGCTGCCCGGGCGGCCAGCAGCAGGCTGCGGTGCCGGGCAGCAGTGGCGGCCAGCTGCGGCAGGGTGGCCTGTAACGACAGCAGGTCCGCGCGGCCGGCGTAGACCCCGCCGAGCAACGGGTCGACGAGCCGCTCGACGACCTCGCGTCCCAGCCGGCGAGTTACCAACTCCCCGACCGAGACGTCCTCGTGGACAGGCGAACCCGGCTCGAGCAGGTCCAGCGGCACTCGGGCGAGGCCGCGTGCCGACAAGACGTCACTGCGAGCCAGTGCCGCGAGGTCGGCGGGAACGCCCATGACCGTGCCGGTAGGCAGCGGCCGGAGCCGGCCCCTGGACCACAGGAAGGCCCCGCCGGCTACCGGCGTCGTGAGCGGCAGTCCCGCCGCTGCGGCCAGGTCCGTGCCGTACTGGACGCGCCGCAGCATCGAGTCGGCGCCCTCGTCGACGGGCACCCCGCCGACCTCGGAAACCCGCACCTTGCCGCCGACCCGGTCAGCCGCCTCGAGGACGACCACCTGGCAGCCCGCGCGCAGCAGCTCCAGTCCGGCCGCCAGACCTGCGATCCCCGCCCCGACGACGACGACGCGGGCAGGGACGGGCACCCGGCGAGCCTATGGTCGCCTCGTGCTGTCACGCCGAGTCGTCCTGGTCGCCACGTCGCTCGCTGCCTTCACCGCCACCCTCGACAACACCGTCGTCGCGGTCGCACTGCGCGACGTCCAGCGGGACCTGGGCGCCGGGGTCACCGGGCTCCAGGGGGTCGTCACCGGCTACACGGTCGCCCTCGCCGCGCTGCTGCTGGTGGGCGGTGCGTTCGTCGACCGGCTCGGCCCGAAACCCGTCCTGCTGGTCGGACTGACCGTCTTCGGAGCGGCCTCCGGGGGGTGCGCGAGCGCCGGGTCGGTCGGCCAGCTCGTCGGCTGGCGAGCCGCGCAGGGGGCGGGAGCGGCACTGCTGCTGCCCGGCAGCCTGGCCGTACTGGCAGCCGCGCACCCGGACGGTCCGGTCCGCCGCCGGGCGGTCGGCGTCTGGGCGGCGACCGGTGGCCTGGCGCTGGTCGCAGGTCCGGTCGTGGGGGGCTTGCTGGTGGCGTCGTACGGGTGGCGGGCAGTGTTCGTGGTCAACGTCCCGCTGGTGCTGCTGGTGGTCGCGGTCGTGCTGGCGACACCGGGCACCCCGGGACGGGCTCGCCGCCTCGACCTGCCAGGCGCGCTGCTGACGACGACCGCCTTGGGCAGCGCGACGTACGCGTTGGTGCTCGCCGGGCGCAGCGGCCTGGACGGCAGCACCGGCACGGCGGCCGCCGTGGCAGTCGGGTCGGCGCTGGCGCTGCTGGTGGTGGAGCGGCGGCCCGACCCGCTGCTGCCGCTGGCCCTGCTGCGAGACCGGCAGTTCGTGGGAGCAGCCGTAGGTGCGTTCGCCGCCTCCCTGGCTGTCTTCGTCGTCCTGGTCTTCGTCAGCCTGCTTCTGCAGCTGGTGCAGGACCACGGGGCGCTGGCCGCCGGCCTGGCGCTGCTCCCCCTGCCCGCCGCCCTGGTGGTCACCGCGCCGCTGGGTGGCCGCGGGCGGGGCACCCGGACGCCCGTCGTCACCGGCCTGCTGCTCGCCGCCGGTGGGCTGCTCGCCCTTGGGCTGCGGCTGGGAGCCTCCACCGGCAGGGTCGAGCTGGGCCTGCTGCTGGCGGTCGTCGGAGCCGGGGTGGGGTTGACCACCGCGCCCCTGGTGACCGCCGCCCTCACCGCTGCTGGAGCAGAGCGGTCCGGGCTCGCTGCCGCGACGGTCAACGTGGCCCGCGAGCTCGGCGGGGTGGTCGCCGTCGCCGGCCTGGGGACGCTGGCGGTCGTCCGGCTGTCGCATCGGCTGGAGGAGGCCCTGCGAGCCGGCGGTGTGGCGGCTCGGGACCGCCCGGCGCTGGTGGACGCCCTGCTCGGAGCCCGCACCGACGAGGTCCGCCGCCTGGTGCTGCAAGACCTGGGTCTGGGGCCTGCGTTGAAGCTCGGCTCGACCCTCACCGACACCGCCACCGCCTCGTTCGTCGCCAGCACCCGGCTGGTCCTCGCCGGCGCCGGGATGGTCCTGCTGCTGGCGGCCGCGGGCGCGGCCCTGCTGCTCGCGGAGCGACCGCACGGGCCTCGCCTGCCCCGCGTGGCCCGGAGTCGACCACTTCTTGCTCAGGTGGATGACGCAGTAGTCACCGAGCCGGATCCGGCACAGGTCCGGATGCCCGAGAAGTAGGCAACGCCGGGATCGGGGCAGCGCGAGGCGGCCTTGGCGTTCCTGGACGCGGACGACGTCGCGGGCACGAGCCTCGCGCGGTCACGCTGGTGGCGCGGGCGCAGAGCATCGCGCGGCGGCTGCATCGGGTAGGGCTGGCGCGGCCCGCGTGTCGGCACGGAGTCAGGCCCAATCGCCGCGGCTCGCTGTTGCCACGCCCGCGAGCGACGCTTCGCTGCCAAAGACCTCAGGAAGCTCTCGCCGGTCGCGCCGTGGCCTCGTGGACGTGGGCGACGATCCGAGTCAGCACGTCGGGATCGGTCTCGGGCAGCACCCCGTGACCGAGATTGAACACGTGCCCCTCAGCGGTGGCGGCCTGCCGGAGCACCCGCTCGGTCTGCGCACGCACCACCTCGAGCGGAGCGAAGACCACTGTCGGGTCGAGGTTTCCCTGCACGGCCTTGCCCGGCCCGATGCGGCGTACGGCGTCGTCGAGCGGCACCCGGAAGTCCACGCCGACCACGTCTGCGCCGGCCGCCCCCATGTCGTGCAGCAGCTCGCCGGTGCCGACGCCGAAGTGGATCCGCGGCACGTCCGCCACACCGGCCAGGATGCGGGCCGACCAGGGCTGCACCAGCGCCCGGTAGTCCTGCGCCGGTAGCGCGCCGACCCAGGAGTCGAACAGCTGGACCGCCGAGGCGCCCGCGTCCACCTGCACCCGCAGGAACGCCAGCGTGATCTGCGCCAGCCGGTCCATGAGCTGGCCCCACAGCCGCGGGTCGCCGTGCATCATCGCCTTGGTCCGCCGCTGGTCCTTGCTCGGGCCGCCCTCCACCAGGTACGACGCCAGCGTGAAGGGGGCGCCCGCGAAGCCGATCAGGGGCGTAGCGCCGAGCTCGGCCACCAGCAGCCGGACCGCCTCGCTCACCTCGGGAACCTCCGACAGCTCGGGCAGCCGGTCGAGGTCCGCGGCCGTTCGGAACGGCTCGGCGACCACCGGGCCAACCCCCGGGACGATGTCGAGGTCGACCCCGGCCGCCTTGAGCGGCACCACGATGTCGCTGAACAAGATGGCCGCATCCACGCCGAACCGGTGGACCGGCTGCATCGTGATCTCGGTGACCAGGTCCGGCCGGAAGCAGCTGTCCAGCATCGCGGTGCCCTCGCGCAGGGCGCGGTACTCCGGCAGTGCCCGGCCGGCCTGGCGCATGAACCAAACCGGGGTGTGGGGCACGGGCTCGCGGCGGCAGGCCGTCAGGAAGGCGGAAGCGTGCAGGGCAGTGTTCATCGTGCGCAGCTTCCCACGGCGAGCCTGACGGGAAGTGTCGGAGCCCCGTGGCACGGTCGTGACATGACCGAGAAGCACTGTCCCGACTGCCGCGCCGAGACCCTGTTCGACACCCCGCCGTGCGAGGACGGCCACGCCGGCGACTGCGTCGACCTGGCCTGCGTCGAGTGCGGCTTCGCCCTGACCACGGTCCACGGTCTCGCGCTCGCCGACGATGAGGTGCTGGCCGCCTAACCCGCTGCCAGCAGCACCACCCCGGCCAGCGCGGTGCTGACCCCGGCGATCTGGATGCGGCGCAGCCGCTCGGCGTGCACGCGGCGGGCGAGCAGCACCGTCACGACCGGGTAGAGCGAGGCCAGCACCGCCACCACGCTGAGCAGGTGACCGCGGGAGGCCAGCGCGTAGAACGCGTTCGCCGACACGTCGAACAGCCCGATCACGCCGACGAGCAGCAGGTCGGACGTCGCCACCCCGAGCTGCCAGCGTCGGGTGGCCAGCAGCAGCCCGGTCAGGGCCAACAGGCTGGCCAGCCGCATGACCACCAGCACCAGAACGACGCGCCCCGGACCGCCGCCCCTGCTCGCCGCCGCCACCAGCGCCACGACCACCCCGAAGCCGACCGCGGCGAGCAGCGCCAGCAGCAGCGGCCGCAGCCCCGCCGCGCCGGACAGCTCCGGGCCGCTGGCGAGGACGACCCCGCCGACCGCCGCCAGGACCCCGACCAACTGCAGCGCGGACGGGTGCTCGCCCCGGGCCAGGCCGACGACCACCGGCACCACCACGCCGAGGGAGGCCACCGGCGCGACGATGCCCATCGTCCCCGTCGCCAGCGCCGAGTAGAACGCGCCCAGGGCCACCATCCCGACCAGTCCCGCAAGCACGGCCGGCAGGACGTACGACGTGCCGTCGGCACCGACCCGCAGCGCCAGCGGCGTCAGGACGACCAGGGCTGCCAGCTGCGACAGGCCGAGCACCGAGCTGACGGGCAGCCGCCGGGTGGCGGTCCCGCCGAGGAAGTCCGACGTCCCCCACAGGGCGCTGGACAGCAGGGCAAGCAGGACAGCCACCCCGGCAGGCTAGGAGTTCGGCGCGGCGGGCGGTCCGGCAGCACTGGCGGACCTACCGTTCGCCTGGTGACCCTCCCGCTCGAGCCGCCGGTCCAGCCCGACGTGTTCCGGCTCGCGGTTGCCGGGCTGCACGCCGCCCTCGCGCTCGCCCGACGGCCCGGCTCGCTGGTCCTGCACGAGGTGCCGGCGCCGCGCCGGTTGGCGCCGCACTCCGTCGCCTTCTCGGCCGAGGTCTCCCGCGACGGTGCCGAGATCGCGAGCGGCCGATTCGTCGTGCTGCACGACCCGGCGGGGCAGGACGGCTGGCAAGGAGACACCCGCGTCGTCGCGTTCGTCAGCGCCGATGTCGAGCCGGAGATGGCCAGCGACCCCGCCCTAGCCGGGGTGGGCTGGAGCTGGCTGGCGGAGGCACTCGCCGTGCACGACGCGACGCACACCGCCGCCGGCGGCACCGTCACCCGCACCGCCTCGCTGACGTTCGGGCTGGTCGACGACGCGACCGAGACAAACGAGATGGAGATCCGGGCGTCGTGGACGCCGCAGCACGACGCGGACGGCAGCCTGGACCTGGGCGTGCACCTGTTCGCGTGGTGCGACGTGCTCTGCGCCACCGCCGGGCTCCCGCCGCCGGGGGTGGCGGCGCTGCCGGTCCGCTGAGCCGTGCGTCAGACCCGGTCGGAGATCCGGCGCAGCCGTGGCAGCTCGGAGACGCGCGAGGGCGGGTCGACGACCGGCTCCGGCACCAGCCCCTGAGGTCGCGGGAGCCGCAGCGTCAGCGTGCTGCCCGTGCCCAGGCGGCTGACCACGTCGAGGGTGCCCCCGGAGAGCCTGGCCCGCTCGCGCAGCAGTCCGAGCCCGACGTGCCGCCCCGGGTCGGGCCGCACCGCCGACGGGTCGAAGCCAGCACCCTCGTCCCGCACCTGGGCCACCACTGCGTCCGGGTCCATCCGCAGGGAGGCGACTGCGTCATCGACATCGGCGTGCTTGACGACGTTAAGCAGGGCCTCCTGGAAGAAGCGGTAGACGGTGACCGCCGAGGCCAGGGGAAGCGGGTACGGCGACTCGGGCCACTCGACGGTGACGACCAAGCCGTAGCGGGCACCCATGTCCAGTCGCAGGTTTCCCACCGCCGAGGCGAGGTCGCCGTCGCGCAGGGCGGGTGGACGGGTGCGAGCCATCACGGCGCGCACCTGCTCCTCGGCGTCCTGCACGTAGTCCGCCAGCTTCGCCAGCTCGGACGGAGTCGACGGCGCCGCGGCCAGCAGGCCGCGGGCGATCATCAGGGACTGCGCCACCGTGTCGTGCAGCTCGGCGGCCAGCTGCCCCCTGGCGCCCTCTTCGGCCGCGACCAGCCCTGACAGCAGCTCGAAGACCCCGGCGCCGGTGGTCTCGGCCTCGCGACGGTGCCGCTCCCCCAGCTCATCCGCGACCCGGGCCCTAGCGTGCAGCGCTTCGAGCACCCGCGCCAGCTCCGCCAGCTCCAGCGTGGCGGGGGTGAGCATCCACCGGTGCGACGGTGCGAGCGTCGCGCCGTCGGACGACCGGCGTACCCCGACGTCGTGCAGCGACCGCAGGGACGCGGCCAGCCGGGCGGCGGCCAGCACCGCAACCAGGCAGATGAGCAGTCCGGCGCACCCACCGCCGGCCAACGCCTGGACAGCGGAGGCGCTCAGGTCCCCCTCGGCCGCGAGCACCGCACCGACGACACCTAGCACTGACAGCACAGCAGCGCCGCCCAGCAGCCCGACCCAGACGGCCAAGGGCAGCGCGGGACGCGGGGCAGCTGCACTCACCGCAGCACCCCAGTGGTGGTCCAGTCCGCAGCGGGGCGGGCAGTCGGCGGGCCGGTCGAGCTGCGCGCCAGGTCGGGGTCGGCGGCCAGGGCCACGGCACCGAGCAGGGAGGCGACGGCCCGCTCGACCAGGTGCAGCTCCTCGACGATGTCGTCAACGCCGCCATGGCCCTCGGCCAGGCGAGCCAGCCGATCGGCGGACTCCCGCAGCACGGTGAGGGCGGGCGCGGTGGCGGCGCCGATGTCCCCCAGCGCCATGGCGGCCTGCCCGGCCGACTCGGCCACGCGTCGTGCCTGGTCGCTGCGCGCAGCCAGGTCGGCGACGGACAGCCAGGAGTCGGCCTGCCTGACCAGCACCTCCACCAGCCCGACCTCCCGCCGGCCGAAGCCTGTGGACCCGGACGGCCGGCGCGCGATCAACACGGCGTGTGGGTTGTCGGGGTCACCGAGAACGGCTGAGCACCAGGGCCGGCCGGCCTCGCTGCCGGTGGCCACGCCGCGAGCGCCGAGCGCCCGGAGCACCCACGGCTCGTCGAAGACGTCGGCCTCCACCCGCAGCCGTTGCGGCCGGCCGGCCTCATCACCCGCGTAGCGGACGGCGCCGTCCGACGCAAGGAGGAGCATTTCCACATCGGCCCCGCCGAACAGCCGGGCGGCGGCGGTGACGACGACCTGGGCCGAGACGTCGCTGGATCGACCGGAGGCGCGTTCCTGCCCGGCGGCCAGCTCAGCGAACAGCCTGGCCTCCTGGCTGCGGCGGGTCTGCTGGTCGTAGGAGGACCACAGCAGCCCGAGCGGCACCAGCAAACCGAGCAGGCCGAGCGGGGCGTGGACCGCCAGGAAGGCCGCCAACAAACCGATCGAGGAGTTGCCGGCCATGTGGACGGCCGACAGCGGTGCGCTGCTGAGTAGCAGCGGGACGAGCGGCCGACGGCCGGTCACGGCGACCGCCAGGCCGACCAGCACGTGGTTGGCCACGAAGAAGACGCCGAGGCCGGCGAGGGCACCCGGAACACCTCCGCCCGACATCGCCGTCACCAGCGAACCGAGGGCGGTGGCTGCGGCGAACATTGCCAGGTTGAAGCGCTTCTTCGGCGCCGGACGGTGCAGGACCGTCTGGGCGAGCCAGACGCCGACGAGCACCGCCGCGACGGTCCACCCGCCGGTGCGCAGCGCCCATGCCGCGCCCAGCGCCCCTTCGGTCAGCGAGAAGGTCCACGTCTGCCGGCCGAACTGAAGGCTGACCACCGCGATCTCGCTGGCGGAGACTGCCGCAGCCAGCAGCGGCACGGCCCACCAGGACGGCGCACCCCAGCCGTCCACCAGCACGGCGACCAGGGCGACAAGGGCTGCACCGGCGGCGATCCCGCGGATCTGCCGAGCCGGGCTCACAAGGCGCTTGCCGTGTCAACGGCCGCCCAGGAGCTGGCCCCCCGGGAGGAGGATGCCCAGGAGCTCGCGGCCGGTGACGCGGCCCAGGAACTGGCCCCGGGTGGTGCGGCCCAGGAACTGGCCCCGGGTGATGCCGCCCAGGAACTGGCCCCGGGTGATGCCGCCCAGGAGCTGGCGGCCTGCGCATCGGCGCGGACACCGGTCACGGGCCGCGAAGGCCCGCCGTACGACGAGTCTGCCGACCGGAGCGGTCCGGCCGCCGGCAGGGCGACGGCCAGGGACGCGGCCAGCACCACGCCGACCGCTGTGCGGGCAGCGGTGCCAGCGGAAAGGGACGGGCAGCAACTGGTCACGGTGGGCCTCCGGTTCGGTGCGTACGCCCTGTTGTCGGCAGGTCGGGGGCCCGACTGCAGTCCTGACTGGACCTTTCAGCCGAACGGAGCAGTGGGCCGTCCGGCCCAGCCGTCGGGACAACTGCTTCAGGAAAGCCGAGAAGGCGCCGAAGCAGACCCGTACAGGGGCGTCCCGCCCCCAACCCAGAAGGGGAGGACACGGTGTCTGCCGGTCTCGACAGCGCTCTTGACAGCATTCCGGCACAGAGCCCGGGCAGTGACAGCCATGGCTTCACGGCCATGGTGGTCGACGACCACCCGCTCGTGCGAGAGTCCATGGTCAACCGCCTCAGGATGATGGGCGCCCGCGACGTCGTCGAGGCCGCCACGGTCGGGGAGGCCCGCGCCCGCGCCCACCTGTCCGGTCCGCGCGACCTGTGCGTCCTCGACCTGGGTCTGCCCGACGGTTCAGGCCTGGACCTGCTGGTTGAGTTGCGCGACGCCGGCTGGCAGCGCCTGGTCGTGCTGTCCGCCGCGGACGACCCGTACTCCGTGCGGGCCGCCTTCGTCGCCGGCGCGCAGGGCTACCTGCTCAAGTCGGCCTCTCCGGTCGTCGTCGCGGACGGCGTGCGCCGGGTGCTGGACGGCGGCGTCTACGCCGACCCGTCGGTGGCCTCGTTGCTTGCTGCCGGCCTGCGTGGTGGACCGGTGGACACCGGCGTGTCCGACCTGTCCGGCCGCGAGGTCGAGGTGCTGCGCCTGGTCTCCGACGGCAAGTCGAACAAGCAGATCGGTGACGACCTCGGCTTGTCGTCACTGACCGTCAAGTCGCACCTGGCCCGCATCGCCCGCAAGCTGGGCACCGGTGACCGCGCCGAGATGGTTGCCCTGGCCATGCGAGCTGGCGTCATCCGCTAGCCCCTCCCGCCCACGAGCGACGACCTGCGCACCCGCAGCAGGGCGGCGCGGCAGCGGGTGCGACGCGCGGACCCGCCGTACGCTCAGCGGGTGACGACGACCCTGCCGGGTCCCGACGAGGAGGTGGCCGGCGACCAGCCGGAGGTGACTGCCCTCCTGGTCCCTCGCGAAGGCGTCCCGCCGGTCGTGGACAGCGCGGCGCAGCTGGCCGAGGTCGTGGCCCGCTTCGCCGCCGGCACCGGACCGGTCGCGGTCGACGCCGAGCGCGCGTCGGGCTACCGGTACAGCCAGCGGGCGTATCTGGTGCAGCTGCGCCGGCGCGGCGCCGGCACCGCCCTGATCGACCCGATCGCCTGCCCCGACCTGAGCCTGCTCGGCAGGGTGCTGCAGGGCGACGAGTGGGTCCTGCACGCCGCCAGCCAGGACATCGCGTGCCTGGCCGAGGTGGGCCTGGTCGCACCGGCGGTGTTCGACACCGAGCTGGCCGGCCGGCTCGCCGGGTTCGAGCGGGTGGGGCTCGGCGCGATGGTGGAGAACGTGCTCGGGTTCCGGCTTGAGAAGGGCCACTCTGCCGCGGACTGGTCAACTCGGCCGCTGCCGCAGGAGTGGCTGGTCTACGCCGCCCTCGATGTCGAGGTGCTGGTCGAGCTGCGTGACGAGCTGGCTGTCGAGCTGGAGCGGCAGGGCAAGCTCGACTGGGCCTACGAGGAATTCGAAGCGGTCCGGACCGCGCCAGCACCGCCCCCGCGCCTTGATCCCTGGCGCCGGGTCAGCGGTAGCCAGCGGCTGCGCTCCCGCCGCCAGCTGGCCGCCGTGCGGGCGATGTGGGAGCTGCGCGACCGGATGGCCCGCAGCCGCGACACCGCACCCGGCCGGATCCTGCCCGACAGCGCGATCATCGCCGCCGTCACGGCCGCTCCGACGACGGTGGCCGAGCTGGTCGCACTCTCGGTCTTCGGCGGCCGGTCCACGCGGCGGCACGCCCACACCTGGCTGCAGGCACTCCGGTCAGCGGCGGCGCTGGGCGAGGGCGACCTGCCCAAGCCCGTCGGGGGCGGAGACGCCCCTCCGCCGCCTGCGCGCTGGGGTGAACGGGACCCGGCCGCGGCCCGCCGGCTTACCCGGCTGCGGGCCCAGATCAGTGCCCTGGCGGAGGCACACCACCTGCCGGCCGAGAACCTGGTCCAGCCTGATGCCGTCCGCCGGCTGGCCTGGTCCCCCCCGGAGCCGGCGGATGAGCCGGCCGTCCGCGCCGCCCTGGCGGCGTCCGGCGCCCGGGCCTGGCAGCTCGGACTGACGGTGACGGCGCTGACGGCCGCCCTGCCCGAGCCGCCGGCTTCTGCCCCGGACCTCCCTGCGGTGCTGCTGCCCGAGTGAACGGCCTGGAGCTACGTCCCGTCCCGCGCAACGTGGCGATCGCTGTCGTCACCGGCACGGGGCTCGATGTCGCGCTGGGCGCAGCCGGCCTGACCCGCGTCCGCGACTGGCCGCACGAGGACACGATCGACGCGCTGCGCGGGCTGGCCGAGCACGCGGAGCTCTCCGGTCAGGGCAGCTTTCTCGTCGTACGCTGGGACGGGGCCGTTCTCGGGGACTGCGGCTGGTTCGGTCCGCCGGACGAGCAGGGCCTGGTGGAGATCGGGTACGGGCTGGCTGCCTCCGCGCGCCGGCAGGGGGTAGGGACCGAGGCTGTCGGGCGGCTGCTGGCCTGGGTCGGGCAGCAGCCGGCGGTGCGCACTGTCACCGCCGAGGTGCTGGTCGGGAACGAACCGAGCCTGCGCCTGCTGGCCCGGCTGGGGTTCGAGGTCACGACGAGGGAGCAGGATCGGCTGGTGCTGGCCGTCACAGCGACCCCGCGTTGACCGTCATCGAGGCATCAGGTTAGGTTGCCCTAAGTTCACAGTGACGAGAGGGACGACGCGGCACATGGGTACCGGACAGACCCTCCTGCTCGGCGCCATCGCCGGCGTGACCATCGTCATCGGCATGCCGCTGGGCCGCATGGAGCGACCGGCTCCCGGCCTGCGGGTCGCCTTGAACGGCACCGCTATCGGCGTGCTGATCTTCCTCGTCTGGGACGTCTTCGCCGGCGCGTGGGCGCCGATCGACGCGGCGCTCGGTGCCGTCCACGCGGGCACCGGAGGGCTCGGGCCGGTCTTCGGCTACGGCGCACTGTTCTTTGGCGGCCTGGTCGTCGGGTTGATGAGCCTGGTCTACTACGAGCGCTTCCTCGGGCGGGCGAAGGTGGCCGGCGCCCGCCGCTTCGGTCCCGGCACCATGGCCGTTGGTGAGCTGGAGGCGCGCACCGCGGGACTGCCCAGCATGTCCCCCGCCCGGCGGCTGGCCCTGCTGATCGCCGTTGGCATCGGTCTGCACAACTTCGCCGAGGGCCTGGCCATCGGCTCCGCCGCCGCAGGGGGCGAGATCGCGCTCGCCACGCTGCTGGTCGTCGGCTTCGCCCTGCACAACGCTACAGAGGGCTTCGGCATCGTCGCCCCGCTGGCTGCCGATCGCGCGAAGGGCGAGCCACGCCCGGGTTGGGGGACCCTGCTGGGTCTGGCGGCGATCGGCGGCGGACCGACCTTCCTCGGCACAGCGGTCGGTCACTCGTTCACCAGCGACGCGATGTCGATCGTGTTCCTCACCCTGGCGGCCGGTTCCATTCTGTACGTCGTCATCCAGCTGCTCGCCGTGGCCACCAAGGCCGGGCGCAAGGAGCTGCTGTGCTGGGGGCTGCTGCTCGGGCTGTTCGCCGGGTTCGTCACCGACATGGTCGTCACCGCCGGGGGCGTCTGAGCGGCGGGCCGCCTGTCCATCTCGTCGGATCACCCGCAGGATCACCCGGCTGCCTCCCGCCGCCGGCTGGCCCGCTGGTTGACCGCCCGGCGCTGGGCGGCGGACCTGGCCGGTGACGAGCTCGTCCAGCGCCTGCGTCCTGTTGGGCTGCCCGTCGACCACGTGCTGCACCCGGGCGGGACTGGGTGTGCCGGCGGGTGCTCGGGGGCGCACTGGACCTGGGACTGGGTGCCGTCGACCTCGATCCCGCGGACCCCGACCGCGTGGTGCTGCTCCCCCAGCCCTCACTGAGCGCCGGCGGGCTGGACGCCGAGCAGCAGTGGCAGGCCGCTGAGGGCTACCTGGACGAGGTCGGCGCGCTGGCCGCCGAGCGGGTCCTGCTCGATCACAAGGGACAGCTGCGGCCGGTCGGCGACTGCGACGTCGTCACCCTGCTGGGTGCCCGCAGCCTGCGCATCGCCCTCGCAGCAGACGGCGGCGGGCTGGGAGCCGTCGTGGTCCCGATGCGCCGGCGCGGCTGGACGAAGCTGGCACTCATGTACCCGGCCTTCGGGGCGGCCGCCGCTGCAGCGACCTCCCCAGCGGAACGCGGCTTCGACCGCGCTGCTCGTCACCGCCGACGAGCTGACGATGTCGGCTGCCGGCGGGCACCTCGAGGAGCTGGCCCTGCGCGACCCGGCCGTCGACCAGCCGTGGCGGCGGGAGGTGCTATACCGCTAGCCCCTGGCAGACTGGCACGTGCCCTCCCGCCGCCTCGTCCTCGCCTCCGCGTCCCCGGCTCGGCTGCGGCTGCTGCGCGACGCCGGTCTTCGGCCCGAGGTGATGGTCAGCGGGATCGATGAGTCCACTGTCACCGGGACCGCTGTCGAACAGGTGGCGACGCTCGCCCGGCGCAAGGCGGAGGTGGTCGCTGCCGCCTCCGGGGACGCGCTGGTCCTGGGCTGCGACTCGCTGCTCGAGCTCGACGGCCGGGTGCTCGGCAAGCCGGTGTCCGCCGACGAGGCCGTGACCCGCTGGCAGGCCATGCGCGGCCGCTCCGGCACCCTGCTGACCGGCCACTGCCTGCTGGACGGCTCACGGGTCGCCGACGCCGTGGCCGCCACCACCGTCCGGTTCGGCTGCCCGACCGACCGCGAGATCCAGGCGTACGTCGCCTCCGGTGAGCCACTGCAGGTCGCCGGCGCCTTCACCCTGGACGGCCGCTCCGCGCCGTTCGTAGCGGGGATCGACGGTGATCCCGGCAACGTCATCGGGCTCTCACTCCCCCTGCTGCGCACCCTGCTCCACCGCCTGGACGTCGAGCTGGTGGACCTGTGGTGCTGAAGATCGGACCGCTGGCCATCGACCCGCCGGTCGTGCTGGCCCCCATGGCGGGCGTCACGAACGCGGCGTACCGGCGGTTGTGCCGGTCCTTCGGGGCGGGGCTTTACGTCAGCGAGATGGTGTCGGCGCGCGCGCTGGTCGAGGGCAACGAACGCACCCAGTCGATGGTGCGCTTTGCCGACGACGAGCCGGTCCGCTCCGTCCAGCTGTACGGCGTGGACCCGCGGGTGGTCGGTGAGGCGGTGCGCCGGGTCATCGACCTTGGGGTGCATCACGTCGACCTCAACAGCGGTTGCCCCTCCCCGAAGGTCACCCGACGTGGCGGTGGCGCCGCCCTGCCGGCGCACGTCCGGCTGTTCGGGGACATCGTCCGGGCCGCGGTCGAGGCGGCTGGCACCGTGCCGGTCACCGTCAAGATGCGTAAGGGGATCTCGGACGCGGCGCTGACCTACCTGGCCGCCGGTCGGGCTGCCGCCGACGCCGGGGCCGCGGCGGTCGCGCTGCACGCCCGGACGGCCGAGCAACTCTACAGCGGCCGGGCGGACTGGGCGGCGATCGGGGAACTCACGTCCCACCTGCCGGGGGTACCCGTGCTCGGCAACGGCGACATCTGGGCGGCTCCCGATGCGCTGAGGATGCTGGCCGAGACCGGCTGCGACGGCGTCGTCGTCGGCCGCGGCTGCCTGGGCAAGCCGTGGCTGTTCCGCGACCTGGTGGACGCCTTTGCGGGCCGGGCCGTGCAGGGACCGCCGGCGCTGGGCGAGGTGTGCTCGGTCATGAAGGCGCACGCCCGGCTGCTGGTCGAGGCGGTCGGTGACGAGGGCTTCGCGGTCCGCGACTTCCGCAAGCACACCGGCTGGTACCTCACCGGCTACCCGGTCGGTGGCGAGCGCCGGCGTCGCCTGGCGATGGCCGGGTCGCTGAGCGAGCTCGATGACCTGCTCGGCGAGTTGGACCCGTCGCTTTTGCTGGCAGTCGGGGCGGAGCACCTGCCACGCGGGCACTCGCAGGGACCCAAGGAGGTCTCGCTGCCGGAGCGCTGGCTGCAGACCCGCGACGACCCGACGCCCCCGACCGGCGCCGACGACAGCTACGGCGGCTAAGTGACCCCCGGCGGGCTAGGGCCGGCGGCTCCGGCCGGTTCCGGTCGCGTCCGCACGGTCGTCGTCGAGAGCGGGATCGAGGCGCGCGACGAGCTCCACGACCTGGCGGGCGATCTCCTGTGCGGTGAGGCCGATCTCGGCGTGCACCTCCGCGCGGCTGCCGTGCGTCAGGAACCTGCGCGGGATGCCGAGGTCCCGGGCCGGCACGTCGACGTCGGCATCGCGCATCGCCTGACTGACAGCGGATCCGACGCCGCCGGCACGACCGTTGTCCTCGACGGTCACCACGAGGCCGTAGCCGCTCGCCAGGGCGATCAGCTCCGACGGCACCGGCGAGACCCATCTCGGGTCGACGACCGAGACACCGATGCCCTGCGCGGAGCAGCGCTCGGCGACCTCCAGGGCGATCCGGGCCATCGCACCGACGGCGACCAGCAGCACGTCGTCGCCGGGCTCGCGGCGCAGGACGTCGACCGGGCCACGACGCTCCAGCGCCGGGATGTCCTCACCCACAGCACCCCTCGGGAAGCGCACGACCGTCGGGCCGTCGTCGACGGCCACTGCCTCCCGCAGTTCTTCACGCAGCGTGGCGCCGTCGCGCGGGGCGGCGATCCGGATACCCGGCACGATGTGGAGCAGCGACAGGTCCCACATGCCGTTGTGGCTGGCGCCGTCCTCACCGGTGATCCCGGCCCGGTCGAGCACGAAGGTGACAGGCAGCGAGTGCAGCGCAACATCCATCAGGGTCTGGTCGAACGCCCGGTTCAGAAATGTCGCGTAGAGGCAGACGACCGGGTGCAGGCCGCCCATCGCCAGCCCCGCGGCGGAGGTCACCAGGTGCTGCTCGGCAATTCCGACGTCGATCGTGCGGTCCGGGTAGGCCGCCGCGAAGCGGGCCAGACCGACGGGCTGCAGCATCGCCGCGGTGAGCGCCACCAGGTCGGGCCGCTCCTCCCCCAGCCGGAGCACCTCATCTGAGAACACGTTGGTCCACGACAGCGCGCCGGGGGTGACCGCCTTGCCGGTCAGGGGATCGGTGCCTGCTGCGACGCTGTGCAGGCAGTCGTCCTCGTCGTCCACGGCTGGCTGGTAGCCGAAGCCCTTGACGGTGACGGCATGCACGATCACGGGTTCGCCGAACTCCTTGGCCCGCCGCAGGGCCGACTCCATCGCCGCCTCGTCATGGCCGTCGATCGGCCCGACGTACTTCAGGCCGAGGTCCTCGAACAGCACCTGCGGCTGCAGGAAGTCCTTGATCCCGCGCTTGAGCCCGTGCAGGGCGGTGTACATCGGCGGGCCGACGACCGGCGTTGCGGTCAGGGTGGTACGCACCTTGTCCAGCGTCCGTTCGTAGCCCTGGGTCATGCGCAGCGAGGCGAGGTGCTCAGCCAGGCCGCCGATGGTGGGTGCGTAGGAGCGGCCGTTGTCGTTGACGACGATGACGACGGGCAAGTGGCGTGACGCGATGTTGTTCAGCGCCTCCCAGCACATGCCGCCGGTGAGCGCCCCGTCGCCGACCAGGGCGACGACGGTGCGCTTCTCGCCGCGCAGCGCGAAGGCCTTGGACAACCCGTCGGCGTAGGACAGCGCCGTGCTGGCGTGGCTGTTCTCGACCAGGTCGTGCTCGGACTCGGTGCGGCTCGGGTAGCCCGACAGGCCGCCCCGCCTGCGCAGGGCGGCGAAGCCGTCCTGGCGGCCGGTCACGATCTTGTGGACGTAGGCCTGGTGACCGGTGTCCCACAGCACCTTGTCGTGCGGGCTGTCGAAGACCCGATGGATCGCAAGGGTGATCTCCACGACGCCCAGCGACGGGCCAAGGTGCCCGCCGGTGCGCGACACGCGGTCGATCATGAAGTCGCGGATCTCGGTGGCCAGCAGCGGGATCTTCTCCGCCGGGACGGCCTTGAGGTCGTCGGGCGAGTGGACGGACTGCAGCAGGCTCACACGCTCTCCCCCCTCGTGACCATGGCCAGTCTAGGTCCAAGTCCTCTCGCCGCCCACCGTTCGCACGACCGGCGGTCCCGGGTTGCCCTACAGCCGCGGCACCCACCGCTCGCCTCGCAGCGCGGCCTCGACCAGGGCCACCTGCCGGCCGGTCCGCACCAACCGTCGCCCCTCCCGGTCGTACACCCCGAGTGCCGCCTCGACGACATCTGTCGGGACCACCTCCGCGAGATCGGCGCGCAACGTGCGCAGGCCCTCGCGCGCAGCCTGGACGGCGCTGCCGAGGTGACCGCCGGCGAAGCGGGCCAGCACCACGGGATGCCTTCGCAGCACCTCGTAGGCCCGGTAGTCGGGGGGGCAGAGGTCGAACAGCCAGGCCACCGCGCTGCGCTGCCACTCGGGAGCCTGGGGGGGCAGCACCTCAGCGGGCCAGCCCGGCGGCACGTTCTCGGGCATCCGCGCAGCCTACGGCCAGAGCAGGGCCTGCTCGGCGATCTGTTCCGCGCACGGCCGGGCCGCCTGCTCCCAGGCGTCGACCAGGCTGAGCCGGGTCCGTCGCTCCAGCAGGTCTTCGGCTGTGAGGGCGCCCTCCGCGAGCACACCCCACTGCAGCTCGACGCCCAGCACGGGCACACCGTCCGCGACCGGTTGCAGCAGCTCCGGCCGACCCTCGGCGAGCGCGGCCACCAGGTCGGCTTCCCCGCCGTACCGCCGCACCAGGCGGCTCGTCCCACGGCTGCTCCTCGCACCGACCAACGGGAGGGTGGCGGTCCGGCAGGGCGCGGCGGTGAGCCGGTCGACCACGTCCTGCGCCATCTTCCGGTACGTCGTGAGCTTGCCGCCGAGCACCGTGACGAGGTCGCCGTCCTCCGAGACGGCGTGCCGGCGGGACAGGTCGGCGGTGCGACCCTGCACGCCCGCCAGCAGCGGCCGGACGCCGGCGAAGCTGCCGATCACGTCCGCACGCTCCAGTGGCCGGTCGAGCCCTCGGGACAGCGTGCCGAGCAGAAAGGCGATCTCGGACTCATCGGCCCGCGGGACCTCCGGCAACGGGCCGTCGAGAGGATCGTCGGTGAGCCCCACGTGCACGATGCCATCGGCGTGCGGCAGGGCGAACACCCACCGGTTGCGCTCCCCCGGCACCGGGACCGCCATGCTGGCGGCCGGGTGGCCGAGGGTGGCCGCGGCGAGCACCACGTGGACTCCCTTGCTCGGGCGCAGCCGGGCGCCAGGACTCAGCGGCCAGGCACCGGTGGCATGCACCGTGCGGCGGGCCGTCACGTGCACGGCGCAGTCGGTCAGCTGGTCGACCAGCCCGGTCGGGGTGGCGCGGACCCGGGTCAGCACCTTGGCGCCGTGCGCCGCGGCCGTGCGGGCGAGCGCGACGACCAGCCGCGCGTCGTCCTCGAGCTGTCCGTCCCAGTTGAGCAGCCCACCTCGCAGCCCGTCCCGGCGGACGGCGGGAAGCAGGCGGCTCGTCTCGGTGCGGGTGGTCCGCCGGGCTCGCGGGAGAGTCGCGCGCGGCGTCCCGACGGCGGCGGTCAGCAGTCCGGCCGTGCGATGCCCGGCGTCGACGAGGATCCCGTCACGGGCGCTGACGTCGGGGGTGAGCGGGACGAGCATCGGCAGCGCCCGGACCAGGTGCGGCGCGGTGCGGGTCATGAGGGTGCGGCGCTCCCGCGCGGACTCCAGGGCGAGGCCGACGTCGCCCGTGGCCAGGTAGCGCAGGCCGCCGTGGACCAGCTTGCTGCTCCAGCGGCTGGTCCCAAACGCGAGGTCGTCCTTCTCAACCAGGACGACGGACAGCCCTCGGCTGGCCGCGTCGAGCGCGATACCGCAACCGGTGACCCCGCCGCCGACCACCAGCACGTCGACAGTGCCGCGGCAGGCATCGTCCAGCTCGCGCGAACGGCGGGCGGCAGTCAGGCGGTCATCGCCGCGCAGGATGCGGCCGGCACCGCTCATCGCAGGTAGCCGTCGAGCAGTCGGCGCAGCTCGTCGGTGAGCTCGACTCCCTCACCGTCGACCACCCGGGCGCTGAAGACAAAGGACTGGGCGGTCAGCTGCAGCACCACAGAGGCAGACTGAGGGTCGACGGCGCGGACGGAGCCGTCCTGCCTGCCCGCCTCGACCTGCGCCGCGACCAGCGCCAGGGTGGCGCGCTGCGTCGAGCCGAACCGGTCGACGATCAGCGGCAGCAGCAGCTCCGGGTCGAGATCGAGCACCCGCCGGTACAGCGGGTGGTGAACGAGCCGGGCCACCACGGTGACGGCGGTCTCGACCAGCCGCTCCCGGGCCGTCGGCAGCGCCGAGGTTGCTCGCCGGACGTCCTCGACCAGGGCGAGCAGCTCCCGGGTGAGCAACGAGCCCACCAGGGTCTGCAGATCGGCGTGCTGGCGGTAGATGGTCATCCGGCTCACCCCGGCCCGCCGGGCGACGTCGGCCAGGGTGGTGCGCCGCAGCCCGACGTCCATGACGCAGTCGTAGGCGGCGTCGAGCAGCGCTTCCTCCCCCGTGGCGGCGGTGGGACGTTGTGACGGCATGTGTCACACTGTACGCATGGCCGTCGATCGGGTGCCGGACATGACTCGGGCCGGCTGGGGTGATCCCCGCCGCCGCCCGGGGCTGCCCGCCGCCGCGCGCAGCTGGCTGGTCCGGCAGGTCGGTCGCGGCACCCCGGGCACGCCGGTCGACGCACCGGCGCCGCCCCCGTCCCGGCTGGGCGACCGGGCCCGCACCGCCCTGGTGGCTGCCGTCGGACACGACGCGGTGGACAGCGCCGACGCCGCCCGGCAGGTCCGGGCCGCGGGGCGGTCCTACCTGGACCTGCTCGAACTGCGTGCCGGTCGGGGCGACGGTCCCGACGCCGTGGTCCTGCCGGGCAGCCCGGCCGAGGTCGGGGAGGTGCTCAGGATCTGCGCCGACCACGGCGTCGCCGTCGTGCCTTTCGGCGGCGGCACGTCCGTGGTGGGCGGTGTCCGACCGCTCCTGGGGCCGTTCGACGCTGTCGTGGCGCTCGACCTGCGCCGGCTGGACCAATTGCGGCACGTCGATGTGACCTCTCGGGTGGTCGAGCTCGAAGCCGGTGTGCGTGGCCCCGCGGCGGAGGCGCTGCTGGCGGGCCACGGCCTCACCCTCGGCCACTTCCCGCAGTCGTTCGAGCACGCCACGATCGGCGGCTTCGCGGCGACCCGGTCCAGCGGGCAGGCGTCCACCGGTTACGGCCGGTTCGACGCCAATGTCGTCGGCCTGCACCTCGAGTCCCCCGCCGGCCCGCTGGATCTCGGCCGTGGAGCGGCCTCGGCGGCCGGGCCCTCCCTACTGCACATGGTCCTGGGCTCGGAGGGCGTCTTCGGTGTCATCACCTCCGTACGGCTGCGCGTCCGACCGGCCCCCGCGGTCCGGCGCTATGACGCGCTGCTGGTGCGCTCGTGGCGCGAGGGCCTGCAGATGCTGCGCGAGCTCGAGCAGAGCGGACGGGCGCCCGACGTCGCCCGGCTGTCTGACCCCGTCGAGACGACGGTCAGCCTGCGCTCCGGCGCACCGCGCGCGGTCCGGGTGCTCGCCCGCGGCCGGTGCCTGCTCGTCACCGGCTGGGAGGGCGACGCCGACAGCGTCCGTCGGCGCCGGCGGGCCGCCCGGGGCGTCGTCCGCGGGGTGCCCCTGCCCGGCGGGGGATCGGCATGGGAGCGCGGTCGCTACACCGGGCCGTACCTTCGTGACGACCTGCTCGACGAGGGCTTCCTGGTCGAGACGCTGGAGACCAGCGCCACGTGGGCGCAGCTGGCGGCGACCTGGGAGTCGGTCCGGGGCGCCGTCGCCTCGGTACTCGACCCGGCTGTCGTGATGTGCCACGTGTCGCACTTGTACCCCCAGGGGGCCTCGCTGTACGTCACGGTGCTAGCGGCCCGGTCCGACCACGACCCGGCCGGGCAATGGCAGCGGGCCAAGGACGCCGCCTCTGCAGCGATCGTGGCCAGCGGTGCGACCATCACTCACCACCACGCCGTCGGCACCGACCACCGGCCCTGGATGACCGACGAGGTCGGTCCGCTCGGGGTCGAGGTACTGCGGGCGGTCAAGGGGGTGCTCGACCCGGCCGGCGTCCTCAACCCCGGCAAGCTGATCCCGGCAAAGGAGTGAGCGTGCGGCTCCAGCTGGTGGTCAACCCGGCAGCCGGCGGAGGGCGGGGCTTGCGGGCGCTGCCCGCTGTCCGGGCGGCGCTCGCCGAGCACGACGTCGTCGTCACCCCGACCCGGTCGCTGGCGCACGCCGACGAGCTGGTCGGCCAGGCAGTCGCCGCGGAGCGGGTCGCTGTGGCGGTGGGCGGTGACGGGCTCGTCGGCCGGGTCGCCGGGGTGGTCAGTGCGCTGGCGGGTGTGATGGGGGTGCTGCCGGGTGGCCGCGGCAACGACTTCTGCCGGTCCGTCGGGATCCCCCGCGACCCGGTGGCTGCCTGTGCTGTGCTGAGCTCCGGCACGCCGCGCCCTGTTGACCTCGGTGACGCCGGCGGCACGCCGTACATCGGGATCGCCTCGATCGGGTTCGACAGCGAGGTGCAGGAGCGGGTCCTGACGTCCCGGCTGCCACTGGGGCAGCTGGTCTACCTCTACGGCTCGCTGGCCACTGTCGCCCGCTGGGAGCATGCGCGCTTCAGCTGCACCGTCGACGGCGCGCCGCTCGAGCTGATCGGCTGGTCGGTCGCGGTCGCCAACACCGGGATGTACGGCGGGGGCATGCGCCTCGCACCCGGTGCGTCGGTCACCGACGGCCTGCTGGACGTCGTGACGACCGCGGCGACCTCCCGGGGGCGCTTCCTGCGGTCGCTGCCGAAGGTCTTCGCCGGCACGCATGTCGACGAGCCGTCGGTGACCGTCGTGCCGGCCCGCACGGTGGTCCTGGACGCCGACCGGCCGTTCCGCGTGTTCGCCGACGGTGACCCGGTCGCGACGCTGCCGTGCACCGTCACCATCCGCCCCGCCGCCCTCCAGGTCCTACTGCCCCCGTGACGGACAGCCTGCGACTGCGCTGACGCTGTGACTGCGCTGACCGAACGGCAGCTCCGGGCCACGAACCGGTACTGCGCCAGACTCCAGCGGCTCTGGGCCAGCCCGTCGGCGAACGCCACACCCGCCGGCAGCCCGGGAGGCTGGGTCAAGCGGGCGGGTGCAGCAGGGCGACCAGCTCGACGTGCTCGGTCATGGGGTACAGGTCCGAAAGCACCCGCACCCCCGCTGACCTGCAGTTATGGCTTCTGCCAGCGCAGCCCAGGAAGGCGTCTGCGCCATTTCTGCGCCACGGGCTACCCGCCGAGCGCCCGCCGAACCTTGTCGTGCGCGTCAGGCTGGGCGTGCAAGTAGCGGTACGTGGTGGTCAGCGAGCCATGCCCGGCGAAGGCCTGCACGGTGCGGACATCTACCCCTGCGGCGGCCAAGCGGGTCAGGCAGGTATGACGACAGGAGTGCGGCGTCGGCCACGGCTTGGCGAGCCCGGCGCGCTCCACCGACGGCGTCCACACGTTCCGGCGCCAGTTCGCCCCGACGACTGGACCGAACGTATCGGTGCCGGGGCTGCGTCGGTGGGCGTGGAAGACCAGCCCGTCCCGGCCCTGCCCGGTCATCGCCTGCGATAAAGCCAGCACCGCCCGCTTCGTCAGTGGCACCACCCGCTGCCCCGCCGTGGTCTTGGGGTACGGCTTGATCTTGCCGGCCTGGGTAAGCACCTCCACGACCCGGACCTCGGCGCGCAGCAGGTCGACGCGATGCCCGTGCAACCCCGCCAGCTCCCCGTACCGCAGGCCGGTGTCGAGGAAGACCTCGACCATCCAGCGGTCCCGGTCCGTCGGCAGCACCTCCAGCAAGCTCTGCTCCTCGGCCTGAGTGATGACCCGCACCGGCGTGACCGTGCGGCGGGGCAGCGTCACCCGCCGGGCCGGGTTGCTCGGCAGCAAATCCTCATCCACTGCCGCCTCCAGGGTGCTGGTGAGCAGCTGCGCGAGCTTCTCGATCGCATACGGCCCGCGGCCCTCCCGCTCCAGCCGTCGGACCCAGCCCTGCACCTCCAGCCGGGTGATCGCCGACAGCGGCCAGTGCCCCCACTGCTGGAGCAGGCCGGGGGTGTAGGACTTCGCGACCCGGCGGGTGGAGTCCTCGATCACCCGAGCGGCGTCCCAGCGGGCATGCCAGGCCGCGAAGGTCAGCCGCCCGGCTCGCGGGTCGCGGTGCGTGCCGACCCGGACCGCAGCAGCGCCGTCAGCCGCCCAGACGACCGCCGCTGTCCTGGTGGGCCACATCTGGGTGTGCCGGCGGCCGGCGGCGTCCCGGTACTGGCCTTGGTAGCCGGTGGTGAGCTTGCGGACCGACACTTCAGCCGGCCCGGCGTTCCTGCCGGTGCCGCGCCCGCAGCCTGCGGAGCCGGTTGACCAGCACCGGGTCGGCGGCCAGGGCAGCGGGGTTGTCCAGCAGTGCCATCAGGAGTTGCGTGTAGCGCGCCAGCGACAGACCGAAGCGGTCGTGGATGGCCTGCTCCTTCGCCCCGACGAACCGCCAGCGCAAGTGCTCGAAGGCCAGCACCTGGCGTTCGAGGTCGGTCAGCGGCTCCATAGCGGCGACCGTAGGAGCCGGGTCCGACATCACGGACTGTGCCAGCGGGCCCGATCGGGGCTGTTGGGTGTGGTGCTGCACACGACGGCCGTGCCCTTAGTGGTCGTGCCTTGCGCTCCCGATGGGGCGCAGAACGCCCCCGCGTGCACCCCGGTCTGTTCGGTGCCCGTCGTTGGCGGCTGAGCGGGCGCGCTCTGAGGCGGACTGCTCGTTGTGACAGCGATGGGGTTGTAACGCGTGGCTGCCGCCCGCCAGTCGCTGGCGATGGCTTGCTGCGCGGTCGTTAGCGGGACCTGCCCGGAGCAGACCAGCGCGTGTAGGTGATTCTCCAGGCGGTCTTTGACGTCGGCGCTGCCGGCCCCGTGATACACCTGCGGCCACAGGTTCCCGGCGGTGTTGCTCCCCCCGAGCTCGAGCGGGATCAAGTGGTCAAGCTCGAAGGCGCCGGCCGGCGGCGGGTAAGAGATCTGATAAGCGGTGAAGACGGCCTGGCGCGTGCTGCTCGTGACGTACCGGACAGTGGTCGTGTAACCACTTACGCAGATCCGGTCGCGGGTCGCGCCGACAAAGACGTCACCGGGGGTGAGTTGCCGGTTGGGTTCACCAGCCTGACCGGGTGCTGCCGGCGCGGCTGATGGCTGGCTCGTTGGTGCCGACGACGCCTGAGCAGCAGGACTGTCCGTGGTGGCCGTCGGGGCAGGGGTCGGTGCGGACGTTGAGACGGACGGAGCGGGTGTGCCTTGCTCGGCGGTGGGCCTAGTAGTCGTGCTGCCGAACACGGCACCGATGATCCCGGTGAGGACCAGCAGCCCAAAGATGCTTCCGACGACGAGGCCGACCGTCTTGCCGGTGCTGCGGCGCTTGGGCGTTCCGAAGTCCCAGCCGGCGGGGGCCGGGGGCCACGACGGGTCAGGCTTCCAACCGGGCTGGGGGCGCCAGTTCGGCGGCGGCGTCGGCCAACCCGGCGGCGGGTTCCATTGCTGCTTCACGCGCTGTTCTCTCTCTCTGCCATCCGGGCATCGATGTAGTCCTTGTCGGCGTCGCTCAGCCCAGCCAGTCGAGCCCGGACGGTGCGCTGGTCGACGTTGAGGTGCTCGGCGAGTTCGCTGGCGTCGAAGCACCACAGCAGAGCGCCGGCTAGTGCGTCCAGGTCGATCAGTCGGGAGGCTGCCCGGTCATCGGCTCGCAGCTCCTGGCGGCGTGACTGCCGCCCTCCGTCGGGGCCGATCTTGCAGCAGGTGTCGCCTGCGAGGACGTGCTGGATCTCGTGCTCAAGGGCGCTGCGACGACCCGCCTGGTCGAGCCGGTCGTCAAGCACGATCCCGCGCACGTCGGGTAGCCACCACGCCTGCCCGGCTGGCAGCCGGGAGACAGCCAGGGTCACGTCGGTCATCCGACCGAGCGTCCGGAACGGGCTGTAGGTCACGAGGTGCCTTTGATGTCGAGAATGAGGGCGCGTATCCGCTCGACCTGCTCGACGGCGAGCCCTTCGGCTGCATCATCGAGACCAAGTCCGACAGGACTGGCCGCGGCCGCCATCGGTGGGGGCGCACTCTCCTCGGCCTCGGCCAAGTCCATGATCTTCCCTAGCGGCCAGCCGAGAGCCCTCTCGATCTTCGTCCGGTTCCCACCCTGCGGCCACCGCCGTCCGTCGAGGAAGTCCCCCAGCGTGCCGGGGTCGAGCTTCGCCTTGTCCGCGAAAGATCCTCGCGTCCAACTGGCATCTACCACGCGGCGGACCTCGCGCCGGGCAGCCTCTCGGGTCACCGTTGGTCCTTTCGTTATGGGCAGACGATGCGCGGGAACCCGAAGGAACAGCAAGCCGTCGTCAGAGCCTCCCGTGTCCGATGTGTCGGGAACACCGGGGAGTAACTACGACGAGGTAACTGCCTCTGACCTGCGGAAACAAGGGAAGGGCGACAGTTTCCGGTTTCTCCCTTGACTTGTTCCCCGAGGTTCCCTACGTTGTTCCTATGTCTCCCCGAAAGATCCCCGCGAAGCTCGACCCCGAGCGGGTCAGGCAAGGCGCGACATGCAAGGCGTTCCGCGAGAAGGCCGGACTGAAGCTCGGGCTCGCCGCCACGGCCGTCCCCATGTCCTACGCCTACCTCTCCAACATCGAGGCCGGGCGCAAGCCGCTCACACCCGTACTGCTGGCGAAGCTCGCTGCCCTCTACGGCGTGCCGCAGGCGGCCATCGCCCGCCCCGACCTGTTCGAGATGCCGGTGTCCGCATGATCGCCATGGCCCGTCGTGCTCGCCTGCGGATGTTCGCCCTTGTCCGCGACCACGCCCCCGGCACGGTCGCCGCCTGGGACATGCGCACGTCGATGGACGACGGCCGGATCGCCTTGCAGGCCGCGCTCGGGGTGCCGCTCGACCAGCTCGATAACAGCGGCTACCAGCGCGGTGCGGCATGACCGCTCTGGCGGCATTCGACCTCGATGACCTTCGCCTCACGCACAACGTGTCGGCGTATGGGTGGCGTGCACCGCTGATCGTCCGCCTGCTACGTCGTGTCGAACAAGACGGGGAGTGCTGGCGCTGGGCTGGATCAACCGACCGCAACGGCTACGGCGCGATCTGCGCCAGCCGCGAGCACAAGATGCTGCTGGTTCACCGGGTTGCTTACGCGCTGTTCGTCGGACCCATCCCGTCCGGCCTGGAGCTTGACCACTTATGCCGAGTGCGCAACTGCTTCAACCCCGCGCACCTGGAAGTCGTCACCCGGCTCGAGAACGTGCGTCGGTCTGGCCCCGCGACCAAGACCGCCTGCAAACAGGGCCACCCGTACACCCCCGAGAACATTGCTAAGCGCGGACCCGGCAACACGTATCGTGATTGCAAGGCATGCCACGCAGAATCTGGACAGCGCCAGCGGGACGCGCGTAAGCGCGCTCAGCGCGAAGCGACGGCTGCAGCATGACCGCCGCTCGCGAGCCGATCAGCCCAGCGCTGCTGTCGGTCGACGACACGGCAACTTATTTGGGTGTGAGCCGGGCGACGGTCTACCGGATGTCCGCTGAGCGCGGTGTCGGTCGCTTCCCCGCCCCCAAGCTCATCCGCGGCCGGCGCCTGTTCGCGATCAAGGATCTCGACGCCTTCATCGCCGGGGCCAACCCAGTCAGCGGCCACCAAGCCCGCGTCCCGCGTCTGCGCCAGGTGTCGGCATGAAGCCTCCCGTCGTGACCGTCCGGGTTCGGGGCTGGATCAGCCCTTCTCTCGCCACCCTGTACCGCCTGAGCGCCGAGCGCGGCGCCGGGGCTTCGGACCTGAAGGTGACCTGCATCGGGGCGCGCCGGGTGTTCCGCCGCGACGCGCTGGACCGCTACCTCACCGCACACACCGCCTAAACGCCTCAGCCCCCGCAGGAACGGGGGCCGAGGAGCCGAGCACGCACTTCCAACTATAGGAGCACGCACCATGACGACCACCACTCCCCCGCTCGACCTCGACACGATCACCCTCGGCAAGGGTGTGCACTCCAAGGGCAGCACGGAGCCGTGCCTGCTGGAGCTGTCCGCGTGGCTCGCCGGTGAGCCGTGGACCGACCGCCCCGCTTGCGTCAGTCCGGTGCTCGGCGCGTTCGGCCGGTCCTTCAACGACGCGCTGCCGACTGACCGCAGGCAACGGCTCAGGCCGTACGCACCTCGGCTGCTGAACACCGCTGGGGACGCGCAGGCCGATGAGCGCCGGTCCTACCTGGCGCTGGACTGGCTGGTCCGCACCTACCTGCCGACCTGGCTCCGGCTGGTGCCGGCCCTGACCACGCAGGCCGATCTGCTCTCGGCTGCGCATGAGGTCACCGACCTCGACAGCGCCGCCGCGATCGGTGACCTAGTGCGTGAAGCGGCCAGTCAGTCATCCGCTGCCGGGGACGCTGCCAGGGCCGCTGCCGGGGCCGCTGCCGGGGCCGCTGCCAGGGCCGCTGCCAGGGCCGCTGCCTGGGCCGCTGCCGGGGCCGCTGCCGGGGACGCTGCCGGGGACGCTGCCTGGGCCGCTGCCTGGGCCGCTGCCGGGGACGCTGCCAGGGCCGCTGCCTGGGCCGCTGCCGGGGACGCTGCCAGGGCCGCTGCCTGGGCCGCTGCCGGGGACGCTGCCAGGGCCGCTGCCTGGGCCGCTGCCGGGGACGCTGCCAGGGCCGCTCTAGCCCCGACCGTTGATGCCTTGCAGGACAGCGCCTTCGACCTGCTGGACCGCATGCTCTCGGTGTCGGCATGAACCGCGCCCGGCTCGCCGAGATGGCCTCAGCCGGCGTCCTCGACGACGACGAACTGATCGCCGCCGCCGACAGCATCGAGCACACCTGCTACCTCAACGGCGGTGTCGAGTGCTGGCAGTGCGAGCGGCAGGAACGCCTCGAGGAGGCCCGGGACAACGCCCTCGGCCAAGCCCGGGCGCTGCTCGGCAAGGTCAAGAGCGGTGAGCACGACCGCTGCTGCGACTACCGCTGCTCCTTCTGCGGCGGCAAGGGCGGCTGCGAGACCTGCGACCAGATCCACATCGACGCCGCCGACCAGGCCCTGCGCGCCGCCGGCCTCGACCTCACGGCGGTGGCGTCATGACCGACATCGTCTCCGCCGAGGACATTGAGCGCACCGTCGGCGTCCAACGTCACGCCACCGAGCACTGGGGACGCGCCGTCAGCGCCGAGCAGACGGTCTACATCCTGCACAGCCAGCAGTGCAAGGACACCACTCCCGACCTCCGAGACTGCCCCTACTCGCTCGCCTTGGACGACGGCATTCAGCCCGCCGACTGGACCGAGGACGTTGCTGTGCCGCTGCGGATTAACGACCCCGATGGCCTGGCCTGGCTCGTGCCCGGATCGACGCCCCCTAGCGGCCACTCGCATGACGCCGACGGTGGCGAGTCATGAGCCTCACTGCCGAGCAGGTCCAGACGCTACTGAGGCCGATCAACCCCACGCGAGTCCTAAAAGACAGCAAGGGGATGTCGCACGTCTCGCAGCAGGACATCCGCGCGCACCTCTCACGAGTCTTTGGCTTCGGCGGCTGGTCGACGCAAGTCCTCGACCTGGTGCTGATCGGCCAGGACCGGAACATGCGGACCAAGGACGGCAAGGAGGTCCCGTCGGGCTGGGCGGTGAGCTACCGCTGCACCCTGCGGCTGACGGTCAGCGACCCGGATGGCAGGCCGGTCGCGTCGTTTGAGGACGTGGGGTCCGGGACCAGCCCGAACCTGCCGGCGCTTGGGGACGCCCACGACTTCGCCATGAAGGTCGCCGTCAGCATGGCGCTCAAGCGGTGCGCGACGAACCTCGGCGACGGCTTCGGGCTCTCGCTGTACAACAAGGGACAGACCGCCCCGCTGGTCATCGGAACGCTGGTCGTCCCTGGCGGGGCCGGCACCGACGCTGCGGACGACGTGCCCGAGCAGGTCAGCATGGGCCACGACGACGCCGGCAGCTCGGAGGACAACCAACCTGATCGCAAGGCCGAACGCGGCGTCACTCCACCAGCGGATGACCAGTGGGCGAAGACCAGCGACGAGGGCGTCTACGCCGGCCTAGTCGCGCGGATTGAGAAGGCGCAGAACAAGGAGGCGCTGAACGCCTGCTGGGCTGCGATGAAGGCCGCCGTCAGTGGCGGGCTGGTCGTGGACATCGACGGCGAGACGCTCCGCGACAAGTGGAAGAAGGTCGCGGAAGCGCTGCCCGAGGCGGGTGTCGCATGACGTCGCTCGCAACGTCTCTGGTCGCGTCCCGCGTCCTGTCCGACCTGCTCAAAGCCGCTGACGCATCCCTCCGCGCCCAAGCCGCCGGCATGCTCGTTGGGGAACGCGCTGTCGCTGCTATCGGGGGTCTCCCGATCGGCACCGTGACCCGCACGAAGCCCCGCGACGGCTCCGTCACCGCAGCGGTCACGGATGAGGCCGCGCTGGTCGCGTGGTGCGACACCCACGCCCCCGACGAGGTCCAGACCGTCCGGTCGGTGCGGGTCAGTTTCCAGCGGGTGCTGCTGGATGCCGCGAAGACCGGCGGCTGGCCCGACAAGACCACGGGCGAAGTGCTCGACGTCGACGGGGTCACCGTCACCCCCGCCACGACCGGGACGCCCGGGCTGATGGTGAAGCCCGCCGAAGATGCCGAAGCGGTGATTCGGGCGGCGTGGCAAGACGGCCGGCTCGCCCTGGCCGACCTGCTGGAGATCACATGAAAAACACCGGCCCGACCACCGCTGTTCGGGACGCCGTGTACGACCGGGAGCAGGGCAGGTGCGCCCGCTGCGGACGCTCCGACGGCCCGTTCCAGATCCACCACAGAAGTGCCCGCCGCGCGGGAGGGTCCAAGCAGCCGGCGAAGAACCAGCCCGGCAACCTGGTCCTACTGGATCAAGAATGCCATGCCGACATCGAGTCGCACCGCACACGGTCCTACGTCGTCGGCTGGCTGGTCCGTGAGGGCCATGTCGCCGCGGACACGCCGCTGCTGTACCGGCCGGGTCGGTGGGTGCTGCTGGACGACGACGGTGGCATCACAGACGTGCTCGGGGTGGCGTCGTGACCTACCTCCTCGCCATCGTCCTCGGCTGGGTCGCGTGCAGCGTCGTCTGCTTCGCCGCGTTCCTGCTGCTGCTGCGCCACGAGGCCCGGCAGCAGCAGCGCCACCGCGACCGCTTCACCTCCGGCGACTGGATGCGGCCGCACTCGCACTCCTGCCGTTGTGACGGCTGCTGGTCCGAGGCCATGAGCGAGCAGGAGAGCCAGCGATGAGCCTCTGGATTCACGTCTCGGCGTTCTCGTGCGCCGTCGACCGAGATGGCGGCTTGCACGCTGCGTCAGCCCTCCGCCGGAAGTCGAGGAGGAAGACCTACGACACGGCGTGCGGGAAGCGCGCCCGACTGCTGGTCTTCCCGACCATCACTGGCGACCGCATGACCGTCGCCTGGCCGCCCTACTTAAAGGAGGCCAGCACGTGGGGATACGAGCGGTGCCGCGCCTGCATGGGCGTCGCGCCCGGACAGCCGCAGTCCCCGCCGTTCGCCCCGACCGGGGAAGTCGCATGAGCGCCTCCTGGGGTGAGCCTCACACCGACCGCAGCAACCCGCTGCTCGTCGCTCTGGTCTGCGCCGTCTTCCTCGCCTGCCTGCTGCTCGCGGATCACGTCGGGGAGATGCGCCGCTGCGACTCCCTGCGCGCCCAACACTCCCCTGCCACCGCCACCTACTGCCCTGGAGGCACCCGATGACCGGCGTAACGGCGGAGCGACTGCATCAGTACCAGGCCAGCGAGGGTGGCTGCTGGCTATGGACGGGGTCCCGTGACGCCGCTGGCTACGGACGCATAGGCCAGCGGTTGGCTCACCGCGAGATCTATACGGCGCTCGTCGGCCCAATCCCTGAGGGCTTGCACATCGACCATCTCTGCAGGACCCCCCGGTGCGTCAACCCCGAGCACCTTGAAGCAGTCACGCAAGCCGAGAACAACCGTCGGGCCGCCGCCGCGCGGAGCACCTGTCGGCATGGTCACGCACTCGACGGGGTGGTGAAACGCAACGGGACCACGCCCACCCGCTACTGCCTCACCTGCAACAGAGACCGGGCTACCGCGAGGCGTGCCGTGGACGGGGACCTTCGGCAGAGGGCCTTGCGCGTACTGCGCACCCGGCGATTGCAGCTCGTCCGTGTAGATGCGACAGACGGCGCTCCCGCTCATGTCATCTGTCGCATTAGCTCACCCCGCTCTGCCTGCATGGACACAGTCACTCTCGCGGCCGGGCTGTGGTCGTGCACCTGCGGCGACAACGAGTGTCCCCACGTCATCGCTGTGCGGCTGGTTACCGGGCACGGTGCGCCGTGACCGGCACCCTGGACCTGCCCGGCGTCGCTGCGACGAGCACACCAGCGGCGTCGGGCAGCACCCTGACCGAGCGGCAGTGGCAGGCCGTTGTCGTCGAGGTTGCCCGCACCTACGGCTGGCAGGTGCATCACCACCTCGTCAGCCGGGGCAGCAGCGCCGGATGGCCGGATCTGGTGATCGCCCGAACCGGCCGGGCGTTGTTCGTGGAGCTCAAGACACAGACCGGCCGGCTCCGACCGGAGCAGCGCACCTGGCTTGCCCTGCTGGCCGCTGCCGGCTGTGAGGTCGCGGTGTGGCGACCCGCCGACCTCGACCAGGTAACGGCCGCGCTCGGACCCCGACAGACCCGACTCACCTGGGAGGCCGCGTGATCCCGCCAGGCGAGACGTTGCACGACGGCGACCCCCGGCACGGCACGGCGGGCGGGTACACCAACTGGGGCTGCCGCTGCCCCGACTGCACCCGTGCGGCGACGGGAGAGCAGCGGCGGCTCAAGGCCAACCGCTTCGCCAGGCTCGCCGTTGATCCGAGCCAGGCACCGCACGGCAAGGCGAGCACCTACGGCAACTGGGGCTGCCGCTGCCGACCTTGCACCGACGCCTGGACCGCACCGAGCGTCGACGCAGGGCGGCGTAGATGACCCGCGAGGACGTGGCTGTCACCGAAGCCCTCGAACTCATCGACGCCGTCCGGCGCTGGGACCGCCGCGACGTCAAGCACCTGCTCGGCGTCGTTGACCTGCCTGCTGTCGCTGTCGCGCTCGCTGCGATGGTCGATGAGGACAAGACCCCGCAGCAGCTCCTGTCCTGGGCGCACGCGCACCACGACTCGCCAGCCGCTCTCGACGGCTGGACGTGGGACGAGATGCACCGCGCGCACGCCCAGTACGAGCTGTGCCGCCTCCGCGGTGTCGAGGTCCCGGCCGAGGTCCGGGACGGGCAGCGGGCGTACGACCGCATCCGCAAGCGCGCCCGCACCGCACAGGCCGCCGCATGACGGCCATCGGCAGCCTGTGTTCCGGGTATGGCGGCCTCGAACTGGGCCTTGAAGCCTTCACGGGTGGTCGGACGGTCTGGCACGTCGAGTACGACAAGCACCCGTCCGCAATCCTCGCCCACCGCTTCCCCGGTGTCCCAAACCACGGCGACGTCAAGCACACCGACTGGACGCAGGTCGAGCCCGTCGACTGGCTCACGGCTGGGTATCCCTGCCAGCCATTCTCCCACGCAGGAAAGCGAGGCGGGGCCGATGACCCGCGGCACCTCTGGCCCGACGTCGCCCGATGCATCGGCGTTCTACGACCGCGACGAGTGTTGTTGGAGAACGTCGCAGGGCACCTTTCCCTGGGATTCGACACCGTCCTCGGTGACCTTGCCGCGCTGGGGTACGACGCGACGTGGGGTGTTGTGCGAGCTTCCGACGCCGGCGCTCCCCACGGCCGAGCCCGGCTGTTCGTCGTCGCTGCCGACACCGCGGGCGGCCCGTGGGGCGTCGGGCACCGAGACGATGTACGCGCTGGGAGCGGAACGGACCGACTTGGGCCGGCCCCAGCCCGAGGTGTTGCTACCGACGCCGAACGCAGCGCAAGCGGGCAGCGACATGACGCTGACCTGCTCTGGGGACGGCAGGGAGACGCCGAACAAGCTCGGCTGGGCAATCGCACTCCTCCCGACGCCTCGTGCGACGGACGGGGCGAAGGGCGGCCCGAACCAGCGGGGCTCGTCGGGGGACCTCATGCTGCTGCCGCCGCCGAAGACAACGGACATGGCGAAAGCATCGCCGGGCGACCTGCGCCGCAACTCCCCTGGCTTGCGAGCAGTGAGTCACCTGCTTCCGACACCGACGGCAGGGGACGCGAAGAGCGCAGCGAACGCGACAGCGACTCGATCCGAGGGCTCGCAGCATCACGCGGGGACGACCCTGACGGACTGGTCGCGTGGGGTGCTTACGCCCCCGCCATCGCCCGTTGGGAGCACGTCACCGGACGTCCCGCGCCCCGTCCAACTGAGCCTGGACGCAACGGCGAACGACTAAGCCCGCGTTTCGTCGAGTGGATGCAAGGCCTGCCTGCCGGCTGGGTCATCGACGTGGGGCTGCCTCGCAACGCTCAACTCAAGGTCCTCGGGAACGGATGTGTGCCGCAGCAGGTGGCCCTTGCTCTCAGGTTCCTCGACCTGGACGAGGCCACCGCGTGAGGCACCCAACCTGCGCCGACGTCGCCTGCGACGGGGCTGCGATCCGCACCCGCCAGGACCAGCAGTGCAGCTGGCTTGGTGAGCAGGAGTGCTAGAGCCCAATCACGGCACCGAAGCCCGCTATACGCGGCACAGGCGGGCCGGTGAGCAGCCCTGTGGGCCGTGCCTTGAGGCAAGCGCGTTGGCCTGGCAGGAACGGAAAGCCCGACGCACCAACCGAGACGAGAACTGCTAATGAGCACGAGATCCGGTCGGCGCGCCACCGGCAGACCGTCGGCGGTTTGCGGGATACTGAAAGCGCAAAGGCCCCCGCTTGCGACGGGGACCTCTGCTGACCACTCCCGCACCGAGACTGCGAAGGAGGGCTAGTGAGCATGATGCTCCCAGTCCGCACGACCTCTGTCAGCACCCCACGCCGAGCACCGACCGCCGATGAGCTACAGGGCCGGATCGCCCTCGCTCGGGCTGTCATCTCGCACCGCATGGACCCTCTCAACCCGGATGTCATCGTTCTGGGCCGGGCGCTCCTCGGCTGGTCGACCGACGAACTGGCCGAAGGTGAGCGGCGCCGGTGACGTGGTTCCGAGTGGACGACAACCTCTGCGGGCACAAGAAGGCGCGCAGGGCTGGCCTGTCAGCGATGGGATTGTGGGCAGTCGCCGGCAGCTACAGCAGTCAGCAGCGCATTGGTGGGTTCGTGCCCGACTGGTACGTCACGACATGGCCGAGCGGCAAAAGCCTCGCCGGGAAGCTCGTTGCCGCCGGGTTGTGGGTCCCGACAGAGCAGGACGGCGACAGCGGGTGGAGGTTCCACGACTGGGAGCACTGCAACCCGTCGAAGGAGACGATCGAACAGGAGCGGGAGTCCGCTCGGCAGCGGATGGCGGCAACGCGGGCAGCCAAGAAGGCCTCCGGTTCGGTCGAACAGGAGGCCGCGAGTTCGGAAGATGTTCCGGCGAACACCGACCGAACAGAGGGCGCACGTTCGGGGACCCCGCGCGGGCGTGCACATGGCCCAGCCCTACCCAGCCCTTCCGTAGTTCTTTCAGAACTACAAACCCCCCCCGCTGGCGCGGCTGATCCGCCGACCCCCTGCCCCGTCGATGCGCTGTTCGACCGCTTCTGGACCGCCTACCCCCGCCGCGAGGCCAAGGAAGCTGCCCGGAGAGCCTTCACGAAGGCCCGACGCAAGACCGACACCGAGCAGATCATCACCGGAGCTGCGCGCTTCCGTGATGACCCGAACCGCGTCGCCGAGTTCACCCCCCACCCATCGACGTGGCTCAACGCTGGCAGCTGGGATGACGAACCGCTCCCCCGTCGTGGCGGTCTGAGCGCTGTCGCTCCGGTCGACCCTCGCAAGGAATGGCTCCAGGGATGACCGACTCCTACGCCGAGCCCCGCGACGTCTGGGCCGAACGCACCGTCGTCGGCTGCCTGCTCAACACCGGCACCGTCCCCACCGACGCCAGCCTGGTCGCCAGCGACTTCTGGGACCCGCACCTCGCCAACGTCGCCGCCGCTTGCCTGACCCTGGTCGCGAACGGCAAGCCCTGCGACCCGATCGCCGTCCGCACCCAGCTCCTCGGCCAAGGCGTCCGAAGCCAAGCCACCGACGGGGCGTGGCTGCACGGCGTCATGCAGGACGGCTGCGGTATCGGAAGCCTGTCCCACCACGCCCGCACCCTGCGAGAGCTCGCCGTCCGACGGCACGTCATGGTCGAAGCCCTCCGCGCGGTGCAGGCCGCCCAGAACCCCAGCGTCAGCCCCTACGACACCGCCGCGTACCTCCACGTCGCAGCCGGGAACCTCTCCGACCTCGGGGACCCGATCCGGCCCGAGCGGACCACCGACGTCGGGGACTTCCTCAACGCCCCCGACGGCTACGACTGGCTCGTCCCGGGCCTGTTCGAGCGCGGCGACCGCTTCCTGATTACCGGAGGCGAGGGCTCCGGGAAAAGCACGATTTCCAGGATGCTGGCGGTCACGACCGCCGCTGGGGTTCATCCCTTCCAGGGCCACCGGGTCGACCCGAAGCGGGTGCTACTCGTCGACCTCGAGAACGGAGCCCGCCACCTTCGGCGCGCTCTGCGGGGCCTGTGCCAGCACGCCGACGACGTCGGCCGCCCCATCGCCCCCGGGATGCTCACCGTCGAGTCCAAGCCGTCCGGGGTCGACCTCACGACCCCTGCCGATGCGGCCTGGCTGCAGCGGCTGTGTGACGCCGCCCGCCCCGAGCTGCTGGTCATCGGCCCGCTCTACCGGATGCACGCAAAGGACATGAACGCCGAGGAACCCGCCCGGCAGATGACCCACGTCATCGACCAGATCCGGGCCAAACACTCCTGCGCTGTTGTGATGGAAACGCACTCCCCACACGGCGCGACCGGCCAGACCCGCTCGCTGCGGCCCGTCGGGTCGAGCCTGTTCATGCGCTGGCCCGAGTTCGGCTACGGCTTGCGCCCGAAGGAAGGAACCGAGGACGTGATGAACCTCGTCGAGTGGCGCGGCCCGCGTGATGAACGCGAGTTCCCCCCTGTCCTGGCCCGCGGTGGCCCGGGTGAGTGGCCCTGGGCAGCCTGGAACCCGCATCGGCACCTCACGAGTGTGTGGGAGCCGGCGTGACCCGCCGTTGCTTGCTGCTCACTGAGGCCGCCATGTGGGGCGCGGTAGCCGGCGCGTGCGTCGTGGACGCCGTCGCAGCCGTGATCGACCTGCGGGACCGGAGGTGAGCGCCGTCTCGCTGCCGCGGGCCGTCGCGGAGGCGCGCGTCACCTGTCACGCTGTGCCCTGGCAAGCCGAAGGACGACTGTGGGATGGGCCTTGGTTCTACTTCCGGATTCGAAGCGGCCGCGCCAGTCTTGGGTTCGGCGCCACTGTTCAGGACGCGGTAGCCGACAGCTTCCATCGGAGGCTCCTCATCGACGCCGGTGAGGGCGGCAACGATGAGGTGCCCTTCAGCCCCACGGATGCGGAAGCCTGGGCCTTGTTCGACAAGCTGTTCGGCAACAGCCAGTGAAGCCCTGCGCTCGTTGCGACTGGCAGCCCAGCGAAGGCGACACCCTGCTCGACCACGCCGCCGAACATCCCCTCTGCGGGGTCTGCTCGAAGTCCCTCACCGCCTACGAACGGACCGTCTGCGAGCACTGCTACACCCGGGCTCAGGAAGACCTCGCCGGCATCGCGGCGATGTACGCCGAGCTACCGCACCACCTGGGCCACCTCCGGTCGCCCAACTACGACCGTGGTCGACCAGACGCCATCGACGGTCGGCCACTACCAGGTGGCGACGTGCTCGCTCTGCTCGGGCGCGGATCGGAAGGCCTGGCCGAGGACGGCTTGACGACCCGCAAGAAGGACCCAGTCTCGGTCAGCTTCGAGCTCGGCTGGTGGGCGCTGGCCTGGCAGGACCAGCGCGGCGAGCACGTCTTCGTCGGCACCGCTGCGCGGGCTATTCGCTACCTGACGGCGCACGGCCGCTGGGCAGCCACTAGCCATGACGGCTTCGCTGAGTACGCCACCGACCTGCGTAGCCTGCACGCCCGTCTCGAAGGGGCCACCAGCCGCCGTAGGAGCCCCGTACGGGCCGGCGCGGATTGTTTCCGGTGTCAGGGCACCCTGGTGCGGCTCATCGACGCTGACGGCCTCGAGCAGGACCGCGTCACCTGCCAGAAGTGTGGGCACCGGCTCAGCCAAGCCGAGTACGCCTCGACGCTCAAGGTTGCCGCCGCAGCCGCCGCCTGGGTCACCGTCGAAGGCTCGGTCTACGGCACCGTTGCCGTCCTCGCCCACGAAACCGGCCGCCCACACCGGACGCTGCGCAGCTGGCACCAACGGCAGCAGATCCGGTCGCTCACCTTCGGGGGCATCCTGTTCCTGCACGCCGCCGACGTCCAAGCCCGCGACACCGAAAGGCGCACCGCGATGACGACCGATCCACGCACCTCTCCGGGCGGCATCTCGGCGGCGAGTGTCTGGGCGGCGAACAACTTGACACCGATGAGCGCGTCCATGAAGCCATGCCCGCCGTGCGATGACGGACACCAGCACGAGTACGACGACGATGCTCCCTTCGACGCGGACGACATCCGCGCCTACTTCAGAAGCATCGGCAACGCCAGCAGCTTCGGCGATCCGTGCGTCTGGTGTGACCACCAGAAGTGTGGAGTGTGTCCACCACCCCGCCCCGTCTAGCGACACGCGGCGCGGCGGCTTGCATGAGCCCCCGCGATCCTGTATGCATCATGGCAGCCGGGGACGCGTGCCCGAAAGCAGGCGAGGCATGATCGCCGCTTCCGCACCCCGAAGGTCAGCACCAGCCATCCTCGGGGAGTGAGGCTGTGATGACTAAACTCGGCGATGCGCTAGAGATCGTCAGGGCGGCCGGCTACGTGGCGTTCAAGGTCCCCAAGTGCGAGTGTACGGCGACAGGCAGCACGGGCGCCATGGCCTCAAGACCGAGACGGCGATGTGCCCCGGCTCCGAGGTACTGCCGCACGGCTGGCGAACCAGTCGCACGGGCTCGTTCGGCTGGTGGAACGACTGTCTCTGCGGGAGTTCGTTCAGTGACTACTACCCGGACGACCCGACGACACCCTGGAACCTCCACAAGGCCGAGCACGGCATCGAGATACCCAGCACAAGGTAACCGCCGGCCAAGGGGAACAGCGATGCACCAGGCCGAGTACACCATCCGCCCGCACCGCCACGCCGAGATGTACGAGGACTGCGCCACCGCCGCCCACCACCTGTGCCCCGCCGGCCGCCCCGAGCTCCTGCACCTGCCACCACCCCGCACCGCCGGTATGACCGACGTCGCGACCATCGACCTGCAGCTACGCCTCGCCCGCGCCCGGCTGATGGCCGCCGCCGACCGCCTCGACGGTGAAGCGTTCGACACCGCGGCAGCGCAGATCAACACCCTGCTCGACCAACGCAACACCGCAGCGAAGCAGCCCGCCTGATGGCCGAGCACCACGGACGCAAGGGCAGGCCGTGGCGTCGCCTTCGCCAGCAAGTCCTGCTCCGTGATCCGTACTGCACCATCCGCGGACCGCGCTGCACCGGCGCATCGACCACCGTCGACCACGTCATCCCGCTCACGCTGCGCCCCGACCTCGCCCACGACCTCAGCAACCTGCGCGGCGCCTGCCGAGCGTGCAACTGCGCTGGCGGCGCGCAGCTCACCAACAGTCGCCGCACCCGGTACCGACTCGCGCCGACAACCCGCCAGGCGTCGCCCTACCGGTATTGACAAGGCAGGGGCCGGAAAAATCCAGGGAAGCGCGAGCGGGTGACCCCGCAGCCTCCCACAATCTCCCCCCGTGCCGTGACCGGGGATCGCGCGCGAAAGGAGGTGGGCCGTGGGTGACGTCGCCGAGGCAACCGAGTCGTCCCTCGACGCGGCCCGGCACCTGACCGACATGGACAAGGGTGCCGTGGAGGCGCTGCGGGCACTCGCGGTGAAGATCGACGAAGAAGCGGAACGCTGGGAACTCGCGTTCACCTACGCCTCAGAACACAAACTGAAGCCGCCGGCACCGGACAACGTCGCCTTGCCGACGTATCTGCGCTACTGCGAGGCACTTGGCCTGACCCCATCGGGTCGGGTGCGGCTGGGGCCAGCGAAGGACGGTGCGGGTGGCAAGCTCGCGCAGCTCCGTTCGGTCGCCGGCACCGCCTGACCTGCTCGGTAGCGAGACTCCCCGCCTGTTCACACCGCCGTTGCGGCGATTGACCCCGAAGACGACGCTCGGGTTCGCGCTCATCGACTTCGCCGACGAAGTCCTCGGCATGGAGCTGCTGCCGTGGCAGAAGTGGCTCGCTAAGCACTCGCTCGAGCTGCTGCCGGATGGGACGTTCCGGTTTCGCACAGTGGTGCTGCTGGTTGCCCGGCAGAACGGCAAGTCGACGTTCCTGCAGGTGCTCGCGCTGTTCTTCCTGTTCGTGCGCGGGGTGAAGCTGGTCATCGGGACGGCGCAGAACCTCGACATCGCCGAGGAGGTCTGGCAGGGCGCGGTCGACATCGCGCAGGACGTCCCGGAACTTGCCGCGGAGATTGAACGCGTCGTGATGGTGAACGGCAAAAAGGCCCTTGAGCTGACCGGCCGGGAGCGGTACAAGGTGCAGGCTGCGAATCGCCGTGGCGGCCGCGGACTGGCCGGCGATCTGGTGATGCTGGACGAGCTGCGCGAGCATCAGAGCTGGGATGCGTGGGGCGCGGTCACGAAGACGACGATGGCCCGGCCGTACGCGCAGACGTGGGCGGCCAGCAACGCTGGTGACGCTTCCAGCGTGGTGCTGGCTTGGCTGCGGCTGCTCGCGCATGTGGCCCTGGGCGACCCAGATGGGCTGGTCAAGAAGGGTGCGCCGACCGCACCGGACGACCTCGAAGGTGTCGATGACGACTCCCTCGGCATCTTCGAGTGGTCCGGTCCGCCTGGCTGCGACCTGCGGGACCTGGCCGGTCAAGGGCAGGCGAACCCGGCCCGCGGGCACACGATCACCCAGCGGGCGATCAACTCGGCGCTGCGCACGGACCCGGAGCCGGTGTTTCGCGTCGAGGTGATGTGCCAGTGGGTGGAGTCGTTGACCACGGACGCGATCGACTCCGCCCAGTGGCTGGACCTCGCCGACCCCGACGCGGCACTGAACGGCGTGCCGGTGCTGGCGGTAGCGACAGCACCGGACCACTCCTGGTCGTCGGTGGCGATGGCCTGGCGCCGCCCTGACGGATTGCCGCAGGTCCACGTGGCCCGTAATCCGCAGGAGTTGCTGGACTACCGCGCCGGTACGGCGTGGGTCCCGGCCCGTGTTGCGGAGCTGCGAGCCCGGTGGGGTGCTGGTGCGCCGGTCGTCGACACCGCCTCGCATGGACTGGTCCCGGACGCGGAGAGGCTGTCGGTGCAGGCCCAAGCGCAGGCCGACAACGCTCTCGCCGACGCGGTCCAGCTCGGCGGTCTGCGGCACGGCAACGAGGCGGCGCTGGGCTTCTCGGTGCGGGCGGCCCGCTGGAAGCCACAAGGTGACTCACGCGTGCTGGACCGCAAGGGCACCGCCGACATCACGCCGTTGCGCGCGGTCGGACTAGCGCTGCGGGGCCTGACAACGGTCGAGCCGATCAAGCCAGCCCCGCCCCCGCAGATCCTGGCTGGCGGTGACACGCACAGCCCATCCGAGACCGGCTACCTGGCGGACGCCGGGTTCTGACTTCACCAGGAGGCGCCGTGGTCGACACCGCTACGGCACCCACCCGGGAGATCGGGTACGGCTCGTCCTCGTCCGGGGCTGGATGGTGGGGGCTGGACGACGCGCTGTACGAGCCGACCCCGGAACTGCGTTGGCCGCTGTCGATCCGGGTGTACGACTCGATGCGACGCCAGGACGCGCAGGTCGCCTCGGTGCTGCGGGCGGTGACGCTCCCGATCCGCCGTACGCAGTGGCGCATCGACGGCTCAGGGTGCCGCCCGGAGGTCGCGCAGCTCGTCGCCGACGACCTTGGCCTGGCGCTGATCGGCGCGGATCCGATGGCCCCGACGTTGCGGACCAAGGATCGCTTCTCGTGGTCTGAGCACCTGCAGATGGCGCTGTTGATGCTGCCGTACGGCCACATGTTCTTCGAGCAGGTCTATCGGCTCGACGACTCGGGAGCGGCGCGGCTGCGCAAGCTCGCTCCACGGATGCCCCGGTCACTAGTGGCGATCCACGTGGCCGCCGACGGCGGTCTGCTCAGCATCCAACAGAACGCACCGTTGGGCATGGGCGGCCCGCTGGCGACGATCCCCGTCAACCGGCTGGTCGCGTACGTCAACGACCGCGAGGGCGGGAACTGGCTCGGTACGTCGCTGCTGCGGACCTGCTACAAGAACTGGCTGATCAAGGATCGACTGTTGCGGGTGCAGGCACAGACGATCGAGCGCAACGGCATGGGGGTGCCGCTCTACATCGGCCAGGAAGGCGCCTCCGAGGAGGATCTGATCAAGGGCGCCGCGCTGGCGCAAGCCTGGCGGGCAGGTGAGAACGCGGGCGCCTCGGTGCCGCATGGAGCGAACCTGCTCCTGAAGGGCGTCGACGGCAAGCTGCCACAGCCGGCCGATGACGCGATCCGGTACCACGACGAGCAGATCGCCCGCGCCGTACTTGCGCACTTCCTCAACCTGGGGACACAGACCGGCTCGTGGGCGCTCGGCTCGACGTTCGCCGACTTCTTCACCCTGTCGCTGCAGTCGGTCGCCGAGGCGGTCCGGGACATCGCGAACGCCCACGTCGTCGAGGACCTGGTGGACGTCAACTTCGGGCCGACCGAGCCGGCGCCGCGGATCGTCTTCGACGAGATCGGCAGCCAGCGCAACGCGACCGCCGACGCGATCAAGATGCTCATCGACGCCGGGGTGATCTTCCCGGACCGGACGTTGGAGGACTTCGTGCGCAACGCCTATGGCTTGCCGGCCAAGAGCCCGGCCCCCGGATCGTCTCCAGGAGGAGCGCAGTGACCGCACAACGCCACCGGTTCCTCGGCAACACCATCACCGAACGGACCCCGGTCCGCGCCGAGGCACCAAGTACGCAGACCGACAAAACAGGCAGCGTGCTGCTGCGGTTGTACGACCCGATCGACTCCTACGGCGGCCCGTGGGGGGTCTCGGCCAAGGAGTTCGCCGCGGTGCTGGACGGCATCGGGACAGACGTCCCGCAGATCGACTTGCATATCAACTCCCCCGGCGGCGAGGTCTGGGACGCGCTGGCGATCCTGAACCTGCTCCGTCAGCATCCGGCCAAGGTCGTGGTGACGGTCGACGGCCTCGCCGCCTCTGCCGCGTCGCTGATCGCGATGGCCGGCGACGAGATCGTGATGGCCGAGAACAGCGAGCTGATGATCCACGACCCGTTCGGGATCTGCGTCGGCGATGCCACCGACATGGCGAAGATGGCCGCCGATCTTGCCCATGAGGGTGACAACCTCGCGCGTGCTTACGCCGGCAAGGCCGGCGGCACCGTGCAGGACTGGCGGGCGTTGATGCTCGCCGAAACTTGGTACTCCGCGCAGGAAGCGGTCGATGCCGGCCTCGCCGACCGGGTGGCGAAGGCCAAGCCGGCCGATGTCACCGCGGCGAAGGCCCGTTTCGACCTGACGATCTTCGCCCACGCTGGCCGGGCCCAAGCGCCCGCCCCACAAACCCCCGCCGCGCTTGCGGTCGGGCCCATCCCCACCCAAGAAAGGGGCCCCGTCGTGGCATTCAGCGACGAACAGCTCACAACTCTGCGGCAGCAGGTCGGGGTCGCTGATGACGCCGACGAGGCCACCATCCTGGCCGCGCTCGCCGAGGCCATGACCGAGCAGGCCGACCCCACCCCACCCACCCCGCTGCCCGCGGGCACGGTCGCGATCGACGCCGAGCAGCTCGAGCAGCTGCAGGTCGCCGCCCGCGCCGGACAGGAAGCTCGTGCGCAGCAGCAGACCGAGCACCGCGAGCAGCTGGTGTCCGCGGCAGTAGCGGACGGCCGGATTCCCCCGGCCCGCCGGGATGCGTGGCTGGCGTCGCTCGCAGCCGACCCTGGCTCGGAGCAGACGCTCGCATCACTTGCACCCGGGTTGATCCCCATCGGAGCACCGGTCGGTCACACCGGCCAGCCGGACAACAGCGCCGACGACGACGTGTTCGAGGCGCTGTTCGGCGCCCAGAAGATCGGAGCCTGACATGCCTGACGCCCTTCCCGTCTTCGACCCGGGCGGCGATCTCACCTACACCGCCTCGGCCGCCATCACGGGCGGCCAGCTGGTGGAGATCACCGGTTCCGGCTCGGCCGGCCCGGCCGGTGCCGCGTCCACCAAGTGCCTCGGGGTCGCCGCGTTCGACTGCGCCTCGGGTGACCGCGTCACCATCCACGCGGGCGGTGTGCAGCGGATCATCGCCGCAGCCGGTGGCGTGACCGCCGGGGACGTTGCGAGCGCAGGTGCCGCCGGCACCGTGACCCCGATCGCCGCCGGCCCGTTCGCCGCCAAGATCGGGCTCGTCATCACCACGGCAGCCGCTGGGGCTGTCGCCGAAACCCAAGTGGACCGGTGACCTGACATGGCCTACACCTACCCACCCGCCGCGCCGACGCTGGCCGGTGATCAGGTCTCGATCTCGCGCTTCTTGCAGAACCCGACGCTGATCGCCCGCCGGCTGCGCACCCTGCTCGAGCAGCGGTACATCGCCGACACGCTGCTCACCGGCCGCTACCAGGTGCTCGGCGGCGCCATCCTGTACGAGACCGGTGAGAGCATCTTTACCAACGACAACCCGCGGGCCGTCGCCCCCGGGTCGGAGTACCCGCTCACCACGGCCGGGACCGGTGCGGCGTCGATCGCCAAGACGGTCAAGTGGGGCGAGGACACCGAGGTCACCGACGAGGCCATTAAGCGGCAGCGGATGGACCCGGTGAACCGGGCACTGACGAAGCTGGCGAACCAGAACGTCCGCTACGTCGACTCCGTCGCGCTGTCGGCGATCTCCTCGTCGGTGACCGCGACGCAGGCCTCTCCCGCGCCGTTTGCGACGGCCACGGCCGCGCAGATCCTGCAGACGGCTCTGCTGGCCAAGGCTGGCATCATCGCCCTGAACCAGGGTTACATGCCGGATACGATCGTCATCGACGACATCAACTGGGCGTACGCGCTGTCGGCGTTCGTCGCGGGTGGCTACGTGCCGCGCGAGTCGGCGAACAACCCGGCGCTGACCGGTGAGTTCCCGACGATCGGTGGGTTGCGGTGGCTCGCCAGTCCGAACGTCCCGACGGCGGGGACGGCGATCGTGCTGGACTCGACCGTCCTGGGCGGGATGGGCGATGAGGACCTCGGCGGCCCTGGCTACGTCAGCGCGGCCGGTCCGAACACCGCGCCGGTCCAGGCGAAGGTGATGCGGGACGACGAGGAGGATAAGTACCGGCTGCGCGCGCGTCGCGTGACGGTGCCGGTCGTCGTCGAGCCCGCCGCCGCCCGCAAGATCACGGGGCTGTGACATGACCTACGTCGTGACAGCACCGCTGGTGTGCGTGCAGGACCGCGAGGGGCACGTCGGCTACTTCTACCAGGGCGCGGTACTGCCGCCGTACGTCCGGGCTGCCGATGCCCGGCGGCTGGTCGAGGAGGGCATGGTCGCCGAGTCGTTGCAGTCGCCGGCAGAGACACCGGAGGTGTCCGAGCCGCCCGCTGAGCCGAAGGCCGCTGCGAAGGCTCCGGTCGCGGCCAAACCGACGGTCTCGCGTCACCTCGACTAGCTCGGAGGGGCCGTGACGACACCATCTGTCTTTCCGGTCTGGTCCCCTTCCCCGGACGCGGTCGCGGACCTGCTCGCGCAGCGCGTCCTCGTCCGGGGTGGGCAGGCCGTCGGGACGTTCACCGCCGCAACGAAACCAACTGCGGCGCAGGTCCAGCGGATCGCCGATGCGGTGGCCCGTGAGGTGGAGATCGCAACTGGCCCGCTGCCGGCCGACTACTTCGACAGTGCCAGCGACGTCGCCGCGCTGGGTGCGGCGGCCCGGGTGGAGCTGTCGTTCTTCCCACGCGACACCGAACGGGGGACCTACGACGACCTCGCGGTGCTGTACACCGCTGCCCTGGCACGTCTTGTGCTGGCGACGCGTGGCGGGCAGTCGGAGGGCCGCAGTAGCGCCCCGGTCTTCGGCTTCCCGGTCGTTCCCCCGTGGCGGTCGTATGAGGCGTGGTTGTGACGGCCGTCGAGGATGAGGCGGCGTACCTGACCGCCGATCCGGCGGTGGCGGCGGCCGTCGGCAGCGTCGTGCCGTACCTGCGACAGGAGACGGTCGACAGCACCCGCGTAACCCTGGTCCGCACCAGGCTGGTTGATGAGCGGATCGCCACCGGTAGGTCGGAGCGGACCCACTCCTTCGCTCTGGCTGTTGAGTGGCCGACCGGTAGTGCGGCGTACGACCTCACCGACACCCAGCACGACCTCGACGTTGCGGTGGGGGTGCTGTGCACGCGGCTGGTCACCGACCCGTCGCACGGCGGGCTATGGACGGGCGCGGCGGTCGGTGACAGCGGCCTCGGGACCGGTGGCGGCGTGGCGGTCGACTTCGCGGCGCCCTCACCGACCAGCGACCTGCTCTTCGCGACGCTGACGTACACCGCCACCGAGCAGTACCTGACGTGAGGGGCTGCGGTGCTGTCCGCGGTCGTGCATGTCTCCGCTGAACTCTCCTGATGAAAGGACCGCCGTGGCCCGCCACAAGCACATCCGCAACCCGCACGACTACCCGATCGACGTCCCGACACTGGTCCCGGCGCTGCACCTCGAGCCCGGTCAGGTCGCGCGTGTTCCGTCGGAGGTTGACCTTCCCGGCGTGGAGATCGTGACCGCGAAGGACGCCGACGGCGAGGCCCCGCTGCACACCCTGACCGAACCGGACCGGCGTGACGACCCGTGGGTCGGTGCGCCGGCCACCGTGCTAGCCCCCGAGCCGGCCCCTGAACTGCCCGCGACCGCCACCATTGAGGAGCCGACCCCGTGAGCGCCAAACTATCCAGGCTCGGCTTCGTCGGGGCCGGCAAGGAAACCGTGCAGCAGGGCACGCCGGTCGTCCCGACGTTCTCGCTGCCGGTGAAGGCCATCTCGTTCGAGGACGTCATCGACACGATCATCGACGACACGTTCCGCGGCAACCCTGCTGTCGTTCAAGGCGTCTACGGCGGGGCGTCGTCCTCGACGGGCAGCATGGACGGCTACCCGTACCCGGACACCTTCGGGCACCTACTCGCCGCACTCGGCATGACCGACACCCTCGGGGCCGTGGTCGGCGGCAAGACCCCGCACACCTTCAAGGCTGCCGTGACGCAGCCCCCGACCTACACGCTGACTGACTTCGACGCGGTCGAGGCCGTCGCCTACCCGGGCTGCATGCTCGACGAGCTGACCGTCAAGGTCGACATGAAAGGCGCCGTGGCGTACACCGCGAAGTGGCTGGGTTGGCAGGGTGTGCAGGTCGCGACTCCCATTCCGGTGTACGGCTCCCTGCAGCCGTTCCTGGGCTGGCAGTTGATCTGGACCGCTGGCGGGGTGGCCTCCACCCGCGTGCAGAGCTCGGAGTGGACGTTCAAGCGCGGCGTCGAGATCATCCCCGGATCGGACGGGACACAAGGCCCGCGGGAAACGTTCGCGGACGCCCTGGACGTGACCTGCAAGTTCAAGGCGATCTTCGAGAACCGCCTCGACTACGACCGCTTCATCGCTTACGTCACACACGTCGTCGTCGGGTCGCTGGTGCAGCCGGTAGGCAACGGCGGGAACCGCCTCGACATCACCATCTCGGGCGCGACGTGCAACAAAGCGACTCGCGACCAGGGCCAGAAGTACGCGCAGCTCGACTGCGAGCTGATCGGCTCTTTCAACGCCACCGACGGCGGCCCGGCGCAGGTCGCGCTGCTCACCCCGACCGCCGCGGCGTTCTGATGGGTTACACCGCGCAGCGCATCTTGCGGCACGAGTTCCCCGAGCTCGGCGACGACGTGTGGATCGAGCTGAAGAACCCGTACCTGTTGCCGGCGAACCGGCTCAACCCGGCGCGTGAGCCACGCCGACTGCCGAACGGCACCGTCGACATGACCGATGTCGCCAAGATCGGTTATGAGACGTACTCCTGGCTGATCGTGGCCTGGAACGTGTACCCGGCCTGGGACGGCGAGAGCGACATGGACGACGAGCCGCTCGGCAAACCGTCAGCGGAGACACTCGCCTTGGTTCCCACGCCTATCGAGGTGTGGATCACCGAGCAGGTCAGCGCGGCCGGCCGCCCTTCCTGATCAGCGAGGACTTCGCCGACGACCTCGAGATCGTCACAGAAGCCCTCGCCGGCCGCCTGGTCCCGACCGACGACGGACCGGGACTGCCGCAGGAATGGCACGACTACCAGCTCGCGCAGCACATGGGCTGGACGTCGCAGGAGCTGGAGTCGTGCCCGGTCTACCGGCGGGCGCTGTGGACGCACTTCCTGTACGCCGAGCGCAACGCGCAGGCCGAGCAGTCCGAGGCCGCTGATCCGCAGGCCCGCCAGCAGCACGCGTCGTCGGCGCGTAGCGAGATCGCCCGTGCCCGCGCCGCCGTCGACTACCAGGAGGACTCATGAGCGAGTTCCGGGTAGAGGGCGCTGAGCAGTTTCTCCAGTTGTCGAAGGCACTCAAGGCGGCTGGGCAGACCGAGCTGCGCAAGGAGCTGAACAAGGGGCTGCGGCTCGCCGCTAAGCCGTTGATCGCGCAGACCCGCGCCGCTGCTACTGCCGAGCTGCCGAAGCGTGGCGGGCTGGGCCGGTCGGTGGCGAAGGCCCCGCAGCGCGTCGTCGTCGCTACCGGCGCCCGCACCGTCGGGGTGCGGATCGTGGCGAAAGGCCCGGTGCGTGGCGCGAACGCCGGCACCGTGCGGCACCCCGTCTTCGGGCATCGGGATCGCTTCGTCTCCCAGCAGGTCCCCGGCGGCTGGTTCGACCGGACACTGGAGGGCGCGGCCGACTCGGTCACGCCCGCGATCCTGGCCGCGATGGACGCCGTGATGGAAGCGGTGGTCCGCAATGGCTGACAAGGCACTGACGTTCGCGCTGCTGGCCCGCGACCAGGCGTCACAGGCGTTCAACAACGTCTCGAAGGCATCGGACCGGGCTGGGCGTTCCGCTGAGCAGGCGGGCCGACGGGGGTCGGAGTCCGGGCGCGGCTGGCTCGGGTTGCGTGAGCACGTCCGCGGCACCGGTCACGAGATGCAGTTGGCTTCCCGGGAAAGCCTGCTCGCGGGCGTGGGCATCAGGTCGATCGGCATCGCCGCTGCTGGCGTCGGGGCGGTTGAGATCCTGAAGGGCTTCGTTGAGGACGCCCGCGCAGCCAACAAGGTCACCGCGATCACCGAGCAGGTTCTCAAGACGACCGGCGGTGCCGCGCACGTCACGGCCCGGCAGGTCGAGGAACTGACCACGTCGATCAGCAACAAGACCGGCTACGACAAGGAAGCCATCGGGACCGGCGCTGCTTTGCTCTTGACCTTCACTTCCGTCAGGAACGAAGTCGGCAAGGGCAACGACATCTACAACCAGGCGACGCAGGCCGTCACCGACATGAGCGTCGCGCTCGGCCAGGACACGAAGTCGTCCGCGATCCAGCTCGGCAAGGCACTCAACGACCCGATCAAGGGCGTCACCGCGCTGCGCCGGGTCGGCGTCAGCTTCACCGCGTCGCAGATCGACCAGATCAAGGTCATGGTCAAGGCCGGAAACACCCTCGGCGCACAGAAGTTGATCCTCAAGGAGCTGGGCACCGAGTTCGGCGGGGCTGCGGCAGCTGCTTCGACGCCGATGGAGAAGCTGAAGGTCACCACGCACAACCTCGGGGTCACGGTCGGCAACATGCTGATTCCGGCCCTGGACAGTGGCGCGAAGCTGCTCTCAACTCAGGTGATCCCTGCGGTGCAGGGGTTCCTGTCTGGCATGAAGGACGGGACCGGCGCTGGTGGGCGCTTCGCTGCGACGGTCGGGACGATCCGGGATAACGCCGCCGCCGCCTTCGGCTTCTTCAAGACCGACGTGCTTCCGGTGCTGCGGGATGTCGCTGGCGTTGTCGGGGCCGTGCTCGTGCCCGCGTTCGGCTTCCTGTCCGGGCACATGACCCTGGTCGGCGGCGTCGTCGTGACGTTGACCGCCGCGTTCGTCGCCTACCGGGCTGTCATGGTGACGATGGCAATAGCCCAGGCCGCGTCGCGGTTCCTGCAACTCGCCCGGGCGGTCGGCGTCATGCGAGCGATGCAGCTGCAACTCAACATCGCGATGATCGCCAACCCCATTGGGCTGGTCGTGGTGGGCATCGTCGCGCTGGTCGCCGTGTTCATCTACGCCTACAAGCACTCCGAGACGTTCCGCAAGATCGTGCAGGGCGCGATGCTCGGAGCCAAGATTGCGATCACGACGATGGTCAACGTCGCGGTGGGCGCCTTCAACTGGCTGAAGGGCGTCACGGCTTCGGCCTGGGGCGCGGTGCGAGGCATCGTCCTAGGCGTGACCAGGGTTCTTCGGGCGGTGATCACGACGGAGTTCAACATCTACCGGGCGATCGTCATGGGTGTCTGGAACGGCATCCGGGCGGTCACGTCAGCCGTCTGGAACAGCATCCGGGCGGTGGTCGAGGCGAACGTGCGATCGGTGCGGGCTGCGATCGCTGGTGTCTCAGCCGTGGTCGGCGTGGTCCGCAACGCCTTCAACGGCGCTCGCACAGTGGCTAGTAACGCCCTGGGCGGCTTGGTGCGAACAGTTGAGTCCGTGCCCGGCCGGATCATCGGTGTGTTCTCCGGTGCCGGGTCGTGGCTGCTTGGGGCTGGGCGGGCCATCGTCGACGGGTTGATTAGCGGCGTCGGGGACATGATCGGGCCGCTGCAGGACAAGTTCTCCTCGATCACGAACCTGATCCCGTCGTGGAAGGGTCCGGCGTCGCGGGACGCGGTGCTGCTGCGGCCGAACGCCCACCTGATCATGGGTGGGCTGATCGGTGGGATCGCGGAGCGGCAGGGCGCGCTGCGTTCGGTGCTCGGCCAGGTGACTGACACCGTCGCGGGCACCGCAATGCCCGGCTTCGGCATTCCGACGGCTGGGGCGCTGGCCGGGATGGCTGGTCGGCAGGCGCAGGGCTCGCTCACCAGCACCATCAACGTGACGGTCCGGATCGAGGGTGCCGGTGCGGGCACGCCGGAGGCCCGCGAGCTGGCCCGCCAGTTGGCCCCGCACATCCGGGAGGCGCTGACCCGCGACGCCGGTCGTAACAACAAGCACCCGAATCTGTGAGCCTCGCGGTCCTGCCGACGCTGTACGTCGGGGTCGCGTTCGGCTACGGCGCGACCGACCCGGCCCCGGTGTTCACCGACGTGTCGGCGTTCGTGCTGCCCGGTTGGGACTGCAAGACCGGCCGCGACCACGAGTCCGACCGGGTGCGGGTCGGCACGCTGACGATGACCTTCCGGGACCCGGACGGCCGTTTCAACGCCCTGAACGCCGCGTCGCCGTACGCACCGAACATCCGGCCGATGGTGCCGATCCGGGTGACGGAGACGGTCGGCGGCGTGACGTACCCGGTGTTCCGTGGATTCGTGGAGCGCTGGCCGCCGTCGTGGAGCAAGCACGGCCGGTTCGGCACCGTGACGGTGACGGCGGTGGACATGCTGGCGCCGCTGGCCGCGACGACGCTGCGGACCGCGCTGGACGAGGTGAGCCTGGCCGACTCCCCTGACTGGCTGTACCCGCTGGACGAGCCGCAAGGGGCGACGGCCGGCGTGGACCTGATCGCTCCTGCGCGCAACGGGTTCGCCACCGTGGTGAGCAGCAAGTACGGCGCGGGCACGGTCGCGTGGGGCGCCACGACCACACTGTTCGAGGCCCCGACCGGGGTCCGCCTGGTGAACTCGACTAACAGCAGCCCGTACTCCGCGCTGTCCTACCTGGCCCTGGGCGGCCCTGTCGTCCCGACGGGTGCGGCCTGGTCGCTGGAGTGCTGGTTCAGCCTGACCGCATCCGGCGGCTACGTGAGCCTGTTTGAGCAGGCCGCGAACGATAGGCAGAGGGTTCAGGTCTACGTGTCCCCGACCGGGACGCTTGCTGGTGTTGTGACCGGCGCGTCGGACAACGGCACCGGCCTCGGTGGCGGCACGGTCGTAACCGACGGCCGGTGGCACCACGTCGTTCTGAGCTTGGCCGCCGACCTGATGAAGATCACCCTGTACCTCGACGGGGCGGTCAACGCCACGGCGGTCGCTACTGCCGCGATCAACACGGCAGGGATGAACGTGGTCGCCGCTGGCGGGCCGCCCTACCGCAAGGTGGGAGGGACTGCCTGGATCGGCCTCACCGGCTCGCTGGCCCGCCTGGCGCAGTACCCGGTCGCCCTCTTGGCAGCCCGGGTGCTGGAGCACTACCGGGCCGGTACGCAGTCCTTCTACGGCGACACCTACGCTGCCAGGGCTACCCGGCTGCTGGACTACGCCGGCTGGACCGGCCCTCGCAGCATCGCCGCCGGCAGCTCGCAGATGCTCGGCGCCACCGGTCTGGCCGGCACTGACGCCCTGACCGCGCTGGAGGACAACGCCGAGAGCGAAGGCGGGGTGTTCTACGCGGACCGGGATGGCACCGTCGTCGCTGAGGGCCGCGGCTCCCGGTTCCTGCGCACCACCCCAGCACTGATCCTCGGGGATGGTCCTGGGGAGGTTCCATACGCCCAGGGCATCGCGCCAGACTACGACCTGACGTATATGGCGAACCGGGTCACCGCGACCCGCCCGTACGGGGTCACCGCCGTAGCCACCGACACAGCATCGAGGGCCTGGTATTTCGAGCGGACCCGCGACCTGACCGTGCGGATCACCTCCGACGCGCAGACCGTCGCCGCCGCGAACTTCACCCTGGCCCGCTACTCCCAGCCCCGGATGCGGATCGGCCTGGTCACCCTCAACCTCACCACCCTGCCCACCAGCGACGTGCAGAAGATTGAGGCGCTGAGCATCGGGGCGCGGGTGCGGGTCGCGGTCCGCCCGATCGGCCAGCCCGGCTTCACCGCCGACTTCTTCGTCGAGAGCATCGGCCGCCGCACCGCGACGAACTCGAGCCTGGTCGAGCTGACGCTGAGCCCGGCCTTCCCGAAGGTGTGGATCGTCGGGGACCCGGTGTACGGCGTCATCAACTCCGACAACGTCATCGCCTACTAGGAGTCCTGTGGCTGTCATCCCCGCACCTGCCACGTTCGTCGCCGGCACCGCACCGACCGACGCCAACCTGAACTCGCTGCGGGACGGCATCAACTTCTTGCTCAACCCGCCGCGGGTGCTGCTGACCAACAGCGCCTTGCAGTCAGTCCCGTCCGGCGTCTCCACCGTGCTGACATTCGACACCGAGACGTACGACACCGACGCGATGCACTCCACCGTCACGAACCCCGACCGGATCACGACCGTGACGGCGGGTCTGTACACCGTCAGCCTGAGCGCCCCCACGCAGTTCTCCTCGGCCGGCCCGGCCCGACAGATGCGGGTCCACCAGAACGGTGCCATCTTCGCCTACGCCGGCCCGACGTCGACCCTGACGCTGGACGTGCCGTGCGTGGCCGGGGATTACCTGCAGTTCGTGGTCTACCAGAACTCCGGGGTGGCGCTGAGCTACGGCGGCGGCGGAGTGGACAGCGCGCACTTCTGTGCCCGCCGGGTGTCCGCATGAGAGAGGTGAAGTAGATGCCGTTGCCCGCTGCTGTCTCCACCACGCAGGTCACTGGCCGGTTCACCAACCTCAACGGTTCCCCAGCGGTCGGCCGGGTGACGTTCGCAACGTCGGTGCTGCTGCGGGTGACCGGCGCGCCGGACCTGATCGTGCCCGGCTCTTACACGGCGCTGCTGGACGCCAACGGGGTGTTCGCGCTGGCGCTGCCCGCCACGAACGACCCGGACATCACCCCGTCGGGCTGGCTCTACACGGTCACCATCAGCATCGCCGGTTCGCACGTGGACAGCTTCGACTGCCAGGTACCGATGTCGGCGGTGCCGCTGCAGCTGCGGGACCTGACCCCGGCGGTGGCGGTCGCGGCGGTGTCGTCGTACATCCTGGTGTCGCAGGTCGGCGCTGCGGGTGGCGTGGCGAGCCTGGACGCGGGCGGGAAGGTCCCGGGCGGCCAGCTCCCAGCCCCAGCCACCGACGCCACCCTCGCCGCGAAAGGCCTTGTGCGGCTCGCTGGTGACCTCGCCGGGACTGCCGATGCCCCGACCGTGCCGGGGTTGGCCGCGAAGGTCACTTCCGCGCAGGCAGCTGCTGCTGCGCCCGTGCAGACCGTCGCCGGCCGTGCTGGGGCGGTCGTGCTCGCTCCCGTCGATGTGCCCGGTGTCGTGGCGCAGTGGCAGCCCGCCACCAACTACGCGGCGTCCCAGCCGGTGATCAACCCGACCGGGGAACTGGTGCGGGCGCTGGCCGCGCACCTGTCCGGGGCGGTCTACAACGCGGCAAACTGGTCCAAGCCCGCTAGTGGGACCTTTGCGGCGTTGCCCGGGACGTCCCGGCACCCGCTGACCGGGTTCTTCCACCTGGACGGGTACGGCGCGAAGGGCGATGGGGCCGCCGACGACGCGGCGGCTATCAACGCTGCCGTCTCGGCGGCGGTGGCGGCCGGTGGCGGCACCCTGTACGCGCCACCCGGCGTCTACTCGATCGCAGCCTCGAGCAACTGGGGGACCCGGCTGTCGTTGCGTGGCGCGGGGATCGGTAAGACGATCTTCCAGCCGAAGGCGACGATGGTCGGCTCGTGCTTCCAGCAAGGCTCCTCCGTTGCTGCTCCGCTCACCGACTGCCAGTTCCGGGACTTCGAGATCGACGGCAGCCTCGTCCCGACGACCACCCTGTCGAAGGGGTTCTTCTTCACCTACATGCTCCGGGCACGGTTCGAGAACGTGGACGTGCATGGCACGACGGCCACCGGGTTCGGGGCGGACTTCCTCCGCGACACGGTGTACGACCGGTGCGTCGCTGAGGGCTGCGGTCGGGCTGCGGTCGGCGCTGAGACGACGACCGGCGGTTGCTCCGGGTTCGGGATCGGCTCCGGTGCTTCGCAGGTCGAGAACGTCATTGTGTCCCGGTGCGTAGCCCGCAACAACGCGCGGTACGGCATCTTTATCGAGTTCCAGTCCGGGATCGGCACGTTCCTGTCCCGTGGCGCTGAGTTCGTGGACAACTACGTGGAGGGCAACTACTACGGCATCGGGTCCTGCGGTGTGGAACGGTCCCGGATCGCCCGCAACGTCGTCACGGGGGCGACGTTGCACGGCATCCACATCGGCCCGTCGGATGCGACGCACGGGGCGTTGAGCGTCGGGGATCAGGTGCTCGACAACATCATCACGTCCTGCGGCGGTCGTGGCATCAACATCGACGCCACAACGCCTTCCAACCTCACGCCATATGTTGGGGACCACCGGATCGCCGGGAACCTCTGCCGGGGCAACACTGGGGTGCAGATCAAGGTCAGCGCCTCTGCGACCGTGACGAACCTGCAGGTGCTCAACAACCTGGTCGAGTCCGGTGGGTCAATCGGCATCGACTTCGCGGGCGGCCGCCTCAACGACCTCGTCCTGGCCGGGAACAGCGTCGTCGACAACACAGGCGACGGCATCCGGGTCCTGACGACCACGCTGCGCCTGCGGGCGGTGTCGAACAAGTGCACGGATACCCGGGCCGCGGGGAGCAAGACGCAGACCTACGGCCTCGACGTTGCCTCCGTGGCCACCGACGCCGACATCCGCGGGAACGACCTGCGAGGCAACGCGACGGCCGGGATGAACACCGTCGGCGGGTTCGCAGGGACTTCTCGCGTCGAGGACAACCCTGGCTACAACCCCATCGGCACCGACACGTTGGCCGTGACCGTCTCGCCGATGACGTACACCGTCGGGGCGTCGCGGGAGACGCTGTACGTCCTCGGAGGCACCTGGACGAACGTCTCGGTCAACGGCGTGAACGTCGCCACCACAACCCCCAACGTCATCACCTGCGACCCCGGCGACGTGGTGATCTTCACCTACACGGCCGCGCCGGTAGCGATCAAACGCCAGCGGCACTAGCGCCCGCTAAGGGTGGATAGCTCCCCCGTCTGCTCGGCGTAGGGCCCTGCGCCCGCACCATCCTCGCCGCCCCATCAACCGCTGAGGGGAGGCCGGATGCCACCAACGTCTGACGCCGAGGTCATGCGCTACATCCTCGACGACCTCACGAAACGCCTGGCTGAGACAGCAGCCCGGTTCGAGGCGGCGATGGGCCGTCTGGACAGCACCTACGTCCGTAAAGACGTGTACGACCTGGATCGGCAGAACGCCGCCGCGGTGGTGTTGGCATCGGATGCGGCGTTGCGGGTCACGGCCACCGATCTGATCCGCCGCCTGGATTCGATGGACGATGCCCGGACGTGGCTGTTCCGGTTGGTCGCAGGGGCGGTGTTCACGGCACTGGTCGGAGTCGCCGTCGCCGTCATCACCGCCGGAGGCCACTGATGTCGCTGCCGTTCGAGCTCGCCGACCTGAACCCCGCCACGCTGGAACTGCTGCGTGGCCTCGACGCCCTCACCGGCCGATTGGAGCACGCCGTCGCGACCCTGGAAGACACCCTCGACCCCGCCGAGCCTGCCGAAAGGAACACCGATGCCTGACCCGACAGGACCGCCGTCCGGCGCCGACTGGGCCGCGGAGGTCGACGGGCACCTCGCGGACGGCCACGAGCACGACGACGTTGATCAGGCCACCACGGACCGGACGCAGGCGACCGCCGACCGCGACCAGGCCACGACGGACCGGGACCAGGCCACCACGGACCGGACGCAGGCCACGACCGACCGGACCCAAGCGACAACGGACCGGGACCAGGCCACGCACGACCGGGACGAGCACCGCGAGATGGACAGGACAAGCCGCGAGGAAGTGGTGGCCCTCGCCGCTGCCGTAGCTGAGCTGGCGGTGTCCGTCGCGGGCCTCCACGACCTGATCCTGCATTCCCTGCAGAAGGCCGACCAGGCGGCGGTCGATGCCGCCGCGAAGCCGTCACGGCGCCGGGTCAACGGGATGGCCGCAGCCATTGTGGCGCTCGCCCTCGCCCTCGCCGGGACGGGTGCGGTCGTTGTCCACCGGCAGCAGGCCCAGAACTACACGGCGTGCAAGGAACGGAACGCGGCGCAGGCCGAGTCCGACGCCTTCCTCGGCCGGATCGACGCGGCCGTGCAGAAGTCCCGGTCGACCTCGACGTTGGCCCGGAACCTCGGCGCGTTGCTGACCCCGGTCGCCCGGCACACCGTCGCCTGCCACCGCCCGTTCCCCTGACCTGCCCGTACTGCCCCGTCCCGCCCATCCGGCGGGCGTCCGCCATGCCCGGAAGGACACTCCATGAGCTACGAGCAGATCCCCGGCTACTCCGGGCACACGTCGGGTCCGAACGGCCCGATCACCCGCATCGTCATCCACGGCACGGTCAGCCCGTGCGCGGCCGGTGGAGCGGTGAACAACGCCCGCTACTTCCAGCGCCCCGACTCCGGTGGCCTGGCCCACTTCGTGGTCGACCCGACCAAGATCGTGCAGTGCTGCGACGAGGACACGGCCTGCTGGCACGCGCCGCCGAACCACGGCAGCATCGGCATCGAGCTGTGCGACCCGCAGGCCGGTGCGCTGGCCCGCTGGGACGACGCGAACCACAAGGCCATGCTCGGGCTCGCGAAGGCCCTGGTGCATGACCTTGCCGCGCGTCACACCGTGCCGCTGACCTTCGTCAACGCCGCTGCCCTGGTCGCCGGTAAGCACGGCGTCACCACTCACTACGAGGTGTCGCAGGCGTTCCACCAGTCCGACCACTCCGACCCCGGCCCCGGCTTCGCCCCGTACATGGCCTACCTGCTCGGCGCCGTCCCGGCACCCCCGGTCGCGCACCCGCTGGCAGCGAAGACCTACCCCGTGCTGCGTGAGGGCATGGGCATGGCTCCGCAGGCCCCGAACGCCAACGTCAAGCGGATGCAGACGTTGCTCCACATCGGCGCTGATGGTCGTTTCGGGCCGGGCACCAAGAACGCCGTCATCCACTTCCAGACCGCTCACCGGCTCGCCGCCGATGGCGTGGCTGGCCCGTCGACGCTGTCCACGATGAGGTTCTGATGGTGCCGGTGATCCGCCTCGAGGAAGACGTCCGCGACGGGATGAGGCTCGGTCGCCACGTTGAGCATGACCCGAGATCCCGGTCATACGCCGTGCAGGCGGCTTCGCTCGGCACCCTGACGTCGGTCCGGCACCGTCGGCTCGTGCCGATCTACGATCAGGGCAACATTGGGTCCTGCACGGGACAGGCGTGCGCGGGTGCGCTGAGCACCGCCCCGTTCCGGCACCGCTACCGCGAGGCGTCGGCGGTCCGGTTCTACAGCCAAGCCACCAAGCTCGACGACGACCCGGCCACGTACCCGCCAACGGACACCGGTTCGACCGGCCTGGCCGTGGCGAAGGCCGCGCTCGCCCGGAAGCTGTGCTCGTCCTATCAGCACGCGTTCTCCCTCGAGGCCGCGCTGACCGCGCTGCAGACCGGCTCGGTGATGCTCGGCATGGCGTGGAAGACCGGCTGCGACACCCCGGACAGCAGCGGCCTGATCCGTTGGACCGGCAACGTGCGCGGCGGCCACGAGCCGCTGCTCGACGAGATCGACGTCGAGCGGAAGCTGGTCTGGCTGAGCAATTCATGGGGCACCGGCTACGGACTAAAGGGTCGTGCGGCGCTGTCCTGGGACGACCTCGGGGCGGCGCTGGCCGACCAGGGCGACGTCACGATGTTGACCCCGTGAGCGAGCAGCGGGCGTGGAACGCCCTCTCTGCTCTCGTCGGCATCGCCTGCGCCGCACCGGCTGTCCTGGTCCTGTGGGACCGCTGGCACACCGCCCACCCGGCTCCTGCTCTCGCTGCGGTGCGGGACGACTTACCGCCGTGTCCCCGCGACGGCTCCCGCGACATCTTCGACAGCACGAGGTAGCAGTGACCGACGTCCGCACCGCCCCCGCCACCGACAAGCCGTGCGTCCTGTACCTCGACCATGGCAGCAGCGTTCCCGTCCGCACCCAGGGCCATCACCGGCACCCGCAGTCGCTGCAGATCGAGCTCACCGGCCACGTCGACCCCAACAGCGAGCTTTGGTGGCTCTGTGGCACCTGTCATGACTCGATCCACGCTTGGCTGGATCACCTGCTCGGCCGTGCCTACCAGCCACCGACCCCACCCACCCGAGCCCGCCGCGAAGCCGAAACCGCCTTCGCCTGGTACACCGCCACGAAGGAGCACCCATGACCACCGCTGTCCTGTCCCCGACCGTCCCCGCGATCCGCACCGCGTGGCGCACCCGCGCCGGCCAGCTCGCCCAGCAAGCCGCCCGCTTTGCCCGGCTGATCGTCGCGGCCGTCGTGACGCAGGTGCTCGCCAGCCTCGCCACCGGAGGCGGGGCGCTGGATCACCTGGACAGAAAGGCCATCGTCGCGGTGCTGATCCCGGCGATTGAGGTCGCGTGGCGGCAGTATCACCCGACCGTGACCGCCTCCGACGTCGCTACGGCACCGGGCATTACTCCGGCTGCGACCGACGCCAGCGGCGCCGTGACGATCGGCCCGGACGGCCCTGCCGGTCTGCTCGGCGGCGGCGGCGTCTAATGGACATCGTCACCATCCTGCTCATCGTGCTGGTCGTCGTCGCGATCGTCGTGCTCATCCGGCGCTGACCTACCGCACCACCTCGCCCGTCGTCGGCCCTCCGGGGCTGGCGGCGGGCGCTCCGTGCTGCCCGCAATCTGCGCCAGATCTGCGACTCGAAGTCTAGGAAGCCTGCGACACCATGCGACAACATGGGACGACCGTGGCGCAGCACAGCCCGTCGTAGGACGGCCTCACCCCCGCTGACCTGGGCGGATGCAGCAACGCGACCAGTTCTGTGTGCTCAGTCATGGGGTAGATGTCGAACGCGCGCAGGGACTCCAGCGTCCAGCCGGCATCCAGCAGCACCCGCAGGTCGCGGGCGAACGACGCCGGATCGCACGCCACGTAGGCCAGTGCCCGCGGCCGCAGGCCGGCCAGCGCGGTCGTCACCTCGAGCCCCGCCCCGGCCCGGGGTGGGTCCAGCACGATCAGCTCGGGTCGCAGCCCCTGCAGCGAGCGGATCAGCGCGACGTCGATCTCGGCGGTCCGGACCCTCACCCACAACTGGTCCGAGGTGTTGCGGGCCGCGTCCGCGCTGGCTCGGGGTGACGACTCGACGGCCACGACCGACCCGGACGGCCCGACGGCTGCGCCCAGCAGCGAGCTGAACAGCCCGACCCCGGCATAGAGATCGGCACCCCGCTCGCCGGGCTGCGGCTGCAGCGCGTCCAGCACCGCCGCACCGAGGACCGCGGGCGCCGCATGGTGCACCTGCCAGAACCCACCGGCCGACACCTCGAAGGTCCGCCCGAGCACCGTCGTCCGGATCCCGTGGGGGGATCGGACGGCCCGCCCGTCGACCACCAGCCCGGCGTCCACCGCTGGGAGGGCAGCCGGTCGACCGTCGACGGCGAGCACCACCTGGCCGTCGACCGCAAAGGCCTCGACCGAGCGGGTCCCCTTCCACGACGACCCGAGCGGCAGGGCCACCCTCGGCGCCGCGATGAGGCAGTCGGTGACCAGCTCCAGCTCCCGGGAGCGGTGCCGGTGCAGCCCTGGCGTGCCGTCGGCCGCGACCGCCCACTGCACCCGCGTCCGCCAGCCGAGCGCCCCGCCCGGCACCTCCTCGACCTCCAGGGACCGCGTCACCCCGGCCAGCCGCGACAGCTGCTCGAGGACCAGCGCAGCCTTCAGCGCCCGCTGCTCGGCCGGCTCCACGTGCTGCCAGTCGCAGCCACCGCACCGCCCCGGTCCCGCGAACGGGCACGGCCGCGCGACCCGCGCCGGTGAGGCGACCAGCACCTCGACGGCGTCCGCCCGCAGGAAGTGCTTGGTCGTCGCGGTGACGTCGACCCGCACCCGCTCGCCGGGCAGCGCGTGCCGGACGAACACCACCCGGCCGTCGTCGGCGCGCGCGACGCACGCGCCACCGGCCGCGACCTGTCCGACCTCGAGGATCACGCGTCGAGGTTGCGCGGCGCCGGTCGACGCACCGCCGGACCCCCGACGCCGCTGTCGTCCTTGCGCCGGTCGGAGGACTGCAGTTGGTACGGAACAGACGTCACCATCACCCCCGGCTGGAACAGCAACCGGCCCTTCAGCCGCAGGGCGCTCTGGTTGTGCAGCAGCTGCTCCCACCAGTGGCCGACGACGTACTCGGGGATGAAGACGGTGACCACGTCGCGCGGGGAGTCCAGCCGGATCCGGTGCACGTAGTCCAGGATCGGCCGGGTGATCTCGCGGTAGGGCGAGTCGACGACGGTCAGCGGTACGTCGAGGCCGCGCCGGTCCCACTCCGTCTGCAGGCCGAGGGTGTCCCCGGCGTCCACCGAGACGGTCAGTGCGGTGAGGTCGTGCGGCCTCGTGGCCTTGGCGTAGGCAAGCGCCCGCAACGTCGGGTTGTGCACCTTGGACACCAGCACGACCGCGTGGTTGCGCGACGGCAGGGCGACCGGCAGGTCGTCCTCGGGCTCGAGCTCCCGCGAGACTTTGTCGTAGTGCCTCCGGATCGCCCGCATCAGGAACCAGAACACGGTCATCGCCAGGATCGCGATGTAGGCCCCGTGCGTGAACTTGAAGATCAGCACGACCAGCAGGACCGTGCCGGTCGTGATGCCCGCGAAGAAGTTGATCGCGCGCTTGCGGTAGAAGACCGACCGCTCACCCCGCCCGGCGGCGGCGATCTTGCGGTTCCAGTAGCGCACCATCCCGGTCTGGGACAGCGTGAACGACACGAAGACCCCGACGATGTACAGCTGGATCAGCTTGGTCGGGTTGGCGTTGAAGGCGTAGATGAGGATCCCGGCGAAGCCGGCCAGGATGAGGATGCCGTTGCTGAAGACCAGTCGGTCGCCGCGGGTGTGCAGCTGCCGGGGCAGGTAGCGGTCCTGCGCCAGGATCGAGGCCAGCACAGGAAAGCCGTTGAAGGCGGTGTTGGCGGCCAGCACCAGGATCAGGGCGGTGACCAGCTGGGTGAAGTAGAACAGCGGGTTGGTGTCCGAGCCGTAGACGGCCTCGCCGATCTGGGCGATGACCGTGGGTTGCGGCCGGCCGGCCGGCAGCCCCAGCAGCTCCGAGCTGTTCTCCGTGACGTGCACCTGCGCATGGATGGCCAGGAACGTCACGCCGACGAACATGGTCACCGCGAGCGCGCCGAGCACCGTCAGCGTGGTGGCCGCGTTCTTGCTCTTGGGCTTCTTGAACGCCGGCACGCCGTTGCTGATCGCCTCCACGCCGGTCAGCGCCGTGCAGCCGGACGCGAAGGCGCGCAGCGTCAGCGCCAGCAGCGCGAACGTCGTCAGGTGCCTGAGCTCCGGAGTGATCCGGTAGCTGGCCGAGGTGGCCAGCACCTGGTGCCCCGTGACGATCTTGATGACGCCGAAGGTCACCATCCCGATGATCGCCACCATGAACGCGTACGTCGGGAGCGCGAAGGCGGTGCCGCTCTCGCGGATGCCCCGCAGGTTCAGCAGCACGATGACACCCACGACGACGAGCGTCGCGACCGCCTCGTGCCCGGCGACGAAGCTGAACGCCGGTGTGGAGGCCAGGTTGGCGATGCCCGCCGAGGCCGACACAGCGACCGTCAGGACGTAGTCCACCAGCAGTGCTGCGGCGACAATCAGGCCGAAGGAGGGGCCTAGGTTGTCATTGGCGACCTCGTAGTCGCCTCCGCCACTGGGGTAGGCGTGCACGTTCTGGCGGTACGCCGCGATGACCACGGCCAGCACCACGGCCACGGCACCGGCGGCGTACCAGGTCAGGTGCAGGTAGGCGGTGCCGGCCAGGGCGAGCACCACCAGGATCTCCTGGGTGGCGTAGGCGACCGAGGACAGCGCATCGCTGGCGAAGACCGGCAGCGCGATCTTCTTGGGGAGCAGGGTCTCACCGAGCTTGTTGCTGGCCAGCGCCCGGCCGAGCAGCACCCGCTTGAGGACGTCACCGGCACCGGACACGCGCGCCAGCCTACGGGCGCCCCGGACGTGAGCCCGTTGGCCGCCAACCGGTAGCGTCCTGCGAGGTCCGGGCGCCTGCCCGGGGCGGGGAGCAGCGGTGCACGTCGTCATCATGGGCTGCGGCCGAGTCGGGTCCGCGCTGGCCAAGGGACTCGAGGCCGGCGGGCACTCGGTGGCTGTCGTCGACCAGGATGCCGGTGCGTTCCGAAGGCTGTACCAGGAGTTCGCGGGGCAGCGGATCACCGGCGTCGGGTTCGACCGGGACACCCTTACGGAGGCCGGCATCGAGCGGGCCGGCGCCTTCGCCGCCGTCAGCTCGGGAGACAACTCCAACATCATCGCCGCGCGGGTGGCCCGTGAGACGTTCGGCATCGAGAACGTCGTCGCCCGCATCTACGACCCGCGGCGCGCCGAGGTCTACCAAAAGCTCGGCATCCCCACCGTCGCCACGGTCCGCTGGACCGCCGACCAGGTCATCCGGCGGCTGATCCCCGAGGGACTTCTGTCGGAGTGGCGGGACCCGAGCGGCCATGTCGTGCTGGCCGAGGTCGCGTTCGCGCCGTCATGGGTCGGTCACCGGGTGACCCAGCTCGAGCGGGAGAGCGGCACGCGGGTGGCGCTGCTCACCCGGTTCGGCGAGGGCGTGCTGCCGGACGACCAGACCGTCGTGCAGGACGGCGACCTCGTGCACGTCACCATGCTGTGGCGCGACCACGACGCCGTCGCCGCGGCCTTCGCCACCGGACCGTCCCAGGAAGGGCACTGATGCGCGTCGCGATCGCCGGAGCCGGCAACGTCGGGCGGTCGATCGCCGGTGAGCTTTTGGGCAACGGCCACAGCGTGCTGCTGATCGAACGCGACCAGCGGTCCATGAAGACCGACAGCGTCCCGACGGCCGAGTGGCTGCTGGGGGACGCCTGCGAGCTCGACAGCCTGATCGACGCCCACCTGCACGACTGCGACGTCGTCGTCGCCGCCACCGGCGACGACAAGGTCAACCTCGTGCTGTCCCTGCTGGCCAAGACCGAGTTCGGCGTCGACCGGGTGGTGGCGCGGGTCAACCACCCCAAGAACGAGTGGCTGTTCAACGAGTCATGGGGGGTCGACGTCAGCGTCTCGAGCCCCCGCCTGCTGGCAGCTGTCGTGGAGGAGGCGGTGTCGGTCGGTGACCTCGTCCGGCTGCTGACCTTCCGGCAGGGCCAGGCGAACCTCGTCGAGCTGACGCTCGCGCCGGACGCGCAGATCGTCGGCCGCACCGTCGGTTCGGTGACCTGGCCGGTCGACAGCGCCCTGGTGGCGATCCTGCGCGACGGCCGGGTCATCACGCCCAGCCCGGACGCCACGCTCGAGGCGGGTGACGAGCTGCTGCTGGTGGCCACGACCGAGGTCGAGGACGAGCTGGACCTGCTCCTGACCAGCTCGGCCGAGACCGGGGACTGACGCCGCCCGGATCAAGGGCTGGCCGGCTCCGACAGCTCGGGGACCTCGGCCCGACGGACCAGCGTGACCGTGAGCAGCGCCGAGCCGATGATCAACGGCCACTTGACGGCGTTGATCACGACCAGCAGCACGAGGTTGTCGGACGCCCCGTCGCCGACGGACAGGGCCACCGCGCTCGCCACCGCCGCCCGCACGAAAAACGACGCCGACCACGCTGCGGTCGACAGCACGCAGGCCCGGCGCAGGGCCGCATGCGTCGGCCAAATCGCATAGCGCGGGTCGATCGCCGACAGCGCCAGCGCCACCGCCGGCTTACGTACCAGCAGCGAGATCGCGAACACCACCCCGCTGCCGGCCGTGATGAGGATGCCGGGCAGGAAGAACCCCTTGCCCGTGCCGGTGCTGCGGGCGATCGCGACCGCCAACAGCAGCCCGAAGAACCCGCTGAGCGCCTGCTGCAACGGCTCGCCCCGCACCCGGCGCAGTGCCACGACGGCCAGGCCGACGGCGACCGCCGCGACGATCGCCGTGTTCAGCGGCGCGAGCAGCCGCACGATGACGAAGACGGTTGCCGGCAGCGAGCTGTCGAGCAGACCCTTCTTCCCGCCGAACGCCTCCAGCATGGTCCCGGTGGTGAGCCCGCGGGAAGGCTCAGGCACCCGGGAGGTCTCAGGCACCACTGACCCGGAGCTCGTATGTCGGGTTGAACAGCGTCGCGCGACCGTCGCGCTCGGTCAGCCGGCCGTGCGCCACCAGCGTCCGGCCGGGGTCGATGCCGCGGATCCGGCGGCGGCCCAGCCAGACCAGGGTGACGGTGCCGGTCCCGTCGTACAGCTCGGCCTCGAGGGTCGGGACACCGGCCAGCGGCCGCAGGACGACCTGGCGCAGGGTGCCGGCGATGCAGACCGGGGCGCCGACCGAGCAGCCGGATACGGCGGTGGCACCGGTGGAGGCGACCTGCTCGCGCAGGTGGGCGCTGTCGAGGTCTCCCTCATCAGCGGTCATCCGGGCCAGCGCCCGCTTGAAGCGGCCGGGCTTGTCCTCGCTGCTCACGGGTCGAGCCTAGACCGCGGTGCTGGGCAACAACCGGGCGAACGCACCGGCCACCGAGCCGTACGACCCGGTCACCAATGCGACACCCAGGACCAGCAGCACGATGGCACCGACCAGCGAGACGGTGCGGCTGGCCCGGGACAGCCGGCTGGCCAGCGAGGGGGACGCAGCCACCGCCAGCGCAGCGAGCACGAAGGGCACCCCGAGGCCGATCGCGTAGGCGGTCAGCAGCAGTGCGCCGGTGCCGGCGCCACCGCTGGTCGCCGCGAAGGCCAGCACGGTGCCGAGGAACGGCCCTACGCAGGGGGTGAACGCCGTGCCGAAGACGAGGCCCAGCAGCAGCGGGGCCGCCCAGCTGGACGACCGGGCCAGCCGGGCGCGGGTCCCGTCCGCCGACACGGTCAACCGGGACAGCAGTCCGAGGCGCGACTCCAGCAGCAGCGCGAGCGCCAGCACCAGGACGAGCCCTCCCCCGGCCCGCTGGACCAGGCCGCCGGACTCGCGCACCGCCGACCCGGCGCCCCCGACGAGCGCGCCGAGGGCGACGAAGACGGCGGCGAAGCCGACCACGTAGAGCACCGCGCCCCGCAGCAGTCGACTGCCCTGCCGCTCCGGCGCCACCCCCGCGGACGAGCCCGACAGGACCCCGACGTACGCCGGGAGGAGCGGGACGGTGCAGGGGGCCAGGAAGCTGACGACGCCGCTGCCCAGCGCGACCACCAGGGCCAGCAGCACCTCAGGCTCCGAACGTGAGAGTGAACAAGCGAGCCCCGGCGGTGCGCGCGGTGACCGTCAGCACGCCATCGGCGATCCCGGGGCCGCTGATCAGGTGGAGCAGGTCGTCGCTGCCGACGGTGGTGACCGTCCGGCCGGCCTGGACCCGCAACGAGCTGCCCCGCCGGCCGGGCGGGACCGGCCGGCCGTCGAGGGTTACGTCCAGCACGACCGGCGCCTCGGCCGGAGCGGTGGTGGCGTAGACGTCCCTGGCGTGGAAGCGCTGGGTGACCGAGGCGCCGGCGCCGAGCTGCAGCGACTCCGCCTCGCCCGTGAACGTTCCCTCCAGCCGAAGCACCCCTGGGTCCTGGTCGGGGTCGTGCCGCACGACGGTCGCGCCGGCGGGCACGACTCGACCACCGGCGACGTACTGCCGGCCGCGGGCGGCGCCGAAGTAGGTCTCAGCCGTGAGGGCGGAGGTGGCGTCCCCGGGGCGCTCGGCGTTGGGCACGTCACCGACCCGGGCGGCCGGCACCGTCCCGCCCTCGGCCAGCAGTGAGCGGACGGCGTTCTCGATGTCGGTGTCGCCGCCCTCCCCGACGTGCAGGTAGCGGACGCGTCCCTGCCGGTCGAGCAGGTAGTCGGCCGGCCAGTACTGGTTGCCGAACGCCGACCAGGTGGCCATCTCGGGGTCCTCGGCGACCGGCCAGGTGACGCCTAGCTGCCGCACGGCGCGGGCGACGTTGGCGTGCGAGCGCTCGAAGCTGAACTCCGGGCTGTGCACGCCGAGGACGGTCAGCTCCGGGTAGGTCGTCGAGAGGGCTCCGAGGAACGGAAAGGTCCGGCGGCAGTTGATGCAGGTGTAGGTCCAGAAGTCGACGAGCACCACCCGGCCCCGCAGGCTCTGTAGCGTGAGCGGCGCGGTGTTGTCGAAGTCCTTGACCCCTGTCAGCTCGGGCGCCGGGTGCGCCTCGTCAACCGGCAGCACGGCGCCGGGGCGGCCGGCCGCGGCCTGCAGCACAGCCGGGTTCTTGCCCGCCGACAGCGCCACCAGAGCAGCAGCCACCGCGAGCACGGCGACGAGGGCGGCCGCGACCACGGCCCGGCGAGGGGTCACAGCACCTGTTCGTCCACCGGGCCGGGCCGGACGGCTCGGCTACTGGATCTCGGTGATCTCCGGGCCGCGTTCCGGCAGCTGCAGGATCGTGGGCTCGGCGGCGTCCTGCTCCGCCGCCTCGGCGGTGGCCTGGACCGCGTCGGCCGGCAGCACCAGCGGCAGGGCGTCGCGCACCGCCATCGGGTCGCTCCCGCGGACCACCACGACGTCGCGCATGGCCTGCTCGAGCCCGGCGCCGAGGGCGTGGTCCAGGGCGGCCGGTCCGGTGACCAGCCCCCGCAGGAACCAGCGCGGACCGTCGACACCGAGGAAGCGGGCCGGTGCCAGCACGACTCCCTGGCCGGGCACCTCGGTCGGCACCGCCGAGCGCAGCTCCGGCCCGAACGGGCCGTCCGCCTCCTCGGCGTGACCGCCACCGCCGACCAGCGCCTCACGGATCTCCTGCCGGACCTCTGCCCAGATGCCCTCCGAGCGTGGTGCGGCGAAGGCGTTGAGCTGCAGCGCCGACTCGCCTTGCACAAGGGTCGCCGCCACAACCTCTCCCTCGGGGCTGACGTCCACCCGAACCTCGGTGCCCGCAGGCACCGGCACCTGCAGCCCGCCGAGGTCCAGCCTGGGCTGGTCCTCCGACGTCGGGGCGTCGGCGAGGTCCCACGGGCCCTGCGGCCGGGGCGGCGGCCCAGTGACCGGCGGCCCAGTGACCGGCGACCCAGTCACCGGCGACCCTGTGACCGGCGGCCCGGTGATCGGTAACCCAGTAGCCGGCGGCGGCTCCGCCTCGATGCTGGCCAGCAGCTCCGCGTCCTCGGCGGCGCGCTCCTCGGGTGAGAGGTCGTCGACGAACGGCTGCTCGTCGGGGCCCTGCTCGAGCTGCTGCTTGCGTCGTCCGAACGCCACTACTGACCTCCTGAACAGTGGCCGCCGGTGGACCCGTGCCCACCGGTGCCTCGTTGCGAGTCCGACAGCTCGTCGGTCTCCTGCCAGAGCACCTGCTCGACTCGCTGGACCACCAGCTGCGCGATCCGGTCGAGCCGGCGCAGCCGCACGGGCTCGCGCAGGTCGTGGTTGACCAGCACGACCTGCACCTCGCCTCGGTAGCCCGCGTCGATCGTGCCCGGCGCGTTGACCAGCCCCACACCATGGTGGGCGGCGAGCCCGGACCGGGGGTGCACGAACGCGGCGTACCCCTGCGGGATCTCCAACGCCAGACCGGTCGGCAGCACCCTGCGCTCCCCTGGCGCGATGTCGGCGTCGACCGTCGTCACCAGGTCGCAGCCGGCGTCACCGGGGTAGGCGTAGGCCGGCAACGGCACATCGGGGTCGAGTCGGCGGACCTGCACCTCCAGCACCCTCGCTCCGTCCTGTCCTCGCCCCACCCGGCCCTCGACCCGGTCGGACGCTACCGTCCGGAACCACGTCCCGAGGAGCAGCATGGGCAAGAGCGTCGTCGTCACAGGGGCCAACGGCGGGATCGGCCTGGTCACCAGCCTGGAGCTCGCGGGCGCCGGGTATGACGTGATCGGCACAGCCCGGTCGTCGGACAAGGCGGCCGGGCTGCGCGCCGCCGCGCAGTCCAAGGGCCTAGCGGTGCGCAGCGTCGTCCTCGACGTCGACGACGCGGACTCCTGCGAGCGGGCCGTGGCCGAGATCGCCGACATGACCGACGGTGGCGCGTGGGGGCTGGTCAACAACGCCGGCTACGCGCAGTCCGGTGCGGTCGAGGACGTCGATGACGACCGGGTACGCGCCCAGCTCGAGACCAACCTGGTAGCCCCGATCCGGCTGGCCCGGCTGGTGCTGCCGGCGATGCGCGCGCGCGGCGCCGGCCGCATCGTGAACATCAGCTCGGTGGCCGGCCGGCTGTCGACCCCGCTGCTGGGCTGGTACTGCGCGTCCAAGCACGCGCTCGAGGCGGTGACCGACGCGCTGCGCATGGAGGTGGAGGCCGACGGGGTGCGGGTCGTGCTGGTGGAGCCGGGCATGTTCGGCACCGACATCTGGTCAGCTGCCCAGGAGGGCGGCTTCCCGGAGCCGTCGCACCCCCGCTACGCCGCCGCCTACACCCGCGCCGAGGCGCTGGGCGGGCGCAGCCACCGGCTCCCCGACCCAGTATGGGTGGCCCGCACCGTCCGGGTGGCCCTGGGCAACCCGGTGCCGCTGCCTCGCTACCTCGTCGGGGTGGACGCGGTGAGCGGCGTGCTGGCCGAGACGGTCGTGCCGACGGCTGTCACCGACTACGTCAAGGCGCTCGGCGCCGGCCTGCGGTCGTTGCCACTGAAAGTCCCGTTCCGGCGGTGACCTACCGGGAGCGGCTGGTGCCGCCCTGGTGGTGGTGGGTCATCGGCCTGGCCGTGGCCGTGCTGTCCGCCGCCGAGGTCCACGGCGGCGCGCGCGGCTTCGGACGGGCCGTCCTGCCGTACCTCCTGCTTCCAGCGCTGGTGGTCCTCGGGCTGGCGCTGATCTCCCGCGGGTCAGTTCGCATCACCGACGGGGTGCTGGCCGTGCCGGGCGCCCGCGCCCCGGTGACGGCCTTCGGCGCGCCCCAGGCGCTGGACCGGCGCGGCGCGCGGTTCGCCCTTGGTCGGACCGACGCCTTTTACTGCGTGCGGCCGTGGCTGCCGGGCGCCGTACTCCTGCCGGTAACCGACCCTTCGGACGCCACCAGCTTCTGGCTCGTCGGCAGCCGCCACGCTGCGGAGCTGGCGGCCGCTGTGCTAGCGGCTCGAGCGACGGGCTGAGCCTCACTCCTCGGTGAGCGCGTCGGGCTTGTGGACGGCGTCTTTGCCGCTCTTGTCGCTCGTGACGAGGAACTGCGGGTCGTCCTCGCTGGCTGCGACGTGGCGGCCAGCTGCCTCGGTCGTCGTGGTGATCTTGTTCTGCACGGTGCCGTGCGCCTGCGTGCCGTGGGTGTTCCAGCGCACCTTGTCGCCCTTGCTGGGTTCGGCCATGTCGTCCTCCGGGGGTGTCGTCGGCGCTCGTCCCTGCCGCCTACCCCGGAACCACCGACGGACGCGGGTGTCGGCGGCCTCCGTGCCGGGGAGGGTGTCGCCATGGCTGCTTCGAACGTTCTGTGGAAGGTCGTCGCGCTCGGCAGCGGCATCCTGTCCGCCAAGATCACCCGAACCGTTCTGGACAAGACGTGGGCGAAAACCCGCGGGGGTGACCCGCCGCGCAACCCGGCGGCGCCCGGAACCGAGTGGAAGGAGGCGATCGCCTGGTCGGTCGCCAGCGGCACCGCCCTGGCACTCACCCGGATGGTGGCCACCCAGAGCGCCGCGATCGCCTGGCGCAAGACGACCGGCAAGCTCCCGCCCGGGATCGAGTCCGTCGGCGCCTGACCCCACCTCGGGCGGGCCGGACCGGGCACCCGCCTAGCCTGCGGCGCCATGGACGCCGCGCTCACCGACGACGAGATCGCGTACGCCGGGATCGCCGGCCGGCGCGACCTCCTGCAGGCCGGCCGGGTGAGCGCCGTCGAGCTGCTGGAGCACAGCCTGTCGCGGATCACCCGTCTCGACCCGCAGCTGGGCGCGTTTCGACGGCTGTTCCCGACCGCCCGTGCCGAGGCCGAGGCGGCTGACACCGCCATCGCTGCCGGAACGGCCCGGCCGCTGCTCGGCATCCCGCTCGCCGTCAAGGACAACCTGGCGGTCGAGGGACACGCCCCCTCCCAGGGCACCGCCAGCCCCGAGCCGGTCCGCACCCGGGACGCCGAGATCGTCCGCCGGCTACGGGCGGCCGGGGCGGTGATCGTAGGCTCGACGAACCTGCCGGAGCTGGCGCTGTGGCCGTTCACGGAGAGCAGGGCGTTCGGCGAGACCCGCAACCCCTGGGACGTGCGGCACACCCCGGGCGGGTCCTCCGGGGGCAGCGCGGCAGCCGTGGCCGCTGGCATGGTCGCGGCGGCCCACGCCACCGACGGCGGCGGCTCGATCCGGATCCCGGCCGCGTGCTGCGGACTGGTCGGCCTCAAGCCGGGCCGCGGGTTCGTCAGCCTGGCCCCGGACGTCGAGCACTGGCATGGCCTGTCGTCGGCCGGCTGCGTGACCCGCACCGTCGCGGACACCGTGAGCGTCCTTGAGGTTCTGCAGGACACCCCGCTTCCGCTGAGCGATCCCGTGGGGCTCCGGATCGTCTGGTCGGTCGCGACCCCGCTGCCGCAGCCGGTCGACCCGCGGGTCGTCGCTGCCCTGCACGACGTCCTGGGCACGCTGCGGGACCTCGGCCACGTCGTCGAGGCCGCCGACCCGTCGTACGCAGGGGTGCAGGAGTCGTTCCTCGTCCGGTACGCCAAGGGGGTGGCCGACGACCTCGCGGGACTCACCGACCCGACGGTGACCGAGCCGCGGACTCGCCTCGTCGCGGCCCTCGGCCGGGCGATGCCTGCCCGGCTGCTGACTCGCGCCCACCGGCTGGGGGACGAGGCGGCGGCCCGGCTCGCGACCCTGCCGGGACGGGCGGATGTGCTCGTCACGCCGACCATGGCCGGCCCGCCACCCCGGGTCGGTGCGCTGGCCGGTCGCCGGACGCTCGCGCTGGCCGGGCGCCAGGTGCCGTACACCCCGACGTGGAACGTCACCGGCCAGCCGGCGATGAGCATCCCGGCCGGCTGGACCCCCGAAGGCCTGCCGCTGGCTGTCCAGCTGATCGGCGCGCCCGGCTCGGAGGCGCTGTTGCTGTCGCTCGGCGCGCAACTCGAGCGGGTGCGCGGCTGGCCGCAGCGACGACCCGGCGTGCCGACGGAGACGTGAGGTAAACGGTGGGTAACGTCCGCTCGTGACCGCTGCCGCCCCAGCCCTCGGCGCGGAGCTGGATGCGCTGCTCAGCAGCCGGTTGCGCCGCACGCTGACCGGAAGCGTGCTGGCCGACCGCAGCGCCACCATCGTCTTCGACGCCGACGGGCACAGCAGCTGGACCGTGGAGCTCGAACGCGGCCACGGCCGGGTGCGCCGCGGTGGCGTGCCCGATCCCACGCTGGTGATCCACGGCACCGCGGACGTCCTGGCGGCGGTCGTCGCCGGCCACGCCTCGGGGGTGCACGCCTTCCTCGAGGGCCGGGTCACCATCCGCGGCGACCTCGGGCTGTCGCTTCAGCTGGACGGCATGTTCGGGCCGGACGAGCGCCCGGACACCTTCCCGAGGTCCCAGGAGGTACGCGCGCTGGGGGTGCGGACCGCCTACCTCGAAGCCGGGCCGGCCGACGCACCGCCGGTGATCCTGCTGCACGGCCTGGGTGCGACCAACGCCTCGATGCTGCCGGTGCTGGCCGACCTCGCCGTCGACCACCGCGTCCTCGCGCCCGACTCGCCCGGCTTCGGGCAGAGCGCCGCCCCGAGTGCGTCGTACTCCTCCGCCTGGTTCGCCGCCTGGCTCGAGGACTTCCAGCGCAAGCTGCATGCCAAGCCCGCTGTGCTGATCGGCAACTCGCTCGGCGGCCGGATCTCGCTGGAGGCCGGCCTGGAGCACCCGGGTTCGGTGCAGGGCATGGTGCTGCTGACGCCGTCGCCGGCGTTCCGGCGGCTGCGGCAGTGGGTGCCTGCCGTGCGCGTGCTGCGACCCGAGTTCGCGCGGCTGCCCCTGCGGATGCCGCACCGTGCGGTCGTCGAGGGCATCCGCGGCATGTTCAGCGACCCCGACCGGTTGCCCCGCAGCTGGTACGACGCTGCCGCCGACGAGTGCGTCCGTGTTCTGCGCTCCCCCGCGCACCGGGTGGCGTTCTTCGCCTGCGCGCGGCAGATCTACCTCGAGGACGCCTACGGCCGTAAGGGCTTCTGGGACCGGCTGCCAGGGCTGCTGCCGCCGGCGCTGTTCGTCTGGGGGGACCGCGACCGGCTGGTGCCGTCGTCGTTCGCCCGGCACGTCGCGGCCGCGCTGCCCGGCGCCGGCTCGGTCGTGCTGGCGGACAGCGGGCACGTCCCGCAGTTCGAGCACCCCGAGGAGACGATGGCACTGGTGCGGGCGTTCCTGGCCGGGTTGAGGTAGTGCGGCCTAGCGGTTCGGGTGCAGGCCGGCGATCAACGAGCTGCCAAGGCCGCGCGTCTCCCGCCGGTTGAGCTCGGCGCCGGCGACCGCGCCGGCCAGGAACGGCGCGAGCGAGCCGAGGTTGCGGCCCAGCCTGCGCAGCAGGCGGCGACGCAGCTGCGCCTTGGCCGCGCTGGTCAGGGCCGCGGTGACACCGCCCCCGGACAGCGGGTCGAGGCCCTTCTTGGTGATCCACGAGCCGAGGTACGCCGCGCCGACCTGGGCCGGCGTGCCTACGGGCGCCCGGCCGTAGGTCACATGCAGCTCGGCCACGAGCTTGAGCTCGACGGCGACCACGGCCAGCGTCTCCGCGGCGAGCTGCACCGGCGCCGCGAGCAGGGACGGCGGGGCGGCGAACTCGACGGCGGCGAGCGCGCCGGCGGCCGCACCAATGCCGGCCGTCACCCGGCTGGCCCGCCGCACGAGCTCCTCGGCCAGGGCGTCCCCTGACAGGCCGCCGGTGTGCTCGGACAGGGTGGCCAGGTCCCGCACCGGCAGGTGCGGCCCCAGGTCGGTCACCAGATCTGCCAGCCATCGTCCCGACAGCGCAGCGCGGGCACCGGCGGAGCGGGCGCTGCCGGCCAACAGCTGACCCAGAGTGAGCAACAACCGCCCGCGGCCGGAGCGGTCCGCGTCCTCGGCGGCGAGCTGCGCGACGACCGCGCGGACGTCCCGTCGGGCCAGCTCGCTCATGCGGTCAGGAGCACTCGCGGCAGACGAGACGGCCGCCCTTGTCGGAGGCGAGCTGACTGCGGTGGTGGACCAGGAAGCAGGAGGAGCAGGTGAACTCATCGCTCTGCTTCGGCAGGACCTTGACGGTCAGCTCCTCGCCGGACAGGTCCGCGCCCGGCAGCTCGAGGGCCTCGGCCGCCTCGGTCTCGTCGACGTCGACGCTGCTGCTCTGCGCCTCGGCGCGGCGCGCCTTGAGCTCCTCGAGGCTGTCCTCGCCGAGGTCGTCCGCCTCGGATCGGCGGGGGGTGTCGTAATCGGTTGCCATTGTCTTGGGCTCTCCTGTCATCGTGCTCCGGCGCGGCTACAACGCTCGGCAGGGCCGGGTTGTGCCCGGGCCGGCGAAGAGCCGGCCAGGGGTCGAGCGGGCGAGGCTAGCGGGCGCTGGAGGACCGACACATGAACGCGACGCGCCGCTCCGGCGAACGTGGTGGCTACGCCGTCCCGCGCTCGGCTGCCGCTGCGGCGTAGGCGCCCCACAGCAGGTCGGTGAGCTGCTCGGCGAGCTCCTGGCGGGTGCACGGGCCACCGTCGAGCCACCACTCGCCGGCGGCCTGAACCATGCCGATGATGCCGGCCGCCCAGGAGGCAGCCCGTACGTCGCCAGCGGGCAGGCCGAGCTCGACCGCGATGCCGGCGCCGAGCTGCTCCTGCAGTCGTGCGATGAAGCCGCGAACCTGCCGGCGCACCGGTGCCGCCTCCACCGACTGGACGAGGAAGCGGTACACCTGCGGCTCGTCCTCGACCACCACCAGATAGGCATCCACGGTGCGTTGTACCCGGTCCCGGGCGGTGCCGGCCGAGCGCAGCGCCGCCGTGAGGTCCACAAGCAGCCGGTCGGTGTGGTGGGCCGCCAGCGCCGCGTACAGCCCGCTCTTGTCGCCGAAGTGCCGGTACAGGATCGGCTTGGTGATGCCCGCCTCCGCGGCGATCGCGGCCATGGAGGCCGACGAGCCGTCGCGCTGCACGACGAGGTCGGCGGCAGCCAGGAGCGCCTCCCGGCGGGCGTCCCGGTCCGGCGGGGACGCCACTACGGGATCTGGTGGCCCGAGATCGCGCGGCTGATGATGAGCCGCTGGATCTCGCTGGTGCCCTCGAAGATCGTGTAGATCTTGGCGTCGCGGTGCCAGCGCTCGACGGGGTACTCCCGGGTGTAGCCGTTGCCGCCGAGGATCTGGATGGCCTTTTCGGTGACGTCGACGGCGGTCTCACCGGCGAACAGCTTGCTCATCGAGCCTTCGCCGGCGGTGAAGGGGACGCTGTTGCGCCCCATCCAGGCGGCGCGCCACACCAGCAGCCGGGCCGCGTCGATGCGGGTCCGCATGTCGGCCAGCATGAAGGCGATCCCCTGGTTCTGGACGATCGGTCGGCCGAACTGCTCACGGGTCTTGGCGTAGTCCAGGGCGTACTCGTAGGCAGCCCGGGCGATACCCACGGCCTGGGCGCCGACCGCCGGGCGGGAGGACTCGAAGGTCGCCATCGCCGCCTGGCCGCCCTTGGCGCGGACGCTGACCAGCCGCTCGCCGCGGGCCAACGCCGCCGACCGCTCCCGTGCCCGCGCCAGCCGCTCGTCGAGCTTGACCTTCTCGCCCAACAGGGCGGAGCCCGGGATGCGCAGGTCGTCGAGGACGACCTCGGAGGTGTGCGAGGCGCGGATGCCGTGCTTTTTGAACTTTTGGCCCTGTGACAGCCCCTTGCCCTTGAACTCCGGGCCGATGACGAACGACGCCTGCCCCCGGGCCTTGAGCCTCGGGTCCACCGCGGCCACGACCACATGTACATCCGCGATGCCGCCGTTGGTGATCCAGGTCTTGACGCCGTTAAGGACCCACTCGTCGCTAGCCTGGTCGTAGACGGCCGTGGTCTTCATGCTGGACACATCCGAGCCGGCGCCGGGTTCGGAGACGGCGAGGGCAGCCAACGCCACCTCGCTCTCGGTCCCGAAGCAGCGCGGGACCCATTCACCGATCTGGTCCGACGTGCCGTTGGACAAGATGCCGGCGACGCCGAGGGTGGTGCCGACGATCGACAACCCGATTCCGGCGTCCCCCCAGAAGATCTCCTCCATGGTGATCGGCAGGCTGATCCCGGTCTCGTCCCCCCAGGCGCTAGCGAAGAAGTCCAGGGAGTAGATCCCGGCCTTGGCCGCCTCCTGGATGACCGGCCAGGGGGTCTCCTCTCGCTCGTCCCACTCCGCGGCCGCCGGACGGATCACGTCCGTGGCGAACTCGTGCAGCCACTTCTGCAGGGTCGTCTGGTCCTCGGTCAGCGCGAGGGTGAAACCGGCGGCCATACGTTCTCCTGGAGGTGAGGGGTTACCGGCGGTAACATTCGGGCTCAACCGGCCCCGATGTCAAGGCGGGCGGTGTGAGCCACCTGCCTATTCGCCGGTGACGCCGTCGATCGCCTCGCGCAGCAGATCGGCATGCCCGTTGTGCCGTGCGTACTCCTCGATCATGTGGAGGTAGACCCATCGGACGTCACGGGTGCGCTCCGCGTGGTCGCCACGACTGGCAACGACCAGATCAAGGGACGTGTCGGCCACCGCCGCCCGGGCAGCCTCGACCTCGTGCCGGTAGGCATCGAGGTTCCCGGCGGCATCGGCATCCTCGAGGTCATCGAAGTCATCGCCGATGCCCTCTGGGTCGTACGGGAAGCCGATGTCCTCGCCGGCGACGTGCATGCGGAACCACCACCGCTCGACCTCGGTGAGGTGTCGCACCAAACCCAGCAACGACAGCGTCGAAGGCGGGGCGGCGCGTTCCTTCAGCTGCTGCGCCGTGAGACCGGCGCACTTGCCCAGCAGGGTCGCTCGGTGGTAATCGAGCCACTGATCGAGCGCTGCCCTTTCGCCTGAGATCCGATCGACGTCCAGGCGCTCGACGGCAGGGGCGATCCAGGAGTCGGTCATGAGGCGTACCTCACCACGCGGGCGAGGGCGGGGGAACGCCACTGTCGGCGAAGCGCCTCGGCGCCGGAGGCGACGCGCGTCACGCCGCTGCGGGCTTGACCACCGTTACCGGCGGTAACACGCTGGGGGCATGACAGCGGTGACGTACGGCGAGCTGGCGGTGCACGGCAATCTGGTCCGCTGGGTGGAGGCCGGCCAGGACAGCGGCGGCCCGGTGGTCGTGCTGGTGCACGGGATCGCTTCCCGCGCGGCGCAGTGGGAGCAGGTCGCCGCCGGGCTCGGCCGGACCTGCCACGTGATCGCCCCCGACCTGCTCGGCCACGGCACGTCGGCCAAGCCGCGCGGCGACTACAGCCTGGGAGCCCAGGCGTGCGGGCTGCGGGACCTGCTGGCCGCGCTCGGACACGACCGGGTGACGCTGGTCGGCCACAGCCTCGGTGGCGGCATCTCGATGCAGTTCGCCTACCAGTTCCCGGAGCGCGTCGAGCGCCTCGCGCTGATCAGCTCCGGCGGACTCGGTCCCGAGGTCAGCCTGTTCCTGCGGGCCGCCACTCTGCCCGGATCCGAGTTGGTGCTGCCCATCATCGCCGGCTCCTGGGTGCGCCACGCCGGCACCGCCGTCGCCGGTCTGTTGGGCAGGGCCGGGTTGTCGCTGCCGGCCGCGCTGCGCGAGGCGATGGTGGGCTTCGGCTCGCTGGGCGACGCGGCGACCCGCGAGGCGTTCGTGCACACCGCCCGCAGCGTCCTGGACGCCAAGGGACAGCGCGTCGACGGCCGCGACCGGCTCTACCTGGCGGCCGACCTGCCGCTGCTGGTGGTCTGGGGAGCCAAGGACGCGATCATCCCGGTCGAGCACGGCCGGGCCGTCACCGAGGCGGTCCCCGCCGCCAGGCTCGAGATCTTCGAGCGGTCCGGCCACTTCCCGCACCTTACTGAGCCGGCTCGGCTGGCGGCCGTTCTCAGCGACTGGGTCCTGAGCACCGAGCCGGCGCACCTGGACGCCAGCAGCCTGGCCGTCCGGCTGCGCCACGGAAGCACGCTCGAGGTCGCGCCGCTCAGCTGAGGACCTGCTCGCCCTTTCCGACGATGACGACCCCGTCATCGGTCACGGTGAACCCACGGGCCCGGTCCTGCGCGGGGTCCAGCCCGATGCGCGCTCCTGGCCAGACGACCACGTTCTTGTCGAGGATGGCGCGGCGCACGACCGCCCCACGTCCGACGTCGACACCGTGCATGAGCACGCTCTCATCCACCGTTGCACGGGAGTGGACCCGGACGCCTGGGGAAAGGATCGAGCGGCCGATGCTGCCGCCGGAGACGATGACCCCCTGGCTCACCAGGCTGTTGACGGCGGTGCCGACCCGGCCCGGCTCATCGAAGACGAACTTCGCGGGCGGCAGGGACGGGGCGCTGGTGAGGATCGGCCACTGCCGGTTGTAGAGGTTGAACACCGGGTGCACCGACACCAGGTCCATGTGTGCGTCGTAGTAGGCGTCCAGGGTGCCGACGTCGCGCCAGTAGCCGCGGTCCCGCGCGGTCGAGCCGGGCACCTCGTTCTCCTCGAAGTCGTAGACCTGAGCGTCACCACGGCCGACGAACATCGGGATGATGTCACCACCCATGTCGTGCACGGAGCCCTCGTCGCCGGCGTCGAGCTTGACCGCCTCCAGCAGCGCCTCCGTCGAGAAGACGTAGTTCCCCATCGACGCGTAGACCATCTCCGGGTCGTCCGGCAGTCCCGGTGGGTCCTCGGGCTTCTCGAGGAACGCCTCGATCTGCCGCCCGTCCGCCGCGGTCTGGATGACCCCGAACCCCTTCGCCTCTACCCGCGGCACCCGGATGCCGGCGACCGTCACCCCGGCCCCGCTGGCGACGTGCTGGTCCACCATCTGCCGGGGATCCATCCGGTAGACGTGGTCGGCTCCGAAGACCACGATGTGGTCCGGCTGGTCGTCGTACACGAGGTTCAGGCTCTGGTGGATGGCGTCGGCGGAGCCGGCGAACCACTGCGGCCCGAGGCGCTGCTGCGCCGGCACCGGCGTGACGTAGTTGCCGAGCAGCGTGGACATCCGCCACGTCGTGGTGATGTGCCGGTCGAGGCTGTGCGACTTGTACTGCGTCAGCACCACGATCCGCAGGTAGCCGGCGTTAACCAGGTTCGACAGCACGAAGTCGACCAGGCGGTAGATCCCACCGAACGGCACGGCCGGCTTGGCGCGGTCCGCCGTGAGCGGGTTGAGGCGCTTGCCTTCGCCGCCGGCGAGCACGATGCCGAGGACGCGCGGGTCGGCCATGGCACCATCCTGTCCCACTAGGTTGCCCGGCATGCGCATCGGCCTGCTGACACGTGAATGGCCGCCACAGGTATACGGCGGGGCAGGTGTCCACGTCGAGTACCTTGCCCGCGAGCTGGGCCGCCTGGCCGAGGTCGAGGTGCACGCGTTCGGCGGTGACGGTGTGACCGTCCACGCGCCCGATTCCCTGCTGACACAGGCGAACCCGGCCCTACAGGCGCTGTCGGTCGACCTGCGCATGGCAGCTGCCGTGGGCAGCTGCGACGTCCTGCACTCGCACACCTGGTACGCCGACCTGGCCGGTCACGTAGGTGGCCTGCTGCACGGCCGGCCGCACGTCGTGACGACCCACTCGCTCGAGCCGCACCGGCCGTGGAAGGCCGAACAGCTCGGCGGCGGCTACGCGCTGTCGTCCTGGGCCGAGAAGACCGCGATCGAGGGCGCGGACGCGGTCATCGCGGTCAGCGAGGGGATGCGGATCGACGTGCTCGAGGCCTATCCGGCGGTCGACCCGGTGCGGGTGCACGTGGTCCACAACGGCATCGACGCGACCGAGTACGCCGCCACGGAGGCGATCGACGTGCTGCTCCGGCACGGGGTCGACCCGCAGGTGCCGTACGCCGTGTTCGTCGGCCGGATCACCCGGCAGAAAGGCGTCGACCACCTGCTGCGTGCCGCGCGTGACTGGCCGGGGCAGCTGGTGCTCTGCGCCGGCGCACCGGACACCCCGGAGATCGGTGCGTCCGTCACCGCGCTGGTCGAGCAGCTGCAGGCCGCCCGGCCGGGGGTCGTGTGGATCTCCGACATGCTGCCGCGACCCGACCTCGTGCAGCTGCTCTCGCACGCGACCGTGTTCGTCTGCCCGTCGGTCTACGAGCCGCTCGGGATCGTCAACCTCGAGGCGATGGCGTGCGGCACTGCGGTCGTGGCCTCCCGGGTCGGTGGCATCCCGGAGGTCGTCGTCGATGGCGAGACCGGTGTGCTGGTGGACCTCGACGACGAGTTCGAGCCGCACCTGGCCGGCGCGGTCGCCGCTCTACTGGACGATCCTGCGCGCGCGGCCAAGATGGGTGCCGCCGGTCGGGCGCGCGCAGTGGAGCACTTCGGCTGGGACGCCATCGCCCGCCGCACGCTGGCCGTCTACGAGGCGGTGCTGGCCCCGCCGTAGAGCAACGCCCGGAACGCCTCGTGCGCCTGCACGACGGCGGCCACCGCGGACGGCACGCACGCCATCTGCAGGTAGCCGTGCACCTGCCGCTCCGCCACCACCACCGTCACCGGCACCCCGTCGGCGCGCAGCCGCTCGGCGTACGCCAGCCCACCGTCCCGCAGCGGGTCGACCTCCGCCACGGCCAGCACCGCCGCAGGCAGGCCGGCCAGCGACGCGGCTTCGTACGGCGACACCAACGGGTCACCCCTGTCGACCCCGGCCGGCGCCCAGCAGTCCGCGAACCACGCCGAGTCCGCCGCCTCCAGACCGCCGCCGACCGAGTGCTCGCGCCAGGACGGGAAGCCGCGCACCAGCGACACCGACGGGTAGACCAGCAGCTGGGCCAGTAGCGGCAGACCGGCCTCCCGGGCCCGCAGCGTGAGAGCGGCCACGATCGCCGCCCCGCCGCTGTCGCCGGCCACGGCGACCGGGCCGGGCAGCGCCTGCAGCACCGCCCAGCAGTCGTCCAGGCCGGCCGGGAAGGGGTGCTCCGGCGCCAGCCGGTAGTCCACGTCCACGACGCGGGCGGCGCACCCGACGGCGAGCCGCCGCACGGGCAGGTCGTAGGTCGCCGGGGACCCGACCACCCAGCCGCCACCGTGGCAGTGCACGACGGTCGGCAGCTCCCCGCCGTCGGGAGGCGCCACGACCCGCACCGGCACCCCGGCGATCACCTGCTCGACGACGTCGGCGGAGGGCACGTCGGCGCCGGCTGTCCAGCGCTCCACCCGCTCGGCGTCGGCCTGTCGGGCCCGAACCGGCCCGAGCGGCGCCAGCAGGACCGACTGCGCCAGCAGCTCCGCGGCCAGTGGGTCGATGGTCATGCGGCGCTTGTCATGTGCTGCTCGTCATACCAGCGGGTCCGCGTCCGCGTCGTACGACACGAGCAGGTCGTGCAGCGCGTCGAACACCCCTGGTCCCGAGGCGACGACGAGGTCGGCTCCGGCGGGGCGCCCTCGCAGGCCGCGGACCAGGGCGCCGGCCTCGGTGGCGATCAGGCCGCCGGCGGACAGGTCCCAGGCAGACAGGGCCTGCTCGAAGTAGGCGTCCAGCCGGCCGGCCGCGACGCCACACAGGTCCAGGGCACCTGACCCCAGCCGGCGCAGGTCGCGCACCCGCGGTAACAGGTCCGGCAGCGCGGTTGCCTGCGCAGCCCGTCGGCGGGCGTCGTAGCCGAAGCCGGTGCCGACCAGGGCCAGGGACAGCTCAGTGCACGAGGAGCAACGCAGCGGCTGCCCGTCCAGGACGGCGCCACCACCCCGCACGGCCTGCCAGAGCTCACCCTTGCTCGGGTCGAACACGACCCCCACCGCGGTCCCGTCGCCGTCCTCGACCCCAATCGAGACGGCCCACTGCGGGATGCCGTAGAGGTAGTTGACGGTCCCGTCGATGGGGTCCAGGACCCACCGCACGCCCGAGGTGCCGGCCGTCGCGCCACCCTCCTCCCCCAGGACGCCGTCGGCGGGGCGCGCGGCAGCCAGGGCGCTCACCAGCAACCGCTCCACCGCCTGGTCCGCGGCTGTGACGACGTCGGTCGGCGACGACTTGGGATCGAGCTGCTCGACTCCCGCGCGCATCGACAGCGCCAGGGCGCCCCCCTCCCGCGCGAGATCGGTGGCAAGGGCCAGCGCGGCGTCCGGGTCCATGCGGTCAGTCAAGCAGCCACCCGGTGTCGTAGCCGCACCCGTGAACGTAGTAGAACGGCATTCGGTTTCGCACTCCGCACCCGCCGCCAGAAGGGCTCTCCCGTGGACCTGCGCCACAGCAAGGAAGACGAGGACTTCCGCTCCGAGCTGCGCGAATGGCTGGACGTCAACCTGCCGCAGGAGATGCGGGGGCTGGAGTTCTGGCGAGGCAAGTCAAAGGACGAGCAGTTCCAGGTCCGCCGGGACTGGGAGGCCAAAAAGGCCGATGACGGCTTCGCCGGGATCCTGTGGCCGACCGAGTACGGCGGTCGGGGGGGCACCCGCACCATGAAGGCCATCTACGACGAGGAGATGGCCAAGGCCAACGCGCCGTCGACCGTCAACGCGCTCGGCCTGACCTTCCTGGCGCCCACCGTGATGATGCTCGGCACCGACGAGCAGAAGCGGGACATCATCAGGCCGCTGCTGCACAACGAGGTCATCTGGTGCCAGGGCTTCTCCGAGCCCGCTGCCGGCTCGGACCTGGCGGCGCTGCAGATGAAGGCCGACCAGCAGGGCGACGAGTACGTCCTCAACGGCCAGAAGATCTGGACCACCAACGCCATGCACGGCGACAAGATCTTTGCCCTGGCCCGTACCGGCGCTGCCGAGGGCAGCCGGCACGCCGGCATCTCGATGCTGCTGGTCGACATGCACCAGAGCGGTGTTGAGGCCCGGCCGCTCAAGCAGATGACCGGAGAGAGCGAGTTCGGTGAGGTCTTCTTCACGGACGCCACCTGCCCCGTCACCGAGGTGCTGGGTGGCGAGGGCAACGGCTGGCAGACCGCCATGCTCCTGCTGTCGTTCGAGCGGGGTTCGTCCGCGATCGGGCAGTACACCGAGTTCCGCAAGCAGTGGGACGAGGTCGTCAAGGTCGCCCACCAGGTGGAGCGCGACGACCGCCCCGCCGCACAGGACCCGGTGCTCCGGCAGGAGCTGGCCAGCGCGCTGGTCGACCTCGAGTGCCTGAAGTACCACTCCTGGCACATTCTCACCCAGACCACCAAGGGCAAGGACCTCGGCTTCGAGGCCTCGATGACCAAGATGATGTGGTCAGAGACCTTCCGGCGCGTCAGCGACGCTTACGAGTCGGTGCTCGGCACGGCCTTCACCGTCGCCGACCCGGCTCCCGGGCTGTCGCTCGAGGAGCTGACCACGATGGCCATGTGGTCGCGGTCCTGCACCATCTGGGGCGGCTCGCAACAGGTGCAGCGCACTATCGTCGCCGAGCGCGTGCTCGGCCTCCCTCGATAGGAACGAGAGCAGCCATGGACTTCGCCCTCACCGACGAGCAGCGCGCCCTGCAGGACGCGGTGCGTTCCTACCTGCGTGACAAGTTCGGGGCGTCTCAGGTCCGGGCGCTGTACGACAGCGACAACGACGGCCTGCCGACCGACCTGTGGCGCACGGTCGGCGAGCAGGGCTGGCTGGCCGTGCTGGTCCCCGAGCAGTACGACGGCATCGGCCTGGGCCTGCTCGACGCCGCCGTCATCGCCAGGGCCTTTGGCGCCGGGACCGTGCCTGGTCCCTGGCTCGGCACGATCCTGGTCGGCGAGGCGGTCCGACTGGCCGGCTCCGAAGCCCAGCAGAAGGCGCTGCTCCCCCGGCTCGCGGCCGGTGACCTCAAGGGCGCGGTCGGCCTGCTCAGGGCCGGCTCCGCCAGCACCCCGCCGGTCACCGCCGATACCGGCGGCTCGCTGTCGGGCCGCCTCGACCTGGTGGAGTACGCCGCGGCCGCCGACGCCCTCGTCGTCGCCGGCACCTCGCCCGACGGCCCGGCCCTGTACCTCGTGGACCCCAGCAGCGCGGGCGTCACGATCACCGCGCATGACGGCCTGGACCGCACCACCCGCCTGGACACCGTCGTGCTCGACGGTGCAGCCGGCGAGCGCCTCGAGGGCTCGACCCCGGAGCTGCTCACCGAGCTGGTCGACCGGGCCGCCGTCCTCGTCGCGAACGACCTGGCCGGTATCGCCCGTAAGGCACTGACCGACACCGTGGAGTACGACAAGACCCGGGTGCAGTTCGGTAAGCCGGTCGGCTCCTTCCAGGCCATCAAGCACGACCTGGCTGATCTGCATGTGGCCGTCACGATGGCCGAGCACGCCGGGCTCTACGCGGCCCACGCCTTCGACGTCGACGCGCAGGACAAGCACCTGGCCGCCTCGATCGCCAAGTCCAAGGCAGCCGATGTCAGCAACACCGCGACCGGCGCGATGATCCAGTACCACGGCGGCATCGGTTACACCTGGGAGCACGACGCGCACTTCTACTTCAAGCGCAGCAAGCGCCTGGAGGCCGCGTACGGCGCCGCCGCGCAGCACCGCGAGCGGATCGCCAGGCTGCTCATCGACCGAGCCTCCGGTGGCGGTGGGCTGAGCGGCTCGCAGGCCGGCGGCAGCGCCAACACCACCGGCACCGGTGTCGCGGCGGGAGCCGCGTGAGCCCGGCAGGGCCCAAGGTCGCTTTGATCACCGGCGGTGCGTCCGGCTTCGGCGCGGAGGTGGCCCGCCAGCTGGTCCGGCGCGGTGACTCGGTCGTGCTGCTCGACGTCGATGAGGTCGGCGGGCAGGACGTGGCGGAGGAGCTCGGGGGCACGTTCCTGCGCTGCGACGTCTCGGACTACGACCAGGTGATGGCCACGACTGCCGAGGCCGAGCAGGTGCACGGCGGGATCGACCTGTTCTTCCTCAACGCGGGCATCGCGAGCGTCTTCGGCCTCGGCGAGGACTTCGACGTGGCGAAGTACCGGCGGGCCAACGGCATCAACCTGGACGGCGTCGTCTTCGGGGTGCACGCGGCGCTGCCGGTGCTGCAGCGCCGTGGCGGCGGCGCGATCGTCGCGACCGCCTCGATGGCCGGGCTGACCAGCACGCCCTTCGACCCCATCTACGGGGCCAACAAGCACGCGGTGGTGGGCCTGGTCCGGGCGCTCGGCCCGGCGCTGGCCCCGCAGGGCGTCACCATCAACGCCTTCTGTCCCGGCTTCGCCGAGACCAAGATCATCGGGCCGATCAAGGAGCACCTGCAGACCAGCGGCGTGCCGATCATCGCCGTCGAGGTGGCCGGCGACGCGGTGCTGCAGGCCTTTGACAGCGGTCAGACCGGCCAGGCCTGGCTGCTGCAGGCCGGCCGGGACGTCATGGTCTACACCTTCCGCGGCATCCCCGGCCCGCTGGACTCAGCCGGTCAGCCGGCCCGGCCGATGGACCCGTCAGGCGTCCCGACGCAGCACTGACGGCCTGCGCAGTCCAACGGTCGGCGGCGGTCCGGACGAGGCCTACGCCAACGAACCCGTGCTGAGCTCGGCCACCGAGGCGTGGCCGGACAGGCCCAGCTGCAGGTCGAGGTCGGCCAGGAAGCACCGCAGGACGTGCTCGACGCCGGCCGCACCGTTGAGCGCCAGCCCGTAGACCCAGGGCCGGCCGAGCAGCACCGCTGCCGCCCCGAGGGCGAGTGCCTTGACCGCGTCCGCGCCGGTCCGGATGCCGGAGTCGAACAGCACCGGCAGGTCCCCAGCCGCGTCGACCACGCCGGGCAGCGCGTCCAGCGCCCCGACCGCGCCGTCGACCTGCCGGCCCCCGTGGTTGCTGCAGATCACCGCCTGGACGCCGGCGTCTCGTGCCCGGCGCACATCGTCAGGGTGCTGCAGCCCCTTGAGCACCACCGGCAGATCGGTGAGCCCGCGCAGCCACGCAAGGTCGGCCCAGGTCAGCTCCGGGTTGTTGAACATGCCCAGGAAGTGCAGGACGGCAGCGCCCGGATCCGCCTCCGGCGTCTTGTCGAGCCCGGCCCGGAAGGCCGGGTCGCAGGTGTAGTTCGCGATCCCCTCGCCCTGCAGGAACGGCAGGTACGCGGTGCCGAGGTCGCGCGGACGCCAGCCCAGCTGCCAGGTGTCCAGCGTGACGACCAACGCCTCGAAACCGGCCCTGCCGGCGCGTTCGACCAGGGAGGCGGCCACGTCGCGGTCTCTGGGCCAGTAGAGCTGGTACCAGGCCGGCGAGCCGGCCAGCTCGGTCTGGACGTCCTCCATCGCGGTGGAGGACGCGGTCGACAGCACCATCGGCAGGCGCAGCGCCGCGGCGGCCCGGGCCACGGCCCGCTCGGCGTCGGCGTGCACGATCGACAGCACGCCCACCGGCGCGAGCAGGACCGGCGCCGGCAGCGTCGTTGCCAGCAGGGTGGTCGACAGGTCGCGCTCGGCCGGGATGCCGCGCAGCATCCGCGGCAGCAGCCGCCAGTGGTCGAAGGCCTCCCGGTTGGCCCGCATCGTCTCCTCGCCGCCGGCGCCGCCGCTGACGTAGCCGACGGCGCCGGGCGTCATGACCTGCTCGGCGGCGGCCTGTACCTCACGCCACCCGAACGGCTGGGTCGGCTGCTCCCCGAACAGACCCTTGAGGTAGACCTCGTTCTGGAAGCCCGCGAACGTCATGCCGACACGCTAGCCATCGGAGCTGCCCCGTGATCGACCCCTCCGGCGCCGACCTCAAGCGCTACCTCGCCGAGGATCCCGGCGGCCCGGTCGTGATGCTGAACCTGCTCCGCTTCCGGCCTGAAGGGGGTCGCGAGCGGTACGCCGAGTACCTGGCCCACTTCCGCGAGCACGGCGCGAGGCACGGCGCCGAGGTGCTGTACGTCGGCACCGGCTCGACTGCGGTCGTTGCCGAGGACGGGCAGGCGTGGGACGCCGTGCTGCTGGTTCGCTACCCGAGCCGGCAGGCGTTCAGCGACATGGTCCGCGACCCGGCGTACTCGGCCGGCACGCACCTACGGACCGAGGCGCTGCTCGAAGCCGTCCTGCAGGCCACCACCGCCTGGTGAGCCCCTGTCAGTACTGGGGGTGTGCGCGAAGGGACGTCAGTGGTATTTGGCAGCCAGGTCAAGGACGAGCTTGACGTACCAGTCGGCGTGGTTGTAGCTGAAGATCGCGTCGTACAGGCTCTGACCGCCGCGGCCGGCGCCGTCCCGGCACAGGTACAGCGCGGCGGACGGCACCGCGTCGAACGGGTCCATGATATCGGCCTTGCCGTCGCCGTCGCCGTCGACGCCGGAGGTCACCCAAGTGCTCGGCAGGAACTGCATCGGGCCTAGTGCCCCGGCGCTGGACCGGCCAGCGTTGCGGCCGTGGTCGCTCTCGACCTGACCGATCGCCGCGAGCACGGTCCATGACAGGCCGGGGCAGTAGCGCGCCGAGCTCATGTAGAGCTCGCGGTAGGTCCTGGGCTTGGACGCCACCACCTCGGCCGGCCGCAGGACCGTCAGCTCGGCGCCGGGCACGGCCGCGCGGACGTCGCGCTGCAGTCCGGACAGGCCGCGATCGGGTGCCGCCAGCACGACGGTCGACGAGGGTGTGAGACCCAGAGTGGACGCGGTCCCCCTGCTGAGCACGACGTCCGCGTTCGGCACCCCGAAGACGGCGAAGGCACCCAGCCGGGCGGGGACTGGACCGCGTCCGCGGATGGTCGTGGTCTTCCCGAGCCCCAGATGGGCGCGACGGGCCAATGAGTACGTCGCAGCGACGTCGCCGCGGGCGACAGCAGCCCAAAGGCCGTCGGAGCTGGCCGTCTCGCGGGGCGTGAACGCCCGCAGGCTAGACGGGTCGACGCCGATGGCCGAGACCGTCAGGGCCCCCACGTGGACCTGACCGCTGTCCAGGACCGACAGGCCCCGCAACCCCGACACGGCGTGCAGCGCCCCCAGCTGGGCGGGCGTGATCGAGCGCTTGAGCGTCACCACGAGGTCCGGCACCTGCAGGGCCCGGAGCGGGGCGACAGGGACGGGAATCGGAGCGGTGCGAGCTTGCGCGGCAGGGGAGGGTGCTGCGACCGGCGCGTCGACCGGGATCGGGGCTACCGGGATGTCGATCGGCGCGGCGACGCCGACCGCAGCGCTGGCCCGGCCGGCCGGCGGGGGCTGCGGCGCGTGCAGGGCGGCGGCGACCGCGGTCACGGTGCCGGTGCCCCCGACCAGAGCCAGGCCCACGGCGGTGGCGAGCACGCGGGAACGTGACGCTCCTGGCAGGCGCATCTGGGTGTCGTTCCCCGTCCTGCCGGCTGGACACCGGCTCTGGCAGCATTCGCGCGTGCCCGTGCTGCGGATCGCCAATTGCTCAGGATTCTACGGGGACCGGATGTCCGCGCTCGCTGAGGTGGTCAACGACGGACCCGTGGATGTGGTGACGGGTGACTACCTGGCCGAGCTGACAATGCTGATCCTCCAGCGGTCGCGGTTAAAGGATCCCACCAAGGGCTACGCGACGACCTTCCTGCGGCAGCTCGAGCCGGTGCTGGGCGCGGTCGTCGACCGCGGAACCCAGGTCGTCGTCAACGCCGGCGGCCTCGCCCCAGGGGCGTGCGCGACGGCTGTGCGTGCCCTGGCCGAACGGCTCGGACTGGTGCTGCCTGTTGCGCACGTCGAGGGCGACGACCTGCTTGCCGAGGTCGCAGAGCTGGACCTGCCGCACCTCGGCACCGGCGAGCCACTGGGGAAGCGGACGCCGCTGACTGCCAACGCCTACCTCGGGGCGTGGGGCATCGCGGCCGCCTTGCGGGCCGGCGCGCAGGTGGTGGTGACCGGCCGCGTCACGGACGCCTCGCTCGTCGTCGGACCGGCGATCGCGCACTTCGGCTGGGCTCGGGACAACTGGGACGCGCTGGCCGGTGCGGTCGTCGCCGGTCACGTGCTGGAGTGCGGGACGCAGGCAACCGGCGGCAACTACGCGTTCTGGCGTGAAGAGGTGCCCCGACCGCTGCGGATGGGCTTTCCCATCGCCGAGCTGGCGGCCGATGGCAGCGCGGTGATCACCAAACATGACGGCACCGGTGGCGCGGTTACGGTCGGCACCGTCACCGCCCAGCTCCTCTACGAGATCGGCGGTCCGCGCTACGCCGGCCCGGACGTGGTCGCCGACTTCTCCACCCTCCACCTCGAGCAGCAGGGACCTGACCGGGTACGCGTCCACGGCGCCCGCGGCGAGCCGCCGAGCGGTCGGGTGAAGGTGGCCCTAAACCTGCTCGGTGGCTACCGCAACCGCCTGGAGCTGCTGTTGACCGGCCTGGAGGTCGAGGCCAAGGCCGAGCTGGCCCTGGCGCAGCTCGAGGACGCGCTGACGGTCCGACCCCAGGTGCTCGAGTCCCGGCTGGTGCGTCTCGACCAGCCCGATGCCGCCACCAACGAGCAGGCGGCCGCCCTGCTGCGGATCAGCGTCAAGGACCCGGACCCGGAGGTCGTCGGCCGGGGGTTCAGCGGCGCCGCCGTCGAGCTGGCGCTGGCCAGCTACCCCGGCTTCACGCTGACCGGCCCGCCCGGTGACGCCGTGCCATACGGCGTCTACTGGCCGGCGCTGGTCCCGGCCGAGCAGGTCACGCACGTCGTGGTGCACGCCGACGGTCGCCGCCAGCTCGTCCCCCACACCCCAGCCGGTGATCAGCAGGCGATTGCTACCAAGCACGCCGGCCGGTCCGCGCAGCGATCGCCTGTCGATCACCTGCCCCCGGATCGCGGGCCGACCCGCCGGCTCCCACTCGGCACCGTCCTGGGCGCCCGCTCCGGCGACAAGGGCGGTGCTGCCAACGTCGGCTTCTGGGCGCGGACCGACGAGGCGGCGGTGTGGCTGGACAGCTGGCTGACCGAGGGAGCCTTCCGCCGCCTTCTGCCGGAGGCCGACGGGCTGGCGGTCGAGCTGCACCGCCTGCCGGGCCTGCGCGCCGTCAACGTCGTGGTCCACGGCCTGCTCGGCGAGGGCGTGGCCGCCAGCACCCGCTTCGACCCCCAGGCGAAGGGGCTCGGCGAGTACCTCCGGTCGCGCCTGGTCGACGTGCCCGTCACCCTGCTGCCGTGAGCACCTGGGACGTCGCCGTCGTCGGAGCCGGCCCGGCCGGGGCCGCTGCCGCCCGGGCCGCCGCCGCTGCGGGCGCCAGCGTCCTGCTGCTGGAGCGGGCCGCGGTCCCGCGCTACAAGCGCTGCGGAGGCGGGTTGATCGGCCACTCCCAGCAGGCTCTGGCCGACGCCGGCATCGACGTCGCCGGGCTGTCCCGGGACCACGTCGGCCGGGTGAGCTTCACGCACGGCGGGCGGCACCGCTTCAGCCGCACGAGCGACGCCTTCTTGCCGATGGTGCTCCGCTCGGAGCTCGACGAGGCCCTGGTGCAGGCAGCCGTGGACGCCGGTGCGCAGCTTCGCACCCGCACCACCGTCACGTCGTACGCCGAGACCGGCGGTGTCGTCACCCTCGGCACTGCCGGTGCGAACGTGCGGGCCCGGGTGGTCATCGGCGCGGACGGCTCGAGCAGCCGCGCGGCAGCGCACGTCGGCGTCGTCTGCGACCAGGTGGACCTCGGGATGGAGGCGGAGCTGCCGACCCCGCCCGGCAGCGACTGGGAGGGCCACGTCCTGCTCGACTGGGGCCCGGTGCCCGGCTCCTACGGCTGGGTGTTCCCGAAGGGCGGGACCCTCACGGTTGGGGTGATCGGCGACCGGACGCGCGGCGAGGCGGTCCGCAGCTACTACGGCGAGCTGCTGGCCCGGCTCGGCCTGGACCGGTCGACCGCCGAGCACGACGGCGGCCACCTCACCCGTGTCCGGGCGCCGGGCTCACCGCTGCGCCGGGGGCGGGTGCTGGTGGCCGGCGACGCCGCCGGGCTGCTCGAGCCGTGGACCCGTGAGGGCATCTCCTTCGCGCTGCGCTCCGGCCGGCTCGCCGGGACGGCCGCGGTGACAGACGTCACGTCGTACGACGCATCCGTGGCCCGCGAGCTCGACGCGGAGGTCACCGCTGGCCGGCGCGCGCTGGCGGCGTTCACCCGCCATCCCGGAGCCGTCCACACCGTGATGCGCACCCTGCCGCCGATGTGGCCGCTGTTCGTGCGGCTGGTGGACGGCCGCACGACGATGGCGGAGCAGCTGCAGCGCCGCGGCGTGCGCTCGCTCGTCGCGGCATTGGGGGGCTGACCGCCCTGCTCCGGCCCATCCCGATCGTCCGCGCACGCGTTCCCTAGGCTGACCCGGGAAAGGGCCGGGATCGGGCAGGCAGTCAGGAGGCGGACGTGGTCGCGGTGGACAGCGCTCCAGCCGTGGACGCATCCCCAGCGCCGCCTCGCGGGCGCAGGCGCGAGCTGTTGGTCGGGCTCGTCCTGGTCCTGGCCGTGCTGTCCCGGCTGCACACCTCGTCCGCGCTGTGGCTGGACGAGGCGCTGTCGGTGCACATCGCCCGGCTGCCACTGGACCAGCTGCACGCAGCCCTGCGCCAGGACGGCGCCCCGCCGGTCTACTACCTGCTGCTGCACGGCTGGATGCGCCTGTTCGGCCAGTCACCGGCAGCGACCCGCGCGCTGTCGACCGTGTTCGCGCTCGCCGCCCTGCCGGCTGCGTGGGCACTGGGTCGCCGGTGGCGCGACACCGACACCGGCTGGACCACCCTGCTGCTGCTGGCGAGCTCGCCGTTCGCCGTCCACTACGCCACCGAGACGCGGATGTACGCGCTGGTGCTGCTGGAGGTCACGGTCGGCGGTCTGCTGCTGCTGCGAGCGCGCGAGCGCCCCACGATCGCCCGGCTGGCTGCGCTGCCGGTCATCGCCGCGCTGCTGGTCCTGACCCACTACTGGTCGCTGTTCCTGCTGGCCTGCCTGGGCGCCGGACTGCTGTGGCGAAGCCGCCGCTCGACACCTGAGCGCCGGCTGCTCGTCGCCCTGGTCAGCGGCGGCGTCCTGATGCTGCCATGGCTGCCGACGCTGCAGTTCCAGCTGGCGCACACCGGCACGCCCTGGGCGCCGGCGCCCTCGCTGGTCGCTGCCTTTGACACGGTGGGTGGCTGGGCGGGTGGCGGCAGCCTGGCGGCCCGCTCGCTGGCCCTGCTGCTGCTCGGGCTCGGACTGGTGGCGATGCTGGGGCGGGCGACGCCTGCCGGGCTGCTGATCGCCCGGCCCGCCGACCGGCGGGCTGTGCTGCTGCTCGGCCTGTCCGCCGGCCCGCTGGTGCTCGGCCTGCTCGCCGGGATGGTCGCGAGGTCTGGTTACGCGCCCCGCTACAGCTCGATCGCCCTGCCCGCCGCGCTGTTGCTGGTGGCCGCCGGTCTGCGCGTCCTGCCCCCCAGGCTGCGCACCGGCCTGACCGCCGTCGTGGTCGCCCTGGGCCTGCTGAGTGCGGTCCGGATCCCGTTCGAGCACCGCAAGACCCAGGCCGCGATCGTGGCCGCGCACATCCGGAGCGGCCTGACGGCGGCGGACGTGGTCGTCTCCTGCCCCGACCAGCTAGGGGTTGCCGTCGAGGACCTGCTGCCGAGCGGGACGGACGAGGTCGGCTACCCGAGCCTGGCCCGGCCCGACCGCATCGACTGGGTGGACTACGCGCAGCGCAACCGGGCGGCCGACCCGCAGGTGTTCCTACAGCGGCTGCTTGCCCGCGCCGGTGGCCACCCGGTCTGGCTCGTGGTGCAGGACGGTTACCGCACGTTCGGCTCGGACTGCCAGGATCTTGCCGACGGCCTGCGAGCCTCGCACCTGACCGTCGAGCACATCGTCAGCTCGTCCGCCAAGTACGACGAGAAAGCCGGCCTGTACCGCTACTCCCGGCGGCGCTGACCGCTACCCGGGGCGGCGCGACCGGCTGCGCAGCTCGGCCCGCACCGCCGCGCCGTGCTCGTCGAGCTTGGGCGCGGCTGGCCGGACACCGCCATCAGGCCAGGCTGACAGCTTGACTGGGTTGCCCGGCACCGGCAGGCCACCGGCGTCCACCACCATCTGCCGTGCCGCGGACTGGGGGGAACCGACCGCCTCGGCCACTCCTGCGATCGGCCCGCAGGGCACGCCCGCCGCGGACAGGACGGTCAGCCACCGGTCGCGCGCAGCGGTCCGCAGGACTGCCTCCAGTTCCTGCTTCAGCACGTCTCGGGCGTCGTGCCGGGCGGCGTTGCTAACGAACCTTGGGTCGCTGAGCAGCCCGGGCAGCCCGAGCGCCGCGGCCAGCGCACCGAACAGCAGGTCGTTGGCCGCGCAGATGACGACGTCGCCGTCGGCGCAGGCGAAGGTGTCGAACGGGGCGATGGAGAAGTGCGCGTTGCCGATCGAGGCGGGATCCACCCCGGTGGCGAGCCAGGACAGCGCTGCGCCTTCCAGCAGGGACACGGTGGCGTCGTACATGGCGATGTCGAGGTGGGTGCCGCGGCCGGTGGTCACCCGGCCGAGCAGGGCGCTGGTGATGCCACCAAAGGCGTAGAGACCGGCCGACAGGTCGGCCACCGGAACGCCCGGCTTCACCGGCGGGCCGTCCTGCGGCCCGGTCACCGACATGATCCCGCTCATGGCCTGCACCACGGCGTCATAGGCCGGTCGCTGGGACCAGGGCCCGGTATGGCCGAACCCGCTGATCGAGCAGTAGACCAGCCGCGGGTTGCGGGTCAGCACCGCGTCCACACCTAGGCCCAGGCGGTCCATCACCCCGGGCCGGTAGTTCTCGACCAGCACGTCGGCGCGGTCCACCAGCGCCAGGACCACCTCGCGGTCGGCCGGGTCCTTGAGGTCGAGGACCACCGACTCCTTGCCGTGGTTGACGCGGGCGAAGTACAGCGACCGGCCGTCCAGGAAGGGTCCGTACCCCCGGCTGTCGTCACCGGTGCCGGGCCGCTCCACCTTGATCACGCGCGCGCCGAGGTCGGCCAGCATCATGGTGGCGAAGGGACCGGCGAGGACTCGGGACAGGTCGACGACGACCAAACCGTCCAGCGGGCCACTGTTTCGGGTGGGTTGCGACACGGCTCCATCATCCCTTCGAGTGGGAACGAGCGGCCAGAGTGTGGTGTTGTGTCTATGTGACCAGCACCGTGACTCCCACCGCCCCCGAGACCACGCTCACCGCCGCCGACCGTTGCGACCGCTGCGGAGCCCAAGCCCGCGTCAAGGTCGTGCTCGCCGCAGGAGACCTGCTGTTCTGCGCGCACCACGCCAAGGCCTACGAGGACAAACTCCGCGACAAGGCGGTCGCCTGGCTCGACGAAACGGCGAGCCTGAGCTCCTGACCCGTACGACGCAGGAGGCCGCTCACCCTGCCGGGTGGGCGGCCTTTGTCGTCTCCTAGCTCGCGGCGCGGGCGGTCCAACGGCCGTCGCGGGCTTCCACGACCAGCGGCAGCCCGAAGGCACGGGACAGCACAGGACCGGTCAGCACCTCGGCCACCGGGCCGGCGGCCACGACCCGGCCGCGGGCGAGCAGCAGGGCGTGGGTGGTCCCGACCGGGATCTCCTCCACGTGGTGCGTCACCAGCACTGACGGCGGAGCACCGGCGCCACCCGCCAGCCGGGCCAGCAGGCGGAGCAGGGCCTCTCGAGCACCCAGGTCGAGGCCGGCCGCCGGCTCGTCGAGCAGCAGCAGTTCGGGGTCGGTCATCAGCGCCCGCGCGAGTAGGACCCGCTTGCGCTCCCCCTCCGACAGCGTCCCGTAACGGCGGTCGACGAACGCCCGCATCCCCACCCGGGCCAGTAGCGAGGTGGCGCGCGCCACGTCGGTGTCGTCGTACGTCTCCCGCCAACGGCCCAGGACGGCGTGGGCGGCCGTGACCACGACGTCGACGGCCCGCTCCTGCGGCGGCACCCGGTCGGACAGGATGGAGCTGGACAGCCCGACCCGGACGCGGAGCTCGGCGAGGTCGACCTGGCCGAAGCGCTCGCCGAGCAGCTCGACGGTTCCGCGCGAGGGGAACAGCGCGGCTGCGGCGATCGACAGCAGCGTGGTCTTGCCGGCGCCGTTCGGGCCGAGCAGCACCCATCGCTCGCCCTCCACGACCGTCCAGTCGACGTCGGCCAGCAGGGTGGCGCCGTCTCGGACGACGGACACGCCGGTCATCGACAGCACGCTCACGCTGCCGACGCTACCGAGGCGTGCGGCAGGATCGGGGGATGGCCTACCGCTGCTTCGACGTCGAGATCACCGACCGGGTCGCCCATGTCCGCCTGTCCCGTCCGGACGAGCTGAACACGATGGTCCCGGAGTTCTGGCGGGAGCTGCCGGAGATCGTGACCGGCATCAGCGACGAGGCCAGCGCCCGGGTCGTGGTGATCAGCAGCACCGGCAGGCACTTCTGCGCCGGCATGGACCTGGCGGTGTTCGCCGGCGGCGAGCTGCACCCGGACGCCGAGCTCGGCCGTCGGCAAGCCCGGCTGCGCAGCAACGCAAAGGTTCTGCAGTGGTCGTTCACGGCCCTGGAGAAGGCCCGGGTGCCGGTCATCGCCGCCGTGCAGGGCGGCTGCATCGGCGGCGCGGTCGACCTGGTCACCGCCTGTGACGTCCGCTACGCCAGCGCGGACGCCTTCTTCGTCGTCCAGGAGATCAACATCGGCATGACGGCCGACGTCGGCACCCTGCAGCGACTCGGCAAGGTGATCCCGGAGGGTGTCGCCCGTGAGCTGGCCTACACCGGCCGCCGGATGCCGGCCGCCCGCGCGCACCAGGTCGGACTGGTGCAGGAGGTGTATGCCGATGCCGACTCGCTGGTGGAGGGCGCGCTCGCGACCGCGCGCGAGATCGCGGGCAAGAGCCCGCTGGCGGTCTGGGGCACCAAGGTGGCCATGAACTACGCCCGCGACCACTCCGTCGATGACGGCCTGGAGCAGATCGCGACCTGGCAGGCCGGAATGTTCCAGCCGGCGGACATGGTCGAGGCCTTCACCGCCCGGGCGCAGACGCGCGACCCGGTGTTCCCCGACCTGCTCCCGGAACCCACCGGCCTCTGACCAGCCTGGGCGGATGTTGCCGCCGGTCGGGGTGCTGAGGGTCGGGTCTCACCTGACCCGGCTGCTGAGGGTCGGGATCGGACCCAATCCGGCCCCAGGACACGGTCCTGACCCGACCCTCAACCCCGTGCCAGCCGGAGTCGCATGTGCCGCCGGGCGCGAGTGGCGCATCGTCACCGACATCCGCGCACCGCTGGCTCTCGCATCGCGCGGCACGGTGTGCTCCCACTCGTGCTGCATCGTCCCGCCCATCACCACCAGGTCGCCCTCGTCGGGTGACCGCGACAGCAGGGTCGGGCCGCCGCCCCACCGACGGACGAGGAACCGCCGCCGCGAGCCCAGCGAGATGGTCACCACCAGCGGGTCGCGCAGCACCTTGCGGACGGTGTCACCGTGCCAGGCGACGGCGTCGGACCCGTCGCGGTACAGGTTGACCAGACAGGAGTCGAACACCACCCGTGGCGGTCCGATACGACCACCCTCAGCTGCTCGAGCGAGGCAGGCAGCGGGCCATCGTAGACCGCGACCATGCGTGGCTCGAGCACGTCGGTGTCCCACATCCGCCGGGTCCGCTGCCGCCACGGCGCGTCACGCTGGAGCTCCTCGAACAGCACGGCGTGCGAACGCAGCCAGCCAGGGACGTGGTCGAGCCAGGAGCGCTCGTCGAGCTGGTGCCGGCTGAGTGCGTCGAAGCTCCGCTGTTCGCCTCCGAGGCGAACAGCGAGTCCTGGACCGACAGCTCCGGGGCTCAGCCCCGCCCGTGCAGCAGCCGGACCGCTTTGACCAGCAGGCGATCAGTGCTGGCGCTGCGGTCGAACGACATCAGCGGCAGCGGCAGCGCGAACCGCTGGCGCGTGATCGCCTTCGCGCGCGAGAACTCCCGTAGCCCGTCGTCGCCGTGGATGCGTCCGAACCCGGAGTCGCCGGATCCGCCGAACGGCAGCCCGGGCACGCCGGCGAACGACAGCACCGAGTTGACCGACGTCATCCCGGAGGTCAGCTGGCGCGCGATCTGCATCCCCCGCCGCTTGCCGAACACCGCTCCAGCCAGCCCGTACGACGTGGCGTTGGCGAGCGCGACCGCCTCGTCGGTGTCCCGCACCTTGGTGACCGTCAGGGTCGGCCCGAAGGTCTCCTCCGTCACCGCCGTCGAGTCCTCGGGCACGCCGGTCAGGATGGTCGGCGGCACGAGCAGCCCGTCGACCTCGCCGCCGGTGACGGCCGTGCCGCCGCGGGCGACGGCATCGGCGATGTGCCTGCGGATGACGTCGACCTGCGACGGCATCGTGATCGGCCCGTACGACGTGCCGGCCGAGATCTTGCCGGCCTTGGCGGTCAGCGCTGCCAGGAAGGCGTCGTGTACGGCCTCGGTGGCGTAGACCCGCTCAATGCCGATGCAGGTTTGACCGGCGTTGGCCATCCCGCCCCAGAGGGCAGCGTCGGCCGCGGCCTCGACGTCCGCGTCGTCGTCGACGATCAGCGCGTCCTTGCCGCCGCACTCCATCAGCACCGGCGTGAGGGTCTCGGCGCAGGCCGCCATCACCTTCCTCCCGGTGCGCGCGGAGCCCGTGAAGGCGATCTTGTCGACCCCGGCTCGGCACAGCGCCGCCCCGGTGTCGCCCAGGCCGGTCAGCAGCTGCAGGACCGGCTGCTCCGGGACCACCTCGGCGAAGGAGTCGACCAGCCAGCGCCCGACCGCGGGGGTGTACTCGCTCGGCTTGAACACGACGGCATTGCCCGCGGCCAGGGCGTAGGCGATCGAGCCCATCGGGGTGAAGACGGGGTAGTTCCACGGGCCGATGACCCCGATGACCCCGAGCGGCTGGTACTCCAGGGTGGCGGCCTGGTTGGCCATCAGCACTCCGCTGGGGACCCGCCGCTCGCCGAGGACGCGGCGGGCGTTCCTGGCCGCCCAGGCCACGTGGTCGACGGCCAGGGTCAGCTCCAGCTGGGCGTCACCGAGCGGCTTGCCGCCCTCGGTCGAGACCAACCGGGCCAGCTCGGGCAGTCGACGGGCCAGCAGGGCCTTCCACGCGTCCAGGCGGGCGCGCCGGCCGGACGCCCCGAGGCGGGCCCACCAGGCGGCCGCCGTACGCGCCCGCGCGACAGCAGCGGCCGCCTCGCCGGTGCCCTGCACCGGGAAGGTCGCGACCACCTCGCCGGTGGCCGGTGCCAGGGACGTGAAGACGTCCTGCGGGGTCTCGCTGGTTGCGGCTGCTGATGTGGTGAGCGTCATGCTGTCCACGGTAGGCCCGGCGCGCGCAGGCACGCGCCGGGTAGCAGAATGGACGCAGGCGCTCTCCTGACCCCGGAGCCGGCGCCACCGTCCGGAGGCGTTCCATGGCCGCACAGCACGACACCGTCGTCGTCACGACGGCCGGGCTCTCGCACACCGATGACCGCAAGCTGCGGATGCGCCGCTACGCCGTCACGCAGGTCGTCCGGATCAGCTGCTTCGTGCTGGCCGTCGCCCTGCCGGTTCCGCTGGGCTGGAAGCTGCTCCTGGTGGTCGGTGCGTTCACGTTGCCGTGGTTCGGCGTCGTGGCGGCCAACGCCGGCCCCGCCGTGCAGCGCGGGACCCGCCCGACGGCGCTGGTTGACCGGCCGGTCGAGGCGCCGGCCCGCATCGCCATCGAGCCGGGCCGCGTCATCGACCAGGACCGGGACGAGATCAGGTCCGCAGGTAGCTCGCACCGTTGACGTCGAGCACCGCGCCGGTTGACCAGCCGGCCTGCTCCGACGACAGGAACAGTACGGCGGCGGCCACCTCTGCCGGCCGCCCGACCCGGTTAGCCGCCGACTGCGCGCGGATCCCGTCACCGCGCGGGCCCTCGAGCACCTCGACGGCCATGTCGGTTTCGATGAAGCCGGGCAGCACCGACCCCACCGCGATGCCGTGCGGGGCGAGGGCGATCGCCAGCGACTGCCCCATGGCGGTCAGCCCGGCCTTGGCGGCGGCGTAGGCGACCGCGACCGGCTCCCCCCTGCTTGCCCCCCGCGACCCGACGTTGACGACTCGCCCGCGGGAGCTGGCCAGCAGGTGCGGCAGCGCCTGATGGACCACCCAGGCTGGACCCAGCAGGTCGACCTCGATCGCGGTCCGCCAGTGCGCCTGCCAGTCGTCGTACGACGCGGTGAGGGGGTCGAGCTCTTCCCAGACGCCGGCGTTGTTGACCACCACGTCGAGGCCGCCGAGGCCGGCGGCGGCCTCAGCCACGAAGCGGGCCACCTCCTGCGGGTCGCTCACCTCCCCGGCCACCCCGACGTGGCCGCTGCCGGGCAGGTCGGGCAACAGCCCCTTGCGGCTGTGCACGGCGACCACGTCGCCCTGCTCCGCGAAGGCTGTTGCCACCGCCAGCCCGATGCCGCGCGACCCGCCCGTGACCAGCACCCTTGTCATGGCACGCAGTGTCCCCGCTGCTAGACCACCTCGCGCAGGGCGCCGGTCGCCACGTCGTAGACGAAGCCCCGGACCGAGTCCTTGAGCGGGATCGACGGCTCGGCCCTGATCCTGGCGATGCTCTGCCGGACGTCGACGTCGAGGTCACTGAAGGCCTCCGCGGCCCACGCCGGCTTGATGCCCGTGTCGGCGAGCACCTGCGCCCGGAAATCGTCGTCGGTGAAGGTCAGCATGCCGCAGTCCGTGTGGTGGATGAGGATGATCTCCTTGGTCCCCAGCAGACGCTGGCTGATCGCCAGGCTGCGGAGCTCGTCCTGGGTGATGACGCCACCGGCGTTGCGGATGACGTGCGCGTCACCCTCCGCCAGCCCCAGCAGGCCGTACGGGTTGAGCCGGGCGTCCATGCAGGCGACGATTGCGATCTGTTTGGCGGGCGGCAGCGGCAGGCTGCCCTTGTCGAAGGTGGCGGCGTAGCTCTCGGCGTTGGCCAGCAGCTGGTCGGTGACAGTCATGGTTGGGCTCCTTATGGGAAACGGACTCGTGGCAGGCGAACCCGCGGAAGCGGGCTCGCAAGAGATGGGACGACGGGCGGCAGGGCGGTCGGGGGTGATCACGCTCCACCACGACCGGTCGGCTCAGCCTCGACAGGTGCAGCTGGCGATCAGGCACAGGTCGATATGGCGCCGCTGCACCAGCCAGACCGTCCTCATCACCAGTCCTTCTTACCCCAGGCCCGGGTCGGGCCTCGCCGGGCGGTCAGGCCGTGCCCCGACCCGCGGTGCGCGTCGCCTTCGCTGCGGCCTTGACCGACTGCTTGTGGGCCCGCACCTGCAGCAGCGTGTCGGGGCTGGTCACATCGGCGATGCTGCGCAGGGCGCCGTCGTCGCCGTACTCTCCTGCCGCCTCCCGCCAGCCGCGCGGACGGACGCCGCACTGCTTGCCCAGCAGGGCCAGGAAGATCCGCGCCTTCTGCTCGCCGAAGCCCGGTAGCGCCTGCAGACGTTGCAGCAGCTCGCTCCCACTCGCCACGCCCTCCCAAACGTCCTGCGCCCGACCGCCGTGGTGCTCCACGAGGTGGCGGCACAGCTCCTGAACGCGCCCGGCCATCGAACCGGGGAACCGGTGGATCGCCGGCTGCTGGGCGAACAGCTCCGGCAGGTCCTCCCGGGCGGTCAGCTCGGCCGCGTCCAGGTCGTGGCCGATCCGCTCGCGCAGGACCTGCGGACCCCGGAAGGCCTTCTCCATCGGAATCTGCTGGTCCAGCAACATGCCGAGCAGCAGGGCGAACGGGTCCCTACTGAGCAGGGCGTCGGCCTCCGGCTCCTGGGACAGCTGCAGTCGCAAGGTGGTCACGGGTCGAAGAGTGCCACGCGGCGCGGCGTGGGTAGCGTCACGACGTGCCTGCTGACCCGGTCCCGACCACCGCCCTGCGCCTCGACATCAACGGCACGAGCCGCGACGTCCAGCTAGACAACCGGACGAGCCTGCTCGACGCACTGCGCGACCACCTCGGCCTGACCGGAGCCAAGAAGGGCTGTGACCACGGGCAGTGCGGAGCCTGCACGGTGCTGGTCGACGGGCGGCGGGTGAACTCCTGCCTGCTGCTGGCGGTCGCCGTGGAAGGTACCCCCGTCACGACGGTCGAGGGCCTGGCCGACGGCGACCTGCTGCACCCGGTGCAGCAGGCCTTCCTGGACCGGGACGCCTACCAGTGCGGGTACTGCACGCCCGGGCAGATCTGCTCCGCGGTCGGTGTGCTCGAGGAGACCCGGCAGGGCTGGCCCAGCGCGGTGACCGAGGACCTGTCGGTCGACGGCGTCCTGCTGGACGACGGGGAGGTGCGCGAGCGGATGAGCGGCAACCTGTGCCGCTGCGGCGCCTACGCAGGCATCGTCCCGGCCGTCCTGGACGCCGTCCGATGAGGCCGTTCGACTACGCCCGCCCCACCGACATCGGCGGTGCCCTGGCGCTGATGAGCCGCCCGGGCACCGTCCCGTTGGGTGGTGGCACGAACCTGGTCGACCTCATGAAGCTGGGCGTGGCCCGGCCGAGCGCCCTGGTCGACATCACCCACCTCGGCCTGGACGCCGTCGAGGCGATGCCGGACGGCGGACTGCGCATCGGCGCCGGCGTCCGCAACAGCGACCTCGCCGCCGACCGGCTGGTCCGCGAGCGGTTCCCTGTCCTGTCGATGGCACTGCTGTCCGCTGCGTCCGGTCAGCTGCGCAACATGGCGACCGTCGGTGGCAACCTGCTGCAGCGCACCCGCTGCCTGGCGTTCATGGATCCCAGCAAGGCCTGCAACAAGCGGGAGCCCGGCACCGGATGCTCGGCCATCGAGGGGATCAGCCGGGACCTCGCCGTGCTCGGCACCTCTGCGCTGTGCGTCGCGACGGCGCCCGGTGACATGGCGGTCGCCCTGGCCGCCCTGGACGCCATCGTGCACTTCGAGACGGTCGACGGGCCCGGCAGCCTGCGCGTCGACGCGTTCTACCGGCTGCCCGGCGAGCACCCGGAGCGTGACACCGAGCTTCCCGCCGGCGCGCTGATTACCGCAGTCGAGCTGCCGGGCCTGCCGTTCGCAGCGGTCTCGACCTACCGCAAGGCCCGCGACCGGGCGTCGTACGCCTTTGCGCTGGTCTCGGTGGCCGCGGCACTGGACGTGCAGGACGGCGTTGTGAGGGACGTGCGACTGGCCCTCGGCGGGGTGGCCCACAAACCCTGGCGGGCCAGGGCGGCGGAGGACGTGCTGCGGGGTGCGGCTGCGACCGCCGAGGTGTTCGGCCGCGCCGCCGACGCCGAGCTGGCCGCCGCCACGCCCTTGGCCGACAACGCTTTCAAGGTGCCGCTGGCCCGCCGGCTGGTCCTCAGCACGCTCTCGGAGCTCGCCGGACGATCGGCATGAGCACCCTCGGTCAGCCGCTGGCCCGGATCGAGGGCCGGGACAAGGTCACCGGCGCCGCGCGTTATGCCTTCGAGGTCGACGCGCCGGGAGCGGTCTACGCCTGGCCGGTCCAGTCGCACATCGCCCGCGGCACCGTCACGTCGTACGACGTCGAGTCGGTGCTGGCCCTGCCTGGCGTGCTCGCCGTGCTCACCGCCGACGACGCGCCGCGGCTGGCCGAGGTCGAGGACCCCGAGCTGCTGGTGCTGCAGTCCCGGGAGGTGTCGTACCGCGGCCAGGTAGTTGCCCTGGTCGTCGCCGAGACCCAGGAGGCGGCCAGGGAGGCGGCCGGCGAGCTGCGCGTCGGCTACGCCGCCCAGCCCCACGACGTGCTGCTGCATCCGGGGCACGGCGACTTCTACGCGCCGGACGAGGTCAACGCCGGCTACCAGACCGACGCCGCGCAGGGAGACGTGCCCGCCGCGCTGCGTGCCGCCGCCGTCGTCATCGACCGCACCTACGCCACTCCGGCGGAGTTCAACAACCCGATGGAGCCGCACGCCACCACCGCAGCCTGGGACGGCGACCGGCTGCTCGTCCACGACTCGACGCAGGGCAGCAGTGGGGTGGCCGCCGACCTGGCCATGCTGTTCGGGGTCGACCGGGCCGGCGTACGGGTGCTCGCCGAGCACGTCGGAGGTGGCTTCGGGTCCAAGGGCAGCACCCGGCCCAACGCGGTGCTCGCGGCCATGGCGGCCCGCGTGTCGGGACGGCCGGTCAAGCTGGCACTGACCCGCTCGATGCAGTTCTCGATGGTCGGCTACCGGACACCGACGGTGCAACGGGTGGCACTGGGGGCCGCCCGGGACGGGTGCCTCGTCGGCATCGTGCACGAGGCCTGGGAGCAGAGCTCGCGCCGCTACGAGTTCGCCGAGCAGTCCAGCGTCGCGACCCGGCACGTCTACGCCGCTGACGCTCGGTTCACCGGCCACCGGCTGGTGCGACTGGATGTCCCCACCCCGCGGTGGATGCGCGCGCCGGGTGAGGCGCCGGGCATGTTCGCGCTGGAGTCCGCGATGGACGAGCTGGCCGTTGAGCTCGACATGGACCCCGTCGAGCTGCGGATCCGCAACGACACCCAGGTCGACCCGGAGAGCGGCAAGCCGTTCAGCAGCCGGCGGCTCGTCGAGTGCCTGCGCCAGGGCGCGGACCGCTTCGGTTGGGCCGGTCGCGACGGACGTCCAGGCCTGCGACGGGAGGGCCGCTGGCTGGTCGGCACCGGGGTCGCGACCGCGACCTACCCGGTCTACGTCTCCCCCAGCGGCGCCCGCGCCCGGGCCGGTGCGGACGGCCGCTTCTCGGTCGGCGTCAACGCCACCGACATCGGCACCGGTGCCCGCACGGTCCTCACCCAGGTGGCGGCCGGGGCGCTGGGGGTGGACGTCGGCCTGGTCGACCTGCGGCTCGGGGACAGCGACCTGCCGCAGGCCCCCGGTGCGGGCGGCTCTTCCGGCACCGCCTCGTGGGGCTGGGCCGTCGACAAGGCCTGCCGTGAGTTGCGGGCCCTGCTCGTCGACGGTGTGCCGGCCGCCGGGGTGGAGGTGGTCGTGGACACCGCCGAGGAGATCGAGGGTCGGGCGGACCTGGCGAGGTACGCCTTCGGGGCGCACTTCGCCGAGGCCCGGGTCGATCTCAGCAGCGGCGAGGTGCGGGTCAGCCGCCTGCTGGGTGTGTTCGGGGCGGGCCGGATCCTCAACCCCCGCACCGCGCGCTCGCAGCTGGTCGGCGGCATGGTGATGGGCGTAGGGATGGCGCTGATGGAGGCCGGCCTGCTCGACGTCCCGTACGGCGACTACGCCAACTCCGACCTGGCCGGCTACCACGTGCCCAGCAACGCCGACATCCTCGACGTGCAGGCCGAGTGGGTCGATGAACCGGACGACTCACTCAACCCGATGGGCAGCAAGGGCATCGGCGAGATCGGCATCGTCGGGTCGGCCGCCGCCGTGACCAACGCGATCTGGCACGCCACCGGGGTGCGCGTCCGGGCACTTCCCGCGACGCCGGACGCGCTGCTGGCTGGTCTGCCGGAGCTCTGAATCGCCGCGGCGCATGGACCGTGCCGGAAGAGGTGGTGTTGCGGCAGAAGCTCAGCCGGGCAGCGCGACGTCCTGTCCGACGGCGGCCGTTGAGCCGGCACCCGACACGAAGGACAGCGGGCGCGGCCCGGAGCGCAGGACCGGTCGGGTGGCGGCCCGGTCGCCGGGGGCCGGCAGACCCCGCAGCGGCGTGGCGGCCGGCACGAGCAGCAGGCCAGCCATCTCGTTGATCCGCAGGGTCTTCTGCACGGCCGGGCTGGCGTGCATGACGACGAGGGCGCCGCCCTTCTTGCGCACGTGCCGGGCCGCACCGGCCAGGACGCCCAGGCCGATCGGGTCGACGGTGGTCACCTCACCCAGGTCCACCACCACGGACCGCACGCCGGCGGCGAAGGCCGCACCCAGCTGGTGGCGCACATCGGCACAGGTGTCGGCGTCCAGCCGCCCGCGCGGCGTCAGCAACAGGGCCGGTTGACCTCCGCCTGCGCGCATAGCTACTCCTGAGGTCGGGCAGCGGGGGGGCTGCGGAGCCAGCAGATACCCGCCGCAGCACTTGATCACGCCCTCATGGCCATTGACAAGACGGACGTACGGTTTGTTATGATGGTGAGATGCCGAAGGTTGCTCCCGCAGTGCTCGCGGCGCGACGTCGGGAAATCCTGGACGCCGCCCGCCGGGCTTTTGCGGGGCACGGCTACGAGGGGGCGACCGTCAAGGTCCTGGAGGCCGAGACCGGCCTGTCCCGCGGCGCGATCTTCCACCACTTCCGGGACAAGGAGGCATTGTTCCTGGCCCTGGCCGAGGATGACGCGGCCGCCATGTCCGAGACGGTCGCGGCCGCCGGGCTGGTGCAGGTGATGCGCGACCTGCAGGGCAAGGATGCCGGCTGGCTGGGCGTGCAGCTCGAGGTGCGCCGCCGGCTGCGCACCGACCCGGCGTTCGCAGCCCGGTGGGCCGAGCACCAGAGCGCCGTCACCGGCGCGACGACCGCCCGGCTGCAACGCCAGCGGGCCGCCGGCGTCGTGCGCGACGACGTGCCGCTGGGCGTCCTCGTTGACTTCCTCAGGCTCGTGCTCGACGGCCTGGTCTCCGCGTTGGCCGCCGGCCTGCCCACCGACCGGCTGCCAGGGGTGCTCGACCTCGTCGAGGACGCCGTCCGTAGCCGCCCCGTCCCAGCCGCCCCCTCGCACCGACCCGCCCACACCGGCACTAGCGTCAACGCCGACCGATCGAAGGAGCAACGATGAGCCTGGACAGCTTCGGCGCCAAGGGCACCCTGGACGTCGAAGGGCAGTCCTACGACGTGTTCCGGCTCAGCGCCGTCGACGGGGCCGCCGACCTGCCGTACTCGCTCAAGGTCCTGCTGGAGAACCTGCTGCGCACCGAGGACGGCGCGGACATCACCGCCGACCACGTGCGCGCGGTGGCGGCCTGGGATCCGAGCTCCGAGCCGGACACCGAGATCGCGTTCACCCCAGCGCGCGTCCTCATGCAGGACTTCACCGGCGTGCCCTGCGTCGTCGACCTGGCTGCCATGCGGGAGGCGATGGCCGACCTCGGCGGCGACGCCAGGAGGATCAACCCGCTGGCGCCGGCCGAGCTGGTCATCGACCACTCCGTGGTCGCCGACTTCTTCGGCACCAAGGAGGCCCTCGGCCGCAACGGCGAGCTGGAGTACGACCGCAACCGCGAGCGCTACGAATTCCTCAAGTGGGGCCAGAGCGCGTTCGACGACTTCGCGGTCGTCCCGCCGAACACCGGAATCGTCCACCAGGTCAACCTCGAGCGCCTGGCCAGGGTCGTGTTCGTGCGGGACGGGGCGGCGTACCCCGACACCCTGGTCGGCACCGACTCCCACACCACGATGATCAACGGCCTAGGCGTGCTGGGCTGGGGCGTCGGCGGCATCGAGGCCGAGGCCGCGATGCTCGGCCAGCCGGTCAGCATGCTGATCCCCAGGGTCGTCGGCTTCAAGCTGTCCGGACAGCTGCCGGCCGGCGCCACCGCGACCGACCTGGTGCTGACGGTCACCGAGCTGCTGCGCCGGAAGGGCGTCGTCGGCACGTTCGTGGAGTTCTACGGCCCGGGTGTCTCCAACGTCCCGCTGGCCGACCGGGCCACGATCGGCAACATGAGCCCGGAGTACGGCTCGACCTGCGCGATCTTCCCCATCGACGATGAGACGCTGGCCTACCTGCGCCTCACCGGCCGGCCGGCCGAGCTGGTCGCCCTGGTCGAGGCCTACGCCAAGGAGCAGGGCCTGTGGCACGACCCGGCCGCCGAGCCGCGGTTCTCCGAGACCCTCGAGCTCGACCTGTCCACGGTCGTGCCGAGCCTGGCCGGGCCGAAACGGCCGCAGGACCGGGTGCCGCTGACGGATGCCAAGGCGATGTTCCGCGCCGCACTGCCGGACTACGCCGGCCAGCCGGTCGCGCCTAACGGCGCGAGCAAGGGCACCACCGACGGCGGCGCCGATGAGGCCAGCAACGAGTCCTTCCCGGCCAGCGACCCGGCCGCGGCGTACGAGGACAAGCCCGAGGACAAGCCGCACAGCGTCAACGTCGGGGAGGTGGGCGACCGCCCGACGAACCCGGTGGCTGCGACCCTGGCCGGTGGCGAGCGGGTCCAGCTCGACCACGGCGCGGTGGCGATCGCCGCCATCACCAGCTGCACCAACACCAGCAACCCTTACGTCATGGTCGCCGCGGGGCTGCTGGCCAAGGCAGCGGTCGAGAGGGGACTGACCAGCAGGCCGTGGGTCAAGACCACTCTGGCGCCAGGATCCAAGGTCGTGACCGACTACTACGACAAGGCCGGGCTCACCCCTTACCTGGACAAGCTCGGCTTCAACACGGTCGGCTACGGCTGCACGACCTGCATCGGCAACTCCGGCCCGCTGCCGCCCGAGGTGAGTGCGGCCGTCAACGAGGGCGACCTGGCCGTCGTGTCGGTGCTGTCGGGCAATCGCAACTTCGAGGGCCGGATCAACCCGGACATCAAGATGAACTACCTCGCCTCGCCGCCGCTGGTCGTCGCCTACGCCCTTGCCGGCACGATGGACCTCGACCTCACCGCCGAGCCGCTCGGCACCGGCAGCGACGGCCGGCCGGTCTACCTCGAGGACCTGTGGCCGACCGCGACCGACGTGGCCCGGGTGGTCGGCGAGGCCATCACCGAGTCGATGTACGCCTCGTCGTACGCCGACGTGTTCGCCGGTGACGACCGCTGGAAGGCGATCCCGGTCCCGGCAGGTGACAGCTTCAGCTGGGACCCGGAGTCCACCTACGTCCGCAAGCCGCCGTACTTCGACGGGATGACCAGGGAGCCCCAGGGGCTCACCGACATCACCGGTGCGCGCGTGCTGGCCGTGCTCGGTGACAGCGTCACCACCGACCACATTTCACCGGCCGGCTCGATCAAGGGCGACTCCCCGGCCGGCCGCTACCTGCAGGAGCGCGGGGTCGCTCCCCGGGACTTCAACAGCTACGGGAGCCGCCGCGGCAACCACGAAGTCATGATCCGCGGCACGTTCGCCAACATCCGGCTGCGCAACCAGCTGGCGCCCGGCACCGAGGGCGGGGTGACCACAAAGGACGGCGAGGTGACGTCGATCTACGACGCGTCGCAGGCCTACCAGGCCGAGGGCACCCCTTTGGTGGTGCTGGCCGGCAAGGAGTACGGCTCAGGCTCCTCGCGCGACTGGGCCGCCAAGGGGACCGCGCTGCTGGGCGTCCGGGCGGTGATCGCGCAGTCCTACGAGCGCATCCACCGCTCGAACCTGATCGGGATGGGCGTACTGCCGCTGCAGTTCGCCGAGGGCGACAGCGCGGCCTCGCTGGGCCTGACCGGTTCCGAGGTCTTCGAGATCTCCGGCATCGCCGGGACGACCACGATCCCCCGGCAGCTGACCGTGCGGGCTGACGACACCCGGTTCACGGTGACGGTCCGCATCGACACCCCCGGCGAGCAGGCCTACTACCGCAACGGCGGCATCATGCCGTACGTCCTGCGCTCGCTGCTCTAAGACCGCCCGGGACGGGGAACGCCAGGTCGTGCTGGGGGGTTGAACAGGCTACCAGCGAACGCAGGAGGACCGCCGTGACCCCGCCGAGTACCGCCCGGGCAGCCGAGCTGGACGCTGAAGACCGGATCGAGCCGCTGGCGCTGGTGGTCACGCCGGCGGTCGTCCCGGCGGTCGAGCCCCTCGCCGACGAGGAGGCTGCCGACGACGAGGATGCCCCCGCTGCGGCCAACTCCTCCGAGGATGCGGACGAGGACGAGGCTGAGCCGCTTGCCGCCGAGGGCGAGGTCGGCATCTCCACGGACCTGGTCCGGGCCTACCTGAAGGAGATCGGCAAGACGCCGCTGCTCACCGCCGCCGAGGAGGTCGAGCTCTCGCAGCGGATCGAAGCCGGGCTCTACGCGGTGGACAAGCTGCGGCGCGCCGACGGCGGCGAGGACGCCCGCCTCGGTGCCGCTGCCAGGCGTGACCTCGAATGGGTCGTCCGGGACGGTGATCGCGCCAAAAAGCACCTGCTCGAGGCCAACCTGCGCCTGGTCGTCAGCATCGCCAAGCGCTACCTCGGCCGTGGCATGCTGTTCCTGGACCTGATCCAGGAGGGCAACGTCGGGCTCATCCGGGCGGTCGAGAAGTTCGACTACACCAAGGGCTTCAAGTTCTCGACCTACGCCACCTGGTGGATCCGGCAGGCCATCACCCGGGCCATGGCCGACCAGGCCCGGACCATCCGCATCCCGGTGCACATGGTCGAGCAGATCAACAAGCTCGCCCGAGTGCAGCGCGAACTCCTGACCAGCCTGGGCCGCGAGGCCACGCCGGAGGAGATCGCCGTCGAGCTCGACCTCTCCCCCGAGCGGGTCGTCGAGATCCAGGGCTACGCCCGCGAGCCGGTCAGCCTCGAGACGGGCATCGGGGACGACGGGGACAGCAGCCTGGGCGACTTCATCGAGGACGCCGACGCCCCGGTCGCCAGCGAGGTGGTGTCGTACGGCCTGATGCAGGAGCAGCTGTCCGACGTGCTCAGCAGCCTGAGCGAGCGCGAGGCGGCGGTCGTCAAGCTGCGCTTCGGGCTCACCGACGGCCAGCCGAAGACGCTCGATGAGATCGGCCGCCAGTTCGGGCTGACCCGGGAGCGGATCCGCCAGATCGAGTCCAAGACGCTGTCCAAGCTGCGGCACCCGTCACGGTCGCAGAAGCTGAGGGACTACCTCGACTGACCGCTCCCCCGGGTTCGCCCGCCCGTCCGTGGCCAGCCTGTGAGGCAGTTCACCTGGTAGACGGTTCCGGAACACCTGCCGTTGCGGGATCGTTGTACAGAGGGGGTGCGCTCCGAGCTGCCGAGCCCCTCGTGGGCCCCGGACGCCTGGATGAACGCCCGATGGCCAGCCCGCAGCCCGGCGCAAACCGTCGGCGGCCGCACCGCCACCTGCCCTGCATGACCACCCGCAAGCGCTCAGGAGACTCCCCCCATGCCCACCGGGCCCACCGCCACCCGCCCTGCCGACGTCGTCGTCGAGACGCTGGTCACGCGTGCCCGGAGCGAGGACACCCAGTCCGTCCCCCAGGCCGTCCCGGCCGAGGTCCCCGCCGGAGAGGCCGTCGTGACCACCGCCCCGAGCACCCGAGTGCGTCGTACCGCTGTGAGCAAGGCGGCCGCGCCGGCCGTTTCCCCCGAGCCCGAGCTGGACGAGGACGGCGAGCCGGTCGTGGTCGCCGTGGTCGCCGAGGAGGACAAGCCCCTCGCGCTCGACGAGCCACCGCCCGGCATCGACCTGGTCAAGGCCTACCTGCGCGAGATCGGTCGCGTCCCGCTGCTGACGGCCGTCGAGGAGGTAGACCTCGCCAAGCGGATCGAGGCCGGCCTGTTCGCGACCGAGAAGATGCGGCAGAACGCGCAGGAGGGCTACAAGCTCACCCCGGCCCTCAAGCGTGACCTCGCCTGGGTGATCGCCGACGGCGACAAGGCCAAGCGGCACCTCCTGGAGGCCAACCTGCGGTTGGTCGTCTCGCTGGCCAAGCGCTACCAGGGCCGCGGCCTTGACCTGCTGGACCTGGTCCAGGAGGGCAACCTGGGGCTGGTGCGCGCGGTCGAGAAGTTCGATTACGCCAAGGGCTACAAGTTCTCTACCTACGCCACCTGGTGGATCCGGCAGGCGCTGCAGCGCGCCCTGGCCGACCAGGGCCGCACCATCCGGGTGCCGGTCCACATGGCGGAGCTGATCACCAAGGTGACCCGGGTCCGGCGGGAGCTGACCCAGACGCTGGGCCGTGACCCGTCGGCGGAGGAGATCGGCGCGCCACTGGAGATGACTGCCGCGAAGGTCGAGGAGATCATCGCCTTTGGCCGCGACACGCTGTCGCTGCAGAGCCCGGTCGGCGATGACGAGGCCACCCTCGGCGACTTCATCACCGACTCGGAGTCGGTCGACCCGGTGCAGGCGGTCGAGACCCAGATGCTCCAGAGCCAGCTGTCCGAGGTCCTCGGTTCGCTGCCCGAACGGTCCGCGATCGTGGTCCGGATGCGCTTCGGGCTGGACGACGGCCGCCCGCGCACCCTCGATGAGGTCGGGCGGCACCTGGGCCTGACCCGTGAGCGGATCCGCCAGATCGAGCGCGACACGCTTGCCGAGCTCCGGCTCGGTGGCCGCGCCGAGGGCCTGCGCGAGTACGTCGCCTGAGCGGGCCCCCCGAACCAGCGACCGCCGTCCCCACCCCCCCGAGGACGGCGGTCGCTGCTGTCCGGAGCTACAAGCTGCGCCGGGGCCGGCTCGGGGTCGGCTCGGCCGAGGCGCTGGACCGGCTCCGTCGGTGCTACCTGCCTGCCGACCTGCCACGGCCGGGCCGCCCGCTGGTGGTCGAGGTCGGCTCCGGCATGGGTGAGGCGACGGCGGCGTGCGCGGCCGTCGAGCCGGGCTCGGATTTGCTGGCGGTCGAGGTCCACACCCCGGGCGTCGCCGCCCTGCTCCGGCGGGTAGAGCGGGCCGGGCTGACCAACGTCCGGGTGGTCGAGGCCGACGCCGTCGAGGTGCTGGCGTCGCTGCCGGCCGCTTCGGTGACCGAGCTCCGGCTGTGGTTTCCGGATCCGTGGCCGAAAGCGCGGCATGCCAAGCGCCGCTTCGTGCAGTCGGTGACGGTCGAGCTCATCGCCTCCCGACTGGTCGAGGGTGCCCGCTGGCACCTGGCCACCGACCGCCCCGACTACCTCGAGCACGCCCTGCCGCTGCTGGCTACCCGCTTCGACACCACCGTCGTTGCGCGGCCTGCTTGGCGACCCGTCACCCGCTTCGAGTCCCGGGCACGCGCGGCGGGGCGTCCGTCGTACGACGTGGTGGCAGTGCTCAGGGCCTGACCTGCCGTGCTGCGTGGCTGCCGAGGCGGACGGGCAGGATGGCGGGACAGCCCTGCACCTACCCCGAGAGGCACCCATGTCTGACAGCAGCCGGCAGAACACCACCTTCCCCAGCGGGGGCGGCACGGCCCACGGCTACCTCGCCCTGCCCGAGAGCGGCAGCGGTCCTGGCGTGATCGTCATCCAGGAGTGGTGGGGGCTCACGGACCACATCGCGGACATTAGCGACCGGCTGGCCAAGGAGGGCTTCGTCGCCCTGGCTCCGGACCTGTTCGGAGGCAGGACCGCGCATGACACCGACGAGGCCGGTCAGCTGATGACGTCGCTTCCCGTCGACCGGGCCGCAGCGGACCTGGGCGGGGCGGTGGACTTCCTGCTGGCGCACGAGGCGGTGACGAGTGACAAGCTCGGTGCGGTCGGGTTCTGCATGGGCGGTGGCTTCGTGCTGCTGCTGGCCGCCCAGCAAGGCGACAAGATCGGTGCGGCAGTGCCGTTCTACGGCGTCGGCCCGGCCGTGCCGGACTCCTACACCGGCATCACCGCGGCCGTGCAGGGCCATTACGGGCAGCAGGATGACTTCTACCCAGTCGAGGACGCTAGGCAGCAGGAGCAGCAGATCCGCACCGAGTCACGTGCGCCGGTCGAGTTCCACTACTACGGTGCGGGTCACGCCTTCCACAATGACGAGAACCTGCTCGGCACCTACAGCGAGGCCGACGCCAAGACCGCCTGGACCCGCACGGTCGCCTTCCTGCACGACCACCTCGGCTAGCAGCACGTCGTACGACGAGACGGCCGCCGGGCCGGCCGGTACCCCGGTGCTACTCCTGCGCTCGCACCCAGGCCGTCGTCGGCTTCTTGGCCGGCGCCGCCGCCGGCTCGGGCGCCGCCTGCGGGGCGGCCGTCGAGACCGGGACGCCTGCCTGCGCGAGCCAGGAGCGCTGCGTCTCCAGCTGTGCGTCGAGCTCCCCGGTCGGCCGGCCGGCGGCCCTCGCCTTTTCCAGCTTGCCCTCGAGGTCGGAGACCTTCTCCCGCAACCGCACGACGAACGGTGACTCTGTGGTGCGCGCGAAGCGGGTCTCGGCGGTGGTACGGAACTTCTCCTCGACCTTCCCCATCCGGTCCTCGAGCGACGTCATGACCTCGCGCGGGACCTTGCCGGCCGTCTCCCACTTCTCCTGGAGCTGCCGCAATCGGCTCTTCGCTTTGTCACCCTGTGCCGGGTCGAGGGCCTCGGCCTCGGCCAGCAGCTGCTCCTTGGCCTGCTGGTTGCCGCGGTACTGCTCGTCTTGCTCGGCGAAGGACGCGCTGCGGGCCTGGAAGAAGACGTCCTGGGCGCCCTTGAACGCCGCCCACAGGCTGTCCTCGAGCTCACGAGGAGCCCGGCCGGCGGTCTTCCAGTCGGCCATCAGCTGCTTGTACCGCTCTGCCGTGGCCTTCCAGTCGGTCGAGCCGGACAACGCCTCGGCGTCCTTGACCAACCGCTCCTTGCGAACCTTGGAGACCTCCCGCTGCTGCTCGAGCGCGCCGAAGTGGGTGGTCCGCCGCTCGTGGAAGCGAACACGGGCGGCGGCCACCCGCTCCCACAGCGCATCCGCGGTTGCCTTGTCGACGCCGGTGATGCGCTTCCAGTCCTGGCCGAGGGTGCGCAGCCGCTCGCCAGCGTCCTTCCACGACGAGCTGCCGGCCAGCGACTCGGCCTCCTCGGCCAGCGCGGTCAGCTGCTGTACCGACTCGTCCTTGGCCGCGGCGCGGACCGCCTGGTGAGCCTCCACGGCCTCGACCGTCCGGGCCAGCAGCCCGTCGACGCGGGCCTCCAGTGCCGCGAGGTTGCCCACAGCAGCCGCGGTCGGCAGCGACTCCTTGAGCCGCTCGGCGCTGGTCGCCACCTGCCGCGGGTCACCCGAGCTGGTGCGCAGCCGCTGCTCCAGCAGCGTCACCTCGGTGGCCAGCTGCTCGTAGCGGCGCACGAAGTGCGCCACCCCCTGCTCCGGTGTGCCGGCATGCCACGACCCGACGACCCGCTCCCCCTCGGCCGTCGTGACGTACACGGTGCCGTCGTCGCTGACGCGACCCCACTCGCTCATGCTGCTCCCTCGTCGGTGTCCGCGGACAGTCTCGCGCACACTGGCGGGGTGCCGTCCCCGCAGCCGTCCGTGCCCGCTCACGACCAGCTTCCCGGCGTGCCGGAGTCGGCGCCTCCCCAGGGCGTGGACCTCCCGGTGGGCACGCCGCCTGCCCCGTGGGGATGTCGGGTCGAGGCGGTCGTGTGGTGGCACCGGGCGGCCCTGGGGTCCGGCGCGCTGCTGCCGACCGGCCTTCGTCCCGGGCCACCGGTGGCCGTCGGAGCGTTCGTCCGCTACCTCGACAGCCCGGTGGGGGCGTACGACGAGGTGCTCGCCTGCCCGCACCTGCTCACCGGCGGCCGGCTGCACATCCCGTTCATCGCGGTGGACAGCCTGCCCAGCGTCGTCGGCGGGCGCGCGCACTGGTCGCTGCCGAAGACGCTCGCCAGCTTCACCCGGACTCGGTTTGAAGTCCGGGCGGAGGGGACCGCCGCGGGTGGCTGGTCCGTCGCGGCCACCGCGTGCCCGGTTGGCCCGTGGTTGCCGCTGCTCGGCATGGCCCGCCTCACCCAGGTCGACTGGGACGGGTGGATGAGCTCGTCCACCACCCGGGCGGCGGTGCTCGGCAGGCTCGCCCGCGTCGACGTGACGTCCTCCGCCGGGCTCGCCCCGTGGTTGCTGCCGGGCAGGCACCACGGCGCCGTCCTGCGCGGGCGGATCGTGGTGGGGGCGGTGCGGCGGCGCAGCGCCTGACGTCACCTCCGGACGCCGGTGCGCCAGGATGGCGCGGTGAACGCGCTGATACCTGTCCTCGGCGCCGGGGTCGGAGCCGCACTCGTGCTGCTGACTGCTCGCAGCGTGATCACCACGCTGGTCGTGCCCCGGCGCAGCAACGACCGCCTCAGCCGCACCGTCGGTCGGGTCGTGGACGCCGGCTACCGCGCCGTGACCGTGCGGGCACAGGACTTCCCGACGCGCGACCGGCGGCTGGCCACCCAGGCGTCGACCACGCTACTGGGGCAGCTGGCGACCTGGCTGCTGATGTTCTACGCCGGCTACGCCCTGCTGCTGTGGCCGCTGTCGCGCTCGTTCGGCATGGCGCTGGCGCAGGCCGGCTCCTCGCTGTTCACGCTCGGCTACGCCGGCCCCTCCAGCCCTGCACTGACGGTCGTTGACTACCTGGCGGCCGCTACCGGTTTGATCGTCGTGGCCCTGCAGATCGGCTACCTGCCCACCCTGTACGGCGCGTTCAACCGCCGCGAGACCGAGGTGACCCTGCTGACGTCGCGGGCCGGCACGCCGGCCTGGGGTCCCGAGGTGCTGGCGCGGACCCGGTTCGGATTCACCGACGAGGACGAGGGCGCTGTCATGGACGCCTTCTACCTCACCTGGGAGCGCTGGGCGGCCGACGTTGCGGAGAGCCACGCCAACTACCCGGTCCTCACCCGCTTCCGCTCCCCCGAGCCGCTGTCGTCCTGGCTGGTCGGCCTGGTGGCCGTCCTCGACAGCGCCGCCCTCTGGATGGCGGTAGCGCCGGCGACCGCACCGCAGACCGAGGCTCGGCTGTGCCTGCGGATGGGTTTCACCGCCCTGCGCTCGATCGCCGAAGCGGTCGGGATCCAGGTCGACCGTGACCCGGACCCGGACAGCCCACTGCAGCTCAGCGAGCTGGAGTACCTCGCCGGCATCGCCAGGATGGAGACGGCCGGCTTCCGGATGGAGCGGACCGCCGCCGAGGCCTTCCCCGACTTCCGCGGTTGGCGGGTCAACTACGAGGCGGTCGCCTACGCGCTGGCCTGGCGCACCGAGGCGGTACCGGCCCCGTGGACCGGCCCGCGCCCTCACAACAATCTGTCCATGCCACCGCTGAGGCCGGCGAACCGGACGCCCACGCCGTACACCCCCGGATAGCTGGCAAGCGGACCGGCTGGGCGGCCGCGAGCGCACCGCAGCCGCAGGAACGGCGCCCACGCGCCTTTGACGATCGACGAGCCCGCGATGACTCGCTGCCGCCGACGTGCCTGACAACGTGCTGGGTGGCCTGCTGGTCAGCTGATCCAGTCAGGACGCAGGGGCATGCCGCTGACACCGCCCACCGTCTTGACCGCGAGCACCTGGTGCAGCTGGATGTCGTTCTGCTCGAACGCGATCCGACTGCCGGCGAGGTAGAGCGCCCACACCCTGGCGGTGCCCAGGCCGACCTCGGCCACGGCCTGGTCCCAGTGGGCGTCGAGGTTGTCGCACCAGGCCTGGCAGGTGCGGGCATAGTGCTCGCGCAGGTTCTCCTCGTGCCGGACCTCGAGGCCGGCAGCCTGCAGCTCGCGCACGATCCGGCCGACCCCGGGCAGCTCGCCGTCGGGGAAGACGTAGCGCGGGATGAAGCCGCGTTTGCTGATGGGCGCGGAGTGGTCGTCGGGACGGGTGATGCAGTGGTTGAGCAGCCGACCTTGTGGGACCAACTTGCCCGCCAGAAAGCTCGCGTAAGAAGGGATCTGCTCGATACCGATGTGCTCGGTGAGCCCGATCGAGCTGATGGCGTCGAACCCGCTTTCGGTCACGTCCCGGTAGTCGCTGAAGCGGATGTCAACGTGGTCGGACAACCCTGCGTCGTCGGCGGCCTGCCGGCCCCACTCGGCCTGCTGACGGGACAGCGTCACGGCCACCACATCGACGCCGTAGACCTGCGCGGCGTGCAGGGCCATGCCGCCCCAGCCGCAGCCGACATCGAGCAGCCGCATGCCCGGGCGCAGGGCCAGCTTGCGGCAGACGAGGTCGAACTTGGCGGCCTGCGCCTGTTCGAGGTCCGCCTCCGCAGTCGGATAGACCGCGCAGGTGTAGGCCATGGACGAGCCCAGAACCCAGCGGTAGAAGGCGTTCGAGACGTCGTAATGGTGCGCGATGGCCAAGGCGTCGCGGCCCTTGCTGTGCCGACGCAAGCCGGCCACGTAACGCTTGGCCCCGACCTCCTGCGGCGGCGGCTCGACCCAGTGCACGGCCTCGACGCCGATCGACCGCAGCACCTGCAGCCGCTCACCCCACGACAGGTCCCCCGTCTTGGTACGGCTGAGCGCCCGCAGCAACGTGTAGTGGTCGGGCGCCTGCACGTCGAGCTCGCCCGAGATGTAGGCGCGCGCCATGCCGAGCTCGCCGGGTGCGCTCACCAGGTGCGACAGCGCCAGCGGGCTCTGCACGGTGAAGGTCAGGTCGGCGTCGGCCGGCCCGGAGACGGACCCGTCGTACGCCTGGATGCGGGCCTGGGCTGGGATGACGGCGGCGAGCGCTTGGGCGACCGGGATCTTCGACATGTCTCTCCTCTACCGGCCTTGCACCGTCTTGGCATACAGGTCGAGCAGTCGCCCGTCCGGGTCGTAGGTCTTCTTCAGCACCTCGTAGGCAGCCCCTCCGTAGAGGCGGGAGAAGTCGCCCGGGGAGTAGAAGCTGGTGCTGTACAAGGACTTGCGCCCGCCAAGATCGTCGACCAGGCCCTCGATGAGGCGGTTGTGCGCGGTCGGCTTTTGGCCGGGCGATAACGGCACCGAAGACCAGAAGCCCACGTTGACGTAGAGCATGTCCGGGTCGAGGCGGTACAGCTCCCACACGTCGTCGGCGGAGCGCTGCTTGAGGGGGCAGAACCAGACGGGCTCGATCGGCACCTCGCGCGCGAAGACGTCCATGAACTCGGCCAGCCGGCCCACCGGCACCTCGACGTCCTGCACGACCTCCTCGCGTTCCGGCCGTCCGCGGTGTCGGTCCCATCGCGTCTTCCAGCGGTGCTTCTGCTCGAACGCGACCAGCCGCCACCAGATGTCGGAGCGCAGGTAGCGGCGCGGTATCCACCTGCGGATGCTGGGGTTCTGCACGCCGAAGGCGCGGCTGCACCAGAACCAGTCGGTGTCCCAGCGCCACAGGTAGTCCCGCACCGTCAGCCAGTCCTCCCCTTTGGCAGCGATGCTCCGGTAGTAGACGGCCATGCCGGTGTAGTCGCTCAGCAGCGGCGCCCGGTCGCTCCAGGAGCCCAGCGTGACGTAGGTCTCAGTCGGTGAGAACCACGTCCCATCGACGAAGTGGACCTCCGCACCGTCGTACGACGCGTCCGCGCAGACCGCGGTCATCAGCGCCGCCGCCTCAGCCGTCGAGCCCACCCGTACGTGCCGCAGGTGGACGTAGGGCGACGTCGGCTCCAGCTCGATGCGCAGCCGCAACGCGTAGCCGAGGGTGCCGTAGCTGTTGGGGAACCCGTAGAACAGGTCGGGGCTCTGGGTGCGGCTGCAGGTGATGACCTCACCAGTGCCGGTCAGCACGTCCATCTCGACGACCGACTCGTGCGGGGTGCCGCTCCGGAAGCTGCTGGCCTCGATGCCGAGGCCGGTGACCGCGCCGCCCAGGGTGATGGTCTTGAGCTGCGGCACTACCAACGGCATCAACCCGTGCGGCAGGAGCGCGTCGACGAGGTCCTCGTAGGTGGTCATGCCGAGCACATCGGCGGTGCAGGCACGGGTGTCCACGCTGAGCAGACCAGTAAAGGCGCTGACGTCCAGCCGCGGCGCGCTGTTGTCCGCCCGGCTGCGGAACAGGTTGGAGGTGCGCTTGCCGAGCCGCACCGGCGCGTCGGCAGGCAACGCGGCCAACTCGGCGCGCAGGACGACGACGGCCTTGTCGTACTCGGCTCGGCTTAGCACCGCGGCTCCTGCCTTCTTGCGCTCTGCAACCGAAATGTACGCCACGCGGACGATCATGGCAGGCAGCGCGCCCCGAGCGCACGCGTCTGGGATGCTCCACGCGTGGACGAGCCGGCGGACTGCAGCCTGCAGGACGCCGCCGTCGCCCTGGGGGTGTCCCCGTCCGTGCTCGGCCGACTGCTGCAGACCGGACAGCTGCCGGCGCACCTCGGCCCCGACGGCCGGTGGAGCCGGGTGTTGTTGGCCGATCTGGACACCCACCGCGATGATCGCTTCGCCCTGCGGCAGCGGATGGTCCAGGAGATCCGGGCGCGCCGCTGGGCCGAGCCGGACCCGGTCGACGAGCTGGCGGGTTGAGCCTGCGGGACGACGCCGAGCGCACCCTTCGGGCGCTGGCCGGCGAGGATGCCGTGCTGCGGGAGGACCAGTGGACCGCAATCTCGGCGCTGGTCGAGGGCGGCCGCCGGGCGCTGGTCGTGCAGCGCACCGGCTGGGGCAAGTCAGCCGTCTACTTCGTCGCCACGGCGCTGCTGCGGGCCAGGGGCGCCGGCCCCACCGTCATCGTCAGCCCGCTGCTGGCCCTGATGCGCAACCAGGTCGCGGCCGCCGCCCGGGCCGGGATCACCGCCGCCACGGTCAACTCCAGCAACGTCGACCAGTGGCGTGAGGTGTACGCCGCGGTGCAGGCCGGTTCTGCCGATGTCCTGCTGGTCAGCCCCGAGCGGCTGAACAACCCGGGCTTCCGCGACGAGGTGCTGCCGGAGCTCGCGGCTACCGCGGGGTTGGTGGTCGTCGACGAGGCGCACTGCATCAGCGACTGGGGGCACGACTTCCGCCCGGACTACCGCCGGATCCGCACGCTGCTCGCCGAGCTGCGGCCGGGTGTGCCGGTGCTGGCCACCACCGCCACGGCGAACGGCCGGGTGGTGGCCGACGTCGCCACTCAGCTCGGCGAGGACACGCTCGTCCTGCGCGGCGCGCTCGAGAGGGAGTCACTGCACCTGTCGGTGGCCGTGCTGCCGACCGCGCCGCACCGGCTGGCCTGGCTGGCCGCCGCGCTGGATCGCCTGCCTGGCAGCGGGATCGTCTACACGCTGACAGTGGCGGCGACCGAGGAAGTAGCCGGGTTCCTGCGGTCGCAGGGGGTTACGGCGGCTGCCTACAGCGGGCGTAGTGACGATGCCGAGCGGCAGCAGGCCGAGCGGGACCTGCTGGCCAACCGGGTCAAGGTGCTGGTCGCCACCTCGGCGCTCGGCATGGGCTTCGACAAGCCGGACCTGGGCTTCGTGGTGCACCTGGGCGCGCCACAGTCGCCCATCGCGTACTACCAGCAGGTCGGCCGTGCCGGCCGTGGCGTCGACCGCGCCGAGGTGGTGCTGCTGCCCGGGGGTCCTGAGGACGAGGCCATCTGGCGGTACTTCGCCTCGCTCGGCTTCCCCTCCGAGGAGCAGGTGCGGACCGTGCTGGGTGCGCTGACCGGGGTCACCTTGTCGACCGCGGCCCTCGAGCCGCGGGTGGAGCTGCGCCGGACCCGGCTCGAGACGATGCTCAAGGTGCTCGACGTCGACGGCGCTGTTCGCCGCGTGAAGGGCGGCTGGACCGCGACCGGCGAGCCGTGGACGTACGACGCGGACCGCTACGCGCAGGTGGCCCGCGACCGGGCCGCCGAGCAGCAGGCGGTGCGGGACTACGTGGCCACGACCGGCTGTCGGATGGAGTTCCTGCGCCGGCAGCTCGACGACCCGCTGGCCGCGCCCTGCGGGCGTTGCGACAACTGCCTCGGTACGCCGCAGCCCCCGGAGGTGCCGGACGCCCTGCTCGAGCGGGCCCGGGCCGCCCTCGGTCGGCCGGGCGTCGTGCTGGAACCCCGGATGATGTGGCCGACCGGCATGGACACGGTGTCCGGACGGATCCCCGCCGGTTCACAGGCCTTGGCCGGGCGGGCGCTCGGCCGGCTGTCCGACGTCGGCTGGGGCCCTCGGCTGCGGACCCTGCTGGCCGGGCCCGATGACGAGGTGCCGGACGACGTGCTGGCCGCGGTCGTGCAGGTCTTGGCCGGCTGGGAGTGGGAGACAAGGCCGACCTCGGTGGTCGCGCTGCCGTCCCGGTCGCGCCCGCGGCTCGTCGGGTCGCTGGCTGGGCGGCTGGCCACGGTGGGTCGGCTGGAGCTGCTCGGGACACTGGACTGCGTCCGCGCCACCGACGGCCCGCGGTCCAACAGCGCACAGCGGCTAGGCGTCGTACACGGCGCGTTCGCCGTGCCCGAGCAGTGGGTGTTCGACGGCTCGCCGGTGCTGCTGGTGGACGACCGCACCGACAGCGGCTGGACACTGACCGAGGCGGCCCTGGTCCTCCGGGAGGCCGGCAGCGGCCCGGTCCTGCCACTCGCGCTGGCGCTGGACGCGTGAGCGCTAGCCTCCCTGGCATGGCATCGAACAGCCGAAGCAACGCTGGCACCATCCTGCTGGCCGTCGTGGCGCTGCTGATGGTGGGCTTCGTGACCTTCGCGGTCGTCAAGGTCGCCGGGGGGACGGACGTGTCGCCGGGTTACAGCAACACGCCCAATGCCGTCGTGCCGGGCCCACCCGCCTTCAAGTGAGTTGGGCCCCCGCCGCCCTGCAGGCGTGGAACGGCAGGACCGTCGTCGTCACCGGCGGCAACAGCGGCATCGGTCTGGAGGCCGCCCGCGCCTTGCAGTCCTACGGCGCCGACGTGGTGCTGGCCTGCCGGGACACCTGCCGGGCGGAGGCCGTGGCCCGCGGCGCGACGGTCCGCGAGCTCGACCTGGCCGACCTCGAGAGCGTGGCCCGGTTCGCCGCACGGACCGAGAAGGTCGACGCCCTGGTGTGCAACGCCGGGATCATGGGTGGCGCGATGCTCGGCACGGTGCAGGGGCACGAGCGGCAGATGGGCACCAACCACCTCGGGCACGCCGCGCTGGTCGCGCGGTTGTTCCCGCTGCTGGCGGCCGCCCACGGCCGGGTCGTCGTGATCAGCAGCATCGCCGCCCGCGGCGGGAAGCTCGGCCCGGACATGACGGTCGACGACCTCGTCAGCCCGCCGGGCTACCAGTCGCAGGTCGTCTACTCCAACACCAAGCAGGCCAACCTGCTGTTCGCTCAGGAGCTGCACCGCCGGGTCGGCGACCGGGTCGCCAGCGTCGCCGCCCACCCCGGGGTGAGCTGGACCAACCTGTTCCCCCGGCAGCTCACCGACGACGGCAAGGGCTGGCTGGTGCCCGCCGCCCGCGTGCTCGGCCCGATCGTGCTGCAGTCCGCGAAGGCCGGGTCGCAGCCGACGCTGCGGGCACTGGACCCGGCGACGCCGAGCGGATCGTTCGTCGGGCCCCGCCGCTTCAACCAGCTCCGCGGGCCGGCGGAGCTGCTCGAGGTCTACCGCGGCGGCTCCGATCCGGCCACAGCTGCCCGGCTGTGGCAGCTGACCGAGCAGGTGCTGGGAATCCCGCTGCCCACCTGAGCGGTTGCACGGGCCATGCTGGTCGAGATCTGGTCCGACGTCGTCTGCCCCTGGTGCTACATCGGCAAGCGCCGGTTCGAGCAGGCGCTGGCGCGCTTCCCGCACCGAGACCAGGTCGAGGTGGTGTGGAAGGCCTTCGAGCTCGACCCGTCCCGGCACAGCCAGGCCGACGCCGACGGCTACGCCGACGGCTACGCCGAGCGGCTCGCTGCCAAGTACGGCCGGACGCTCACACAGGCACAGCAGATGCTCGACAGCATGACCGCCGCGGCTGCCGCGGAGGGGCTGGACTTCCACTTCGAGCGGGCGCGGGCCGCCAACACGTTTGCCGCCCATCGGCTCCTGCACCTGGCCGCCGAGCACGGCGTGCAGGACGCGGTGCAGGAACGGCTGTTGCTGGCCTACTTCACCGAGGGCGAGCCGATCGGTGACGCCGAAACGCTCGTCCGCCTGGTCGCCGAGGTCGGTCTGGACGCGGACCTCGCCCGCCGGGCGCTCGCGGACGACAGCTACGGCGACGCCGTCCGTGCCGACGAGGCCGAGGCGCAGTCGCTCGGGATCTCCGGAGTGCCGTTCTTCGTCGTGGACAAGAGGTACGGCATCTCCGGCGCGCAGCCGGCCGACGTGCTGCTGCAGACCCTCGAGCAGGCGTGGGTGGAGCGACCCGCGTTCCAGCTGGTCGGCGCCGGTGACTCCGGCAGCTGCGAAGGCGACAGCTGCGCGGTCTGAGCCGTAGCGGGGTAAGGCCCGGCGGGTGACCGTCGCCCGCACCCTGCGCCTCCTGAGCCTGCCGGCCGGCGCGCTGGCGCTGTCCGCGACCGGGGCGGTACGACGAGCCGCCGGCGCGGACCCCGACGCGGTCCGCCGCCAGCTGCGCGCGCGCAACGCCGACCGGACCCGGCGGGTGCTCGGCGACCTCAAGGGCGGTGCGCTGAAGGCTGGCCAGTTGCTGTCCACGGTCGAGGCGCTGTTCCCCACCGACCCGGAGGACACCTGGCGCGAGGCGCTCACCTGGCTGCAGGAGTCCAACGCCGCGCTGCCCTTCGCTCAGGTCGAGCCGGTGCTGGTCGCCGAGCTCGGTCCGCGCTGGCGGTCGGCGTTCCGGTCCTTCGAGGAGCCCGCGGTGGCCGCCGCCTCGCTCGGACAGGTGCACAGGGCGGTCTGGTCCGACGGGCGGCCGGTTGCCGTCAAGGTGCAGTACCCCGGCGTGCGCGAGGCGCTGGCCTCCGACGTCCGGGCCGTCTCCCGGCTGACCCGCGTCACCGCGCTGGTCGCCCCCGGACTGGCGCTGCCGCCGCTGGTCGCCGAGCTGCGCAGCCGCCTGGTGGAGGAACTGGACTACCTGCACGAGGCGGCCAGCCAGCGGCGCTTCGCGGCGGCGTACGACGGTGACCCGTGGCTCGCCGTACCCGCCGTCGTCATGGCGACGTCACGGGTGCTGGTACAGGACTGGATGGAGGGAACGCCGCTGTCGGTCGTGGCGGCCGCCGGCACACAGGCGGAGCGGGACGCGGCGGCCGAGCGCTACCAGCTGGCGCTGGTCTCCGGCCCGGAGCGGGCCGGGCTGCTGCACACCGATCCGCACCCCGGCAACTTTCGGGTGCTGGCCGACGGGCGGCTGGGGGTGCTGGACCTCGGCTCGACCCTGGCGCTGGCCGGCATGCCACCCGGCTTCGGCCGGCTGCTGCGGGCACTGGTCGAGACCGACCCCCAGCAGGTGCTGGAGCGCCTCACCGAGGACGGCTTCATCGCCCCCGGCAAGCACCTCGAGGTCGACAAGCTCATCGACTACCTGGCGCCGTTCAGCGAACCGGCCCGGCACGAGCGGTTCCGGTTCAGCCGGCAGTGGCTGCGGACCGAGTTCGGGCGCGTCAACGACCCCCGGAACCCGGACTTCGGGGTCGCCCTGCAGCTGCGGATGCCGGCCGAGCAGCTGTTCACCCACCGCGTGTGGCTGGGCATGGTCGGCGTGCTGTGCCAGCTGGAGGCGGAGGTCGCCGTGGCACCGGTGCTGCGCCGCTGGCTGCCGGGCTTCGGCTGAGCCGGCTGCGCCGGGTCAGTCGGTCGGCGTGGTCAGTCGGTCAGCACGGTCAGTCGGTCAGGTCGATCGGCTGCTGCACGTCGAGCAGCCCGAGCGAGCCGAGCAGCTCGAGGCGGCCCTCCGGGTCGGTGACGCGGTGCTTCACGGTTTGCGCGGCGCGCCACCGCACGATCTCGTTGGCCTTGTCGGCCTCGTCGAGGGTCTGGAGGTACGTGGGTCGGGTGTCGGCCGTCATGACCTGCAGTCTGCCGGTTCGCAGGCCCGCTGTCAGTCCTGCAGCGCCACGATCATCTTGCCGGTGTTGTCACCGCGCAGCAGACCGATGAACGCCTCGGCGGCGTTCTCGAGCCCGTGGACGACCGTCTCCCGCATCGTGATCCGCCCGTCGGCCAGCGCCGGCGCAACCTCGCGGACGAACTCCTCCTGGAGCGCGGCGTGGTCGGTCACCAGCAGCCCCTCGATGCGCAGCCGCTTGCCGATCACCATGGCCAAGTTGCGCGGTGCCGGAGTCGGCTCGGTGGCGTTGTACTGCGAGATCATCCCGCAGATGACGGCCCGGCCGTGCACGCCCAGCGCCCCGATCGCGGCCTCCAGGTGCTCGCCGCCGACGTTGTCGAAGTAGACGTCGATCCCGTCCGGCGCGGCCTGCGCCAACAGCTCGGCAACCTTGCCGGAGTGATAGTCGAACGCGGCGTCGTACCCGAGCTCGCCGGTGAGCCACGCGACCTTCTCCGGCGAACCGGCGGAGCCGATGGCCGTGCCGCCCTTGAGCTTCACGAGCTGGCCGACCAGCGACCCGACCGCACCGGCGGCGCCGCTGACGAACACCCGCTCCCCCGGCTCGAAGCGCGCCACCGCCATCAGGCCGGCGTAGGCGGTCAGGCCGGGCATGCCGAGCACCCCGAGGTACGCCGACGGCGGCGCAACGGACGTGTCGACGACCGTGAACCCCTTGGCCGGGCCGACCGCCCAGTCGCGCCAGCCCTGCCCGTGCAGCACGACGTCGCCGATCGAGTGGCTGTCGGCGTTCGAGGCGACCACCTCACCGACGGCTCCACCGTCGAGGGCCGCGTCGAGCCGGAACGGCGGCACGTAGGACGTGACGTCGTTCATCCGGCCGCGCATGTAGGGGTCGACGGACATTGCGGTGTTGCGCACCAGCACCTCACCCGGCCCAGGATCGCGGACCTCAGCGTCGGCGAGCCGGAAGTCCTCCGGCCGGGGCATGCCGACGGGGCGGCTGACGAGCTGGACCTCGCGACCTGTGCGCATCACCACATCCTGTCAGCCCGGTCGTTCAGGCGAGTTGCAGCGGTGCAGGCCCTGCGTGCGCAAGGATGATCACGGCCCGCGTCGACCCGACAGGGCAAAGGGAGGGCTGGCTGTGGCGCGTCAGGGCCGTACGTCCGTGCTCATCGTGTCGGCGGCCATGGGGGCCGGCCACGACGGGGTCGCCCACGAGCTTGAGCGCCGGCTGCTCGACCGGGGCGCGCACGCCGAGGTCGTCGACTACCTCGAGCTGCTACCGGCCAGGATCGGTCCGTTCTACCGGGCGGTCTACGCCGGGCAGCTCAGGTACGCGCCGGGCTCCTACGAGTGGCTCTACGGCAAGATCGACCGCGGGCTGCTCGCCCCCGCCGCCCGCCGGCTCGGCCAGATGGGCAAGCGCCCGGTCCGCAGGCTGGTGCGCGACGGCCAGCACGACCTGGTGGTGTCGACGTACCCCCTGGGTTGTCAGGCGACCGGTGCGCTGCGCAAGAAGGGCAAGCTGGGCGTGCCGGCCGTCGGGTTTCTCACCGACGTCGACGTGCACGGCCTGTGGCTGCACCCCGGCGTCGACCGGAACCTCACCGTCTGGGAGGGCAGCGCGCAGGTCGCGCAGTCCCGGGTTGGCACGCCGTCGCACGCCGTCGGCCCGGTCCTGCCGCCGACCTTCCGCAGTCCGGTGACGGCCGCCGAGCGGGCCGAGGGCAGGGCGATGCTCGGTGTGGACGACGCCACGACCGTCGTGCTGGTGGTGGCCGGCTCCTGGGGCGTCGGTGACATCGGCGGCACCACCCGGGCCGTGGTGGAGTCCGGCGCCGGCGTGCCCGTCGTGCTGTGCGGGCGCAACGAGGAGCTGCGCGCCGAGCTGGACCTGGTCGAGGGCGTGATCGCGCTCGGCTGGACACAGGACGTCCGGCGGCTGCTCGCCGCCTCGGACGCGGTCGTGCACAACGCCGGTGGGCTGAGCTGCCTGGAGGGCTTCGCGGTCGGTGTGCCGGTGATCGGGCACGCCTGCCTGCCCGGCCACGGCCACCGCAACGCCGAGGCCATGCGCGATGCCGGTGTCGCGGCGCTGGCCGACTCGACCGAGGACCTGGTCCTGGAGATCAAGCGCCTGGCAGGCACCGACGAGGGCGCCGCCATGGCCGCGCGGGCGCGGGCGCTGTTCCGCGCCGATCCCACCGATGAGCTGCTGGCGCTGGCCGGCGCCCCGGTCCCGGTGACCGTGCCGGCCCAGCGCAGCGCCCGGACCTGGGCGGCTCGGGTCGCCGCGGTCAGCATCGCGGTGCCGGCCAGCATGGGCGCGCTGTCGTTCGGCGTCGCGCAGGCCACCACCCACGGGCTGGGGTTGGCCGAGGGCGACCGCTCGGTCTACGTCGCCGCGATCGTGGACCACAGCCAGGTCGCCGACCCGGCCTCGGTCGCCGCGCTACGCGCCTGCGACGTCACCGTGGGGGTGCGGCGCGGCGAGCCGGATGCCCCGACCGTGCAGGACGTCCAGGAGCTGGTGACCGCCGGCGTCAGCGTCGTCGGGGCGGAGCCGCGTTCGGGCGGCCGCCACCTGCGCCGCCAGCGCAACGACCTCGAGGACACCGCCCGCCTGGTCGGAGATGCCACGCACGACCCACGGCCCAAGGTGCTGCTCCTGCGGACGCCGTCGATGGTGCAACGCGTCGTGGCATGGGACCAGGACGTGCAGCTCGCGCTGCCGCGCTTCGTCGTGGCCGGCGGCCAGCCGATCCCCGCGCTGCGGACCGGCCAGGTCGTGGTGCTCGACGAGCGGGGGCGCACCTCCGGCCAGCTCCGCACCGACCTCGCGTCCCTGACCGCCGCGATCGCCCGCCAGCACCTGCCGGAGCAGCCGCTCCGGGTGCTGTGGTCCCAGGGACCACAGGGCTGACGTGCGCGGACGCCTGCTGCTGGCCGGCGCCGTCGGCGGCCTGGTCGTCCATGCCGCGCCGCTGGTCACGTTCGCGCCGCGGCTGAAGCCGCTCACACCGCGACTGAACGGCCGGGGCCGACCCGGGCACCTGGCACTGACCTTCGACGACGGACCGGACGCCTGGAGCACGCCCCGCTTCCTGGACCGGCTGGCCGAGCTCGACGTGCGCGCCACCTTCTTCTGCCTCGGGCAGATGGCCCAGCGCCACCCGGGCCTGGCCGCCCGGGCGCTCGCCGAGGGCCATGAGATCGCCGTCCACTCCTGGGATCACCGCAACCACCTCCGGCACCTGCCAGGACGGCAGACGACCGACCAGCTGGCCCGCACCACCGATCTGCTGGAGGCCCAGACCGGGGTCCGGCCGCGCTACTGGCGGCCGCCGTACGGCGCACTCACCACCGCCGGCCTGGCCGCCGCCGGCTCCCTCGGGCTGCAGACCGTGCTCTGGACCGCCTGGGGGCGGGACTGGCGGCGGGAGGCGACCGCCGGCACGGTGCTGGCCGACGCGTGCAGCGGCGTCCTGGACGGCGGCACCCTGCTGCTGCACGACAGCGACTGCACGAGCGAGCCCGGGTCCTGGCGAGCCACCCTGGCCGCGCTACCGGCCCTGCTGGACCACTGCCGGGCCCTGGGGCTGGAGGTCGGGCCGGTCGGGGACCACGGCCTGGCGGCCTAGCTGTGCCGGCCGTCCTGGCGGCCCTGCTCGCCGCCGCGCTGTTCGGGGTGGCCTCCGCCCTTCAGCACGAGCAGGCCGGTGCGGTCGAGCCGTCGCGCTCCCCCGGGTTGCTGCTCGACCTGGCCCGCCGGCCCCGCTGGCTGCTGGGCATCGGGGCGGACATCGGCGCCGTCGTCCTGCAGGCCGTCGCCCTCGGCCTCGGCACCGTAGCCCTGGTGCAGCCGCTGCTGGTCGCCGGCCTGCCGGTGGCGGTCGCGCTGTCGGCCGCGCTGGAGCACCGACGGCTGCTGCGCCGCGAGGTCGTCGGGGTGCTGCTGTGCACGGTCGGTCTGGCGCTGCTCGGGCCAGCCGCGGCCGGCACCACCACGGGCCAGGCACCTTCCCGGCCGCTGTCCTTCCTGGTCGGTGCCGGCATCGCGGCCGCGGTCGGGGGGTTGCTGCTGGCGGCCCACCAGGTGCCGCGCCTGGCGCCGGGGCTCGCCGGTGCCGCCGCCGGCCTGGTGATAGGAGCCGGGTCGGTGCTGCTGGCGGTGGCCGCCGGCCGGGTCGGGGACCTGCCGGCACTCGCGCACTCCGTCGCGCCGTACGCCGCGGTCGTGGTCGCCCTTCTGGGGCTGCTGCTGGCGCAGTCGGCATTCCAGACCGGGGCCCTCGGTGCGCCGTTGGCGGCGCTGTCGGTGAGCGAGCCGGTGGTGGCCGTCGTGCTGGCCGTGACGCTGTTGCACGAGCAGCTGCCGACCGGAGCCGCCTCCCGGGCCGGCCTGGTCGCCGGCGCGGTCCTGGCCGTGAGCGGCGTGCTGGTGCTGTGCCGGGACGCGCCCCGACCGGTCAGCTGACAGAGCTGCCGTGGGCATCGAGGTCGGCCAGGGCGGCGCGCAGCAGCTGCAGGCCGCTGCGGGTCACGGCGTCGGCGTCGGCCAGCCCGTCGGGACCGAGGTCGAGCTCGATGGCCGCTCCGACCGGACCGCCCGCGTAGCCGTAGGCCGCCACGACGGCCGTCCGCTCCGCCTCCGGCAGGCAGGCGAGTGCGGTGGCGAGCCGGTCGTGCAGCTCGGCCTCGTGGTCGGGCTCGGGGCCGGGGCGCGCGTCGACCGCGGCAGGCGGCATGGAACGCACCTTGCTCGGGCGGTCGGCCATGGATCCTCCTGCCCTGATGGACGTTGAACGGCCGCCCCGGATTGTCCGGGGCGGCCGTCGCACCAGCCCTCAGGTCGCCTCTCGGCGGTGTGTCGCTCGTAGCGACGTGTGTGGGACCGGGGGCCATGTATGGGCTGGTACTCCGGCCACGCTAGTCCGAGTCGGGCACTTCCGCAGTCCCTCGGCGCACTGGTTGTGGGCACGGCACACAGACCGCCCGTGGGAGGATGGCCGCATGACGACCCCTCTCATCGGCACCGGGACGATCACCGAGGAGCGGACGCAGGAGCGCGAGCTCCAGGACCCCGGCTCGGTGGCCCACATCGTCAAGGACCCGGGCAAGGTCACCGAGGCCTACATCCTCGGCACCCCGGTCGAGGCGCTGTGCGGGCATGTCTTCACACCGAGCAAGGACCCCAAGACGCTGCCGGTGTGCGACACCTGCAAGGACATCGCCGACATCCGCACCGACGGGCGGAGCGGCCAGATCGGCTTCTGAGTGGCCAGATCGGCTATTCCCACCGGTGGCAGCTGGCCGGTCAGGTTCGGTCTCGCCGAGCTGATCCGGGATCTCGACCGGCCGGCGGGGTGGCTGCTGGTGGTCGACGGCACGCCGCAGTCCTACGTCGACGTCGACCAGCCTGAGCACCTCGAGTTCGAATACGTCCAGGTGCTGGCGGACGTCGTCGACGCGGTCAGCGAGCCCGGCGAGCCCATCACCGCCGTCCACCTCGGCGGCGGGGCCTGCACCCTGGCGAGATGGGTGGCCGCGACCCGGCCAGGCTCCACGCAGGTCGTCATCGAGGCTGACGACCTGCTGGTGGAGCTGGTCCGTGCACAGCTGGGCACCGCGGGCTTCCGGCTGCGCGTCGGGGACGGTCGCGAGGCCTTGCAGCACCTCGCGCCAGCCGCGTCCGACATCGTCGTGTCCGACGTCTTCGTGGGCGCGCAGGTGCCCGGTCACCTCGCCACGGTCGAGTACGTGCAGCAGGTGCGCCGGGTGCTGAAGCCGCACGGCACCTACCTGGTCAACGTCGCGGACAGCGGCCGGCTGGCCTTCGCCCGCCAGCAGGTCGCCACCCTGCTGGCCGTCTTCGAGCACGTGCTGGTGCTGGCCGATCCCGGCGTGCTGCGCGGCCGCCGCTTCGGGAACCTCGTGCTGGCCGCCAGCGACCGGGAGCTGCCGGCCGGCGATCTGCGCCGCACCACGGCAAGGGCTTTGGGGCGGGCCCGCGTCGTCGACGACGCGGTCGCCTTCTCGGGCGGCGCCTCCCCGGGGACCGACGCTGCGCCGCCTAGCTCCCCGGTGCCTCCGTCGGGAGTGTTCGGGCGGCCCTGAAGTCCGGCTCCCGCTTGCCGAGGAAGGCGGCCACGCCCTCGGCGTACTCCGCGCTGTGCAGGCTGCGGGCGTAGTGCCCGCGCACCTCGTCGTCCTCGTCCCGCCGACCGGCTGCCACGCGGTCGACCAGGGCCTTGCCGCCGAGCAGTGAGACGCGGGCGCGGGACGACAGGACGGCCGCCAGCTGCGTCGTACGTGCCTCGAGGTCGGCGCGGGGGACGATCTCGTGGACCATGCCGATGCGCAGGGCGGTGTCGGCGTCGAGCAGCTCGCCGGTCAGCAGCAGCCAGCGGGCCCAGGCACTGCCGACCACGTCGACGAGCCGCGCCGTGCTGGCCAGGCCGTAGACGATCCCGAGCCTGGCCGGTGTGATGCCGAACCGGCTACCGGGTTCGCAGACCCGCAGGTCGCAGGCCAGCGCGAGCTGGCTGCCTCCGCCGATCGCGAAGCCCTCCACCATCGCGATGGTGGGCTTGCCGAGATCGCGGATCGCCCCCTCACCGGAGGCGACCGCCTCGCCGTAGCGGGCTGCCGAGTCCGGGGTGCTGCGCAGGGTCGAGAACTCGCTGATGTCGGCGCCGGCGCTGAACGGGCCGCCGGCCGGCCCGCGGAGCACGACCACGTCGACCGCGTCATCGTTGTCGAGCTCCGGCATCAGGGTCGCGAAGCGGTCCCACATCGCCAGATCGATCGCGTTGTGCTTCGCCGGCCGGTGCAGCTCGACGGTCACGACACCACCGGCCCGGGAGATCTCCAGTCCGTCCACCCGCGACATCCTGCTACGACGCGGTGCGGCCCCGTCGCCGCTGCTCCGCCGGGGGCGGGCCCACCGCCCGGACCGGCTCAGCCGCCTCGTCGATGGCCCGGAGCGAGGCGAGCACACCGGCCAGCGAGCCGGCGGGCCAGAACGGCGGGAGGGTGCGCAGCAGGACCTCGCCGTACCTGGCGGTCGACAGCCGCGGGTCCATGACCACCACCACTCCCCGGTCATCAGTCGAGCGGATGAGCCGGCCGGCGCCCTGGGCGAGCAGCACCCCGGCCGGCGGCAGGGTGACGTCCATGAAGCCGCGCGCACCGGCCTCGGCCAGGCGCGCCTTCATGAGCGGGTCATCGACGTGCGGGAAGGGGATCCGGTCGAGCAGGACCAGCTGGCACGCCGAGCCGGGTACGTCGACGCCCTGCCAGAACGACCGAGTGCCGAACAGGCAGGTCCGGGCGTCGGAGGCGAACCGGTGCGTGAGCGCCCCGGCGGAGTCCTCGCCCTGCAGCAGCACCGGCAGGTCGGTGGCGGCGCGCACCGCGGCGGCGGCGCGGGCGGCGGCCGCGGTGGAGGAGAACAGCGCGAGCGTGCGGCCGCCGGCTGCCTGCACGAGCTGGACGCACAGCGCGTCCACCGCGAGCTGCCAGGCCACCGGGGAGCGTCCGGGGTCGGGGAGGTCGGCGGCGACGTAGAGCTGGCCCTGGCGCGCGTAGTCGAAGGGGCTGCCGACGTCCAGCCACGACCACCGGGTCGGCGGGTGCTCGCCGGGGTCCGGCGCGGCGAGCACCTCCCGGGTGTCGGCCACGGTGAGCCGTCCCGTCCGAGCCGTGCCGTGCTCGTCGCCGGCGGCCCACACCAAGCCGAGCTCGCCGGCGAGGTGTCGAAAGGACCCGCCCAGCGTCAACGTCGCGGACGTGGCGATCACGGTCACCTCCCCGAACAGGCCATCGCGCAGCGCGCCACCGACGTGCAGCGGCGACACCCGCAGCACCCGGTCACCGGTCACGTAGACCGCCGACCGGGTCCCCGGCTCGCGCAGCTCCCCTGCGGCCACGGCGACGTCAGCCAACGATGACGTGGCGCGTTCCCGGCGGGCCGCGTCGGCGTCGTCCACCGGTCCACCGCCGTGATGGCCCACCTCGACCGCGGCCGTCCGGCAGGCCTGCCCGACCATCCCCAGCACCTCAAGCAGATGGGCTGGCAGCTCAGGGATCCAGCCCGGTTCCAGGCCGGCCAAGGCACCCTCCAGAACGGCCTGGGTGTCCTCCAGCCGCTCGCTCATGGTGGTGGCGACGAACCCCCGGGCGACGGCCGCTGCCCGCTTGACCATGGCCGCCGACAGCTCGTGCGACAGCGCCTCGGTCGCCGACGCGGCGAACTGGTGCGCCTCGTCGATGACCACGGCGTCGTGCTCGGGCAGCACCTGCATGCCGGTGAAGGCGTCCAGGGCCAGCAGGGCGTGGTTGGCCACCACGACGTCGGCCTCTTTGGCCTGCTCGCGGGCCAGCTCGGCGAAGCAGTCGATCCGGTCCGGGCACCGGCCGCCCAGGCACTCGCGGGCGCTGACCGAGACCTGCCGCCAGGCCCGGTCGCTGACCGGGAACGGCACCTCGTCGCGGTCACCGGTGCTGGCCGTGCCGGCCCACTCCCGCAGCTGCAGCACCTGCGCGCCGATCATCGACGTCGGGCCGTCCCAGAGCTCGTCCTGCTCCGGCTCACGGGCCCCCGGACCGTCGTGCAGCTGCTGCAGGCAGACGTAATTCGACCGGCCCTTGGCCAGCGCGAAGACAAGAGGGCGGCCCAGCACCGGCGCCAGCGCCGTGACCAGGCGCGGCAGGTCCTTATCGACCAGCTGGGACTGCAGGGCCTTGGTCGCGGTCGCCACGACGACCCGCCGGCCGGAGCTGAACGCCGGTACCAGGTAGCCCAGCGACTTGCCCGTCCCGGTGCCGGCCTGGACCAGCAGGTGCTCGCGGCGCCGCAGGGCGACCGCGACTGCCTCCACCATCCTCACCTGGCCAGCCCGCGGCTGGGCACCGGGCAGCGAGCCGAGCGCCACCTGCAGCAGCTCGGCGGGCGTGGTCACGGCGCCGACGCTAGTGGCGCAGGCAGCCCTCAGCGCAGACCTGTGGAGGACACCCGCGGGCGCAGCATCGGCCAGGAGCCGGCGAAGCCCGGGTGCAGCGGGAGGGCGTCCACGCCGTCCAGCACGACCCAGCGCACATCGGTGCTCTCCCGGTCCAGGGCATGGACCGGCAGCAGGGACGCCGCCGTGGCCAGGACCGTCGTGTACGACCAGCCGCCGTGATCATCGACGTGCTCACCCTGGACCCGCAGCCCGGTGGTCACCAGCCCGGTCTCCTCGGCGGCCTCACGCAGTGCCGCCTCGACCGGGGCCTCCCTGCTCCCCCGGGCCCCGCCAGGGATGCCCCAGGTGTCACCGTGGTGGCTCCAGGCGGCGCGGTGCTGGAGCAGCACCAGCAGCTCAGCCGGCCCCGGCGCGACGAGCAGCAGCCCGGCGGCGCCGTACCTGCCCCAGTGCCGGTGGCCCTGCGCGCAGTGCGTCCAGCCGTCACCGTCCCTCACCGGCAGCAGCCTAGGCGCGGCGGGCGGCCCGGGCGCGCCGCACGAACGCCCGGTGGAACGGGTCCAGCTCGATCCCGCGGTCGAGCTTCAGCAGCCGCCGGTGGCGGAACACGCCGTACAGACCGACAGCCCACAGCAGGTACTGCACGCAAAAGGCCACCCGGAAGGCGTGCAGCGTGTAGGCCGTGCCGGAGCTGAGCGCGCCGAGCACCGCACCGATCAGCAGCACGGTCGTCAGCGACGCCACGAAGCCGCCGACGTTGACGATGCCGCTGGCGCTGCCGATCCGCTCCGGCGGGTTCTCGGTGCGGGCGTAGTCGAGGCCGACCATCGAACCCGGGCCGTTGCTCGACAGCACGACAACCAGGACGACCAGCAGCCACAGCGGCGCGCGACCCGGCCACAGCAGCACGACGGTCCACACCGTGGCCGTGGCCCCGACGATCGTCAGGACCAGCACCGACCGGCGGTACGGGAAGAACCCGACCAGGCGGCCCAGCACCGGTCCGACGACCATCCCGGCCAGTACCAGCAGTGACAGCAGCAGGCCGGCGCTAGCGGGCGAGAGGCCCTCCCCCACGACCAGGAACGGGTAGCCCCACAGCAGCGCGAACACGGTGCCGGAGAACTGTGTGGCGAAATGGGTCCACAACCCAAGTCGGGTACCCGGCTCGCGCCAGGCACCGCGCAGGCGATCCGTGACCAACGCCCGCGAGGCCGGTGCCGGCGCCGGGTCGCTACCGGCCGGGGCGTCGCGCAGCAGCAGCGCCACAAGCACCGCCACGACCAGCCCCACGGCACCGGCCAGCTCGAACGACCGCGTCCAGCCGCTGATCCGCAGCAGGGCCACGAGCGGGTACGCCGCCGCGATCTGCCCGAGCTGGCCGAGGATCGCCGTCACCTGGGTGAGCACCGGCACCTGGCGGGGGGCGAACCAGACCGCCAGCAGCCGCAGCACGCTGATGAACGTCATGGCGTCCCCCGCGCCCACCAGCACGCGGGCGGTGACGGCCAGCGGGACGGTGTGCGCCTCGGCCAGCACGATCTGGCCGGCTGCCATGAGCAGGGCGCCGGCGGTCAGCAGGCGGCGGCTGCCGAACCGGTCCAGCAGCACGCCGACGGGGACCTGCAGCACGGCGTACACCGCGAGCTGGAGGACGCTGAACAGGGCGAGCACCGCTGCACCGGCGTGGAACCGGTGCTGAGCGGTGATGCTGGTGACACCCAGCGAGCTGCGGGCGAAGACCGCCACCGCGTAGGCGACGACGGCGATCCCCCACACCGCCCACGCGCGGGCCGGAGTGCGAGGCTCGACCTGAGTGCGGCTCACGCCGCCATGGTGCCCGGTCCTGCCGGCCGCCAGCAGTACGCGATACTCGGCGGCCACCGCAACCCCCTTCCCGGAGGCACAGACCTTGACTGACATCAGCTTCGACGGCCGCGTCGCGATCGTGACCGGCGCGGGCGGCGGTCTCGGCCGCACCTACGCCCTGGAGCTTGCCTCGCGCGGCGCCGCGGTCGTCGTGAACGACCTCGGTGGCAGCGTCGACGGCAAGGGCGGCGACCACACCGCCGCGCAGCAGGTGGTCGACGAGATCAAGGCCACCGGCGGCGACGCGGCGGCCAGCTTCGACTCGGTCAGTACCCCCGAGGGCGGCGCCCGCATCGTCGAGACCGCCGTCGAGACGTTCGGCAAGGTCGACGTCGTCATCAACAACGCCGGCTTCTTGCGCGACAAGAGCTTCCTCAAGCTCACCTGGGACGACCTGGACGCCGTCCTTGACGTGCACCTCAAGGCCGCGTTCTACGTCTCCCAGCCAGCGTTCGCGATCATGAAGGAGAACGGCTACGGCCGCTTCGTCTTCACCGCCTCGAACGCCACCTTCGGCAACTTCGGCCAGACCAACTACGCGGCGGCCAAGATGGGGCTGGTCGGCCTGTCGAACACCATCGCCGTCGAGGGCACCCGGGCCGGCATCATCTCGAACGTCATCATGCCGGTGGCGAAGACCCGGATGACCGAGGAGCTGCTTGGTGACTTCGCCGACTTCCTAGCTCCCGAGCTGGTCACACCGATGGTGGCTTTCTTGTCCTCGGAGGCCTGCACGACGACGCATGGCGCCTACTCCGCTGCCGGCGGCCGCTATGCCCGCGTCTTCTGGGGCCTGGCCCAGGGCTGGTACGCCGGCCAGGGCGCGGCCCCGACCGCTGAGGACATCGTGACCCACCTGGAGCAGATCGAGGACCAGACCGGCTACCTGGTGCCGTCCTCCACGACGGATGAGATCGTGCACCTGGCTGAGCGCTTCAAGAGTTGACCCCGGTGCCCGGCTGCATCGCTGGCCCCGGACCGGCTAGGAGCCGCCGAAGAGCACGTCGAGGTGCCGGGTCGTACGGCCGCCGCGGTCGAGCAGGTCGGCGAACTCCGGGATGGTCGGTGTCTCGGCGGGCGCGCCGTCCTCGCCCTGCTGGCCCTCCTCGCCGTCCCGGTTAGGTTCGGCGGCCTGCGGCTCGGCCGGCCGGGGCGCTGCGGCTGAGCGCGCCTCCCCCAGTAGGGCCAGTCGGACCCGGGCCTCGGCTTCGGCCCGAGCGGCGCGGGCCTGCGCGGCGGCCAGCTGCTCAGCGGCCCGATCAGCGGCGCGCTCGGCCTGGCGCTGGGCCAGCGCCGTTTGGCGGTGCGCCAGCTCGGCCTGGCGCTGGGCCAGCGCGGCCTGCCGCTGGGCCAGCTCGGCCTGCCGCTGGGCCAGCTCGGCCTGCCGGTGGGCCAGCTCGGCCTGCCGGTGGGCCAGCCCCGGCTGCCCCCGGGTCACGTCGGGCTGTTCCCGGGTCACGTCGGGCTGTTTCTGCGCGACGACGGTCGCGGTCTCCGCCCGCTGGCGCGCGCGGCGCAGCAGCTCCGCGCGGGTCGCGTCGTACAGCGGAGTGGCGTCCACGCCGACAGCCAACCAGTTCCGGCGCCACAATCGTCGGCGGCGCGGCGGGAGTCAGCGCATCCAGTGCGGGCCGATCGGGGCCAGCGCCGTGACCCGCACGACCACTTCCCCGGACTCGTCGGAGGCCGGCAGGTCGACCTCGGCGTGCAGCGCCCAGTCGTGGTCACCGCCGACGTCATCCATGACCTGTCGGATTTCCCAGTGGTCAAGGTGCTGTTCGATCTGCAGCAGCTGGGGTCCGCGCGCACCGGGTCCGGTGCCGAACGCGTCGTGCTCCGCGAGGTACGCCGTCCTGGCGGCGTCCCACTCCACGTCGGGGTCGAGCTCGGCTAGCAGGTCGGTGCGGCCGAGCGCGAGCAGCTGCACCCGCCGCCACAGGGCGTTGCGGACCTGGACCCGGAAGGCTCTGGAGTTGCCCGTGATGGCAGGCACCGGCTCGGGCTCCAGGGCGCCATCGACGCTGACGAGGGTGGCCCACTCATCGAGCAGGCTGGAGTCCACCTGGCGCACCACCTCGCCGAGCCAGCTGGTCAGGTCGTCGAGCTCCTCGGTCCGGGCCGCGTCGGGCACGCTGCGGCGCAGGGCCTTGTAGGCATCGGCGAGGGCCCGCAGCAGCAACCCCTCAGAGCGGCCGAGGCCGTAGTAGCTGACGTACTCGTTGAACGTCATCGCCTTCTCGAACAGGTCGCGGGCGACCGCCTTGGGCTTGAGCTCGTTGTCGACGACCTCGGGATGGCCGTGCCGGTACGCGTCGTACGCCGCCTCCAGCAGCTCCCTGAGCGGCTGCGGGTAGGTGATGTCCTCCAGCAGCTCCATCCGCTCGTCGTACTCGATCCCGTCGGCCTTCATCTGCTGGACGGCTTCGCCGCGGGCCTTCTTGCGTTGCGCTGACAGCACCTGCCGGGGGTCGTCCAGCGTCGCCTCCAGGACGGAGACGACGTCCACGGCGTACGACGGGTCCGCGGGGTCGAGCAGCTCCAGGGCAGCGAGCGCAAAGGTGGACAGGGGCTGATCGAGGGCGAAATTGGCCGGCAGGTCGACGGTGAGCCGCACCCGGCTGTCCACCCGCTCCAGCACACCACCGTTCTCGAGTGCCTTGAACGCCCGGATTGCCTGCCGTACATGCCTTCTCTGCCGGGCACGCGGCTCGTCGTTGTCCAGCAGCAGGTGCCGCATGTGGCCGAAGAAGTCGCCGCCGCGGGCCGCGACGTTGAGCAGCATGGCGGAGCTGACGCGAAAGCTCGAGGTCATCGTCTCGGGCGTGGCCGCCACCAGCCGCTCGAAGGTCTTCACGTCCCAAGAGACGAAGCCCTCGGGCGGCGTCTTGCGGCGGACGCTGCGGCGCTTCTTCGGGTCGTCACCGACCTTGGCGAGCGCCCGCTCGTTGTCGATGACGTGCTCCGGCGCCTGGACGACCACCGTGCCGGCGACGTCGAAGCCGGCTCTGCCTGCCCTGCCGGCGATCTGGTGGAACTCGCGAGCCTTCAGGTGACGGACGCGGGTCCCGTCGTACTTGGTGAGGCTGGTCATGAGGACGGTGCGGATGGGGACGTTGATGCCGACGCCGAGGGTGTCCGTGCCGCAGACCACCTTGAGCAGCCCGGCCTGCGCGAGCTGCTCCACGATGCGGCGGTACTTCGGCAGCATGCCGGCGTGGTGCACCCCGATGCCGTGCCGCACCAGCCGCGAGAGCGTCTGCCCGAACTTCGTCGTGAAGCGGAAACCGCCGAGCAGCACGGCGATCTGGTCCTTCTCCTCGCGGGTGCACATGTTGGTGCTCATCAGCGCCTGGGCGCGCTCGACTGCGGACTCCTGGGTCGAGTGCACGACGTAGACCGGCGCCTGGTGGGTGACCAGCAGCTCCTGCAGCTGCTCCAGCAGCGGTGTGAGCGACCACTCGAACCGCAGGGGCACCGGTCGCTCGGCGTCCGCGACCTCGACCACAGGCCGGTCGGCGCGGCGCTCGAGGTCTTCGCGGATCCGGGTCGTGTCGCCCAGGGTGGCTGACATGAGCAGCAGCTGGCTGGTCGTCATCTCCAGCAGCGGGACTTGCCATGCCCAGCCGCGGTCGGGGTCGGCGTAGTAGTGGAACTCGTCCATGACGACCAGTCCGACACCGGTGTCGGGGCCTGACCGCAGCGCCCGGTTGGCGAGCACTTCGGCCGTGCAGCAGATGATCGGGGCGCCTGCGTTGACGCTGGCATCACCGGTGGCCATGCCGACGTTCTCCGCACCGAACTGCTCGCACAGGGCGAAGAACTTCTCGCTCACCAGGGCCTTGATGGGGGCGGTGTAGACCGACTGCCGGCCGTCCGCGAGGGCGAGCAGGTGCGCGCCGGTGGCGACCAGGCTCTTGCCGCTGCCGGTCGGGGTGGCCAGCACGACCGAGCTGCCGGACGCGAGCTCGAGCAGCGCCTCCTCCTGGGCCGGGTACAGCGGCAGGCCGCGCCCAGCCGCCCAGCCGGTGAAGGCGAGAAGGACCGCGTCCGGTCCGCGGTCGGCTCCCAGCAGGTCGGGCAGGGTCAGCGGGGACCCCGGCGACGACGCGGCACGGGACTGCCTGCGGTACTGCTCCGAGGGCGAGCCGGGCGCTGCTGCTGGACCACCGCGACCGGACCCGGCTCGACGTGGGGTGCAGCGGGACCGGCAAGGGCCTCGATCGCCGGGTGACCAGGGCGGACTGTGCTGGTGGCCGGTGCGATTCCGGCCTGTTTCGCCAGGGTGCGGACCTCACCGGTCTGGTCAGGGGTGGCGATGGTGACGACCGCGCCGCCCGCGCCGGCCCGTGCCGTGCGTCCGCTGCGGTGCAGGTAGGCCTTGTGCTCGGTCGGTGGGTCGACGTGCACGACCAGCGCGACGTCGTCGACATGGATTCCCCGGGCGGCGATGTCGGTGGCGACCAGGACGCGGGTTCCGCCCTGCGTGAATGCCTCCAGGTTGCGCTCCCGCGCGCCCTGGCTGAGGTTGCCGTGCAGCTCGACCGCGGGAATGCCGGCCGCCGTCAGTTGCTTGGCCAGCTTCTTGGCGGCGTGCTTGGTACGGGTGAACAGCAGGCTGCGGTCCTGGCCGGCGGCCAGCGCGTGCACGACTGCCGGCTTGTCACCGCTGCTGACGCTGAAGACGTGGTGCGTCATGGTGCTGACTGCACTGACCACCGGGTCGACCGAGTGGGTCGTCGGCTCGTGCAGGTAACGCTTGACCAGGACGTCCACGCCGTTGTCCAGGGTCGCGGAAAACAGCATCCGCTGTCCTGTCTTCGGCGTCCGGTCCAGCAGCCGCTTCACGGCCGGCAGGAAGCCCAGGTCGGCCATGTGGTCGGCCTCGTCCAGGACCGTGATGGCGACGCCGGACAGGTCGACGAAACCCTGGCCGATGAGGTCCTCCAACCGGCCGGGGCAGGCGACGAGGATGTCGACGCCCGGCGCCACGGCCTTGACCTGCGGGTTCTGGCCGACGCCGCCGAAGATGACCGTGCTGGTCAGCCCGGTGGCACGGGCGAGCGGCTGGACGACGGCGAGCACCTGGTTGGCCAGCTCACGGGTCGGGACGAGCACCAGCGCCCGGGGCTGCCGCGGCGTCCGGCTGCCGCCCTGCAGCCGGGCGACCAGCGGCAGGCCGAACGCGAGGGTCTTGCCGGAGCCGGTTCGGCCGCGTCCGAGGACGTCCCGGCCGGCCAGCGTGTCCGGCAACGTCGCGACCTGGATGGGAAACGGCGTGTCGATGCCCTGTGCCGACAGCAGGTCGGCCAGGACGGGCGGGACGCCGAGGGCGGCGAAGCTGGTGCCGCCGAGAAAGGGCGTCACGGCGCGAGGACCTGCCGACGCGCCAGTTGGAGCCGGCCGCGACGATGCGGGCTCGGCGGGTCGGGCGGACTCGGAGGGTCGGGCGGGCTCGACGGGCTCGGAGGGTCGGGCGGGCTCGGAGGGTCGGGCGGGCTCGGAGGATCGGGCGGGCTCGGAGGATCGGGCGGGCTCGGAGGGTCGGGCGGGCTCGGAGGGTCGGGTCGCGCGGCGGCGTCGGACATCGTCCCTCGCGACGGGAGCGGTAGGGGTCTCGGTGGTGTAGCGCGGCGCGATCGCCGGGGTCGGACTGCTGGTGGCGCCGACCGGCCGGCTGGAGCGCCGATGGCGGCGCGGTCCGGCAGCCGCGCCCGGGGTGCTGGGCGTGCTCACGGAAAGGGTTCCTCAAAGTCGCTGGTCCGGGGAGGTGGTCACCCGGCGCGCGCCATCCTCGCAGCCCGCACCCCGGCCAACGTTGAGCCGCGCCGCGATAGTCCCCTTGCGGGATGCTGGCCGGGTGCTGCCGGACGAGCTCGTCGCGCTCGAGGGCTTCCACGCGGTCAAGCACGCGCTTCGTTTCGCACCAGCGCTGGTGCGCGGCATCACGGTGGCCTCCCGCGAGGCAGCGGCCGGCCTGTGCGCCTCGCTGGCGCCGGATGTGGCCGCGGTCCTGCTGGCCCGAGCCGTCGAGGGGCCGGTCGACCACCCGACCGGCGTCGCGGGTACGGCGCTGCGGCCGGTCCCGGAGCTGTCGGTCCTGCGCACCAGGGCTGCACCCCTGGTGGTGCTGGACGACCCCCGCCATCCCGGCAACGTCGGCGCCGTCGTACGCGTGGCAGCCGCCGTCGGCGCGTCCGGTGTCGCCGTCTGCGGGCCGCTCGACCCGTGGAGCGCCTCGGTCCTTCGTGGCTCGGCCGGCCTGCACTACGCGCTGCCGGTCCTGGCGTGTGCCGGCGACCAGATCACCGGACCGGTGGTGGTGCTGTCCGACGACGGGGAGCGGTTGACCTCGCTGCCCTTGGACGCGGCGCTGGTCGTCGGCAGCGAGCGGGCCGGGGTCGGCGCACCGTGGCGGGCCAGGGCGGATGCCGTGGTGGCCCTGCCGATGCGGCCGGGGGTGAGCTCGCTCAACCTCGCAACGGCAGTGTCGGCCGCCCTCTACTGCTGGCGGCTGAGGCAGCTCTGAGGTTGTTTCGACCTCCGCCTGCCGTGGCAGGTGCCTCATCCCGATGGCTGACTTCCCCGCCGGCCACCTGTGGAACGGCCGGCTCGCCCAGCCCGACCCGGCGAGACTCCGAGCTCGACCCCCGTGGCTCGGATCGCCCTGCGCAGCTGCAGCGGCGGCAGCTGGCGGGAGGCGGCTTCGACGAGCAGCCGGGCGAGGGAGTAGGTCGGGTCCGAGGCGAGTGCCCGCTCCAGGGCAACGCCGACCAGCGCGCCGCCGCCACCCGCGTAGGTCACCCAGGCCAGCAGGGCGCAGGCGGGCGCGTCGTACGGCTGGGGGGTGCGGCGGCACACCTCGGTCAGGACAGCGGTGACCGCCTGCTCGTCCCGGCACCAGAGGACGGCCACGGCGTCACGGACGATGACGTCGGTCAGGGAGACGGCCAGCGCGGCCGCCTCGAGGTCACCAAGGGTGGCCGGCGGCGTGCGGTAGCGGTGCACGACCTCCTGCCACGTCTGCAGGCTGGCCAGCCGGGTGTCCGCCACGCCGGCCTCGAGCATCGAGCCGGTGAGGAGCTCGGTGCTTGCCGCGCAGCGCTGACGGGCAGCCGCCGCCGCCAGGAGCCCGGGCGGAGCCAGTGAGGCGACGACCGCCTCCCGGCCCGGCAGGACCGCCCGGCCCTGCAGAACCGATTCCGCCTGCAGCAGCGACACCGCGGCCGACGTCGTCCCCGCCTCGACGAGCTGTCCCTCGGGGGGACAGCACTCGGGCCGCGAGCACAGGTAGGACCAGAACCGGCCGTCCCGCACGAGCACGGCCTCGGTCATGACGAGGTCGTCGAGCTCTGCCGCCACCGCATCCGCCAAAGCCCGCCGAGCGAGCCCTTGCTGGTCACCGTCCGACGTGTAGATGGCCAGCACGACCCGGGTCGCTCGCTCGAAGCGGACCCGCTTCGCCACCTCGCGAGCCAGCGCCGCTTCGTCGGCAGCTGCCGGCAGGTCGAAGCGCAGGCACAGCCCAGCGCGGCCACGCGGCTCGTGGCAGCACAGGACGACCAGGCTCTCGGTCGGCACGAACCCCACCGAGTAGGGCAGCGACGCCACCAGCTCGGCGGGCGTGGTCAGGCGGGCGACGGGGCGCGGCGACGACATGCCGCACAGCGTGCGGCGCGAAGCGGCCGCCGAACGGGGTTGACCGACATCTGTGGACGACCGCTCAACCGGACAGCGGCACCTCGGCCAGCAGCTTCCACGGGCCGCCGACGTAGCGCCACACCCCGACCCCACGTGCGCGGCAAGTCCACGGCTGGAAGCTCCCGGTCAGCTCGGTGAGCAGGCGCCGGGCCACGGTCGGGTCCACCTTGTTCTGCACGGTGACGTGCGGCGACCATGGCTGCGCGTCCTGCGGCGTGAGCGACCCGGTCCAGCAGGACGCCAGCTGCCCGCGCAGCGCCAGGGCGCCCGGGGAGGTGAGCACCAGCGCGACTCCCCGCCCCAGTGAGCGCAGCCCCGTCACCTCGACATCGAACGGCGGCGCTGCGCAGGCACGGCGGACGTCGTCGAGAACGCAGAGCTCCTCGGGCAGCGCGTGGAACAGGGTGACGTGTGCTCCGACGACGAGACGGTCCGGCGGGAAGTGGGCGGTCCGCAACGCGTCGAAGCGCTGCTGGGACTCGGGATCCACCAGCAGGCTGAGGATCAGCGACACGGCACAAGCCTAGCTGTCGAGCACCTTCCAGATTCGCTGCTCCGAGATGGGTCCCTTGGCCTTCACGGTCGGAGCGAACAGGCTCACCCGCAGCTCCTCGACCATCCACCGCAGCTGCTCGCGTTGCGGGCCGACCGGGACCTTGACCACCTCGGCGGTGACCTCGCTGACGCGTGCCTGCAGCCCCCGGTCCCGGTCGGCCTCGCGCGGCAGCTTGTCGAGCCGTAGGTGCGCCGCCGTCAGGTAGCGAACCAGGTCCGGTAGTCGCGCAGCACCGACCTCCGTCACGAAACCCCTGTGCACCAGGCTGTCCCGCTGCACTCTCACGTCCGCGACCGCAGTGGAGGAAGCCGGGTGGGTCTGGGAGCTCAGCGCAGCGACCACGTCGGCGTCGGCTCGCAGCACCGCCTCCACCTGCTTGAGCACCTTCTCGAACGCCTCGACCAGACCGCCCCGCACGTCTGGCAGCAGCGCGTCGTACTCGGCCTGCGTGCGCACCGGGGTCGACAGGGCGTCGACCGCGGCGGCCACACAGTCCGCCAACAGGGCGGACAGTCCGCCGTACGGGTTGCGCGCCAGGGTCAGCTTGGCGGTGTTGCTCAACCGGCCGGACACCGCCTTGACCGGTGAGGAGCTCCCGAGCAGCAGCAGGCGGCGTACCCCGAGCTGGTGCGCCGCGGCAGCGGCCGCCGGAGTCGGCAGGACCCGCAATGCCACGGTCGACCCCTCGTCGACCAGCGCCGGGTAACCCACGACGGCACCCGAGGACAGCGACACCGGGATGTCACCGACGGTCCACGCCGTCAGGCCGGCGACCTCCATGTCCCCTGCTGCTGAGGAGATCGCGGCCTGGACGGGCCGGGCGAGCGAGGCCTGCAGGGCGGTCAGGTCCTTGCCCTCTGCCACCGCGGCGCCATCGTCGTCCACGATCCGGTAGGTCGGTCGCAGATGCGCCGGAACCCGGTCCAGCCCCCACTGCTCGACCGGCACCTGCACACCCCGCAAGGCGCGCACCTCCCTCGTCAGCGCCGGCAGCAGCCTTTCCTCGCGAGGCGCCAGCCGCTCGAGGAGCGCCCGCGCGGTGTCCGGGGCCGGGACGAGCTTGACGCGCAGCGGCTTGGGCAACGTCTTGATCAGGGCGGTCAGCAGCTCGAGCCGCATACCCGGCACTTGCCAGGCGAAGTCCTCCGCTCGCACCTGGTTGAGTACGACCAGCGGGACGTCGATCGTCACCCCGTCGGCCTCCTTGCCGGGTGCGAACTCATACGACAGCGGCAGCCGTAGGTCACCGGAGACCCACACGTCGGGGTGCTCACCGGGGTCGACGTCACCGGCGAGCAGGTCCTCGAGCCGCAGGTCGAGCAGCTCCGGGTGGACCTGGCGCTCGGCCTTCCACCACCTGTCGAAGTGAGCCCCGGACACCACCTCGGACGGCACCCGCGCGTCGTAGAAGTCGTACAGGGTCTCGTCGGAGACGACGATGTCCCGGCGGCGGGCGCGGAGCTCCAGCTCCTCGACATCACCGGCAAGTGCGCGGTTCTTGGCGAAGAAGGCGTGGTGTGTCCGCCAGTCACCTTCGACCAGCGCGTGCCGCAGGAACAGGTCGCGGGAGACCTCGGGCTCGATCGAGCCGTAGGCAACCGGGCGACGCACGATCAGCGGCACGCCGTACAGCGTCACGCGCTCGTACGCCACCACCGAGCCCCGCTTGTTCTCCCAGTGCGGTTCGCTGTAGGACCGCTTGACCAGGTGCGCACCCAGCCGCTCCACCCACTCCGGCTCGACGCGGGCGGCCATCCGACCCCACAACCGGTTGGTCTCGACCAGCTCGGCGGCCATCACCAGCGCGGGCGGCTTCTTGTACAGCACCGACCCAGGCGCGATTGCGAACCGCGCGCCCCGCGCACCGAGGTAGTCGCGGGCGGCGGCATCGCGCAGGCCGACGTGCGACAGCAACCCGGACAGCACGGCCTGGTGCACCTGGGCCGGTGCGGACGGTGCGGAGTCCTGAGCAGCCAGCGATGACCAACCGAGCTGCCGGACGGTACGACGCAGCTGGGAGTGCAGGTCCTGCCACTCGCGCACCCGCAGGTGGTTGAGGAACTCCTGCTTGCACAGCCGCCGGAAGGCCGAGGAGCCCATCTCCCGCTGGCTGTCCTGCAGGTGCTCCCACAGCCGCAGCCACGACAGCAGGTCCGAGGTGGGATCGGCCAAGCGGGCGTGCATCTCGGCCGCCGCCTGCTGCTTGTCCAGCGGCCGCTCGCGGGGATCCTGGATCGACAGGGCCGCCACGATGACGAGCACTTCCCTGACGCAGCCGAGCCTCTCGGCCTCGACCACCATGCGGGCCAGCCGCGGATCGACCGGTAAGGCCGCCAGCTGTCGCCCGGTCCTGGTCAAGCCCCCGCGGTCGTCGAGTGCACCCAGCTCCTCCAGCAGCTGCACGCCGTCGCGGATGTTGCGCCGGTCGGGCGGCTCGAGGAACGGGAAGTCCTCGATGTCACCGAGCCCGAGTGAGGCCATCTGCAGCAGCACGGACGCCAGGTTGGTGCGCAGCACCTCCGGGTCGGTGAACTCGGGGCGGCCGGCGAAGTCCTCCTCGGCGTAGAGCCGGATGCACACACCATCGGCCACCCGCCCGCAGCGGCCGGCGCGCTGGGTGGCCGACGCCTGGCTGATCGCCTCGATCGGGAGCCGCTGGACCTTGGTCCGGGCGCTGTAGCGGCTGATCCGGGCGGTACCGGGGTCGATGACGTAGCGGATACCGGGAACGGTCAGGGAGGTCTCCGCGACGTTGGTGGCCAGCACGATCCGCCGTCCGGAGTGGGGGCTGAACACGCGGTGCTGCTCAGCGGCCGACAGCCGGGCGTACAGCGGCAGCACCTCGGTGCGGTCGTCGACCACCGCGCGCAACGCGTCGGCGGTGTCGCGGATCTCGCGTTCCCCTGACAAGAACACCAGCACGTCACCGGGCGGCTCCGTGGCCAGTTCCTCGACTGCGGACAGGATCCCGCCCAGCTGGTCGGTGTCGTCGTCGACCGGCGGCCGGTATCGGACCTCGACCGGGTAGGTCCGACCGCTGACCTCGAGCACCGGTGCGTCGTCGAAGTGCCGGCTGAACCGCTCCGGGTCGATGGTGGCGGAGGTGACGACGACCTTGAGGTCGGGCCGGCGCGGCAGCAGTTGCTTGAGGTAGCCGAGCAGGAAGTCGATGGTCAGGGACCGCTCGTGGGCCTCGTCGACCACGATGGCGTCGTATGCCGACAGGTCCCGGTCCCGGGACAGCTCGGCCAGCAGGATGCCGTCGGTCATCACCTTGACCAGCGTCCGCTCGGCGACCTGGTCGTGGAAGCGCACGGTGTAGCCGACGAGGTCGCCGAGGTCCGTGCCGAGCTCCTCGGCGACCCGCTCGGCGACGGCCCGGGCGGCGATCCGGCGAGGCTGGGTGTGACCGATCATCCCGGTCGCGCCGTGACCGAGCTCGAGCAGGATCTTCGGCAGCTGGGTGGTCTTGCCCGAGCCCGTCTCACCTGCCAGCACGACCACCTGGTGGTCCCGGACAGCGGCGGCGATCTCGGCCCGCACCTGACTGACCGGCAGGTGCTCGGGGTAGCCGATGACCGGTACCGAGTCGCGGCGGTCGGCGACCCGCCGCTCGGCCACGGCCAGCTCCGCCGCTACCCGGGACAGATCAGGGTGACGTGCGTGCAGCTGCCGCTGGAGCCGTCGACGGTCACGGGCCATGACCCGGTCGACGCGATCGAACAGCTCGGCTGGGCTCAGGTCCACGACCTGCCCGAGCCTAGTCGTGGAGGGATGCACGACGTGCCGGCAGGTAGCGTCCAGGCGGTGAAGCGCAGCGCCGGGCTCCTGCTGTTCCGCAGGTCCAGCGGTCCGCTGGAGGTGCTGCTCGCCCACCCCGGCGGCCCGCTGTTCGCCCGAAGGAACGATGTCTGGACGATCCCGAAGGGCGAGTACGGCGACTCCGAGGAGCCGCGGGCCGCGGCCTACCGCGAGTTCGCCGAGGAGATCGGCTCACTGCCGCCGGACGGGGAGCCGTTGCCGCTGGGCGAGATCACCCAGCGCAGCGGCAAGCAGGTGACCGCCTGGGCGCTCGAGGGGGACCTGGACGTCACCACCGTCGCCAGCAACACCTTTCCCATGGTCTGGCCGCCGAGATCGGGCCGGCTGCAGCACTTCCCCGAGGTCGACCGCGCGCAGTGGTTCGACGTCGGGACCGCGGGTGCGCACCTGCTGGCCGCGCAGCTGCCCCTGGTCGAGCGGCTCGTCGCGCTGCTGGCCGGTTAGGAGCGACCGTGGACGGTGCACCAGCGCTGCTCGGTGTGGGCTTCGCCCTGGTCGTGCTGCTCGGTGTCGCGCTGGCGCGCCGCACCGGGTTGCCGGACCCGGTGGTGCTGGTGGCCGCCGGCCTGGGAGCGAGCCTGCTGCCCGGCACACCCGGCCTGCGGTTGCCTCCGGATGTCGTGTTCCTGGTCCTGCTGCCGCCGCTGCTGTACCGCGCGTCGTTCCTGACCCCCCCGGGCACGCTTCGGCGCTACGCGACGCCGATCGCCCTGCTGGCAGTCGGTCTGGTCGCGACGACCGCACTGGCCGTGGCGACCGTGCTCTGGCTGGTGGTGCCCGGCATCGGCTTCGGCCAGGGCCTGCTGCTGGGGGCCATCGTGGCCCCGACCGACCCGGTCGCGGCGGCGGGGGTCTTCGAGCGGCTCGGTGCACCGCGCCGGGTGGTCGACCTGGTGGCGGGCGAAAGCCTGGTCAACGACGCCACGGCGCTGGTGCTGTACTCCGTCAGCCTGTCGGCCATCGTCAGCGGCAACCCGACGGTGCTGTCGGTCGGTGTCCGCTTCGTCGTCGCGGTCGTCGGCGGGCTCGCGATCGGGCTGGTGGTAGGCCTTCTGGTGCTGCCGCTGCGGGCCCGCATCTCGGACGTGGGTCTGCAGCTGCTGCTGTCGCTGGCCACCCCTTACACGGCGTACGTCGTGGCCGACCGGCTGGGCTCGTCCGGCGTCCTGGCGGTCGTCACGGCCGGCGTGCTGGTGGGCAGCCGCGGCCGGGAGAGTGCCGGCGTGCGGCTGCAGGTCGACGCCTTCTGGTCGCTGCTGGACCTTTTGCTCAACGCCGTGCTGTTCGTGCTGCTGGGGCTGCAGGTCCGCAGCGTGCTCCAGGACGTCCCGGACCTCGGTGCGGCCGCCCTGGCGCTCTACGGCGCGGCGGTCCTCGGCGTGGTGGTCGTGCTCCGGGTGGCCTGGCAGTTCGCGATCCCACCCGTGGCCTACGTCCTGCGCGCCGCGACTGGCCGGGATCGTGCCCGCAGCAGCAACTTCGAGCGCCTGCTGATCGGCTGGACCGGCATCCGGGGAGCCATCTCGCTGGCTGCGGCGCTGGCGCTGCCGCTGGACCTGCGCGGCCGGTCGTTGCTGGTCTACCTCACGGTCGTCGTCGTGCTGGGGACGCTGGCCCTGCAAGGGCTGACACTGCCCGCGCTGGTCCGGCGCGCGGACCTGCGCGAGGAGGACGACGCGCACGAGCGGCAGGAGCGGGGCATCCGGCTCGCCTTGGCGGATGTGGCGCTGCACCACATCGAGGAGCTCGAGGCACGGGGGCGGTTGCCCGAGGGCGCTGCGGAGCCCATTCGGCAGGTGTGGCAGAACGCCCGCGCCCGGGCAGACGACGGCGACGACCCCGACGTAGACCTGGTCCACCTGCGTCTGGACATCGCCCATGCGCAGGGCGAAGAGCTCGAACGGCGACGTACCGAACTGTCCCCGGAGCTGGTCCGCGAGCTGCGCCAGGAGCTCGATCTGCAGCAGGTGCGCCTCGGCGGCGAGCAGGCGCGCCGACCACGGGCCTGAGCCCTCAGGCAGCTGCCCCCTGCAGCAGCGCCAGCTCCTCGGCGAGGTAGCCGGCCATGGTGTCGAGGTCCGGCACCAGCTCCCGGTCGGCGATCAGCCCGAAGTGCATGCCGCCGTCCAGGCTCATCACGGTGATGTTCAGGCCCTGGCCGTCGGCGATGGCCGACAGCGGGTAGTAGGCCAGCAGCCGGCAGCCGCCGTAGAACAGCCGAAGGTCCGGACCGGGCACATTCGAGATGAACAGGTTGAAGGGGTTGATGCGTTCGAGCAGGCGGACCCGGGCGGCCAGCCTGGCCGCCTGACCGGCCAGCGCCGGCATGGCGAACTGGCCGATGTCGGCGAGCAGCGTGGCCGGCAGCGCTCCGTGCTGCTCCTTGGCGGCCCGCATGGCGGTCTGGCAGGCCTGCAGCCGGGCCAGCGGGTCACCCAGCTGGGTGGGCAACGGCGCGATCATGGTGGACACCTGGTTGCCGGCGGTCCCCTTCTGCGCCTCGGTGCGGATGGACACCGGGACAGCCGCAACCAGCGGTGCGTCCGGCAGGGCGTCGTGGTCGATCAGCCAGCGCCGCAGCGCACCGGTCGACAGCGCCATGACCACGTCGTTGACGGTGCCGCCGTGCCGGTTCTTCACGGCTTTGACCTCCGCAAGGGGCACGGTGCAGAACGCCCAGCGCCGGTGCGGCGAGATGGCCTTGTTGAAGGGGGTCGCCGGTGCACGCAGCCCCCCGCTCCCGGGCAGCACCGCGCTGTTGCTGCTGCGCCGGAGCAGCCGGTCCACGGCCGCCAGCGAGGGCAGCCCCGGGCCGGCAGCCAGCGCGGGTACCGAGCGCCACAGGTCGTAACCGATCCGAGCTGCCCGCACCGGGTGACCGCTCAGGGACACTGCGCTGCGCGCCAGCATCTGCAGGCTGCCGGGCTTAACGTCGCAGCGCCACGGCGGCGGCGCCTCGACCGGCCGGCCCTCCGGCGTGAGGTCCAGCACCGCGGACAGGATGTCGTTGCCGGAGACGCCGTCGATGGCGGCGTGGTGCACCTTGGTGTAGATCGCCAGCCGGCCGCCGGACAGGCCGTGGATGAGGTACAGCTCCCACAGCGGCCGGTCGCGGTCCAGCGGACGGGCGTGCAGCCGCGCCGCCTGCTCCGCCAGCTGCTTGTCGTCCCCGGGGGACGGCAGTGCGAGCTCCCGGACGTGGTACTCGATGTCGAAGCCCGGGTCCTCGATCCAGTAGGGCTGGTCCAGCCCGAAGGGCACCTCTACGAGCCGCCGCCGGAACGGCGGGATCAGGTGCAGCCTGTCTGCGATCAGGGCGGTGAGGCGCTCCAGCGTCAGCGGCTCGGGGGCCGTCGAGGTGTCCAGCACGCACACGCTGCCGACGTGGCCGAAGACCGACGACGTCTCCATGGCGAGGAACGCGGCGTCGAGCCCGGTCAGCTGCTGCATGGTGTGCCTCCAGTGGTGTCGGTCACGTTCCTACCCGACGGCACTCAGCGCGGGAGCAGCCGGTCGCTGATGATCCGGCGCTGGATCTCGCTGGTCCCCTCGAGGATCGTGGTCAGCCGGGCGTCCCGCCAGTACCGCTCGACCCGCCGCTCGGTCGTGTAGCCGTTGCCGCCGTGCAGCTGCATGGCCTGCCCGGTCACCCGCACAGCTGCCTCGGTGGCCATGAGCTTGACCATGGCGGCTTCCTTCTCGCAGGGCACACCCTCATCGATCCAGTGCGCGACCTGTTGGGTGAAGGCGCGCGCCTGTTCCACCTCCGCTGCCATGTCGGCGAGCGCGAACCGCAGCGCCTGGAACTGCGCGATCGGGTGCCCGAACTGCTCGCGCTCCACCAGGTAGGCGGTGGTGTCCTCGACCGCACCCCGGGCAACCCCGACGGCACGGGCGGCGGTGTGAACGCGCGCGATGTTGAGGCCCCGCTGCACCGAGGCGAAGCCGCCCTCGTCTTGCTCGGATCCCTCATCGCCGTACAAGCCGGTGAGACGGTCGCGGTCGGGGACGCGCAGGCCCTCCAGCACCAGGTCCCAGGTGAGGAAGCCGTGGTAGCCGATCTTGTCGATGGTCGTGCCGGTCATCCCCGCGGGAAACGTGCCGCGGTCCTTGACCACCAGGAACGGCTCGAGTCCGGCGCTGCGCGGCTCGCCCGGCCCCGGATCACGGACCCGGGCCAGCACCTCGACGAAGTCGGCCGCCAGCGCGTTGCCTGCCCACCGCTTGCGGCCGGTCAGCAGCCAGTCGTCGCCGTCCCGCACGGCTCGCGTCCGGACCCCCGCCAGGTCACTGCCTGCGGTCGGCTCGGACAGCGCGATCGAGCCGATCCACTGCCCCGCGGCACTGCGCCGGAGCAGCTCCGCCCGCCGGTCGTCGTTCAGGACCTGCGTGCCGAGGCCCTGCCCGCGCGCCAGGATGCTGCCGACGCTCAGCCAGGCGCGGGCCAGCTCCTCCGACACCAGGCAGTACTCGAGCACGCCGAGTCCCAGACCTCCGTGCTCCACCGGCACCGTGATGCCGAACCACCCGTACGACGCCAGCTGATCGACGAGCTGGCGAGGCATCTCGCCCTTCTCCGGGTCGAGCCGGTCCGCCGCCGGCAGCACCACGGCGGTCGCGAACTCGCGGGCCGTCCTCTGCAGGTCAACGCGCGCGTCGGTGCGCCACGGCGGTCGCAGCTCGGGAAGGTCCACGCGGGCATCCTGCACCGGACCGGTGAGGCATGACGATGTCCCTGTTTGATGGCCGTCGCCCGGGGGGCATGATCGGCACGTGCTGGGACTCCCTGACGGCGTGACCGCCTGCCTGTTCGACCTCGACGGCGTGCTGACCGACACCGCGAGCGTCCACGACAAGGCCTGGACGCAGGTGTTTGACGATTTCCTGCTTCCCAGAGGGCTGCGGCCGTTCGACCCGGTCTCGGACTACGGGAAGTACGTCGACGGCAAGCGACGCGAGGACGGTGTGCGCGATTTCCTTGCCAGCAGGGCGATCTCGCTGTCCGAGGACGAGGTGACCGCGATCGGCAACCGCAAGAACGAGCTCCTCCTCGCGCGCATCGCCGCCGACGGCGTCACCGTCTACGACGGCAGCCGTCGCTACCTGCAGGCCGCAAAGGACGCCGGCCTCCGGCGGGCGGTGGTGTCCAGCAGCGCCAACACCGAGCAGGTCCTTGCCGTCACCGGTTTGGCCGCCCTGGTGGAGCTGCGGGTCGACGGGGTCACCGCCAAGGAACGCGCACTGAAGGGCAAACCGGCGCCCGACACCTTCCTGGCCGCCGGACAGGAACTGGGCCTGCCGCCAGCTCAGTGCGCGGTCTTCGAGGACGCCGAGGCCGGTGTGGCAGCCGGCCGGGCCGGGGCCTTCGGGCACGTGGTCGGAGTCGACCGCACCGGGCACGCCGACGCACTGCGGCAGCACGGCGCCGACGTCGTCGTCCAGGACCTCGCCGAGCTGCTCGCATGATCGAGCAGTCGGGCTTTCCCGTCGAGCCCTGGCACGTGCGGGAGACCCGCCTGGAGCTGGACCTCATCGCCCAATCCGAGTCGGTCTTCGCGCTGTCCAACGGGCACATCGGCCTGCGCGGCAACCTCGACGAGGGCGAGCCGCACGGCATCCCGGGCAGCTACCTGGCAGGGTTCTACGAACAGCGGCCGCTGCCCTACGCCGAGGCGGGCTACGGCTATCCCGAGGACGGCCAGAGCCTGGTCGACATCACCAACGGCAAGCTGATCCGGCTGCTGGTCGAGGACGAACCGCTCGACGTCCGCTACGGCACGCTGCGGTCGCACGAGCGGGTGCTGGATCTGCGGGCCGGCACGCTGGAACGCCGACTGGAGTGGGTCAGCCCGGCCGGCAAGGCGGTACGCGTTCGGTCGACCCGTCTGGTGTCGTTCGCCCACCGCGCGGTCGCGGCCCTCTGCTACGAGGTCGAGGCGGTCGATGTGCCGCTGCGGCTGATCCTGCAGTCCGAGCTGGTGGCCAACGAGGTGCAGCCCAAGCTGTCCGGCGACCCCCGGGTCGGTGCGGCCCTGGACGCCCCGCTGCAGGCCGTGATGCAGGACCGCGAGCACGACGGGGCGCTGCTGGTCCACCGCACCCGGCAGAGCGGTCTGCTGCTGGCGGCCGGCATGGCGCACTCGATCGAGGGGGCGGAGGTGGTGCTTGAGCACGACGTCCGCGACGACTGGGCCCGCACCACGGTGGCCTGCACCCTGCAGCCCGGCGAGACGCTGCGGCTGGTCAAGATGCTGGCCTACGGCTGGTCCGCGCAGCGCAGCGCCCCAGCCGTGCGGGACCAGGTGGCTGCCGCCCTGAGCGGGGCCAGGCTGTCCGGCTGGGACGGCCTGGCCGATGCCCAGCGCGCCTACCTCGACGACTTCTGGGACGTCGCCGACGTCGAGGTCGAGGGTGACCCGGCGATCCAGCAGGCGGTCCGCTTCGGGCTTTTCCATGTCCTGCAGGCCGGCGCCCGCACCGAGCGGCGGGCCATCAGCGCCAAGGGGCTGACCGGTCCCGGCTACGACGGTCACGCGTTCTGGGACACCGAGGGCTACGTCCTGCCGGTGCTGGTCGCGACTGTCCCGCAGGCCGCCGCCGATGCGCTGCACTGGCGGGCCAGCACCCTCGCGACCGCTCGCGACCGGGCTGCCACGCTCGACCTGTCCGGGGCGGCGTTCCCCTGGCGGACCATCTCCGGCCCCGAGTGCTCGGCCTACTGGCCGGCCGGCACCGCCGGCTTCCACGTCGGCGCCGACATCGCGCGCGCGGTCGAGCTCTACCGGATCAGCACCGGTGACACGACGTTCGAGCACGAGGTGGGCATCGACCTGCTGGTCGAGACCGCCCGGCTCTGGAGCTCACTGGGCCACCACGACCGGCACGGAGCCTGGCACGTCGACGGTGTCACTGGTCCCGATGAGTACTCCGCGGTGCAGGACGACAACGTCTTCACCAACCTGATGGCGGCCCGCAACCTGCGGGCGGCGGCGGAGTCCTGCCTGAGGCATCCCGACCGGGCGCGCGACCTGCGGGTGACGACCGAGGAGGCCGCGGGCTGGCGTGACGCCGCCAACGCCGTCTGCTTGCCCTATGACGACGAGCTCGGCGTCCACCAGCAGAGCCGCGGGTTCACCTACCTCGCCGAGTGGCCGTTCGAGGCATACCTGGGCCGTTACCCGCTGCTGCTGCACGCCGCCTACGTACAGCTGTACCGCAAGCAGGTCGTCAAGCAGGCCGACCTGGTGCTGGCCATGCACTGGTGCGGTGACGCCTTCACCGCTGAGCAGAAGGCCCGCAACGTCGACTACTACGAGCGGCGCACCGTCCGGGACTCCAGCCTGTCGGCCTGCACCCAGGCCATCATGTGCGCCGAGGTCGGCCACCTCGAGCTGGCGCACCGCTACGCCACCGAGGCCGCGTTGATCGACCTTCGGGACCTGCATAACAACAGCGGTGACGGCCTGCACATGGCATCGCTCGCCGGCGCCTGGCTGTCGTTGGTGTCCGGCTTCGGCGGTCTGCGGCACATCGGTGACCAGCTGTTGCTCGACCCCGCGCTGCCCGACGGCATCACCAGGCTCAGCTTCGGCATGCACTGGCGGGGCGCAGTGCTGCGGGTGACTGTGCGACACGGCGAGGTGGTGCTGACCAGTCGCGGTGACACCATCCGCCTGCGCCTCGGGGAGGAGGAGCTCGAGGTCCAGGACGGCAGTCCGGTCACCCGTCCGCTCACGCGGCGCCGGGCGCTGCTGCGCCAGCCGAGCCAGCCACCCGGCCGCGAACCGCCCGAGGCCGGGCGCAGCACCTAGCCTGCCCGCATGGACGTCGTCATCTCCTCCGACCGGCCTCTCACCGAGGCCGAGGTCGAGGCTGTGGCCCGGCACGGTGCCCCGATCTCGCTGGACCGGGAGTGCCTCGAGCGCCTGGGCGCGGTGCGGGCCTACGTCGAGGAGCTGGCCGCCGGCGACGTCCCGGCGTACGGCATCTCGACCGGCTTCGGAGCGCTGGCCACCAAGCACATCCCGCCGGCTCAGCGCACCCAGCTGCAACGCAGCCTGGTGCGTTCGCACGCCGCCAGCTCCGGCAGCGAGATCGAGGCGGAGGTCGTGCGCGGGACCGCGCTGCTGCGGCTGCGCACCCTCGCCACCGGCCACACGGGCGTACGGCCAGGCACCGCCCAGGCCTATGCCGACCTGTTGAACGCCGGCATCACGCCGGTCGTACGGGAGTTTGGTTCCCTCGGCTGCTCAGGCGATCTCGCTCCGCTTGCGCATATCGCGCTGGCCGTCATGGGCGAGGGCGAGGTCCGTACCGCGAGCGGGCTGCAGCCCGCGGGGGTGGCCCTGAGCCAGGCGGGTCTGCAGCCCGTCGAGCTGGCCGAGAAGGAGGGACTGGCCCTCATCAACGGCACGGACGGGATGTTGGCCATGCTGATGCTGGCCTGTGCCGACCTTGAGCGATTGCTGCAGACCGCCGACCTCACCGCAGCGATGAGCCTGGAGGCACTGCTCGGCACCGACCGCCCGCTTGCCGCCGACGTCCTCGCGTTGCGGCCGCACCCGGGCCAGGCCGCGGCGGCCGCCAACATGCGTCGGCTGCTCGCCGGCTCCACGATCGTGGCCTCTCACCGCGGCCCGGAGGACACCCGCGTCCAGGACGCCTACTCGCTGCGCTGCGCCCCGCAGGTCGCCGGTGCGGCGCGCGACACCCTGGCCCACTGCCGGTTGGTCGCGGCTCGTGAGGCGGGCAGCGCAATCGACAACCCGGTGCTGCTGGACGACGGCCGCATCGAGTCCAACGGCAACTTCCACGGTGCACCCGTCGCCTACGCCCTGGACTTCCTCGCCATCGCGATCGCGGACCTCGCGTCGATCAGCGAGCGCCGGACCGACCGGCTGCTGGACCGGGCCCGCTCGCACGGCCTGCCGCCGTTCCTGGCCGATGATCCGGGAGTCGACAGCGGCCTGATGATCGCGCAGTACACCCAGGCTGCGCTGGTGAGCGAGCTCAAGCGGCTGGCGGCACCGGCCAGTGTGGACTCCATCCCGAGCTCGGCGATGCAGGAGGACCACGTCTCGATGGGCTGGTCCGCCGGGCGCAAGCTGCGCCGGGCGGTCGACGCGCTGACCCGGGTGCTGGCGATCGAGCTGGTCACCGCCGCCCGTGCCCTGGACCTGCGCTCCCCGCTGCAGCCGGCGGCCGCAACCGCCGCGTCCGTGGCGGCGCTGCGCACCCAGGTCCCGGGTCCTGGTCCCGACCGGTACCTCTCCCCCGAGCTCGAAGCCGCCGTCGACCTCGTCCGCAGCGGCGTGGTCCTCGCCGCTGCGGTCGCCGTGACCGGACCCCTGGAGTGATGGGCATGGAGTGCAAGGGCTGGGCTCAGGAGGCCGCGCTGAGGTGCCTGCGCAACAACCTGCACCCCGAGGTCGCGGAGCGGCCCGAGGACCTGGTGGTCTACGGCGGCAACGGCAAGGCCGCCCGCGACCACGCGTCGCTGGCCGCCATCGAGCGGACCCTGATGCGGCTCGGGGACGACGAGACGCTGATGGTGCAGAGCGGCAAGCCGGTAGCGGTGTTCCGGACCTTCCCGCACGCACCCAGGGTGCTCATCGCCAACTCGCTGCTGGTGCCGGGATGGGCCACCTGGAAGGACTTCTGGGAGCTGGAGGCACTCGGCCTGACGATGTATGGCCAGATGACGGCCGGCTCCTGGATCTACATCGGGACACAGGGCATCGTCCAGGGCACCTTCCAGACGTTCGCGGCGCTCGCCGAGCAGCGGTACGACGGGACGCTGCGCGGCCGAGTGGTCCTCACTGCCGGACTCGGCGGGATGGGCGGGGCGCAACCGCTCGCGATCACCCTCAACGGAGGTGTGGCGCTCTGTCTGGACGTCGACCCGTCGCGGCTGGCCAAGCGGATCGAGACTCGCTACCTCGACGAGGTCGCGCACACACTCCCGGACGGCCTCCGGCGAGCCAGAGAGGCTGCCCGGCAGGGGATCGCGTTGTCCATCGGTGTGGTCGCCAACGCCGCCGAGGCGCTGCCCGCGCTGCTGGCCGCCGGCGAGTCCTTCGACGTCGTCACCGACCAGACCAGCGCCCACGACCCGCTGAACGGCTACGTCCCGGCCGGGCTGAGCGTCGAGCAGGCGTGCGACCTGCGACGGGACAAGCCCGCTGAGTACATCGAGCGGGCGCGGGCCTCGATGGTCGACCACAGCCGCGCGATGGTCGGCTTCTCCCGGGCGGGGGCAGAGGTCTTCGACTACGGCAACAACCTGCGCGGCGAGGCGCGCGAGGCCGGCCTGGCGGAGGCGTTCGACTACCCGGGCTTCGTGCCGGCGTACATCCGGCCGCTGTTCTGCGAGGGCATCGGACCGTTCCGCTTCGTCGCGTTGTCCGGTGACCCACAAGACATCGCGGTCGCCGACGAGGCGCTGCTGCGGGAGTTCCCGGACAACCCGTTCGTGCAGCGGTGGATCCCACTGGCCCGTGAGCGGGTCGCCTTCCAGGGCCTGCCGGCGCGGATCTGCTGGCTCGGTTACGGCGAGCGGGCCCGGGCCGGCGCGGTGCTGAACGACCTGGTGGCGCGTGGCGACATCTCGGCGCCGGTGGTCATTGGCCGGGACCACCTGGACAGCGGTTCGGTGGCGTCGCCCTACCGGGAGACCGAGGCGATGCAGGACGGCTCCGACGCGATCGCGGACTGGCCGGTGCTCAACGCGCTGCTCAACGTCGCCTCCGGGGCGGCGTGGGTCGCGGTCCACCACGGTGGCGGCGTTGGCATGGGCAAGTCGATCCACTCCGGCGCGCAGGTGCTGGCCGACGGCACCGCCGATGGGGCGCTGCGCGTCGAACGGGTGCTCACCAACGACCCCGGCACCGGCGTCGTCCGGCACGCCGACGCGGGCTACGACATCGCCCGGCGAGTGGCTCGGGAGCGCGGCATCGACATGCCAATGCTGTGAGCTCGCTGCTGGTCGACCGGATCGGCCGGCTGGTGTCCCACGACGACGAGGCGCCGGTCAGCGATGCCGCCCTGGTCGTCAGCGGCGGCCGGGTGGTCTGGTCGGGTTCGCGCCGGCAGGCCCCGCCGTGCGACCGGCTGCTCGACGCGGACGGCGGCTGTGTGCTGCCGGGGTTCGTCGACAGCCACACCCACCTGGTCTTCGGCGGTGACCGGGCGCAGGAGTTCGAGGACCGGTTAGCCGGGATCGCTTACACCGCAGGCGGTATCCGCAGCACGGTCGCGGCGACCCGAGCCACCACGACTGCGGAGCTGGCCGCCCGGGCAGCCCGACTGGCGGCGGAGGCGCTGCGGTCGGGGACCACGACGCTCGAGGTGAAAAGTGGTTATGGCCTGACCGTCGAGGACGAGCTGCGCTGCCTGCAGGCGGCCGCGGCGGTGACCGTTCACCGCACCCTGCTCGGCGCCCATGTCCTGCCGGATGGCACCTCGGCCGAGGACTACGTGGCGCTGGTCGCCGGCCCCATGACCGAGGCCTGCGCCGGCGAGGCGACCGGGGTGGACGCCTTCTGCGAGACGGGGGCGTTCGACGCCGAGCAGTGCCGCACGGTGCTGACTGCCGGCGCCGGCCGGGGCCTGTCCGTGCATGTGCACGCCAACCAGCTCGGTCCTGGACCGGGCGCGCAGCTGGCCGCCTCGCTGGCTGCCGCCAGCGCAGACCACTGCACCCACCTCACCGACGACGACGTCACCGCGCTACGCGATGCCGACGTCACGGCGGTCCTGGTACCGGCCGCGGAGTTCAGCACCCGGTCGGCCTACGCCCCCGCCCGGCGGCTCCTCGACGCCGGCGTGGTCGTGGCGCTGGCGACCGACTGCAACCCGGGGACGTCGTTCACCACCTCGATGCCGTTCGTCATCGCCCTGGCCTGCCGCGAGCTGGGGCTGTCACCGGCGGAAGCCGTCGAGGCCGCCACCCTGGGTGGTGCGACCGCCTTGCGGCAGGGCGATGTCGGCCACCTGCGGCCAGGGGCGCGCGGCGACCTGGTGGTGCTGGCCGCGCCGTCGGAGGGCTGGCTCGCCTACCGGCCCGGGGTCGACCTGGTGCGCAGCGTCGTTCGGAACGGCGAGGTCGTGCGGAACGGCGAGGTCGTGCGGTGAGCGAGGACCCGCAGTGGCCACGGGCCTCGGCCTGGCTGGCCGCCTCCGACCCGGCGGCCCGACTGGCCGTCCTGGGTGTCCCGCTGTCGAGGACGTCGATCTCGCCGTCCGGGGCGCACGAGACACCGGCGGCCGTGCGGGCCGCCCTGCGCCGGTTCGCCTGCTATCACGCAGGTCTGGACGTCGACCTCCCGCCCGTGCACGACCTGGGTGACCTCGGCGTCGCGTCGTACGACGGTGACCGGGCGCTGACCATCGACCTGTCGCAGGTGGACGCGGACCTGGTGGTGCTGTTGGGTGGCGACAACGCGGTCACCCGGCCGGCGATGCGCAGCCTGCTCCCCCTGTCCACCGCCGGGCTGCTGACCCTGGACGCGCACCATGACGTCCGCGGCACCCATGACGGCTGGACCAACGGGACGCCGGTACGCGGGCTCCTGGCGGACGGCCTACCCGGGCAGTCGGTGGTGCAGGTCGGGATCGGGGAGCTGACCAACAGCCGCGCCTATCGCGACTTCTGCGACCAGCAAGGCATCCGGCTGATCGGCATCGCCCAGGCCCGGCCTACCGGTGAGGTGGTGAGGCGGGAGCTCGACCGGCTGGCCGGGACCTGCTCCGACCTCTACGTCGACCTCGACGTCGACGTGGTCGACCGCGCCTTCGTGCCCGGCTGCCCGGGTGCGCGGCCCGGTGGGCTGCTGCCCTCAGACCTGCTCGAGGCGGCGGTCGAGGCCGGCCGGCACCCGGCGGTGCGAGCCGTCGACGTGGTCGAGGTGGACGCCTCGGCAGACCCGACAGGCTGCACCGTCGACCTGGCGGTGATGTGCCTGCTGTCGGTCGCTGCCGGCTTCGCCAGCCGACCCGCGCGCTCCCAGACGTCGGCCACCCCGGCCGGGAGCGTCGGGGCGGTGTGAGACGACCACCTGCTCCGGCACTGGTCCTCGTCGCGGTCGCATCGGTCCAGATCGGTGCCGCGATCGCCCGCCAGCTGTTCGGCCGCACCGGCCCGGCGGGCACGACGCTGCTGCGCCTGTCCCTGTCGGCGCTGGTGCTCGGCCTCGTCGTACGACCGAAGGTGCGGTCGCTGCCGGCGCCGGCGGTGAGGGCGGCGCTGCTGTTCGGCCTGGTCCTGGCCGCCATGAACCTCACCTTCTACGAGGCGATCCGAACCGTGCCGCTCGGTGTGGCGGTCACCGTCGAGTTCGTGGGGCCGCTGCTGGTCGCGCTGGCCGGCGCCCGTCGACTGCTGCACCTGCTGTGGGTGGCGTTGGCCGCTGCCGGCGTCGTGCTGCTGACACACGGCGGCCGGGCGCCGCTGCCGGGGTTGCTGCTCGCCGGCCTGGCCGGCCTGTTCTGGGGCGGCTACATCCTGCTCAGCCAGCACATCGGCCGCCTCCTGCCTGGTACGACGGGACTGGCGCTCGCTCTGCCGGTCGCCGCGCTGGCCGTCCTGCCGTTCGGGGCAGCCGGTGCGGTCCGCGGTCTGCTGGCCGATCCCGTCACGGTGCTGGTCGCGGGCCTCGGTGTCGCGCTGCTCAGCTCGGTCACCCCGTACGCCCTCGAGCTGACCGCACTGCGCACGCTGTCGACCACGACGTTCGGGGTGCTGCTCAGCCTGGAACCGGCCGGTGCGGCGGCGGCCGGCTTCTTGCTGCTGGGCCAGACGCTCGGGCTGCGGCAGCTGCTCGCTCTGGTCGCCGTGAGCGCGGCCAGCCTCGGCATCACGCTGACCGACGCCGGCCGCACGCTCCCGCCGATCGACTGAGCGCCTGGCGATGGCAGGCTGAGCTCGTGATCGCCTTCGTGCTCGGTGGTGGGGGCGTGCTCGGCGCCAGCGAGGTCGGGATGCTGCAGGCGCTGGCCGAGGCGGGCATCGCCCCTGATCTGGTGGTCGGCTCCTCGGTCGGGGCGCTGAACGGTGCAGCTGTGGCCGCTGACCCGAGCCGGGCCACCGCCGACCGGTTGGCCGAGATGTGGAGTGAGCTGGGATCGCGGGACGTCTTTGGCAGCGGCGTCGTCGGCCAGCTGCGGACGCTGGCCCGTACGACGGCTGCTCGTCGCGCCGCTCATGCCGGTTCTGGGCGTCGTCGCCCTCGCGCTGTTCCCGGTGGTGCTGGTCGGTGACGCCGTCGTCGCCGCCGTGCTGCTGGTGGTTCGCCGCCGGCCGGTGCGCTGGCGGCTGCCCCGCGTATGGCTGTTCGGGATCGCTTACCTGCTGGGCGAGACCGCTTGCCTGCTGGCGTGCTTCGCGCTCTGGCTGAGGTTCGCCCGGCGACTCGGCAGCCCCCGCTCCCAGGAACTGCATCTGGCGCTGCTGGGCCGCTTCCTGGGCGCGCTGGTGGGACTGGCCGGCTTCACGTTCCGCTTCCGGCTGCAGGTCCACGAGCCGGTCACCGAGCCGGACGACGCCGAGCGGCTGAGCAGCCCGGAACCGGTCATCGTGCTGGCCCGGCACGCTGGCCCGGGCGCGTCCTTCGTGCTGGTCCACCTGCTGATCAGCCGGTATGACCGGGTGCCGCGCATCGTACTCACCGAGCGGCTGCGGTGGGACCCCGCCATCGACGTCCTGCTGTCGCGCCTGGGCTGCCGCTTCATCGCCCGGGGCGGGGACGTCGCCACGGCCGCGATCGCCGACCTGGCAGCGGCTCTCGGACAACACGACGCTCTCGTGCTGTTTCCCGAAGGCGGCGACTGGACGCCCACCAGACACCGGCTGGCCGTCGCCCGGCTGCGCCGCAAGGGCCTGGCCGTCCAGGCGGACCGGGCTGCCGGGATGACCCACGTACTGCCACCTCGACCAGCCGGCACCTTCGCCGCGCTGTCGGCGTCGTCGGTCCTCGAGGTGGTCGTGTTCAGCCACACCGGCCACGACCACCTCAACGACCTCCAGTCGGTCTGGGCGGCGCTGCCCCTGCGCCGCGAGCTCGACCTCGTCTGGTGGCGCGAGCCGGTGGCCGGCACCGCGACGGACGAGGAGGCAGTAGGCACCTGGTTGTTCGACCTCTGGCACCGCATCGACCACTGGGTCGACGAACAGGCGGACCTCGAGGCGGCCTCGCGCCTGGCTCAGTAGCGGGCCCCGACCACCTGCTCCCCCAACGGCTGCAGGTCGGTGCGCGCCTGGTCGTCCAGGACGACGTCGAGGGCGGCGACGTTCTGCTCGAGCCAGCGCACCCGCTTGGTGCCCGGGATGGGTACGAGCGGGATGCCCAAGCGCTCGCTCTGCGCGCTCACCCACGCAAGCGCCACCTGCGCCGGCTCCACCCCCAGCCGCGCCGCGACCTCGCGGACGGTGTCGGCGACGGCGACGTTGACGTTATCGACGAAGCGAGGGTTACGACTGCGGAAGTCCTTGTCGCCCAGGGCTTTAGGGTCAACCGTGCCGGTGAGGAAGCCGCGTCCGAGCGGGGAGTACGGCACCAGCCCGACGCCCAGCTCGGCCATCACCGGAGCCAGTGCTTCCGGGTCGCGAGTCCACAGCGAGTACTCGCTCTGCACCGCCGTGATCGGGTGGACGGCGTGCGCCCGCCGCAGCAGGTCCTCGTCCACCTCGGACAGGCCCAGGTGGCGCACCTTGCCCTCCTGCACCAGCTCGGCCATGGCACCGACGGTCTGCTCGATCTCGGCGTTCTGCGGCGGCCGGTGCAGGTAGTACAGGTCGATGTGGTCCACGCCGAGCCGCAGCAGCGAGGACTCGCACGACCGCTTCACGTAGCCGGGCTCGCCACGGATGACGCGGGCGTTGTCACCGCCGGAGCGGTCGATGCCGAACTTGGTGGCCAGCTGCACCTCATCTCGCCGACCGGCGATCGCGCGGCCGACCAGGACCTCGTTGTGGCCCTCGCCGTAGACGTTGGCTGTGTCGAGGAACGTCACACCGAGGTCGAGGGCGCGGCCGATGGTGCGCACCGACTCGTCCCAGTCCGCCAGGCCGTACCACTCGCTCATGCCCATGCAGCCGAGCCCTTGCTGCGACACGCGCAGCCCTGCGAGATCCACTGTTTCCATGGCCGTGTCCCTGCCCGACAGGGCGAGGCGCAACCCGGCGTGCTCGTCGGCCGGTCGGTCGCGTTCCAGCTGCTCCGTGCCGCGAAGCGCTAGCCCGGCGGAGTCGACGTCGGCCGCCCTGCCTGCTGCTGCCTACTCCTCGAAGTCGGCGCCGCGGGCGACGGCGTCCCACCCGACCCACTCGGCGAGCCGCTGGGTGTACGTCACCGGCCCGACGTCCGCCGCGAGGCATCCGGTCAGTGACAGGCGGGCGGCGTCGGGTACCCATGCACCATGCGCACCCCTTTGCTGCTGCTCGACGTCGACGGAGTGCTGAACGTCGTGACCCGGACGCCCCCCGACGTCTGGCCCGACTGGCAGCTCGGCTCCGCCTCAGCCGACGACGTCACCTGGCCGATCCGCTTCTCCCCCACTGTCGTGGCGCAGCTGCGGGGCTGGCACGAGCAGGGCCGCGTCGAGCTGCAGTGGCTGACCACGTGGGGCCACGACGCCAACCTGGGCCTGCGCGCGCTGCTCGGCCTGCCTGAGCTGCAGGTGGCCGGCACCCACCGGGACGCGGGCAGTGCCTCGGCGCTCGGGGCCGCCTCGCTGGCGGGGGTCACGCCGGCAGCGCCCGACGACCTGACCGGCCGCTGGTGGAAGCTCGACGTCGTACGACGCCTCCGGGCCGAGCAGCCCGAACGCCTGCTGCTGTGGGTCGATGACGAGCTGCGCGGCCGACGCAACCGGTTCGCCGAATGGGCACGGGAAGCGGACATTGTCCCGGTGGGGCCGCAGCCCGACACCGGCCTCACCCGCGAAGACCTGGCGGCCATCGACGCGGCCCTGTCTGCCGGCTGACGACCTCACTCACCGCAGAGGTCACAGGTGCCGGTCGGGCTCGAGATCGCTTGTCAGGCAGTGCGTCTGAGCCGCAACCACCGATAGCCGCCGGCCGCGACCGGTAGGCCGGTCAGCTCCGGTCCGGCAGCGTCGTACGGGGAGTCGCTGAAGACCTCGACGGGGTCGCCCTCCTGGCCCGGCTGCGAGCCGACGTCCACGATGAGGTCGACCGATCCGAGGTTGTGCAGGAACAGCATGGTGCCGGTCGCCGCCTCCATCCGGTGCACGAGGACAGCCGGCTGCGCGACCGGCACTGCGGTGCACGTACCGCTGCCGACCTCCGGGCACTCCCGGACGGTGTGGATCATCCGCTGGAACCAGGACAGCAACGACTCCGGGTCGAGGCGGGCAGCCGCGACGTTGACCGTCGGGTAGCCGAAGCGGCCCTCGGCGACGACCGGCCGCACCAGGTCGTCGGCGGAGGAGAAGCCGGCGCCCTTGGTGTTGGACCACTGCATCGGTGTCCGCAGCGCCTCCCGTTCGGGCAGCGACAGGTCGTCGCCCATGCCGAGCTCCTCGCCGTACCGCAGCACAGGGGTCCCCGGCAGCGTGAACTGAAGGCTGTACGCGAGCCGCAGCCGGGTGACGTCCCCGTCGAGCATCGGGGCCAGCCGCCGCCGGATCCCGCGGCCGTACAGCTGCATGTCCGGCTCCGGTCCGAACGCCGCGAAGCACTCCGCCATCTCGTCCTTGCTCAGCCGCGACAGGTCGACCTCGTCGTGGTTGCGCAGGAACGTCGCCCACTGCGCGTGGTTCGGGATGGCCGGCTGGTCCGCGAGCGCACGGGTGATCGGATCGGCGAGTCCGCGGGCCAGGGCCAGCAGGCAGTTCACCGACAGCACGAAGTCGAACAGCATCGGCAGCCGGTTGTTCGTGCCGCCGGCGTCGCCGAAGTACTTGACCAGCTCGGCGCTTTCGACGTTGGCCTCGGCCAGCACGACCGCATCCCCTCGTCGCCAGGACATCCGCTCGCGGTACCGCGTGAGCTGGTCGAAGTCCTTGGGGCTGTCCGGCCGGCCCGGTTCGGTCTGCTCGATGATGAACGGCGCAGCGTCCATCCGGAAGCCGGCGACGCCGAGCGCGAGCCAGAAGTCCATGATGCGCTCGAGCTCGGCCTGGACGTCTTGGTTGCCGGTGTTCAGGTCCGGCTGGAAGTCATAGAACCGGTGGTAGTACCAGGCCTTCGCGCTCTGGTCCCAGGTCCACGTCTCGTCCTGGTGGCCGGGGAAGACCATTCCCTGCTTGCGGTCCGGCGGTTCGCTGTCCGACCAGACGAACCAGTCGCGGTACGGCGAGTCACGGCTCGCCCTGGCCGACTGGAACCACGGGTGCTCGTCCGAGGTGTGGTTGATGACCAGGTCGATCATCACCCGCAGGCCGCGGTTGGCCGCCTGGTGGACCAGCTCGGCGAAGTCCCCCAGGCTGCCGATCTGCGGGTGGATACCGTAGAAGTCGGTGATGTCGTAGCCGTCGTCGCGGCGCGGCGAGGGGTGCACGGGGTTGAGCCACAGGCAGGTGACCCCGAGCCGGGCCAGGTAGTCCAGCCGGCTGATCAGCCCCTGCAGGTCACCGACACCGTCTCCGTTGGAGTCCTGAAACGTCTCGACGTCCAGGCAGTACAGAACCGCCTGTCGGTACCACCGCTCAGCCAACGGGGTTCCCTGCCTTCCTCAGCAGCAGCCGACTCTCCCACGGCCGCAGCACCGGCGTGGGATCGGGCAGGTTGCCCAGCAGCAGCCGGCCGGTGTCCCAGCCGGCGAGGTCCGGGACGAGTGCCTCCGCCGACAGGTTCGCCACGACGAGCAGCTCGTCACCGGCGTACCGGCGGGTGAACGCCCAGACCCGCTCGTCGTCCGGCAGCAGCAGCGTGAAGTCACCGTGCGCGATGGCTGGGACCTCGTGCCGCAGCCGGATCAGCCGTCGGTAGTGCGCCAGCACCGACTGCGGGTCCTCGCGCTGCGCGGCCGCGTGCGTCGTCGCGCGTCCCGTGCCGATCCAGGGCGTGCCGGTCGTGAAGCCGCCGCCAGGGGTCGAGTCCCACGGCACCGGCGTACGCGCATTGTCCCTGCTGCTGCGCTGCAGGTCGGACAGCACGTCCGACGCCGGCCGACCCGCGGCCACGGCCTCCCGGTAGAAGCGCAATGACTCCACGTCCCGGTAGTCGGCCAGGTCTGTGAAGCCGGCGTTGACCATGCCGAGTTCCTCCCCCTGGTAGACGAACGGAGTCCCCCGGTGCAGGTGTAGGACGGTGGCGAGGGTCGTGGCGGAGGCGATCCGGTGCTCGCCGTCGTCACCGAACCGGGAGACCGCCCTCGGCTGGTCGTGGTTGTCCCAGTAGAGCGAGTTCCACCCCTCACCGATCCCTTGCTGCCAGTCGGCGAAGCAGCGCTTCAGAGCCGGCAGCCGCAGCGGCACGTGCTCCCACTTGTTCGCACCCCGGTCCAGCGAGACGTGCTCGAACTCGAAGACCATGTCGAGCTCACCGCGCCCGGGCTCGGTGAGCAGCCGGGCCTGCTCGACCGAGGTACCCGGCGTCTCCCCGACGGTCAGCAGATCGCGACCGACGAAGACCTCGCGGTGCAGCTCCTGCAGGTCGTCGTGCAGTCGTGGCCCGAAGCCCATCGGGCTGCCGGCTGACAGGTCCTTGGAGATCATGCTGATCACGTCGAGCCGGAAGCCGTCGACCCCCCGGTCCAGCCACCAGCGCAGGACGTCCGCGGCGGCCGCCCGGACCCCCGGGTGCTCCCAGTTCAGGTCCGGCTGCTGCGGCGCGAAGGTGTGCAGGTAGTACCCGTCCCCGTCCAGCTGCCAGGCCGGGCCACCGAACAGCGAGCTCCAGTCGTTCGGTGGCTGGTCGGACCAGAAGTACCAGCCGCGCTTGGGGTTGTCGCGCGAGGAGCGTGACTCGACGAACCAGGGGTGCTGGTCGGAGGTGTGGTTCAGGACGACATCCAGGACCAGCCGCATGCCCCGCGCGTGCAGGTCGGCGATCAGCTCGTCGAGGTCGGCCAGAGTCCCGAAGACCGGGTCCACCGCGCAGTAGTCGCTGATGTCGTAGCCGGCGTCGACCTGCGGCGAAGGGTAGACCGGCGAGAGCCACACGACGTCGATCCCCAGGTCCGACAGGTGGTCGAGCTTGCCGATGAGCCCGCGCAGGTCGCCGATCCCGTCACCGCCCGAGTCGGCGAACGACCGCGGCCAGACCTGGTACACGACCGCGGTGCGCCACCACTCCTGCCCCACCGGACGATCCTGGCAGACCGGGAGCACAATGCGGCCAGGGTTCGCGCGAGATGCGCGCGGCGTGCTGCACGTGGAACGCGTGCAGCCGGGGTCAGGCGTCCGGCTCGTGGACGTTGTAGCCGCCTGCGCGCTGCTGCCCGCTGAGCGTCGCGACCGCGTCCATGACGTCGTCGGTCAGCCGGCGCCGCGCCTCGCCCCGGGCGCAGTCGCCATACGCCCGTGGGTGGATCGGCTCACCGAAACGGACCTGAACCCTGCGCACCCGGGGGAAGCGGGCACCGACCGGCTGCACGCGGTCGGTGCCGGTGAGCCCCACGGGCACGACCGGGACGCCTGCTTCCAGTGCCAGCCAGCCGATGCCGGTCCGCCCCCGGTAGAGGCGACCGTCGCGGGACCGGGTCCCCTCCGGGTAGACGCCCAACGCCCAGCCACGACCGAGCACCATCAACGCCGCGTCGAGCACTGCCTGCGCGTCCCGGCGCTCGCCCCGGTCGACGGGCACCGCGCCCATCCCGCGGAAGAACAGCCGCCGGGGCCAGCCGAGCAGGCCGCCGCCGGTGAAGTAGTCGCTCTTCGCCAGGAAGGTCACGCGCCGGTGCGGCACCGCCAGCGGGATGACGATGCTGTCGATGAAGGACAGGTGGTTGCTCGCCACGATCACTGCGCCATCGGCAGGCACGTGCTCGACGCCTTCGATCTGCGGCCGCCAGAAGACCCGGAACACCCCGCCGAGCACCGTGCGGATGACGGCGTAGGCAACTGCCGATCCCGCCTGCTGGCGGTTCACGTCCGGCAGCTGCGCAGGTAGGCGGCGAAGTCCCACGTGCGCAGGAAGTCCTGCCCAGCAGCCACTCCGGCGTCGTACAACCCCTGTAGCTGGGCGCCGGTGATGCCGAAGTCGACGGCACTGACGGAGGTTGCCGGCACGAAGACCGTCCGGACGACGGTGCAGGGCTCGTCGACGTACGCCGCATCTTGGTCGTTCAGCAGTGTCTCGAGCGCGGCGAGCCCGATCGACAGCGGGCCGCGGACGGGATGCGTCACCGGCGGCATCCCGGCGCGAACGGACAGCCGCACCCCGAACGTCGGCCACCGCGGCTGCTCGCTGTCGGGCCGGTCGAACAGCTCGATCGGGAAGTCCGACAGCAGGCCGCCGTCGACCCAGGTGGCGCCGGCCACCCGCACCGGCTGGAAGAAGAACGGGATCGCCGACGACGCCCGCACCGCAGTGGCGACACTGAACTCGTCAGGGTCCAGCCCGTACGAAGGCAGGTCCCACGGCACCCGCACCAACCGTCGCCGCGACAGGTCGCTCGCCGTCACCACCAACGACCAGGCGCACGGCGGGAGCTGTTCGCCGGTGCGCAGGTCACCGAAGGTCCGCACGCCGAGGTCACCGAGCGCGCCAGTCAGGAACCGCTCCAGGTAGTCCCCTTCGTACAGGCCGTCAGTGGTCAGCAGCGACAGCAGCCCGCCGACCAGCGGCACCTTGCCGAGCAGGGCGGTGTCACGGAAGCGGCGGTAGTCGATGGTTTTGACGATCTCCTCGAGGCGGGAGACCGGCTCGCCGGCGTGCTGGAGCGCGGCGAGCAGGGCTGCCACGACAGCACCGGCGCTGCTGCCGGCCACCCTGGGGAAGCGGTAGCCGGCCCGGTCCAGCGCAGCGACCGCTCCGACCAGGCCGATGCCGCGGACGCCACCACCTTCGAGCACCAGGTCTGCATCCACGCCCCGACGCTAGTCGGCGGCTGCCCTGCTCAGTCGGCTGCTGCGGTGAGTCCCCCACCAGCCTCAGCCGGTACCGACGCGCTGACCTCGCGGTCCACCAACTCGGCGAGGTCCCGCATCTCCCCGACCTGGCTGCGACGCATGTACAGCGCGAACACGGCGCGCAGGCGGTGCAGCCGGGGCGGCAGCAGGTAGTCCTCGTAGTGGGTGACGCGGCAGGTGTGGTCGTCGATGCGGCTGACGAGGAAGCCACCGCTGATCCGCCAACCGTCGAGCCGGGGATGCAGGTCCTCGGAGTGCCAGCCGGACTCGTGCTGCTGGTAGCTGAAGTCCCCCTCCCAGGCCCGGACGCCGAACAGCTTGCCGACGATGTGGTACCAGCCGTGGCTCGCGTCCAGGGGATGCACCTCGACCGCCCGGGCCTTGCGCTCGAGCGGCTCCAGCAGCTCGATGTCACGAAGGACGACCAGCACCTCAGCGGTGCTGTAAGGCAGGACGACGTCCCGCACCGCGCTGACGCGGACCGGCCGGTGCTGTGCCGGGATCGTCAGCTGTTGCGTCGTCATGGCCGCCTGCACCTTCTCAGACCCGGTGGCCCGCTCATGGCATTGAGCACCGGTCGGCGCACCGGGTCAACCTCCGGCCGGTGACGGCCCACACCGAGGGCAGGTTCCCGCAAGAACAGGGTGGCGTGCCACGCACGAGCAAGATGGGGCGCCAGGAGGGATCCGGACGTCCCGCACCGGGCACGTCGCCCCGCAGGTCCGTGACGGCTGCACCGCCGCACGGCAGGATGGCCAGGTCGGCCGCATCGCGGCCGCGATGGCTGAGGAGGACCCGGTGGTCGTGTCGCGAGACTTCACCTACGACGGCGCGAGTGGCGCCCGCGCCGCCCGCACCTGGTCCGACCCTCAGGTCGAAGCCACCCACGTCGTCCTGCTGGCGCACGGCTACGGCGAGCACATCGGTCGCTACCGGCACGTCGCGGAGGCCCTCGTCGCCAACGGCGGCGTCGTCTACGGCGTCGACCACCTCGGCCACGGCAACAGCGAGGGCGAGCGGGTGCTGCTGCTCGACGTCGAGGAGGTCGTGTCCGACTTCCACCTGCTCGACGAGACCGCGCGCGCCGAGCACCCCGGCCTGCCGGTCGCCCTGATCGGCCACAGCATGGGAGGCCTGATCGGTGCCCGCTACCTACAGCGGTACGGCGACACCCTCGCTACCGCGGTCCTGTCGGGGCCGGTCATCGGGGAGACGACCGTCGCGCATGCCCTGCTGACCCTCGACGCGATGCCCGAGGAGCCGCTGGACGTCGCGGTGCTGTCCCGCGACGACGCGGTCGGCCAGGCCTACGCCGACGACCCGCTGGTCTGGCACGGCCCGTTCAAGCGACCCACGGTCGAGGCGATGGCCCGCGGCGCCGAGGCGGTGCAGAGCGGACCGTCGCTTGGCCAGCTCCCGCTGTTGTGGATCCACGGCGTCGAGGACCCGCTGGTGCCGCTCGAACACAGCCGGAGCGGCCTCGAGCACCTGCGAGGCGAGCTCTTCGAGCAGCGCCACTACGAAGGGGCGCGGCACGAGGTCTTCAACGAGACCAACCAGGACGAGGTGCTGGCCGACGTCACCGACTTCCTGAACCGGACGCTGGTGAAGGCTCCGCCGCCCGGGTGACCGAGGAGGTCAACCGCACCCGGTCGCTGCGCACCCAGACCTCGGACAACTCCACCGCCCGGCCGTCGTCGAGGTAGGTCACCTGCTCGAAGTACTGCAGGGGCGTCCCGACGCTGACTTCGAGCCGCTCGGCCATCTCGGGGTCGGCAGCCCTCGCCTCGAAGGTCCGTCGGCCGGCGGCGATCCGCCGACCGACCGCCGTCTCGATCAAGGTGTACAGCGACTGGGTGGCCAGCTGCCGGTCGTCCAGGTCGGTGACCAGGTCCGCGCGGACGTAGTTGACGAACGACGCGACCGGACTGCCCTCGGCGCGCCGTAGCCGTTCCAGGCGGATCAGCGACGGGCCCGGCACGGGCAGCTCCAGCAGGGTCAGCATGCCGGGCGTCGGCTGCACCAGCGCGCGGGACAGGACCTCGGTGTCGGCCCGGATGCCGTGGCTGGTCATGGCGTCGGCCAGCGACAGCAGGTCGTGCTCCACCGGCCCGCGGAAGCCGCGGGACGTGACAAAGGTGCCGCGGCCCTGCACCTGCACCAGCAGCCCCTCGTCGACCAGCGACTTCACCGCCTTGCGCAGCGTGCCGCGCGCGACGCCGAGCTCCTTGGCCAGCTGCAGCTCGGGCAGGACCCGGTGGTGCGGCGGCCAGGTGCGGCTGCTGATCAGCTCTCTGAGCTGGCCGGAGATCTGCGCATGCAGCGGATCCGGGGCATCCCGTTGCAGGACCTGGCTCAGCGCCGCTCCAGGACTGATCTCCCCCAGCCCCATCTCAGCCGGTGGCCGGGGTGTCGTCGATGACGTCGATGTCGTCGATGACGTCGATGCCGCCGAGGTAGGCGTCTGCCACCCGCACGCCGCTGAGCAGCTCGTTGACCGGTCCGGAGTCCCTGACCTGGCCGTGCGCCAGCACCCACGCGGTGGCGCACAGCGACTGGACGAGCCCGACGTTCTGCTCGACCAGCAGCACCGCCGTACCGTCGTCGGCGACCTGCTGGAGCAGCACCCGCACCTCCTCGATCGCCACCGGTGACAGGCCGCTCGACGGCTCGTCCAGCAGCAGCACCTTGGGGTGCGACATCAGGGCTCTGGCGATCGCCACCGTCTGCTGCTGGCCGCCGGACAGCCCCCCTGCCAGCTCGCCCCGTCGCTCCCCCACCCACGGGAATCGCTCGTAGGCCTCCGCCAGCCGGGCCTGCTCCACCGCCCGGCCGCGACCAAAGGCGCCGAGCAGCAGGTTGTCCTGGATGCTCATGTTCGGAAAGAGCCGTCGGTTCTCGGGGCACAGCGCGACACCGGCCCTGACCAGCTCGACGGTGCCGGCGCTGCTGACGTCCACGCCGTCGAGCACGACCCGCCCGGAGACGCGCGGCACCCGGGCGCAGATGCCCAGCAGGGTGGTCGTCTTGCCGGCGCCGTTGGCACCGAGCACACCGGTGATGGTGCCCGCTGGGATCTCCAGCGCGACCCCGCGCACGGCGGTCGTCGAGCCGAAGCGGACGGTGAGGTCCTCGACGGTGAGCAGCGGTGCCGTCATCGCGTCACGATCCCAGGTAGGAGGCGATGACCGCCTCGTCGGCGCGGACCTGCGCGGGGGTTCCGGTGGCGAGGACCTTCCCGGACGCCATGACGATGACCGTGTCGGCCAACGGCATGAGGAAGTGCATGTTGTGGTCGACGACCACCACCCCGACGCCGAGCTCGGTCCGGATCCGCCGGACGGCTCCGGCCAGGGCGCCCGCCTCGGAGCTGTCCATGCCGACCGCCGGCTCGTCGAGCAGCAGCACCCGCGGCCCGGTGGTCAGTGCGACCGCGATCATCGCCAGTCGCTGAGCGGCGCTGGTGAGGCTCGCGCAGGGCCGGTCGAGCAGGCCGGTCAGGCCGAGCAGCTCGGGAACCGCTGCATGCGCCTGGTCGCCGTGCCCCTTCCGGTCCCGCGGCCGCTCGCCGCCGGCCAGCCGCAGCGCGTCCCGCAGGGTCCAGGTCGGGAACAGCCGAGTGGTCTGGAAGGTGCGGGCGATCCCCCCGTGCACGGTGCGGTGCGCGCCGCGACCCGACACTGTGCGCCCCTCGAGCAGGACGGTGCCCTCCGTCGGGTCGTGGGTGCCGGCCAGCACCCCGAGCAGGGTGGTCTTGCCGGAGCCGTTCGGGCCGATGAGACCGAGGATCTGGTGACGGTCCAGCGAGAACGACACCCCGTCGACGGCGCGCACCCCGCCGTACCTCTTGACGACCTCGTGGGCCTCGAGCAGCGCGGTCACAGGGCGACTCCCTCCTGCGGGGCGGGGGCGGGGCGGCGGCCACCACTGTTGACGCGGCTCCACAGCGCGTCGACGCCGCCGAGGATCCCGCCGGGCACGACGAGCGTGACGACGATGAAGATGATCCCGACCCCGATCTGGCTGACGCCGGGCCCGAGGTTGAGCAGCTGCGGCAGGCCGACGACCACCGCGCTGCCGACCAGCGGGGTGAGCAGCCGGCCGTAGCCGCCGAGGCCGACCGCGACGAACATCAGGAAGCTCTGGCCGAAGGTGAACTGGGTGGGGGCGATGACGCCGTTGTACTGCGCCAGCAGGACGCCGGCCCACGCGGCGAACGTCGCCGAGACCACCAGCGCCAGCAGCTTGGTGCGGGCGGTCGGGACACCGACGTGGTCAGCGAGGTCCTCGTCCTCCCGGACCGCCAGCAGCCGGGTGCCGAAGCGGGTGCGGGTGACCAGGTAGAACAGCGCGAAGCCCACGGACACCGACGCGGCGAGCAGCCGCAACGTGGTGGTCGGCGCGAAGCCCAGGTCCACCGGAGTGCCGTTCGGGCCGCCGGTCAGCGACGTCGCGTTGTTCAGCAGCAGCGTGACGACGGCGCCGAAGAACAGCGTGCCGATCGCGAAGTACTGCCCGCGGGTCCGGGCGAAGACCAGGGAGACGACCAGCCCGACACCGGTGACTGCTGCCACGGCGAGCACCGCCGCGACCGGCATCGGCATGCCGTGGTGCAGGAAGATGGTCGACAGGTAGGCGCCGCCGCCGTAGAACGACGCCTGCGCCAGGCTCGGGTAGCCCCCCAGGCCCTGCACGATGTTGAGCCCGGTGACCGAGACCGTCCACAGCGCGACCAGCAGCGCGGCCTGCCCTTTGTCGCCCTGCAGGTGGGTCAGCAGGTAGTAGGCGACCACGCCCAGCAGCGCGATGCCGCCCAGCGACGCACCGTGCCGGGTGGCCCTCACGCGACCCGCCGGGCGGTGGTGGTCAGCAGGCCGGTGGGGCGCGCGACCAGGATGACAACCAGCGCCAGGAAGCCAAAGGCGCTCTGGTAGGACGAGCTGACGTAGGCCGAGCCGAGGCTCTCCACCACACCGAGGACCAGGCCGCCGGCCACCGCGCCCCACACGCTGCCGAGCCCGCCGAGCACGACCACGACAAAGGCGCTGAGCAAGATCTCATCGGCCATGTACGGCGAGACCTGGAAGGTCGGCGCGTACGCCACCGCCGCGACCCCGCCCAGCAGGCCGGCGATCAAGAAGGCAAGGGTGTACTGCCGCTGCATGGGGATGCCGAGCATCGCCGCCGCATCCCGGTCCTGCGCGACCGCGCGGACGGCGCGCCCCAGGGAGGTCCTGGCCAGCAGCGCCGACAGGGCCAGCAGCGACACGACCGCGATGACGATGAGGGCCACCTTCACCCCGGACAGCGAGACGCTGCCGAGCCGCAGGATCGAGGCGTCGTACGGCGCGTCCAGCGCCTTGCCCTCCCCGCCGTAGATCCGCAGGGCGACGTTCTGCAGGATCAGCAGCAGCCCCAGGGCGACCGCGGGGGCAGCGGCCGGCTTGTCGCGGACCCAGCGGTAGGCGACCAGCTCGGTCAGCACCGACAGCACACCACCGGTGAGGATGCCGACGACGGCCGCCAGCACGAACGGCAGTCCGTGCTGGCGCGCCGAGTACGTCGCGTAGGCAGACAGCGCGATGATCCCTGAGTGAGCGAAGTTGGGAACCTCCATCACGCCGTAGATCAAGGTCAGGCCAACCGCGACCACGGCGAACAGGCTGCCGAGGAAGATCCCGTTGATGAGGACCTGACCCATCCGGCTAGACCGCCGCGCAGGGGTTGTCGCGGAACTTCGGGTTGGCCACGGCCCCGTCCTTGACGTCGAACACCATGGCGCTGGCAATCGTCTTCTTCGCCGTGCACCACAGCGTCACCTCCGAGGGCGTCCGGGCGTCACGTTCGGTGAAGAACTTGCCGCCCTCGCCGGGCACCCAGCCGCTGATCGAGCCCGCCGGCACCGAAATGTCCGGGAGGGCCTTGAAGATCTTGTCGGAGTCGGTCGTCGAGCCGGCCTTGGTCATCGCCTCCGCCACGACGAACGGGAAGTCGTACGCCCACATCGTCAGGTCCTGGGGGTACTCGTTCCAGCGCGCCTGGTAGTCCTTGGCGAACTGCTTGGTAGCCGCGTTCTCCGACGTGGTCGGCAGGGTGCCGGCGCAGTCGTAGTTGTCCTTCATGATTGTGTTGTACTGCGCCCCCAGGATCGCCTGCGCCTGGTTGGGGTTGACCCCGCTGCTGTGCAGGACCGGGCCGGTGAAGCCCGACTGCCGCAGCTGCTTGAGCACTGGCAGGATGACCGCGGTCACGCTGCTGAGGTAGATCGCGTCCGGCTTGCTGCCGGTGGCCTGCGAGATCGCGTTGCCGTAGTCGGTGGCGCCCAGCGGGTACTCCGCGACCGCGCCGAGGGTCAGCTTCTCGATCGGTGCGGACTTCTTCACCAGCTCGGTCAGGCCGGCGGCGTACGGCTCGCCCTTGGCCGTGATCACTGCAACGGACTTCACGCCCAGCTTCTGCTTGGCGTAGTCCAGGCAGCCCGGCACGTAGGTCGGGGAGTCGCCGCGGGTGAGGAACAGATGCGGGTCGTACTGCAGGATGCTGGGGAAGGTGCTGTCCAGGATGTTGATCATGGGGATCGGTGTGCGCTTGAGCAGCGGCGCGTAGGTCGAGCTGCCGAGGCCGAACCCGATGACCGGCAGCTTCTCCGACTGCGTCATCTGCCGGAAGGCAGCCACACCTGTCGTCGCGGCGTCGGACTTGTCGTCGGTGTAGGTGACGTCCATCGTGTACTTCGTGTCGCCCACGGTGAAGCCGGCCTTGTTGAGGGCTTCGACGCCCATGGTCATGGCCTTTTTCTCCGGCGGCCCGAGCGTCGAGTAGACGCCGGACTCGGACAGGATCGCGCCGATCTTGGCGACGCCCGTCTTGGCCGCTCCGCCGGAGCCGCCGCCCGTCGGGCCGGCCTTGCTGCTGCTGCCGCCGCCACATGCAGCGGTCGCGAGCAGCAGGCCCGCGGTCGCCAATACACCTACGCGTCGAAGTGCCACGTCGTCCTCCTGTTGCTAGACCCGAGCCGGGATGTGACGAAGACCATAGAGAACGAGTCGTCCACTGGCAACCACCGTTGTCCATGGACGTTCACCCATGCCAGAGTGGGCTTGTCGAACGGAGGGCAACCGGTGCAACTGTCGGTGCAGGGTCGCCGCGATGCCCTCACCCGGCTGTCCGAGCAGAGCTTCGACGTCCTGGTCGTCGGCGGCGGGGTGACCGGCGCCGGTGTTGCGCTGGATGCCGTGACCCGTGGGCTCACGGTCGCCCTGCTCGAGGCGCGCGACTTCGCCGCAGGTACCTCGAGCCGGTCCAGCAAGCTCATCCACGGTGGGTTGCGGTACCTCGAGCAGCTCCACATCGGCCTGGTCAGGGAGGCGTTGCGCGAGCGGGCCCTGCTGCTGGACCGGCTCTGCCCGCATCTGGCCCGGCCGGTGCGGTTCCTCTACCCGCTCACCCACCGCGGCTGGGAGCGCCTGTACGTCGGCGCCGGCATCGCGCTGTACGACGTGCTCGGCGGCGGCCGCGGCCGGCGCGTGCGGGGCCATCGCCACCTCAGCCGCTCGGCCGCTCTGCGGGCCATGCCGTCGCTGCGTCCCGACTCGCTCGTCGGCGCGATCGCCTACGACGACGGGCAGGTGGACGACGCCCGGCACACGCTGATGGTGGCCAGGACCGCTGCGGATCTCGGGGCTGTCCTCGCGACCAGCGTGCGAGCGACCGGACTGCTCAAGGACGGCGGCGCCGTCTGTGGCATCACCGCCCGCGACCTCGAGACCGGCCAGGAGATCTCGGTACGGGCCCGGTCCGTCGTCTACGCGACCGGCGTGTTCACGACCGCCCTGCCCGACCAGGACCCCGGCCTCATGGTGACGGCCTCCAAGGGCGTACACCTCGTCGTGCCCTGGGACCGGATCACCTCGACGACCGGGCTAATCACCAAGACGCGGACCAGTGTGCTGTTCGTCATCCCCTGGCACGGCAGCCACTGGCTCATCGGGACCACCGACACGCCGTGGTCGTTGGACCTCGCGCACCCGGCGGCCAGCGCCCGCGACATCGCCTACCTGCTCGAGCAGGTCAACCGGGTCCTGGTCGACCCGTTGACTGAGCGCGACGTGGTCGGGGTCTACGCCGGGCTGCGGCCGCTGCTGGCCGGGGAGTCCGACGCGACCAGCAAGCTGTCGCGCGAGCACGCCGTGGTCTCACCGGTGCCGGGTCTCACCGTCGTCGCCGGCGGCAAGTACACGACGTACCGGGTCATGGCGCGTGACGCTGTCGACGCAGCCACTGCCGGGTGGCCTACCCCGGTGCCGCCGTCCTGCACGGACCACGTGCCGCTGCTCGGCGCCGAGGGCTACGCCGAGCTGTGGGCGGCACGGGCCGCTTTCGCCGCCCGGCACCGGCTGGACGTCAGCCGGGTCGAGGGCCTCCTGCACCGGTACGGCTCGCTGGTCCACGAGCTCATGGCGACGACCTCGCAGCGACCCGACCTGCAGAACCCGTTGGTCGCGGCCCCGGGCTACCTGCGGGCCGAGGTGCTGTACGCGGTGACCCACGAGGGGGCGCTGCACCTCGACGACGTCCTGACCCGGCGCACCCGCATCTCGATCGAGACCCTGGACCGGGGGGTGGGTGCCGCCCAGGAGGTCGCTGAGCTGGTCGCGGACGCCCTTGGCTGGACGGCGTCCGACATCGACCGGGAGGTCCGGCACTACGAGGCACGGGTCGACGCCGAGCGGCAGTCACAGGAGCAGCCGGACGACCTCACCGCCGATGCCGCGCGACTCGGCGCGCAGGACGTCCGCCTCGGCATGGCGCCGTCCTGACGGTTTCGATCGTGTCGGCCGTGACCCACTGACGCACGATCAGCTGGCCGCCCTTGCCACGGCCCGGCACCGTGACGGCTGGCCGCGAGTGAGCACAGCGGCCTTCGACTCGCGGCTAAAGAGCAGCAGCCCGACGTGCGGCACGCGCCAGCTTCACTACTCGTAGGTCGCCTTCCCCGACCAGGTCGACCAGCGCCCGCGTCACGTCCGCCTCGGTCGTCGAGCCGGCTGCCAGCACCGCTTCGACGTCCGCCCAGTCCTTGGTGCGGTCGAACAGCGCCTTGAAGACAAGCAGTTCGACAGGGCCGAGTACCGGGATGTCCACGCCGGCAAGCGGAACGATGCGCGCGCCGGCAGCCGCCCGCCGATGGACCGGCGCATAGTCAAAGAACAGGTCGAGCGGCGTCCCGCCCCACCACAGCCGGATCTGCCCCTCCGCGGCCACCCGCTCGGCGCTGTCGGCCGGCACCTCGACGCCGGCAGGTAGAGCGCGCAGCACACCTACGCTGTCGTCGGCCGGAACGAAGATGTTGCAGTCGATGTCCCGCGTACCCCGCGGCTGCTCCGTCCAGTAGGCGAGGGCAAGCGCGCCGCCGAACGCGTGCGGCACCCGGGCCTGCACGAAGGCTGCGTGCAACACCAGCACTTGCTCGACGAGGTCCATCAGCCGGGCATGCGCGGGAAGCGAAGCGTCATTGACCGCCGGAAGGGCAGCGCTTGGGCGAGTCTCAGGACCACCACAAGCTCCTCCCCCCGCCGCCGTAACCGCACGGTCTCGGCAGGTGCGATGGTGAGCTCGGCCCCGGCGGCCCCCAGCCACCTCGCGAGCGTTGCGACGGTGGGCTGCTTGCGTCCCGACTCGACCGCCGCCACCGCTGGTTGCGAGGTGCCGGCGCGTCGCGCCAGCTCGCGCTGGGTCAGGCCGGCTGCTGCGCGAGCACGGCCCAGAAGCTCAGCTGCCACCATCGTTATATCATATCAGATATCACAGGGCGACAGCGTGACCGCATCGGCTCACCCCGGATCAGTCGTACTCGAAGCCCTGAGCGGTGTAGACGCAGCCCACCTGACCGAAACCCGCTCGGTCACTGGACCAGTAGGGACGTCCGGGAGCGCCACCTGAGGCGGTGTCCTTTTGTTGTTCCACGGCCGCCGCCACTGTGGTGCTCCCGAACGACGGCCTCCATCTCGGCGGGACCGCTGACCACCCGCACCTCGAAGCGCTCGTCACCCTCCCAGGCGCGCAAGCCCTTGTGCGCAACCACTTTGGACCCGTGGCGGACGATGTTCGGACCTCGCCTGCTTGGGCGCCGGCGGCACGCTTCAGGTCCAGCTGCTCTGGATCCACGGCGTGCGTGAGCAGCGCAGGGACATCTCGCCCGGGGCCGCCGTGATCACCTGGCCGAAGACGGTTGCGTACACGAGATCACCCCTGGCGTGCCGAACTACGAGGGCTGCCGGATCGTCCCGCGGCTCCTGCCGTCCGACGATCGTCGGCCACTGGGTCACCGGCGCGGCGGCGAAGTCGGCGAGGAACCGGCCAGCCTTGCCGTCCTCTGCGCCACCGGACGTGACCATGTGGGTGCCGGGCGGCAGCTCCTGCGACGTCAGCTGCTCTCCGTCGTACGCCCACACGGTCAGCGTTTCGGGAGCCGCCACAACCAGGGCGAAGCTGGCCATGCCTCCTACGGTGACGTACGACGGCCACGCCGTACCGTGCGCCACCGCACGCAGCGGCAGGATCCCGCGGGACGGGGTGCCGACCCGCTTCTGCGGCCGGTTGAGCACGAGCGCGGTGGCGCCGGACCGCGTGTCGCTGACGCACCAGCTGCCGCCGGCGGCACGGTCGCGGCCGCCGATCACGGTCGGCTGCTCCGGCCAGTGCGCGGCCGGGTCGTCGAAGACGCGGCCGACCAGCTCGTCACGCAGGGCCAGGATCTCGGTGGCAGACCCAGGCGTCCAGCGGACGACGACTGTGCACATGACGCGTGTCTCCTCCGAATGCAGAGTCGTGACGGCCAGAGGCGACGGCCGGTACGCCACGATGCCGTCTCCGGGGCTGGCGGCACCGTCTTTGACATCGTCCTCCGCGGCGAGACGACGGACGGTGCGATCAGTCTGCTGGACGAGACCGGGTTGCGCGGCGACGTGGCGCCGACGCACATCCACCGCGCAGAGGAGGACACTTCTGTGTCCTCGCCGGCGACATCACGGCCTGGGCTGGTGATGACGCGCCGAGCTCGACGCCGGGGCCGCCCTCTACCTGCCTTCTGGCAAGCGCACGCCTTGGGGGTCCGTACGCCGGAGGCCCGCGTCCTGACCGTCACCGGGCCTGGCGGGTTCGCAGACTTCGTCGCGGCTGCAGGCGTACCGGTGACCGGCGACGTCTCTGTTCTTCGAGGTGAACAGCCAGGTGGCAGGAGAGGCCCCGAAAAGCGTCTCCCGCCACCTGTTGCTCAGGCGCGGCTCTAGCTGCAACCGCTCGTGCTGCCGCAGCTTTCACACACATAGCAGCTGCCGGCCGGCCGCATCTTGACCCCGCACGTCATGCACAGCGGCGCATCGGCCACCGCGCCCTGCTGCGCCTGCAGCAACTCCATCGACGACCCGACGTGGGCCGGTGCCGGAGCAGCAGCGGGAGTCAGGGCGACAGGCACGGACTGCGCCAGCCCCTCCACGTCGACGTCAACCTCCGACGCGGGCGCCCCATAGGAGGACGCGACCGTCGCCGCTCGCTCCTCGGCCGTGAAGATGCCCATGTCGGCGCGAATCTCGAGCGGCAAGTAGTCCAGCGCCAACCGTCGGAACAGGTAGTCCATGATCGACGCGGCAATGCGGATGTCTGCATCGTCTGTCATACCGGCCGGGTCGAAGCGCATGTTGGTGAACTTCGCGACGTAGGTCTCCAGCGGCACGCCGTACTGCAGGGCTATCGAGATCGACACCGAGAAGGCGTCCATGACGCCGGCCAGCGTCGAGCCCTGCTTGCTCATCTTGATGAAGACCTCGCCAAGCGAGCCGTCCTCGTACGCGTTGGCTGTCATGTAGCCCTCTGCGCCGGCGATGGAGAACGACACCGTCTGGCCCATCCGACTCTTGGGCAGCCGCTTGCGCACCGGCCGGGTCGCGACGAGTACCTCGTCAGCCTTCTCCGAGCCCTTCTTGTCCTGCAGCGGCTGACCGACCTTGGAGTTGTTCCGGTAAATCGCGAGCGCCTTCAGGCCCAGCTTCCAGCCCTGGAAGTAGACCTCCTCGACGTCAACCACCGACGCTTCAGCCGGCAGATTGACCGTCTTGGACAGGGCACCCGAAACGAACGGCTGGATCGCGGCCATCAGCTTGACGTGCCCCATCGGGGAAATAGAGCGCTCCCCCATCGCGCAGTCGAAGACCGAGTAGTGCTCGGTCTTGAGCCCCGGCGCATTGACGACATGCCCGTGAATGGCGATGTGCTCGATGATGGCCTCGATCGACTCCTGCTGGTAGCCCAGGGCCTGCAGCGCGCGTTCGACCGTCTGGTTGACGATCTGCATCGAGGCGCCGCCAACGAGCTTCTTGAACTTCACCAACGCGAGGTCGGGCTCGAGCCCGGTGGTGTCGCAATCCATCATGAGGCCGATGGTGCCGGTCGGCGCGATCACCGAGGCCTGCGCGTTGCGGTAGCCGTTGCGCTCACCGACCGCGAGGCACTCCTGCCAGGCCTTCGTCGCCTCGTGCAGGATCCGGGCGTCATCCGCCCCGACCGGCCGCACCGCGTCATTGGCCGCGGCGTGCCTACGCATGACCCGCTTGTGGCCGTCGGCGTTGCGGGCGTAGCCGTCGTACGGGCCGACGATGCCGGCCAGCTCAGCCGACCGCTTGTACGCCGTACCCGTCATCAGTGACGTGATGGATGCGGCGAGGGCCCGGCCGCCGTCACTGTCGTAGGCGTGGCCGGTCGCCATCAGCAGTGCGCCCAGGTTGGCGTAGCCGATGCCGAGCTGGCGGTAGGCGCGGGTGGTCTCGCCGATCGGCTCGGTCGGGAAGTCCGCGAAGCAGATGGAGATGTCCATCGCGGTGATGATCAGCTCGACGCTCTTGGCGAACTTCTTTGCCTCGAACGTGCCGTCCGACCGCAGGAACTTCATGAGGTTCAGCGAGGCCAGGTTGCACGAGGAGTTGTCGAGGCTCATGTACTCACTGCATGGGTTAGACGCGGTGATCCGGCCGGTTTCGGGGTTGGTGTGCCAGTCGTTGATGGTGTCGTCGTACTGGATGCCCGGGTCGGCGCACTCCCAGGCCGCCTGCGCGAGCTTGCGGAACAGCGTCTTGGCGTCGACCGTCTCCAGGACCTGCCCGTCGAGCCGGCCGCGCAGCCCGAACTCCTTGCCATCATCGACGGCCCGCATGAACTCATCGGTGACGCGGACCGAGTTGTTGGCGTTCTGGTACTGCACGGACACGATGTCCTTGCCGCCGAGATCCATGTCGAATCCGGCGTCCCGCAGCGCGCGGATCTTGTCCTCCTCGCGCGCCTTGGTCTCGATGAACTCCTCGATATCGGGGTGGTCTACGTCGAGCACGACCATCTTGGCGGCCCGGCGGGTAGCGCCGCCGCTCTTGATGGTGCCGGCGGAGGCGTCCGCGCCACGCATGAAGGAGACCGGGCCTGACGCCGTGCCGCCGGAGGACAGCAGCTCCTTCGAGGAACGGATGCGGGAGAGGTTCAGGCCGGCGCCGGAGCCGCCCTTAAAGATCATCCCCTCCTCGCGGTACCAGTTGAGGATCGAGTCCATGTGGTCGTCCACGGCCAGGATGAAGCAGGCACTGACCTGCTGCGGCGCGCTGGTCCCGACGTTGAACCACACCGGGCTGTTGAAGCTGAACACCTGGTGCAGCAGCATCCAGGTCAGCTCGTGCTCGAACACCTTGGCGTCGGACTCGGCGGCGAAGTAGCCGTGCTCGGTGCCGGCGGCGACGTACTTCTGCACGACCCGATTGATGAGCTGCTTGAGGCTCCACTCGCGGTTGTCGTGGCCGACGGCGCCACGGAAGTACTTGGTTGTGACGATGTTGGCAGCGTTCACCGACCACTTCGCGGGAAACTCCACGCCGCGCTGCTCGAAGTTGACCGAGCCGTCGCGCCAGTTGGTCATGACGACGTCGCGCCGTTCCCACGTCACCTCGTCGTACGGGTGCGTGCCCGCGGTCGTCCACACCCGCTCGATGCTCAGCCGTGCGTTGCGCCCGCCTTGCTTGGGGGCGCCGCTCACCGTCTCGGTCATGCCGTTCCTCTTCTCGTCATCATGGTCAACAACCGCGGCTTGCACCGCATTGCCTGTGGGGCGGCGCGTGTACGGCGCCAGCTGGTTGTGCGGGTGGTTCCTTGGAGCTGTGGTTCGGGTGCGGCCTCGTTGGTGGAAGGGCCTCTGCTGGGGGGCCGAGCGGGCCTAGCGGGCCTAGCGGGCCTAGCCGGTCGGGACGAGCAGGCCCGGCGGGACCAGCGGGCCTAGCCGGTCGGGACGAGCAGGCCCGGTGGGCCCGGTGGGCCGGTGTCCGCCTCGGCCCGGTCGCCCGTCGGGCTGGCCCGCAGCGCGGTGATCTCGGCCTCGAAGTCGGCCAGGTTCTCGAAGGAGCGGTAGACGCTGGCGAACCGCAGGTACGCGACCTCGTCGAGCGCCCGCAGCGGCTCGAGGATGGCGAGGCCGACCTCGTGAGCGGGCACCTCGGCGGCGCCGCCCTCGCGGATGGTCTCCTCGACCCGCTGGGCGAGCAGCGCGAGCGCGTCCTCGTCCACCGGCCGACCCTGGCAGGCCTTGCGCACGCCGCTGATGACCTTGGCGCGACTGAAGGACTCCGTCACGCCGCAGCGCTTGACCACCGCGAGGGAGCTCTCCTCGACGGTCGTGAAGCGCTTGCCGCACTCCGGGCAGGAGCGCCGTCGGCGGATGGCGTCACCGTCGTTGGCGTCGCGGCTGTCGACGACTCGGGTGTCGGCGAAGCGGCAGTAGGGGCAGCGCACGAGACCCCCCTGTCCACAGCCTGTGGGTAGCTCCGTCCACACCATGTGGAGAACTACATTGATGTAAGTACTAGATGTTGTGTCGCAGACCGTAGGGGCACGCCAGCGCTGGTGCAAGCGGTTCGGGGCGCCTCGGGGCTCGCGGCGGGGCGCTTGCTGCTGTTTGCGCAGGTCGCTGCCGATGCTGCTGCTCCTCGAATTGGTGGGAGGCTCCGGCGTGTCGCGGCGCGGCAACATGCGGGGATGCCCGATCCAGTCGTCGACCGGCTGCCTGATGCCATGTCGGCACGGTGCCGTGTGGGTCCGACAGTTCGTCGCTCCGGCCTCGCCGGCTCTCGGTCAGCCCTCGTTCGGCCCGGGCTGGTCATGGCGGCCCCTCGTCACGGCCTGGCCGACCCAGATACGCCCGCCGCCGCGTGCTGGTAGGCACTCCGGTCACCTCGCGGACGCCGGAGCTCCCCGCGATCAGTGGCTACCGGAGCCGATCAGCCTGCGACGAGCTGGGCGCGGGACTGCAGGACGGTGACCACGGTCATCGGGCCGGTGACGGTCGCGGGCGAGCGAATGGCGTACTGCTCGGGTGCGCCGCCGACCCGGAACGTGCCGCCCCAACGAACGACAACGTGCGTCGGCTTGGCGCCGAGGTCGCCGTAGTCATGGGTGACGTCATCGGTCTTGGGTCGCCCGGGGGTGCTGGTGACGAGCGTCCGGCCGTCCCCGAAGGACCAGGTCCACTGCTGCGGTACGGCGGTGATGTGGACCGCCGTCCCGAGGATGGTCGTGTCAATCTGCTGCGCAGCGGGGCTGCCGGCCGAGAAGCTGGTGGGGAAGTGGACCAGAGTCCGGGGGCCCGGGTCGGTCCGGACGGCCCACTTCGGCAGCGGCAGCCGCTGCGAGGCGAACAGGTCCTGGACGCTGGCGATGACCTTGGTGATCGTCGGGACACCCGGGTCGTTCGGGCCGAGGCAGAAGCTGCCGGGTTCCTGCTTCCAGGGGTGCGGGGTCTCGGTTGCGGCGTAGCCCGGCGGTGGCCCGAAGGTCACGTCGACCACCTGGTGCCAGATCCAGAGGCGCACCTGAGTGGGCGTCGGGCAGGTGTTGACGGCGGCGGCACATACGTTCGCGGCGCCGTTCAGGGCATTGCCCGAGCAGCTGGGGGTGGCGTACTCGTTCGTGTACGAGTACGGCTTGTGGCCGCCGTAGGAAGCTGGCTTCGCTGTCCCCCGGTTCGGGACATGCTTGCTGTCCTTGTGCTTGACGGTGATGCCGCCCTTCCCTCCGAGGACGTCGGGGCAGTCGGGGTAGCACGACTGGATCGACGAAGTCGGATCAGCATGCGCGGGACTGACCCCGGCCCCGAGAATTGCCAACAGTGTGGCTGTTAGCAGGCTTGGAGCCCTCACGGCTGCACCACCAAGGCTTGCATAAGCCATGACTGGCCACTTCGTCGCAGGGTGGCATCCGCATTGATGCCGCTTCGCTGCGGGACCTTCTTTATTACGAGTCCTGAACTATCTATTATTTGGGTTGGTGACACGTTATAGACGACATTGACCCGCACCGTCGGAGCATCTGGAGGAAAGCCAGGCGCTTCAGCCAGCAACACTTTGAAAACTCCGCCTTCGATGCGGCCGTTTACATAGGCTTGGCGGCTCCCATTCACAAACGTGGTGCACGAGTGACAATCGGAACTAGAAAGCGCACTCAAGTCCCTGCTTCTACCTGTGCGTGCGGCCCCGTTGAGTGTGTCGAACCAATACCGGGCGAAGGCAGCTGCGCCTAGCGGTGTTGGAGCTGCCAGCCCAGTTGGCGCGGCGCTAGCTGAGGGAAGCGAATTGACCGCGCTGGGGCTGATGGTCGGCAGGACCCGCGGCTTGACGTTGTTGCTTGATGAGCATCCGGTAAGCAGCAGAGCAACCAAGAACACAGCACCGGTCCGCTGTCTCGCCATGGGGCAAAGGGTACCGAGTTGGGCGCCCCCCGTCTCACGTGGTTGTGGACGAAGTGACGAGCGACCATCGGCACGCCTTGCTCGTGCTGGATCAGTCGCATAGTCGCAGTCCTTCGCGTGCTCTGAAATCTGCGACCCCAGAAGCAAGGCCGAGCGCTGCGACGGCGGCTGCCGTGGAACACGAGCTACGGCTTCTCGGCGTCCAGCCCAAGCTTCTCCCTCAGGAGCAAGGGCCAACCTTCGATGTTCGGCTAGCGGGAATTTCCATAATAGCCCGGTGGCGCCTCTAGCGGCTCGCTGTGAATCCCGGCTAACGCCTGTTCGATGCGTCGGCGCACCGCCTGCAGCCACACGTCGAAAGCGTTCCCGCGGCCGGGGAAAGCGCCATTCAGGTCAAAGTAGATAAGGCGCTCTTCTATGGCAGCGACACCGTTAAGAAATCTTGTGATCTCTCCATGGATCTGGCGCAGTTGTTCGTCACTCCGACGCGAAATCCCTTCTTCCGCGGCCGCGTACGGGTCCGCAAAGTCATCAGACCAATCCTGGTCGAGTTGCAGGCCGACGAATTGGTCCAACTCGTAGAAGTTATCAGCCACGGCTGCGTCCTATCGCTGGTTTGGCGCTCACGAAGGCGGTGTGCACGTACGGAGACCCGTTCGGGCTTCGACGACATTCGACCATGGCGTACCTAGCTACCGTGACCGGCTTCTTCGCCACAAGTAGCCGGCCTACTGCAGACCCGAGCGGTGCCGAGACGCGAACCTGCAATGAAGTAGACGTTCGAAAGCCGCGCAAGACAGAAACATTCGCCGCAACGGCTTCCGCCACTGCACGTTCAGCTTCTGCCAGGTCCCGGAAGCTGCTCATCGGTCTGGGGCTGTCACCGAACTTTGTGTCAGTCAACGAGCGCTCCCGCAGGAACGCCCAGTCGCGGCCTACATGCTTGCGGATCGCGTGACCGCCCAGCGCCTCGGCGTGCACAAGGTCTACCTGCCCTTCGAGCAGCTGTTCGAGCGTCGCCGGCGGCAGGTGCCGGAGCCGCTCGATATCGGCATCCCAGCGCGCCTGGGCGCGGTGCAATAACCACTGCTCATCTAAGGCCACTTCGGCGCGCGAACCCCGGTAGACCGCCCGCAGCACCGGCTCGTGCATTGCGTCCAGGAAGCCGAACCTGGCGCCCTCCTTGCTGCCGGCGTGCGTCTTCCTCATCAGCAGCATGCCGCCGAGCTCGCCGACGGCCTCACTCTCGTGGTGCTGTTGCCACTGCTGCAGCAAGCGTTCCACCGCCAGCCACGGCTGCGCGAAGGCCTTGGCCTGCCCGACCAGGTCGTCGCGGTGATCCTGCTGGGAATCCCGGGACCCCACGAACGGCAGGCCGAGCAGCGCGTCGCCTGCCATGGCACCGATCCCGACGATTCCGCCGACGACCGAGTTCGTGAAGCCGCGCGCCGCGCCAGCTGCCATCCGCAGCGCTGACCCACCCTCGGTCGAGCGGGGCGCCTCATCCACGAGCTGCTCGAGGATCTCAGCCGCCCGGCGCGCAGCCCGTCCCTCCACCTCGACGGCCTCGTCACGCAACTGGGAGGCGCGCTGGGAGTGCACAGCAGCGCTGTCGGCCAGCCCCGGCACGAGGGCACCGACGAGCACGTCGGACACCCGCTCGCGGTCGGCCTGCTCGTCCAGGGCATCGGCGTGCACGGCCAGCTCCCGGGCGACCGCCAGCTCCCGGCTGTAACCGACCAGGAGGTCACAGGCCTCGTCGTACGCCCGTTCCAAGGCGTTGAGGCGGTGCGCGACGGAGGACAGCTGGAGGTCGTACGCCGAGCCGGCCTGGCCGTGCCACGGCAGAGCGGTGGCCCGGTGCGCACGTCCGCTGGCCACCGCCACCTGCTCGGCGACCCGCCCGAGGACGGCCCCGCAGCGCAGCAGGTCCTCGGGGCGGGAGCAACTCAGGGTGATGGTCACGGCACGAGGTCCCGTGCGAGAGCGCGGTCTGCGGCGCTGTACGTCTCGGCTGCACGTCGGAGCAGCTCGGCCAGCCAGTCGGCATCGCTGGACAGCTCCCAGGCCACCTGCCCCCACCGCTCGAGGAACCGGCCGAGCGCTGACCGCAGCAGCGCGCTGGGGCTGCCCTCCCCCAGCTGCTCCATTCCTGCCCGGTCATCCGCCAGCGCGTCCAGCATTCCGGCCACGTCGTGCAGCGGGCTGGCTGCGGCGATCAGCTCCGGCGGGACGACCTGGAGATCGGGCACCTGCGCAACCTAGGCAGGCCAGTCATCAGCAGTCGGCAGTTGTCCACAGCCCGCCGCTCCCGACCGTCGCTCAGGCGGCGCGAGGCAGCAGCAGCTGCTGACCGACCTGCACCCCCGCGCCGTCCAGATGGTTGATGCGGCGCAGCTGCACGACCACGTCGCGAGGGTCGGCGGACGGGGCGATGCGCCGGGCGACCGACCACAGCGACTCACCCGTGTGCACGGTGGTCTGCTGCAGGCTCGGGCGGCCGGGGGACCGCGTGGCGGCCTGGCTGCCGACGCGGCCCAGGGAGAAAGCGCCGAGCAACAGCCCGACGAGGATCAGCAGCACGGCGGTGCGGCCCCGTCGAGTCAGTCGGGTGCCTGTCTGATCCCAGGACTCGGGAGGGCTGAGACGGTGGCTGGCGGTGCTGATCATGCGGTGCTCCTGTCGTCCGGTTCGTCGAACCAGCGTTCGATCGAACGTCTGAGCGATGTCTACAGCACGGCTCCGACAGTTTCCACAGCAACACGCGACACGGTCGAACAGGTGTTTGGTCTTGACGGTCGTTCGGGATAGCGTCCGGCTGGACGTGATCCCGAGGTCGGCGAGTGACCTCACGAAGGCCGGAGGCACCGTGGCCAGCAGGACCAGGACGACGAGCGGGACGGCGGCGGTGAAGAAGGCGGCCACCAAGGCAGCCGCCGGCCGAGCAGCCAGTGCGAAGCAGGCCAGTCCAGGGCCGGCCCGCCAGGCGAGCGCCGGTCGGGCGAGCGCTGGCCGGGTGAGCGCCGGCCGGGTGAGCGCCGGCCGGGTGAGCGCCGGGAATGCAAGCGACGGTAAGGCGAGCGTTCGACAGCCGGGTGCAGCCAAGGTAACCGCCGGCCAGGAGGCCGACGGCCGACCGACGACCGGGGTGGTGCGCGAGCTGCCCGACGGGCCGCCGGACGCGGCCGGGCTGACCACCCGCCAGCACCGGGTGCTCGAGGTCATCCGCGACTCTGTCGAGCGCCGCGGCTACCCGCCCACCGTTCGCGAGATCGGCGAGGCGGTCGGCCTGAACAGCACCTCCAGCGTGTCGCACCAGCTGATGGCGCTGCAGAAGAAGGGCTTCCTGCGCAAGGACCCGTCCCGACCACGCGCCGTCGACGTCCGCCTGCCGGGCGAGGTGGCCGCGGCGGCGGAGCGTGCGTCGGACGAGGCTGCCGAGCGCGCCGCGCACCCCCAGCCGGCCTACGTCCCGGTCATCGGCCGGATCGCCGCCGGTGGTCCGATTCTGGCCGAGCAGGCCGTGGAGGACGTCTTCCCGCTCCCCCGCGAGCTGGTCGGCTCCGGCACGCTGTTCATGCTCAAGGTCGTCGGGGACTCGATGGTCGACGCCGCCATCGCCGACGGCGACTGGGTCGTCGTCCGTCAGCAGCCGACCGCCGACAACGGGGACATCGTCGCGGCGATGATCGACGGCGAGGCGACCGTCAAGACCTGGAAGCGGACGGCGGGCCAGTCTTGGCTGCTGCCCCACAACGCGGCGTACGCCCCGATCCCGGCCGACACGGCGGTCGTGCTCGGCCGGGTCGTGACCGTTCTGCGCAAGATCTGAGCAGGGAGGTGCCGGCTCGTCGTACGGTCAGGGAATGACGACTCCTGTGGACAGCCCGGTCGCGTGGGTGTCCGAACACATCGCGCGGTACGTCGAGACCGGCGGTCAGGAGGGCCACGACTTCCATGGCGCCACAGCCCTGCTGCTCACCACCACCGGTCGCACGACCGGTCGGCAGCGGCGGACCGCCTTGTACTACGTCGCTGACGGTGACCGCTGGATCGTGGTGGCCAGCCAGGGCGGGGCGCCTACGCATCCGGCGTGGTACCTGAACCTGCTGGCCGATCCCAGCTGCACCGTGCAGGTCCTCGACCGGGTCATGACGTGCACCGCTACGACAGCTGGCCCGGAGGAGCGGCCCCGGCTGTGGGAGGCGAGCCTGGCGAACTGGCCGGCGTACGCCGACTACCAGACCAAGACCGACCGGCAGATCCCCGTCGTCATCCTGACGCCGGACGCCTGACCACCGGCCCCGACGGTCAGGCCACGGCGTAGGCCTCGAGCTCGGCGGCCAGCTTCGCTCCGACCCTCGCCTGCAGCTCGGTGCCCTGCTCACCGTGCTCCTCCGACAGCACCTCGCCCTCGGAGTAGATCCGGGAGACCAGGCTGCCGGCGGAGTAGGGCAGCAGCACGTGCACCCGCATAGCCGGGTGCGGCACCTCCTGCTCCAGCACGTCCAGCAGCTCCCGCAGCCCCTCACCGGTGCGCGCCGACACCACCACGCTGTGCTTCTCCTGGCGCCGCAGCCGGGACAGCACCAGCGGGTCCCCCGCGTCACTCTTGTTGATCACGACCAGCTCGGGGACCTGGTGCGCACCGTGCTCGGCGAAGATGTCGGCGAACACCGCCCGCACCGCCTGCAGCTGGCCCTCCGGATCGGGGTGTGAGCCGTCGACGACGTGCAGGATCAGGTCGGCGTCGGCGACTTCCTCCAGCGTCGACCGGAACGCCTCGACCAGCTGGTGCGGCAACCTGCGTACGAACCCGACCGTGTCGGCGAGGGTGAACTCCCGGCCTGAGGGCGTCTCGGCCTTGCGAACCGTCGGGTCGAGCGTGGCGAACAGGGCGTCCTCGACCAGCACCCCGGCACCGGTCAGCCGGTTGAGCAGCGAGCTCTTGCCGGCGTTGGTGTAACCGGCGATAGCGACCGACGGGATGCTGTGCCGCTTGCGCTCCTGGCGCTTGGTGTCCCGGCTGGTCTTCATCAGCCGGATCTCACCGGCCAGCTTGGCCTTGCGGTTGCGGATTCGCCGCCGGTCGGTCTCGATCTTGGTCTCACCCGGTCCGCGGGTGCCGACCCCGCCCCCTGAGCCACCCGCCCCGCCACCCTGGCGGGACAGCGACTCACCCCAGCCGCGCAGCCGGGGCAGCATGTAGGTCATCTGCGCCAACTCGACCTGGGCCTTGCCCTCCCGGCTGGTGGCGTGGGTCGCGAAGATGTCCAGGATCAGCCACGTCCGGTCGATGACCTTGACCTTGACCAGCTCCTCCAGCGCCCGCAGCTGGCCGGGGCTGAGCTCGCCGTCGCAGATGACGGTGTCCGCGCCGGTGGACAGCACGACGTCGCGCAGCTCGGCCGCCTTGCCGGACCCGACGTACGACTTGGGGTCGGGCTTGTCGCGGCGCTGCAGCAGGCCCTCGAGGACCTCGCAGCCGGCCGTCTCGGCCAGCGCCTTGAGCTCGAACAGCGAGGTGTCGGCGTCGTCGCCGCGCTCGTAGACCCCCATGAGGACCACGCGTTCGAGCCGGAGCTGGCGGTACTCGACCTCGGTGACGTCCTCGAGGTCGGTCCGGATCCCGCTGACCCGACGCAGCCCCTGGCGGGCCTCGAGGTCGAAGCCCTCGCCTTCGAGGTCACCGAACAGCTCGGGATCGAGGTCGGCGTTGAGCCGGATCGTGGCATCACCGAGGTGACGAGGGGACGCGCTGGGTTCTGTCATCACCGTCATTGTCCACCTGACGGACGCAGCCGACACCTGCTTTGCGCGGGGGAACTGGATGCGGAGCCGCCCCGAGCGCCCTAGCGTGCCGGTCGTGACCGACCAGCCAGCGCCGCCGGTCACCATCCGCGACCCCTCCCGGCCCGCGTCCGTGGTCGAGTTCGTTCAGGCCCCGGAGACTAAGCCGTGGTGGCCCTCGCGCACGCAGCTGCTGATCGCAGTCGTGGCCGTGCTGCTCGTCGCCGCGGTGGGCACCTCGCTGAGCCGGACCGCCGGCGCTGAGCACCGCCGCATGGCCGAGCGCCGGCTGGATGCCGCCGCCGCCGCGTCGGTCGCGCTCGCGGTGGTCGACCCGGCCGGTGGGTCAGGCCAGGACCAGGACCACGTGCTGGTCGCCGTGCGCAACGACTCCGGCCGGGACCTCCAGGTGATCCGGGCCCGGGTCGACGACCAGGGCTACGCCTGGCAGGACGTGGACCTGCCGCTCGCCCGCGACGCCCAGGGGAACCTCCTGCTGGCCTCGACGCCGGTGTGCCGGCCCGAGCTGGCCGAGCACGGGCCGACCCGGCTGCTGCTCGAGGTGCTGACCGACCGGGGCACCCGGACGCGGACGGAGGTGCCGCTGCTGGACGGTGAGTTCGGCTCGCCGGTCACCCAGGTCGCCCGCGAGCAGTGCGGTACCAGGCCGCCGACGCAGTCGCTCGACGTGCAGTTCGTGCCGCAGCGCCGGCTGTCGCCGACCTCGGTCATGCTGCTGGCGTCAGTGATGGACAACGCCGTCCTGCCCCTGACCGTGACCGGGCTCAGCGCTCCGCCGGGCCTGTCCATCTCGACGAGGGACCGGCTGCCGCTCGCGCTGCCCCGCCGGCTGGACCAGCACAGCTTCTCAGCCGAGTCGGCGCGCCCCTTGCACGTCCTGCTGGCCGCGGACTGCGTCTTCTGGCGCGTGCAGCCCTCGGTGGACGACCTCAACGCCTTCGTCGACGTCCGGGTCGCGCGTGGACGAGTGACCGGGCAGAGCAGGCGGTTCTTCGACGAAGGCACGCTGGCCGTCATCGCGTCTATGGTCGCGCGGTGCCGCAGCTAGACCCGCCGCCGCCTCCGGTCACCGTCCACGACCCCAGCCGGCCGAGCACCCCGCCCGACGTGATCGGCGGTGACCCGTGGCGACCGAGCAGGAAGCTCGTGCTGGCTGCCCTGCTCACCACCCTGCTGGTCGTCGCGACGACCGCCGTCCTCCGACGGCCGCCGCCGCCGCCCATCCGGCTCAGCCTCAATGCCCCGCTGGAGGGCCAGCAGGACGGCGAGCTGGTGCTCGGGCTGCGGGACGACGCCCCCGAGCCGGTACGCATCCAGCGGGTCCGCCTGGACGCCGACGGCTTCGCCTGGCAGCAGCTCGACGACCAGCTCCACAGCCGGCAGGCCACCGACCTGCACCTGCCGATCACCCCGGTCTGCGGGTCCGCCGCGCCCGCTGCGCTGCTGATCGACGCGGCAAGCACCGGTGGCGACCACCAGCAGCTCCACCTCCCCCTGGGCGCCGACCGCACGGCGCAACTGCTGGCCGGCTCGCAGCGCATCTGCGGCAGCTACCCCCTCAGCCAGGCCCTGCGGGTCACGGTGCCCAGCGCCCGGGGCTCGAGCACCGCCGAGGTCGTGCTCCAGCTCGACATCGAGGACCTCGACGCGCAACCGGTGACGTTGCTCGGGATCGACGCCGGGCGCGGTTTCCTGGTGCATCTCGACCGACCGCCGCCGCTGCGCCTGCCGGGCCACCCGCCGCCGTACGTCGCCGGCACGGACCGGACGCGCCTGGTCGTGCGGATCCGGGTCGTCGACTGCCGGTTGCTCAAGGGGCGCGGCCGACAGCCCGACGCGCCGGCGGTCGGCCAGCTGCTGTTCGCCCTCGCCCGCGGCGGCGAGACGGCCAGCCCCGCCCTCGGCTTCACACCGTACGGCGAGCCGCAGCTGATCGCGCTGACCCGGGCCTGCGGCTAGAGCGAGCGCCATACGGCGAGCCGCAGCTGACCGCGCTGACCCGGGCCTGCGGCTAGAGCGAGCGCCGTACGGCGAGCCGCAGCTGACCGCGCTGACCCGGATCTGCGGCTAGAGCGAGCGCAGCCCGCTGACAAGCTCCTCGCGCTCACCGTCGGACAGCGCGGCGTAAGCCAGCTCCACCAGCCGGTCGGTGACCTGCTCGACCTGTGCCATCGCCTCCTTGGCGGCGTCGGGATCCGGCCAGGGCTGCGGCCAGCCGAAGAACTCGGCGTTGCTGGTCCCGTAGCGTCCGCTGACCACCGCCTGCAGCGGCGGGATGCCGGCCGCGACGACGGCGACCAGGTGGTTGCCGCCCCGGTGCTCACGCGCGACCTGCAGTGCCAGGGCGAGCCGGCCGGCTCCGGTCTCGGTCGAGGCCTGCAGCAGCGCCCGCCAGCCGGCGAACAGCGGCAGGCCGGCGATCGGGGCGGCCGCCATGGCCCGCTCTAGCAGCTCGGTCAGCCGTTCCGAAGCCGGCAGCGTGCGGCGGCCCCAGTCGGCGCAGGCGGCGGCGTACTCCCGGGTGGCCTGCGCAGCCGGCATCACCACGAGCCCCTTGCGCCAGGCCTTGGCCTGCAGCCCCGCCGGGAAGAACCCGAACGCCGCCACGACCACGGAGGCGTCCGCGTCGCCGAGGACCCCGCCGCGGCCGCAGTGGTACCAGGACCAGCCGCTCATCCCGAGCTCCCGGCCGCGGGCGGCGGTCTGCGCGTCGAACATCCACGCCCCGCCGAGCTTGCCGACCGGGCCGGCCACCCCCCGCACGCACCCCTCAGGCGTCACGCCACTCCCCCTCCGCCACCAGGACCGCCGGCCCTGCCAGCAGGACGTGCCCGTCCTCGCGCCAGGTGACGACCAGCCGCCCGCCCGGCACCTGCACGTCGTACGCCGAGCCACGCGGTGCACCGGTGCGCAGGACGGTCGCGACGACCGCCGCGCACGCCCCGGTGCCGCACGACCGGGTCTCGCCGACGCCCCGCTCGTGGACGCGCATCCGCAGCGAGGTGGGCCCGACGTCCTCGACGTACTCCACGTTGAGGTCGCTGCGGTCGGGGCTCAGCCCGCCGAGGGTGTCGACGGAGGCGACGTGGACGACGGCGTGCGGGTTGCCCATGTCGATGGCGGTGGCGGTGGCGCCGTCGACCGTCACCGGCTCGCGCACCACCGCCAGGCCCATGTCGACCACGACGCAGTCCGGCTCGACGCTCACCTGCTTGACACCGCCCCGGGTCGCCAGCGGCAGCGGTCCGGGGGGCACCAGCCCGGCGTCGACCAGGTAGCGAGCGTACACCCGCACCCCGTTGCCGCACATCTCGGCGATCGAGCCGTCGGCGTTGCGGTAATCCATGAAGTAGGCGGCCTGGTCGGCGTACGCCGCGCCGTCACGGTCCCGGGCGGACGGCACCACCCGCAGCACCCCGTCGGCGCCGACGCCGGCCCGCCGGTCGCACAGCCGCTGGACCAGCTCTGCGGTCAGCTCCAGGGTGCCGTCGGGGTCGGGCAGCACGACGAAGTCGTTCTCGGTCCCGTGACCCTTGATGAAGCGCACACTGCCGAGCGTACGGCGCTCAGCGCGGGCCGCACTGATCCTGGGCGAGCTGGTGGAGCAGCTCGCCGAGCCCGGTGACGTACTGCAGGCTCATCGCGCTGCCACCCCGACCGGTCACGCGCAGGAGCAGTCCGAGCGTCTCGGGCAGCCGGTCCCGCGGGTTCGGTTGCGCGGAGCAGCCGGCCACCCGGAGGCCGAGATGAAGCCGAGTCGATGGCGGGGTGCCGGCCGGGCTACCGACCCGGCGTCCCGGCAACCGGATCGGCCCGGTCGGTGCACCGGTGACGACGAAGCCGCCGACCACCGGGCCGCTCAACCGGACCGACCCGGTGCTGCGGTTGAGCAGCTCCACGTCCACGACCACCTGCCGGCCGACCAGGACCGAGCTGGTCCGACCGACCTGAACAGCTCGCGCAGGGTCGAAGTCACCGCAGGTCCCGGCCCGCAGCTGCGCCAGCCCGTTGGCCCCGTCGTGGTCCAGGGGGGCGCTCAGCGTGCGCTGGCCGCCACCGGCGACCTCGACATCCAGCAGCAGCACCGTCGGCAGCTGCTCATCGGCGCCGCACTGCCAGGCGTGGTCGAAGCGCACCGGCGCGGCAGCTCCGGCGACGAGGGCGTGGACCGTGCTCTCGGACCGCCAGCCCGGCGCGTCCAGGCGCTGACCGACCAGCCGCAGGTCGCTCGATCCGACGTTGCGCAGCCGCAGGTCGAGCCCGACGGCTACCGCGGTGTCCGAGCCGCTGAGGCGGTCGGTGGCGACAGCGACGTCGAGCCCGGCCAGCAGCGCCGTCGCCTGCTGCCGGGCCTGCCGCCGCGAACTGGCAGTGCCAGCGACGGCCGAGGCGCCCAGGAGCAGCACGACGACGGCCACCGCACCCCAGCCCAGCCGGCGGCTCGGGCGCCATGGCTCGGCTGCGATTAGGTCGCCCTTCGGCGCGGGTCGGCTTGGGTCCGTGACGGTGACCCGCGGCGGGGGGCTGGGCTCGGTCACGCTCCGAGCGTAGGTCCGGGTCAGCTGCCCCGAGCGTTCGCCGAGCTGCCCCGAGCGTTCGGCGAGCTGCCCGGAGCGTTCCGCGAGGCCACGACAGCGCCCGCTCCCCCGTCGGCCGGTCAGCCCGGAGCGTTCCGCGCGGCCACGACAGCGCCCGCTCCCCCGTCGGCCGGTCAGCCCGGAGCGTTCCGCGCGGCCACGACGTCCAGCGCGCGCTCCGCCGTCGGCTCGCTCAGCCAGGTGATGCGTGGGTCTCGCCGGAACCAGGACCGCTGCCGGCGCGCGAAGCGGCGGGTCGCGGTGACCGTTCGCTCCCGGGCCTGCTGCTCGTCGAGCTCGCCGTCGAGCATCGACAGCACCTGCGCGTAGCCCAGCGCCCGGCGGGCCGTGACGCCCTCCCGCAGCCCGTCCAGGCCCGCGACCTCCCCGACCAGGCCGGCCGCCCACATCTGGTCGACCCGGGTGGCGATCCGGTCGGGGAGGTCGAGGCGGTCAACGCCGAGCCACGTCGCGTCGTACACCGCGTCGGACTCCGGGTCGTAGGAGGTCATGGCACCCGGCATGCTCCCGGTCAGCAGGACCACCTCGAGGGCGCGTACGACGCGCCGGCCGTTGCTCGGCTGCATCCGGTCGGCCGCGGCCGGGTCGAGCGCTGCCAGCCGGGCGTGCAACGGGCCGGGGCCGTCGGCGGCCAGCGCCGCCTCCAGCTCTGCGCGCAGCGTGGGGTCGGTGCCGGGGAACTCCAGCCGGTCCAGTGCCGCCCGCAGGTAGAGCCCCGAGCCGCCGACGAGCACAGGTATCACGCCACGCGCCAGCAGGTCGTCGAGCACGCCCCGGCACAGCTGCTGGTAGGCCACCACCGTCGCCGGCTGCCGCACGTCCCAGACGTCGAGCAGGTGGTGCGGGACGCCGTGCCGCTCGGCCGGCGTCAACTTGGCGGTGCCGACGTCCATGCCGCGGTAGAGCTGCATGGAGTCGGCGTTGACGACCTCGCCACCGAGTGCCTGGGCGAGGGCGATCCCGAGCTCGGACTTGCCCGCAGCGGTCGGCCCGACGACCGCGACGACCGGCCCGGGCAGCGCGACGTCGGGCCGGAGCCGGCGCCTCAGCCGATGCGGCGGCGGCGCAGGAGGGCCGCGCCCCCGAGCAGGACGAGCGCCAGCGCGGGGAGCGCTAGTGGCAGACCGGTCGTGGCCAGGCTGCCACCGCTGGCATTGTTGGTCGTACCACCGGAGCTGCCGCCATTCGGGCCGCCACCGCTGGGCGGCCCGTTGCCCTTCGGCGGCCCGTTGCCCTTCGGCGGCACGTTGCCGTTCGGCGGTCTGTTGCTCGCGGAAGCCGGCAGGAGGAAGTCCATGGCCGGTGTGTTGTCGGCGGGGTAAAGGAAGGATTGGGTCGTAATGACCTGGGCCGACTGGATGGGCAGGATGTTGGCCAGCGAGAACGCGGTGCCGTCGTAGAAGCGGGAACCCACGACAGCCTTCGTCTCGGTGGGCCGCAGGCCATCTCCGGTCGGCCCGGTCAGTGCGCGTAGCAGCGTCCGCGGGACGCTGAAGGTCAGCGTCCCGTTCTTCTGGTCAGCCTTGCCCTTCAGCGGCGTGTTCCCTGGGTACACGACGCACTTGCCGCCGCCACAGGTCACCTCATCGGTCGCGTAGTTGTTGTACCCGAACGAGAAGCCGTCGGTCAGCGGGCTGTAGCGCGCGGTGGCTGCAGCGGCCTGGTAGCCGTTGACGAAGCGGAAGACCCACAGCAGCGAATGCGACTGAGTATCGGCCAGTGCCTTCGACAGGGCCGGATTCGACAGGTCGGCCAGCTTCAGGGTCACCGTGAAGCCGCCACCAGGGACTGATTTGCCCGTAGCGGGGTCGACCTCTGGGGACACCGTCGAGGACGTGAAGTCCATCGCCGGTTCGTTGACTGCCGCCGGCGCGCGCAGACCGTTGTCGAGCCCCGGGACCAGCAGCGAGAAGTCCACGAGCGCGTCACCCTTCGGATCGACGCTGCCCGTGCGCACGACCGCCCGCTTCTGCGGCACCGTGCCGCCATCGAGGGTCGGGCCGCCGTTCTGGGTCACGACCACTGGGGTGGAGACGTTGCCCGTCTTGTCGTTCGGTCGCTTGTTGTTGCGGTTGAAGACGATGCTGACGCGTTTGGACACCGGGTTGAGATCCAAGGCGAAGAAGTCACCCAGCGTGCGGTCACCGCCACTGGCACAGCCCAAACCGTTGAGGCACACCTGGTCGTAGTGGTTGGGGTGCGTCGTCGCCTTGACCTGGCTGAAGGTGCGGCCGGCCGACAGCGCGTTGACGGACTCGTTGGCGTAGACATCCCACGCGGCCGGGAACTTCGCCTTGCCGGTGCTGTCGAGGCCGAGGTTGGGGTCACCGTCGGTCGGCGTGCCGTAGAAACCGACCACGACGCGTCCCGGCGCCCCGCCGGCCACCAGCCACGGGAAGACGGTCGTGCGGACCTCGTCGCGATCGACCTGCAGCGGCGGCGAGAAGCCCGGCTTCACGGTCAAGTACTTGTCCGCCGCTATACCACCGTTGCAGTCCTTGACCTTGTCGTGCGACAGCGTGACCAAGAACGTGTGGTAGTCCTTCTGCTCGCTGTAGGCGATGTAGATGTTGCCCTCGTTGTCAGCGTCCGCGACGGTGAAGGCGCCGAGGGGAGTGTCGGCAGGGAGCTTGACCGCCAGACAGTTGTTCCACTTCAGGCCGGTGGTGTCGCCGACCGCGAGGTTGACGTAGTTGCCGCTCTTGTCGCTGGAGTTCCAGCCGTAGAACGGCACCCGTCCTGTTGTGCCGGCCCCGACCAGGTTGGCCGGCATGGTTCGCATCGGCCCTGGGAAGTCCGGGCTGGGGGAGGAGACGGTGTCGTTGCCGGTGACGTAGGTGTTGCCGCCGTCGGTGGACTTCTGCACCACGACGTTCCTCGGGACCTGCTGGTTGTAGCTGAGCAGCACCGTCTTGGCGTCGAGATAGGTCAGCCACTGGCGGTCCGCGAGACCACCCTGGGCGGTGTTGGTGTTGCCCTGCGGTCCGGCGTTGAAAATGGTGCGCCCGCCGTCCGGCGAGGTCGAGGTGGTGAAGCCGGTCAGCGGGCCGAGCCCGGCGTAGGAGTACTGGTAGGACCCTTCGCCGTTCTTCGTGACGCCCGTGCCGAGGGCGCAGTCTCCGCCGCCGCCGAGGCCCTGCTGTCCGCGCGGCGGTGTCCCGAGCAGGTGGAACTGGTCGCCGTCGTCGGTGGACACCTGGGCGTAGTCGGAGACGTTCGAGAAGCCGGTCGGCCCGCAGGTGTAGATCCGGCCGTCGGGCGCGGTCTCCATCAGCGGCTCGGACTCGTCCCGCTGGTTGTCCGCGGGGACCGAAGCGGTGAAGGAGAAGCCGTTCGCCGGTGCGGAAGCCAGGCTGGGCGTCTTGGCCAGCGAGCGCACGGTCAGCTCGCCCGTGTAGTCCTGCGGCGTGCTGTTGGCGAAGCCGCAGGCGTTCGCGGTGTAGGTGGCGGTCTTGAGGTCCTTGAGGGTAACGACCTCGGACGTGTTGCTGCTGTCGCTCGATCCCAGCTCGTTGCCGGCCGCGTCGGTGACCGACAGGACCTCGTCGTTGACGTTCTCGTCGACAACGGGGGTCCAGGAGATCTTGAAGGTGAACTGCGCCGTCGCCTTGGTGTAGAGACCGGCGGGAACGGTGATCTTGAGCTGGTGGTCATCCGCGGGCGCCACCCCGCAGCCGCCACCGCCAGGCGGGATCGTGCCCGTCCACGTCACCTTGGTCGTCCCCGGGCTGGCGGGGACGGCCACGTCCTGGCTCTGCGGGGTCGAGGCCCGTGCTGGTGAGTTCATCCCGAGCCCGGCCGGCGCCACCGCGGCTACCAGCGCCCCAAGTGCGATCAGCAGTGCGGGGCGGCGGACGCGTCCGGCCATGTGGGGTCTCCCGTGGGTCAGGTGTGAGCCTTGCCCGCGGCTGTGCCACCGGCAGGCGCCGATCGTCCTGTACGTGGCCGCGCACCGCAAGGGAGGTGTGCAGCGCCGGCCCTCACCAGCCGGGGCTCCGCACGCTCAGGCAGGGACGCCGACCCGTGGCATCCCGAGCAGGACGCCCGGGGTGACCGGCGAGCGGCCGGCGGCCCAGGCATCACCGGCGGCGGTCCGGCGCTGCCCCAGCAACGGGCCCTCGGCCAGCAGGTAGTGCGGCGCCGCACCGGTCACCACCGTGGTCACGACGTCACCCGGGCGGACACCGTCGACCCGGGGCAGATGCACCAGCCGGTTGTCACGGGCCCGGCCGGTCATCCGGTCCCTCCCGTCCTTACGCCCCTCCCCTTCGGACAGCAGCACCTCGACGGTGCGGCCGACCTGTTCGGTCATCCCCTCGTGACTGAGCCGCTCCTGCAGCTCGACCAGCCGCTCGTAGCGCTCCTGCACCACCGCCTTGGGCAGCGGCGGAAGGTCGGCGGCTGGCGTGCCCGGGCGCGGTGAGTACTGGAAGGTGAAGGCGCCCGCGAACCGGCTGGCCTCCACCACCCGCAGGGTGTCCTGGAAGCCGGCGTCGGTCTCGGTCGGGAAACCGACGATGACGTCGGTGGTGATCGCGGCGTCCGGGATCGCGGTGCGGACGCGGTCCAGGATGCCCAGGAACCGCTCGGAGCGGTACGACCGGCGCATGGCCTTCAGCACGGCGTCGGACCCGGACTGCAATGGCATGTGCAGCGACGGGCAGACCGCCGGCGTCTCGGCCATCGCGGCGATGACGTCGTCGGTGAAGTCGCGCGGGTGCGGGCTGGTGAAGCGGATCCGCTCCACCCCGGTCTCCCCCACCGCCCGCAGGAGCTTGCCAAAGGCGTCCCGGTCGCCGAACGAACGGCCGTAGCTGTTCACGTTCTGTCCGAGCAGCGTCACCTCCAGCACGCCTTGGGCCACCAATACCTCAACCTCGCGCAGCACGTCGATCGGCCGCCGGTCCTCCTCCTTGCCGCGCAGCGACGGCACGATGCAGAAGGTGCAGGTGTTGTCGCAGCCGACGCTGATGCTCACCCAGGCGGTCGCGGTGGAGGCGCGTCGGGCGGGCAGAGCCGACGGGAACACCTCGAGGGCCTCGAGCAGCTCGACCTGGCTGGCCCGCTCGACGCGGGCCCGCTCCAGCAGCACCGGCAGAGACCCGACGTTGTGGGTGCCGAAGACAACATCGACGTACGGCGCCCGCTCCAGGACGGCGCCCTGGTCCTTTTGCGCCAGGCAGCCGCCGACGGCGATCTGCATGCCGGGGGTGCGGTCCTTGACCGGCTTGAGGTGGCCGAGGTTGCCGTAGAGCTTGTTGTCGGCGTTCTCCCGGACCGCGCAGGTGTTGAACACCACTAGGTCAGGGGTGCTGCCGGCCTGCGCGGGCACCCAGCCCGCCTCGTCCAGCAGGCCGCTGATCCGCTCGCTGTCGTGGACGTTCATCTGGCAGCCGTAGGTGCGCACCTCATAGCTCCGGCTCACGACGTCCAGGCTACGTGCCGTCGCTCAGTCTTCGAGCGACTGCAAGGCGTCGAAGGACAGCTCGGCTGAGTCACCGGCCGACAGCCCCTCGCGATCCAGCTCCTCCTTGACGATGCGGAAGGCCAGGCCGCCGCTGTAACCCTTGCGCGCCAGCATCCCGGCCAGCCGGCGGATCCGGGCCTGTGTCGCGAGCCCGCGCGTGGCCGGCAGCCGGCGCCGGACCAGAGCGCGGGCGGTCTCGGCCTCCTGCTCGGGATCAAGCTCGTCGACGGCCTCGCGGACCAGCTCGTCGTCGACACCCTTGCGACGCAGCTCCTGTGACAGCGCCCGCCCGGACAGGCCACGGCCGCGGTGCCTGCTGGTCACCCACATCCGTGCGAACAGCGCGTCGTCGATGATGCCTACCTCGGCGAACCGGCCGAGCACCTCGGCAGCGGCCTCGGCCGGCACACCCTTGGCGGCAAGCGCGGCAGCGAGCTCCTTGCGGGTTCGCGGGCCGTGCTCGAGCAGCAGCAGGCAGGCTTGCCGGGCGAAGCCGGGCGGGTCCTTGGCGATCTCAGCCGCCCGGGCGGCCGCCGTGGCCTCGGCTCGCTGCTCCCGCTGCTCGCGGGTCGGCCAGGTCTTGGCCTTACGCGGGCGCCCACTGGCGGCACCCGAGCCGCGCCCGGACCCAGCAGCGCCGCTCTTGCTCCGCTCACCGGTCGGGGCTTCCCGGTCGCGGCGTCCAGCAGGCACCGACGCTGGCCCGGCCCGCTCAGCGGGCGGCGGCCCGAGCCGCTCGAGGCCCATGGAGTGCGACCCCGGCTAGAAGTCGACCGGGACCGGCGCGAGGGCGTCGGACAGCCTGTCGTCCGGCACGTCGGCGAGATCGACGATCGGCTGGCCGATGCCTAGCTTCTCCTTGATCTTGCGCTCGATCTCGTCGGCGAGGTCGGGGTTGTCACGCAGGAAGGCCCGCGCGTTCTCCTTGCCCTGGCCGAGCTGGTCGCCCTCGTAGGTGTACCAAGCGCCGGACTTGCGGACGAAGCCGTGCTCGACACCCATGTCGATCAGCGACCCCTCACGGGAGATCCCGATGCCGTAGACGATGTCGAACTCGGCCTGCTTGAACGGCGGCGCCATCTTGTTCTTCACGACCTTGGCGCGGGTCCGGTTGCCGACCGCCTCGGTGCCGTCCTTGAGCGTCTCGATCCGGCGGACGTCGATGCGGATGGACGCGTAGAACTTCAGCGCCTTGCCGCCCGTCGTGGTTTCGGGGGAGTTGTGGACGATCACGCCGTCGGCGAGGTAGTTGTGGCTGCCCTCGACCTCGATGTCGTAGCGATGCATGGACCGGGTCTTGGGCTTCACCCGCACGTCCAGAACCGGCGCGGGCACCGGCAGCAGCATCGGCTCCACGAACTGGGGCTCGACGGCGAACTGCCCGCGGAAGCGCTCGAGCAGCTTGTACTGCATCGAGGGGTGGACGTAGGGCGCGACGAGCGTGTGCAGCTTGGCCGTCTCGTCCTTGGGAAAGGACAGCACCGCCATCTGGCGCTTCCCGCGACGTGTCAGCGTCGGGTGTAGGTCGAACTGCCCAGCCAGGGCCTCGACGAGCCGCTGCCTGCTGCCTTCGCTGAACGCCTCAACGCAGATCTCGCTGCGGCCGCTGCCGTCCTTGGTGCGTTCCTGCAGGCCCTTGGCGCGCACCGAGAACGACCCGTCGTCCATGTACCAGATCGCGAGGGCCACCGGCGTGAGCGCCTTGAGGAAGTCATACGTCAGGGTTTTCTTGCCGTCGCCCCAGTAGACGGACTGCCGGGTCTCCGCCAGCTCAGGCAGCGGGGTGAGGTCGACGAAGCTGGCACCCTTGGCGTTGACGCGCCGGCTCTGCCCGATGTTGCCGAGCAACGACGCCTTCCAGTCGAGGTAGGCGAGCTGCCTGGCGCCGTGCCCCATCCGGAAGCGGGTGCCGAGGCTGCCGGGGATGCGGCTGGGCGACAGGTTGCCGTCCCCCATCAGGCCACCCAGAACCACCTGCCACTGCTGCGGGCTGAGCCGGTGGGGCTGCGAGATCATCACCCGGTCCCCGGCAACGATCTCGCCGGCCTCGCGCCAGCCACCCGGCGTGCGGACGCGGTGGTTGCTGGTGAGTCCCATCTGCGCGCGACCGTTTCCGCCGGGCTTGGCCACCGTGAACTGCAGGAACGTGTCTGTCAGGCCGTTGTCGAACCAGTTCACGATCCGCTTGGGGACGACCTTGCCGAGGGAGGGTTCGTAGGAGAGGACCTCGACATCCATCTTCTGGTTGACGATCTTGCCGATCTTCTCCTGGCTGCCGTCGGCGAGCGTCACCCTCGTGCCGTAGCTCAAACAGCCGAACATCACGCCGATCTTCTCGCGGAGCTGGTTGATAAAGATCGCGGTCGTGCCGGTGTTGGCGAGCGCCCCGGTCATCTTGCGCAGCGCCTGGCTCATCAGCCGGGCCTGCAGACCGACGTGGCTGTCCCCCATCTCGCCCTCGATCTCGGCGCGCGGCACGAGCGCGGCCACCGAGTCGATCACGATGATGTCGAGGGCACCGGAGCGGACCAGCATGTCGGCGATCTCGAGTGCCTGCTCCCCCGTGTCGGGCTGGGAGACCAGCAGCGCGTCGGTGTCGACGCCGAGCTTCTTCGCGTATTCAGGGTCCAGGGCGTGCTCCGCATCGATGAAGGCCGCGATCCCACCGAGGGCCTGGGCGTTGGCGACCGCGTGCAGCGCGACCGTGGTCTTGCCGGAGGACTCCGGGCCGTAGATCTCCACCACGCGACCGCGCGGCAGCCCACCGATGCCCAGCGCGACGTCCAAGGCGATCGAGCCGGTCGGGATGACAGCCACCGGCGGCCGGTTGTCGTCACCGAGGCGCATCACGGAGCCCTTGCCGAAGTTCTTGTCGATCTGGGCGAGGGCCATCTCGAGGGCCTTCTCGCGATCCGGTGCTGCCATGGCAATCTCCTGGTCCTGGTGAGCAGTGCTGCTCGGCGGGCTGTCCGATCTGCGGTGGACGCTAGGAGCCGGCACCGACAGTGAACGGAGCCGGCGGGATCCTGTGGACACCCGGACAGGCTGTGGACGCTACGGCGAACATCCGTTCGAGTCGAGCGACACGCCGAGGGCTCAGCCGTCCCGTCGTACCGTCGCCGCAGCCGAGCGGTCAGCGCTCGGTGGCCGGTGCCTCGGTCGCCTCGCACACCGCGCGCCACACCAGCTTCGGGTCGTCCCCGTCGGCCAGCGCCTGCCGGACCGTGCGCGAGCCGAGCTCGGCCAGCACCATGTCGGCGGCGTACGACGCGGCGTAGAGCGCGCCGAAGCGGCGGTCCATCCGCTCCCAGAAGTCGGTCAGCCGCATCCGGACGACACTAGGTGCGCAACCGCGACGGCCCGTCCCCGATCAGCTGTCGAGGTCCGATCTCCGGGTCGAGGGCAGGTGGCAGCAGTCGCAGGCCGGCGTGCAGGATGGTGGTCCCCGTCAGCCCGACGAGCACCGGGTCCAGCAGCACCTCCCCCACTTCGGGCAGGTCCTCGGCGAGGCGCGCCAGCCGGTGCAGCAGGTCCTCCAGCGCGGCCACGTCGGCGCCCTCGAGCAGCGACGATCCGCGGATCGCGTGCACCAGCAGGGTGGCGTCGACGTCGGTGAGCGGCAGCGTCCGGACGACCGGGTCGGCCAGCAGGTCGGCAACCACCCCGCCGAGCCGCAGCGACAGCAGCGGGCCGGCGGCGGCGTCCTGGACCAGTCGCACGACCGTCGAAACCCCCGCCGGCGCCATCGGCTGGACCAGCAGCGGGCCGGCACCGAGCAGCTCCTGCACGGACGCCCAGGCGACGGCCAGCTCGTCGCCGGTGTAGATGGACAGCCGTACCGCGCCGAGGTCGGTGCGGTTGCGCCACCGGGCGTCGGGGTGCTTCAGGGCGATCGGCCAACCGAGGCGCTCGGCGGCCGCGACCGCCTCCTCGAGCGAGGCCACCCGGGCGGTCGCGCAGGTCGGCAGGCCGTAGGCCTCGAGCACCGCCGTCGCCAGCGGCGACCAGGCGCCGTCCAACGGCTGGTCGGCGATCAGTGCCCGCGCGCGGTCCCGGTCCACCTCGACGACGGGCACGGTCCCCTGCGGCCTGGCCCGCCACTCGGCGTACTCGACGGCCCTGCGCAGCGCTATCGCCGCCGACTCCGGAGAGGCGTACGACGGGACCGAGCCGTGCCCGGCCGGCTCGTCACCGACAGCCCTCGCCAGCTCGGCGGGCACCCCGTCGTGGCCGAGCCAGCTGGCCAGCACCGGGACGCCCGTGCTCAGCGCCATCAGCTCGGTGGCCAGCTCGCGCTCGGCCGGATGCGGTGTCACGAGGGCGAGCAGGGCGTCCACCTCGCCCGACGCGGCCACCAGCCCGAGCGCCGTACCGAAGGCCGCGGGGGCGGCCAGGGGGCCGAGGTCGACCGGGTTCGCGGTCTCGGTCGTGCCGACGAGCAGCTCCAGGTCGTGCTGGAGATCGCGGCTGAGGGGGACGACGTCGAGGTCGGCGGCCCGGCAGCTGTCCACCGCGAGCGAGGCCAGCGCGTTCGAGGTCCCGACGATCCCGACGCGCCTGCCGGCCGGTGCGGGCTGCAGGGCGAGCAGCTGGGCGACCTCGAACAGCTGGGCCAAGGTGTCGACGCGGACCACTCCGGCACTGGCGAACAGCGCGTCGACCGCGGCGTCACCGGCGCCGCGGCCGCTCTTGAGGGCCACGACCGGCTTGGTCAACCCGAGGCCGCGGGCGATCCGCGCGAACTTGCGGGGGTTGCCGAAGCCCTGCATATGCAGCAGGACGACGTCGGTGCGCTCGTCCTGCTGCCAGTACTGCAGCAGGTCGTTGCCAGACACGTCGGCCCGGTCGCCGATGGACACGAACGTCGACAGGCCCAGCCCGCGACGGCTGGTCTCGGCCAGGACTGTGCCGGCAAGGGCACCGGACTGGCTGAAGATCCCGACCCGGCCCGGCGGCGGGGAGCCGGCCGCGAAGGTGGCGTGCAGCGACACCTGCGGGTCGGTGTTCACCACACCCATCGCGTTCGGGCCGATCAGCCGCATGCCACCGTCGCGGGCCAGCCGGACCACCTGGGCGAGCCGGGCCAGCCCCTTCGGCCCCGCGTCGGCGAACCCACCCGAGAGCACGACCAGACCGCGTACCCGCTTCTCGGTGCAGGCGGCGACCACATCGGCCACCTGCGCTGCGGGAACGGCGATGACGGCGAGGTCGATGTCGTCGGGGACGTCCCGGATGTCGCCGTACGCCCGGACCGAAGCCACGTGCGCGGCCGCTGGGTTGACCGGGTAGACCGGGCCTTGGAAGCCGTGGTCCAACAACGAACGGAAGACCTCGTGGCCGGCGGTGCCGGCCTCCCGGGAGGCGCCGACGACGGCCACGGCCTTTGGGGAGAGCAGGCGGATGACCGAGCGGGCCTCGGCGCGGTGCTCGCGGGCGCGGGACACCTGCTGCGACTCCGCGGTAGGCCGGATCGGGTAGATCAGCTCGACGTAGCCGTCCTCCATGTGCCTCTCGAGGGCGAAGCCGGCGCTGCGGAAGACCTCGATCATCCGGCGGTTGCTGGGCAGCACGTCGGCGACGAAGCGCTCGATGCCGCGCTCGCGCCCCGCCGCCGCCAGGTGCTCCAGCAACAGCGGTCCGAGGCCGCGGCCCTGCTGGTCGTCCTGGACCACCACCGCGACCTCGGCGTCGGAGGTGCCGGGCCGCCGGTCGTAGCGGACCACGCCGACCATCTGTTCGCGCAGCAGGGCGACCAACGCCACCCGGTCGTCGTGGTCGACCGTCGTGAACCGCTCGACGTCACGGGCGGAGAGCGTCTTGACCATGGCGAAGAACCGCAGGTAGACGGTGTCGGGAGACAGCCGCGCGTGCATGGCCCGGAGGCGGTCCGCGTCGTCGGGATTGATCGGGCGCAGCCGGACGGTGCCGCCGTCGGCCAGGACGACGTCGGCCTCCCACCGGTCCGGGTAGCTCACCCGACCCATCCTGCCCCGCACCGGCGTCCTGCGACTCGGGCGCCGCTGTATGGCCGCTGGGCCTGGACCGACGAACGGCGGCGGCCTTCAGCCCGTCGTGCTTCGAGCGACTTGACAACATCCCTTTCGAAAGCCATCTTTCGATCATGCCTCCTCCCGAGCCTCACCCTCTGCCCCGGGACGACGGACCACGGCAGCTGTCAGATCCTCGGCTGATGCGCGCGCTGGCGCATCCGGTCCGACTGGCCTTGATCGAGGTCCTGTCAATCGAGGGCCCGCAGACAGCCACCGAGGCCGCCGAGCACGTCGGTGAGAGTCCTTCGAGCTGCTCGTTTCACCTACGCCAGCTCGCCAAGTACGGCTTCGTTGAGGAGACCGGAGACGGCCGTGGACGGCGTCGGCCGTGGCGGATGACCCAGCTCGGCACCACCTACGGCGATGCTTCGGATGATGCGGAGCTGTCCACTGCCGCCGACCTGCTGAGCGAGATGTTGCAGTCCCGTTGGTTGGCCCGCTGGCGAAGGTGGCGACAGACCTCGCATGCCTTTCCCCCGCAGTGGCGGGAAGCGGGCGGCTCGTACGAGACCGTGTGGTGGGTGACGCCGGAGGAGCTGCGGGCGTTGGAGGCAGAGGTCCTCTCGCTGTCGATGCGGTGGCGGCAGCGTCTGCAGGCCCCGTCGGATCGCCCAGCGGGATCCTTACCGGTGGAGTTCGTCGCCCTGGTGTTCCCCTTCCGACCGCCCACCGGCGACGGCGGCTGACGCTGTGCGCCGGCTGCTGGCCATCCGTGACATGCGCATCTACCTGATCGGGCAGGGGCTGTCGCTGTTCGGTGACTCCTGCCTCTTTCTCGCGATGGGGATCTGGGTCAAGACGCTGACGGGAAGCTCCGCGGCTGCCGGGTTGGTTTTTTTCGCCTTCGCCGTGCCACAGGTGTTCGCCCCGTTGTCGGGGCTGCTCGTGGACCGGGTACGGCGGCGCCCGCTGCTGCTCGTGACCAACGTGCTGGCCGGCCTGCTGGTCCTGCTCCTGCTGCTGGTCAGCGGACGGGATCAGGTGTGGATCATCTACCTCGTCATGGCGCTGTACGGCGCGGCGTACACGGTGCTGTCCTCCGCGCAGAGCGCACTGCTGCCAGCCTTCGTTCCCGACGAGCTGCTCGGGGAGGCCAACGGCGCCTTTAGCACCATCCGGGAGTCTCTGCGACTTTTCGCCCCACTCACCGGTGCTGGCATCTTCACCGCCTTCGGTGGTCCGGCGCTCGCGGCGCTCGACGCCGTCACCTTCGCCGCCGCGGCAGGGTCCCTGTTCCTGCTTCGCGTGCGAGAGCCAGCACCTGAGCATCGCGACGAGCACCTGTGGGCTGAGGTGACCGCCGGCATCCGCCACATCCACAAGACGCTGGCCCTGCGCCGGATCGTCCTCGCCAGCGGGGCGGCTTTTTTGGTCATCGGCTTCATCGAGACCGCAGCGTTCGCTGTCGTCGACCAAGGACTGCACCGCACACCAGCGTTCTTGGGCTTCCTGACCGTGGCGCAAGGCGTGGGAGCCGTGCCAGCCGGCGTCATCGCGGCACGGGTGATGGCCAGGATCGGAGAGACGCCCCTCGTCGCGATCGCCTTGGGCATCTTCGGTGCCGCGTCCCTGCTCCTGGCTGCCCCGTCGCTGCCGGTCGTGCTCGCGGGCTGCCTCGGCATTGGCTTCTCGCTGCCATGGCTGGTCGTCGGCTTTACGACACTCCTGCAGCGCCGCACACCCAGCCAGCTCCTCGGCCGGGTCTTCTCAGCAGCTGACCTCCTGGTCGGCGTTCCGCAGACAGCCTCGCTGGCGTTCGGCGCCGTACTGGTCACCCTGCTCGACTACCGAGTTGTCCTGGTCATCGTCGCGGTCGTCGTCGCAGCCGCCGGCATGGGCTTGGCCGTCACCAGGGAGGAACCCGACGTAGCTGCCTCGATCCACACTGGCCCGGATGCCGTCGCAGCTCCGTGATGATCGGCTGCCGACCTCGCACGGACGCCAGCTCAGTCGAGCCGGGCCACGCTCGAAGCCTCGGACTCTCCGTGCAAGATGCCGGCCACGGTGAACTCGGGTGTGCCGCTCCAGGTGAGCAGGTAGCTGTTGAGTCGCTCAGGCACCCGCAGCGGTGAGCAAGGCGACAGCGCGGGACGCTGCGGCGCGCACCCGGCGCACCGGGTCGCGGGCTGCCAGCTCCACGAGCGCCGGTAGGGCGTCGCCCTGCAGGTGCCGCGCGGCGACCTTCGCGGCCATCTCACGCGGCCGCCAGTGCTCGTCGGCCAGCGCGTCGAGCAGCGCCGGCAGCGCCCGGTCGTCCCACGCCCACAGGAGCCCTCGCAGCGCCCAGACCCGCAGCCAGTACCGGTTCGCTGGCCGTTCGGTGAGCTCCAGATCGCCCGACCCGGCCAGGATCCGCAACATTCCGCGATCGGCCTCCCGTCCCGCCAACAGGTCCAGGCAGGCGGTCAACAGGCCTTCACCGCGGCCGGCGCGCCACGTTGCCTCGATGCGCTGTCGCGGCGTGCCAGCGGCCATGGCGCGACGCTAACCCCGCGGCAGCCCGTGCGCGGCAGGCCGGCGAGCGACCTGCTCAGCCCGGCCGCCGGTCCGGGACACCAGCTCAACCCGCCCGCCGGTCCCGGGACACCTGCTCGGCCCGCCCGCCGGCGGGACAGGACGAGCGCGCCCAGCAGGGAGACCACGGCCAGGACCGGCAGCGTCGTCCCCGGGCCGGTAGCGGCCAGCCCAGGCCCACCTGCCCGAGCACCCGTGCGCGAGCTCGACGGCCCGCCGCCTCCCGCAGCTGGCAGCCGGTCGGTCGGCGGCGCCGTGACGGCTGTAGGCCGCCCGGACGTGAAGTGCACCGCCTGCTGGAAGGTCGGCCGGTTCTGCCAGTCGATCGGCCGGACACCGACGAGTCCGGCGGTCACCGAGCGGATGTCGTCCTGGTGCTTGTCGTAGGTCAACGCCCCGACATCGGTCACGCCCTGCCGGGCCAGCACGGCCGCCACCGCGGTGTGCAGCGAGGCCTGCAGCTGCGTGCGACACGCCGCCGCCGACCCCCCGCCGCAGTACGTCCGGGAGTAGCGCCCGGCGACCGGCTGTCCCAGCGACTGCCGCAGGTCCTTGGAGACGTATCCGTACCATGCGACGCCGTTGAACGACGAGCCGATGCCCTGCCGTGGGTGGTCGTCCAGGCCCTGCGGCAGCTCATCCACGAGGTCGCCCAGGGTCCCGCGCAGCACGTCCTTGGGCAGGACGGCCGCATCGGTGAGCGTGCCGGCGCCCTTCGGGTCCCACCAGGTGTCGAACAGCGCGATCGCCGCCGAGTGGCCGTACTTCCCGGTCCTGGCCCGGTCGACCCGGTGGGCATCGTCGGCCAGCCAGGACCGCAGCAGCGCGACCGCCGCCTGGTCGTTCCGGTCGGTCGGGGTCCCGACGGCGTCCAGCACCATCGGCAGGTCGTACACCGCCCGGACGTCCACCGTCCCGCCGTCCATCATCGCCTCGACCAGCTCGGCGCGCGTGACCTTCCTGCCACCGGCGATGCGCAGCTTGATCCGGTCCTCCAGCGCCAGCGAGCGGTAGACCGGCCCGAAGGCGTAGCTGTTGTCGGCGGCTGAGAAGCCCGGTGCCGGCTTGTTGTTCCACGACACCAGGTAGCCCTGCCTCGGGTTCGTGACGTGCACGTGCGCGCCGAACGGCAGGAAGCCCCTGTCGTCGTACGCCACGTCGCCCCAATGCGGCAGGTCGCGGTCGTAGCCGGTCGCCCGGTCCGGCAGCAGGCCGGAGGAGAAGTACGAGATGTCCTTGGCGTCGGTGTAGAACCAGTTGAACGTGTAGTCGATGGCGCTCACCGCGTGCTGGAACGACGTCGCGTCGTGCACGAAGCCCGGGTCCTGCAGCCGCGCGAAGCCGACGGCCGAGTCGAGCTCGTGACCGTAGGTGGTGCGTGAGCTCACGATCGCCACCGGATGGCCGCCGACGGTCGTGCGGCCCTCCACGATGCCGTGCCGGGTCTTGAGCACCGGGAACGTCAGCGTCCGCGACGAGTTGGGCGAGCCGATGTTCGGCTGCGTGGTCTCGGTGTGGGTGTACTGCTCCATCGGGGTGCACCGGGTGCCCACGAAGTAGCTGGTGGACTTCACCGTTGCCGGCGATTTGTCGGCGTTGCACAGCCGCTCCGCGATGGTGTCGACGATGTCGTTCGAGGCGCTGGTCGCCGACCATGCGTAGTCCACGCCGTGACCGAGCTCGACGATCAGGTTCGTGCCGGCGAACGACACCCCTCGAGCCCGGATGCCAGGTCCCTCCAGGTCCTGCTCCACCAGCAGCTGCGGCGCGAAGTAGCCGGTCTGCGGGCCGAACACGACGGTCGGGTGGCCGTCGGAGGAGTGCGCGGCGTCGACGAGCAGGGCGTTGCTCAGCCCGTGCGCCGTCAGGCCCAGGTCGATCGTGCCGAGCGGCCCGTCGATGACGCCGAGGGGCGAGGTCGGGCTCGCGGACGGGTCCGGGCCGCCCGTCCCCGGGGCGGTGTCGGTCGGCTTCGGGTCCGGCAGCGCGACGCCCGGCTGGTCGGGGTTCACTCCCCCGCCGCCGTAGGGCGTGCGGTTGGGCGAGGTGACCGGCGCCTCGGGGTCGTTCTTCTCCCGCAGGTCGTCGAAGACCCGGCGGCCCTCGGCCGGGCCGAACTTTGCCTCGAGCTGCTGCAGCCACGTCGCGTTGGCCGCCTCGCCGCCACCGCCCTTGCCGAAGATTCCACCCACCAGCGAAGCGATGTAGACGATGTCGGCCCGGGTGTACGGCGTAGGCGCCTTTCCGAGGGCGGCGTACTCCACCGGGCACTTCAGGCCGGCACCCGTGCCGACCGACCCCGGCACCGGCACCGAGCCCGCGACCGGGCAGAGGGCGGCCTGCGCGGCGTTCATCCCGGCGATCATCGCGTCCAGCTGGCCGAGCAGCTTGGTCCCCTCGGCGCCGTACCGCGTGACGACCGAGTTGATCTGGGCCTGCGCCTGCTGTTCGGTGTACGGCGCGATCCGCAGCTGCTGCCGGTCCATCGCGATGTTCTTCGGTGTGTCCCCGATGAACTCCGCCAGCCGGGCCGCACCGGTGTGCCGCAGGATGTCGGTGAGGAACATCCGGTCCTCGATGTTGGCGTAGCCCGACCCGAAGGTCACGTCGGCGTCGGTCACCCCGAAGATGTGCGGCACTCCGAAGCGGTCCCGCTTGATCGTCACCCCTGGCCGCGGTGTCTCCGTGGACACCACGTCCTTGTCGGCCACCCCGAGGCGCGCGTCCTTGTAGTACTTCGTCAGCTTCCCGGAGGTGAGCTCACCCGGCGCCACCTTGCCGAGTGCGTCGTACATCTCGAGCTGGTCGGCGAAGTGCGCCGGGGTGGTCGGGGTCGCGGTGGCGAGTGCGGCCTTCGGGTCGGCGATGCCGCCGGGCAGGTGGGGAGCGTTGGTGACGCCGAGGGTGACGAGGTCCTGCGCGTCGACGTTGCCGTTGCTGCCGGGCGGCAGGATGTTCAGCACCTCACCGCGGGAGGTGTAGGCGTACGGGTCGCTCGTCGCGGCAGTCCCAGGGGTGGCCAGCAGACCGACGAGCGCGAGCGTGCAGGTGCCGGCGAGCAGAGGGCGGCGCACGGGCTCTCCAAGGTGGGGATGGCGGTTTGCCGGCAGGCTTCGACGTCGATCGCCGGAGTCCTGCCGAACCGCTGGGTGAGCATGCCACCGGGTGGGGGATGAGAATGCAGCTATGACCGCGCTCGACCGCTTCTCCCCCGCGACTCGGGCCTGGTTCGGCGGAGCCTTTGCGGCGCCCACCCCCGCGCAGGAAGGTGCTTGGGACGCCATCAGCAGCGGCAAGGACACCCTCGTCGTCGCCCCCACCGGCTCCGGCAAGACGCTCTCGGCGTTTTTGTGGTCGCTGGACCGGCTCGCAGCGACGCCGCCGCCGGAGGATCCGAAGCGGCGCTGCCGGGTGCTCTACGTCAGCCCGCTCAAGGCGCTGGCCGTCGACGTCGAGCGCAACCTGCGTTCCCCGCTCACCGGCATCCGGCAGGCCGCCCAGCGCCTCGACCTGCCGGTGCCCGACATCCGGGTCGGCACCCGCTCGGGAGACACCCCCGCCGACGAGCGGCGCGCCTTCAACCGGACGCCCCCTGACGTGTTCATCACGACACCGGAGTCGCTGTTCCTGGTTCTGACCAGCGCCGCCCGCGACTCGCTGCGCGGCGTCGAGACGGTGATCCTCGACGAGGTGCACGCCCTGTCCGGCACTAAGCGTGGCGCCCATCTCGCGCTGTCCCTGGAGCGCCTCGACGCGCTGCTGGACGCGCCCGCGCAGCGCATCGGGCTGTCCGCGACGGTCCGGCCGCTGGACGAAGTGGCGCGCTTCCTTGGCGGTGCGCGCGAGGTCACGGTCGTCAAGCCGCCGTCGGTCAAGACGATCGAGGTGTCGGTGGTCGTGCCGGTGGAGGACATGTCGGCGCTGGGCGAGTCCACCGGGCCGGTGCGCGGCGGGTCCGCGGCAGGCGCCGAGCCGCGCAGCTCGATCTGGCCGGCGGTCGAGGAGCGGATCGTGGACCTGGTCGAGCAGCACCGCTCGACCATCGTGTTCTGCAACAGCCGCCGGCTGGCCGAGCGGTTGACCAGCCGGCTCAACGAGATCGCCACCGAACGGACGTACCCGACCCCGGTGCCCGAGCCGGTCGACCTGTCGCGCCCCGACGGGTCCGCCGGGATCAAACCGGACGGCGGCTCCTTCGCCGCGCAGCACCCAGGACAGGGTGGAGTCGGCAGGGGCTCCGCCGTCCCCTGGGGCAACGGGCTGCCGGCCGACGGCGCCGCGGTCGAGATCGCCCGCGCCCACCACGGCTCGGTCAGCCGCGAGCAGCGGGCTCAGATCGAGGAGGCCCTCAAGGCCGGCCGGCTGCCGGCCGTGGTGGCCACCTCCAGCCTGGAGCTCGGCATCGACATGGGCGCGGTCGACCTGGTCGTCCAGGTCGAGTCGCCGCCGTCGGTCGCATCAGGTCTGCAGCGGGTCGGCCGCGCCGGCCACCAGGTCGGCGCCATCAGCCGGGGCGTCATCCTCCCCAAGTACCGCGGTGATCTCGTGCAGTGCGCGGTCGTCGCGGAGCGGATGGTCGACGGGGGCATCGAGGAGACGACCTACCCGCGCAACCCGCTGGACGTGCTGGCGCAGCAGATCGTCGCGATGTGCGCCATGGAGCCCTGGACCGTCGACGACCTCGTCGCCCTGGTACGACGAGCCGCGCCGTTCGCCTCGCTCCCCCAGTCAGCCTTCGAGGCGACGCTCGACATGCTGTCCGGCCGCTATCCCAGCGATGAGTTCGCCGAGCTCCGGCCGCGTATCACCTGGGACCGGATCACCGGAGTGCTCGCCGGAAGGCCTGGCGCGCAACGGCTCGCGGTCACCAGCGGTGGCACGATCCCGGACCGCGGCATGTTCGGCGTCTTCCTGGTCGGTACCGCAACATCGTCCGCCTCCGGCGCAGGGAAGTCCAGGGTCGGCGAGCTCGACGAGGAGATGGTCTACGAGTCGCGGGTTGGTGACGTCTTCCTCCTGGGGTCCTCCGCCTGGCGGATCCAGGACATCAGCCACGACCAGGTCCTGGTCACTCCCGCCCCCGGCCAGCCGGGCCGGATGCCCTACTGGCACGGTGATGCACCCGGCCGGCCGATCGAGCTCGGACGCGCCCTCGGCGCCTTTTTGCGCGAGGTGTCGGCGCTGTCCGATGAGGACGCCCACGAGCGGCTGACCACCGCCGGCCTCGACGCCTCCGCGACCGGCAACCTGCTGGCCTACCTGGCCGAGCAGCGCGAGGCGACCGGTGTGCTCCCCGACGACCGCACCATCCTGGTCGAGCGGTTCCGCGACGAGCTGGGTGACTGGCGGCTCGCGATCCACTCGCCGTTCGGCGCGCAGGTCAACCAGCCATGGGCCCTGGCCCTGACCGCCCGGTTGCGTGAGAGCTACGGCGTGGACGTGCAGTCGATGCACTCCGACGACGGGATCGTGCTGCGGCTGCCCGAGACGGAAGAGGCCCCGAACGGCTCGGTCGCGGTCTTCGACCCGGCCGACGTCGAGCCGGCCGTGCAGGCCGAGGTGGGCGGCTCGGCGCTGTTCGCCAGCCGGTTCCGCGAGTGCGCTGCCCGCGCGTTGCTGCTGCCACGGCGCAACCCGACGCGTCGTACCCCCCTGTGGCAGCAGCGGCAGCGGGCCGCGCAGCTGCTGGGCGTCGCGTCGCAGTACGGCAGCTTCCCGATCGTCCTGGAGACCATGCGCGAGGTGCTGCAGGACGTGTTCGACGTGCCTGGTCTGGTCGGGCTGATGCGGGACGTGGAGGCCCGCCGGGTCCGGCTGGTCGAGGTGGAGACCCAGCAGCCGTCGCCGTTCGCGCGGTCGCTGCTGTTCGGCTACATCGGCGCCTTTATGTATGAAGGGGACGCGCCGCTGGCCGAGCGACGCGCGCAGGCGCTGTCGCTGGACTCCGCGCTGCTCGCCGAGCTGCTGGGCCAGGCCGAGCTGCGCGAACTGATCGACGCCGATGCGCTGAGCGAGGTGGAAGCCGAGGTCCAGCGCCTCACCCCCGAGCGCGCGGCAAAGGACATGGAGGGCGTCGCCGACCTCCTGCGGGTGCTCGGCGACCTGACCACCGCCGAGGCCATCGCCCGCGGCGCGACGGCACCGTGGCTGGCCGAGCTGGAGGACTCGCGGCGGGCGATCCGGATCCGGGTTTCGGGTGAGGAGCGGTGGGCCGCGATCGAGGACGCCGGCCGGTTGCAGGACGCGCTCGGCACCGCCCTGCCGGTCGGCGTTCCGGAGGCGTTCCTCGAACCGGTGCGCGACCCGCTCGGCGACATCGTGTCCCGCTACGCGCGCACGCACGGCCCGTTCCACCCCGGTGAGGTGGCGGTCCGGTTCGGCCTAGGTGTCGCTGTGGTCGACGCAGCGCTGGCCCGGCTGAGCGCCACCGGACGGGTCGTCCGCGGCGAGTTCCGGCCAGGCGGCACCGGCCTCGAGTGGTGTGACGCAGAGGTGCTGCGCTCGCTGCGCCGCCGGTCCCTGGCCAAACTCCGCAAGGAGGTCGAGCCGGTCCCGATCGACGCCCTCGCCCGCTTCCTGCCGCCCTGGCAGGGCATGGGTTCCGGGGGCGGCCGGGGGATGGACGGGCTGCTACGGGCGGTCGAGCAGCTGCAGGGCGCGCTGGTGCCCGCCTCGGCTCTCGAGTCGCTGGTGCTGCCGTCCCGGGTGGCCGGCTACTCCCCCGCCATGCTCGACGAGCTCACGGCGTCCGGTGAGGTGCTCTGGGCGGGGGCCGGCTCGCTGCCCGCCAACGACGGTTGGATCTCGCTTCAGGCGGCCGACACCGCCGACCTGCTGTTGCCACCGGTCACCGAATGGTCCGGCACGCCTCTGCACGACGCCGTGCTCGAGGCGCTGGAGGGCGGCCAGGCGCTGTTCTTTCGCTCGCTGTCCGACCGGGTGTCCTGCCTCGACGACGCCGCGCTGCAGCAGGCCGTCTGGGACCTCGTCTGGGCGGGGCTGCTCACCAACGACACGCTCTCACCGCTGCGCGCCCAGCTGGCCACCGGGAAGACCGCGCACAGCACGCGCAAGGCACCGGTCCGCCAGCGCAGCCGCTACGGCCGGCCGGTCCTGCCCTCCCGCACCGGACCGCCGACCATGGCCGGCCGCTGGTCCCGGCTGCCCGAGCGCGATCCCGACCCGACGCGTCGTACGCATGCGGTGGCGGAGGCGCTGCTGGACCGGCACGGCGTCGTGACGCGCGGCGCGGTCGTCGCCGAGCGGGTGCCCGGCGGCTTCGCGGCGGTCTACACGGTACTGAAGGCGTTCGAGGAGGCCGGCCGGGTCCGTCGCGGGTACTTCGTCGAGGGTCTCGGCGCTGCGCAGTTCGCCGCACCTGGTGCGGTCGACCGGATGCGGGCACTGGCCGCGGCCAAGCCCGCGGAGGACGAACCGCTGTGGACCTCCGCGGTCCCGGGGGGCTGGGACACCACCCACCAGCGCAAGCGCCGCGACGATGCCCGAGCCCTGGTCATCGCCGCCACCGACCCCGCCAACCCGTACGGCGCAGCGCTAGCCTGGCCGGCCGCCGGCCCCGACAAGCAGGGACACAAGCCGGGTCGCAAAGCCGGTGCGCTGGTCGTTTTGGTCGACGGCAAACTGGTGCTCTACGTCGAGCGCGGCGGCAAGACGCTGCTCAGCTTCACCGAGGACGACGCGTGCGTCGCCCCCGCCGCCGACGCCCTGGCGTTGGCCGTCCGGGACGGCGCGCTGGGCAAGCTCACCGTGGAGAAGGCGGACGGCGAACCGGCCCTGACCTCGGCGCTCGGCCTGGCGCTGGAGAACGCCGGCTTCCGGCCCACGCCCAGAGGGTTGCGCCTGCGGGCCTGAAGGCCTGCTCGCCCTGCTCCCCGTACGCAGCCGAGCCCCCGCGTGCACGCTGCCAACCGCCCCGTGGCGCCGGGCAGTTGGCCAGCGACAGTGACCAGACAACTGGGCCGCATGAGGACGCAGACTGCACTCGTGGACGACGAGCTGGTGCAACAGACCCGAGCGACCTATGACCGGGTGGCGGTCGACTATGACCGGCGCAGTCAGGAGGTGGCCGCCCCGTTCGAGCAATTCCGGGCCCGCTTCGCAGCCGACGTCCTGGCCATCCGCGGCCCGGTCGCGGACCTGGGCTGCGGCCCCGGTCGGGACCTCGCCGTCCTGCGCGCCGCCGGCTTGAACGCCGTGGGGATCGATTTGTCGGGCGGGATGCTCGCCGTCGCCCGGCACCGTGACGTTCCGGTCGTTCAGGGTGACCTCCGCGAACCACCGCTGCAGCCGGGCTCGCTGGCCGGCCTGTGGAGCAGCGCGGCCCTCCTGCACGTCCCGCGGCCCGAGGTGGCCGCCACCCTCACCACCTGGCACGGGCTGCTGCGGCTGGGTGGGCGGCTCGGACTGTCGACCTCGCTCGGCGGCCAGGACGGCTGGGAGCTGGTGCCGTACGCCGGGGAGGGTCCGGCCGGCGGGGACCTGCACCGCTGGTTCGTGCACCATGACCAGAAGGACCTGACCGCACTGCTCGAGCAGGCGGGCTTCACCATCACCTCGGTCGAGCAGCGGACCAGTCACCGCACCTGGTCCCAGGTCCGGGCCGTCGCGTGACGCCCGAGAACACGGCGCCCGATCACATGACCACCGAACACATGACCACCGAACACATGACGCCCGAGCAGTGGCGAAGCAGCCGGCCGGGCAAGCGGATGGGTGCCGGTGTCCTGATGCGGGACGGTGCCGACCGGGTGCTGCTCGTCGAACCGACCTACAAGGTGAGCTGGGAGCTGCCCGGCGGCTCGACCGAGGCAGACGAGTCACCCGCGCAGTGCGCCGCACGGGAGGTCGAGGAGGAGCTCGGGATAGCCCTGCCGGTGGGCCGCCTGTTGTGCGTGGAGTGGCAAGCACCGGAGCCGCAGCGCACCGAGTCCCTCATGTGGGTCTACGACGGGGGCATCCTGGCCTCTGAGGTTGTAGCCCGCTTCCGGCTGCCGCCCGACGAGCTGGTGTCGTACGCCTTCTGCTCCCTCGAGCAGGTGCGCGCCCGGATGGTCCTGCGCCTTTCGCGCCGAGTCGAAGCAGCGCTGGACGCGCTGCGTGCAGGCACCGTGGTCGAGCTGGAGTCCGGCATCCGACGCTGACCCTGGACGAGCCTGGCGACGGTCGGTCACCCGAAGGGCAGCCTCGAGCCGGCTTCGACCACTGGTCCAGACTGGTAGGCATGCCGGAGGGAGACAGCGTCTTCAAGGCGGCCCACCGGCTGCGCGAGCAGCTCGTGGGCCGGCAGGTCGTGCGTTCGCAGTTCCGGGTGCCGCAGCTCGCGACCGCCGACCTGTCCGGTCGGCAGGTCACGGCGTTCGACAGCTATGGCAAGCACCTGCTGACCCGGTTCTCGGGTGGTCTGACCCTGCACACGCACTTCGAGATGGACGGCGCATGGCAGGTCGTCGGCCCGGGCCGGCAACTGCCGCCTGGCTTCGACGACGACATCCGGCTGGTGCTGGTGACCGACGGCCCGACGGCGTACGCCCTGCGGATGCCGGTCCTGGAGCTGCTCCCGACCCACCGGATGGCAGACGTGGTCGGGCACCTTGGCCCGGACCTGCTGGGCGCGTGGGACGAGGACGAGGCAGTCCGTCGCCTCGGACAGACGCCGGACCGGCCACTGGTCGAGGCCCTGCTGGACCAGCGGAACCTCGCCGGCATCGGCAACCTGTGGGCGGTCGAGACCTGCTTCCTGCGCGGCCACTCGCCGTGGACGCCGGTCCGCGACGTCGATCTGCCGGCGGCCATCCGGCTGGCCCGGCGGATGATGACCCATTCACTGGAGCACCCCGGCCAGGTGACGACCGGCGACACTCGGCGCGGGCACACGCACTGGGTGTACGGGCGTGCCGAGCGGCCGTGCCGGCGGTGCGGCACGCCGGTCGCCTTCCGCGACGCGGTGCCGGTCGGCATGCTGCGCGAGACGTGGTGGTGCCCCCGGTGCCAGCCCGGGCCGTTCCCATCATTGGCAGACCGGCCGATCCGCCCGGGCCTACGTCGCGGGGTCAACGAGGAGTCCTTCGGGTCCCGGACCCGGCGGCTGTCCGGCCGCCCCGGGCTGGCGCGGCGACCCGGTGCCTGAAGGCGACACCGTCTGGCTGGCCGGCCGGCGCATGCATGAAGCGCTCGCCGGCCGCGTGCTGACAACCAGCGACTTCCGGATGCCGCAGCTGGCCACCACGGACCTGACCGGCCGCACGGTGCTGGAGGTCGTCTCGCGCGGCAAGCACCTGCTCACCCGGATCGAGGGTGGCCTGACGCTGCACACCCACTTCCGGATGGACGGCACCTGGCACCTCTACTCCCCTGGCGACCGGTGGACCGGCGGCCCGGACTGGCAGGTGCGAGTGGTGCTGGCCAACGCCGAGCGGGTCGCGGTCGGCTTCCGGCTGCCGGTGGTCGAGCTGCTGCAGACCGACCGGGAGGCCGATGCGGTCGGGCACCTGGGTCCGGATGTCCTGGCCGAGGACTTCGATGCCACCGAGGTGCTGCGGCGGCTCGCGGCGCACCCGCAGCGGGAGGTCGGGATGGCCCTGCTCGACCAGTGCGTACTGGCCGGACTCGGCAACCTCTACCGCACCGAGGTGCTGTTCCTGACGGGCCTCACCCCGTGGACGGCGGTGGCGGACGTCCCGGACCTGCCGGCCCTCGTACGCCGCTCCCGGCGGCTGATGCTCGCCAACCGCGACCGGTGGGAGCAGTCCACGACCGGCTCACTGCGAGCAGGTGAGGACCACTGGGTGTTCGAGCGCAGCGGCCGTCCCTGCCGCCGGTGCGGTACGCGCATCGTCGTCGCCGAGCAGGGGGCCGCGCCCTACCAGCGGCTGACCTACTGGTGCCTGCGCTGCCAGCTCGGACCAGCGCCCGAACCGACGAGGACCCATACCCCGCGCCCGCTCGGTCGGACGAGGTACCGCCCGTGAGCTAGGCAGGCGCGGCGTCGCCCTCCGGCGTCCCGGTGGTGATCGACGGCTTGGCGTCACCGGCCGGGAGCTGGCCCATGCTGGCGCGGATCTCATCCAGCCGGGCCTGGCCGGCGACGTCCATGGTGGACTTCTCGACCTCGAGCATCCGGCCCTCGACGCTGCTGCTCGCCAGCTCCGCCGAACCGAGCGCCTTGGCGTAGCGGGACTCGATCTTGTCGCGCACCTCGTCCAGCGACGGCACGTTGCCAGGGGCGGCGAGCTCGCTCATCGAGGTCAGGCTCTTGCTGACCTGCTCCTGCATCTTGGCCTGCTCGAGCTGGCTGAGCAGCTGGGTGCGCTCCCCCAGCTTCTTCTGCACGATGGTGGCGTTGGTTTCGACGGCTTTTTTGGCCTGCTGCGCGGCGGACAGCGCCTGGTCGTGCAGGACCTTGAGGTCAGCCATCGACTGCTCGCCGCCGACGAGCCGGCTGGCGAACTGCTGCGCCGTCTGCTCGTACTCAGTTGCCTTGGTCTCGTCACCGGCGGCCCGGGACTTGTCGGCCAGGACGAGGGCCTGGCGGGCGGAGCCCTGCAGCTTCTCTACCTCGCTCATCTGGCGGGCGAGCTTCATCTCGAGCTGGCGCTGGTTGCCGATGACCGCGGCAGCCTGCTGGGTGAGCGCCTGGTGCTGGCGCTGCGCCTCCTCGATCGACTGCTGGATCTGGATCTTGGGGTCGGCCTTCTCGTCGATCTTGGCGCCGAAAGCCGCCATCAGGTACTTCCAGCCCTTCGCGAACGGACTCGCTGCCACCGGGTGCTCCTCGTCTGGGGGACTGAGCCCCCATCCTGCCATCCCGCCCGGCGACCGGCGCAGCGTTCAGGTGCCCTGCATCGGCCGGTGGGTACGTTCGCCATCGTGTCCCGTTCCGCTCCCGCCGCCCTGCTCTGCCTGGCCCTGGTGACCGGCTGCAGTGCCGGCACCGGCGCCCCCCTCGCCGCCCGCCCCCAGACTCCCGCCCCCCAGTCCGGCGCGACGACCACCGCCGCCCCCGGGGCCACGCCGACGCGCAGCCCGGTGGGCATCCCGGCGCTGCTGGACCCCAAGGACGTCTACGCCGCGGACCGGCCGGGTCTGCTGTCCGCCGAGGCGACGCTCGCCAAGCCGCTGGTCTACGTCCCGGACGACAACGACGCGACCGTGCACGTCATCGACCCGGCGACGTACCGGGTCGTGCGGATCGTGAAGGTCGGGCGGCTGCCGCAGCACGTCACACCGTCGTACGACCTGAAGACCCTCTACGTCGACAACGACGAAGGGAACTCGCTGACGCCGATCAACCCCCGCACCGGGACGTTCGGGAAGATGATCCCCGTCGCCGACCCGTACAACCTGTACTTCACCGCGGACGGCGCGCATGCCGTGGTAGTGGCGGAGAAGCTCCAGCGACTGGACTTCCGCGACCCGCACACGATGGCGCTGCAGCACACGCTGCGGGTGCCGTGCTCGGGCATCGACCACGCCGACTTCTCCGCCGACGGCACCCACGCGCTGTTCTCGTGCGAGTTCAGCGGTCAGCTGCTGTGGGTCGACATGGCGCACCAGAAGGTCATCAAGACGGTCGACCTGCCCCGGCAGACCAGTCAGCGGCCCAAGCCGCAGGACGTCAAGCTCAGCCCGGACGGCCGCACCTTCTACGTGGCGGACGAGAACAGCAACGGCGTCTACCTCGTCGACGCCGCGACCCAGCACGTGCGCTCGTTCCTGCCCACCGGTCTGGGCGCTCATGGGCTCTACGCCAGCCGCGACAGCAAGGACCTCTACATCACCAACCGCAAGGGCGGATCGGTGTCCGTGCTGTCATTCGCCACCGGGGCGATCCGGGCCAACTGGCCGATCGCAGGCGGCTCACCGGACATGGGCGGCGTGGATGCCAGCGGCAAGGTGCTGTGGCTGTCAGGCCGCTATACGCGGGAGGTCTACGCCCTCGACACGCGCGACGGACACCTGATCGCCCGGATCCGAGTCGGCGGCCAGCCACACGGGCTGTGCATCTGGCCGCAGCCCGGCCGTTACAGCCTGGGGCACACCGGCGTCCTTCGTTGAGGGTCGGCCTGCTCGCCCTGGTGCTGGTGACGGCCTGCTCCGCACCGGCGGTGCACTCGGCCGCCGACGGCTCCACCCCGGCCAGCACCACGACGTCCCCGCGTACGACGGCGCCGGTGGTCACCCTGGCCTGGCACGCCGGCGCCCGGCTGCCCCGACCGGTCAGCGAGGTCGGGGTCGCCGCGCTCGACGGCTCGGTGCACGTGCTCGGCGGCTACGTCGACGGCCATCCCGGATCGACGACACACCTGGTCCTCGACACCCCCACCGGCCGGTGGCACACCGCAGCTCCGCTGCCCGCAGCCCTGGACCACGTCGGCGTCGTCGGGCTCGCCGGCCGGATCTGGGCCGTCGGCGGCTACGGCAGCCGCCCCGGCGGGACGGACGGCCTCTGGTCGTGGGACCCGGCCTCCGACACCTGGACCCCGCACGCCCCGCTGCCGTCCCGCCGCGGTGCAGGAGTAGCCGTGGCGCTGGCCGGTCGGCTCCACTACGTCGGCGGCCGCAGCAACGGCCGTGACGTGGCCGAGCACGACGTCTACGACCCGGCCAGCGACCGCTGGAGCAGCGCCGCCCCCATTCCCCTTGCCCGCGACCACGCCGCCGCAGCCGTGATCGGCAGCCTGCTGTACGTCGCCGCCGGACGGCCAGGGGAGCTGCGGAGCCTGGAGGTCTACGACTCGGCGACCAACCGCTGGACCGCCGGGCCCCCGCTGCCGCACGGCAGGTCGTCACTGGCCGGCGCCGCGCTGGACGGCCGCTTCCTGGTGCTGGGCGGCGAGGACGCCGGGGAACGCAACGTCACCCCCGACGCCGAGGCCTACGACCCCGCGCGCCGCCGCTGGTCCGCGCTGCCGTCGCTACCGGTCCCCCTGCAGGGCACGGGCGCGGCGGTCGTCGACGGCCGGGTCTACGTCCCGGGCGGCGGACCGGTGGCAGGTGGCGGCCGGCAGAGCGACGTCCTGCTCGTACTGGGATAGCGGCTTGCCCCCTGATTGATCGCGGGGCTCGGCGACACCTGCCGGGCGGTACGTTCAGCCCATGCGTGGCCGCCGGAGCGTCGTCGCCGGGCTCGTGCTGGTCGGGCTTGCCGGTTGCCAGGCCGATCGACCCGGTACGGCGCAGCCGGGCCCTCCCCCGCCCGGTCCGCGCGCCACGCCGACCGCGAGCGCTGTACCGCCGGAACTGAGTGCCACGGTGCCCTGCCCAGCCAAGGGGGACCGGCCGTTCAGCTACCGCCGCGGTGGCTTCGCGTTCAGCGGATACGAGCGGGGGACGTCGTCGACGGTCGCGATCTTGCTGCACGAGAGCAGGGGGACGCCCTGTGACCTGGCCGGGCTCATGGCGCGGTTGGCCGCCGAGGGGATGCGCGTGGTGTCGTGGACGGCGACGCCCCGAACGAGCGCCGAGGCGCTCGCGCTGGTCGTCGCCAAGGAGCGCAGCGGGGGCGCCGTCCGCGTCGTGCTCGTGGGCGCATCGGCAGGAGGCGCCACCGCGCTGGTCGCCGCGGGACTCATCCGGCCGCCGGTCAGCGCGGTGGTGGCGCTGTCAGCATCCAACTTTGACAGCGCGCCGGGAGACGTCCTGCGGGCGGCCGCCCGGTACCCCGGCCCCATGATGGCGGTCGCCTCACAGCAGGACCCGTCCTTCGCCGCCCTGCCGGCGCAGCTGGCCGCCGCCCACTCCGGCAGAGAGCTCACGACGGTCTATCCGGGCAGCTCCGACCACGGCAAGCAGCTCGTGGCGCGCCCTGACAGCGCAGTCGCCGGCGCGGTCGTGGCCTTCCTCGCCATGTCGGGCAGCGCCAGCGGCTAGCAAGGCGGGGCGGTCAGCAGCCATCCCGGCAGCGCTGGCCGCCGCCGAGTGGCGCCAGCGCTGATGGCCACCGGGTGACCGGCTGGGACCCGCGGCGCTGCGCTGCTGGTCAGGAGGCGCGGCGCCGCAGCACGACCGTGCCGGCGCCGGCCAGCAGGACCGCCGCAGCGGCGAACAGATCAAGCCAGGGCGATCCGGGGTGCTGCGGGCCGTCGGGCCGCACCGAGGCAGCGCTGCGCAACACCGGCTGCGTCCAGCTGCGCGGCAGGGCGTAATCCTTCTGGTCGTAGCCGGTCGTGTCGATCGGCAGGTCCGCCGGCAGCGCGTAGTTCGGGGTCGTGATGACCGGCAGGGCCGGCAGCCAGCGGCCCAAGCCGTCGTCGAGGTAGTGGCCGAAGCCCAACGAGTCCTGGGGCGCACCGGCCTGAGGGGCCACCGCCTGGGGAGGGGCCACGGCGCCTGGCACCGGCAGGGCAGGCACAGCGGGAAGAACGGGCACCGCCGGAAGGACGGGCAGCGCAGGCACCGGCAGGCGGGGGACGGCCGGCACCGCGGGCAGGTTGGGAACCGGCGGCACCACCGGGCTGGGCAGGCCAGGCAGGGTGGGGGCGGGGGTCGAGGAGGGGGGCGTCAGCGGCGGGATGGTCGGAATCCCCAGGTCAGCGAGCGCTGGGGTCGCCGCGGCGACGACCCCCGCAGCCAACAACGTGGCGACGAGGATCGTGCGGGTGCTCTTCACGATCAGCTCCTCCGAGGGCGGCATGCGCAGTACGGCTGTTCCCATCATGCCCCACAACCGGCTGTTCGACGCTGTGGACGGCCTCCCACTGTCCGCTGCCCGGACATGACACGGTTCGCGCCGGCAGCGGACGGCGTACGGGCGGGGTCATGACGGTCATCGAGGTGGCAGGAGCCCACAAGAGCTACCGGCGTAGGCGACGACCGGCTGAGCGGGCGCTCAACGGTCTCGACCTCATTGTCGACACCGGTGGGGTGCACGGCTTCCTCGGTCCCAACGGTTCCGGCAAGACCACCACGATCCGCATGCTGCTGGGCCTCGTCCGCGCTGACGCCGGTGAGCTGCGGCTGCTCGGACACCCGGTCCCCCAAGCCCTGCCGAAGGTGATCGCGCACGTGGGCGCGCTGGTCGAGATCCCGCTGTTCTTCCCGTCCTTTAGCGGCCGACTGAACCTGCGCCTGCTCGCCGACACCGCCGGCGTCCCGCCCGCGCGCGTCGAGGAGTGCCTGGAGCTGGTCGGCCTGCGGGACCGGGCGGACGACCGGTTCAAGGGCTACTCCCTCGGTATGAAGCAGCGCCTGGGCATCGCGGCCGCCCTGCTGAAGGGTCCCCGCCTGCTGATCCTGGACGAGCCGAGCAACGGCCTGGACCCAGCCGGCATCCGGGAGGTCCGGGAGCTGGTGCAGCAGCTCGGCAGTGACGGAAGCACGACCGTCTTCTTGTCGAGCCATCTGCTCGCCGAGATCCAGCAGGTCTGTGATTCGGTCTCGATCATGGCGCGTGGTCGTTGCGTGGCCACCGGGCCGGTCAGCGAGGTGCTTGCCGGCGGCAGCACCGGCGACGTCCGGGTCCGCGTTCCCGACGAACGGGCAGCCAAGTCGGCGCTCGAGGGCGCTGGCTTCACCGTCACCGACCTCGACGGCGCGCTACGGGTGCACGGTCCAGGCGATCCCGGCGAGATCACCCGCACGCTAGGAGAGCAGCGGCTCTACCTCACCGAGCTGTCACCGATCGCGGCCGACCTCGAGAGCGTCTTCCTCGAGCTGACCAAGGAGCAGCCATGACCACGGTCGCCCCTGTCGCGCCCGGATCGCCGCAGTCGGCTGGGCCTGGCGAGGCGTCAGTCCGACGGGGCTCACTCGCCCGGGCTGAGATCCGTCGCTTCCGGTCGCGACGCTTCATTCGAGTGCTGCTCGCACTGGCCGCCGTCGGCTATGTCCTGGCCATCGGCGTTGCCTCTACAAAGACGTTCGGCAAGACCACCCCTGACCGGCTCGCGGCCGCGCAGCGCAACGTGCAGCAGGCCATCCAGCAGCAGGACTTCTACCGGCAGCAGTGCCTCCGGGACGCCAACCGGCCGGCGAACGTGCCGGACGAGCAGGTCTGCGGCCCGCCTGCATTGGCCGATAACTACCGCGCCGAGGACTTTCTGGACCGCAGGCCGTTCGTCCTCGCGACCCGGCTGCCCGAGGTGTCACTGCCCGTGGCCGTCGCTACCGCCGCCCTCGCCTTCCTCATCGGTGCGACGTACATCGGCGCCGAGTGGTCCAGCCGCTCGATCGTGGCGCTGCTGTTTTGGGAACCCCGGCGGGTGCGGGTGATGGCAGTCAAGCTGGCGGTGCTCACCGCGGCTGCCGCGCTGCTAGGCGTCCTGACGCAGGCGCTCTGGTGGGGCACGGCGCGGCTCATGGCCGCCGCGCTCGGAACCGCGAAGGGCCTCCCCTCCGGGTTCTACGGCCACCTGCTGCAGGAGCAGGGCCGTGGCGTCGCGCTGGTGGTGCTGGCCGCGCTGCTCGGCTTCGCGTTCAGCAACCTGGTCCGCAACACCGGCGCCGCCCTCGGCGTGGGCTTCGTCTACTTCGCCGTCGTCGAGAGCGCTGTGCGCGGCATCCACCCGGCCTGGCAGCAGTGGCTGCTCACGGACAACGCCGTCGCCCTCGTACAGCCAGGTGGCTTCCGGCTGTTCCTGTTCGGCCCCCGGCTGCCGAACGGCCAGCGTGAGCTGCTCCTCAGCAACCTCCACGGCGGCCTCGTCCTGGGGCTCGTGACGCTGGCCCTGGTCACCCTGGGCGTGCTCGCCTTCTCGCGACGGGACCTGTCCTAGAGCGCAGCCACGGCTGCTGGCGCGCGGCCGATTGGTAACGATCCGTGAACCGAGCGCGTACCTGAACCCATCCGTTCCCCGACGTGGTACGAACACGTATCCAGCAGGGCTGTTGACCCGAGATCCTGCTGGACGGGAGGTAAGCGCAGGCAGTGTGACAACTGCCCCCGAGCGAACCCCGCGCGACTATCGCTATCGGATCGCACGCTCATCCTGTCCGCACAGCAATGGAGACTGCATGAATCCCGAACTCTCATCCCGGCGACGCCGACGTTCCACGACGGCACTCGCCGCCGTGGGCGTGACGTTGGCAGCCTCGGCCCTCACCGGCCTGGGCTCAGGTGTAGCCAACGCCTCGAGCCACCGTGAGGCCCCGCTCACCGCTGCCGACCCGCAGCACGACAACACCGACACCTACGCGTTCGTGAGCCCGGACAAGCCGGACACGGTCACGCTCATCGCGAACTGGATCCCCTTCGAGGAGCCCAACGGCGGTCCGAACTTCTTCCCGTGGCACCCCAAGTCGCACTACGACATCAACATCGACAGCAACGGTGACGGTAAGCCCGACATCACCTACCGCTGGACATTCACGAACGTGGACAGTCGCCCAACTGCTGCGCACGGCGACGGTGGCCCGGGGACGTTCCTCTACAACGACGGCGTGGTGAACAACCTGAAGGACAAGACGCTGCTGTTCAAGCAGACCTACGACCTGGTCAAGATCGAGAACGGGGCGACCAAGACGATCGTCTCCGGTGCCACCGCTGCACCCTCCGATGTCGGCCGGGCCTCGATGCCGAACTACGCGAACCTACGGGACCAGGCCATCGCCAAGACCAACGACGGCGGGCTGACCGTGGCCACCCAGGCCGCGGACCCGTTCTTCCTCGACCTGCGGGTGTTCGACCTGCTCTACGGGACGAACCTCAAGGAGGTCGGCCAGAACACCCTCGCCGGCTACAACGTCAACTCCGTCGTCCTGCAGGTGCCCAAGAAGAACCTGGCGCTGAAGGGCGACGCGACGCGCAACCCGGTCATCGGCGTGTGGAGCACGACCGAGAAGCAGAGCGTGACGCTCGACCCCGCTACCGGTGCGGCGAATCCGACCGGCGACTTCGTGCAGGTCTCCCGGCTCGGCAACCCGCTGGTCAACGAGCTGGTCGTCCCGGTCCAGTTCAAGGACGCCTTCAACGCCATCCCGCCGAGCATGGACGCCAAGGCGGCCGGTGGAGCAGTGCTCGCGAAGGTGCAGAACCCCGAGCTGGCCAAGCTGATCGAGCTCATCTACAAGATCAAGGCTCCGGCCGGCAGCGGCACCAGCGACAAGCCCAAGCGCGACGACCTGGTCGAGATCTTCCTGACCGGCATCTGCAAGGCCTGTGGACCCATCAAGGCCGACCTCAACTCCCAGATGCTGAACAAGGACGTCAAGGCCGCCAACTTCGTGCCCGGTGAGGAGCTGCGCCTGAACATGGGCGTGCCGGTGACCGCCAACCCGAACCGCCTTGGTGTCCTCGCCATGGACCTCCAGGGCTTCCCGAACGGCCGTCGTCTCAACGACGACGTCGTCGACATCGAGATCCAGGCCGTCGAGGGTGCCGCGACCAAGGGCATCGTCAAGGCGCTGGCTACTGGTGACCAGGTCAACGGACCGGCCAGCCAGCCGAGCCGGATGTTCCCGTACCTGGCCCTGCCGAACTCCATGTCGGTCAACCAGGCCTCGAGCACTGGTGGCAACAGCGGTGGCGGTACCGGTACCAACATGCCGTCCGGTGGCGTGGCCACCGGTGCCGGTGGCACTGCGGTGCTGTCGGGGTCGCAGACTCCCGGCATGATCCCGACGACGCTCGCCGTCCTCGGCCTGCTGGCCGCTAGCGGTACCGTGGTTGCTGTCGGCCGCGGCCGTCGTCGCGGTGTGGCCGTCAAGGCAACCGCCCTGTCCTAGGGCAACACGTACAGGTCCCTGGGGGCGCAGCCGATGCGGCTGCGCCCCCAGGGCTTTCCTCCTGCTTCGAGAGGCTCCTCATGCTCAACGCCGACCGCTCGCCCTCCGAGAGCGCAGCACCCCGCTCTCACCGTCGCGCCGCGGTCCTCGGCGCCGCTGTGCTGGTAGCGGTCGGCACCGGCTTGGGCGCCCTGGGGGTGGTCGCCCTGCGGCCGGCGTCACATCCGGCTCTCGTCTCCGCCACGCCGTCGGGCGACCGCGTCGACCCCGTGACCGCCGCCCGCGTCCCGGACGGCTTCACTGCGCCGACGGGCACGCTGGCGGCGCACGTCCCGCCGGTGGAGATCGCCGTCCCTGCGATCGCCGTCCGCAGCCGGTTGATCGGCTTGCGCCTCAACTCGGACAACACCCTGCAGGTGCCCGCGGACTACGGGATCGCCGGCTGGTACAGCGACGGCCCGGCTCCCGGCGACACCGGACCGCCCGCGGTGATCGTCGGCCACGTCGACTCCCACGCCGGACCCGGCATTTTCTACCGGCTGACCGAGCTCCACAAGGGCGATGCTGTCCTCGTCCGGCGGGCCGACGGCACGGACGTGCGCTTTGTCGTCTACCGGACCGCGGACTTTCCCAAGGACTCGTTCCCCGCCAAGCAGGTCTACGCCGCGCACCCCGATCCGGAGCTCCGTCTGATCACCTGCACCGGCACCTTCAACTCGCTGACTGGCCACTACAAGGGCAACCGCGTCGTCTACGCCCGGATCGCCCCGAAGACCAAGAAGTGAGTCGGCTGCCAACGCTGCTGTTGGCGCTGGGCGTGCTGGCCGGGTTGACAGCCTGCTCGTCCAGCCATGACAGCACAAGCGCCTTTGACGCCACCGCCACACAAGGCTGTATGAGGCACCAGGCCAAAGCCCCGGCCGCCGCCGACCAGGCCGGCGAGGCCCAGGTCGGGGCCGCTCTCGCCGTGCTCAGGTACTACGCCGCTCACGGCAAGGAAAGCTTCTGCGACGGTAAGCCGGCCAGCGTCAAGGACCTTATGTGGATGCGCTTGTTCGTCGACCAGGGCGCCGACGGATCCGCCGTCGCCCGCTGGCTGCACCCGTAGGCCTCTGCGAGAGTGGGACGCCGCACCACGGACGGCGGCTTAGAGCTCGGCCTGGAACATCCAGTGCGCCTTTTCGAGCTCCGCGGTGATCGCGATGAACAGGTCCTGCGTCACCGGGTCAGCGTCCTCGGTGGCAGTCATCCGCTCCCGGAAGCGGGTGATCATAGGCGTCAACCGGTCCACGATGTAGGCGATGACGTCCTCGACCTTGACGTAACCGACTGCAAGCGGCTGCACCTTGCTCTGCGCCGCGAGCGCCTCGGTCTGACCGTCCGGGTTCACCCCGATCGCGATGGCCCGCTCCGCGACGGTGTCGGAGAACGTTCGGGCGAAGTCCACCAGCTCGTCCAGCGCCAGGTGGATGCTGCGGAAGTTGCGGCCGATCAGGTTCCAGTGCGCCTGCTTGCCGACCAAGGACAGCTCGAGCAGGTCGACCAGCCCTGACTGCAACGTCTCGCCGGTGACTTTGCGGTCAGCGACGGACAACGGGCTTTTCACGGTGCTCATGCGGGGGACTCCTCAGGTTGACGGGAGGGGGCTGTGCCGGGCCAGCCAAGTCCGGCGGGGCCTGCCCCGTCTGGCCCCGGCTGCACCGGGGGGACGGGACCAGCAGGTGTGGCGGTGGGACCTGGGACCGGCGAGCCGGCCAGCCCTTGCAGGAGTCGGCTTGCCCCGCTCTGGGCCTGCTCACTCGTGGACGGCCAGGCGACATGGCTGACCAGCCAGCGCAGCACCTGGTCGAGCTCGTCCGGCCCGGCCTTGAGGCGACCGGCCGCCAGGAGGGCGCGCACGCCGTTGCGGGCCACCTGCCAGCTGCGGCCCGGTCCGGGCACCAGCAGCGGTGCGACCAGCCCAGGCTCCTCGGTGACGGCCTTGCGCAGCGGTCCCGACGCCGACAGCGTGCCAGCTGCCTGCGCCAGCGCGGACACCGGACCACAGTTGGTAGCGGTGGTGAGGGCCGCGGCGACCAGCCCATCGACGGAGCTGTCGACCAGCGCTGCCAGCAGGTCGCCCTTGGTGCGGAAGTGGTTGTACAGGGTGGCCTTCGCGACACCGCCACGGGACGCCACGTCGACCATGGTCGTGTGCCGCACGCCGTACCGCTCGACGCACTCGGCGGTGGCCTGCAGCAAGGCGGCGCGGGTGCGCCCCATCGCGTTGCCCGCGCGGGTCCGCGTGCCGGGCTGGCGGACGGGCGCGTCGCTCGGGCTCGCGATCACGACAGGCTGGTCAGGCAGCCGCAACGACGTCCCGCACGGCGCGGACCAGCGCGGAGGGAATGGGCTCGAGCACCGGGACGGGCACCGGCAGCGGGGCCGGCTCGTACTCGGCGAGCGTCTCGCTGACCTCGCGCAGCACGTCGGACAGGCGGACGCCGAGGGCCCAGCAGATTGCGGACAGCAACTCGGAGGACGCCTCCTTCTGGCCGCGCTCGACCTCTGAGAGGTAGCCCAGGCTGACCCGGGCGGCCGAGCTGACCTCGCGCAGCGTCCGGTGCTGGCTCAGCCGCGTCTCGCGCAGGGCCTCACCCAGCAGGCTGCGCAGCACCGGCATGTCCTCGACCTCCCCTCGGCTCCAGTGGATGGAACGGTACCCGGCGACCAACGGTCCGCCACCACTAGCCGCTGCCGTCCGTTGTCAGCACAACTGCGCCCGGTGCGCTCGGCTTCCCGGTCAGCGCCCGCCGCAGCAGGTCCAAGGCGGCCGCGACGGCCAGCAGCCTGACCCGCTCCCGGTCACCCGGCACCCGTAACGCCCGGGACACCGTCCCGCTCGGCCCGGCGACCGCGACGTGCACCGTCCCGACCGGCTTGCCCTCCTGCTCCGTAGGGCCGGCCACACCGGTGATCCCCACGCCCCAGTCGGCACGGAGCCGGCTGCGCGCGCCCGCGGCGAGCAAGCCGGCTGTGCTCGCGGCGACCGCTCCGTCGGACTCGAGCAGCTCGGTGGGGACACCGGCCAGCGAGTGCTTGAGGTCGGTCGCGTAGACGACCAGCCCGCCCCGGAAGGTGGTGGAGGAACCCGGTCTTCGCGACAGTGCCGCACCCAGCAGCCCACCGGTGAGCGACTCGGTGACCGCGACGGTCTGCCCGGCCGCAGCCAGCAGCCGGTGGACGACGCCGTCCTGGGTGTCGCTGTCATGTCCCCACACGGCGTCGCCCAGGGCCTCGTCGACCGCGGCAACGAGCGGTGCCAGGACGGCCGGGTCGCCGGACGTCGTGAACCGGACCCGTACCAGACCGCCGCCGGCCAGGTAGGCCAGCGCCACCCCCTCGGGCACGGTCGTCGCCCCCTCGACGCGCTGCGCGACGGCCGACTCCCCCAGCCCGGCGGCGTGGATGGTGCGGGTCGTCACGACCGTGCCCGACAGCTCGGCCAGCCGCGCCATCACCGGCGCCGCCGTCGCCTGCAGCTCGAACGGCGGCCCCGGCAGGGCGACGACCACCGTGCCGGAGACCGTCAGCCACAGCCCCGGTGCGCTGCCGAGCGGGTTGTCCAGCACCTCGGCGCCGACCGGCACGTCGGCCTGCTTCAGCACCTCGGCCGGCAGCTGGACGCCGTACGACGCGAACCGCTCCCGCAGCTGGTCCTCGAGCGCGGGCTGCCGCTGCAGCTGCACGCCGGCCGCCATCGCCACCGCCTCGCGGGTGATGTCATCGCTGGTCGGCCCGAGCCCGCCGGACAGCAGCACGACGTCGGCGTCCGCCAGCGACCGGCGCAGAGCCGTCGCCAGCCGTGTGACGTCGTCGCCGACCATCGCCGAAGCGACGACCTCGACGCCGGCCGCAGCCAGCTGCTGCCCGAGCCAGGCGGCGTTGGTGTTGACGACGTCACCCAGCAGCAGCTCGTCACCGACGGCGAGCACCGCCCCCCTCACCGGGCTGACCGCCTGGCGCGCTTCAAGGCTGCTCGGGCGCTGGTCTGGCGCAGGGTCAGCGCCCGGGCGACGTAGTCGACGCCGGTAACGACGGTGACCGCGACCGCGGCGACCATCACGACCGCGCGGGCCGTGGCGAGCGGACCGGCCAGCGGCAGCACGTACAGGCCGATCGCCACAGCCTGCAGCAGGGTCTTCAGCTTGCCGCCGCGGCTGGCCGGGATGACGCCGTGCCGGATCACCCAGAAGCGCAGCAGCGTGACGCCCAGCTCGCGGGCCATCACCAGCACGGTCACCGCCCAGGGCAGCTCGGACAGCAGCGACAGGCCGACCAGGGCAGTGCCCGTCAGGGCCTTGTCCGCGATCGGGTCGACGAGCTTGCCGAACGACGTGACGAGGTTCCGGCTGCGCGCCAGCTGCCCGTCGAGCTTGTCGGTGTAGGCCGCCAGTGCGAACACCGCCCAGGCGGCGACGCGGTGCGTCGTGTCCCTGCCGCCATCGGTCAGCAGCAGGTAGCCGAACCACGGCACCAGCAGCAGCCGCACGACGGTCAGCGCGTTGGCGATGTTCCAGCTGCTGGCCGTCGAGACCGGCGCGGTCAGCGGCTCGTCCGTCACCGGCTCGGGCTCACGCCGGGGCGGGTACGGCGACGAGCTGGGCCGACAGGTCAACGCCCTCGCTGCCTGTGACGACCGCCCTCACGAGGTCGCCGGCCCGCAGGTGCTCACCGCTGACCGTCGTCGTGCCGTCGACCTCCGGCGCCTGGTGCGCGGCCCGGCCCTCACCGTCACGGCTCTCGACCAGCACCTCGACCACCTCACCGACCCGTTCCTCGGCCCGCTGGGAGGTCAGCTCCTCCACCAGGTCCCGCAGCCGGGCCACCCGCTCGTGGATGACGTGCTCGGGCAGGTGGCCGGGCAGGTCCTCGGCCTCCGTGCCGTCCTCGTCGGAGTAGCCGAACACGCCCACCACGTCGAGCCGCGCGGCGATCAGGAAGCGCTCAAGCTCGACGACGTCCGCCTCCGTCTCGCCGGGGAAGCCGACGATGACGTTGCTGCGCACGCCGGCATCCGGCCGGCGGGTCCGGACCTGCGTCAGTAGCTCCAGGAAAGACTCGGTACTGCCGAAACGCCGCATCCGGCGCAGCACCGCCGGCGCGCTGTGCTGAAAGCTCATGTCGAAGTACGGCGCGACGCCCGGCGTCTGCGTCAAGGCCTCGACCAGGCTGGGCCGCATCTCGGCCGGCTGCAGGTAGGACAACCTGACCCGCTCGATGCCGTCGACACCGGCTAACGCAGGCAGTAGCGCTTCGAGCAGCCGCAGGTCCCCGAGGTCCTTGCCGTACGACGTGCTGTTCTCGCTGACCAGGACCAGCTCCCGCACGCCGTGGTCGGCCAGCCAGTGGGCCTCGGCGAGAACATCGGCCGGTCGACGGCTGACAAAGGCGCCGCGAAAGCTCGGGATGGCGCAGAATGAGCAGCGCCGGTCACAGCCCGACGCCAGTTTCAGCGGCGCGATGGGGCTGGTGTCCAGGCGCTTGCGCAGCACGGCAGGGCCGCCCGCGTGGCCCGGGATGCCGACGTCGAGCAGTGCGGCCGGCTGCTGGCGCTGCACGGGGCTGACCGGTAGCAGCCGGCGGCGGTCATCCGGGGTGTGGCTGGGGACCGGTGCGCCGTCCAGCACCGCCTGCAGGTGGCTCGACATATCGGCGTAGGAGTCGAAGCCCAGCACCGCGTCGGCCTCCGGCAGCTGCGCCGCCAGCTCGGCGCCGTACCGCTGCGCGAGACAGCCGACCGCGACGACCTTTGCGCCGGTGTCCGAGGCGGCCAGCAGCGTGTCGATGCTGTCCTTTTTCGCCGACTCCACGAAGCCGCAGGTGTTGACGACGACCACGTCGGGGGCGTCGTCGGTGAGCTCCCAGCCAGCGGCGTCGAGGCGGCCGGCGAGCTCCTCGGAGTCCACCTCGTTGCGCGCGCAGCCCAGGGTGACGAGGCTCAGCCGGCGGGGGGACACCGGGCCAGTCTAGGCCGGAGCCAGTCCGTCCTTGGTGCAGTAGAACCGCAGCACTTGGCCGGCGCCGCCGGCCGGTCCGCTGTCCTTGCCACCGCAGTTGAGGTCGACGGCAGCGGCATTGCCGACGATGACCTTGAGCCGGGCGGCATCCCGGAAGTCCTTAAACTGACCCGGCGCCAGCACGCCCTCGAACAGCGTCGTGGTGGCGTTACGGATGCTGACCCAGCTCGACCCGGAGATCAGGCGGACCCGCAGCTGGGCGTCCGTGACGGGCGGCTTGGAGGCCAACGAGTCGGGCGCCGGGGTACGGGCCGTCGGGGCAGTCGCGACAGGGTTCGAGGGGCTCGATGTCGACAGCGCGTCCGGCTGGGCTGGGCTCCGGCCCGGCCCGGTGGCGACGCCAATGGCCAGCACCGTGACGAGGACGGCACCGGCACCGAGCAGGGCGACCCCCCACCGCGGGCCGCTGCGCTCGCGAGGTGCCGCGGCAGGCGGGACGAAGCCGCTACCGCCGAAACGACCGCCGCCGCTGCCGCCGCTGACGCCGCCGCTGACGCCGCCGCCGCTGACGCCGCCGACGCCGCCGCTGACGCCACCGGAGCTGCTGACACCACTGGCACCGGCGCCACTACCGCCGAAGCGGCTGGCCCGGCGCGAGGGCGCAGGGACCTCGACCGGACCTGGCGTCGGCCGGCCCTGCGCCGCGTCGAATATGGCAAGCAGAGCAGCGGCCTCGGCACCGACCGCGCCGGCGATGGCCCGGATGTGGCCACGTGCGTAGACCGTCGCGCCACTGGAGTCGAAGCGGTCGGCCTCGAGATCACGGACGAGCGTCGACCGGATGCGGGTCGCGGCGCTGACCTGCTCGATCGTCATGCCAGCCGCCTCGCGCGCCCCGGTCAGCGCCGCGCCTAGGGAGGCGTCAGGCACCTCAGGCACCGGGACGTGCGTCACGAGCAAGACCTTTCGGCGGGTGTCGGGATCGACCAGTCTAGAGGTGTCGCGGGGCCACCGTCGACGGGCACCCATCAGCTGCAGCCGGGGCCTTCACGCCGGCCGCCGTGCCGCAGGAGGCCGCTCGGACCGGTGCGTAGGTCGCGGTGCAGCAGCATCTGGTCGAAGCGTTCGTCGCCCACGGCGACGGCGTCGGGTCGCCGGCCGGTGACCACAAAGCCGAGGCTCGCGTAGCGGGCCAGCGCCGCGTGGTTGTTGCCACGGCACTCCAGGGTCAGCAGCTCGACGCCCACATCGGCGGCATCCTCGACGAGGACCTCGACGACCGCCCGGCCCACGCCCTGCCCGCGTGCGGCCGGCATCGTCATCAGCTTCTTCAGCTCCGCCATCCGGCCCAGCGCCGCCCCGTCAAAGCGCCGCCACGCTCCGCAGCCCAGCAGCTCGCCGTCCCGCTCGGCGACGGCCAACCGCGCGCCGGAGTCGAGCAGGGTGTCCAACCAGGTCTGCACCTCGGCCGGCGGGGGCACGGTCAACCAGCCGACCGCGCCACCCCGCGCCGCCACCTGCTGGACGAGGCCGGTGAGGCCGCTCCGGAGCGCCGGTCCGGCCTGCCGGACGATCCTGACGTTCAGCTGTGCTCCTGCACGAACCGGCGGAGGCGAATCCACGCCTCGTCGGCCGCGGCCGCGTGCTCGTCGGCGGTCCTGTCGAAAAAGGAGTGCGGGGCGCCGTCGAACACGACGAAGTCGGTCTGGACCGTCGCACGGTCCGCAAGCTCCCGCACCGACTCCACCGGGATGTTGGCGTCGGCACCGGCGACGAGCATCAGCAACGGGGCCTTGAAGTCCTCGACGACCTCGAGGGCGGACGCCGGCCGCCCGTAGCAGCCGATGCAGCCGGCGAGCCCGTCCGTATCGGCGGACTGGCGCCACGAGTAGCCGCCCCCGAAGCAGAAGCCGACGGTGAACACCGCCGACGCCCCCTGCCGGCGTAACTGCTCGACCGCGGCCTCGACGTCGGCCTGCACGCCCCGCGGTGTCGTCATGTCTACGTGCGACCTGAACTCGAAGGCCTCGCTGCGGTCATCGGTCTCGACGGTCCGCCCGAAGTAGTCGATGGCGACCGCGTCGATGCCGACCTCGGCGAAGCGCACGGCCAGCTGTCTGTAGAACTCGTGCAACCCGCGCACGTCCGGCAGGATGACGATGCCGGCGCCGGTCGGCTCCCCGGCGCGGGCCTCGAAAGCCAGCAGCGTGTTGCCGTCTTTTGCCTGCAGGGTCAGCGGTCCGCTCTTCCCGGCCGTCCCGGCTCCGACGGCAGACGGGGGCCGGCTGTCGTCGCTGTGGCACATGCCGACGACCGTACGACCCGCTCCCCGTCGCCCGCAGGCTGAGCGGGCTCCCGCAGCCGCTGTCTGATCCACCGCCTCGCTGTCTGATCCACCGTGCCGCTGTCTGATCCGCCGCCGGTGGAAGCACGCTCAGAGCAGTCCTGCCGGAGGTCCGACGATCAGACACCGGGTGCGGACGATCAGACACGGCGCGGCCGGCAACGTCGTACGACGCGGTCGTCAGCCGCGCAGCACCAGGAGCGTGCCCTCCAGCTCATCGGGGCTGAGCAGGACGTCGCGGGCCTTGGAGCCCTCGGAGGGCCCGACGATCCCGCGGCTCTCCATCAGGTCCATCAGACGACCGGCCTTGGCGAAGCCCACCCGCAGCTTGCGCTGGAGCATGCTGGTGCTCCCGAACTGGGTCGACACCACCAGCTCGACCGCCTGGCACAGCAGGTCGAGGTCGTCGCCGATCTCCTCGTCGACCTGCCGGTCCGGAGCGGGGACCACCAGGACGTCCTCGCGGAACGCCGGCTGGCGCTGGCCCTTGCAGTGGTCGACGACCGCCCTCACCTCGGCGTCGGTGACCAGCGCGCCTTGGATGCGCAGCGGCTTGGCGGCGCCCATCGGCAGGAACAGCGAGTCGCCCTTGCCGATCAGCTTCTCGGCGCCGGGCTGGTCGAGGATGACCTTGGAGTCGGTTCCGGACGAGGTGGCGAAGGCCAACCTGGACGGGACGTTGGCCTTGATGAGCCCGGTGACGACGTCGACCGACGGGCGCTGCGTGGCGATGACCAGGTGGATCCCGGCGGCCCGCGCGAGCTGGGTGATGCGCACGATCGAGTCCTCGACGTCGCGCGGCGCGATCATCATCAGGTCGGCCAACTCGTCGATGATGACCAGCAGGTACGGGTACGGGCGGTAGACCCGCTCGCTGCCGGGGGGCGCGGTGAGCAGCCCGTCGCGTACCGCTGCGTTGAACTCGTCGACGTGGCGGAACCCGCTGGCCGCGAGGTCGTCGTACCGCATGTCCATCTCGCGCACGACCCACTGCAGGGCCTCGGCGGCCTTCTTGGGGTTGGTGATGATCGGCGTGATCAGGTGCGGGATGCCTTCGTAGGCAGTCAGCTCGACCCGCTTGGGGTCGACCAGCACCATGCGCACCTCGTCCGGGGTGGCGCGGCTCAGGATGCTGACCAGCAGCGAGTTGATGCACACCGACTTGCCGGCGCCGGTCGCGCCGGCGATCAGGATGTGCGGCGTCTTGGCGATGTTGGCGCAGACGAAGCCACCTTCGATGTCCTTGCCGAGCCCGACGAGCATCGGGTGCTGGTCCTTGCTCGCGACCGGCGAGCGCAGGATGTCACCGAGGCTGACCTGGTCGCGGTCGACGTTGGGGATCTCGATGCCGACCGCCGACTTGCCGGCGATCACGTCGATGATCCGCACCTCCTCGGTCTTGACCGCGTAAGCGATGTTGCGCTGCAGGGTCTTGATCCGCTCGACCTTCACGGCGGGTCCGAGCTCGACCTCGTAGCGGGTGACGGTCGGTCCACGGCTGAAGCCGGTGACCCGCGCGTCCACCTGGAAGTCCTCCAGCACCTGGGTGAGGGCGGCGATGACGACGTCGTTCTCGACGCTGCGCTTCTTGGGGGCCGAGCCGGCACCCAACAGCTCCGCGGGGGGCAGCAGGTAGTCGCCCCTGAGCACCAGCTGCTCGGCCTTGGTCGGGGCCGGCGTGTGGGCCGGCGGCTCGGGGGGCCGGGTGTCCTCCTCGCGCAGCACCGGCGTGACGTCCTCGGGCGCTTCCTGGACGCCGACCCGGCGCCGTGGCCGGGTGCGGTTCAGCGGGGCGAGTGGGTCGGGCGCGGTCACCGGTTCGGGGGGGGCCGGCCGGAGCAGCAGGCGGTCGCCCAGCCTGCCCAGCCGCTGCGGCAGCTGGTGCACCGGCGTGGCGGTGACCACCAGCACGCCAAAGAGCGCGAGCAGCAGCAGGACGGGCACGGCAAGGTACGGCGAGAGCGCACTGCTCAGCGGGTCACCGAGCAGGAAGCCGATCAGGCCGCCCTTATGCACCCGCGGCCGGTCGCCGCGGACGACGTGGAGCACCCCGAGCGCGCCGAGGGCCAGGCTGGCCCAGCCGACGAACAGCCGACCGCGGCCGCCGGAGCTGTCGGGGTGGCGGAGTACCCGCCAAGCCCCCAGCGCGAGCAGTGGCGGCAGCAACAGGGCTCCCTGGCCGACGGCACCACCCAGCAACCGGGCGACCGTGTCCCCGGCCGAACCGGCGTGCCACCAGGAGCCGCCGGCCGCCACCAGGGCGCCGACCAGCAAGGCGAGGCCGAGCCCGTCCCGGCGGTGAGCCGGATCCAGCTCCCTGGCGCTGCTTCCGGCGGCGCGGCCGACACCACCGACGCCGCGGGCCACGAGGCCGAAGGTGCCGCCGAGCAGCTGCGCCGTGCCACGCGCCGCTCCCCGAGCCACGGAGGAGATGGGGCCGGGTCCGCGGCGGGCGGGGCGGCGGGCGGGGGCCCGCTTAGTGGAGCCGTTACGGCTTTTGCTGCCGCCGGTGGAGCGCGATCTGCCGGCTGATCGCGCCTTGGCGGCCGGCTTCCTGCTACCGGACCGTCCCGCTGCGGGCGTACGGGACGGGGACTGGCCGGACGCGGACCCGCCGGACGGGCGGCTAGCGGACCGTGAGCGGGTTGGTGCGGACGGGCGTGGGCCTGGTGTACGGGAGGCGGACGTCCGGCTGGCCATGGGCGGAAGGTACCGGTGGCGTACCACCGGTCCCATCCGTCACAGCCGCGACACGCCGCCCGCACCCCGGCCGGGTCGCCAAGGCCGGGCTCAGACCTCCAGGACGACCGGGATGATCATCGGGCGGCGCCGGTAGGTGTCCGACACCCACCGTCCGAGCGCGCGGCGGACCTGCTGGCCCAGCTGGTGCGGGTCGGAGACCCCCTCAGCGGCGGCCCGGTCGAGCTCGGCCTCCAGCAACGGCAGCACCGCGTCGAAGGCAGCCGGGTCGTCGCTGAACCCGCGCGCCGAGATCTGCGGCGCGCCCGCGATCTTCCCGGTCACCGAGTCGACGGCCAGGGTCAGCGAGATGAAGCCCTCCTCGCCGAGGATCCGGCGGTCCTTGAGCGTCGACTCCCCCACGTCGCCGACCTCGAGGCCGTCGACGTAGACATAGCCGCACGGCACGGTCCCGACAATGGTCGCCTTGCCGTTCACCAGGTCGACCACGACGCCGTCCTCGGCCAGCACGATCCGGTCGACCGGGACGCCGGTGAGGCGCCCGAGTTCGGCGTGCGCCCGTAGGTGTCGCCACTCCCCGTGCACCGGCATCAGGTTCGAGGGCTTGACCGCGTTGAGCAGGTACAGCAGCTCGCCGGCCGGCGCGTGACCGGACACATGGACCCGGGCGACACCCTTGTGGACGACGCGGGCTCCCCATCGGGACAGCCCGTTGATGACCCGGTAGATCGCGTTCTCGTTGCCGGGGATGAGCGAGGACGCGAGCACGACGGTGTCGGCGGCCTCGATCCGCACCTGGTGGTGTGACCGGTTGGCCATCCGGGACAGCGCCGACAGCGGCTCGCCCTGCGACCCGGTGGAGACCAGGACGACGCGGGAAGGCTCCATCTGCTCGAGCTGCTTCATGTCCACGACGATCCCCGGCGGGATGCGCAGCAGGCCGAGCTCGGACGCGACCCCCATGTTGCGGACCATCGACCGGCCGACGAACGCCACCTTGCGGCCGTGCCGCTCGGCGGCGTCGAGCACCTGCTGCACCCGGTGCACGTGGCTGGCGAAGCAGGCCACGATCACTCGCCGGGTGGCGGTGCGGACCACGTCGTCCAGGACCGGCCCGATGTCGCGCTCCGGGGTGACGAAGCCGGGGACCTCCGCGTTGGTGGAGTCCGACAGCAGCAGGTCGACGCCCTCGGCGCCCAGCCGGGCGAACCCGCCCAGGTCCGTCAGCCGGCCGTCGAGCGGCAGCTGGTCCATCTTGAAGTCGCCGGTGTGCAGGACCAACCCGGCGGGGGTGCGGATGGCGACCGCGAGCGCGTCGGGGATCGAGTGGTTGACCGCAAAGAACTCGAGGTCGAACGGCCCGACGCGGGAGCTCTCGCCCTCGGCGACCTGCCGGAGCACCGGGGTGATGCGGTGCTCCTTGAGCTTGGCCTCGAGCAGCGCCAACGTGAAGCGGCTGCCGATGATCGGGATGTCCCGCCGCTCCCGCAGCAGGTAGGGCACGGCACCGACGTGGTCCTCGTGCCCATGGGTCAGGACCAGCGCGAGGACGTCGTCCAGCCGGTCCCGGATGTAGGAGAAGTCCGGCAGGATCAGGTCGACGCCGGGCTGCTCGGTCTCCGGGAACAGCACGCCGCAGTCGACGATCAGCAGCTTCCCGTCGTACTCGAAGACGGTCATGTTGCGACCGATCTCACCGAGCCCACCGAGGGGTACGACGCGCAGTCCGCCGGCCGGCAGCGCCGGGGGCGCTCCGAGGTCCGGGTGCGGGTGGCTCACAGGACGGCTTCCAGGTCGCGCCGCAGCTGCGCCACCTCATCGGACGTCGCCTCCACGAGCGGCAGGCGGACCCCGCCGACGGCAAAGCCCTGCAGCGCCAGCGCGGCCTTGGTGAGGATGACGCCCTGGTTGCGGAACAGCCCGGTCCAGACTGGCTGCAGCTGAAGGTTCGCTGCCGCGGCGGCCGCGGTGTCACCGGCGGTGAAGGCGGTGAGCAGCGAGACGAGCTGCGGGGTGACGACGTGGCTGATGACGCTGACGAACCCGACCGCGCCGACCGCCAGCAGCGGCAGATTGAGGGCGTCGGTGCCGGAGTAGACGGCCAGGTCGCTGTCGTGGAGCAGGCGCGTGGTGGCGGCCAGGTCGTCCTTTGCGTCCTTGACGGCGACGACCTGCGGGTGCCGGCCGAGCTCGACCAGCGTCTCGTGCTGCAGCGCGAGGCCGGTGCGGCCGGGGATGTCGTACAGCATCACCGGCAGGTCGGTGGCCTCGGTGACGGCGACGGTGTGCGCGATGACCCCGGCCTGCGGCGGCTTGGAGTAGTAGGGGGTGACTGCGAGCAGCCCTGTTGCGCCGGCCTTCTCGGCGTCCTGGGCCAGCTCGATCGAGTGGGCGGTGTCGTTGGTCCCGACCCCCGCGAGGACGTGCGCTCGACCGCCGACGGCGTCGACGACGGCCCGCAACAGGTCTGCCTTCTCGGCGCGCGAGGTGGTCGGCCCCTCCCCCGTGGTCCCGGAGATGACCAGGCCGTCGTTGCCCTGGTCGACCAGTCGGGTGGCCAGCTCGGCGGCGCGGGGCAGGTCGAGGGCGCCGTCTGGCGTGAACGGGGTGACCATCGCGGTCAGCACCCGGCCGAAGGGGGCCGTCATGCGCAGCAGGCTACCCGCGGACGGCTCACCCCTCGCCGACCAGCGGGCTCGACGCGACCTCCGTGCCGTCACCCAGCGGGCTGATGACGAAGTCCGCAAAGGCGTTCGGCGCGACCCGCTTGAGCTCACGCAGCATCGCGATGGCCAGTTCGCGGATCTCGACGTCGGCGTGCTCGCTGGCCCGCATGGCCACGAAGTGCCGCATGGCGCGGTAGTTGCCGGTCACCACGATGCGCGTCTCGGTGGCGTTGGGCAGCACCGCCCGGGCGGCCTGACGGGCCTGCTTGCGACGGGCGGTGAGGTTCTCGACGTCGGCGAACCTCTTCTCCAGCCCCTCGAGCAGCCTGGTGTACGACGACAGCGCCGCCTCGCTCGCCTCCAGGAACAGCGCGTGCAGCTCAGGGTCCTCGGAGATCACGCCCGGCTCGACCATGGCGGCGTCGCGCTCCGGCACGTAGCGCTGCGAGAGCTGGCTGTAGGAGAAGTGCCGGTGCCGGATGAGCTCGTGGGTAAGCGACCGCGAGATGCCCGACAGGTAGAACGTCACCGAGCCGTGCTCCAGGACCGACAGGTGGCCGACCTCGAGGATGTGCCGCAGGTAGCCCTCGTTGGTCGCGGTGGCGGCATTGGGCTTGCTCCAGCTCTGGTAGCAGGCGCGGCCGGCGAACTCGGCCAGCGCCTCGCCCCCGTCGACGTCGGTCTCCCACGGGACGTCGGACGGCGGCTCGAAGTGCGTGTAGCCGATGACCTGGACCTTGAGCGAAGCGAGCGCGGGCACGAGTGAATCTCCGTACGGAAGGGCCCTCTGCGGCGGGGGAAGCCGGGCAACTTTCAGGGTAGCCACGGCCGGTGACAGTGATGTCGACCCACCTGCCGCCAGCTGTGGCTTGACACGACATCAACTATGACGTCATAGTGACGTCATGATGACATCGAAGCGCCGCCGATCGCTGCTCAACCGTGCCGAGGGCTGCCGCCGCGCCCAGCGCGAGCTGGAGGCCGACCGGGTGCGCCGTTCTCCCCTACGGGACCCCGCCCTGCGGCCCCGCTCCCCGCTGACCTGAGATGGACCTCGCCTCCTACGTCGAGACGGTCCGGGCCGACGTCACGGCCGCCGCGGCGGTCGGCGGTCCGGAGGTCGCTCGGGCGGCCGAGCTCGTGGCCGACGTCCTCGAGCCCGCTCTTCGGCTGGTGTTGCTGGACGTCCTGTCCGACGCGGCCGACGAGGTCACCGCAGCCCTGGACGGGCCGACCGTCGAACTCCGGATGCGCGGCCGAGCGCCCGAGCTGGTCATCAGCGGAGTGCCGCTGGCGGCCGAGCCGCCGCCCCCTCCGCCGCCACCCGTCGCGGACGACGAGGGCACCTCACGGCTCACGCTGCGCCTGCCCGACACGCTCAAGACCCGCGCGGAGCAGGCAGCGGGCGCGGAGGGCATCTCGGTCAACGCCTGGCTGGTGCGCGCCGTCTCGCGAGCCCTGGTCGAGCCGACGGCACCACCCACGCCCTGGCCGTCCGGCCCGCGGCGCCTCACCGGATTCGGGAGAGCCTGATGCAGGAGTTCACCACCGACGGACCGCTGGACGCGAGCGTCCGGATCGGCAGCGGACAGGTCGTCGTCCGGAGGGCCGCCGACGGCGCCGCCAGCGCTGCCGTACGGCCGCTCGACGCCACCCACGAGCCGTCGATACGCCTGGCGGCGAGTGCACAGGTGCACCTGGAGGGCGACCAACTGTTCGTGGCTGTCCCGGAGCACGGGCGCACGTTCCGTCGCGCCGAGGTCCTGGTGGAGCTGCAGCTACCGGCCTGCTCGCAGCTGCTCGTCAAGGCCGGTGCCGCCACCATCACGTCGCGCGACGGGCTGAGCTCGCTGGAGGCCAAGATCGGGGCCGGGAAGGTGGACGTCGACGACGTCGGGGACCTCGTCGTCAAGGCCGGCCAGGTCGAGGTCGTCGTCGGGAGCGCCCGCACGGTCGTGGTCTCCACCGGCCAAGGCTCCCTGCACGCCGACTCGGTCGGCGACGCCGCCTTCAAGAGCGGTCACGGGCAGGTCGAGCTCGGTCGCACCGCGGGACGCGTCCTGGTCAAGGGCGGCATGGTCGACCTGACGATCCGGTCAGCCGGTGCCGGCGAGGTGGCCTTCACCGGTGGAGCCGGTAGCGCCCGCGTCGGCGTCGTACCCGGCACCACGGTCCACCTGGACCTCACGAGCGGATCCGGCGACGTGCGGTGCGAGCTCCCGTTCGAGAGCAGCGCGCCCACGGGCGGCGCGGCCCTGGACCTGCGCCTGCGCACCGGCAGCGGCGACCTGCTCGTCATGTCGGCCATCCCGCAGCGTGCGGAGTAGCTCCACTCACCCGTTCGGGGGTCTTTCACCACCGTGTCCCAACTGTGTCTAGCCGGTAGGAACCAACGGCCTTAGGTTCCGCGCACACCCGATCGGGTGCACCCATCAATCCGGAGGCCGGATGTCCCGCCGTACCACCCCTCGAGCACGGCTGGCGATCGCCACTGCCAGTGCCCTGTCTCTGACCGCCGCAGCGATGGCCGGTGCCACCAACACCAGCGTCGTGGCCGCACCCGCTAGCGCCGACAACGGCGTCCGGGGGCTGGGCCTCGGTGAGCCCACCTTCGCCCAATTCGCGGCGTCCCACCAGAACCGCCGAGCCCTGCCCGTCGCCAACCAGATCGAGAAACTCAACGGCGGAGGTGAATCCGTCAGCGGGCCGGCCCAGGAGGAGTACGACAACCGGGCCTACCCGGCCACCAGCATCGCGCCTGCCCAGGCGCAGGCGGCACGCACGGCCTTCGCCAAGCACGGTCGCGGCAGCAAGGGCTTCACTCAGGTCGGGCCGGACGGCAACAGCGTCCCGGGCGCCGTCACCTACACCGGCAAGCCGTCCAACGTCAGCGGCCGCACGGCGGCGCTGCTCCCGCTAGGACCGTGCAGCACGAAGCACTGCACCGTCCTGATCGGCACGGCCGGCGGCGGCATCTGGCGCACGACGAACGCCATGGCAAAGTCGCCGGACTGGACCCCGGTCGGCTCCGGGCTGACCTCGGGAGCCATCGGATCCCTCACCCTGGCGGGCGGGGTGGTCTACGCCGGCACCGGCGAGCCCAACGGCTCGAGCGACAACGAGGCCGGCACGGGCCTGTTCAAGAGCACGGACCGCGGCACCAGCTTCACCCGGGTGCTTACCTACGACGCGCACGGCGACTTCGCCGTCGGACGCTCGATCAGCTCGATCGTGGTCGACCGCGCCAACGCCCAGCACATGCTGGTGGGGACGATGGTCGCCCGGCACGGCTCCTCCTCCGTCAACGGCGGTCGTTTCACGCCGCCCGGCGCCGCGCAGATCGGCGTCTACGAAACCAGCGACGCGGGTGCGCACTGGACCCTGAGCCAGTCGCACCCGAGCGACTCGGTCGACCCGACCACCCCCAGCGGCCTCGACTTCTTCCGAGGCGGGGTCACCCGGATCGAGCAGGACCCGGTCAAGACCTCGGTGTTCTACGCCTCGTTCTCCGACTACGGGCTGGACCGGCTCAGCGGAAAGGCGTGGGGGAGCGTCTTCACCAGCGCCGGCACCGGCTCCGCGGCGAACTCGATCGCAGCCCGCACCGAGTTCGACGCCGTCAAGCTGCCCAATGGCAACACCCGCATCTACCTCGGCGATGCCACCTCGGGTCCGGGCGGGAAGGCGGGGCTGTTCCGCACCGACAACGCCGTCGCGTCGAAGCCGGTGTTCACCTTGCTCTCGTCGCCGGCCAAGACCGACCCCGGTTACTCGTCGTACAACTACTGCGGCGGCCAGTGCTCCTACGACATGCCGGTCGCGTCGCCGGACAGCAACCCGGACGTCGTCTACATCGGCGGCCAGATGATGTACGCCGAGATCTTCACCGCCCACCAGCCGAGCAACGGCCGGGCCGTGCAGCGCTCCACCGACGCCGGTAAGAGCTTTACGGACATGACCAACGACACGACCGGCAACGGCCTGCACCCCGACCAGCACGCCATGGCCTTCGCCGGCGACGCCGTGCTGCTGGCCTCCGACGGCGGTGTCAACCGCATCCGCGGTGGCTTCGTCGACCGGTCCAAGGACTGCGACGCTCGCGGCCTGACGCCGACCGACCTTTCGCTCTGCCACGGCTGGCTGTCGTCGGTTCCGGTGACGAACACCGCCATCAACGCCGGTCTGCAGACCCTGCAGTTCCAGAGCGCCTCGGTGTCACCCAACGGCAGGGAGCTACTCGCCGGTGCTCAGGACAACGGCACCTGGACCCTCGGCGCGCAGGGCCAGAGGTCCTTCGAGTCCGTCGGCGGGGACGGTGGCCAGTCCGGCTTCGACGCCGCGAACTCCGACATCCGCTACCACTCGTACTACGCACCCCAGCATGATGTGAACTTCAAGGGCAGCGACCCGTACGGCTGGACCTGGATCAGCGACGCGCTGCTCGCCAGCGGTGAGGCGGCGTCCTTCTACACACCGCTGACCGCTGACCCAGTCGTCGGCGGGACCGTCTTCGACGGCCTGCAGCACGTATGGCGCAGCACGGACAACGGCGCAGCGGACAAGGCCGCGCTGCAGAAGCACTGCAACGAGTTCACCGGTGACTTCGACGCCGCCTACACCTGTGGCGACTTCGTGCCGCTCGGCGGGCCGCAGGGCGGCAACACTGCCGGTGACCTCACCGGCTCTGCCTACGGTACGGACAAGGCGGGTGGCTACGTCGTGGCCATCCAGCGCAGCTCGACCGACCGCGGCACCATGTGGGTCGCCACCCGCCGTGGGCGCGTCTTCGTCACGCACAACGCCGATGCCGCAAACCCGTTGAAGGTGACGTTCACCCGGATCGACAGCAGCGCCACCCCGACCCGCTTCGTGAGCGGGATCGCGATCGACCCGCGCGACGCCAACCACGCCGTCCTGAGCTACTCCGGCTACGACGCCTACGCGAGGACCGCCGGACAGGCGACGGGTCACCTGTTCGACGTACGACGCAAGGGTGCGAAGGGCACCTTCGTGGACGTCACCGGGGACCTGGGTGACCAGCCCCTGACCTCAGTGGTCGTCGACTGGGCATCTGGGACGAACTACGTGGGCACCGACTTTGGTGTCCTCGCCCGGGCCGCGGCCAACGCACCGTGGGGGACCGTCCAGGGGCTGCCGGTCGTCGCGGTGTACGGCCTGACCTACGACCCGGCGCACCGCAAGGTGATCGCCGCGACGCACGGTCGAGGCATCTGGGCGGCCAAGATCTAGGTGATCCCCAGGTAGGCACCACCGACACGCCGAAGGCCCGTCCGCACGGCGCGGACGGGCCTTCGTGCTGCCTGCACACCCCGACTGGCCGAGGACGGGACCGCTCCGCGGACCCACCGGGCGTGCCGCGAACTGATCTCTCACCCCTCAAACAAGCGGCGCGAGCACTGCGGCCAGGGTCCCGCGTGGCTCCACAATCACAGCTGAAAGCCCTTGCCACAGCGCCGCCTGCTGCAGCTCGACCGCCAGCCCCTCGGCCACCGGCACCGCGTCCGAGCCGGGTTCCAGCCACGCCGCCATGACCCGCAGGACGCCCGCCTTGCGGTCGCTCTTGAGGTCCACCCGGGCGCGCAGCCCCTCGTCGTGCAGGAACGGCAGGACGTAGTACCCGAACACCCGCTTGGCCGCCGGCACGTAGATCTCGATCCGGTAGTCGAACCCGAACAGCCGGGAGGTCCGCGCCCGCTCCCACACCAGGGGATCGAAGGGCGACAGCAGCGCCGACGCGCGTACGCGGCGCGGCCGCGCGGCGCCGGCCCACAGGTAAGCCTGCCGCTGCCACCCCTGCACCTGCACCGGCAGCAGCGAGCCGTCCTCCACGAGCGACCGCACCGCCAGCGCGGCTTCGCCAGGCCGGAGCCGGAAGTAGTCGCGCAGGTCCCGTTCGGTCGCGACCCCGTGCGACCGGGCAGCGAGCAGGACCAGCTCCCGCTGCGCCTGCTCTCGGCTCGGCGTCGGCAGGGCCAGCACGGCCGCCGGCAGGACGCGTTCGGTCACGTCGTACAAGCGCTCGAAGGAGCGGCGGCCGGCGGTGCTCACCTGGCCGGACCAGAACAGGTACTCCAGGGCGACCTTCGCCTCGTCCCACCCCCACCAGCTGCTCGCGCCGCGTGGCCCGTCCCGGAGCGCACCGGCGCCGAGCGGGCCCTCCTCCTGCACCCGTCGCAGGACCGAGGCGACGAAGTCCGGCCGGTCCCGCATCACCCGCAGCGGCCCGCCCCATCCCTCCTCGAGGGCCTCGGCGCGCGCCATCCGCCAGCGCAACAGGGGATGCAGACTCACCGGCAGCAGCGAGGCCTCATGGCCCCAGTACTCGAACAGCTCATGACGCTGGTAGGCCAGCCGGTCCACGAGCGCCTTCGGATAGCTCCCCAGCCGCGAGAACGCCGGCAGGTAGTGCGCCCGCTCGAACACGTTGACCGAGTCCATCTGCAGCAGCTGCGTGCGGCCGAGCACCCGCCGCAGGGCCGGGAAGCCAGGTGCACCCGCTGGGGGGCGGTCGGCGAAGCCCTGCGCGGCCAGCGCGATCCGACGCGCCGCAGCAAGCGAGAGGACCTCCACCCGCGGCATCCTGGCAGGCGTGAGGATCCGCACCGCGACCACCGATGACGCACGCGCCGTCGAACAGCTGCGCCTGCGCACCTGGCAGGTTGCGTACGCCGGTCTGGTCCCCGAGTCCGTCCTGCGAGCGCGGCAGGTCACCGACGAAAGCCTGGCGCGGTGGGTGACCAGGCTGGGTGACCGGACTGTGAGCACCGGGGTCGCCGATCATGACAACACCGTCGGCACGGTCGGCACGGTCGGCACGGTCGAGACCGTCGAGACCGTCGAGACCGTCGAGACCGTCGAGACCGTCGAGACCGTCGAGACCGTCGAGACCGTCGAGAGGGTCGACACGGTCGACATCATCGGCATGGCCGTCGCCGGCCCGTGCCGTGACCCCGACCTGCTCGGCTCGCGCGAGCTCTACGCGCTGTACGTCGACGCCGGCAGCTGGGGTGGTGGGACCGGTTCGGCCCTGCTGGCCGCGGCGGGAGCCGTCGAGGTGCTGTGGGTGCTGGAGGGCAACACCCGGGCGCGCGCCTTTTACGGGCGGCACGGGTTTGCCGCGGACGGCGAGCGCAAGGTGCTCGACCTCGGCGGCCCGGTCGTGGAGGTGAGGTACCGCCGCTAGGGTCACTGGTGTGGCCGACGTCAGCGTGCGGCCGGCCCGTCCCGAGGACGCCGAGCGGGTCGCCAAGGTCCAGCTGGCGACCTGGCAGCAGGCCTACCCCGACCTCCCGCTGGACGTCCCGGAAGTCGAGGTCGCCGCGGTGTGGCTGCGGGCGGTCGAGCAGCCACCCAGTCAGCAGCACCGATTGTTGGTGGCGATGGACGGCATCGAGCTGGTCGGGTTCGCCGCCAGCGGACCGGAGGACGACGAGGCCGAGCTGGCGACGCTGCTGGTCGAGCCGCGCTGGGGCCGGCGCGGCCACGGCTCCCGGCTGCTGGCCGCCACGGTCGACCACTGGCGTACCGCCGGCACAGCCCGCGCCGTCGCCTGGTTGCTCGAGCGCGACGTCGTCAGCGCAGCGTTCCTGCGGTCCACCGGCTGGGAGCTCGACGGACTGTCGCGCGGCCTCGACACCGGTGCGCGGATCGAGCGACAGGTCCGCCTGCACTGCCGGATCGACTGAGCTTGCTCGAAGGCGCCCGGCGTACCCCACCCTGATCGGGGCCGAACGAGATCCTGACATTCCTGATCCATCGTGGCGGACATGCCTCCTCACGCATGGCGGTCCGGCTGCGGGTCACCCCCCGGCGTCCTCGTCGGCCTGATCGGTCTCTGTGCGACGGTCACCGCCTGCTCGCCGGGCGGCTCTGCGTCGTCGGCCAGTTCGGTGCCCTCGACCGCGCCGGCGGTGTCCTTCCCCGCCACACCCGTGACCCGGCCGAACATCGTCTTCGTCCTCACCGACGACCTGTCGATGAACCTGCTGCAGTACATGCCGCACGTGCTCGCCCTTCAGCATGCCGGCACGTCGTTCAGCAACTACATCGTCACCGACTCGCTGTGCTGTCCGTCCCGGTCCTCGATCTTCACCGGCAACTTCCCGCACGACACCCACGTGTTCACCAACACCGGCACCGATGGCGGCTTCAACGTCTTCCACTCCCGCGGGGAGGAGAACTCAACCTTCGCCACCTCCCTCCAGAAGGTCGGCTACCGGACCGCGATGATGGGCAAGTACCTCAACGGCTACGAACCCGGCGCCACGCTGGGTGGCTCCCAGCCCTACGTACCACCAGGCTGGAACGAGTGGGACGTCGCCGGCAAGGGCTACCCCGAATTCGGCTATGACCTCAACCAGAACCACCAGGTCGTCAGCTACGGCCACGCCCCCACCGACTACCTCACCGACGTGGTCAGCGGGAAGGGATCGGCCTTCATCAGCGCCTCGACGGCGGCGCACGCACCGTTCTTGCTGGAGATCGCGACGTTCGCTCCGCACACCCCTTCCACCCCCGCCCCGCAGGACGCGAACGCGTTCCCCGGCCTATTAGCGCCGCGCACGGCTGCCTTCGACACGCTGCCCAGCGCACCCCCGGCCTGGCTCGCCAACCGGCGGCCGCTGACCAGCCAGGAAACTGCAAAGATCGACCAGGCGTTCCGTAAGCGCGTCCAGTCGGTGCAGGCCGTCGACCGGATGATCGCCTCGCTCGAGGCCACCCTCGCCAGGGCCGGGGTGGCGGGCAACACCGACATCGTGTTCAGCTCCGACAACGGTTACCACATGGGCGAGTACCGCCTCACACCCGGAAAGATGACGGCCTTTGACACTGACATCAACGTGCCCCTGATCGTGGCCGGTCCGGGTATCCCGGCCGCAAAGGTGGTGGGCGAACCAGTACAGAACATCGATCTGCGCCCGACGTTCGATCAGCTCAGCCACGCGGCGACACCTGCCTCGATCGATGGCCACAGCTTGATCCCGCTGCTCTACGGACCCAAGGACGCCAACTGGCGCACCGCCTCCTTGGTCGAGCACCACGGTCCCGATGCCGCTGCGGTCGATCCGGATCACCCGGGCAAGCACAGTGGCAACCCACCCACCTACCAGGCGCTGCGTACCACCACCTACACCTACGTCGAGTACGCCGGTGGGGCTCGCGAGTACTACAACCGCGCGACCGACCCCGCTGAGCTGCGCAACACCGCCGCCCAGCTCCCGCCCTCGACGTTGAGCGCGCTGCACGCCGACCTCGCCGCGATGACCGCCTGTCACGGCCAAGCCGCCTGCTGGTCAGCAGCGCACCTCCCGCACCTGGCCGGTTGACGGGGCTGGGCCTATTCACCCAACGCTGGGGGGCGGAGTCGGTCGCCTGACCGGCCGGGCCGTCAGGACTGACGGTCGGCCTTCTCCAGCGCGACCGCCTTGCGCATGGCCCGCCTGCCCCGCTGAGGGTCGCGGGCAGCGTCGTACGCCGTCGCGAGCAGAAACCAACGGCGCCAGTCCTGCGGGGCCAGCTCGACCTCTGCCTTGCGGCGCGCGAACAACCCGTCTGCGGCGTCCTTCTCCACCCGGCCGCTGGGAGTGCGCGGCAGGTCCTGCTCGCGGAAGCCCTCGGCGAACAGCCGCTTGCCGAGCCGCTGGCCGCCGAAGCCGAGCCGCACCTCCAAGCCGACCAGCAGCCCACCGAGCACCACCAGCAGGACGACGCCGATCGCCAGCAACGTGCCGCGCAGGGTCCCGGTCTGGACGAGATCGTAGGCCCGGACCAGCATGTAGGCGCCGACCAGCGCGGTCGCGACGACCACCAGCGCCGCCGTGGTGCGGGACCTCACAGGTCGAGCAGCGCCTCGAGCCCGACCGTCAACCCCGGCCGGGACGCGATCTGGCGGATGCCGAGAAGCACCCCCGGCATGAACGAGCTCCGGTCGTAGGAGTCGTGCCGGATCGTCAGCGTCTCACCGTGCCCGCCGAGCATCACCTCCTGGTGCGCCACCAGACCAGCCAGCCGGACAGCGTGCACCCGGACGCCCTCGACGTCGGCGCCGCGCGCACCGTCGAGCGACTGTGAGGTGGCGTCCGGCATCACCGGCATCCCCTCGCGCGCGGCAGCAACCAGCTCAGCGGTCCGCCGGGCCGTTCCCGAAGGAGCATCGGCCTTGCCCGGGTGGTGCAGCTCGACGATCTCGACCGAGTCGAAGAAGGGAGCGGCCTGCGCGGCGAACCGCATCATCAGCACGGCCGCGACGCCGAAGTTCGGGGCCACCAGAACCCCGACATCGGTGCCCGCCAGCCAGTCACGCAGGGTGCTGAGCCGGTCCTCGTCGAAGCCGGTGGTGCCGACGACCGCGTGCACGCCCGCATCGATGCAGGCCCGCAGGTTGTCCATGACCGCCGAGGGGTGGGTGAAGTCCACCGCGACATCCACGCCCGCCAGGTCGACGGCGTCCCCGACGTCGTACGCCGGTCCGAGGTCGAGGTCCTCGGCCGCGTGCACCGCGCGCACGACCTCCGAACCCATCCGTCCCCTGGCCCCGAGAACCGCCACCGTGCTCAACGGGTCACCTCGGCGAAGTCGCGGTCAGGGAAGGGGCCGATGACGCCGAGCGACAGCGGGCGGCGCAGGACGTCGGCTGCCACCTCGCGCACGTCGTCGGGCGTGACGACCTCGATCCGGGCCAGCAGCTCGTCCACCGTCATCACCGAGCCGTGCACCAGCTCGGCCTTGCCGATGCGGCTCATCCGGGAGCCCGGATCCTCCAGGTCGAGCACGGTCGATCCGCGCAGCTGTCCCTTGGCGCGAGCCAGCTCCTCGTCGGTGATCCCCTTGTCGGCCACGGCTTCCAGCTCGTCGCGGAACAGCGCCAGCACCTGGTCCACGCGGCCCGGCGCGCAGCCCGCGTAGATCCCGAACAGACCGGTGTCGGCGTGGTGGGAGGTGTAGCTGTAGACGCTGTAGGCCAGGCCGCGCTTCTCGCGGACCTCCTGGAACAGCCGGCTCGACATGCCGCCCCCCAGGGCGCTGTTCATCAGCGCGAGGGCGTAGCGGCGCTCGTCGTCACGGGACAGCCCGGCGGTGCCGAGCACGATGTGGGCCTGCTCGGTCGAGCGGTCCTCCACGACGGCTCCGGACAGCACGGTCGGGGGCGCCGAGGGGCGCAGCGGCGCGGACCGCGCACCGTCGACGAGTTCGAAGGCCTCGGTCACGAGGGCCAGCAGCCCGTCATGGTCGAGGTTGCCCGAGGCCGAGACGACCATTCGGTCCGGGGTGTACCAGGAGCGGTAGTAGCCGGCGATCGCCTGCGCCGTCAGCGACTCGACGCCCTCGACGGAGCCGATCACCGGCAGCCCGAGAGGCGTCCGCCCGAAGACGGCCGCGGCAAGCGCGTCGTGCACGACATCGCCGGGATCGTCGTCGTGCATGGCGATCTCCTCGAGGATCACCCCTCGTTCGCTCTCGACGTCGGCGGGGGCGACCAGCGCACTGGTGACCAGATCGGTCACGACGTCGACCGCGAGCGGCAGGTCGGTGTCGAGGACCCTGGCGTAGTAGCAGGTGTACTCCTTGGCGGTGAAGGCGTTCATCTCACCGCCGACCGCATCCATGACGGAGGAGATCTCCAAGGCGTCCCGGCGGCCGGTCCCCTTGAACAGCAGGTGCTCCAGGAAGTGGCTGGCTCCTGCCTCAGCGGGCCGCTCGTCCCGGGAGCCGACACCGACCCAGACGCCGAAGGCGGCGCTCCGCGAACCGGGCACCGCCTCGGTGACGACACGCAGGCCCCCGGGCAGGGTGGTGGTGCGGCTTGCCCCCGGGGACCTGCGTGCCAACTCGACTACCTACTCAGCGCTCGAACCGGCGGTGACGGGCTCGGCGCCGGCCGGCACCGGCGTCAGGCTGATCTTGCCCCGCTGGTCGATCTCGGTGATCTCGACCTGCAGCTTGTCACCGACATTGACCACGTCCTCGACCTTGCCGACGCGCTTGCCGTTGCCCAGCTTGCTGATGTGCACCAGGCCGTCGCGGCCCGGGGTCAGCGAGACGAACGCCCCGAAAGCGGCGGTCTTCACGACCGTGCCCAAGAAGCGCTCCCCGACCTTCGGCATGGTCGGGTTGGCGATCTGGTTGATCACCGCAAGGGCGGCCTGGGCCGCGGTCCCGCTGGTGGCACCGATGTAGATGGTGCCGTCGTCCTCGACTGTGATGTCGGCACCGGTGTCGGCCTGGATCTGGTTGATCATCTTGCCCTTCGGGCCGATGACCTCGCCGATCTTGTCTACCGGGATCTTCACCGACAGCACCCGGGGGGCGTACGGCGACATCTCGTCGGGCTCGTCGATCGCCTCGTTCATCACCTCGAGAATCGCGAGGCGGGCCGTCCGGGCCTGCTGCAGCGCGGCGGCCAGCACCGGCGAGGGGATGCCGTCGAGCTTGGTGTCGAGCTGCAGCGCGGTGACGAACTGCGGGGTGCCGGCGACCTTGAAGTCCATGTCGCCGAACGCGTCCTCGGCCCCCAGGATGTCGGTCAGGGTCGCGTACTCCCCGCCCTCGAAGATCAGGCCCATCGCGATGCCGGCGACCGGGGCCTTGAGGGGCACCCCGGCGTTCAGCAGCGACATGGTGCTCGCGCAGACCGACCCCATGGAGGTCGAGCCGTTGGAGCCGAGGGCTTCGGACACCTGACGGATCGCGTAGGGGAAGTCCTCGCGGCTCGGGAGCACCGGCACGAGAGCCCGCTCAGCGAGCGCACCGTGGCCGATCTCCCGGCGCTTGGGCGAGCCCACCCGACCGGTCTCACCGGTGGAGTACGGCGGGAAGTTGTAGTTGTGCATGTAGCGCTTGCGGTTCTCCGGGTTGAGCGTGTCAACCATCTGCTCCATGCGCAGCATGTTCAACGTGGTGACACCCATGATCTGGGTCTCGCCGCGCTCGAACAGCGCCGAGCCGTGGACCCGCGGCAGCACCTCGACCTCGGCCGCGAGCTGGCGGATGTCCGCCAGGCCGCGGCCGTCGATGCGGACCTTGTCCTGCACGATGCGCTTGCGCACGATCGCCTTGGTCAGTGAGCGGAAGGCCGCGCTGATCTCAGAACCGCGGCCCTCGAACGTCTCCGCCAGCGCCGCGACGGTGCCGGCCTTGACCGCATCGGTCGTGCTCTCGCGCTCCTGCTTGGCGGCGATGGCCTGCGCCTTGGTCAGGTCGTCCTCGGCGTGGGCGGTCACGGCGGCGAGGACGTCGTCCTCGTAGTCCACGAACACCGGGAAGTCGAGGGGCTCCTTGGGCGACGCGGCCTTGAGCTCGGCCTGCGCCTTGCAGACGGCGGCGATGGCCGGTTTGGCGGCCTCGAGGCCGGCGGCGACAACCTCCTCGGTGGGGGCGGTGCCACCACCGAGGACGACGGCGTAGACGTCCTTGGTGGCCTCGGCCTCGACCATCATGATCGCGACGTCACCGTCGTCGAGCAGGCGGCCCGCGACGACCATGTCGAAGGTCGCGTCGGCCAGCTCGGTGTGGGTCGGGAAGGCGACCCACTCGCCGTTGATGCAGGCGACCCGGGTGGCGCCGACCGGGCCGGTGAACGGCAGTCCGGACAGCAGCACGGCGGCCGCGGCGGAGTTGATCGCCAGGACGTCATACAGGTGGTCGGGGTCGAGCGCGAGGACGGTCGAGACGACCTGGACCTCGTTGCGCAGGCCCTTCTTAAACGACGGCCGCAGCGGCCGGTCGGTCAGGCGGCAGGTGAGGATCGCGTCCTCGGACGGCCGGCCCTCGCGGCGGAAGAACGAGCCGGGGATGCGCCCGACGGAGTACATTCGCTCCTCGACGTCCACCGTCAGCGGGAAGAAGTCGAGGTTGTCCTTGGGCCGCTTCGAGGCGGTCGCCGCGGACAGCACCATCGTGTCGTCCTGGTAGATGGTCACCGAGCCGGCGGCCTGCTTGGCCAGCCGACCGGTCTCGAAGCGGATGGTGCGGGTCTTGCCACCGGGGTTGTTGATGACGGCCTCGGTGAACTCCGAGCCGTAGATGTTGCTCTCGCCCTCCATGGGCACTCCTCTTCGTGCGGGCCGGGTGCCTGCCGAGGTGCCTGGAGCCGGTCTTCAGTGGAAGCGCCCGGACCTCTGTCCGGTCGCCACTCCCGAGGACCGGGTTCCGAGGCGCTGCTCGCGCGGGTCCGGCTCGTCGGTCGTTGTCGGGCTGCTGCCCAGCAACGCAGGGGAGCACCCGGCGGGCACTCCCCTGTCGTGCGATTAGCGGCGCAGTCCGAGTCGCTCGATGAGCGTGCGGTAGCGCGTGATGTCGGTCTTCTCGAGGTACTTGAGCAGCCGACGGCGGCGGCCGACCATCAGGAGCAGCCCACGACGCGTGTGGTGGTCGTGCTTGTGCTCCTTGAGGTGGCCGGTGAGGTCGCTGATGCGCTTGCTGAGCATCGCCACCTGGACCTCCGGAGAACCGGTGTCGCCCTCGACGGTGGCGTAGTCCGCCATGATGGATGTCTTCTGCTCGGTGGTGAGGGCCACGGGCTTCCTTCGGTTCGCGTGTGCTCCCGAGGTCCACATCACCCGGGCAGAAAGGCACACCACCGGTCGGACCGGCTCGTGGCCACGTTACCAGCCGCCACCGTCGTACGCGGGGGGCAAGGCCGGTCAGGGCGAGGGCGGTACGACGAGCTGCCGGGTGCGCTCCACGTCGCGGGCCATCTGCTCGACCAGCGGCTGCACGCCGTCGAAGCGCAGCGTGTCCCGCAACCGGGCGGTGAAGCTCAGGCCGACGTGCTCGCCGTACAGATCGTCGGTGAAGTCCAGCACGAAGGCCTCGACGCGCCGCTCCCGGCCGGCGAAGGTCGGGTTGGTCCCGATGCTGATCGCGGCCGGCAACTGCTGCGCCCCGCGCACCAGCCGGCCGGCGTAGATGCCGTCGGCCGGCACGGCGCTCCACGGCAGGGGCTCGAGGTTGGCCGTGGGATAGCCGATCTCACGGCCCCGCTGGTCGCCGCGCACGACGACGCCGTCGATCCGGTGCTCCCGACCCAGGGCTGCCGAGGCGCCCTCGACGTCGCCCGCGTCCACCAGCGAGCGGACGTAGGTCGAGGACCACGTCGTGTCGTTGGACCCCTCGAGCGGGACACCCTCGACGGTGAAGCCGTAGCGACGGCCGCTGCTGGCCAGCGAGGCCAGGTCGCCGGCCGCCTTGTGGCCATACCGGAAGTTCTCCCCGACGACCACGGCAGAGGCGTGCAGGTGCTCGACCAGCACGGCATGCACGAACTCCTCGGGTGAGAGCCGGCTGAACGTCACCGAGAAGGGCAGCACGCACATCACGTCGACACCGAGCCGCTCGAGCAGCTCGGCCTTGGTGCGCGAGCCGGTCAGGACCGCCGGATGACTGCCCGGCCGGACCACCTCGGTCGGGTGCGGGTCGAAGGTCAGCACCACGCACGGCAGGCCGGCAGCACGGGCCTTCTCGATGGCCCGGCCGATGATGTGCTGGTGGCCGCGGTGCACCCCGTCGAACACCCCGACGGTGACCACGCACCGGCCCCATGAGGACGGCGCCGCCTCGACGCCCCGCCAGCGCTGCACGGCCAGGAGCCTAGGGCCCCTGGCATGCTGCAGCCGTGGCCGTGCAGCTGATCAGCGAAAGCGGGCTACGCGACGTCCTCGACGTCACGGTGCGGCTGGTCGAGGCCGGCGGCGGTCTGGTGATCTTCCTGGGCGCGGTGCTGGCGTTCGGGCGGTTCCTGCTGGCTGCCGGCCGCAGGCGCGACGACGCCGCCTTCGTCCGCGTGCGGCTGGGGCTGGGGCGCTACCTGGCGCTGGGGCTGGAGTTCCAGCTGGCCGGGGACGTGCTGCGGACCGCGATCGCGCCCAGCTTCCGCGAGATCGGCCAGCTGGCTGCGGTGGCGGCGATCCGAACGGCGCTGAACTTCTTCCTGGCCAAGGAGATCGAACGGGAGCGGGCGCAGGTCGCGCCGGCTGCCAGCCCAGGCTGAGCAAAGCGGCACCGCCGCTGCCTGCCGGCACCTCAGGCCGGGCGGAAGACCACAGTCGGCCGGGCCACGCCGTCCCGGTCCTCGACCAGCGCGACGCAGCCGCCATCGGGGGCGAAGGCTCCGACCGGCCCGGCGATACCGCCCGGTTCGAGCCACCGGCCGAATGACAGCGCGAGCGCCTCCTCGTCGGTCAGCTCCCGGCATGGGAAGGCCGCCGCCACCGCCTCGTCCAGCCGGACGACCGCGCCGTCGAAGGTCTCGTCGCCACCGTCGGCCAGCTGCTCCAGCGTGCCGGCGGACTCGACAGGGAACGGACCGACCCGGGTACGCCGCAGCGCCGCGAGGTGAGCGCCGACTCCGAGCCCGGCACCGAGGTCACGGGCAAGCGCGCGAACGTAGGTGCCTGACGTGCAGGTCACCGCCACGTCGAGGTCGTCCCCACGTCTGGCCAGTACGTCGAAGCGGATGACCGTCACCGGGCGCGGCTTCAGCGTGACGTCCTCACCGGCCCGGACGCGGGCGTAGGACCGCACACCGTCGACCTTGACCGCGGACACCGACGAGGGGACCTGAGCCATCTCGCCGGTCAAGAAGGCGATCTGGTCGGCCACAGCGGCATCGCCCACATCCGAGGCATCTCGCCGCTCGAGGACGTCACCCTCGGCGTCATCGGTCACCGTCGTGACGCCGAGCCGGATGGTCGCGAGGTAGTCCTTGTCGGTCAGCGCGAGGTGCCCGAGCAGGCGGGTGGCACGACCGATGCCGAGCAGCAGCACACCGGTCGCCATCGGGTCCAGCGTGCCGGCGTGACCGACCTTCTTCGTGCGGGCCAACCGGCGCGTCCTCGCGACCACGTCGTGGCTGGTCCAGCCGGCCGGCTTGTCCACGACCAGCAGGCCGTCGGGAGCGGCCACCGCGGGTCGCGCAGCGGTCATGCCGCCAGGTGCGGAGCCAGCGACAGCTCGTCGCGCAGCCGCGCCACGGTCGTGGCGACATCGTCGTACGACGTGAAGCCGGCAGCGAAACGGTGACCGCCGCCGCCCAGGGTGACGCAGATCCGGCCGACGTCGACCCGGCCCTTCGAGCGGGCGGACACCTTGGTCGTCCCGTCGCTGGGGTCGTGCTTGAGGACCACCGCCACCTCGGCCTCGCGAGCCGTCCGTAACACGTCGATGACGCCCTCCACGTCGGCCAGACCCAGACCGCTCCGGTCGTAGTCGGCCGCCTCGACGGTGGTCCAGACCAGGCCCAGTCCGTCGGCGGCAGCGACCTCGAGGACGGCGCGCAGGCAGACCGAGCCGAGCAGCTGGACGTAACCGAAGGGCGCGGTGTCCCAGATCTCGCGGCTGATCACATCGTGCCGGATGCCGGTCGCGAGCAGCCGCGCCGCCAGCTGGTGGACGGCGGGAGTCGTCGCGGCGTACTTGAAGGAGCCGGTGTCGGTCACCAGGCCGGTGTAGATCGGGGCGGCGACTTCGGCGGTGAGCGGCAGGCCCAGCCGGTCGAGCAGCCCGACGACGACGACCGCCGTGGCAGCCGCTTCGGTGTCGACGAGGTTGACCGTGCCGAACAGGGTGTTGCTGGCGTGGTGGTCGACGACGAGCACGTCGTCCGCGGCCGCAACGCGGTTCGCGAGGCTGCCCAACCGGTCGACGCTGCCGGTGTCGAACGCGCACAGCAAACCCGGGGACGCGGGGACCTGGCAGGCCGGCACGAGCAGGTCCAACCCCGGCAGTGAGGCGTAGGCGCTAGGCACCTCGAACGGCTCGCTCCCCCACGACGCGCTCACGGTGGTGCCGTGGCGGCGCAGCGCGATGCCGAGGGCGAGCATCGAGCCGAGCGCGTCCCCGTCCGGCCCGACGTGACAGGTCAGCACGACCTCGTTGTGCGAGGACAGCAGGCCGGTCGCGGCCTCCCAGTCGGCGTCGCTGATGCTCACACCTCGTCCCCCCCGTCGGGCTCGGGCCGCGGCTGACGGTAAGGGTCCGCTTCTCCGGCCGGCGCTGCGCTGCTCGCGAGCTCCTGCACCCGCGCATCCTCCGCCCGGGCCTTCTCCAGCAGCGCCTCGATCCCGGCGGCCGTCTCCGGCACGACGTCGGCGATGAAGGCCAGCGACGGCGTGTAGCGCACCCCGGTCTGCCTGCCCACGGTGCTGCGCAGCACGCCCTTCGCGCTCTCCAGCGCCGCAGCGCTGTCCGACCGCTCGGTCGCATCGCCGTAGACCGTGTAATAGAGCGTCGCCTCCCGCAGGTCGGGGGTGAGCTTGGCATCGGTGATGGTGACCATCCCGAGGCGCGGGTCCTTGACCTGCGTCTCGAGCGTGGCCGCCACCACCTCACGGATGCGTACGGCGAGCTTGCGGGCCCGTGCGACGTCGACCATGACTAGTCGTCCTCCTGTCCGAACAGCTGCGGGTGAGCGGAGAGGACCTCCAGCTCCGGGCGGGCGGCGACCAACCGCTCGACCCCGTCGAGCACCTCGCGGCAATGCGCGGCGTCTCCAGCGACCACCGCCACCCCGATCAGCGCCCGCCGGTGCAGGTCCTGGAACCCCACCTCCGCAACGCTGACCTCGTACGTCCTGCGCACCTCCGCCAGCACCGGCCTTACGACGGACCGCTTGTCCTTCAGCGAGTGCACATCCCCAAGGAGCACATCCACAGCCAGCGACCCGACGTACACGCCCGGCCCACCCTTCGTCGACATGAGCGGTGCAGCGTGGTGGTGTCCGGAGAGCGCATCAAGCGCCAAAGGCGCAGCGCCCAAGGACACCACCACGTGACGGAAGCGACCTACTTACGAGGAACCTCTCTCAGCTCGAACGTCTCGATCACGTCATCGCTCTTGACGTCGTTGTACGACCCCAGACCAATACCGCACTCGTAGCCCTCGCGCACCTCGGTGGCGGAGTCCTTGAAGCGCTGCAGCGACTCGATCCGCAGGTTCTGGGCCACCACGACCCCGTCGCGGACCAGCCGCGCCGAGCTGTTGCGGACGATGGTCCCGGAGCGCACCAGGCAGCCCGCGATGTTGCCGAACTTGCTGGACCGGAAGACCTCGCGCACCTCGGCCGTGCCGAGCTGGGCCTCCTCGTAGATCGGCTTGAGCATGCCCTTGAGGGCCGCCTCGATGTCCTCGATGGCCGCGTAGATGACCGAGTAGTAGCGGATGTCGACGTGCTCGCGCTCGGCCAGCTCGCGGGCGTTGCCCTCGGGCCGGACGTTGAAGCCCAGGATGACGGCCTCGGACGCGCGGGCCAGGTTGATGTCGTTCTCGGTGATGGCACCGACGCCACGCCCGATGATGCGCAGCGACACCTCCTCGCCCACGTCGATCTTGAGCAGCGCGTCCTCGACGGCCTCCACCGATCCGGACACGTCGCCCTTGAGGATGAGGTTGAGCTGTGTCTTCTCCCCCTCCTTGAGGCGCTCGAACAGCGACTCGAGGGTGGGCCGGCCCCGGCTCGCGGCCAACGCGGCGTTGCGCTCGCGGGCCTGCCGCTGCTCGGCGATCTGTCGCGCGACCCGGTCCTCGCCGACGACGAGGAAGTTGTCGCCGGCACCCGGGACGCTGGTGAACCCGAGCACCTGCACGGGCTGCCCCGGGCCGGCGTCGGCGATGTTCTCGCCCCGCTCGTTGAGCATGGCGCGGACCCGGCCGAAGGCGTCGCCGGCCACGATCGAGTCCCCGACGTGCAGGGTGCCCCGGGTGACCAGGACGGTCGCGACCGGGCCGCGGCCCTTGTCCAGCCGGGCTTCGATCGCCACTCCCTGCGCGTCCACACCGGCGTCGGCGAACAACTCCAGCGCCGCATCCGTGGTCAGTAGGATGGCGTCGAGCAGCTCCTCCAGGCCGGAACCGGCCCTAGCCGACACGTCGACGAACATCGTCGTGCCGCCGTACTCCTCGGCGACCAGGCCGTACTCAGTGAGCTGGCCGCGCACCTTGGCCGGGTCCGCGCCCTCCTTGTCGACCTTGTTGACCGCGACCACGATCGGCACGTCGGCGGCCTGGGCGTGGTTGAGCGCCTCGATCGTCTGCGGCTTGACGCCGTCATCGGCCGCGACCACGAGCACGACGATGTCGGTGACCTTGGCACCACGCGCACGCATGGCCGTGAAGGCCTCGTGACCGGGGGTGTCGATGAAGGTCAGCTCGCGCACGCCGCCCTCGACCGGGTGGTGCACCTGGTAGGCGCCGATGTGCTGCGTGATCCCACCGGCCTCGCCCTTGACCACGTCGGTCTGCCGGATCGCGTCCAGCAGGCGGGTCTTGCCGTGGTCGACGTGACCCATGATCGTCACGACCGGCGGCCGGGCCACCAGCGTTGCCGCCTCGTCGTAGTCCGCACCGAACGAAAGGTCGAAGCGCTCGAGCAGCGCGGCGTCCTCCTCCTCGGGGGTGACGATCTGCACCTCGTAGCCGAGCTGGGTGCCGAGCAGCTGCAACGTCTCGTCGGTGCACGACTGGGTCGCGGTCACCATCTCGCCGAGCTCGGTGAAGACGACCTGGACCAGCGAGCCGGGGTTGGCGTTGATGCGGTCGGCGAAGTCGGCGAGTGACGCACCACGCGGCAGGCGCACGGTCTCGCCGTTTCCGCGGGTGACACCGCCACCCATCGTCGGGGCGGCCAGGTTGTCGAACTCCTGACGCCGCTGCTTCTTGCTCTTGCGGCCGCGGACCGGGCGACCGCCACCGGCCCGACCGAACGCACCAGGGGCGGCCCCGCCACGTGCGGCGCCGCCGCGGGGTCCACCGCCGGGACGGCCCGCGAAGCCGCCGCCGCCGGGACGCGCGCCGTAGCCCCCACCTGCGGGGGCGCCCGGGCCGCCGCCGGGACGGGCACCGGGTGCACCGGTCGAACCGGGCCGCGCGCCCGGCATGCCCGGACGGGCACCGGCGGCGCGCGGCGGGAACATGCCGGGACCGGGCCGGGGCCCACCGGGGCCGGCGGGGCCGCCACCGGTACGGGGCGGGAACATGCCGGGACCGGGGCGGGGGCCGCCGGGACCGACCGGGCCGGTAGCGCTGGGCCGGGGAGCGGCCGGGCGCGGCGGCATACCGGGCAACGGACCACCGGGCCCGCCTGGGCGGGGGCCGGCCGCGGGCGAGCCCGGTCGCGGCGGCATGCCGGGCACCGGCGTCGCGGGGGTCGGCGTGGACGCGGCGGCCGGTCGCGGGGCGGCAGGGCGCGGCGGCATGCCGGGCGTGCCGTCGGCCGGTGAGGTGAAGGGGTTGTTGCCGGGGCGCGGCCCGGGCGCGGGGCGCGCGGGCAGCCCGGAGCCAGGGGTCGCCGCCGGGGCGGCTGGGTCAGCCGTGGGGTGAGCCGTCGGGGTCGCAGCGGCCGTTGGACCGGTGTGGACCGCACCGCCGGGGGGCGTGGCGCCAGCGGGTCCCGGCGCCGCCTTGATACCGGGGGCACCGGAGGCGGGCCGGCCGGTGGAGGGCGCGGCGGGGGCCGCCGGGAAGGCCTCCCGCAGCTTGCGGGCGACAGGCGACTCGATGGTGGACGAGGCGCTCTTGACGAACTCCCCGTTGTCCTTCAGCCAGGTGAGCAGGGCCTTGGACTCGAGACCGAGCTCCTTGGCCAGCTCGTGGACGCGGGCTTTGCCGGGCACTGTGCTCCTTCATCGGAGGTCTGGCCCGGGTCCGTCCCTGGCCGAGGTGGCTACTGCATGGGGGTGCTCATGGGTGCTGGCTCATCGAGTGCTCATGCGCTTCTCGACCTGCTCTCGTGACGGATGGGTGGGCTGCTGAGCCACGTGCTCCCTGACCGGCGCGACGTCCAGCGGGCCAGGGACCCGAAGGGCCCGCGGGAACGCTCGGCGACGCTCGGCCAGCTCGATGCAGGCCGCGTCGGGGTGCACACACGCGCCTCGACCGGGCAGGCATCCGGCGGGGTCGACGGTGAGGATCCCGTCGGCCACGACGACGCGCAGCAGGGCGGGCTTGAGATCACGCTCCCGGCAACCCACACAGGTGCGGACCGGGCCCGCGACACGAGCCACGTCCGAGCCTACCCCGCCCCAGCGCAGGGCCGGGGGCTCACGCCGGCGGCCCATCCTCGGCTTGCCCCTCAGTGTCGCTGTGGATGTCGATGCGCCAGCCGGTCAGCCGGGCGGCGAGCCGGGCGTTCTGCCCTTCCCTGCCGATGGCCAGGGACAGCTTGTAGTCCGGCACCACCACGCGGGCCGACCGCTGCACCAGGTCGAGCACCTCGACGCTGAGGACCGTGGCGGGCGATAGCGCCTCTGCGACGAAACGCGCCGGCTCGTCGTACCAGTCGATGATGTCGATCTTCTCGCCGTGCAGCTCGTTCTGCACCGCGCGCACCCGCGAACCCTGCGGCCCGATGCACGCTCCCTTGGCCCCCAGCCCCTGCACGGTCGACCGGACGGCGATCTTGGTGCGGTGACCGGCCTCGCGGGCCAGCGCCATGATCTCGACGCTGCCGTCTGCAACCTCCGGCACTTCCTGGGCGAACAGGCCCCGGACGAGATCGGGGTGGGTACGGGAGATGGTGATCTGCGGGCCACGCTGGCCCCGGGTGACACCGACGATGCGGCACTTCACACGGCTGCCGTGCTCGTAGACCTCACCGGGCACCTGCTCGGCCGGGGGCAGCACCGCCTCCAGCGAGTCCTCGCGCACCCCGAGCCGGACCATGACGTTGCGGTTGACGGGCGCACCCGGGCGCTGACCGGTCTGCTGCACGATGCCGGAGATGAGGTCACCCTCGGTGCCGGCGTACTCGCCGTAGGAGTGGTCGTGCTCGGCCTCGCGTAGGCGCTGCAGGATGACCTGCTTGGCGGTCATCGTGGCGATCCGCCCGAAGTCCCCCGGGGTGTCGTCCCACTCCCGGGTGACGTTGCCGCCCTCGTCGAGCTCCTGCGCCAGGACGACGACGTCGCCGGTCTTGCGGTCGAGCTCGATGCGGGCGGTGGGGGTGGCGCCTTCGGTGTGCCGGTACGCCGTCAGCAGGGCCGACTCGATCGCCTCCAGGACGGTGTCCGCCTTGATGTCCTTCTCACGCTCCAAGGCGCGCAGCGCTGCCATGTCGATCTTCATGCATCCCCCTGTGGGTCGTGCTCGGTCTCATCGGGGTCCGGCCGGGTGAACTCGACCTGCACGGCGGCCCGCACCACCTCGGCCAGCAGGAGCGTGCGCACGGAGCCGTCGACGTCCAGAGCGACCTCGTGGTCGTCGGCGGACACAACGCGACCGGTCACGGCCTCGCCGGAGCCGAGGTGAGCGGTCACCAGGCGGCCGACCGAACGGCGCCAGTGCCGGACAGCCGTGAGCGGCCGGTCGACGCCGGGTGAGCTGACCTCCAGCACGTAGGCACCGCCGAGCAGGTCGGGCTCGGCCTGTTCGGCCGCGTCCAGCAGGTCCGAGACGGCCTTGCTGACCTGCGCGACGTCGTCCAAGTTGATGCCGCCATCTCGGTCGACGACGACGCGCACCACCCGGCGCCTGCCGGCCGGGGAGACCGAGACGTCCTCGAGATCAGCCCCGGCGCCCTCCACCGCGGGCACCAGCAGCTGGACGAGCCGGGCGCGCACGGCCGTCACGGGGGTCGCCACCGCAGTCTCCTCTTCTGTTGTCCAGGGCCCAACGTGCACCTGCCCGCTACCGGTGGGGTCGCAGGTGCGGTCGCGGGTGCCGCGCCTAGGCCCAGGTTAGCGGTCGTGGCGGTCTGGCAGGCTGCTCCGGTGAGCTCCCGACCCACCCGGCGCGCCGTCCTGACCGGCTCCGCCGCCGCCGCCGCGCTCACCGCCTGCACCCGCACCTCCCGCCGCCGCGCCGCCGCACCGGCCGCCGTCGATCCCGACGTCGAGCTGAGGGCCGCTGCCGTCGCGCGCGAGCAGTCCCTGCTCGACGCGTACGACGCAGCCGCCACCAACCCGGGGCTGCAGGGCCGCCTCGCGCCGCTGCGGGCCGAGCACGCCGCCCACCTGCAGGCCCTCGGTGCCCTCCCGGTCCCGGGCATCCCGCCGCCCTCGACGCCCACGCTGTCCCAGCTGATCGCCCTGGAGCGCCGCGCCGCGGCCGCGCACACCGCCGCTGCCGTCCCCGCGTCACGTCGGCTGGCGCCCGTCCTTGCCTCACTCGCCGCCTCCGAGACGACGCACGTCGGCGTCCTGTGAGGGGCCGGCGGGCCTGCGTGCCGGCGGCTGAGCACGGGCGAGGACACCAGTGACGGAGCTGGACCTGCTCGCAGCCGTGCTGTCCGACGAGCACGCCGCCATCTACGCGTACGGCGTGCTGGGCGCCCGGTTGGACGAACCCACCCGGGCCGTCGCCCTGGCCGACTTCGACGCCCACCGCGTCCGCCGCGACGACCTCGTCACCCGCCTGCGGGCCGCCGGCCGCATGCCGGAAGGCCCCCGGCCGGCGTACGACGTCTCGGTCGCCCGCCGGATCGACGCGCTCGCGCTGGCCCTGCGCGTCGAGGAGTCGCTGGCCGTCCGGTGGCGGGACCTGGTGGCCGGAACGTCGGACGCTGGGCTGCGCCGGCTCGGGGTCAGCGGCCTGACCGACAGCGCCCTCCGGGCCGCCCAGTGGCGCCGCCGGGCGGGGATGCCGCCGACGGTCGCGCTACCGGGCCAGGTCTGAGGCCCGGGCCGGCAGCTCAGCCGCCACTACCTCGCCAGATGCGACGCCCGGGCCAGCAGCTCGGCCGCTTCGGCGGGCTCCACGAGCAGGGTCGCCTCGCCACAGGACAGCTCGACCGCACCCGTGCCCTCACGCGGACCGGGCCGCACGCCGCCCGACAGCCAGACGCCCGAGGACTCCGCGACGTCGACCAGGGCGTCGGCCAGCCGTTGGGGGTCGCCCTCCAGGACGACGTGCAGCATCGCGGTCACCGGTGGGGTAACGACCTCGAGGCCGGTGCCGGCCAGGGCGCTGGCAGCCCCGACGTACAACGGCATGCGGGGCAGGTGCTCGCGCAGGCCGCGGCGGGCTGACAGTGCGAGCGGCCACAGGGCGGGCAGCGTCCCGCCGTACCGGTGCCGCCAGGTGCGAACCGCCTCCTGGCAGTCCCAGGGGCAGAGCAGCACCGCGCCGGCGAGGCCGCCGAGGTCCTTGTAGAGCGAGAGGTAGGTCGTGTCGGCCAGGGCGGCGACCTCACTGAGGGTCCGGGGGTCGTAGGCCGGACCGCACTGCCAGAGCCGCGCGCCGTCGATGTGCAGCGCCACGCCGGCGTCGGTGCAACGGAACGACAGGTCCACCAGATCGTCCCAGGGCAGCAGGTGCCCACCGGTCTCGCGGCGGGGCAGCTCGACGACCACGGCGGCCAGACCGGCCAGCTCGCTCGGGTCGCCCTCGATCACGGGCTCGAGGCCGGACAGCGTGCTGGCGGCGTCTTCCTCCCACAGGACCAGGTGGCTCGTCGGGTGCAGCGAGACCCGCGACGGGCCACGCGCCTCGGCGTGCAGCCGCAGGGCGATCTGCTGGGCCATCGTGCCGGTGGGCAGCAGGACCGCGGCCTCCGCGCCGAACAGGTCGCGGATCGCCTCCTCGACCTCGGTCACCACTCCCCCGGTGCCGTAGGTGTCGATGTCACCGTCGCGGGCGGCTTCCTGCCGCAGCAGCTCCACCTGCTCGGGCAGGGTCGTCCGGCCGTGGCCGGACAGCCGACGCGAGCAGCTCGCCGCGATGGCCTTGGCCCGCACCTCATCGGCCGGCGTGACGACCGTGGTCACCAGCTGTCCAGCAGGTCGAGAAGGCCTGCCAGGGAACGGATCTCGGCATCCGGTACGACGTCATGGCGTGGCACCGGCCGACCGCTCAGCAGCACCGTCCGCATCCCGACTGCCTGCGCCCCGCTGATGTCGTCGTGCGGCCGGTCGCCGACGAAGACCGCGTCTGCGGGTTCGACGTCGAGGGCGTCGAGCAGCACCTGGAAGGCCTGCGGGTGGGGCTTCATGTGCGGCAGGTCGGAGGTGTAGACCCGGACCTGGAGCAGGTCGAGCAACCCGGCGTCGGCCAGCCAGCGGTCGTGCACCGCGCGCGGCCAGTGGGTGTTGGACAGCAGTCCCGTCCGCCAGCCGCGGTCGAGGCAGCCCCGCAGCACAGCGGCGGCGTCCGGGTCGTGGCTGACGGTTGCTTCCCAGGCCCCGTGGTAGGCCGCCAGTGCCTCGTGCACCGGCAGGTGGGTGCGCGCCTCGACCGAGCGGACCAACTGCTCGGTGGTGCCCGACGCCCCACCACCGGCGTCCAGCACGCGGCTGCGCCACCAGGCATGCTCGGCCTCCAGCAGCTGCTGGGCCAGCCGTTCGGGATCCTCGGGGTCCAGCACCTGCGCCGCGGCCAGCCACATGGCAAGCAGGTCGACGTCCGTGTAGGTCGACAGCGTGCCGCCCCAGTCGAACAGCACCGCGCCGATCAACCGCGGACCTCGCGCACGACCCCGCCGACCAGCTCGTCCACCGGCACCCGCCTGACCTCGCCGGACCGGCGGTCGCGGACCTCCACGACGCCGTCAGCGAGCGACTTGCCCACGACGACGACCGTCGGGACCCCGAGCAGCTCGGCGTCCTTGAAGGCTACGCCCGGCGAGCCGCCGCGGTCATCGAGCAGCACCCGCAGGCCACGGCTCTCAAGCTCGGCGGCCAGCCGCTCTCCCACCTCACCCTGCTCGCCCTTGCCGGCGATCACGAGGTGCACGTCGGCGGGCGCCACCGACGGCGGCCACAGCAGGCCCTTGTCGTCATGGGACTGCTCGGCGATCGCTGCGACCGCCCGTGAGACGCCGATGCCGTAGCAGCCCATGGTCACCCGCACCGGCTTGCCCTGCGGGCCGAGGACGTCCAGGCCGAACGCGTCCGCGAACTTTCGGCCAAGCTGAAAGACGTGGCCGATCTCGATGCCGCGGTCGATCACCAGCGGCGACCCGCAGACGGGGCACGCGTCACCCTCGCGGACCTCTGCCGCCGGGACGACGCCGTCGGGCTCGAAATCCCGGCCCATGACGACGTTGCGGGCGTGCCGGTCCTTCTGGTTCGCACCGGTCACCCAGGCCGAACCCGGCGTGACGCGGGGGTCGACCAGGTAGCGAATGCCCAGCGCCTTCAGGATTTGCGGACCCAGGTAGCCCCTGACCAGCTCGGGGTGGTTGTCGAAGTCCTCGAACGGCTCGACCTCGGCCGGGTAGGTGTTGGCCTCCACGGCCTTGAGGTCAACCTCACGGTCACCGGGCAGGCCGATGACCAGCAACGAGCGCTCCCCCGTCGGCTGGCGCAGCTGCAGGACGACGTTCTTCAGCGTCTGCGAGGCGTCGACGCCGAGCAGGGCGGTGAGACTTCCGATCGTCGGGGTGTCCGGGGTCTCCACCACCTCGAGGGCCGGCTGGGTGGCTGGGTCAACCGCTTCCTGGGCCCGTACGGTGGCGGCCTCGACGTTGGCGGCGTAGTCGCAGGTGGTGCAGGCAACGTAGGTGTCCTCACCGGTCGGGGCGACCGCGAGGAACTCCTCGCTGTCGCTGCCGCCCATCGCCCCACTGACCGCGCTTACGATCTTGTACTCGAGGCCGAGCCGCTCGAAGATCCGGATGTACGCCGCGCGGTGCTTGGCGTAGCTCGCGGCCAGCCCTTCGTCGTCGAGGTCGAAGGAGTAGCTGTCCTTCATGACGAACTCGCGGCCACGCAGGATCCCCGCCCGCGGCCGCGCCTCGTCCCGATACTTGGTCTGGATCTGGTACAGCGACAACGGCAGGTCCTTGTACGACGAGCACTCGCCCTTCACCAGCAGGGTGAACAGCTCCTCGTGTGTCGGGCCGAGCAGGTAGTCGCCGCCCTTGCGGTCCGTCAGGCGGAACAGCAAGTCGCCGTACTCGGTCCACCGGCCGGACGTCTCGTACGGCTCGCGGGGCAGCAGGGCGGGGAACTGCACCTCCTGGGCGCCGATCGCGTCCATCTCCTCCCGGACGACGGTCGCAACCCGGTTGAGCACCTTCAGGCCGAGCGGCAGCCATGAGTAGATCCCCGGCGCGACCCGCCGGACGTAGCCGGCCCGGACGAGCAACCGGTGGCTCGGCACCTCCGCGTCCGCCGGGTCCTCACGCAGGGTGCGCAGGAACAGGGTGGACATGCGGAGCACAGGGCTCTCCCTCGATCGGCGAGCGGCCAGCCTATCGACGGGCGGCCGGCCGGTCGCCGGAGTTCCTAGGCTGCCTGCGTGCTCGTCCTGCTACCCCCGTCGGAGGGCAAGGCCGTGGGCACTGTGGGGCCGGCCCTGGACCTCGAGTCGCTGTCGTTCCCCGAGCTCACGCCGGTCCGCGCACTGCTGGTCGACGCCCTGAGCCGGCTGGCGGTCGAGCAGCCGGCGATCCTGGCGCGGGCTTTGGGACTCACCGATGGCCAACGGTCCGAGCTCGACAAGGATGCCAGGCTGAGGTCGGCGCCGACCTTGCCCGCGCGGCGGCTCTACACCGGCGTCATCTACGACAACCTCGACCTCGCCACCATGCAAGGCCCGGCACGGCGGCGGGCCACCAGCTCGGTGGTGGTGGCCAGCGCGCTGTTCGGGTTGCTGCGACCGGGTGACCGCGTTCCGTCGTACCGGCTGTCGGGGGGGACGACGCTGCCCGGACTGGGAAGGCTCCGACCGCTGTGGCGACCGGTGCTGGAACCCCTGCTGGCCAAGGAGAAGGGCCTGGTGGTGGACCTGCGGTCTGTGGCCTACGCGCAGCTGGCGCGGGCGCCGCGGGCCGTTGAGGTCCGGGTGCTGCGCGAGCAGAGCGGACAGCGCACGACCGTCAGCCACGACAACAAGTGGACGAAGGGCAAGCTCGCCAGGGCGCTGTGCGAGCACGGTGCGCGCACGCCCCGGGACGTCGCGGAGCTGGGCCGCGAGCTGGCGGACGCGGTCGAGGTCGACGGGCATCGGGTAGACCTCGTCCTGCACGGCCTGGCCGCTGCCCGCTGAAGGAGAACCCATGGACGTCCGCAGCACCCTGCGCTGGTCCGGCACGCTGCCCGCCCCGGGCAGTCACCCCGGCGCCAAGGACAAGGCGCGCGGCCGAAAGCAGACGGCCGCCAGCGCCGGCGAGCTGGCCGAACTGCAGGAGCGGCTGTTCGCCTGCGGCAAGCTCGGGGACCGCAGGCGGGTCCTGCTCCTGCTGCAGGCGCGCGACGCGGGCGGCAAGGACGGCACCGTCAAGCACGTCGTCGGACTGGTCAACCCCGCCGGGGTCCACATCACGTCGTTCGGGCCGCCGACGGAGCAGGAGCTGGCGCACGACTTCCTGTGGCGCGTCGAGCGGGCGCTGCCGACCGCCGGTCAGATCGGGGTGTTCAACCGGAGTCATTACGAGGACGTCCTGGTCGCCCGGGTCCACCAGCTGGTGCCGGCCGAGGTGTGGCAGGCCCGCTACGGGCAGATCTCCGCCTGGGAGCAGGCCCTCGCCGCCGACGGCTGCACGCTGGTCAAGGTGTTCCTGCACATCTCTCCCCAGGAGCAGCGGGAGCGGCTGCTGGCGCGGCTCGACGACCCCACCAAGCACTGGAAGGTCGGCACCTCCGACCTCGCCGAGCGGGCCCGGTGGGACGACTACACCGCTGCCTATCAGGACCTGCTCGACCGGTGCTCGACCGACGTCAACCCGTGGTACGTCGTGCCGGCCGACCGCAAGTGGTACCGCGACTGGGCGGTCACCCACCTGCTGCTGGAAATCCTGCGGTCGCTGGACCTGGCGTGGCCGACACCCCACGGTGTCGACCTCGCCGCCATGCGCACCGAGCTGGCTGAACGCTGATCCCCCTCCGAGCTCTGATGCGGTCCCGCCCGGTCCCGACCGGGCTCCGGTCCCGGTCCATGTCACCGCGCCAGCGCCCACGCCACGTCCAGAAAGCTCGTCGGTGGCGGCTCGCCGTCCGCGATGGACCAGGTGCAGGCCAGTACCGCGCGCACCAATCCCCACTGCCGCAGCCGCCCACGGTCGATGGCGAGCTCCTCGGCGAGCAGGTCCAGCCGTCGTTCCACCAAATGGGCAACCTCGGCCGGCAGCGGATTGAGCAGCAACGGCCCCACGTCGTACGACGGGTCACCTGTCACGCCGTGCGGGTCGATGCCCACCCAGCCGGTCGGCCCGCGCAGCAGGTTGCCGTGGTGCAGGTCACCGTGCAGCACCACCGGCTGCGGCGCCGTGGCCAGCAGGTCAGCCAGCGTGCTGCGAGCCGGCAGCACCAGCCCGGCGGGCAGCCCTACGTCGGTCAGCAACGGGGCGCACTCCTGCCCCACCGTCGGCAGACCGCACCCCGGCGGCACCGGCCGCCACATCGACCGCATCGCGCGTGCAAGGGCGATGGTCGCCTCGTCGTCCGGCAGGTCGCTCACCGGCGTGCCAGGCACCACCTCGGCGAGCAGCAGCCCGTCCTCGGTCTCGCCGAGCAGTCGGACGCAGCCCTCACCGAGCAGCCGCAGCGCCGACGCCTCGCGTAGCCGAACAACCGGCTCGTCGTACCCCGCCTTGACGACGACGCCGGGCCGCAGGAGGCGGACCTGGGACGCGCTGCTCAGACGTGTTCCGGATAACGGCTGTAGGTCGGGAAGTTGCCGTACAGCTGCTCACCTTCGGGACCCTCGGTGACCGCCTGCACAAGCAGGTCGCCGCCAACGAAGGCGCCCTTCCAGGACGCGCCCTTGCCCCCGAAGACCTCCTCGCGGTCGCCGCGGCTGCGGGGCTTGTTGATGCCGACCTTGAAGGCCTGCAGCTCCTCGGCGATCCGGGCGCCGAAGTCGGCGTCGTCCGTGGCCACGGAGGCGACCAGGGAGCCGTTCGAGGCGTTCATCGCGGCCAGCAGCTCGGCCTCGCTGTCGACGACCACGATCGAGTCGAGCGGGCCGAACGGCTCGGCGTGCCGCAGTCCCCACGACGACGGCGGTTCGAGGATGCAGGCCGGGGCGACGTAGGCCGAGGTGTCCTGGCCGTCGAGGTAATGCCCGTCCTCGGCTCGCCGGTGCGCGAGGGGGATACCACCTCCGGAGACCGCCTGCGCGTACTGCTCGCGCAGCTCGGCGGCCTTCACGGCCGAGATGACCGGTCCGAAGTCCAGCTCGGGCAACGCGTCGTCCGGGCTGCCGACCGCGAGCGGGTGACCCCAGCGCAACGACTGCAGGACCGGCAGGTACATCTCCAGGAACTCCGGCATCAGCTGGCGCTGCACAACGTAACGCGGGTAGGCGGTGCAGCGCTGCTTGGCGTACTCGAAGCCCTTCTTCAGGTGCGCCGCCAGGTCGTCCCACTGGCTGTAGTCCCAGATGCCCCAGGCGTTGAGGCCCTCCTGCTCGAGCAGGTGCCGCTTGCCGGTGTCGGCCAGAGTGGTCGCCGCCTTGCGGCCGTTCGCACGACCACCGACGAACGCCAGCGCGCCGATCTCGGGAGCGCTGATGAGGGCATCACCGAGGGCGGCGCCGACACCGGACAGCAGGGTGACCGGAAGGCCGGCCCGCTTCATGATCGCGTGGGCGAGGGTCAGCGTGTGGAACCCGCCCTGTGACGGGGTCTTCGCGACCACCGCGTTGCCGGCAAGCACCTGCACCAGCTCGGCGTGCACCTGCACCGACATCGGGTAGTTCCAGGACGCGATATTACTCACGGGGCCGGGCAGCGACCGTCGACCGGCGAGCTGCCGCTCGGCCTCGCCGAGGTACCAGTCCACGCCGTCCAGGGCCCGGTCGACGTCCGCACACGCCAGCCGCCACGGCTTGCCGATCTCCCAGACCAGCAGCAGGGCCAGGGTGTCGCGGTGCACTCGCATCTCCTCGACCGCCGCGCTCACCCGGCGCCGGCGCTCGTCCAGGTCGACCGCGCTCCACGCCTTGTGCTCCAGGGCTGCCTGGGCGACCGCGGTGACGGCGTCGTCGTGGTCGATGCGCGGAGGACCTTGGATCGGCGAGCCGTCGACGGGTGTGACGTGTTCCCCCGGTGACCCGATCCGCTGCCACTGCCCCCCGGCCAGGTTCAGGATCCGGTCGGCGTCGAACGCCTCCGGCGCAGCCGACCGGGCTGCGGCGTAGACGTCGTCCCACGAGGTGCCGGGCTTGACCTGCATGTCGTGACTCTCCCGCATGATCGTGGAAGGCCCGTTCGGGCATCCCGCTTCAGGTGCAGCGTGGAGTGCACCACATCCGGCGCCCGGGCCAGACGCACCGGGTGGCTCGCCCAGCGACGGTGGGTCGGGCGAACCGACTGTGCCGCCGAGCTCGGCCAGGCCGGGGGCGGGCGTACTCCTCGCGATCTCAGAACAGGACGCTGGCGAAGGTACCGACCTGGCGGAAGCCGACCTTCTCGTAGGCCCGCCGGGCGGAGTCGTTGTAGTCGTTGACGTAGAGACTGACGATGGGGGCGACCGATGCCCGCGCCAGCTCGACGACGGCGGCGGTGCCCGCCGCCCCGAGCCCGCGCCCGCGCAGGGCTGGCTCGACCCACACGCCCTGCACCTGCGCAGCGCTCGCCGTGGCCGCACCGATCTCGGCCTTGAACAGCACCTTGCCGTCCTGGAACCGGGCAAAGGCGCGACGCTGGACGACCAGCTCCTCGACCCGGGCGCGGTACAGCGCGCCGCCGTCGCCCTGCAGCGGCGAGACACCCACCTCCTCGGTGAACATCGCGATGCAGGCCGGCAGCAGCAGGTCCACCTCGTGCCGCTGCACCAGGCGTACGTCGGGATCTGCAGTCACCAGCGGCCGGGAGTCGATGGCCAGGAGGGGCTGGGTCATCCGCAGCTCCCGGGCCGGCCGCCATGACGGCTCCAGCAGTGACCACAGCAGGGAGACGGCCTCCGTCGGCCCTACCAGTGAGGAGCACCGGCGACCCTGCTTGCGGGCCCGCTCGGCGAAGGCGCGGACCGCTCCCGGTCCCGCCTGCACCGGGACCAGGTTGGCTCCCGCGTAGCAGATCGCCTCGAGGTCACCGCGGTCGCCGTAGCCCCACACCTCTGCCCCGAGGCGCCAGCCGTCCAGGCCGGCGGCGTCCACGCGCGACGCCACGAAGACGTCTGCGACGGCGTCGACCGCCAGTAGCTCGCGCACCTCGCCGAGGTCGCGGCCGTCCAGCAGCCGCGTCGTGGACGTCCTGAGCACGTCCGCGAGGGTAGGCCTAGGCGCTGACCGAGGGGGTACCTGACGGCCCGTCGTACGCCGCTGCCAGCCGCAGCGCCTCGAACACCAGCGTCTCGACGATCTGGTCCTCGGGGACGGTCTTGATGACCTCGCCCTTGACGAAGATTTGGCCCTTGCCGTTGCCGGAAGCGACACCCAGGTCGGCCTCGCGGGCCTCCCCGGGACCGTTGACGACGCAGCCCATGACCGCGACCCGCAGCGGCACCGTCAGCCCCTCGAGCCCGGCCTGGACCTTCTCGGCCAAGGTGTAGACGTCGACCTGCGCCCGGCCGCACGAGGGGCAGGACACGATCTCGAGGCCACGCTGGCGCAAGTTCAGCGACTCCAGGATCTGCAGGCCCACCTTGACCTCCTCGACCGGCGGGGCGGACAACGAGACCCGGATTGTGTCGCCGATGCCCTCGGCCAGCAGCGCGCCGAAAGCGACCGCCGACTTGATGGTGCCCTGGAAGGCCGGTCCGGCCTCGGTGACGCCCAAGTGCAGTGGGTAGTCGCAGGACTGCGACAGCAGCCGGTAGGCCTTCACCATCACGACCGGGTCGTTGTGCTTGACCGAAATCTTGATGTCGCGGAAGTCGTGCTCCTCGAACAGCGAGCACTCCCACAACGCGGACTCCACCAGCGCCTCCGGCGTGGCCTTGCCGTGCTTGGCCATGATTCGCTTGTCGAGCGAACCGGCGTTGACGCCGATCCGGATGGGGATGCCGGCGGCCTTGGCGGCCCTCGCGACGTCGCCGACCTTGCCGTCGAACTCCCGGATGTTGCCCGGGTTGACGCGCACCGCCGCGCAGCCGGCGTCGATGGCGGCGTAGATGTACTTGCTCTGGAAGTGGATGTCGGCAATGACCGGGATCTGGCTGTGCTTGACGATCTGGGGCAGCGCCTCGGCGTCGACCGGGTCGGGTACGGCGACGCGGACGATCTGGCAGCCGGTGGCCTGCAACGCGGCGATCTGCTGGAGCGTCGCGTTGACGTCGGCGGTGACCGTGGTTGTCATGGACTGCACCGAGACCGGAGCGCCGCCGCCGACCAGGACGCCGCCGACGTCGAGCTGGCGGGTCTTGGTGCGCTCGGCCAGCCGCTGCGGGACCTCGGGCATCCCGAGGGCGACGCTCGTGGGCTTGGCCGACCCGGCGGTCACTGGGTGAGCCGGATGGGGTTGACGATGTCTGCTCCCAGGAGCCAGACGCTGAAGCCCACGAACAGGGCGACGACACCGAGGGTGAGGGGCATCAGTCTGTTCATGTCCACGTGGGTGAGCTCGCCGGTGTAGCCGCGCAGGCGGCGCACCTTGTCCCGGGCGGTCTCGAACAGCAGGACAGCGATGTGGCCGCCGTCCAGGGGGAGCAGCGGCAGCAGGTTGAAGATGCCGACGAACAGGTTGAGACCGGCCATCAGCATGAGGAAACCGGCCAGCTTGGTGCTGAACGGGATCGGTGCGTTGAAGACCTCGCCGCTGACCCGGCTGACCCCGACCACACCGACGAAGCCCGCGGGGTCGCGGTGCTTGCCGTAGACCTGCGTGATGGTCCCGAGCTTGCGGGTCAACGTGTCGTAGGTCCCCGAGAGGATCAGGCCCAGCTGCGAGCCGGTCTCGCCGATCGCGGCGATCGGCCCGACGTGCCGCAGGGTGGTCGGGTCCTGCCCGACGCCGATCGTGCCGACCCGGACGTCCCTTGTCGGGTCGGTGAGGTCGGGCCGGGTCGTGACGACCGGGGTGAGGGTGACCGGAACCCGCTTGCCGTCGCGCTGGACCACGACCGGCAGCGGTCGTCCGGCGCTGTCGCGAACCGCCTTCTGGAAGACGGTGTAGTCGGTGACCGGCTTGCCGGCGACCTCGAGCACCCGGTCGCCGCCTCGGAGACCGGCCGCTGCTGCGACGCCGGGCACGGTGCCGGCCGGGCAGGACCCGCCCGTCCTGGCGCTCGGCGGGAACGTCGTGGTCTTTGAGGTGATCGACAGTGCCAGGCACTCCTGGGGCTTGAGCAGGACAGCGGCCTTGCCGTCCGGGATCCCCACGGCTGCCACCGTCAGGAACACCAGGATGACGGCGATGACGAAGTGCACCGTCGACCCGGCGGCCAGCACGACGGTGCGGGGGCCGGGCTTGTGCCGGAAGAACGCGCGGTCCTCGTCACCGGGCGCGACCTCTTCCAGCGGGGTCATGCCGACGATCTTGACGAACCCGCCGGCCGGGATGGCTTTCACGCCGTACTCGGTCTCGCCGCGCTGGCGGGAGAACAGCGTGGGACCGAAGCCGACAAAGAACTGGGTGGCTTTCATGCCGTAGTGCCGGGCGGTCAGGAAGTGGCCCGCCTCGTGCAGCATCACCGACACCAGCAGGGCGACCACGAAGGCGAGGACGCCGACCGCCGTCACCGGGACACCCCTGTCATGCCACAACCTCTCCCGCACAGGCCCGCGCCCATGTCTCTGTCTCCAACACCTCGACCAGTGTCGGGCGTTCCCTGAACTCGTGCGCCTGGACGATCTGCCCGATGGTGTCGACGATCGCCGCGAACGGCAGCCGGCCGGCCAGGAACGCCTCGACGCAGACCTCATTGGCGGCGTTGAGGGCGGCCGGGGCCGTGCCGCCGCGGGCACCGGCGGCGCGGCACAGCGCGACGGCTCCGAAGACGGTCTCGTCGAGCGGCTCGAAGCCCCATGTGTGCGGGACGCTCCAGTCGACGGACGGCGCCACGTCGGGCACCCGGTCCGGCCAGGACAGCCCGAGTGCGATCGGCAACCGCATGTCGGGCGGGCTGGCCTGCGCGAGCGTCGAGCCGTCGACGAACTGCACCATCGAGTGGACCACCGACTGCGGGTGGACGACGACGTCGATCCGGTCGTAAGGCACGCCGAACAACAGGTGCGCCTCGATCAGCTCGAGGCCCTTGTTGACCAGGGTGGCGCTGTTGATGGTGACGACCGGCCCCATGTCCCAGGTCGGGTGGGCCATGGCCTGCTCGGGGGTGATGCCCGACAGGTCGGTGCGGCCGCGGAACGGGCCGCCGCTGGCCGTGAGGACGAGCTTGGCGACCTCCCCCCGGCTGCCGCCTCGCAGGCACTGGGCCAGTGCGGAGTGCTCGCTGTCCACCGGCACCACCTGCCCGAGGTACGGCGTGACGAGGGGTCCCCCGGCGACCAGGGACTCCTTGTTCGCCAGGGCAAGGGTCCGGCCGGCCTGCAGCGCGGCTAGCGTGGGAGCCAGCCCAATCGAGCCCGTCATGCCGTTGAGCACCACGTCGCACGGCCAGCCGGCCAGCTCGGTGGCCGCATCCGGCCCGGCCAGGACCTTGGGGACGGTGAACTTCCCGGCACTGTAGCCACGGCGCTGGGCCTCGGCGTAGAAGGCCAGCTGCAGGTCCTGGGCGGCGGTGGCCTGCGCGACGGCCACCACCTCGACACCGAGGTCGAGGGCCTGCTGAGCCAACAGCTCCACCCGTGCACCGCCGGCGCCCAGGCCCACTACCCGAAAGCGGTCGGGGTTGCGGCGGACGACGTCGACGGCCTGGGTACCGATGGAACCGGTCGAGCCCAGCAGCACCACGTCGCGGATCACCCCACCAGTGTCCCAGGCAGGGCAGACTTGAGCGCGCCGTCCCTTCGGCCGTCATCCCCCCGATCTCAGGAGCGCCCGTGCTCGTCGTCATCGCCACCGTCCCAGGCAAGCCCGACAAGCGCGCCGACATCGTCGCCGGCCTGGCCGAGTGCGCGGCCGCCAGCCGCCAGGACGCCGGCTGCCGCAGCTACTGGTTCACCACCGACGTCGAGAACCCGGACAGCTACGCCTCCATCGAGACCTGGGACGACCAAGCCAGCCTCGACGCGCACATGTCGCAGCCGCACACCCAGAAGCTGCTCGGCGCGATCGGCGACTGGGTGGCCGGCGCGCCGGTCATCACGACGTACGACGTGTCCGAGGTCCGCTAGCGCCTGCGTCGCGCTCCCTGCCCGGCGCTGCACGTCCTCGATGCTGCTCGCCGGCAACATTGCTCGCGTACGGTCAGCGAGTGTCGCTTTCTCATCTGCTGGCTGCTCGCGCAGCCGGCGACCAGGAGACGCTGCTGCGCTACGTCCGCCTGCACGTCGGTGACGGCGACCATGACGCTGGGCGCAAGGAGATCGACAAGGCGTGGGTGCAGGCACTCGCGGTCCTGCTCGACATGCCCGACATCGACCGGCAGTTCGTGCACGACACCCTGGCGGGCAAAGACGCCGGCACCCTGGCGCACCTGTTCTTCTCCCTCCACTTCGCGCTCGTGCACTCGACAGGAGAGTGGATCCATGACGGCGACCTCTGAGCGCGGCCAGCTCCGGGCAGGGCTGTGGGAGACGGTCAACGAGCGATACCCCGGATCGATGATCACCAAGGACGACCTCGTCCTGCTCGCGCCGCTGCGACGACCCCTGCGCGAGGCGCGGCTGAGCTTCGTCAGCACGTCGGGGGTGCAGCCGAAGGGGACGCTGCCTTTCGACGTCGTGCACCCCATCGGCGACTACACCTTCCGGCGGGTGCCCTCCGACAGCGCACCGGCCCACCTCGAGATCCACCAGCTGAAGTACCCGACCGACGGCGCGCACCGCGACCTCAACGTGATCTTCCCGATCGAGCGGTTGCAGGAGCTGCAGGACGAGGGCGTCGTCGGCGCGCTCACGCCGAACCTGTTCTCGTTCATCGGCTACAACATGGATCCCGGCCTGCTCGAACGCACCCTCGCCGAGGACCTGGCACAGGCGGTAGCGGACGAGCAGCCGGACCTGGTGCTGCTGTCCGCGGCTTGACCGATCTGCCACCAGTCGGTCGGACTGGTTCAGCGCGCGATCGAGGGGCGCGGCATCCCGACGGTGTCGGTGAGCGTCGCCCGCGATGTGACCGAGCACGTCAAGCCGCCCCGGGCGGTGTTCGTCCCGTTCCGGATGGGCCACCATTTCGGCGTGCCGTTCCACCGCACGCTCCAGCGGCGCATCATCACCGACGCTCTCGACCTCGTCTCGACCGCGACGGAGAGCGGCACGATCGTCGACCTTCCGCTCACGTGGGCTGATGCCCGCCGCGAGGGCATCGCCCTCGAGCGGGACCGCGCGAGCCACCAGCAGCAGGCCGGTGAGCTGCGGACTTCGGGGTGGAGGCGTGGGGACGCCAACCCCTGACTTCCACGCTGCCAGCATCGCGTCCGCCTACATCGCGGCCTTAGGTGACGGAGCGTCAGCCGAGAGCGGCGAGTTGGCCGCAGGCACCGGCGATCTCCCTGCCCCTCGTGTCCCGAACCGTGGCGTTGATCCCGCCAGCGCGAAGGCGCCGGACGAACTCGGACTCGACCGGCTTGGCGGAGGCATCCCATCTCGACCCCGGCGTCGGGTTCAGCGGGATCAGGTTGACGTGCACCAGCTTGCCCTTCAACCGCTTCACAAGCAGATCCGCGCGCCACGGCTGGTCGTTCACATCCTTGATCAGGATGTACTCGACGGACAACCGTCGACCCGTCGTGCGGGTGTAGCCGAACGCAGCCTCCAGTACTTCCCTGATCGGCCACTTGGTGTTGACCGGCACCAGCGTGTCGCGAAGCTCATCGTCGGGCGCGTGCAGGCTCAAGGCCAAGGTGACGTGGAGTCCTTCCTCGGTCAGCTTCCTGATCGCCGGCACCAGGCCCACGGTGGATACCACGATGTTGCGCTGGCTCATCCCCAGCCCGTGGGGGCCGGGCTCAACGAGGCGGTGCAGGGAAGCGGTGACTCTGGCCAGATTTGCGAGGGGCTCCCCCATTCCCATGTAGACCACGTTCGTGACGCCCCGCTCCCGACCCCGCCCGATCTCATCAGCGTTGGCCTGCACGGCCTGGTCCACGATCTCAGCCGTCGACAGGTTCCGGGTCAGCCCACCCTGTCCGGTGGCGCAGAACGGGCAGGCCATCCCACAACCTGCCTGGCTGCTGATGCAGACGGTCGTGCGCTCCTTGTACCGCATCGTGACGGACTCGATCAGCGTCCCGTCATGCGCCTTCCACAGTGTCTTGACGGTCGCGCCGTTGTCGCAGTCCACGTCCCGGACCCGAGTCAGCAACGCCGGCACCAACGGCGCAAGCCGTTCCTTGCTGGCCGCGCCGAGGTCGGACATGCCGGCCACCCCACGGCCGGCGAAGTAGTGCCGGCTTAGCTGCTCAGCGCGGAACGCCTTCTCCCCCAACCGCACCACCTCAGCACGACGCCCAGCCATGTCCAAGTCAGCGAGGTGCTGCGGCGGCAGCCCCCGTCTGGGGGCGTCGAAGACGAGCGGCAGGGTGGTCACAGTCGCTCCAGCGTACGACGAGCCGTTACAGCAGGGCGGTGAGCAGCAGCCAGGCCAGCGGCGCCGTCGGCAACAGCGAGTCGAGCCGGTCCATCAGCCCGCCGTGGCCGGGCAGCAGGGTGCCCATGTCCTTGATGCCGATGTCCCGCTTGATCATCGACTCCCCCAGGTCGCCCAGGGTCGCCGAGCCGACCACCACCAGCCCGTAGACGACCCCAAGCCACGGCGAAGCGTGGAACAGCGTCGCGAAGAACACCGCCCCGGCGATCGAGCAGGCCAGCAGCGAGCCGCAGAAGCCCTCCCAGGACTTCTTCGGCGACACCGACGGTGCCATCAGGTGCTTGCCGAACAGCACACCCGCCGCGTAGCCACCGACGTCGCTGCACACGACGGTCGCAACAAAGGCCGTCACCCTTCGCGGCCCGTCCGGCGGCACGGTGAGCAGCGCCGTGAAGCCCATCAGGAACGGCACGTACACCGCGGTGAGCACCGTGGCGGTCAGGTCGCGCAGCAGGCCCTCCGCCGGGTCGGCGAGCCGCCAGGCGACGCAGCCCAGCACGGTGAGCGCCAGGGCGAGGAACAGCTCACCAGCGCCGTACCGGTAGGCAGCGACGATCATCGCGGTGCCGCCGACGAGCAGCGGGACGAGCGGCGGCCGGGCGCCCAGGGTCCGCAGCGCCCGGACCACTTCGACGCTGCCGAGCGCAGCGGCGGCGCAGAGCACGACGATGAACAGCCACCGCAGCGGCGAGAACAACGGGACGGTGATGACCAGCCCCAGCCCGACACCAACCCCGATCGCCTGCGGCAGGTTGCGGCCCGCGCGGCTGACCACCGGTCCGGGGACCGCGCTGTCGTCCGGAGCCACGGAGGTGTCGACCATCAGACCTCGAGCAGCTCGGCTTCCTTGACCTTCAGCAGCTCGTCGACCTGCGCGACATAGGACGCCGTCGTCTTCTCGAGCTCCTTCTCGGCGCGGGCGACCTCGTCCTCCCCGGTCTCGCCGTCCTTGACGAGGCGGTCGAGGTCGTCCTTGGCCTTGCGGCGGATGTTGCGGATCGAGATCTTGGCGTCCTCGGCCTTGGTGCGGGCCACCTTGACGAACTCGCGCCGGCGCTCCTCGGTCAGCTGCGGGAACACGATCCGGATGATGCTGCCGTCGTTCGTGGGGTTCACACCGAGGTCGGAGTCGCGGATCGCCCGCTCGATCAGACCCAGCGAACCTTTGTCGTACGGGCTGATGACCGCCATCCGCGGCTCAGGCACGTTCAGCGATGCCAGCTGGTTGACCGGTGTCATGGCGCCGTAGTACTCCACGACGATCTTGTTGAACATCGCCGGCGTCGCGCGGCCGGTGCGGATCCCGCCGAAGTCCTCCCGAGCGACCATCACCGCCTTCTCCATCCGCTCCTCGGTGTCCAAGAGGGTGTCGTCGATCATGTGCTGTCTCCGCCCACAAGGGTCCCGATCTTGTCACCGCGGACCGCCCGGGCGATGTTGCCGTCCTGCATCAGGTTGAACACCACGATGGGAAGGCCGTTGTCCTGGCACAGGCTGAAGGCGGCCGCGTCCGCCACCTTCAGGCCCTGGCTGAGCACCTCGTCATAGCTCACCCGATCGAACTTGACGGCATCCGGGTTGGTGTGTGGGTCGTCGTCGTAGACCCCGTCGACCCCCTTGGCCATCAGCAGCACCTCGCAGCCGATCTCGAGAGCGCGTTGCGCAGCGACCGTGTCGGTCGAGAAGAACGGCATCCCCGCGCCGGCGCCGAAGATGACGACCCGGCCCTTGTCGAGGTGCCGCATCGCGCGCCGCGGGATGTACGGCTCAGCGACCTGGCCCATCGCGATGGCCGTCTGCACGCGGGTCTGGACCCCGGCCTGCTCGAGCAGGTCCTGCAGGGCTAGGCAGTTCATGACGGTGCCGAGCATGCCCATGTAGTCAGCCCGGGCACGGTCCATGCCGCGCTGCGCGATCTCGGCACCACGGAAAAAGTTGCCGCCGCCGACCACGACCGCGACCTGCACACCGCTTCGGACCACATCGGCGATCTGTCGGGCGATGTCTGCCACGACATCGAGATCGAGGCCGACCCTGCCGCCACCGAACGCCTCACCGGACAGCTTCAGCAGGACCCGCGAGTACGACGGGGAGGCCGCCTCCCTGGTAGTGCTCATCGGGCTGCGACCTCCTCGTCGTCGGCAATTACTGGGTGCTGCCGGACCGTACTAGGCCTGACCGACCTTGAAGCGGGCGAAGCGGACGACGCCGACGCCGGCCTCGTCCAGGACCTTGCCGACGGTCTTTTTGGTGTCCTTGGCGAAGGGCTGCTCGACGAGCACCGCCTCCTTGAAGAAGCCGGTGACGCGACCTTCCACGATGCGGTCGAGGGCGGCCTCCGGCTTGCCCTCCTCCAGCGCGGTCGCGCGGGCGATCTCGCGCTCCTTGGTGACGACGTCGTCCGAGACCTCATCGCGGGTGACGAACTGCGGGGCGAAGGCAGCGATGTGCTGCGCTACGTCCTTGGCCACTGCGGCGTTCTCACCGGACAGCTCGACCAGCACGCCGAGCTGCGGGGGCAGGTCGGGGTTGGTCTTGTGCAGGTACACCGCGACGTGGGCGCCCTCGAAGCTGGCCACCCGACGGACCTCGATCTTCTCGCCGAGCATCGCTCCGGCGTCGTCCAGGGCCTCCTGGAGCGGCTTGCCGTCGACCTCGATCTCCTTGGGGTCGCTGACGCCGCGCGCGGAGTTGACGACCCGGTCGGCGAGGGTGATGAAGCGGTCTCCCTTGGCCACGAAGTCGGTCTCGCAGTTGAGCTCGAGCAGGGTGCCGCGTCTGCCCTGCTCGAGGACAGCGGCGACCAGGCCGTTGCTGGCCGCCCGCCCCTCGCGCTTCGCGACGCCCTTGAGCCCCTTGATGCGCAGGAACTCGATGGCCCTGTCGTAGTCGCCGTCGCTTTCCACCAGCGCGTTCTTGCAGTCGGTCATGCCCGCGCCGGTGGCCTCACGGAGCTTCTTGATGTCTGCGGCGGTGATATTCGCCATGTCTGTTCTGTCTCCTGAGGGTTGCGGTGCTAGGCCGTCGGGGCGTCCGTGCCGGGCGTCTCGCTCGCGCCGACTCCCTCAACCGCTGCGGGGGTCGAGATGGCCTCGGCGGCAGCGCCGCTCAGCAGCTCCTGCTCCCACTGCGGCAGCGGCTCGTCGGTGCCGAGCTGGCCGGCCTCTGGCTTGGTATCGGCGCCAGCCTGGGCCTGGGCGCCGGCCCGGGCCATCAGGCCTTCGGCGACGGCGTCGGCGATGACCCGTGTCAGCGTCCCGATGGAACGGATCGCGTCGTCATTCCCTGGGATCTTGTAGTCGACGACATCCGGGTCACAGTTGGTGTCGAGGATCGCCACAACAGGAATACCGAGCTTGCGGGCCTCATCGACGGCCAGGTGCTCCTTGTTTGTGTCGACGATCCAGACCGCGCTGGGCGTGCGGGTCATCTCGCGGATGCCGCCTAGGGTGCGCTGCAGCTTGATGCGCTCACGAGTGAGTACCAGCGCCTCCTTTTTCGTCAGCACCGTGGCCCCACCGGTCTGCTCGATGAGCTCGAGCTCCTTGAGGCGCTGCAACCGCTTGAAGACGGTCTGGAAGTTGGTGAGCATCCCGCCCAGCCAGCGCTCGGTGACGTAGGGCATGCCGACGCGGGTCGCCTCACCGGCAATGGCCTCCTGCGCTTGGCGCTTGGTCCCGATGAACATGACCGTCCCGCCGTGCGACACCGTCTCCTTGACGAAGTCGTAGGCCCGGTCGATGTAACCCAGCGTCTGCTGGAGGTCGATGATGTAGATGCCGTTGCGCTCGGTAAAGATGAAGCGCTTCATCTTGGGGTTCCAGCGCTTCGTCTGGTGCCCGAAGTGGGCGCCGCTCTCGATGAGCTGGCGCATGCTGATGACTGCCATGAGCTGCCTGTCTGTCCGGTTGTGCGGGCGCCGGTCGGCGTCCGCCCTGGCGCCCTCGGTGTGCACCGAGCCCTTGCGGGACCGGGGGTGCTACCGGGGGTGGGCGCGCGAAGTCACCCAGCGAACCGGGTGCTGCCATCACTCTACGGCAATCCACAGATCGCGGTCCTGGCTCCCACGGTGGTCACCCCTCCCGCAGGCTGCACCGGGTGAGACGCCTGCTGCTGGTCCTGCTGCTCGTTCTGCTCCCCCGGCCCGCCTCGGCGTCGTCGTGGGTGGCGCCGCTGGCCGGTCCGCTGGTGCTGGACCGCGGGTTCGACCCACCGGCGACCGCCTACGGCACCGGTCATCGCGGCGTCGACCTGCGGGGTACGACGGGTCAGTCCGTGCTCACGGCCGGCGCGGGACGCGTCTCCTACGCGGGCCTGCTGGCCGGTCGGGGGGTGGTCACGGTCGTGCACGCCGGTGGCCTGCGCACGACCTACGAGCCGCTGACCGCAACGGTGCGAGTCGGCCAGCTGGTCGGCGTGGGGCAGCCGATCGGCACGCTCGGTGGCGGGCACTGCCGCGATGGCGGGCCGTGCCTGCACTGGGGGCTGCTGCGGCGCGCGACCTACCTGGACCCCATGTCGCTGCTCGGCGTGACGGGTGTGCGGCTGCTGCCACTGGACGGCGCCGGCGGCTCGGCGGCCGAAGGGTCGGCGCCCGGCGGCTCAGCGGCAGGCGGCTCAGGGGCAGGCGGCTCGGCAGCGAGCGGCTCAGGGGCAGGCGGCTCAGCAGCAGGCGACTCGACGGCAGGCGGCTCGACGGCAGGCGGCTCGGCAGCAGGCGGCTCGGCATCAGGCGGATCGGCAGCAGGCGGATCGGCGGCGACTGGCCGGGCTGGCGCCCTGTCCTTGCCGCGCGGACCGGTGTCCGGACAGCCGGTCGAGGGCCCGGTGCAAGCTGCGCCGCCCCCGGCACCTCGTCTGGTGCTGCGCGCCGCCGATCGGGTCTCGGGCGCAGCGGCGGTGCTGCTGCTCGGGCTCGGGCTGATCATGCTCGTTCGGCGACCGGGACCCCCACCCCGGCACCCAGCCGCGCCGGCTGCTGCCGCGCTGTCGGGCGAAACGGCCCGAACCGGGTCCCAAGCCCCCGTCGACCTAGAGGTGGAGCGGTCCCGTCGGCGAACGGGCTGACCCGACTAGTCCTTGGTATCGGCGAGCTTGCCGCGCAATTGCAGCACCGCCTTGGTGTGCATCTGGCAGATGCGGCTCTCCGTCACCCCGAGGACCTGGCCGATCTCTGCCAGCGTGAGACCCTCGTAGTAGTAGAGGGTCACCACGATCTTCTCGCGCTCGGGCAGCGTGTTGATGGCCCGGGCTAGCAGGTGCTTGGTCTCCTGGTTCTCGAACGCCGCGACCGGATCCTCGGCCTTGGTGTCCTGGAGGGTGTCGACCAGTGACAGCGTGTCGCCCTTTTCACCGCCGGCACTCAATAGCTCGTCGAGCGCGACGACGTTGACGAAGCTGACCTGACTGAAGATCGTGTGCAGGTCTTCGAGCCCGATGCCGAGCTCGCCAGCCACCTCCGCCTCGGTCGGCGAGCGATGCAGGCGGCCCTCGAGCGCCGCGTACGCCCTCTCAACCTCGCGGGCTTTGGAGCGGACCGATCGCGGTATCCAGTCGATCGAGCGGAGCTCGTCGATGATCGCGCCCCTGATGCGGCTCATGGCGTAGGTCTCGAACTTGATGGCCCGCTCGAGGTCGAACTTCTCGATCGCGTCGATGAGACCGAAGATGCCGTAGGAGATGAGGTCGGCCTGCTCGATGTTCGGCGGCAGCCCGGCACCCACCCGGCCGGCGACGTACTTCACCAGCGGCGAGTAGTGCAGGATCAACCGCTCGCGCAGCCGCTCCTGCCCGGCCGACTTGTACTCCCGCCACAGGACCGCGACGGCCTGCTCGGTCCCGGCCCGCTCCTCGTCCGAGACGCCGGCGTAGCGACCGCGGCGCGGCGGCGCCTTGGGCGCCTCGCAGCTGACTTCGGGCAGAGCCTGAGCACCGTCGGCCGGGGCCGCTGTGGCCAGCGGGACGCCCAAGCCGCCCGAGCCGTCAGGCGCGGGGATGCGCACGCTCATAGCTCGCCCTCAACCGCTCGACGCTGACGTGGGTATATATCTGGGTTGTTGCTAGCGTAGCGTGACCGAGCAGTTCCTGAACGCTTCTCAAGTCAGCTCCCCCCTCCAGCAGGTGCGTCGCCGCGCTGTGCCGCAGGCCGTGCGGACCGAGGTCCGGGGCGCCTGGCACGTCGGCAAGCCGGCGGTGGACCAGTGACCGGACAGCCCGGGGGTCGACGCGACCGCCCCGCGCACCGAGCAGCAACGCGGCCCCGCTGCCCGGGCGGGCCCACCGCGGCCGGCCGGCGCGCGACCACCGTTCCAGCGCCAGCTGCGCCGGGATGCCGTACGGGACCGTGCGCTCCTTGCGACCCTTGCCGAGGACGCGTACGACGCGCCGGGCGTCGTCCACGTCGTCGAGGTCGAGCGCGCAGAGCTCGCCGACCCGGATGCCGGTGGCGTACAGCAGCTCCAAGGCCAGCCGGTCGCGCAGGTCAACCGGCTCGGTGCCGGCCACACCGTTGACCAGCCGCGCGGCCTCGTCTGCGCGCAGCACCTCCGGCAGTGGGCGGCCGCCCCTGGGCGTGGCGAGCAGGGCGCCGGCGTCGGCCGGCATCAGGCCGCTGCGGTGCGCCCAGGCGGTGAAGGAGCGGGCACTGCTGCCACGCCGGGCCAGCGTTGCCCGGCTGGCACCTGTCGTCCGGACGCGGGCCAGCCAGCTGCGCAGGACCGGCAGCGCAAGCTCGTTCGGCTCGACGACGCCGGAGCGCGCGGCATGCCGGAGCAGGTCGGCGACATCCCCGGCGTACGCGCGGACGGTGTGCGGCGACCGGTCGCGCTCGAGCTCGAGGTGCCGTACGAAGGCACGCTGGGCGGCTTCCAGAGCCGGCGGCAGCGGCTGGGCGCTGTCCTGGCTGGTCACGTCGGTCACGCTGCGGGGGCGTAGGTCGCCGGTCAAGCCGCCGCGCTGGTACGCGCGACACGGGGCCGCAGGTCACGCCGGCACTGGGCCAGCGGCCAGCCGTGGTACCGCGCCGGGGGCCAGCCGCAGTACTGCGCCAGGGGCCAGCCGCGGCACTGGGTCGGCGTGGTCCGCCTCGGCAGCGGCACCGGCCGAGCTGGTCAGCCACGGCCGGCTCCGAGCGCGGTCAGTCGCCAGCCGCCGTCCCGCTGCTCGACCAGGCCCGCGACGAGCAGGGCCGGCAGCACCTGCTGGACGAACATCGCGCCAGCCCCGGCGGCCCGCGCGATCCGGGCCACCCCTGCGGGGCTGCGCACCGGAACCGCGTCCAGGACCTGGCGCACGGACAGGTCCAGCGCATCTCGCGGGTGGGCCGGCGCCCGCAGCTGCGGCGCGAGGTGCTCGCCCGGCCGCCCGAGCAGCTCGAGGACGTCCGCGGTCGAGGTGACCAGAGTCGCCACCGCATCACGCAACAGGACGTGGCAGCCCGCCGACATCATCGAGGTCACCGGCCCGGGGACCGCCATGACGTGCCGGCCCAGCTCCGCCGCCCGGCCGGCGGTCGACAGCGAGCCGCTGCGCAGCGCTGCCTCCACCACCACGGTGCCAAGACTGAGCGCGGCGATGACGCGGTTGCGTACGAGGAAGCGGTTGCGCGTGGGCGCGCACCCTGGCGGCCACTCGCTCACCAACAGCCCTGTCTCGGCGACCTGGGCCAGCATCCGGTCGTGGCCGCCTGGATAGGCGACGTCCACGCCGCACGCCAACACGGCGATGGTGGGGGCGCTCCCGGCCGCCAACGCCGCCCGGTGCGCGGAGCCGTCGATGCCGTAGGCACCGCCGCTGATCACCGAAACCCCACGCTCCGACAGGCCCAGGGCCAGCTCCCGGGCCACGTGATCGCCGTACGGCGTGGCGGCTCGTGCGCCGACGATGGCGACAGAGGCGTCCACGACCTCGTCGAGCCGCTGCGGGCCTCGGACGAACAGGCCCCATGGAGCAGCGAGGTCGCGCGCCTTGTCACCGCCGAGCTGGTTGACCGTCCATGTCAGGCGGGTTGCCGGCCACTCCTCGTCGCCAGGACAGACCAGCCGGCCACCAAGCGCGTCAAGCCGGTCGAGGTCCCGCTGCGGCGAGCAACCCTCCAGCCGGGCGGCGATGCCGTCCCGGGCGAGGGGGCCGACGCCGGTGACTGGACGACCGGCTACCAGCCGCTCCCACAGCTCGGCCGGTTCCGATCGCTCGAGCGCCATCGCCACGGCGCGCGACCCAGGTTCGAGGACGCGCGAGAGGCCGGCGCGCGCGAGTCGCTGCTCCTCGTGGATCACGCCGCCACCGCCGTCCACCGCGGCCCGAGACGCAGCCCGAGGGCCAGGTCCACATCGCCCTTCCGCGGCGTGCCGACGCCACCGAGATCGGCCATGGTCCACGCCAGCCGCAGCACCCGGCCGTAGCCACGGGCCGTCAGATGACCGTCGTCCATGGCCTTGCCCACCACCTCCAGCGCAGCTCGTGCGATCGGCCACTGCCGCTGCAAGGCGGTCGGCGGCACGTCGGCGTTGGTCCGCCACGGGGTCCCGACGTAGCGCGTCAGCGCGGCAGTGCGGGCCTGTGCCACTCGCTCGGCGACCAGCGCCGACGCCTCCCCCACACCGCGCTCGGCCTGGATGTCGCCGCGGGTGATCGCGCCCAGCGAGACCTGCACGTCGATCCGGTCCAGCAACGGACCGGACAGCCGGCTGAGGTAGCTGGCCCGCTGAAGAGGGCGACACGTGCAGGAACTTTGGGTGCGGGCGCAAGGGCAGGGGTTTGCGGCCAGCAGCAGGCAGAACCGTGCCGGGTAGGTCGCCGTGCCGCCCACCCGCCGGATACTGATAGTGCCGCTCTCCAGCGGCTGGCGCAGGGCGTCAAGCACACCGGCCCGGAACTCCGGCGCCTCGTCCAGGAACAGCACTCCCCGGTGCGCCAGGGAGGCGGCGCCAGGCTTGGCGATGCCGCTGCCGCCGCCGACGACCGAGGCCGCGGTCGCACCATGGTGCGGTGCTTGGAACGGCGCCGTGCGCACCAGCGGGCTCGATGATGGCAGCTGCTCGGCGACCGAGTGGATCGCGGTCACCTCGAGAGCGTCCACCAGCGACAGCGGTGGGAGCAGCCCGGGCAGCCGCTCCGCCAGCAGGGTCTTGCCGCACCCCGGTGGCCCGGTCATGAGCAGGTGGTGACCACCGGCGGCACAGACCTCCAGTGCCAGCCTGCCGGTGGGCTGACCGGCCACCTCGATCAGGTCGAGCACCGGCGGGGGTGGCTCTGGGACAGCCGGCGGCGGCGGCGGCTCGTCGTAGGGCTCGCCCCGCAGCAGGGCGACCAGCGCCCGCAGGGAGCCGACGCCGCTCACGTCGACGCCGGGCAGCAGGCGGGCCTCGGCGGCGTTGGCCAGGGGGACGACGACCCGCGTGAAGCCGGATCTGTTGGCTGCCAGGACCGCCGGCAGCACCCCGGGGACAGCGCGAACGCGCCCGTCGAGGCCCAGCTCTCCCAGCAGCAGCAGGCCGGCCAGCCGGGCAGCCGGGAAGGCGCCGTCCGCGGCCAGGACCGCGGCCGCGAGCGCCAGATCGAAGCCAGCTCCCCGCTTGGGCAGCGCCGCCGGTGACAGGCCGAGCGTCACCCGCTTGGACGGGAAGGCGTGGCCGCTGTTGACCACGGCGGCCCGCACGCGGTCACGAGCCTCTCCCAGCGAGGCGTCGGGCAGGCCGGTGATCGACAGGCCTGGTATGCCGTTGGCCAGGTCGGCTTCCACCTCGACCACGTGGCCGTCTACACCGAGCAGACTGACCGACCAGCTGCGGGCGAGGGCCATCAGAACGCAGCTCTGAGGTGCATGAGCTCGGGCGCCGCCCCGCGGACCCGCACCACCGAGACCACATCGAATCGCAGCTCGTGCCTGCCCGCCGGCCGGTTCTGCTCCAGCCAGCGGCAGGCCAGCCGGTGCAACCGCCGGGCCTTCACCGGCCCGACGGCCTCGGACGGCTCGCCGAAGCCGCGGCCGCTGCGCGCCTTGACCTCAACGAAGACCACCGCCGGCCCGTCGCGGACGACGACGTCCAGCTCGCCCTCACGGCACCGCCAGTTGCGGGCCAGCACCTCACAACCCGCTGCCTGCAGGTGCTGCACCGCCAGGTCCTCGCCCCAACGCCCCAGCTGGGCTCGTGCGTCCACCGCGACCACCTCCGCGGCAGACGCTCGTGGTCATGGGGCACCGGCGGGCAATCACCCATGACATCTGTGGACGGCATCCGGTTGTCCACAGGCCTACTCGACGGGGGTGCGCACTCCCTGGACGATGGGTGCCGTCTCGCTGGTGCCCTCGGACGACTCGTCCGAGACGACCGGCACGGACTGCGCATCACCCGGTGCGTCTGAGAACCCGGCAGGAGGCGCCATGGCAGCCGCACTGGCTGCGGAGTCGGTCTCGATCGGCTCCTCGGCGACACCCTGCTGGCCGCGCGCCCGCTGGGCGGTGCCCTCCGCTGACGGGGGCGGTCCGGAGGCGACCTGCGTGAACGGTCGGTCAGCGGCCACCGGGTGCGATGGGGCCTGCGGGTCACCGGCCCCGAGGCCGATCTCGGAGACCGGCACGCCCGTCACCACGCCGCCGCCCGGCGCGGGGCCGCTGGCGCCGGCCGGTGCGTCATGGCCGGACGTCGGGGGATGCGGCTCGGTCTTGCTCTGGTTGGCGCCGGGCGAGCCCTCGCGGGTCCGGTCCCCCACTCGCACGGGGCCGTCGCCGTCGGGTGTGGACAAGGCACCGGGCTCGCCGGCCTTCGGGGTGTCGGTCATAGACCCTTCCTACCCGAGCTCAGCCGCCCGGAAGCTCGAGGTCGGGCTTGTCGAGCTTCTCGACGTTCACGTCCTTGAAGGTCAGCACCCGGACGGTCTTGACGAAGCGTGCCGGCCGGTACATGTCCCACACCCACGCGTCGCCGAGCGTCACCTCGAACCACACCTCGCCGTCGGACGTCCGGGGCACGACGTCGACCGAGTTCGCGAGGTAGAAGCGCCGCTCGGTCTCGACCACCCACTCGAACTGCCGGACGATGTCCCGGTACTCCCGGTAGAGCTGGAGCTCCATCTCGGTCTCGTACTTCTCGAGGTCCTCCGCGCTCACGCCGGCACCTGCCTTCCCACAACGTCGCCCAGCCGGACGCCGCGCACGTTGACGTACGAGAAGCGGTGCTCCTGGCACGGCCCGTGCCTTCTGAGGGCGGCCATGTGCTCGGGCGTGGAGTAGCCCTTGTGCCGCGCGAAGTCGTACTCCGGCCATCGCTCGTCCAGCGACACCATGAGCCGGTCCCGCGTCACCTTGGCGATCACCGAGGCAGCCGCGACGCACGCGGCGACCCGGTCTCCCTTCCAGACGGCCAGCGCCGGCGCCGGCATCCCGGTGATGGGGAACCCGTCCGTCAGGACGTACGACGGGGTCGGTTCGAGCCGCGTCACGGCCTGCCGCATGGCCCGGACGTTCATCACGTGCAGGCCGGTTCGGTCAACCTCGACGGGCGGGACCACCACCACCGACCAGGCGAGCGCCCGGCCGAGGACCTCGTCGTACGCGCGCTCGCGGGCCTGCTCGGTGAGGAGCTTGGAGTCGGCCAGGCCGGGCACCTCGCCGCGCCGGCCGTGCGGCAGGACGGCCGCGGCGACCACGAGCGGGCCGGCGCAGGCACCGCGGCCGGCCTCGTCCGTGCCGGCCACGTGCGGGAAGCCGTGCCGCTGCAGGACCCGCTCCAGCGCCCACAACCCGTGCTCGGTCCGCAGCACCGGACGCTCCGCGACGATCACGCGACGCGGTCCAGCAGGGCAGCGAGGTCCCGTGGGAAGACGGTGTCGGTCGTGACCCGCAGGTCGTCACGGGTCCACCACCGGTGCTCCACGATGCTGCTGGCCTCGAGCTCCTCGAAGCCGGAAGTGTTCACGTCGTGCGCGTCGATGCGCAGCACGAAGAAGGTGTGGTGCTGCGTGATGTGCCTGCCACCAAAGTCGAACTCGGACTCCTCGGCATGCACCGGGCTGCCCAGGTCGGCAGCCGTGCAACGCAGACCGGTCTCCTCGAAGAGCTCACGGACCGCCCCTTCGTGCAGGGTCTCGCCCTCGTCGAGACCGCCACCGACGGTGAACCACCAGGTGCCGGCCGCGGCGTTGACGGGGTCGCCGCCGCGGAACAGCAGCAGCCGGTCCCGGCTGTCCAGCAGCAGCACCCGCGCGGCGGTGCGTTGCACAGTGGGCTGGGGAGCTGGCTCGGTCATGGCCGGGTCAGCCTACGGCGAGGCAGTCCCTGGTCCGCCGCCGCACCGACCGCCGCACCGACCGCCGCACCGACCGCCGCACCGACCGCCGCAACAGCGTGACCGGCAGGGCTCCGGCCAGCCCCAGCGCGTACGGCGCTGCCGGCAGCGCGGCGCCGGCCAGGAACGCCTTGGGCACCCCGAGCACCCCCCACCGAGTCACCGGGTAGACGACCACGAACGCCCGCCCGACGACCCGGTCGACCGGGATGGTGCCCGAGTGGCTGTCGTCCAGGTGCGACCTGGAGTCGGCCGAGAAGCCGCGGTGATCACCCATCACCCACAGCCGCCCGGCTGGCACGAGCACCCCCGCCGACCCGGCGGGACAGGCAGCTGCGCTACGGCCGGCCTGGCAGAAGTGCTTGAGCGGGTCGGCCTCATCGGAGGCGTCGAGCAGGTAGGGCTCGATCAGCTCGACCGGCTTCCCGCCTCGGGGTGTGACGACGACGTGCCCGGCCGGGCTGCAGCACATGACCCTGTCCCCTGGCACACCGATGACCCGCTTGATGTAGTCCTTCTGGCCAGCAGAGGTCACACCGAGGGCGTTGCCGACCGTCCTGACGGACTTCTGCACGACGCCGCGTGGCGGGCTGACGTCGCCCTCGGGCGCCCAGTCGTCGATGCCGTTGAAGACGACGACTTCTCCCCGGTGAACGTTCCGCACGTGGAGCACGACCTTGTTGACCAGGACCCGGTCGCCGACTTCGAGGGTGTGCTGCATGGATTCGGACGGGATCGAAAACGCCTGCAGGAGCAGGGTCTTGACCAGCAAGGCGAGCACGATGGCCAGCACGATGAGGAACGGCAGCTCACGCCAGACCGGTCGCCCTTCGCGGGAACCGGCCGGCACCGTGGAGGTCTGCTGTGAGGTCGCCGTCATGAGCGGCCCAACGCTTCTCGGGACGGGGTCGTGCCGAGGATCAGCTGGTGGCCTTGACGACTGGCTTGATGTCGCGCTTCTCCTTGATCTTGGCCTTCTTGCCGCGCAGCTCGCGCAGGTAGTACAGCTTGGCGCGCCGCACGTCCCCGCGGGTGACGACCAGGATGTCCTCGATGACCGGCGTGTGCACGGGGAACGTTCGTTCGACGCCGACGCCGAAGCTCACCTTGCGCACCGTGAACGTCTCCCGCACGCCCCCGCCCTGGCGACGGATGACCACGCCCTGGAAGCGCTGCACCCGGGACCGGTTGCCCTCGACGACCCGCACGCCGACGTCAACGGTGTCGCCCGGCCGAAAGTCGGGCACGTCGCTGCGCAGCGAGGCGTTGTCGATGTCGTCGAGGAGGTGCATGGCTCGGCTTCCTGCAGGCGCACGTCGAGGACGCACGCAGGTGGGCGGTGTCGCTGTGTGGCGCGGGCAGCACCTGGGCGCCCGCAGCAGCGCTCTACTGTGCCACACCGCCGCGCCGGGGGTCGAACCCCAGCACCTCGACGTCGCGGTCCGAGAGCTCCACTGCTGCCAGCAGGTCAGGGCGCCTGTCGGCGGTCCGGCGCAGAGCGGCGTCGCGGCGCCAGCGCTCGATCGCGGCGTGGTCGCCGGACGACAGCGCGGCCGGCACGTCATACCCGTGCCAGGAGGGTGGACGGGTGTACGACGGACCCTCCAGCAGCCCGTGGCTGAACGAGTCGTCCTGGTGCGACGCGGTGTTGCCCAGCACGCCGGGCAGCAGCCGGGCCACGGCCTCGACCACCACCAGCACCGCAGCTTCACCACCGGCCAGCACGTAGTCGCCCAGCGACACCTCGTCGACCTGCATGCTCTCGCGGGCCCAGTCGACGACCCGGCCGTCGATGCCCTCGTAGCGGCCGCAGGCGAACGCCAGCCACGGCTCGCCCGCCAGCTCCTCGGCGAGCGCCTGGGTGAACGGCCGCCCGGCCGGCGTGGGTACGACGAGCCGGGGTGCGGCTGCCGGACCGGTGAGGGCGACGACGGCGTCCAGGGCCCTTCCCCACGGCTCGGGCTTCATGACCATGCCCGGCCCGCCGCCGTACGGGCTGTCGTCGACGGAGCGGTGCACATCATCAGCCTGCTCGCGCAGGTCGTGGACGCGCAGGTTCAGCAGCCGCTTGTCGATCGCCTTGCCGACCAGGGACAGCCGCAGCGGGGCGAGGTACTCCGGGAAGATCGTGACGACGTCGACCTGCATCACGCGTCGGGCGATCCGTCGTCAGCTGTCGGCTCGTTGCCGGCCGGCTCGCGGTCGGGCACGTCGCTGAGCTCCAGCAGACCAGGCGGTGGTGCGATCAGCACCCGACCCAGAACCAGGTCGACCGTGGGCACGATCGCCTTGACGAAGGGGATGAGCGCTTCCGCGCCGTGTGGTCGACGCACGACCAGGACATCGCCGCCCGGCAGGTGAAGCACGTCGGTGACCGCTCCCAGCTCGGCGCCGCCGTCCAGGTCGGCCCGCAGGCCCAGCAGCTGGCTGTCGTAGTACTCGTCTTCATCCGCCAGCGGCGGCAGGTCGGCGACGGCGACGAGCAACAGGCTGTCGCGCAGCAGCTCGGCGCTGTTGCGGTCGAGGACACCGGTGAAGCTGACGATGAGGTACCTGCCTTGCTGCCGCGCACCTTCGACCGTCAACGGTCCGCGCTCCGCCGGCTCGGTCCGCAGCACGGCACCGGCGGCGAACCGCTGGTCCGGGTCGTCGGTGCGGACCTCGATGGTGACCTCGCCCTTGATGCCCTGCGGGCGACCGACCCGCCCGACGACGATGAGCTCCGGATCGGCCGGCGCCCGCTCTTGCCGCTCGGGGGACGGAGCCGACTCAGGTCGAGCAGGTCTGCGCGACCCGGCGATGCGGGGTCGGCAGGGCACGGACTAGCGGACCTCGTCGGTGTCGACGACGTCGACCCGCACGCCCTTGCCGCCCAGGGCGGCCACGACGGTGCGCAGGGCCTTGGCGGTGCGCCCCGCCCGGCCGATCACCTTGCCCAGGTCCTCCGGGTTGACCCGGATCTCCAGGGTGCGGCCGCGGCGACCTGTCACCAGGTCGACGGTCACGTCGTCCGGGTTGTCGACGATGCCCCGGACGAGGTGCTCGAGAGCTGCCTCGAGCACCTACTCCTCCGAGGACTTGGCGGTGGCGGGCTTGGTAGCGACCTCGGCCTCGGGGACCAGGCTCGCCGGACTCTCGGCGGGGGCGTCGTCGGTCGGGGCGTCGGCAGCAGGCGCCCCGGCGGCAGGGCCGCTGTCGGCGGGCGGGTCAGCAGCTGGGGCGTCAGCAGCAGGGGCGCCGGCCGCAGGGGCGTCGGCAGCGGGGGCGTCGGCAGCGGGGGCGTCGGCAGCGGGGGCGTCGGCCGCGGGCGTGCTGTCCCCCGGCGCGTCGGCGGCAGGAGCGTCGCCGGCAGGGGCGTCGGTGGCAGGGGCGTCGGCCGCGGTGGGCGCCGGGGTTGCGGTGGCGACCTGATCGGCCGGCGGGGCGGCGTGACCGGCGGGAGCCGAGTCGTCGCTAGCGACCACCTTGGGGGCGGCCTTCTTCTTCGGGGTGGTCGCCGCGCCGGCGCCGGCGCTGTCGACGGAGTCCCGAGCAGCGGCCTCGAAGACCGCCTTCTTGTCGGTGCGCGGCTCGGCCACCCGCATCGGCGCCGGGGGGGCCTCGCCCCTGAACTTCTGCCAGTCCCCAGTGACCTTCAAGATGCGCTCGACCGGGTCGGTCGCCTGTGCGCCCACGCCCAGCCAGTACGCCGCCCGGTCGCCGTCGACCTCGATGAAGGAGGGGTTCTCCTTGGGGTGGTACTTGCCGATCGTCTCGATGACGCGCCCGTCGCGCTTGGTGCGCGCGTCGGCGACGACGATCCGGTAGTACGGCGCGCGCATCTTGCCCAGGCGCATCAGCTTGATCTTGGTTGCCACAGGTTTTCGTGCTCCAGTCGTACGGCGTGGGGGTGGGCGGCCGGCTCGCGCGTGGGGGTGCGCGGCGGTCGCTCCTGCGGGCACGCCGGTGACGGGTAGAGGGCCGTCATCCAGCGGTGTCTCGCACCCAGTGTGCCAGACCACCCGACCGGCGAAGCGACCCGCGCCTGGCGCTTCACGGGAGGCAGCGGAGTGCGGTCGCCAGTCGAGCTCAGCAGGGGCAGCCACGGCTCGGCGGAACGACATCCACTCAGCGGGGGCGGCGCAGACCGAGCGGGTCGGGGGCCTGGCTGACCGGCAGACCGAGTGGCGAAGACCCCGGCCGCGGGGGCGCCTGCCCCTGACCGGCCTGCCCCTGACCCGGCAGCTGGGGGGATCCTGCTGGCAGCTGCGGCCCCCCGCCCTGCTGGCGGGACGGCCCACCGCCTGCGCGACCCGGGCCCTTCTTGCCCTTCTTGCCCGGCTGCGCGCGCTTGGCCTTGCGGCCCATCCCCGGCAGCCCCGGCAGGCCGGGCATCCCGCCGGCCATCTGCTTCATCATCTTCTGCGCGTCGGCGAACCGGTCCACCAAGTTGTTGACCTCCGGCACCGTGGTCCCGGAGCCCTTGGCGATCCGCACCCGTCGCGAGGCGTTGAGGACCTTGGGGTCGTGCCGCTCCTGCGGGGTCATCGAACGGATGATCGCAGTGATCTGGTCGAGGTCAGAGTCCTTGACCTGGCTGATCGCGTCCTTCATCTGCCCCATGCCGGGCAGCATCCCGAGCAGCGAGCTCAACGAACCCATCTTCTTAATCTGCTGCATCTGCTCCAGGAAGTCCTCGAGGTCGAAGCTCTGCCCGCTCTGCAGCTTTGCCGCGGCCCGCTCGGCCGAGTCGGCGTCGAAGTGCTGCTCGGCCTGCTCGATCAGGGTCAGCACGTCACCCATGCCGAGGATGCGCGAGGCCATCCGCTCGGGGTGGAAGACGTCGAAGTCCTTGAGCTTCTCGCCGGTGGAGGCGAACAGGATCGGCTGCCCCGTGAGGTGCCGGACCGACAGGGCCGCACCACCGCGCGCATCACCGTCGAGCTTGGTCAGCACGACGCCGGTGAAGCCCACCCCCTCCTGGAAGGCCTGCGCGGTGACCACCGCGTCCTGGCCGACCATCGCGTCGACGACGAACAGCACCTCGTCCGGCTGCACGGCGTCGCGGATATCGGCGGCCTGCTGCATCAGCTCGGCGTCGATGCCCAGGCGTCCGGCGGTGTCGACGACGACGACGTCGTGGTTCATCCGTTTCGCGTGCTCGATACCCCGACGCGCGGCATCGACGGGATCACCGACCCCACTGCCCGGGTACGGCGCGAAGACGTCGACGCCTGCCTGGCCGCCGACGACCTGAAGCTGGGTGACGGCATTGGGGCGCTGCAGGTCGCAGGCGACCAGCAGCGGCGCGTGGCCCTGGGCCTTGAGCCAGACCCCGAGCTTGCCGGCCAGCGTGGTCTTGCCTGCACCCTGCAGCCCGGCCAGCATGACGACGGTCGGTCCGGTCTTGGCGTAGCGGATCAGCCGGGTCTGACCGCCGAGAATGGCGACGAGCTCCTCGTTGACGATCTTGACGACCTGCTGGGCCGGGTTGAGAGCCTTGGAGACCTCCTCGCCGGTCGCCCGCTCCTTGAGCGAGACGATGAACGCCTTGACGACCGGAAGCGCGACATCGGCCTCGAGCAGGGCGATCCGGATCTCGCGCGCGGTGGCCTCGATGTCGGCCTCGGACAGCCGGCCCTTGCCCCGCAGGGAGGTGAAGACCTTGTCCAGCCGGTCGCTCAGGGTGTCGAACACAGCTTCCTCGGCAGACGTCGGGTGCGGTCCATCGAGCCTAGACGCCGAGGCGTACGACGCAGCCGGCCGCGCTCAGCCGACCCATCCGGGCTGAGCCACTGCAGTGGCCGAGCCTCTGGCAGGGCGGCTGAGCCACTGCAGTTGGCCGAGCCTCCAGCAGGCGGCTGAGCCTCGGCAGGCGGCCCCGCCGCTCAGGGCAGTGGGACGGGGTGCGGTCGCGGTCGAGGTCAGGGCAGGACCGCGAGCAGATCCTTGACGATGGCGTCGCGGACGGCGGGATCGCTCAACACCGGCACGTAAAAGGCGTCCACCACGTCCGCCCCGAGCGTCGAGACGTGCGCGCTGCGGACGTCCAGGCCGTTGCGCTCCAGCACAGCCGTGATCCGGTGAAGCACGCCGAGCGCGTCCGGTGCCCGCACCTCCACGACAGTGGCCGAGTCCGAGGCGTCGTCCACGAGCCGCACCGTGGACGGAGCGATCGACAGCGCAGCCCTGCGGACGTACGCCGCCTCCCGGGTGGCGAGCCGTTCGGCCACACCCAGGCCACCGTCGACCACGCGCCGGAGGTCATCCCTGACGACCGCCCAGTCCGGCGGCGCGCCGTACCGCGGCGCGACCCGGAAGACGGTCACGGCGGTCAGTTCGCGGGAGAACCCGGACGCGCCACGGACGTCGAGCTTGTGCAGCGCGAGCACGCCCGCCGCCAGGGACAGCAGGCCCGGCCGGTCGGGGGCGACGACGGTGACGGTGTCACCCTCGACGTCCAGGGCGAGGGCGCCGGCAGCGACCAGCTGCTCCTGTCGGGCGGTGAGCTGGGCCGGGGGCGCTGGTTCGGCACCGGCCAGCAATGCGGCCGCCCGTCGTACGAGATCGGCGATCAGGGAGCTCTTCCAGCTCGACCAGGCTGCCGGACCGGTGGCCGTTGCGTCGGCCTCGGTCAAGGCGTGCAGCAGCTCGAGGACCTCCGCGGACCCGGCGGCGTCGGCCACCCCGCGGGCAGTCGCCGGGTCCTGCAGGTCGCGGCGGGTCGCGACGTCGGGCAGCAACAGATGGTGCTGCACCATCGTCACCAGGACAGCCACGTCTGCGGGCACCAGGCCGATCCGCGGACCGATGTCGGCGACGAGCCGCATGCCGACGGTGGTGTGGTCGCCGGGCAGCCCCTTGCCGATGTCGTGCAGCAGGGCGCCGAGCAGCAACAGGTCCGGGCGGGCGACTCGGCGGGTCAGCGCAGCGGCTCCGGCCGCGGCCTCGATCAGGTGCCGGTCGACGGTGAAGCGGTGGTAGCTGTTGCGCTGCGGCTTGCTGCGCACCGCTTCCCACTCCAGCAGCAACCGGACGAGCAGCCCGGCCTGGTCGAGGGCCTCGAAGACCGGTACCGCCCCGCCACCCGCGGACAGCAGCGTCACCAGCTCATCCCTCGCGGCGGCCGGCCACGGCTCGGGCAGCGCGGCCCCGCCGGCCAGCCGCGCCAGGGCGATGGGGGCGATCGGCAGCCCCGCCCGGGCGGCGGCCGATGCCACCCGCAGCACCAGGACCGGGTCCGTCTCGGGCGACGCGTCGCGGGCCAGGACCACCTCGCCGTCCTGCTCCACGACGTCGTCGGCCAGCGGTCGGCGCACCGGTCCGGCCGGTCTCCGCAGGCCCAGCAGCCGTCGGCGGGGGGCGGCCAAAGCGACCCGGCGCCAGGTGGTGTCACTGGCGTAGGCGATGGTTCGCGCCGCGCCGCTGACGGCCGCCATCAGGCCGTCCGCGTCCAGCCCCAGCGCGACCGCGACCGCGTCCTGCTCCTGCATCAGCAGCCGGTCGACTCCCCGGCGGCCGGCGGTCGCGGTGCGCCGGTGGAGCTCACCGCGCACGTCCAGTAGGACGTCGTGCGCCGCGCGCACGGCGGGGCTCGGCGCATCGGCGGCTTGCGCTGCGGCGACCGCCATGAGGGCATGCACGTCGCGCAGCCCACCGCGGGCCTCCTTGAGATCGGGCTCGAGCAGGAATGCCACCTCACCGGCGGTCCTGGCCCGCTCCTCGACGGCAGCCCGGAGCTCCGAAAGGCGTACGGCGGCCGAGTTGCGCCAGGAGCTACGGACCGCTGACACGAGCTGGTCGCACAGCGCACGGTCGCCGGCGACGAAGCGGGCGTCGAGCAGGCCGAGGGCGGCCTTGAGGTCCTCCCGGCCGACCGCGACCGCCTCGTCCACGGTCCGGACCGAGTGGTCGAGGCCGACCCCGGAGTCCCAGACCGGGTACCAGAGGGCATTGGCAATCCGCGCGACGTCTGCCCGGCAGTGGACGAGCACCAGGTCCAGGTCACTGCCCGCAGCCGGGTCCCGCCGGCCGAGCGCCCCGACCGCGACCAGCGCGACACCCTGGCCGGGATCGCCGAGCAGACCGGACAACCAGCCGTCATACAGCGCAACGAGGGCAGTCCGCAGCTCGGCTCCGCGCACCCCGGAGGCCAGCAGCGCGGCGCGTTGCGTCTTCATCGTGCGAAGCCTGCCCCCTGAGACACCCGACGGACGAGTCGACTGCTGGTGGCTGCCACTTCCTGTCCCGCTGTTGGCTACAGGGCCTCGGGGCCTCGCTCGCCGGTGCGGACGCGGACGATGTCCTCGACCACAGTGGTCCAGACCTTGCCGTCGCCGATCGAGCCGGTCTGGGCGGCGGTGACGACCGCGTCCAGCACCCGCTCGGCGTCGGCGTCGTCCACCACCACCTCGACCCGGACCTTGGGGACGAAGTCGACGGTGTACTCAGCGCCGCGGTAGACCTCGGTGTGGCCGCGCTGCCGCCCGTAGCCCTGGACCTCACTGACGGTCATGCCCTGCACACCAAGCGTTTCGAGGGCGGTCTTGACGTCGTCTAGCTTGAACGGCTTGACGATGGCAGTGACGAGCCTCATGCCTGCCCCCCTGCGCTGCCGCTGCGGACCGGGACACCGCGTGGCATCGGCCGGGTGGTGATACCGGAACCTGCGCCGACACCACCGAACTCATAGGCGGTCTCTGCGTGCACGGTCTGGTCGATGCCGACCACCTCCTGCTCCTCGGTGACCCGAAGGCCGATCATCACCTTGATGATGAGGGCGATCAGGTAGGTGAGGACGAAGGAGTAGACCAGGACCGCAACTGCTGCGACGGCCTGGCGGCCCAGCTGCCCGAACCCGCCGCCGTAGAACAGCCCCCGCAGGTGCGTCCCACCGGTGTAGAAGTCCGTGCTCTTGTCAGTGGCCAGCAGGCCGACGAGCAGCGTGCCGGCCAGGCCGCCGACCAGGTGCACGCCCACGACGTCGAGCGCGTCGTCGTACCCGAACCTGTTCTTCAGGCCGACCGCGAAGCAGCACAGACCTCCCGCCACGAGCCCCACCAGGAGGGCGCCGATCGGCGAGACGGCCCCGCAGGCGGGGGTGATCGCGACCAGGGCCGCGACCGCGCCTGACGCCGCGCCCAGGGTGGTGGCGTGCCCGTCACGCAACCGCTCGGTGCCGATCCAGGCCACCAGACCGGCCGCCGTGGCGACCTGGGTGTTGACGAAGGCCAGCCCGGCCAGGCCGTTGGCGGCGAGCGCCGAGCCGGCGTTGAACCCGAACCAGCCGAACCACAGCAGGCCGGTGCCGATCATGACCAGCGGCAGGTTGTGCGGCCGCATCGGATCCCGCTTGAAGCCGACGCGCTTGCCCAGCACGAGGATCAGCGCGAGGGCGGCGGCGCCGGCGTTCATGTGCACCGCGGTGCCGCCGGCGAAGTCTAGGGCGCCCAGCCTGCCGACGATCCAGCCGCCGGTGCCCTTGATGTAGCCGGCTGCTGCGCCCGCACCACCCACGTCGCCCTTGCCGACCGGCACCCCGAAGGCGAAGACCCAGTGGGCGATGGGGAAGTAGACGATCGTGATCCACAGGATGCTGAACGCCACCCATGCGCCGAACTTCATGCGGTCGGCGATGGCGCCGCTGATCAGGGCCAGGGTGATGATCGCGAACATCATCTGGAACGCGATGAATGCGTAGTTCCCGAGCCCGGCGGTGGCCGCCACGGTCGACTCAGCCTTGAGGCCGAGGTCGTCGAGGTTGCCGATCAGACCGGCTTTGGCGTCGACGCCGAACGCCAGGGTGTAGCCGTACAGCACCCAGAGGATGCTGACGATCCCCATGGCCGTGAAGCTCATCAAGATCATGTTCAGCACGCTCTTGGAGCGAGTCATGCCGCCGTAGAAGAACGCCAGACCGGGTGTCATCAGCAGCACCAGCGCACTGCTGGCCAGCACCCACGCGTTGTTGCCTGAGTCGAGCATGCTCCTCCTCGTAGCGGGGACTACGGGAAGGCTGTCGCCCAGGAGTTCCGCGAGGGTGACCCTCGTGTTCCTCCCGAGTTACGCGGAACCCGCCGCTGTTTCAGGCAGGTGAACGGATCGGCAGTCGTGGCAGCATCTGCCGATGAGCCGGTGGCTGTCAGAGACGGGCGGCCAGCGCGGGACGTCCTACGACGAGGCGTTCCAGGAGTTGGCCGCGTCGGGTGTCGACGTGCACGGCGAGGCTTCCTTTGTCGACCGCCTGCTCGCGCCGGCGTCCCGGGTGCTGGATGCCGGCTGCGGCACCGGCCGGGTGGCGGTCGAGCTCAGCCGGCGCGGGCACGAGGTTGTGGGCGTGGACGGCGACGCCTCGATGCTGGAGGTCGCCCGGCAGCTTCCTGGGACGTGGCTGCTGCAGGACCTCGGCTTGCTCTCGGTCGAGGGGTCGTTTGACCTCGTACTGATGGCCGGCAACGTCGTGGTGTTCCTCGCGCCGGGCACGGAGGCCGCAGTGCTCGCGGAGCTCGCCTCGGCGCTGCGTCCCGGCGGCCTGCTGGTCAGCGGCTGGCGCACCGACCGGCTCCCCGTCCCGTCGTACGACGTGCTCGTGGGTGTGGCGTTCGAGCCGGTGGACCGCTTCTCCACGTGGGACAGGGCACCGCTGGCCGAGGACTCCGCCTGGTGCGTCGCGGTGGACCGCCTGCGCTAGGTGTGTCCCTCTGGGGGCTTGTCCCAGACGACCAGGTAGCGCCACAGCGGCAGCCCGCGAAGGTGTGCGCCTGGAAGCATGCTCACGCCGTACCGCGCTCCAGCCCCTCCACAATGCCGCCGAGTGCCGTCCCCAACTGGTCGACCTGCTGCGGGGTGAGGTGGTCGAACAAGCTCCGGCGCACCGCGGTGACATGGCCCGGTGCCTGCTGCACGAGGAAGTCCCAGCCGGCGTCGGTGAGGGTCGCGAGAGTGCCCCGGCCGTCACGCGGCGACGGTCGGCGCCTGACCCAGCCGCGCCCCTCCAGCCTGCCGACCGCATGCGAGAGGCGGCTCGGTGAGGCGCTGGCCGCACAGGCCAGCTCACTCATCCGCAACGTGCGGTCCGGGGCCTCGCTCAGCATGGCCAGCACCACGTAGTAGGTGTGCGGGATGCCGGCGTCGCGTTGCAGCTGCGCGTCCAGAGCGCCCTGCAGCAGCTCGGACGTCCGGAGCAAAGCGCGCCAGGCGCGCTGCTCGTCGTCCGAGAGCCACTCGGTCACCGCCACTCCCCCACCGCCACGCCATGCCCTCCGGCCAATTCTGTCCAGCGTCAACCGATGCGGGTCTCACGCCCTTCCCAGAAGGGCTCGCGCAGCTGGCGTTTCAGGACCTTGCCCGCACCGCTCTTGGGCAGCGGCTGCGCTGTCACGTCGATGCGCTTCGGCAGCTTGTAGGACGCGATTCGGGTGCGGCAATGCGCCAGCAGCTCCTCGGCAGTCACCGGCGAGCGCGGGACGACGACGGCATGGACGGCCTCTCCCCAGCGCGGGTCGGGCACGCCGAAGACCGCCGCTTCGAGCACAGCCGGATGGGCGTAGAGCGCCTCCTCCACCTCGGTGGAGTAGACGTTCTCCCCGCCGGTCACGACCATGTCCTTGGCCCGATCGACCAGGAACAAGAAGCCCTCCTCGTCGAGCCGGCCGAGGTCGCCGGTGAGGTACCAGCCGCCCACGAGCGCCCGGGCTGTCTCCTTAGGCTTGCCCCAGTAGCCCTGCATGACATTGGGGCCACCGACCGCGACCTCGCCAACCTCTCCCAGCGGCAGCCGCTCGCCCAGCGGGTCGAGCACCGCGACGTCGACACCGACCAGGGCCTGCCCACAGGAAGCGGCTCGCGGGCCTTCGAGCAGTCCCTGCTCGTTTCGACTGGACGTGATGAGCGGGGCCGTCTCCGTCGCGCCGTACAGGTGCACCAGCTCGGCCGTCGGGAAGGCCCGGGTGGCTCGGCGCAGCACGTCAGTCGCGACCGGGGCTGCGCCGTGGGTGAGCACTCGAAGGCTGCTGGTGTCGCGTGGCCGGGCGAGCTGCTCCTCGTTCATCGCCGCGAGCATCGCGGGTACGGCGATGGTGGCCGTGCACCGCTCGCGCTCGAGCAGGTCCAGCGCGGCGGCGGGGTCGAAGGCCGGCAGGACGACGTGGGTCCCGGCCAACCAGGTGGTGGCCAGGACGCAGAAGGTCCCTGCCGCGTGGAACATCGGGGCCATCGCCAGCCAGCGGTCCTCGCCGGTCAGGCCGATCCCGATCAGCCCGTGGATGGTGTTGGCGACCAGGTTGCGGTGGCTGAGCATCACGCCCTTGGCGGCCCCGGTCGTCCCACCGGTGTAGAACAGCCCGGCCAGGTCGTCCTCGGACACGTCCTCGCCCAGTTCGACCGGGTGGGCCCGCTCGAGCAGTGCGTCGTACTCGCCGGTGTCGAGCCGGATGACCCGCTCGACGAGGTCGGCGAGCGGTCCCGGGTCCCGGTCGGTGACCAAGACGCGGGTGCCGGAGTCCTGCAGGGCGTAGCGCAGCTCGGCTTCCACGTGCCGCGTGTTGAGCGGCACCAGGACCATGCCACCGGCCGGCACGGCGAGGTACAGCTCGAGGTAGCGGTGGCAGTTGAGCGCGACGACGGCGACCCGGTCGCCCTTGACCAGACCGAGCGAGCGGAGCGCGCCGACCAGCCGGCTGCAGCGGTCATAGGTCTCGCGGTGCGTCAGCGAGGTCGAGCCGCAGACCACGGAGGTCCGGTCCGGTCCGACGGCGAGGGCCCGACGCAGGGGTGTGGCGAAGGTATGCACGGCCGGAGTCTGCGCCTACAGCGCGGCCTCGTCACCCAGGAGCGCGTCGGCGAAGGCCTCGGGCTCGAACGGCGCCAGGTCGTCCGGCCCCTCGCCTAGGCCGATGAGCTTCACCGGGATGCCGAGCTCGCGCTGGACGGCGATGACGATCCCGCCCTTGGCGGTGCCGTCGAGCTTGGTGAGCACGATGCCGGTGATCTCCACGGCCTTGGTGAACACGCGGGCCTGGACGACGCCGTTCTGACCGGTCGTCGCGTCCAGGACCAGCAGCACCTCGTCGACCGGGCCGTGCTTCTCGATCACCCGCTTGACCTTGCCGAGCTCGTCCATCAGGCCGGTCTTGGTGTGCAGCCGGCCGGCGGTGTCGACCAGAACGGTGTCGGCCTTCACCTCGATGCCGCGCCTGACCGCGTCGAAGGCGACGCTGGCCGGGTCGCCACCCTCCGGCCCGCGGACCGTCTCGGCGCCGACCCGGCTCCCCCACGTCTGCAGCTGGTCGGCGGCCGCGGCCCGGAACGTGTCGGCGGCGGCGAGGACGACGCTGCGACCGTCGGCGACCAACACCCGGGCCAGCTTCCCGCAGGTGGTGGTCTTGCCGGTGCCGTTCACCCCGACGACCAGGACGACGGCAGGCCGGCCGTCCGGATGCGGCAGGGTGCGCAACGACCGGTCGGCGTCCCGGCCGATGCTGGTCACCAGCTCCTCGCGCAGCAGCGTGCGGAGCTCGGAGGTGGTCCGCACGCCGTCGACGCGGACCCTGGTTCGCAGCCGGCCCACGAGCTCGTTGGTGGCGCTCAGCCCCATGTCGGAGCTCAGCAGGGTGTCTTCGACCTCCTCCCAGGTCTGTTCGTCCAGGACATCCCGGGACAGCAGCGTGAACAGCCCTCGACCCAGCGTCGTCTGCGAACGGGACAGCCTGGCGCGCAGCCGGGTCAGGCGACCCGCGGTCGGCGCCGGCACGTCGAGGCCGCCGAACAGCGCAGGCCTGTCCTGCGCGCCCCCACTGTCGCCGGGTACCTGGACGTCGCTGAGCAGCGGGGAGTCGATCGCCTCCACCTGACGCAGCGGGGTGTCGCGCGGGATCTCGGCGTCGTCACCGGTCCCCGGCCGGTAGTCCACACCCGGCCGGGGACGCGGCGGCGGGAGCGGCCGCTTGCCGCGGCTGGTGGCCAGCGCGAGCGTGCCGACCAGGGCCAGCACGAACACGACGGCGACGACGATCAGCGTCTCGATCACGAGGCGTGTCTACCAGCCTGCCGGCCGCTCACCTGTGGTCCGCTGCACCCCGCACTGCCAGGTCCACGACGACCGCTACGGCGGGTCGGTGGGCCTCGCGGTCAGCCCGGGCCGGCCGTGCTGCTAGGCCGGCTCACGCTCGCGCAGCCGTTGGCTCACCACGGTCGACACGCCGTCGCCGCGCATGGTCACGCCGTACAGCGCGTCCGCGATCTCCATCGTGCGCTTCTGGTGGGTGATGACGATCAGCTGCGAGGACTGCCGCAGCCCCTCGAGCGCTTCGAGCAGCCGGCTGAGGTTGCGGTCGTCAAGGGCGGCCTCGACCTCGTCCAGGACGTAGAACGGTGAGGGCCGCGCCCGGAAGATCGCCACCAGCAGCGCGATGGCGGTCAGCGACCGCTCGCCGCCAGACAGCAACGACAGGCGGGAGACCCGCTTGCCGGCCGGGCGCGCCATCACCTCGATGCCCGACGCCAGCAGGTCGTCGGGCTCGGTCAGGACCAGCCGGCCCTCGCCACCGGGGAACAACGTGGCGAAGACGTCCACGAACTCCCGGGCGGTGTCCTCGTACGCCGCCTGGAAGACGTCGTGGATGCGGTCGTCGACGTCCTTGACGACCGTCAGCAGGTCCCGTCGGGTGTCCTTGAGGTCCTCGAGCTGGCTGCTGAGGAAGGCCGAGCGCTCCTCGAGCGCGGAGTACTCCTCGAGGGCCAGCGGGTTGACCCGGCCCAGCAGGGCCAACGCCCGGTCGGCGGTGGCGGCCCGCTTCTCCTGCACGTCCCGGTCGTAGGGCTGCTCGCCGACGAGCGCGTTCGGGCCGTAGTCAGCCAGCAGCATGTCGAGGGGTACACCGTGCTCCTGCTCCGCGCGCACCTCCAGAGCCTCGATCCGGAGCCGCTGCTCGGCGCGCGCCACCTCGTCGCGGTGGACGATGTCGGTGAGCCGGTCGAGCTCGGCGGCCAGCTCGCGGTTGCGGGCGCGAAGCGACAGCAGCTCGGCGTCGGTGGCGGCGCGGGTGACCTGGGTGGCCTCCCGTTCGGCCGTGGCGGTCTGCAGCGATCCCGCGATCTGGCCGAGGGCCTCCTGCGCCCCCCGGACAACCTCCGCCGCGACGCGCGCGCCCCGCTCGCGCTGGGCGGCGACGGCGACGAGCCGCTCCCGGGCAGCCCGCTCCTGCCGAGCCGCGCGCTCGAGGCCCTCCGCTCGACCGGCGAGCGCCCGGGCCCGCTCCTCGCCGGTGCGGACAGCCAACCGCGCTTCCACCTCGGTCGCCCGGGCGTCCGCGGTCTGCTGGCTAAGCCGATCCCGCAGCTCGGTCAGCGGCTCGTGCTCGACCGGCGCCGCCTGCGCGGCGGTCAGCCGCTGTTCCAGCTCGGCGAGCCCGGACAGATCGCGGTCACGCGCCTGCTCTGCGCGCAGGCCGGCCTGCTCGAGCCGACCTGCCTCGGCCTCGGCCGCCCGGGCGGCCGATGCCAGCAGTCCGAGCTGCTCGCCGAGGGCCGCCATCTGTGCATCGCTGTCGTGTAGGTCAGCCAGTGCGTCATGCACGGCCGCCTGTGCGGCCGCGGCCGCCCCCTGGGCGCCGGACACCTCGAGGAGCAGCTGCGAGTGCGCCGCCGCCGCCGCGTCGTGCCGGGTGGCGGCCTCGTCCACGGCTGCCTGGACCTCGAGCAGGGACGGTGCGCTGGCGCTGCCCCCGACCGCCCAGTCACCTCCGAGCAGGTCACCCTCCACCGTGACGGCCCGGATGCCCGGCCCCCGGCGGACCAGGTCGGCGGCCTGCTCCAGCGTCGTCACGACCGCGATCTGTCGCAGCACGCGGGTCAGCACCGGTCGCAGGGCTGCCGGTGCGCTCAGCAGGTTGACGGCCCAGGTCGCGCCGTCGGGCAGCGCCGGCCAGTCCTGGTCCTCGTCCGCCGTGCCACCGACGAGCAGGCCGGCCCGCCCGGCTTCGTCATCCTTGAGCCGGCGCAGCGCGCCGGCCGCATCCACCAGGGAGGCGACGGCGACGGCATCAGCGACCCCACCGAGCGCCGCCGCGACCGCTGCTTCGCGGCCGGGCTGGACCGTCACCAGCGCAGCGACCGTGCCGAGCACCCCGGGCAGGTCGCTCGCCAGCAGATGGCCCGCACCGTCCTTGCGGCTCAGCGACAGCGCGAGCGCGTCTCGGCGGGCCGCCCAGGTGGTCCGGTCGCGCTCGACGAGCCGCTCCTCGGCCTGCAGCCGCGCCAGCCGCTCCTCAGCCCCCGCGAAGGCCGCCGAGGCCTGCTCGTGCCGCGCGTCGAGCGGTTGCTCGCCCTGGTCCAGACCACCGGCCTCACCCCGCAACGCCTCGAGCTCACCGGTCGCCTGATCCGCCCGAGCGATAGCCTCCCCCAGCGCGCCGGTCAGCCGTCCGATCTCGGCCTCCGCCGCGCTGGCCCGCGAGCGCAGCGCCCCCACCTGCCCGGCGAGCCGGGCCAGCCCCTCGCGGCGGTCGGCCACGGCCCGGCGGGCGGCCACGAGCGCCCTGTCCTCCGCAGCCAGCGCGGCCTCCACGTCGGTACGGCGGGTCACGGCGTCCTGCAGACGCTCGATGTCCTGGCCCCGCTGCTCGGCCAGCTCGGCTTCAGACTCCCGGACCGACGCGGCCTCCCGCGCCAGCTGCTCGGGGTCGCGCACCGACCGGCCGTCCTCGGGCGCCGGGGCAACCAGGTGCCGATGCCGCTCCGCGGCAAGCGTCGCCGTACCGCGAAGACGCTCCTCGAGGGCGGACAACCGGTACCACGTCTCCTGCGCGCCGGCCAACCGTGGGCCCTGGTCAGCAACGGCGGCGTCGAGGGCCGCCTCGCGCGCCTGCGCCGCGGCCAGCCCGCGCTCCACCTGCCCGCGGCGGTCGAGCAGCGCGGTCTCGTCGCTGACCTCCGCGTCCAGGGCGGTCCGCAGCTGAACCAGGTCATCGGCCAGCAGCCGCAGCCGGGCGTCCCGCTGGTCGGCCTGCACCTCGGCTGCCCGGCGGGCGACCTCGGCCTGCCGGCCGAGCGGCTTGAGCTGGCGGCGGAGCTCGGCCGTGAGGTCCTGCAGGCGAGTGAGGTTGGCCTGCATCGCCTCGAGCTTGCGCAGCGCCTTCTCCTTGCGCTTCTTGTGCTTGAGGACTCCGGCCGCCTCCTCGATGAACGCCCGGCGGTCCTGCGGCTGCGCGCTCAGTACCGCGTCGAGCTGGCCCTGCCCGACCACGACGTGCAGCTCGCGGCCGATGCCGCTGTCGCTCATCAGCTCCTGCACGTCGACCAGCCGGCAGCGGTTGCCGTTGATGGAGTACTCCGAGACGCCGTCGCGGAACATCAGCCTGCGGATGCTCACCTCGGCGTACTCGATCGGCAGCGCGCCGTCAGTGTTGTCGATGGTCAGCGTCACCTCGGCGCGGCCCAGCGGCGCCTTGCCGGGAGTCCCGGCGAAGATGACGTCCTCCATCTTCCCGCCGCGCAGCGCCTTGGCGCCCTGTTCGCCGAGCACCCAGGCGATGGCGTCGACGACGTTGCTCTTACCCGAGCCGTTCGGCCCGACCACGCAGGTGATGCCCGGCTCGAAGCGCAGGGTGGTCGCCGCGGCGAAGGACTTGAACCCCTTCAGCGTCAAGCTCTTCAGGTGCACGCGCTACCGATCGTCGGCCGGTGGGGAAGCCGGCCAGAGCCTAGCGAGGGCGCAGCCCCGGGCGGGGACGCCGTGCCCTCGCCCCGTGTCCAGCGCTTAGGTGAGCGCCGGCTCCTCGGTGAGGATCCGAATGTCGTCCTCGACGGTCAGCGTTGCGAGCAGGGTGTCGTGAGCAGCCCAGGCCCGGCCGACCTCGGTCTCGAGCTCGGTCACCCGAGCGCGCAGCCGGCGGATCTCGGCGGCCAACCGGAGGTCGGAGCCGATGCCGACGTGACCGAGCAGGGCCTTGGCCATGAGTGCCTCCACAGTGAGGTTGCGCGCGCACGACCCGGCGAAAAACACAGGCGCGCTGACCGCCACAGTGCCACGCGAGGCCCTCCCGGGTCAAGGTCGAGGTCACGAACAGGTCACGGGCCGGTCACGGGCCACGGGTCCGGCTCAGCGCTCCGCGAAGCCGTCTTCCCCACGTGCGGCTCCCCAACGCGGGGCCACGAACTCGACCCGCCCCGGGCCGGTCGGCAGCAGGTCAAGGAGGGCCTGGCAGGCGGCCCGCGACCCCTCCGCCACGACCTGCACGCGGCCGTCGTCCAGGTTGGTGGCCGCCCCGGCCAGGCCCAGCTCCAGCGCCCGGGCCCGGGTCCACCACCGGAACCCGACACCCTGCACCCGCCCCTTGACCAGGGCCGTCAGGCGAACCTGCTCCATGCCAGCCAGACTAAGGGCGTGCTCGCCGTCTCCCCCTGCCGTCGCCTGTGTGACTGGTCCCGCACCGGCTCGGCCCACGAGGAGCAGCCGCTGTTCGCGTGTGGGGGGTGCGGCAGCCAGTGGGTGCGCACCGAGCCGTGGTCGCCGCGGCAGCTCGACGGCAGCTGGCCGCCCGGCGTGCGCGAGGAGCTGGCCCGGCGCGAGTAGGCCAGTGACGCACCCCGCGCCTCCCGTCTCGACCGGTCGGGCCGGGCGGTGCGCGCACACGGGTAGCGCCCGGCCCGACTCGACGGGTCGGGGCGGTGCGCTCAGCGCGGGTAACGCGGCCGCGGCTGGCAGACCGGGCAGGAGTAGGACGAGCGGTTCATCCACGCCTCGCGGCGGATCGCTGTCCCGCACCGGTCGCACGGCTCACCCTCCCGGCCGTAGGCGTGCAGCGAGCGCTCGAACAGACCGCTGACCCCGTCGGTCGAGACGTACAGCGCATCGAAGCTGGTGCCCCCTGAGGAGAGCGACTCGCCGAGCACCTCTCGGGCATGGCCGAGCAGCTCACGGACCCTGGGACGCGTCAGCGCCTCCGTCGCCCGGCCACCATGCAGCCGCGCGCGCCACAGCGCCTCGTCGGCGTAGATGTTGCCGATGCCGCTCACCAGCGTCTGGTCCAGCAGTGCGCGCTTGACACCGGTGATCTTGCGCCGCAGCCGGGTCACGAACAGCTCGTCGTTGAACTCCGTGTCGAGCGGGTCCCGGGCGATGTGCTCGATGGTCGAGGGCAGGGCGGCGCCGCCCGCCACGACCAGCAGCCCTCCGAAGGTCCGCTGGTCCACGAAGCGCAGCTCGCGGCCACCATCGTCGAAGGTCAGCCGCACCCGCAGGTGTGTCTCGAGCGGCTTATCCCCCGGTACGACGAGCAGCTGGCCGCTCATGCCGAGGTGCCCCGTGAGGGCATCACCGGAGTCCAGCGGCAGCCACAGGTACTTCCCGCGCCGCCGCGCGCCGATCACGGTGCGGCCCACCAGCAGATCGGTGAAATCCGACGCCCCGGCCTCGTGGCGGCGAACCGCTCGCGGGTGGTGCACGTCCACCGAGGCAACAGTGCGGCCGACGACACCCCGCTCCAGGCCGAGCCGGACGACCTCGACCTCAGGTAGCTCCGGCACTAGCCCTGGACCACTGGTTCGAGGTCCCGGGGCCGGCCGGTCAGGTCCCGCCAAGCCCGCTCTGCGGCCTCCTGCTCGGCCTCCTTCTTGCTGGTGCCCGCACCCTGGCCGTGCTCGTGGCCGCCGATGACAGCCCGGGCGGTGAACGACTTCGCGTGGTCCGGCCCGGTGTTGGCTACCAGGTAGTCCGGGACGCCCAGGCCCTGGGCGGCGGTGAGCTCCTGCAGCGCGGTCTTCCAGTCCAGGGCCGCCCCCCCGGCCGCGGCGGCGGCCATCCGGCTGCCGAACAGCGCGCGCACCAGCCGGTCCGCGCCCACCAGGCCACGCTCGACGTAGACGGCGCCGATCACGGCCTCCATCGTGTCGGCCAGGATGCTGGGCTTGTCCCGGCCGCCCGTGACGTCCTCGCCCCTGCCCAGGCGCAGCCAGCGCCCCAGGCCGAGCTCGCGAGCGACGCTCGCCAGCGCCCGGGTGCTCACGACGCTGGCCCGCAGCTTGGCCAGCTGTCCCTCGGCCAGATCAGGGTGCGTCGTGTACAGCGCGTCGGTGACGACCAGTCCGAGGACGGAGTCGCCGAGGAACTCGAGGCGCTCGTTGGTGGGCAGACCGCCGTGCTCGTAGGCGTAGGAGCGGTGCGTCAGCGCCTGCTCCAGCAGCTCAGGCGACAGGCTGGCGCCCAGCGCGACCTCGAGCAGGGTGTACTGCCTGGACCCGCTCACAGCAGGGAGACGGCGAGGTCGACGGCCTCACCGACGGTGCGCAGGGCGTCCAGGTCCGCATCGTCGATGTGGAAGCCGGGCCGGGCCTGCAGCGCCAGCTCCTCCTCGACGATCTCGACGATCTCGACGAGGGCAAGGGAGTCCGCCTTGAGGTCGGTCGTGAAGGAGGTGCCGCGCCGGACCGTCGCGGGATCGACCTCCAGCACGGTCGCGACCGCTTGCTGGACGACGGCCAGCACCTGCTCGGGCGTCACGCGCCGCTCGCGACGGTTGTGCCGGCCCCCAGCGCCTCGAGCGCGGCGCGGGTCCGCGGGACCAGCCCTTCGTCGACGGCCTGTGCCGCGACACGGATGCAGCTGGCCACAGCTCGCGGGCTGCTGTCACCGTGCCCGATCACCACGACGCCGTCGACGCCCAGCAGGACCGCTCCGCCGAGCGTCTCGGGGGTCAGGTCGGCGGTCGCCTCGATGACGGCCGGCAGCAGCTTCTCGGCCGCCGCGCGTCGCTCCTGCGTGGAGGTCATCGCCTCGAGCAGGACGGTGCTGAGCATGCTCGCCGCACCCTCGAGGCCCTTGAGCAGGACGTTGCCGGTGAAGCCGTCGCAGACGATCACGTCGGCGCGCCCCCCCTGGGGGACGTCACCGCCTTCGACGTTGCCGACGAAGTCCAGCGGCAGGGCGTTCAACGCGTCGTACGCCTCCTTGCGCAGCAGGTCACCCTTGCCCCGTTCCGCGCCGATGCTGAGCAGCCCGACGCGGGGAGCGGCGATGCCCAAACGGATGGCGGCGAAGGCGGCTCCGCACAACGCGAACTGCGCCAGCAGCTCCGGCGTAGCCTCCGTGGTCGCGCCGGCGTCCAGCAGAACCAGGTGCCCGGCGCGCGCCGGCACGACCGCGGCCAGGGCCGGCCGGCTCATGCCAGGCAGCCGCCCGAGGGTGAACAGACCGGCGGCCAGCGCCGCGCCGGTGGAGCCCACCGAAACGACGGCATCGGCCCCACCGTCCCGCACCAGCCGGCTGGCCACCCGGACCGTGGCGTCGCGCTTGGCGCGCACGGCTCGCGCGGGGTCCTCATCCATGCCGATGACCTGACTGGCCGCGACCAGCTCGAAGCGGCCGGTGGCACCGCGGTCGGCGAGCACCCGCTCTGCGACCTTCACCGGCCCGACGAGCACCACCTGGACAGCCGGCTGCTCGTAGGCGGCCAGCAGCGCGCCGTCGACCACCGCGTCGGGGGCGTGATCCCCGCCCAGCAGGTCGAGCGCGACCCGGACGACGGCCACGGGTCGGTCAGACCGCGATGACGACGCGCTTGTCGTAGCGCCCGCACTCGGGGCACACGGTGTGGGGGCGCGTGGTGTGGCCGCGGTCGCACGTGGTCAGCACCGGGGCCAGCGTCTTCCACCGCGAACGGCGCGAGCGGGTGTTGCTCCGCGACATCTTGCGCTTCGGGACGGCCATCTAGTTCTCCTGCTCCTCGGTTCGGAGCAACCCCGAAAGGGCGCCCCAGCGTGCGTCGGTCGTGGTGTGCGAGTGATCATCGGGTAGGTCGTCCATGCGCTCGCCGCAGGTGGCGCACAGCCCGGGGCAGTCCGGCCGGCACAGCGGTGTGAGCGGCAAGGCGAGCACCACCGCATCGCGCAGCGTTGGAGCGAGGTCGAGCAGGTCCCCTTCGAGCCGGGCGACCTCGTCGTCGTCGTCGTGCTCGGTCGCGGCTTCCGGGTAGACGAACAGCTCCTGGAGGCGCACGGTGAGCGTGTCGCTCACCGGCTCCAGGCACCGGCCGCACTCCCCCGACAGCGGCGCGGTGGCGGCACCGCTCACCAGCACGCCGTCCATGACGCTCTCGAGCCTGAGGTCCAGATCCAGCTCGGCGCCGACGGGCACACCGATCAGGTCGACGAGCCCCAGGCCCCCTGGTGCAGCCGCAGCACGCTGCACCGTCCGCATCGACCCCGGACGACGTCCCAGCTCGCGCGTGTCGAGCACGAGGGGGTCGCGGGGGTCGAGTCGGACTGGCAGCTTCCTGGTCATGGGCACGATGGTCATGGCTTGGTAATCATGGCTTGGTGGTCATGGGGCCTGGTGGTCATGGCCGCTATGGCTCGGTGGTCACGGGCCGGGCGACGGCCGGCCGACGCGGAACGAGTCCGCAGGAGAGCCTAGCCGAGGGCCGCCCCGGCGGTCGATCCCGTCCACGGCAGGCGCTCAGCTGGGCAGCGGCTCTTCGAGGAAGCCGTCGACCTGGTCGTCCGGAGGCCCGAGCGAATCGAACTCCGACCGACCGGAAAGCTTGTCCCGGCCGCGCTCGACGGCCGACAGCGTCTTGGTCAGCACGATCTCGAAGTTCGCCAGCTTGGCGTCCACGTAGTCCTCGACCTCGAGCCGCATCGCGTCGGTCATCGACCGGGACTGCTCCAGCAACCGGTCGGCCTCCGCCTTGGCCTCGGCGAAGACCTCGTTCTCCTGCAGCATCCGGCACCGCTCCTCGTGTGCCTCGGCGACGATCCGCTCAGCCTCCCGATGGCCCTGCTCCACGACCCCCTGCTGGTCGCCGAGCACCGCCTGCGCCTGGGTCAGCGCAGGCGGCAGCAGCGCCTCGACCTCGTCGAGCAGGCCGAGCACCTCGCTGCGGTTGACCACGCATGACGCCGACATCGGCATCGAGCGGGCGGACTCCACGAGCTTGGTCAGCTCGGTGAGCTTGGTCTGGACGTCGCTCAGGCGGTCTGCCACCGGTGCGTCCCTTCCTGTGTGGGCCGACGGGAACGTGCTAGGAGCGGGTGTGCACCCGTTCCACGAGCCGCCGGTGAACAGCCTCCGGGACCAGCCCGGACACATCGCCACCGTACGTCGCGACCTCCTTGACCAGGCTGCTGGACAGGAAGGAGTAGAGCGGGTTGGTGGTCATGAACATCGTCTCGACGCCCTGCAGGCCGTGGTTCATCTGCGCCATCTGCAGCTCGTAGTCGAAGTCGCTGATGGCGCGCAGTCCCTTGACGATGACCTGAATGTCGTGGGCCTTGCAGAAGTCGACGATCAGCCCGTCGAAGCTGCCCACCCGCACATTCGGGTAGGCCGTGGTGGCCTCCCCGAGCATCTCCGTGCGCTCCTCGAACGAGAACATCCGGTTCTTGCTGGCGTTGAGCCCCACCGCGACGACGACCTCGTCGTAGAGCGCGCTGGCGCGACCGATGATGTCGAGATGGCCCAGGGTGACCGGATCGAAGGACCCGGGGCAGACGGCCCGCCTCACGGGGTTGTTCCTGCCGCCCGCGCGTAGTGCAAGATGGCCTCGCCGTACCTGCGGGAACGCACGCCCTCGAGTCCTTCCGGCCAGGCGGGCTGGGCCCCGCTGGTGCGCCGCTCGACGACCACGACGGCCTCCGGCGCCAACCAGGGTAGGACGGCGGTCAGGACGGGGTCGACGTGGAGGTCGTACGGCGGGTCCATGATCACCAGGTCGTACGACGACGGCGGCCCCGACAGGAAGTCTTCGACCGCCTCGTCGACCACCTCGGCCGACAGCTCGAGCGCCCTGGCGTTGGCGCGCAACGCGGCGAGGGCCATCGGGTCCTTCTCGACCATGGTCGCCCGGCCAGCACCGCGGGACAGCGCCTCGAGACCGAGTGCGCCGGACCCGGCGTACAGGTCCAGGACGTCTGCGCCGTCGAGGTCGAGCAGGCTGAGCAGGCTGCTGTAGAGCCCCTCGCGGGCGCGGTCGGACGTGGGCCGGGTAGTGCCACCGGAGGGCACCCGCAGGCGACGCCCGCCGTGCGTGCCGGCGATGATCCGGGTCATCGCAACAGCCTGCCTCAGGGCTCGTCCAGGCAGGCAGGTCAGCCGCGTCCTGCGGGAAGCTCGACATCGACCCGCCGGGAGGTCCGCCGCGTCCCGCGGGAACCTCGGCAACGTCGCGCGGAATGCTCGGCATGGTCCCGCCGTAGGTCAGGCGTCGGTGGCAGGGCGGTCAGGCCTTGTCGAGGAACTCGGTCCGGTCGGCGTCCAGCACCTCCGCGATGGCGGCGCGCAGGGTGGGGTGGCGGCTCAGGTCGCGGTCCGCCTCGACCAGGGCCACGGCGGCCGCGCGTGCCTCGACGATTACGTCGACGTCACGCAGCAGCTGGAGCATGCGCAGTGAGGAGCGGCGACCGGACTGCGCAGCTCCCAGCACGTCACCCTCGCGGCGCTGCTCGAGGTCCACCTGGGACAGCACGAAGCCGTCGGTCGTGCCCTCGACTGCGGCCAGCCGCTCGCCGGCCGGGCTATCGCGTTCGACGTCGGTCACCAGCAGGCACAGCCCGGCGTGCCCACCCCGGCCGATCCGGCCACGCAGCTGATGCAGCTGGCTGATCCCGAAGCGGTCGGGGTCCAGGACGACCATGACGGTGGCGTTCGGGACGTCGACGCCCACCTCGATGACGGTCGTCGCGACGAGGACGTCGACCTGTCCCCGGCCGAAGCTGGTCATCACGGCGTCCTTGGCCTCCGGCGCCATCCTGCCGTGCAGGGCCTCGACCCGAAGCCCCGCCAACGGCCCGGCCGCCAGGCCCGGAGCGACGTCGCTGACGGCCGCCGACGGCCGCCGGCCGTCTTGGGCGGGCGCCTCGTCGGCCTCGCCACCGATCCGGGGGCAGACCACGAACGCCTGCCGGCCCGCCGCGACCTCCTCGCGGACGCGCGACCAGACCCGGTCGAAGGCGGCCCCACCGGTAGGCACGACGTGGGTGCCGATGGGTGCCCGCCCGGCCGGGAGCTCGCGCAGGGTCGACACCTCGAGGTCGCCGTACACCGTCATGGCCACGGTGCGCGGGATGGGCGTGGCGGTCATCACCAGCACATGCGGAGCGGCGCCCTTGGCGCGTAGGGCGTCGCGCTGCTCGACGCCGAAGCGGTGCTGCTCGTCGACCACGACCAGGCCCAGGTCGGCGAAGTCGACGCTCTCGGACAGCAGCGAGTGCGTCCCGACCACGAAGCCGGCTGCCCCTGAGGTGATGTCGGCCAGGGCACTGCGCCGGGCACCGGCGGAGAGCGAGCCGGTCAGCAGGGCCACCCGGGTCGCGGCCGGTGCGGCGTCCAGCTCGCCGGCCCGGCCCAACGGGCCGAGCAGAGCCGTGATGGACCGGGCGTGCTGCTGCGCCAACACCTCGGTCGGTGCGAGCAGGGCGGTCTGGCCGCCGCTGTCGATGACCTGCAGGGCAGCTCTGACGGCGATCAGCGTCTTGCCACTGCCGACCTCGCCCTGCAGCAGGCGGTGCATGGGCTGCGCGCGCGACAGCTCGGTCGTCAGCAGCTCACCGATGTCCCTCTGCCCGGCGGTGAGCGTGAAGGGCAGGACGGCGTCGAACGCGGACAGGAGGCCACCCTCTCGACCGGGGCGGGGCGTCCCGCCTACCTCGCGTAGCTCCGCGCGGCGTTGGGCGAGCGTCACCTGCAGGACAAAGGCCTCGTCCCAGCGGAGCCGCTTCTGCGCCGCGCCGACGTCCCGGTGGTCGCGGGGGCGGTGGATCCGCTCGAGTGCGTCCCGCAGGCCGAGCAGTCCGTGCACCTCCCGGAGCTCAGGCGGCAGCGGGTCGGCACCGAGCTCGACGACGGGCAGGACGGCGTGGACGGCCCTGGCGACGTTCCACGATGGGAACCCGTCGGCGGCGGGGTAAATGGGGATCAGCGCACCGGCGATCGCGTCGTCGTCGATGTCGAGGAAGACCTCGGGGTGCAGCAGTTGCAGCCCCTTGTTGAACACGTTGACGGTGCCGGCGAACAGCCCCTCCGCCCCGACCCGCGTGCGGTTGGACTGCCAGTCGGCGAGCCGCTTGGTCTTGGCGAAGAAGGCCAAGGTGATGGTCGCGGTGCCGTCGGTGACCTTGACCTCTGTCAGGTAGAGGCCGGAGGCGGTCCGCCGCGTGCCAGTCCCCACAACGCGCGCCGAGATGGTCACGTGCTCACCAGGCTCGAGGTCCTTGAGGGGCGCCAGCTGCCCGCGCTCGGCGTAGCGGAACGGGTAGTGCCGCAGCAGGTCCCCCACGGTGACCAGGCCGAGCTTGCTCCTGAGCGCCTTGCCGTTCTGCGGCCCGAGCGCCTTGACCAGCGGGACGTCGGGGCTCACTCGACCCCGAGCAGCAGCGGGTAGTGCGGCTGGCCTCCGTCCAGCACCACCAGCTCCACCCCCGGATGTGCCTTCGAGACGTACGACGAGAGCCGGTCGCGGGCGCCGTCGACCAGGTCTGCCCCGTGCACGACCGTCACCAGCTCGCCACCGCCGTGCAGCATCCGGTGCAGCAGCTGATGGGTGACCTGCTCGACGTCGCCGCCGATGACAGCGACCCGGCCCTCGACCAGTCCGAGGACATCACCTGTGCGGCACGGGCCGGCATCGGTGACGGCCTCGCGGACGGCGGTCGTGACCTCGGCCCAGCGGGTGGCTCCGGCCGCCGCGGCCATGGTGGCGACGTCGTCGTCGAAGGACCGGTCAGGGTCGCTCACGCTGAGGGCCGCCAGGCCCTGCAGCACCGACCGGGTCGCGACCACTGCCACCTGCAGACCGGCGGCTCGGGCCTGCTCGGCAGCGGCCAGAGCGACGGCGCGCACGTTGCCGTCGTTCGGCAGCAGCACCACCTCACTGGCACCGCTGCGCTGGACGGCCGCCAGCAGTTGTGCCGTCGAGGGGTTCGCCGCCGGGCCACCGTCGACGACCTGCGCCCCACCCCGGCGGAACAGGGCGGCCAATCCGTCGCCGGGCGCGACCGCCACGACCACGCGGCTGGCGGGCTGCTCGCTCAAGACCGGGCCGCTCTGGTCGGGGCGCCGGTCGGCGAGCTGGTCGGGGCGCGGGTCGGCGACCTGGTTTGTGAGCCGGTCGGCGAGCTGGTCGGCGAGCCGGTCGGGGCGCGGGTCCGCGACCTGGTTTGTGAGCCGGTCGGCGAGCTGGTCGGCGAACCGGGTCACCGTGATGCGGGACGGCCGGCCGGCCTGCACGCCGGCCTCGACCGCCGCGCCTACGTCGTTGACGTGCACATGGACGTTGTGCAGCCCGTCGCCGCCGACGATCACCAGCGAATCGCCGAGGGCGAGCAGCTGGGCCTTGAGCACCTCGACGGCGTCCGGCTCGGCGCCGGCCAGCAGGAACTGCACCTCGTAGCCGAACTCCATGCTGCCGCCGTCACGGGCGGTCGCCAGCCCGCTGCGGTCACGGGCCACCAGCAGCTGGGGCGCGGCCGCCGCCTGACCGGTGACGACGGCCTCGAGCGCCTCCAGCAGCACGCACCACCCTCGGCCGCCGGCGTCCACGACCCCGGCGTCCCGCAGCTGGGACAGCAGCTGCGGGGTCCGGGCCAACGATGCGGCAGCGGCAGCGCTGGCCGTGCGTACCAGGTCGGCCAGGTCTCCGGTCGTGCCGGCCGCGGCCTCGGCCGCCTCGCGGGCCACGGTCAGCAGGGTGCCCTCGACGGGGGTGCCGACTGCGGCGTACGCGCTCTGGGCTGAGCTGGTCAGCGCGGTGCGGAGCTCGTCCGGGCCGCAGGTCTCCAGCGGCGACAGCACCTCCCCGAGCCCGCGCAGCAGCTGGCTGAGGATCACGCCGGAGTTGCCACGGGCGCCCATGAGCGAGCCTCGGACCAGACCTTCGACGGTGGCCGCCATGCCCGGCGCCGCCGACTGGAGCGCCTCCACGACCGAGGCCATCGTCAGCTGGAGGTTGATGCCCGTGTCGCCATCAGGCACCGGGTAGACGTTGAGGTCGTCGATCTCCTGACGACAGGCGGTAAGCGCCTCGAGCCCGGCGGTGCACCACTGGCGCAGGGCTCCCGCATCGAGCCGGGTCAGCACGGGCTCGTCCGAATCCGCCGCGTGATCGGGCACCGGACCTCCCCTCGTGGACGCCGGAGCAGGCTATCCGGCTGCTATCGTCTTCCCGTCGTCCAGCGCCGGCCGGACCTGCACCGTTACCTCTTGGGAGTCTTCACCGTGGCTGCGACCTGCGACGTCTGTGGCAAGGGACCGGGCTTCGGCATGTCGGTCAGCCACTCCCACCGCCGGACCCGTCGCCGCTGGAATCCCAACATCCAGACAGTGCGGGCGATGGTCGGTGCTGCGGGCCGCACCCCCAAGAAGCTCAACGTGTGCACCTCCTGCCTCAAGGCCGGCAAGGTCGTGCGGGCCTCCTAGGACCAGCTCAGCCGTTTGCGGACCCCTGTTGCCGGGGGGTTCCCGCTGGGTAGCCTGCCGCTCGGTCGCTTTCGTTCCTGCACGTGCTCGCCTGCCCGCGCGGACGTCCAGCCGGTCCCTGTCCCGGACCGGCACGACTCGTGACTCGTCGCCGCAAACCGTGCGGCGTCGTCCGGCACCAGGGAGGCAGCACATGGCACAGGGCGCAGTGAAGTGGTTTAACGCCGAGAAGGGTTTCGGCTTCATCGCCGTCGACGGCGCCGGGGCGGACGTCTTTGTTCACTACTCGGCCATCCAATCGGACGGCTACCGCTCCCTCGACGAGGGCCAGCGCGTCGAGTTCGACATCACCCAGGGTCAGAAGGGGCCGCAGGCTGACGCGGTGCGCCCGATCTAGCCCCGCCGTTGCAGTAATCGGCTGATCTTGGTGCTCCGACACAGGGGCTGAAAGCGCGAAAGTGCCTGGCGTTGCTGGGATTCTGGTCTTGCTGATGGACCCGGATCTCCAACGTCGAGAGGCACTTCGCAGGTGCAACCTACAACGCGCAGAACTGTTCCGGTCATCACGACTGATGGGACCGGTGTGGTGTCGCACGCCGGGACGGTGCTTCTGGGGGAACTCGCCGACCGGATCGGCCTGACCGCGGCGCTGAGTGAGGCCACCGACAGCCTGCGGGAACGCCGCGCTGGACACGACCCGGGTCGGGTCCTGGTCGACGTGGCGGTCGCGATCGCGGACGGCGCGGTCACGATCACCGACGTCCAGGCGCTGGCCGATCAGGAGGGTCTGCATGGCCCGGCCGGGTCGGTCGCCTCGACCTCCACCATCTGGCGGGTCCTGGCCGGGATCGACGCCGCGATGCTTGGGCAGATCCGGCAGATCCGGCAGGCCCGAGCGCAGGCTCGGGACCGGGCCTGGATCGCTCGCGGTGAACTGACCGGCACCGAGCTGCCCGGCTCTCGCGCAGCGGGCAGGACGATCGGGCACGTCGTGATCGACCTCGACGCGACCCTGGTCACCGCGCACTCGGACAAGGAAGACTCTCGCGGGAACTTCAAGGGAGGCTTTGGACATCATCCGCTCGGGGCGTGGCTGGACAACAGCAACGAGGCGCTCGCGATGGTCCTGCGACCGGGCAACGCTGGCAGCAACACCGCAGCCGATCACCTGCTCGTCCTGGAACGGGCCCTCACGCAGATCCCGGACCGGTGGCGCTGCAAGCAGGTCCTGATCCGGGCCGACGGTGCGGGCTACTCCCACGCCCTGATCACCGCCCTTTCCCAGCAGGGCCTGGAGTTCTCCGTCGGCTACCCCGTCACCGAGGCCGTCCGCGACGCCATCCGGCTCGCCCCAGCCTGGGCCTGGCAGGCCGCGAACAACAGCGACGGTGGCCTGCGCGAACACGCCGATGTCATCGAGGTGACGGGGCTGCTGGACCTGAGCCGCTGGACCAAGACCTGCCCCGGGATGCGCGTCATCGTCCGCCGCGAACTGCCGCACCCCGGCGCGACGCTAGACGCCTTCGAGATCCGCGACGGCTACCGCTACCAAGCCTTCACCACCAACACCCGCACCGGGCAGCTCGCGTTCCTGGAAGCTCGTCACCGCGCACACGCCCGCGTCGAAGACCGGATCCGCACCGGGAAGGACACCGGCATCGGGCACTTGCCCTCCCGGCACAACCACATCAACGCCGTGTGGGTCGAGCTCGCCCTGATCGCCGCGGACCTGCTCGCACTGACCCAGTCGATGCTGCTCACCGAGGAGCCCGAGCTGCACCGCGCCGAACCCAAAACGCTGCGCTACCGACTGCTACACGTCGCCGCCCGGATCACCCGCGGCCAACGCAAAGTCTGCCTGCGCCTCGCCGAGCACTGGCCGTGGGCACTGGCTCTGGCCAAAGCATTCACCCGCCTGCGGCAGATCCCGCTCCCGGCCTGACAGCCAGCACCACCGCCTCGCACTACCCCGACTTCAAGTACGGAGACACCGGACCGCGCGCCGGCGCTCGGCGCTGCCCCGAGGCCAGCCGTCGCCTTACAAGATCATCCGACGTCGATCCGGAGCCCTACTGAAACACCGGGGCTAG